>Ga0210402_10000036_pt1 | contig 126872 bp, 111 predicted proteins | sample IncBWC7MmetaG_FD_161055 | JGI IMG/M metagenome (GOLD analysis project Ga0210402, IMG submission 161055) | Forest soil microbial communities from Barre Woods Harvard Forest LTER site, Petersham, Massachusetts, United States - Inc-BW-C-7-M | ecosystem: Environmental > Terrestrial > Soil >...
CGGTGCTGAATGTCGAACGCTGAGATGGATGCCTATGCTTTAGTGCCAAGTCCAGGGCGCACATAACGGCGTAGCAGCCCTTCGTAGTCCTTGAGGCTCTTCGCGCGTAACCGCGGCTTCGCGCAAAGTTCAAGCCACGGTCCAATTATTGATTGAGCGTTTGTTTCGACGAGTCGAGCTTACGCCCGCGGTCTCTCTCGCTGAGCATTTTGTTGAGATGAGCCTGAGCATCCCGCAATCCGCCGTGAATGGTTTGGTTCGGATATTTTCGCTTCTTGGTTTCGACGTCGCGGCCACAATATACTCGCACTAGCCAAGTACGCCTGCCGCGCCGGATGATCTGGCCGACTTTCCGTGCCATTGAATTGAAACACCCCCGCCAGTGCGGAGCGAACAAATGGCACACGATGTCGCGTTAACGACCTGTTTTGGCGGGTTTGGATAACGAGAATTGATCGGACTTCGGCAAGGCAGAATGCCACGTTCATCTTTGGCCGTGAGCGCCGCGAGACGGGTGAGAATGTCGGTCATGTGAAATTCTGCTGTAATAGTGCATCGGAGGTCGAAGACATGAAGCACAGCAGACTGGTGGGCCTGTTCGTAGCGCTGCTCGGGGTATTAGCGCTGTTTTCCAGCCTGAATAAGCCGGGCGTCGCCGCATTGCGCGGTTCCGAGGTGCTGGGCCTGATTGGTTCCGGCATGTGCTTCGGGGTTGGATTCGTGGGGCTCATCGGGAAGCTCCGGGTTCGGGATTAGATGACGCTTCCTCCCTGAACTGTTGTCGGTCATCAGAAAACGTAGTTTTCTGAGTCTTCCGCCGGCATAGAGGGCATTGACGACATCATCTGCGGCGAAGGCGCGATCATCTTCGGTGTTGACGATCTATGTCGATCTGCCGGGATACGCCTCTGCAAGCGAGTGCATCGGATCAATGGCTGGCCCGCCGCCTCTACGACGATCGCGTGCCGCTACACGTAGTGGAGACCGCTTTGCTCCTGGGATCGCTGCGCCGCTGATTCGTCCAGCCGATGCACCGCGGCTCTCAGCGATCCGCTCATTGGCTTATTTCCGGCCCGTCATCGACGAGCTCCGCACCCACCCCGCACCGGAAAATTACCTCGACTACCTTCGCCTCAAACTACGCCAAGCAGTTGCCACCCTGTCGGCGAACGTCCAAAAATCTACGTTTTCTAATGACCGCTAACAGGCAATGAAATTGACGAGATGTCGAGTAGCACCTAGCTCCGTTTGCAGATGCGCCTGCTCCCGCGTGAGAGCGCACAAAGCTGAACGACCGATCAGCGGCACTCGTTTCGCCAACGGGCCCAGATTCAATGCCTGGCAAGGACTCAGGGTTGATTCGGCGTCGCTCCGGGCGGGAGGAGAAGCTGCCGAAAAAGGCGTATATTTAAGGTGAGGTTCGCAACGTGGCGACGACGCCGTCAAATCGCGAGTTTGAGACTGTACCGCCCGGCCGGTTCATCACGCTGTCGGTGCGCGCGGGCGAGGTTTTCGCCAACCAACAGAAGGCCTTGGGTTGGCTGCAGACACCGAATCCCTCCCTTGGCGGCCGCACACCGCTGGAGGCCACCGCCACAGAAGAGGGCTTCCAGGAGGCAGACGAAGTCCTGACACGAATTGAATTCGGTGTTCTTGGCTGATGCGGGCGTTCCGATTGTGCCGGAGTTCCTACCCGGCATACGATGGCGAGGGCGCTTGCCGCGTCGGTGGGCGGTGGAACTCAAAAGGAGTCCGTGTCCTGTACATGAGCGAAAACCGCTCGCTCGCGGTGCTCGAAGTTCTCGTGCACTTGTCCGGTACGCTGCCTGACAAATACCTTCTCGGCGCAGCCGACATTCCGGAGGACATGGCCATTGAGAGAATTGCTGATAGGGATTTGCCGGAGGGATGGTCGGCACTAAGCCCTCGCGAGCAGGTTGCGACCAGGCTTCTTGGAGACGCCTGGGTTGCGCGGCAGGGATCTGCTGTTTTGTCCGTGCCTTCAGTAATCCTTGGCGAGCGGAACTACGTTCTGAATCCCGCGCACGCGGACTTTGCGCGAATCGAGCTTGCCCAACCTGAGGCTTTTCGGTTCGATCTGCGGTTGATTTCGCGGGAGCCGGGGTTGACCGACAAAGAAGCCCGCCGCGAGCCTGTCTAGCTTGACTGAGACTTGATTTCAGGAGTATCGCAAGGGGCCCCAACAATCTCGATCGCCGCGGACGTTTCCGCACCAAGTCCCTCCGAAGATTTCAAGATGAAGATCGCCGCGTGACGCGATCGCGGTCCGCACATAGCCGGCGCACATTGTCCCTGGCCAACGGCGCCTGTGCTGAGCGTTCCAAAAGTCTACCGCCTGACCACCAGTCAGTCAAGATCGGATCGGCATCGTTGACGTCCAGCTTGGGAGACGACTTTAAATTTCAAAGAAAGACCATAGCGTTTTGGGATGCCCGATCTGGTGATGGAGTTTATCCAGTTTTCACTCTGGGCTTCCGTGCCCCGCTTAACGGAGCACAAACGGAGCACGCGGTCCTGATCGCGCCTAGGCCTGGCCGTTCAAACGCCTCAGCTCGTTGAGTACCTGATCAAGCTCCTCAGCCTTCTCCCATGCCACCTGGGCGGCCGAGGCCACAAGGGGATCGGAGGCGGTCCCTGTGGATGCCGAATCGCGCAACGCGTTCCGGCGCCTTTCGATGAATTCGATGATTTGGTCGAAATCCATTCCGGTGTTCTCCGCGCCTCAGTTCGACCCGGCATAAATCAAGAAACTCGGCCACAACTGCGCGAGAAAGCGGACACGGCCATAGCCCGCGGGATATCCGAACAGCTTGTTTATGTCGTCCGCGGAATCGAGAGCGTCAAAGAGCCAGACGCGGTCGAAAACCCGCCGCTGTGCGTGAGCGGCGTAAAAATCCGAGCCGCGATGGGCGATGGTCTCCAGCGAAAACGGAGCCGACGGGGAGTTGTACGCGTATGCGTTGAACCCACCATGCACGAGGAGGTAGAGTTCCGTGAGGCACTGGGCGCGCAAATGCGTTTGCCTGTCGGCGGTTGAATAATCGGTGAGCTTTTTGTCGAGCGCCTGTTCCAAGGTTTCTGCCGCCACCCCGGGATCGTAGGCGCCTCCGTCACCCTGGACGTCAATCCAGCAGAAGCCGTGGGGCTGGCCACCGAGGTAGCGAACACTGCCGATATACTTTTGCATCAAGGGATAGCCGGCGAAATTCTGAACGTTCAGAGCCATTCCGATGCGGTCTGGATGGGTGAGCCAGATCCGATCGACAGCAGCCGCAAATTCGAAGAATTCCTTTCGAAGCCCGGCCTCATCCCCCGGGACAATCTTTTTCTCCCCGACATCGATGAAGGCCGCGCGAAAATTCTGCGGAGAATGCTCGGCCCGCCAATTGGCCCTGAGAATACGTAGCACATCGATCCGCCGCGCCTCCCTGGTCTTTGCCGGACCCATTTGCTGACCATCCAGCCACTCGACCATTTCAAGGCCGATCCGCCCTCTGGTGACACTCATGAAGTCGGGTGGATCATGCCCGTCTGGAACCTTTTCCCACGACAGCGGCTGCCCTGCAAAATCCGGAAAGCTAGCGAGAAGGTCGCTCAGCACGGCCTGCTCGCGCTGATCGTGGGTGAATACAGCAGCCATAAACCCTTATTTTACCGCGACATGGAGCGCCTCTGATTCTTGTCACACCGCACCGACGGGCTGGGGTGGGAGCCCCACCGCTCTTAGCCAAACTCGACAACGCCAGCCTCTGTTCCGATGCCCTCACCACGGCGAACCATCACGATTAGTTTTTTCAGCAGAGTTTGGTCTCTTGCCAGCCACTGCAGCACCTTGTCAGCCCCTGCCTTCACCAGCGTGTCACTGTCGGGCCTGCAGCCCTCCAGTGGCAAACAGCGTTCGATGGCACCGGCCGCCAGATCCGCCGCGCTGAGCAAATCCAGGAGCGCGAGTTCCCGTGGCACGAATGGCTTGGCCCCACTGACCACCGGATACTGACATCCGGGCCTTGTGTAGACGCGGAGGACTCGATCAAAGGCTTCCAGCAGCTTTCTGTGGGCTTCCTGATTGGGGCAGATCGCGTCATCATCCGTTACCACAGAATCTTTTGTCCATCATGAGATAGAAGCGCCGTCAGGAAGGCTACGAAATGGACGATGCGCAGCAGCTTCTCGGCACTACCTGGTTTCCACGTCCCTAATCCCGCGTTGGCTGGTACGTCGGCAAGCCTCATTTTCGCGCCGCTGCTCGGCGGCGCAATAATCGTATCGATCCTCTTATCGACGGCGAGGACGCATAGGAGTCCCGGCAAGCCGTCCAAAGCATCTAAATACTCAGGCAACACGCGTTGCACCTGCCCCTTGCCCAGGTCCTTGAAAGAAATCTCCTTCTCACCCGCGCTGTGGTCCCTCCGGATTTCGCCTATCCGCGCATTAACGAGACCAGTGTACCCGTATCCGCAGACCAGCGCCGCGTAGGTGTGGAACCGCCCGGAGCCTTCGCCGGCGTAGTCGGTAAACACGGCCACCGCGTCGTTCTTGAAGGCGCGCAGATCGGGAACTACCAGCTTGCCTTTGGCGTGCTGCTTCCGGAATTCCCCATGGAGGACTCGGGCGATGAGAGGATATTCCGCTTCGGGTTGGCTGTTTAGGGGCGCTTCCGGCTATTTAGTGGCTGCCGGGGCGAGATCCAGGCCGCCGCAGTGGAAGTAGATCGCATGGATGAAGTTCTGTTTGTTGCGGAAGCCTCGGGCCGTGTACTTCACCCATTGGATCTTGGCGTTGATGGATTCGCTAGTCGCGTTCGTGATGCGGTGCTTGAGGTAGGTGATGATGTTGGCGAAGGGAACGACGTCCAGGCAACCATTCGGTATCCTCGATATTTGGAGGCTGTCCGTCGTCGCCACAATCCCAGCAACCATTTGAAAGCTGAACTTCATGAACGATCCGTCTGGCCCGCCTCCGAACCCTGATGACGACGCCCTGAAGCTCAAGGCGTACCTAGCGGAACTTCGCCAGAAACACACTCAGCCTCATTTTATTCCCCGGCGGTTGATGACCAGAGAGGACTGGGAGCGCGCTGGCGCGGTCGAGTATGTCCGACTTCGTGGCGCATTTCGCGACGCCACACCTGATCTGGCCGCTGTGCTCCAGCATCGTTGCGTCACGATTGTCGGCGAGCCTGGACTTGGAAAGACGGTGTTGGCGCAGGCCAGCATGATTGAGTTCATTGACCAGGGCCGTGTGCCGATTTTTGTGCGGCTCGCGGATTTCGCGGGTGACTTGCGTGAGATGCTCCGCACGTCGCGTTTGGAGCCCGATTATTTCTTGAAGCCCTCGGGCACGGACGGCATTAATCGGGCTTTTGTTTTTGATGGGCTTGATGAGATTCGAAGCGATCTCACCGCATCGTTTCTCGCTCAGCTGGCCAAATTGATTGAGAGTGACCCCGACGGAAGGTTCGTGCTCACCTGCCGGCAAGCGGTGTACCAGCATCTTCGCCCCAGTGTCCCGCCGGTTTTTGAAGAATTCTTTCCGCTTGGGTTCGACGGTGATGATGTCCTTGAATATGCGCGGCTGCGCGGATTGTCTGACACTGAAGCCTTCGAAAGCGAACTGGACAGGCTCGATCCGTGGCTGGAGGCTTCAGTTCCGTTTGTCCTCAAGACTCTCATTGACGTCTACGCTGTGCAGCACCGGCTTGAGGCGACCCGTAGTGAGAACCTGGCTTTCGTCACGGACGACCTCCTCAGCAAGCGCACACGCATCGGGATTGGGCCGTTGCGCAAGGCCTTGCAATGGCTCGGTTTGGCGATGGAGCTCTATAGCCGCAACGAATTGACCGCAGACGAAGCTAAGCGCCTACTCGTGAGCCAGATGCATATTTCGGCGGGCGATGCTGAAGAGACTTTGAATGAATTGCGCAACACCGTGCTGCTGGGAACCTCGACCGGTGTGCGTTTTCAGATTCGTTCGTTCGGCGAGTATTTTGCGGCGCGTCAACTGGAGAGTGCATCGCTGACGCAGATCCTTTCCTATGCGCAGTTCAAGGGAAGTCTTGTTCTGAACCCAACCTGGCAGAACACGATTAGCTATCTCATCGAACTCGACCCGCGCGTGCGAGGCTATTTTGTCTTGCGTCATCCAAGCTGGGTTCTCACCGCCTCAGCCTCGGTTTTCTCAGCGGTCGAGAAGCACGAGGTCATCGAGCGCATTCTGACCGAGCTTAAAGATGAGAGCCGCTACCTCTTTCAGGACGAGCCGGTCAATCATCACCGGCTGGCACGTCTTTTGTCTCCTACTGACCTGCCACTGTTCCAAGCCGAACTGACATCCGCCCTCCCTGCGGCGCGGGCCAATGCCCTCGTGCTGTTGGGGCATCTGAAGGACGTGCCCTCGTTGCCTTTGGCTCTGGATCTCGCGCTCGATCGCAGCGTGGCGCCGGGCCTTCGACGCGCGGCTTTCGCCGCGATCGCGCTTATTGGGTCGGATCAGGCGATCACGCGCCTTCTTGCGGCCTATGACGACAGCGATCCGCAAGGTGACACATGCTTAGATACCGCCGGCGCCTTGATCACGCCGCGGACGGTTGCCGAGGTTCTGCCGGCCCTCCTGCAAACCGACACGATCTTATCGGCCGCGATCGCCCGTATGGCGGAAATCGCAAACACGGAAATGCTGCCGGCGGTCATAGAGTATTACCTTGGCCATGCGGATGCCGCATGCAATCGACGAATGACCAGCTACACAGAGCCGGTTTGGAAATCGATTGCAACCTGCAATAACGACGAGATCCTCAGGAGAGTTGGCAGGCTCTTGGCCCTATGGGAGCGTCACCAGCTATGGGATGTCGATCGCGATATCCTCAACGCACTCCTTCAAAACCTGCGGGACCCCGACAAGCGCGGAAGTGTTGCGCGTGCGGCTCTCGAAGATCTGCTTGGAAGCCACGCCATCACAAGGGTGATGGGGCAAGCGATTGGCCGGCTCTGCGATGCCGAGACCGCGTACTGGCTTATGGCGCAGAACCCGTCGCAGGAATTTGTTTTGGGGATTCTTTCGACGGTGGATGCCGAAGTCCGAGAAATCCTGCTGCCTGCAGTCGTAACCGTGGTTGAGCAACAGAAGGCATACCAGCATGTTTGGGAGAGTGAAGAGCGGGAGCGCAAGGAAAAGGAAGAGGCGCGGCGGCAGGAAAGAAGTCGGCGAGTCCTAACGGAAACGGACGAGCTTGCGGCATTCCGGGCCTTCGCCTCGCTCGGCAAATCGGCATGGCCTGCATTGCCGCCGGAGCGTCGAAAGTGGCTTGAAGACGTTGTAGCGCGGTGGCTTCGGGACGTCGACGCCTTGCATCGAGTCACCTGGACAAGTCCAAATCAGCTAACGCTGCCCAATATCCTGCCTCTCTTAGGAGAACTCGCCGCCCATTACGGCTTGCGCCTCCCTGACGACCGGCTGATGATCCACGCCCTCTTGGGGATTGATGCGAGCACGATCGTTCAATATCACCGTAAGCAGCCACTGTCGAATGATGCCCTTGCCGAGTTCGAGCGGCTCCTCGCCGATCCCACATTGGCGCCGGGCGCGACCTCACACTTCATCGCCTTCACTCAGCAAGCCGGTCTTCAATCCGAATCCATCTATGAAAGCCTTCAACGGATTGCGGTGGCGCCGGGCCAAACCGAGATCAATAGGAGTTGGGCGGCCCGGTGTCTTGCCGAGAGCCAATGCGCCGACGATCATATGCTTGCCTTACGCAAGGTAGCGATTGACCCGGAAGTGGACGAGGTTATTCTTGACACCCTGACGCGCCGCCAGCATATACCGACGATTTTCGAGCGCCTCGGACGGCTCCTCAAAGATGATGATGCCCTACGTTCAGCGGAACGGCCCTTTCCGGCAACGACCGAATTGAATTGGATTGGCTCGATAAAGACGCAGAAAGCGTGGGGGCTCCTGGCAGAGTTGCGGAAGCGCCTCCTTCAGTTGGAACTTCCCACTCTTTCCACATTGGTTGAAAGCACGCTGGCATCAATCAACAAAAAACAGCTGATCGTTCTCGTTGAGGAGCAGCTCGGAGACACTCCGCACGGATGGCGCGAATTTGCTCAGAATCGAATGGTGGAATATGCGCGGGAACTTCAATTTGAGCGCGCCCTGGAGACAACCTTTGATGATGTCTTATCGCGCCTCATGGCCAACAGCGTGGCATTCCGCGCGAAGCTGCTGTGCGAAGGCCCGACGGATACGCCGACTTACCGAACGCTGCTGAGCGAGGGCATCCTGAATACGGTTGTGGTCCAGCCAATCTATGGATGGAAAAACGTCCTGAGCGCGCAATTCGATGTGGGTCCCCTGCTCGACGGTTTTCAGCATGTGATCCTTGTGCTGGATGGCGACCGGGGACGCGACTGGAAACAACCCGGCCATCCGTTGAACGCGGATGCTCAGAGAGTGATTGCCAAGCTCGGCCAGGCTGGAGTTCAGGTCCATATTCTGGAAAGGTACGGTATCGAGAACTACTTTTCGCGGGAAGCCTTCGAAGCCGTCCTTGGCCGCGATCTCGGTGCGTTTTTTCCGCTTGACCCCTTCCGACCCGTCAAGGCGCAGATCGCGGGCTACGACAAGGCACTCAATCAGGACGTCGTGCGCCGGATGAAGGTCGACGACTTTCGGGGGACTGATCTTGTCGCGATTGTCGAAGTCTTAGCCAAAAGAGTCATGCAGCTGGCTTAGCGCGACCCGTTTCGAGGGTTCTTCCGAAACAAGGGGATGAGTATAGGCGCCGTGGGAATGCTACCGTATTGCAAGTAAACCAATGGCACGCAGGCGAACACCACCAGCGATCGAGACGGCGGTCCTCGTGGCCAGTGGACGACGCTGCGCCCTTTGCTTTCACCTTTCCGGCGATTTGAGCGAGAAGAACGGTCAAATCGCGCACTTGGATCAGGACCCGTCAAATTCCGCCGAAGACAACCTGGCCTTTCTGTGTCTGGATCACCACTCGGAATTCGATTCAAAAACGAAGCAGCACAAGAACTACACAATTCACGAAGTGAAGGCCGCCCGGCAGACGCTATACGCCGCTATTGCCAGCGGTCGGCACACGTCGTCAAAGAACAATCATGGACAAGAGGAACAACGCGCGCGATTAACAATGTTCATTCCGCCCGACGCTTCGGAAAAGACGGCCCAGTTCCAACCGGGGCAGTGGCAGCTCGAAATACTCTTCATAATGCCGGCGATCCGCAATTACGGAAAGACTGAAGCCAGAATTACGAAAGGCACGATTAGGCTAGAACAACGCCCTGCTGCCGATCCCATGCCGCCCGAGCCACAATATGATGCGCGCGATGCCCATGTTTTCAATGGCGAGGTTGTCTTGCCACCGGAATCGAGCGCACAGCTTCAATCATTTAGAGTTGGCATCAGCAATCTTGACTTCAAACCTGTTCGCGAAGGTTTGACCGTTTTGTGGATCTATGGGTTCGTCGAATACCGCGACATTTACGATCAATTCCATGAGAACCGCTTTTGTTTTACGTTCCATATTCCGGGTGGATTCGATCCGCAGCCGGCTGGGTGGTATAGGGCTGGTCCGCCGGGCTATAACACCTCAACCTGAGTGAGCCACGTTGCCACTGGTCTTCGCTGCTATTGATGTTCAACGGTAAGGTCGATTCGGGATCGCAGCCATTGTACACACGTACGAGCCAGGTACGGGGTCCCCCGCCGTGATTTGACGGACACCTGCCATAGAAACACCTCCGGTGACGCGGGGCACACGAGTGGCACACGAAGACAGCTATCGAGTTGTTCTGGACGAATTTAGAGGTGCGACGGCTGATCGGGGTTCAGCCATCAGTACCGCAATCGCCGTTCGGCGGTGAGCGAGATGCGTACGCCTTTCCATTCCACTACTGGTCGACCAAGTGGACGATTCACGCCGTCATGTTCAGTATTCACGACCTTACAACCTTTGCGTGCTCGGCGCGCGTTGGACGATGCGCGGCGCATCGCGGAGGGGGGAGTTGTGGCACTCACGCTGGAGAACGATTTCTGTAATAGAGACCCCACACTTCGGGGGCACGCCAAGCAGTTCTTCGTTTTATTTCTTGTGAGGGCCGAAGGCGAAGTGGCTCGGGCTGGCCGAGTGCTGTAATCACGGAAGGATTCTCAACGCGAATCCATGCTCCAGGGCGGTAGTCAAAAGCAACTAAAGCATTTAAGCTTCAACAGAATTCGGGATCCGTACAGCATCGGTACAGAAATGGCCAGAAATATCCTGTAAATAATTGAAACTAAAGGCTGGCTCCCCGGCATGGGTTCGAACCACAAATACCATAAGCCATTTGGAATGTGTATCTTAAAGATTCTATGAAGGCTGAGATTGCCCAAAAGGACACGAAATACCCACATCGGTACAGCACCGGTACAGTCGGACGCGGCTCTCCGGTGGGCGATCCACTCTGCAAATGTCGGCCAAATGGCGTATCATAAGTAGCCAGAGGGCCAACATGAAAACAGAGGCGATTGCCGAGATTTTGGGCGGGCGGAAGGTGCTGGGCAAGGCCATCAAAAACCCTGACGATCTGGCACAACTTGTCCGTACGGGCCTGCCGGCAGGTTCCGTTTCGGCGCTTGCTGAAAGGCTTCATCTGGGCAACGGTGTTCTGTCACGGAAACTCGGCATTCCCCAGCGAACCCTGACCCGCAGGCTGAGCCACGGATCACTGCTGACGGCCGCCGAATCGGATCGGACCGTCCGCATGGCACGAGTATGTGCGAATGCCGTTGAAATGATCGGCGACCAAGACAAAGCCATTGAATGGCTTGGCACTCCGAACCGGGCGTTGGGCGGCGAAAGGCCTCTGGATCAGCTTGACACCGACACGGGCGCGCGCATGGTGGAAGACATCTTGGGCCGCATTGCCTATGGCGTCTACAGCTAATGCAGTTTTGGAGAATATGCCGCCGCCGCTATGCCGCAGAGGCGGCGAGCGGCGAGGGTGCTCGCCGGTATGGCGGCCGGTGGAACAGCCGAGGAGTGCGGGTGGTCTACGCCTCAACCTCTCTATCGCTCGCCGCGCTTGAGACGTTCGTAAACTTGGAACCAAAGCTAATACCGGCGGACCTCGTGTCGATCGAAGGTGTCATACCCCATGCGATTCAGACCATTACGCTCGACGTGAACACTCTTCCGCCGCGCTGGTACGAAACGAGAGACGAATCCTTACATCGATTCGGGGACGAATGGATTCGAACTGGACGGAGCGCCACTCTGCTTGTTCCATCCGCAGCGATCCGTGGGGAATGGAATGTGCTGCTGAACCCCGCTCATGCTGACTTCTCCAAGATCGAATTTCGGGATCCGGAGCCGTTTGAATTTGATGTGCGGATGTTCCGATAGTGCAAGGCAAGCCACATCATCCTTGACGGGTTTGGCGGCCGGTAACCACCCTGGTAGTTATTAGGGCGCGTCAACACGCCAGAGACATCGTTTCCGAGCCCAGAGCCTCGGTGTCAGGGCAGGCCCTTCTGCGGCTATACTAACGCGGCGGATTTCCAGCGGCGTGCAATTACGAGCGCGAAGAGGATTTATCGACAGTTTTCGCCTGATGCAACACCGTAGTTTGCGAAGATCCGCACTTACTTAATAAGATCGTACCGGTGACAACTGATCTGACGGAGCCAACAATGGATCGATCGAAGCGATTGAGTTTAATCGGTTTTGCCGCGCTTGCGGCAGTAATCGGCGTAGCAGCAGGGAGCCTGCAGGTTTCGGTGCAGGCGCAGAACGCCCCGGCAACAGCCATTCAATTCACCGGTGAGGCGCCGCCACCCGACGGGGCGATGACGCTTTGGTATCGTCAACCGGCGGCTGACCACCCATACACACCGCCCGCGGGCGGCCGCGGAGGCGGGCCCGGTGCAGCGGAATGGGTCAGAGCTCTCCCGGTGGGCAACGGCCGTCTGGGCGCTATGGTGTTCGGTGGCTTGGTGAACGAGCGCCTGCAGTTGAACGAAGACACATTGTGGGCCGGAGGCCCGTACGATCCGGTCAATCCCGATGCCCTTGCCGCGCTGCCCGAGGTACGAAGTCTCCTCTTCGACGGAAAGTATGCCGAGGGGGCGAAGCTGATCACGGACAAGGTTATGGCCAAACCGCTGGCGCAGATGCCCTATCAGGATGCTGAAAAAGTGTGAGACCGCGTTACTTGCTGAAACAAAAGCGCGTCTCTATGTTTCAGCCTATGCGAGGAACCGATACCCAACAGAGTTCGATGTTCAGTTACTTGTCGCCGGAGGAGCGCGTCCCTGCGAATCATCCGTTGCGGCCGATTCGGCTGATGGTCGATGACGCCTTGAAGGCATTGTCCCCAACGTTCAGCCGACTTTACTCAGCCTTTGGCCGGCCATCAATTCCGCCAGAGAAGTTGTTGCGAGCACTGCTTTTACAGGTGTTGTATACGGTTCGCAGCGAACGGATGTTGATGGAACAGTTGGAATACAACCTGCTGTTCAGATGGTTTGTTGGCCTGAACATGGACGAAACCGTATGGGTGCCGACGGTATTCACCAAGAATCGGGACCGGCTTTTGGAAGGTGACATCGCCGAGAAGTTCTTTGCGCATGTGCTGGCTCAGGCGCGGATCGCCAACCTACTTTCGGACGAGCACTTCAGCGTGGACGGCACCCTCATCGAAGCCTGGGCGAGTCAGAAGAGTTTTCAGCGGAAGGATCGGCCGTCGCCGCCGCCAGATGATCCCGGCAATCCGACGGTAAACTTCCACGGCGAGAAGCGGAGCAATGAGACACACCAGTCAACAACGGACCCTGACGCGCGACTGGCGCGCAAGAGTGGTGGTCATGAAGCGAAATTGGCGTATTGCGGCAACGTGCTGATTGAGAATCGGAATGGAATCGTGGTGGACACAGCATTGCTGCAATGCAGCGGTATGGCCGAGCGGCATGCAGCCATGATCATGACGGAACGCGTGGAGGGGATGGAGCGTATCACGCTGGGCGCCGATAAAGGGTACGACACCAGAGAGTTCGTGAAGGAGATGCGAGGCATGAATGTGACTCCGCATGTTTCGCAGAACACCAAGCGTCAAGGCGGTAGCGCGATTGATGGTCGCACGACGCGGCATGACGGCTACCAAGTGAGTCAGCGGAAACGGAAACGAATCGAAGAAGTGTTTGGCTGGGCCAAGACGGTTGGCATGCTGCGTAAGACTCGGCATCGCGGGCTGGAAACTGTGGCGTGGGTGTTCACGTTCACGGCTACTGCTTACAATCTCGTGCGCATGCGCAATCTGATATTCCCGGCAGTTCAATCCGTGTAGCTCCGAGGAGAATTGTGTTTTGAATTTTTGAAAACACGTGTTTGCGGCCCGTATCCCCCTACGTGGGCCCCTTCCCAAAGTGAACCCCGGCCTTACAAAGAAGAAATCGGAAGAAGGCTGGATTCTGTCCGAAGTCATTTTTCAGCATCCTGCTATGAGACGATCGGCAATCTCCAGCTGACCTTCGCAGCACCCGCCTCGGTCGAAAACTACCGGCGTGATCTCGATCTCGACACTGCGATCCCGCGCGTGCAGTACACTTCGGGCGGCGTTCCCTACACGCGCGAAGTATTTTCCAGTCCGGTAGATCAGGTGATCGTGGTCCGTCTCACGGCGGGGCAGCCCGGAAAGATCTCCTTCCAAGCGGAGATGAATACGCCGCAGAAAGCGACTGTGACTACGGAAACGCCGGGCACACTGGTCATGACGGGCGTGAATGGCGATTCGTCCGGCATCAAAGGCGCATTGACTTTCGAGACGCGAGTCCGCGTAAAGGCACAGGGTGGTCACACAACGGCAGATGCCCAGACAGTTTCCGTGGAGGGCGCCGATTCGGCGACGCTGCTGATCGCCGCTGCGACCAGCTACAAGAGCTATAAAGACGTGAGCGGCAATCCGCGAGCAGCGACGCAGCAAACGCTGGCTGCGGCGGAGAATAAGTCGTTCGATGCTCTGCGGCAGGCCCACATCAAAGAACACCAGCGCCTGTTCCGCCGCGTGCAACTCGATCTGGGCACCACCCCCGCAGCGAAGAAGCCCACCGACGAGCGCATCCGGGATTTCTCCGCCGGAGGCGATCCGCAACTCGCAGCGCTCTACTTCCAGTTCGCTCGTTATCTCCTCATCTCGAGTTCCCGTCCCGGCGGCCAGCCTGCCAATCTGCAGGGGATCTGGAACGAGAGCATGAGTCCGCCCTGGGGAAGCAAGTACACCATCAACATCAATACGGAATGAACTACTGGCCCGCCGAGCCGGCCAATCTTGCCGAGTGCGTCGACCCGCTGATCGCGATGGTCATGGATCTTACCGACACGGGCGGGCGCACCGCAAAGGAGATGTACAACGCACGGGGCTGGGTGGTGCACCACAATACCGATCTCTGGAGAGCGTCGGCTCCCATAGACGGCGCGCCTTATGGGATGTGGCCCATGGGCGGCGCGTGGCTCTCGCTCCATCTTTGGGATCACTACGATTACAGCGGCGATCAGGCGTTCCTTACGAAGGCGTATCCGGCCATAAAGGGCGCGGCTCAGTTCTTCCTCGACACCCTGGTTGAGGACCCGAAGCATCACTGGCTCGTGACCAATCCATCGCTTTCTCCGGAGAACGTTCATCAGATGGGTGCGGCCGTCGCGCCCGGACCGACGATGGATATGCAGATCCTGCGGGATCTGTTTGCCGATTGCATTCATGCCGCTGAGATCCTCGGGATCGACGCCGATTTCCGCGCGCAACTGGCGGCGGTCCGCGCTCGCCTGGCCCCAGATCATATCGGCAGCGCGGGGCAGTTGCAGGAATGGCGCGAAGACTGGGACATGCAGGCGAAGGACATCCATCACCGTCACGTTTCCCATCTGTTCGGCCTCTATCCAAGCTGGCAAATCAATCGCCGGGATACGCCGGAACTGGCTGCGGCTGCGAAGCGCTCGCTCGAGATCCGCGGCGATCAGGCCACGGGATGGGCCACGGCGTGGCGCATCAATCTATGGGCCCGCCTGGGGGATGGCGACCATGCGTTCAGCATTTTCAGTTTCCTGCTGAGTCCGCAGCGAACGTACCCGGATATGTTCGATGCCCATCCGCCGTTCCAGATTGATGGGAATTTCGGCGGCACCGCGGCAATCGCAGAGATGCTGGTGCAGAGCCACAATGGCGAGATCGAGTTCCTGCCGGCTTTACCCAAGGCATGGCCGGCGGGGTCGGTGAAGGGCCTTCGCGCGCGCGGCGGTTTCGAAGTGGACGTGTCATGGAAAGAGGGACGCCTGACCAGTTCCACGGTTCGATCGACGGCAGGGATGGCGGTTCGGCTTCGCTATGGCGATGCCACAAAGGACATTCGGTTGCGCCAAGGGCAGGCACTGGCCTGGAATGGCCGCTGAGAAGGGGCTGATGACCCTATTTAGTCATCAACCTCTTCAGACTTACTGAAACAATACCGGCGTGAAATCGCTGAGGAACTGCCTCCAGATAAACCAGTAGTGAATTCCCTTCATCTCGTGGTAAGAGGTCTCAAACCCTTCCTTCTTCACCTCGTCGGCCAGCGCGACGGTCCCCGCATGCGCCATGTCCTTATCTCCCGCCCCCAGCCAATAGTACTTAACGCCGCTGGCCTTCAGCGCCGCGAGTTGTTTGTCGAATGCTTCGTCAATACGGCCACCGCCGCTGAAGACACCGATGTATCCAAACACGCCGGGATTATTGTTGGTGGCGGCGATCGTATGGCCGGCGCCCATCGACAGGCCTGCGATGGCGCGGCTGTTCTTATTGGCCACCACCCGATAATTACGCTCGATGAACGGAACGATCTCTTTCACCAGGCTTTGCGGATAAGATCCTTCGTAGGGCTGCGGGCCTCTGCCGCCGCCTGCAGCGCCGGCAACTGGGGACCCGGGCGCGCCTGCCGGGCCTCGCGCAGCTCCGGCCTGTCCCGGTGGCGGCGGCGCGGTCACTGAGGTCAGCGCGGGTGTGGGTCCGAAGCCATAGCCTTGCGAGACCGTTTGGGTAGCGTTCCCATTCGGCATCACTACAATCATCGGCTTGATCTTACCCGCGGCCAGCAGGTTGTCCATGATGATATTGGCGCGCCCCATAGTGTCCCATGCGTCCTCATCGCCGCCGCCACCGTGCAGCAGATACAACACTGGGTACCTGGCAGTGCTGGTGTGATAGCCGGGCGGCGTGTAAACCAGCGTCCGGCGGGATTTCTCTTTTAGGATCTCGGAAGAATACCAGATCGATTCCACCTGGCCGTGCGGAACGTCTTTGAAATCCCACATAGCTGATGCCGGACCGGAGATCATGAGCAGGTTTTCGTACCGGCTGCCATCCCGCTGTGTCTCTGCGTTGCCAGGGTCGAGCACTTTGACACCATCCACTGTGAACGAGTATCCCCACAACTGCTCGGCCAGCGGGCCGACCGTCACGGACCAGATTCCTTTATCGTCTTTGGTCAGCGGAATATTCGTTCCGTTTTCCCAGTGGCCGCTGAGTGTTACTTCGCTGGCCTTCGGCGCGAACAACCGAAACGTGACCCGTTTTTCGGGCAGAATCTCCGGAGAGACGACGCGGGGCGCAGCGGGGCCCCTGCCCGGAGTCGCCGCGGGCTGGCCGAACGCGGCCGCTGTGAACAGGAGCGAAACAATCGCGACTCCCGTCCCTCTGATTCTCGATGTTCTCATTGGTGTGCTCCTTGCTTTCCTTCGGACCATTGCCTTTCTGCGGGTACGATGGTAGCCTACACCCGATTGCCTACTCTGCGCCATTCTTGCCCGAAAGTATCTCCGCTCAGTTGCTGCTTCTGCTGATAGCCGTTGGTCCGGCCTGCGCAGTATCCTGCCCAGGTCTGAAAGGCATGTAAGTCACCGGTGGAACCGTTACAGCCGCCGAGCACATCGAAAAAGGCGCGACTCCGGTTGGTGGTCGCGGAGTAATGGCGCCGCCGCTTCCCGCATACTGTCGCGTGACGGTGGTCCTCTCGTCCGGCCCGGATTCCAAAATTACCGTCGAGTTGTGGCTGCCCGAGCCGGCCGAGTGGAACGGCAAATTCCTCGGGACGGGGAATGGGTCGTTTGCGGGTTCGATAGCCGTGGGCGATCTCCGAACCGGAATCGGTCTCCATTACGCGACCGCCAATACCGATATGGGCACCACAGGTGGATACGCCGGTGGCACGGGCAAGCCCGAGATGATCAAGGACTGGGGCTGGCGTTCTACCCACGCGATGACGGGGGCGGGCAAGCAGATCACCCAGGCCTATTACGCGCACCCTATAGCAAAGTCGTACTTCAGCGGCTGCTCCACGGGCGGACATCAGGGCTCGATGGAGGCCCAGCGCTTTCCGGAAGACTACGATGGTATTCTCGCCGGGGCGGCCGGCAACAACCGCATCGCCTTGCATCTGGCTTTTCTCTATTACTTACACGTGGCGCAGGACAACCCTGGCCACAGGATTTCGCGCGAGCAGGGCGCCATGATTCGCAAAGCAGTGGTGGCGCGTTGCGCGGGCCAGGGCAGCAGTTTACCCACCGATGATTTTGTCGCGAATCCAGGGACATGCGACTTCAGGCCGGACACTCTTCAGTGCAAGCCAGGCCAGGACCCGCAGACCTGTCTGACACCTTCCCAACTGATCATGCTGAAAAAAATCTATGCGGGCGTCCAGAACCTTTCCAACGGCCACACCCAAGGGTTCAGGGGACGATACGAAGGCCGAGGATTTTAAATGCGTTGCCGCGCCAAAGTTGAAGTTTACTCCTCCCGCTCCTGAATATCTGGTAAATTCGGGTGCTTTCGGACGCTGATCAATTCCCCTCGGCTGAAGCCCTAAGGCTTGGGACCACCTCACAAATCGGTGGTGCACATACGACCGCTATTGCCGGCTCATGAACATCGCGTCGAGCACCTGATACCGCTCCCGATCCGGCTCCGGTTCCGACTTCGTCTCCACTCCGATGCGCTCACGCAGGTAACCCGTCTTAGCGTTGTAAGCGGGCCATTCAGGCAATCCCGGTCCATTCGGATTGCCGGTTTTGATGAAGTTGGCGAAGTAGCTCTGCATCGTTTCGGAAACTTTGCGGTCATCGGCATCCCACGCATAGCGATCATCTAGATCCAGATTCCCCATCGCATATTGAATCTCGACGGAGTGGCCCGCACCGCGGGGAGCCGCCGGAGCGCCCCCGCCCCGTCCGGATCCAGCGCCGCGGCCTCCACCGGTGGCCCCGCGACCACCACCTGCCGCCGGAGCAGGGCCACGACCCGGAATCGTCGGCGGGCGCACCTTCGTATAGAAGTAGCGATAAACAGGCTTGCCACTGTTCGCCGCCTGCAGTTCAGTCCACTTCCAGGTGCCATGAGCGATGAACCGGGCCGTGGCCAGATCGGTAGCGGCCTGCATGACTTCTTCCGGCGTCGTCGGTGCATAAACCTTCAGAACCTGATCGGCATTGTCGCCGTATAATCGCTGAATCGCCGCCTTGAATCCTTCGCCAGTCGCCTCATTCTGTCCGAGGACCGACCGCCCGTTCTGCTCTTCCGAATTCGTCCCGGCAAGCAGCGGCACCTTCGCCTGTTCACCAGCATGGAAAATCTCAGTCAACGGCTTCGGCAGAAAGTATCCGTCGATGTTCGGAGTAAACGAAAGCGCGGGTGCGGCCCGGGTCCCACCCGAGGCGGGGTCACCGCCGCGTCCTCCGGCAGAAGGGATGAGTTCCATGATCCTGTCCGCCGTCAGCGCGCGCAGTTCCGCAATCGACTTCGCCCCCGCGATCTCACCGAATCTCACACCGTCCTTTTCCGTGTCCGCCAGCGAACGCGGAGGCAGCGTCGAAATCAAAGCCCCGCTCTCACCAATCGCGCCCGCAATCAGACTTTTCGAAAGCGGAGAAGCCATCAGCGCACTGACTGAAATCGATCCTGCCGATTCACCGGCAATGGTGACGCGCGCCGGATCGCCGCCGAAGGCTGCGATATTCTGCCGCACCCACTTGAGCGCCGCGACCTGATCCAGTAGTCCGTAGTTCCCCGACGCGTGATGCGCCGATTCCCTCGAGAGCTCCGGATGCGCCATGAACCCGAAAATCCCGAGACGGTAATTGATCGAAATCGCCACGATTCCCTTGCGTGCCATGCTCTCGCCGTCATAACGGGGCTCCGAGCCTTCCCCATTCACAAACCCGCCGCCGAAGATATAGAGCAGCACCGGCAGTTTGTCTCCCGATTTCGCCGGAGTCCACACATTCAGGAACAGGCAGTCTTCGCTGGTGCCTGCACCACGATGCCAGTAATCGCCGCCTGCGCGCTGCATGCACGCCGCGCCGAACTGATCGGCATTGCGTGTGCCCGTCCAGTTCTTCACCGGCTGGGGCTCCTTCCAGCGCAGATCGCCCACCGGTGGCGCGGCAAACGGGACGCCTTTAAAAGCTCGCACGCCGTCCTTCGGAGGCGTCGTTAATTCAAGTACACCGTTCGTGGTTTTCACCTGATCGGCGGCGAACACCGCTCCGGCCAGCATGAGAAAGAGAGAAACAGCCTGCGCTAATCGCCTCATAGGATCACCGTTTCCCACGATGCTATCACGGTTGCCGACGGTTGTCTCCAAAGCCGCCAGTCGACACAGCGCACGTGCGCTGGACCGCGATACAAGACGCGACAGCGATACGAGATAAGATACGCTCAAGCGGCCGTCGAGGCACTGAAGAAAGAGGGCGTCAACAGCGTCTTTTATGAATCACCACTGACTGCTCACGAATGGCAGAGCTGGCGGCGTAGCCTGCATGAGTTCGCGCAGTTGGCGTTTCAGAAGTAGTGAGGCGGGAAGAATAAGATCCGACCGGAGTGTCGCGCTTCTCCGCGCCGACCTCAACTGAGCGCGACGCGAATTGTGAGGCCACCACGGCGATACAGGGTATACATAGCCGCTCCCGCAGTCAGTTGCTTCGGTACCGGACGAACGAGTATCGTTTTAAGCTCCGGTTTCGGAAAGGGCCTGCGCGCGCTCGGCCAAGACTCTTACCCGCCTACGGCAGGGTGAAAGCAATTATTTCGCCTCCGCCGAACTGACCGGTGGTTGTTATCGCGACAACAATGTACTGCTTGCCGTTGTACATGTAAGTCATAGGCGAACCCGTCTGCTTACCAGGCATATCAACCTCGCCTGGGACATCCTCGCCCGTCGCCTTGTCGTAGGCTCTGAGAAGCGCGACCTGCTCACCTTTGGCGTTGGTATGAACGCCTCCTTCGCCAGCAATGACAAGCGTTTTGGTCGTGAGTACCCCGACAAAAGTCCGGCCTGGCTGCCCCAGACGCGGCAGATCGAGTCCTTTCAGCGCGGGGTTATTCCTGATCTCATCGGGTGTGGAAGAGTGGGCCTTCTGCCACAGGATCTCGCCGGTGTTCATCTCGTAAGCCGTGATCCGGTCGTAAGGCGGCTTAATCAGCGGCAAGCCCTCGACACTGGCACCGCCACGTCCTCCGCCCGGCGGGAGCGGTCCGCCGGGTCCGCCCGGTCCCCGGCCCGCCAATCCGGCAGCACCGCGGCCTGATGCACCGGCGCCGCGACCACCCGCACCACGGCCCCCTCCCCTGCCCGGACCACCCCCCTCTTCCTCCTCGCCGGGTTCAGTGGCCGGTTTGAGAATTCCACCTTGAGCCTTTGGGCCAGGCACTGACAAGTCGGCAGAGACATTTCTCAGGATGGAAGGCGTCGTATGCGAATGAACGTAGAGACGGTTCGTTTCCGGATCGAAAGAACCACCGGGCCAATTGGCGCCACCGACTTCCCCCGGAAGCAACAAAGTACCGGAAATGCCGGGCTTTTCCATCATGGGCGGCGTATAGAGAGGTCCGTAAATGTACTTCTTGAGCGCTTCGAGACCTTCCGCCTTCAGCTTCGGCGTGAAATCGATGATGTCATCGGCTGACACACCCTGCCGGTCGAACGGCGGCGGCTTGGTAGGATACGGCTGAGTCGGGCTTGTCTTTTCGCCGGGAACGTCAGTCTGCGGCGCAGGCCGCTCCTCAATTGGCCAGATCGGCTCGCCGGTTTCGCGATTCAGGACGAACAGAAAGGCCTCTTTCGTCGGCTGCGCAAGTGCCTTAACGGTCCTGCCATTCCGGACCATGTCGAAGAGGATCGGCGCACACGGCAGATCTGTATCCCACAAGCCGTGATGAATCGTCTGATAGTGCCATTTGCGCTTACCGGTTTTGAGATCAAGAGCTAACAGGCTTTCCGAGAAGAGCGTGCTCCCCGGCCGGTTGACTCCGTAGTAGTCATTGCCTGCCATTTCCATGGGCACATACACCAGGCCAAGCTGAAGGTCGGCGCTCATCTGCGCCCAGGCGCCCAGGTTTCCGTTTTTCTCGGCGGAGCCATCAAGCCAGGTTTCGTAGCCGAACTCGCCTTTTCGCGGAATGGAGTGGAAGATCCAGAGCCGTTTACCGGTCTTGACGTCAAAGCCACGGATATATCCGACCGCGCTCGGAGTGGCGGTTTGGCTTCCCATTGCGGCGTGCGCCGCCCCAACCACGACAACATCGCCGGCGATCAGCGGCGTTGCATTGAGACCGATAATTGCATGGACGAGGTCGAGATCCTGGTCATCTTCCTTCTTCAGGTCGACGATCCCGTTGTCGCCGAACTTCGGAACCAGATGTCCCGTTTTCGCATCCAGCGCGATCATGCGGTATCCCGGAGTAACGAAGATGATCCGCTGGTCGGATCCATCGGGGCTCGACCAAAAAGAGACACCGCGCCCGGCGCCTCGGCGCGGGGCGAACTGGCCGCGGACGCCTTCGTCGAGCTGATACATCCACAGAATCTGTCCCGTGCCGGGATTCATTGCCAGAACCGACCGCGCTGATCCGGCCGTGGTGTAGAGGATTCCGTTCACCAGCAGCGGCGTAGCCGAATAAAGCCTGTCGGGAGTTGGCCCCAGGTTGTTTGTTTTTAGCCGCCACGCGATCTGCAGCTTGCTGAAATTCTCTTTGTTGATCTGGTCGAGCGGAGCGTGTTTGGTACTCGCCAGATCGGCTCCGTAGGTGGCCCAATTCGTGTTGGCGGAGGCGGCTGAAAGAGCCGTCGCGGGCGGATTTCCCGTGCCGATCGGCAGGTTCAGGGAAACGCTGCCGGCGCTGATATCGTTCGACTTGAGAATAAAACTGACGAGGTCGGTAAGCTGATTTACCGGCAGCGAATTGGGAGCAGACGGCGGCATGGTGGTCCTAATCCGCGTGGCTAGAACGAGAAGCGGCTGACTATCCCAGTTTTTACGGAAGTTTGCGCCCGCCAAAGCAGGCGCCATCTCGAGGCCCGCCATGTTTTCGCCATGACACGCGGAACATTTCGAACTATAGATCTGTGCTCCTCGGTCTGCCTGTTCGGCCGTGTATAGGGATTCGCGAAAGGTTTTCGGCGATGCACCGGGCTGTGGCGACGCTACTGGCAGGATCGCGAATCCGATCAGCGTGACCAAAGTGACTTTGGGAAGATTATCCATGTGTTCACTCCATGAGGGGTAGGTGCAGGGAGAGGTAGTCGCGCAGTTTCCGCGCGTCGGCTGTCGCGAAGCCGAAGTGGATCAGTCTGTCGTTTGCCGGATTCTGAAGCGCCGGGGCAACCTCGATGTACTGTTCATCGTTTACATTGAAGACGGACAGTTCGGCCGGGCTGGAAACCGCTCGTTGATGACGAAACACCTCGTCATATCCGAGAACGCCAGAGCAAAACCGGCGAGCCTCCTCAAGGTTGTCCGTCGTCCTCAGGAATTTCGCGACTTTTGTCATAGGCGGTCTTGTTGGGATAGTGACTGTCAACGCCGGGGCTCCCTGTACCTGGGAATCAGAAGGAAAAGTGGGCGCGTCAAATCATCCTCCTTGAAAGTGCTGAATTATGGTATCGCATGGCGATGCCCGTGTAAGGGCTTGCACATTCGGAATCAAAGCAATATAGTTCATCGTGGGCAGGACACTGCGAAGACAATGACACTACGAACCCCGGCGATTCTTCTTGTGACCAGTTTGGTCATGGGCTCCTCCTTGTTGGCCCAACCCATATTCCACGACAGCAGTTCGCAGCAGGTTTCCTTTGCGGCCGCCGAAGTCGGCCGGGCGTTGCGATCGAAGAGAGCCACGCCCGATCGCGCCCTCCGCGACCTGAGTTCAGATAGCAGTTCGCTGCGTTTCGCCATTGCCGCCGGCGCCGCCGAATCGAAGGCGCTGCCTCAGACATTGCGTGTCGCTCCGATGAAGTTCGATGCGGCGCAAGCGTATTCGATCCGCTGGGCGCAGACGGGGGCCGGGGTAACGGTCGCCGTTCTCGGAGCCGATCGCCGGGGCTATGTATGGGGCTCTCGATGTCCCCGAAGCGGTCCGGTTCGGCCCCGCCGCTAAGATCGCGAACTCCGACCACTCGCCGCACATCGCGCAGCGCGGAATCAAGTTCAATATTCCGCTCGACCGCCGGACGCCCACTTATTCCGACAGCAGCGACTCGGCGCAATCGAATATTCCCGAAGTGTGGAGCATGGATTTCTGGCACGCGTATCTGGACAAGATGGCCCGCCAGCGCTTCAACGTCCTCACGCTGTGGAATCTGCACCCGTTTCCTTCGATCGTCAAAGTGCCCGAATATCCCGACATCGCGCTGAACAATGTGTGGGGTAACCGCGAGCCGTTCGATCTGAATTTCAACATGAACAGCGAGGCCATGTCAGCACCCTTCAAACTCGCCCAGTCGCGGTGGTCAGGCAAATGACGATCGACCACAAGATCGGCTTCTGGCGCGAGGTGATCCAGTATGCGAAAGATCGGGGATTCGACGTTTATTGGTACACCTGGATTACTTTCGTGTGGGGCACGGAAGGCAATCACGGCATCACCGAGGACGGAAACAACCGCGAGACCGTGGCTACTTCCGCGCGAGCGTGCGGGGAACGGTTAAGACTTATCCCTGCTGGCCGGTACCGGAGTCACCGCGGGCGAGAACATGAACAGCGCGCAGGGGCGGTTCGATCACGAAGACTGGTTGTGGAAGACGTATGGCGAAGGCGTTCGCGATGCACTGAAAGATCAGCCAGGGCGGCAGTTCTGCCTGATTCACCGTTACCCACCAGACCTCAAAATCGAAGACGCTCGAAACGTTCAAAGACTATCCGGGTCCGGTGGATTTCAGTTTCAAGTACCCGGTGGCGCACAAGGTATTCCGAGCGGAATCCGCCGTTCATTGCGCCCGTGCTCACGGAAATGCCCGATAAGATGCGCACGTGGCTCGAAGTGAGAAACGACGATATCTACAGCTTTCGCTCGGGCGATCCGGACTTCGCGCGGGCGTACATCAACAAAATCCCCGGACCGGACCGGGTCGCGGGCTTCAACATGGGACCGGACGGCGGTTTCGTTGCGAAGTTCGGGGAGGAGGCAACTCAGGCTACACCCTGGATTCCGTGCACCATGAACGCGGCCGTCTTCAGCCCAAAGCCACCTGCCAGGGCAGTCACTACCGGAACGGCGATCAAAGCGGCGAGCGGAGTCATCCGCTTGCCGAGAATCAAGCCGAGCAGGATCGCGATGGTCGCAAAGCCGAGAATGGCTGGCATGGCTCTTGTCTGTCCGGATCAGAACTCGGCCGGCCGAATGTAGATTGCGCCTCTTGCCGCAAGCTCTTCGATCGTCGTCTCATCCAATCCGAGCACATCCCGCAGGACGCTGCACGTGTGCTGTCCCAGCAGCGGCGCGGGCGCGCCGCGCGCCCCGGGCGTTTCGGACAGCTTCACCGGAGTGCCGGTAACCCGGTGCGTTCCGGCCTTTGGGTGGTCCACGGTGGGGAACATCTCCCGCACGGCCGATTGCGGGTGCTCCACCACGTCTTTGAAGTTCCGCACCGGCGAAGCCGGAATGCCCGCCCCGTGCAAGCTCTCGATCCATCCGGCTGTCGACCTCTTGCGAAACTCACCCGCCAGCAGGGGCTCCAGCGCGACGCGGTTCCGGATGCGCGAGCCGTTGGTGGCGTAATCCGGGTGCGTCTCCAAATCGGGCCGCCCGATCACGCCGCAAAACGCACTCCAGAGTTTCTCGCTCCCCACTGCAATCGCAACGGCGGAGTCGGCGGTGGGGAACACCTGGTATGGAACCACGCTCGGGAACGCCGTTCCCATCGGCTTCGGCACGGCGCCCGAACCAAGATATCCCATGTAGTTCGAACTCATGGTGGAGATCATGCTGTCAAGCATGGAGACATCCACGAACTGGCCTCTCCCCGTGGACTCTCTGGCGCGCAGGGCCAGCAAAATGCCGATTACGGAGAACAGCCCGGCGGTCACGTCGGTGACGCCGTAACCGCACCTGGCAGGCTCGCCCTGCTCCGAGCCGGTGATGCTCAGCAGCCCGCTCGAAGCCTGAACGACCAAATCCATGGCCGCCTCGTCGCGGGAAGGTCCCTGTTGGCCGTATCCCGAAATGGAGCAATAGATGAGGCGCGGGTTGCGCTGGTGCAGCGCCTCGTAACCGAGGCCGAGGCGGTCCATCGCGCCGGGGCGGAAGTTCTCGATAACAACATCCACCGCATCCACGAGCCGCAGGCACAGGTCAATGGCCTCGGGTTGTTTCAGGTCGAGCGAGATGCCTTGCTTACCCCGGTTCAATCCGAGGAAGAAGTGCGCTTCCCCTTCGGCGAAAGGCGGGCCCCAGCCCCGCCCCATATCCCCGGAGCGCGCCTCCAGCTTATAAATCTCCGCGCCGTAGTCCGCCAGCAGCAGCGTGCAATAGGGACCGGCGAGCGCATGCGAGAAGTCCAGCACACGGATTCCGTCGAGTGGTCTTGGTGTAGCGCCATTGGCCGTGCAATTTTGCAGAGACATGAGGGGTCAGTCCGTTTCGATTTCCGTGCGATGGGTATTCCGGTTAGCGCAAAACGCCGCTGACCTCGGCTTCCCGGACGAGCCGGTCGGCGTCCTCCTGAAGCAAAAACCGCTGTTCCACCATTCGCCGCGCCGCCGCGCGCACCTTGGATACGTATGCCTCGTGCGATCCGTACCGTTCTTCCAGCGACGGCCGCGGGTCGCCGGACGCCTGCCTTTCCTCTCTGGTCCGCGCGAACGGGATGAACCCGCCGGAAAAGCCGCATCCGCGGCCCTTCAGATACCCTGTCGCGGTGATGTTCCACCCAAGGTACGTGCCCAACGGCGCCTGGTGCAGCACCGATGGAATGCCGCCCACCTCGTTGCCGTCCGAGTCCGTCTTTGGAACCAGTAAAGGGATCATCTGCCGGATCGGAGGGGGCTGACTGGCAATTGCACCCGACAGGTCGACGTACTGGAACCGCGGTCCGAAATCGTAGTCCGGCATCGCATTGATCAGGTTATCCGGCAACGGCTGGCCAGGTATTGGCGGGAAGCCCATGGCAGCGTGGACGGGGTGAACCAACTGGCCGGCGGCCAGGGTCGGATAGCGGCTATCCGGCGGCGGCGCGTTCTTTACAACCCAATCCGTTAGCGCCAAACGTAGCGCGCGCAGGCTCTCCGCCATGGGATTCGGGTTGTCCGGCAACGCGCATCCTCGCCCCGCCGCGCTCGGTGCAATCACTTGGAACCCGCCTCTGCCGCCGCCGTGGGTCACGCCGGGGAAGTAGTACCGGCGCACTTCCGCAGGCAAGGGGATGTCGGCGTCAGCCTTCGTGCCCACCAGGCCGGGAGACATGCGAAGCCCCCAGAACTCGGACGATCCGAACGTCTCCACAATCTTGGGGCAGGTCCTGCTGGCGCGGCACCGGTCCAGCAGTCCCGCGGCGGGGCGCCCGCGCGCTTGATCCTGGTAATCGCCCCACCAGAGTGCGCCTTCGCTGCCCGGCTCATACAACCCGGCCGCGCCGCCCGGAATCGCAAACCGGTAAATTCAACGGATTCTGGCGCGCCGCGATGTTCGGGTTGGCGCCGTCCCAGACGATGCGCTTCGCTTCGTCCTGGTTGAAGCCGAGATGAAGGAAGGTCTTGATGAAATTGCCGGACTGCGAGTTGCCGAATGCGATCGCGTATTTCACCATTCCGGAGACTGGATTCGGCGAACCGCCGTCATCCTTTCGCGCGTAGCGGAAGAAGGACACGATGTCGCGCGTAGCCGCCAGCCCGATCCCGAGCACCAGAGGGTCCTTGGCCGTATACGTCAACTGGTACAGCGTATCCGCTTCAAATCCGCCCTTCAGGCAGATTCTGGACGGGTCCGGCTCGCCGGGGAACGGTGTTTTTTCGCAGTTGGCGAACGCCCACTCCCGCGGATCGATGGGGATCATCTGACCATCATCTGTCGCCTGCCTCGTCAGCAGCGCCTTCGAGGTGTCCATCGTGGACGGGAACTGATAGCGCAAACCGCTGTACCCCCCGTGAGTGATGCCGTGCTCGAATGCGCCGGAAGGTTAGCGAGCCGCGCTAACACGGGGCCCGTGATAGACGAGCCGTCCGGGTTCTTCGCCACCGGAACCGTGACTGTCTCCATTCCGGCGCGCGCAGGGAGGTCGCCCGGCCATCCGCTGCTCAACAGAATATGACCGGCGGCCAAAGCGTCAGCCGAAGGGCGCGGATTCAGCGGCGAATTGCCTCGATTCGGAACCTCGTACCAGAGGACGCCGCTGGCCTTCGAAGCATCGAGCGGCCGAAAAAGCGTGAAGGTTGCCGTGTATTCGACCCTGCCGCGCACGTTCCGCGGCGCCAGCTTGATGTCGTTGATGACGGAGTTCGACGGGTCACCGGGATCGAGTTCGCCGGTGAACCGTCCCGCCAGCCGCTCGTACTGCCCACCCGCAATCGATTCGCGACTCTCGACCGTCACCAGAAGTACATGGGCATCGGCAGAGGCGCCACGCAGAAATGCCAGCAGGCAAAGCGCCGGACTTGCACTGCGCTGACGGCGGGAGCCGGTGAACTGGAGCGGCATCGTTGTTCCCATGGTAATGTCTGGACCTTATTCAATCAATTGACTTGTCGGAAATGACTTAGGCATTCCGTCAATGAATTTCTACCGCTTCCTGCGGCTGTACAACTCGGAGCATTTGCCGCGAATCGCGCGCTGGAATGCCGCCGCCTTGGAAAGAGAACGGCCCCGCATCTGAAGCAGTCCCACCTCACGATCGATTCCGGGCTCCCGAATCGGCCGGCTGACCAGTTCGCGGCTCCGGCTCATTCGCAGCACGGATGAGGGCAGAATCGTGATGCCCAGCCCCGCCTCCACCATGCCAAGCGCCGTGGAGATGTAACCGGCCTCATAGTCCGGCGGAGAAAAATGCCCGATGCCGGCCAAGGCTCGGTCCACGACCGTTCGTACGCTGCTGTCCCGGCCCATCAGGATCAGTGGCGTTGCGGCAAGATCCCTGAGGGGAACGGACCGTTTTTGGGCGAATGGCGACTGGCGGGGGACGATCGCAGTCATGCTGTCGTTAAACAGAGGCGCGAATTCCACTTCAGGCTCACCGGAAGGATTGCCGGCTCGGAATGCCGCGATGATGCCCGGCGGCATCGTCGCGGAAAGTGTCGGCAACGCAGCCACCGCTACGAAGCCACTGGCCTTGGCGGACAGTGCCTGCGTGTTCAGAAGCACCGACTCGAGTTCCCGCAGGATGCGTTCGATGACCGGAGGGAGCTCTCGTCCGATGGGAGTCAGGCGGACCGGCCGCGTGTTGCGGTCCAGCAGGGCGGACGCCAAGCGCGGTCTCCAATTGCCTGATTTGTACGGTGAACGTGGGCTGCGAGACGTGCACGGTCTTCGCCGCACGCGTGAAACCGGCGTGCCGCGCAGCCGCGACGAACGCCTGCAGGTGCCTCAGTTCTACGTCCATTGAGATACGCTATCACCTGTCGCTAGCGCTGCCCCGCGCTCCCACACCGGAATGCGGCTGCATTGTCGATGCTGCCTGACCCGTCCCATTTTGGCACCTGGGGATACGTTTACGGTGCGCAACACCGGGAAACGCGCGGGCGCGGAGGTCGCGCAGGTGTACGCTGGCTTGCCCACCGCAGCCAATGAACCGCCCAAGCGACTGGCCGCTTTGGAGAAAGTCCAACTGGCCCCGGCGAGGCGAAGACGATTACTTTTAAGATCGAGCCGAAGTACCTTTCCATCTTCAACGAGCAGAAGGACGACTGGGAACTGCTGGCGGGGGAATACAAGATATTTGTGGGCGGTTCCTCCGACACACGCCGCTGACTGCCTCAGCGCGCCGTTAGCCCTGATTGGGGCCGGGAACTCATCCCTTTCGGATCTCTACAACGGCAACCGAGTGGGGATTCAATTCGATGGTAAGGTCCTTGGTGTAATTCAGGGAGCGCGCAACCGGGACGATCGCATCCGGCTTCCCGAGAGAAGCGGCGTCCGTCAGCCCGGCCGTGATCGTGTGCAAGGTGGCTGACGCCCTCTCAGGAACCGCGGAGCCCTGGAGCCGTACCAACAACGTGTTCGCGTGCGCCTGATAATTTACCGCTTTGATGACGATGCGCCGGCCGTCGGCACTCGCGGTAGCGATGGCATCCATGGCGCCGGGTTGCCACGCTTCGGGCTTCATGGTTGAAATCTTGTCGAAGAAGGTGGTGCGGTCGCCGATATTGCGAAAGACGCCGGTAGTGGAGGCGAGGCGCCTTTCCGCAAAATTCTCGCGAAAGAGCTTCTCGACCACATAACCTGCCCCTGGGAACCACGAGACGTGGTCGTGGTAAATGAACGAAGTCCAGGTTGGATCGTCGGTTGTGTTGCGCATGAGAAGGGCCGGGCAGGTCATGGTGAGGGCCGGGCTGAGTTCTTCATACAGGATGAGGCTGCCGGCGGCGTGGAGGCCGGCGCGCCAGTCGTAGGTATGCTGCAGGCTCCACTCGAGCACGGCAATCTCGATTGCCGGGTGGGCCGAGGCGCGCGCATAATCGCGTAGTTTGACGAGGTACTCGCGGATGCGCCGCAAGCCGGTTTCGAAGTTTTCGGGCTCGTACTCGTAGTTGTGACAGCCGAGGATATCGAAGTTGTCTCCCGCGAGATCGATCACCTTCTCGCTCCACTCCATGTCGTTCGAGCGCTTCTGGCCGCACGCCACGATGCGCGCTTCGGGAGCGATCTGCCGCAGACGGCTGCCGTAGAGATTGACGAGAGCAGCGTAGGATTCGGCGGTGAAGCCGTTGTTCATGGGCTCATTGTCGATCTGAAAAAAACGGACGCCGTACGGTTCGGGATGGCCGTTGGCGGCACGGAGCCGGCCCCATTCGGTGTCCGGCAGATCGTTGAGGTAGTGGACCCAGTTCATGGCGAATTCGACCTGGTCGGGATGGTCGCCGGGCGCGGGCAAGACGATGAGAGGCTCGGTGTTGAGCTTGCGGCAGAGACCGAGAAACTCATCCGTGCCGAAGCCGAAATAGTCCGAGTAGCCGCCCCAGAAGGTGTTGGGATGGTAGCCGCGCGCGGCATAGCGGCCGATGCCTTCGTTCCACTTATACGTGGATGCAAAGGAGCCGCCGGGCCAGCGGATGAAGGTGGGGCGGAGACCGCGGAGTGCGCCCAGCAGGTCGGGGCGGAACATGCCGTCGCCGCGGACGTCGGCTCGCATCATGGAGACGAAATCGACCAGGAGGGCGCCGGTGCCTGGGGCGGCGAGTTCGACTGTCGCCTGCGTGTCGCGCACAGGGCTGGTAAAGGAAAAGGGGACCTCGTGCCAGCCAGAGGCCGAGTCCGAGACCGGCAGGGGAAGAGACGCGATCTGAGCGCCGTTCGCGCCGAGGATGCGCAGCGTCAACGCGGGTGAGCCGGCTTGACGTTCGACCCATAGCGAGCCTTCGTATTTCCGGCCCGCTTCCATGTTGATGCGGCCCTGGCGTATGCCGGCGTGCCCGCCACTCACATCGAGCCTGACGCTTTTTCTACCGTTCTGGAAATCGACTTCGGCGATGGAAACAGTGCCGTGATCGGAGAACGGTTGCCAGTAGGTTTCGAAATCGTCACCCTCGAATCCGGCGCCGCTAATCTGTTCGGCGAAGAGACCATCTTCGACGGAGTGGTTGATGTGCTCGAGAAAGTGGCCGTAGATTCGCGAATCGATGCGACCTTCCGACCTGCCGGTATCCACCAGCAGGACGGCGACGCCCGGCTCTTCGGCGGCGGGCGCCGCAGCCGCGCAAAGGAAAGGCACGCCGGCAGCCACCGAACTGCTGAGAAAATCGCGTCGGTTCAAGAGATTCGTCCTCGGGTTACATTGTATTGAATCCCCGCGCTCAGCGTTCGGCCGGACGGAGAGTGCTGTAAAGTTATTAAAAGCCTGGAGGCGGCCCTAAACAATGAAGCTCTTAACCATAGCTCTGTTCCTGATTCCGTCTGCGTTCGCCCAGATGCCAACCGTCCCGTGCATCCCACCGCCGGCGGCTCCGCCTGCCAACGCCGCGGGGCCGGGGCGGGGCCCAGGAACGCCTCGAACTCCCCCACAGCAATCGGCAGCGGATGTGGCCGAGATCGCCAAGCTAGCGACCCTCCCCGCATGGGGGCAGAATCTGGTGGATGGCGACTATTCCAATGGACCCGCCTATCCCACTGCGCCCGAACTCGCCAAACGGGCCGGCGTGCCCGAGGGCAAGGTGATCGAGTTCGTGATGAACTCCTCGGAAAGCAAGTTCTACCCGGGCACCAACGGCGCGTTTCAGCGTCATGTCTGCGTCTATGTTCCCCCGGGGTATGCGGGCGCCGAACTTCCGGTGATCGTGTCCGCCGACGCCTACGGCATGCGCTATAACCTGCCGACCATTCTCGACAATATGATCTATGACCAGCGCCTGCCCGCCATGGCTGCCGTCATGATCGATAATGGCGGCGCCGAACGGAGCCTCGAATACGACACGGTTTCATCCAAGTACGTGGAATTCGTGGAAGCCGAAGTCCTGCCGCGCGCCGAACGGGAGGCGAACGTAAAGCTCTCCAGGAATCCCGATGCCCGGATGACGCTGGGTGGCAGTTCGGGTGGAGCGGTCGCGCTGACAATGGCCTGGTTCCGGCCTGACCTCTATCACCGCATCCTCACCTACTCCGGGACTTTCGTGAACCTTCGCAACGGTCCCGAAGCCCCGCTCGGCGCCTATGAATACATCGAGAACCTCTTCCCCTCGAGCGAGAAGAAGCCGTTTCGATTGTGGATTCAGGTTTCTGAGAACGATAATGGGTCCAAGACGCCGTCCGAAGGGCGCCGAAATTGGGTCATCGCCGACTCCCGGCTGGCGAAAGTCCTCAAGGACAAAGGCTACGCGTATCAGTTCGTCTATTCCAAGGGTGCGGGCCACACGCAGCGAAAGGTGATCGACGCTACCCTCCCACAGGCACTGGAGTACGTCTGGCTCGATTATAGACCGCAGCGATGATGGCTTCCTGTCATCCCCGCGTTACGACAAAATACGGCTGGTTTGCGAAGACCTCATTGAATCCCGGGTGTAATGCCGCCGATCCATCCTGCGCGAGATGGAAGTACTATTGAAGCGAGAATGGCGACTGCGTGTAGCCCGCCGGTATTGCCGCGCGATAAGTCCGTCCCTCGTTCTGCATTGCGGCGGATTGCTAGCTGCTAGCGCTCCGCCTGATTCACGTGCCGGTACCGGAGAGTCACCTCCGGAGAAGCGGCGCCGCCTACCTTGAGAGTTACGCTAACGGCCTGGCCCGGCTGGAAGGCGCGCGGCGGAGTGTGTCTGCAAGAAAACGCCGGGCGCGCGGGGCGTCCCGAAGCGCGCGTCATCGCTTCTTTGAGGCGGCCTTGCATTTCCGGTTTGGGATCGAACTTCGCGCTCTCGACTGCCGCGAGGTCGCGGTCGATTCCCGGCAGCCGGTCCAGCCAGTGGCCGCGGCGAGCGGGTGGTTCGCCGTAAGTCAGGTCCGCGACATAGACGCGTCCCGCGCGTTCCGCCATGGCCGCCCAGGTCGCGCGAGCGTCGCGGTATGCGGCCACGGCGCGTTCGTGCGCGGTGGGGTCGCCTGTGTGGCAGTAAAGGTCGAACAATACGCCGGCGCGCAGTTTGGGCCGCATAGAAGCGCCCTAACGCCACTTGAATCAGAATCGTCTTCCTCCCATCTGCGGAACGCCGGATCGGTGCGCGACGGCACGGCGTCCGCGGCCGATTCAACAGCCCGCGCAGATTTTGCGCACGAATCTTCGAAGTTGTAAGGCACCCGGTCTCCATCCGCCATTGGCATGTTGGGTGGAACCTCCACCCAGTACTCCAGATTCGATGCAGACGGCTGAGGCGCCGTTGTCAGCAGCGGCAGCACGCGGCTCGCATTTGGAGAGCGCGGTCTCGGTGTGAGAGGCTGCGGGCCCGAAGGTGGAGCGCAAATAGCGCCGCCACTGATCGGGATCCGCCTTGGGATTGTAGAGCAAACGGCCCCAAACGCGATAGGTGTATTCGTATTTGCGCCAGTCGCCGCCTGCGGGATTGAACGAAGCGTCCGCGTAACCGCAGCGTCCTCCGGGGCGGCCGGTGCCTTGGCGGGCCTTGAAGGAGAGGGGCTCGCAGAGTTCCACCCCGTCCGCGCCGAGAAAGTGCGACGCCTCGCCGAATGCCGCGGCGGACGCGGGATCGCCCCAAAGCAGCATGCGCTGAGTCCCGGCCCACATGCGGTAGAGCAAGCCGTAGCGGCGCCCCCGCTGATACAGATCGTCGTAGCCATAACGCTGAAAGCGGCGGGAGCCGTTCGAAAGGCTGAAAACGGGATCGATCTTGTCCCTGTCGCGCGGCATTTCGAGCTCGCGGATCGCCGCCTGGTGGTAACCCAATCGCTGATGTTCCGCCCAATATTTCGGCGAGATCTTGAAGGGCATGCCGGTTTCCATGGCGACATCGATCATCTTCTGATCGATCCCCTTGGCGTGCATGTCGATTTCGATAGGACGACCCGCGCCGCTGATCCCTTTAAACAGCGTCCGCCAGAAATCGTAGCTGCCTTCCGGAACGCCGCTCTCGCCGTGTACGCGCAGGGTGAGGCCGCGTATGCCGGGACAGGTCTTCAAGAGCAGCGCGAGGGCATCACGGCAATACGGCGCATGGGTTTCCGGCGTCAGTCCGTCGATGTGGTGCTGCGCGCGCGGGCTGTCGGTCCAATGTCACTTGCGGAAATTCGTATCGCCCACCACGGGGCCCTCGCCGTTATCCGTAATGGTTCCCGGATGCCACTGGCGGGCAACATCGATGTCCGCCACGGCAGAGGCAGTCAGCGCGTTCAGATCGACGAGCCGGTTCAGCCGGCCGAGGTACTGCGGTTTGTACTGACCAGTCGCGATGCCGGCATAAGCCTTCCAATGAGCCAGCGCGGCCTCGAGATGGCGCACTGCGGAGGCGCGACGTTCTGCTTTGCCGTCGCTGTCGAACAACGCGAGGTCGCCCGCCGCGAGTATCTTTTCGGCGTAGTATTCGGCGAGATCGGCCATGGCGTCTGCATCGCCCAGGGTGAGGCGCAGTTCCTTGTTCTTTCCCGCGGCGGGTCTTACTTCCTCCACCAGCCGGTGCGCCGCGGCGGCGTTCCTTTGCAGTTCCGCGGCGACTGCAAGCGGGGTGATCCCGTCCATCTTTTCACCTTTGAGCAATCGCGTTCGCCACTGACGCACATTCAGATGCCGCTTCCGGGCATCGTCTGTCCCTGAATGAAATCAGCGACGGTGAAGAAGCCGGTGCCGTGCCCACTTTGGATGTTGGCTTCGGGGAACCATTTGAAATCCAGGTCGCGCCAGAAAAAGCGGGTGACCTGCGGCATGGTTTTCGAGGCGGCGGCTATCGCCTCATATATTTTGACGGCAGGGGCGCCGGGAAAACGCGCGCCCAGCATGCGCTCGAAAAGCGCGTTCGGCAAATCGGGCTCATAGCTCAGCCGGCCCAACAGGGCAAAACTGTACCATTGCTTCTGCATCACGAGCTGCCGCGGTTTTTCCGGGGCCTTGTCGATGAATTCGCGGCCCCAGTTGTAGCCATCGGGTCCCATGTTGAAACCCGCCACGCGATCCGCTCCGGGCATGTTCTTGATGTAAGCTCGCGCAAAGTCGGGGTCGCCCCAGCGGAAGCTGTAAATATCGTCGTTTCTCACCTCGAGCCACGTGCGGAGATTCTTCGGCATTTCCGCCAGCACCGGCGCGATGAACGGCGGATTCGGCTCGGAATACATATGCGCGACGGAGTACTTAAAACTGAAGTCGAACGGGCCCGGATACTCTTTGAAAGAGTCGATCGATTCCGACTGCGACGTCTGGTGATACCTGTGAATCAGGCGGAAGGGGCGGTTCGGTTCGTTTTTGAGCGCGTCGCGTACACCTTCGCCGTAGGTCTTCCAAAGCCAGGCTTCGTGGTCGAAGGGTCCCCGCGTGCTGCTCATGTTCTCGCCCGCGGTGATGCCGATCCCTGCCAGCAGCGGATAGGTCTTGACTGTTTCCCGTACACTCGCGCGGAAGTAAGCGATGGTCTCGGGATTGTTGCCGTCTTCGGTGATGCCGTGTTTGCCTTCCGTGCCCCAGATGAAGATATTCCAGGTGTACCAGTAGATGTCGATCCCGCGGTCCTTAGCGTACTGCAGGACATTTCGCCAGAAGTGGATTTTGTCGTCGATGGTCAGGTGGTTGACGATGGCAACCTGGCCGAGTTTGAACGGCTGAGACATGACCTTCGCGTTCATATTGAACTTCAGGTCGAATGGTTCGCTATTGCCCCACACGTCGTTGAGCGCGACATCGGGATATTCGGGCACTCTGACGATAGACGGAAAAGGATGCAGGTTCCAGAGAGAGAGTGTGTTGAAGCGCTGCCGCGCCATCTCGTCAAGCAATTCCTGCCAGAAATCCATGCTCCACACTTCGGGAATATTCGATTGCGCCGAATCGCTGCTATCGGAATAGGTGGGGGTCCGGCGGTCGAGCGCAATGTTGAATTTGATTCCGCGCTGCGCGATGTGCGGCGAATGGTCGGAATCGCCGGTCTTGCCGATAACGCCCTGGCGGATGGCTTCGGCGACATCGAGGCCGCCGTACATTGCGCCATTGGCGTCGGCGCCCAGGACAGCGATGGTGACCCGGCCGCGCTGTTCCGCGCGCCGGATGGCGTACGCCTGCGGCGCCGTGGTCTTCAGAGGGGCGACGTGCAGCGCCAGCGCGTTCGATTCGGCGGCGTCGGCGGCGATGGCGAATCGGAGAGAACCCGCGAAGGAGTTGAGGTCGCGGATCCCTTGGTCCGCCGTGGCCCGTTTCAGTCCAAGCGCGCGAGCAATTTCGGCGGAGGCGAACGAGACCGGCGGCGCCTGGCTATCGTGGAAGACGGGTTGGGCGTGCAGGGCGGAGCCGATGACCAGAGCAGGGAGGAGGAGAAGTGGGGAGATTCGTAAGGTCATGCTGGAATCAACTATAAAACGTTTGAGTTTCGAATATCGGATTCGCGCGTTGCAATTGGTGCACGATTCCCGATGTACGATAATTGAGTCCGTTTGAGGAGGGTAGATCCGATGCGCGCGCTCTTCCTTTTGATTCCCACGGTTTCAGGAATCATGCGAACGGCTGGGATGGCGCCGAACCGGGCCTGGTCTGATCGCCGATCTTGAACAAATGCGCTATCACAAAATTGAGACCGACGCCGCATCCGCGGCGCCAGCGAGAGCAGCCCGTTGATCGATGAATATTGGTCGAATTGAAAAAGGAGGATCGAACGATGCAAATCAAGGATCGCGTTTTCATTGTCACGGGCGCTTCGTCGGGGATCGGGCTGTCGACGGCGATCGCGCTATCTGATCGCGGCGCGAAGGTCGCCCTGCTCGCTCGCAGCACCGATGCGCTGCAGGAACTGGCACAGCGGCTTCCAGGCAGCCTGCCCGTCACCGTAGACATGACGCAGTTTGGTCGAGTGCGGGAAGCCGTAGGCGCCGTGCACAAGTATTACGGCCGCGTCGACGGCCTTGTAAACAATGCCGGGCGCAGCTATGCGGCTTCCGTAGAGGAGATCGATCCCGCTGTGTTTGACGAAATCTTCCACCTCAACGTGTTGGGGCCGATTGTCGCGATGCAGGCTGTGATTCCGCCGATGCGAGCGCAAGGCGGCGGAAGCATCGTGAACATCAATTCGGGGACTGCGTTCATGACCGTTCCGCAATACAGCGTTTACTCGTCTTCGAAGCGCGCGCTTCTCGGCTTCAGCTTGACCGCGCGCGCCGAGCTCGAAAAGGACCATATCGTCGTCAGCGAAATCTACCCGTTTATTACGGCGACGAACTTCGGCAAGAACCGGATGGGAAGTCCTGCCGGCGGCGGACCGGCGTCCAATTACGCCGCGGGCGACAAGCCCGAGTTCGTGGCGAGTCTTGTTCTGCAAGCCATCGAAGAAGGGCAGGCTCAGTATTTCGCGAATGATCGGCTCCGCAAGATGGCCGGGGCCGCAGCCTAGTAGGCGCGGCACCCATGTGCGGGATCTCCATCGTGAGATCTGTGCATTTGAGGACGCGCAAGAGGAGATTACCATGCAAGACAAACGCATCGCCCTGGTCACCGGGGCGAATCAGGGAGTCGGATTACAGGTAGCGAAGGAGCTCGTTGCGAACGGCCTCACTGTCCTGGTCGGGTCGCGCAATTTTGAGCGTGGCGAGGCCGCAGCCAAAGAGATCGGACCAGGCGCCATCGCGCTCCAGCTCGACGTGACTGACCGGGTTTCGATTGCCGACGCGGTGGAGCGCATCCGTAGGGAATTTGGCCGCCTCGACCTGTTGGTTCAGAACGCGGCTATCTCGAATACGAGGAAGGGCAGCTTGTCCCTTCAGGAGTACGCCAAGATAACCCGGCCGAGCAACGTATCGCTCGATGAATTGCGCACCGTATGGGAGACCAACGTGTTCGGCGTCCTCGCCGTTTACCAGGCGATGCTGCCGCTCCTCCGTGAATCGTCAGACGCCCGCATCGTCAATGTGTCGAGCGCCGTAGGCTCGCTGACAGCGAACGCGGATCCGGCCTACCCCTTTCACCCGATGTTCGGCCCGGTCTACCCCGCGTCCAAGGCGGCTCTCAACGCAATCACGCTGGCAATGATGGTCGAACTGGAGTCAACCGGGATCAAGGTCAATCTGGTTTCCCCAGGCTTCACCAAGACAGCTCTCAACGGATATGAGGGGACACAGTCTCTCGAAGAGGGCTCCCGCGAGGTGGTGCGTGTTGCGTTGCTCGGCCCGGACGGCCCGACAGGTACGTTCACGCGCTGGGAGAATGCAACAATTCCGTGGTGATGGGCCTCCGGTCCGGTGTTAGCCGGATGCGGAGCCTTTAATTTTAGTTCCCCATTTGCGTCGCCAGTCTATTCAGATCGCCAGTGTTCAGGGCCTTCTTATTGCTGCCGGCCGTAGCGAGTTGCAGCATCGCCGCGGCCAGCAAGTCGGTTGACGTGACCCACCTGCCAAACATCTTCTGGATGATCGGATAGGCCGGCGCCGATACGGCATACATCCAGCGGACCGATCGTATGCGGCTCGTGACACCACGCATCGGCTGGATGAAGCCGGGCCGGACGGCATAAGCATCCCGGAATCCCATGTTGAGCAGAGCTGTTTCCGTCTCAGCTTTGACGCGCGCCCAGTTCTGCCGCGAATTGGCGTCGGTCCCTTCGCCGGAGATGTACTCGAAAACCATGCGCGGATTTCCAGGCAGGAGCTGCCGCGCCACGGCCAGCGTCAGATCGTAGGTGAGCCGCCGATAATCTTCCGGGCTCATCCCGACCGAGCTCGCGCCGAGGCAGAAAAAACACGCGTCGAAGTCGCGCAGGAGGTCGAGATGTAGCAGGCGGAACATATCCGTTTCGAGGACGGTCTCCAGCTTTGGATACTGCACTGAAAGCGGCTTGCGTGATACGGTGACGACACGGGTGACTTTGGGTGAACCGACAAGCCATCGCAGCGCACCCTCGCCGACCATTCCCGTTGCACCAAATAATAGGATGTTCATGAGCTCTCCTGGGCGGCCCGGACCTTCCTGCGCGCCCTAGCCGCGAAAAATATTCGCTTGCCTTCCATCATGTTAGGCCGCGCGTCATAGTCACATATTGACAATTTAGACTTTTTCTTCGCGACCGAGGGACTCCATAGCGACCTCCCGTCGGCGAAGGCGTTGCTCAAGAGGCTCCGAATCCTGGTCAATCAGTTCGCCAGGGAGTGAACGACTGGGATTCGGTCCGAATTCATCAGAACCTTATGTCGGGCAGCGCACCCTTCGCTTCCACATCCGTCGAGACGCTGACCTCCCGCCAGCGCTCCGCCTCCTGCGAGCGCGTCGTCTCGGCCTGGCCGGCGTATTGAACGGCATCGCTGCCGAGCAGTAAATGCGCGGGCAGATGTTCGCTGTCAGCCAGACGCAGTATGAGTTGAGCCACCTTGGCGGGATCGCTCATTTCGTTGCCCCAGTAGGACGCCAGCGCCTTGATCACCGCGCCCACGGAAGGTTCGTAATCCGGGAGCAGACTCGGCGTATCCTGATTTGCGCGCGCTCCCCAGTTCGTTCGCATTCCACCGGGTTCGAGCGCGCACACCTTTACGCCAAAGGGCGCTACTTCCTGGGCGAGAGCCTCGGTAAATCCGCCTACCGCCCATTTGGCGGCATGGTAGCCGGCGCTGCCGGGGCGGGCCAGCCGGCCGCCGACGGACGAGATCTGAAGGATGCAGCCGCTCCTCTGCTTTCGCATAACCGGCAGCGCCGCGCGGGTCGTGTAAACGACGCCGTAGAAGTTCGTATCGATCAGCGCCTTGAACCTCTCGGGGCTCAACTGCTCGAACGGCGCGATATCGCCGTAGCCCGCATTATTCACGACGATGTCGAGACGCCCGAAGGCTTCGACGGCGGCCTGCACCGCCGCTTTGGCCGCCTCCTCGTCTGCAACATCCAGGGAAGCCGTGCGTATACGGTCGCCGTACTTCTTCACCAGATCGTCGAGGCGGCGAGGATCGCGTGCCGTCGCCATGAGACGAGCGCCAGACTCGAGAACCGCTTCGGCAATGTTCCGGCCCAGGCCGCTTGCACTTCCTGTTACCAACCATACTTTTGACATAAAAATATCTCCTTTAAGTTTGTCTGCCCAGTCTCACGCAGGCTGCTTCGCCCGCTGCTCGTCTTTGGGGAAGTCGGTCGAAAAAGCAACCTGTCTCTGCGCTTCGAGGGCGGAAAGACGGTCGGTGAGCGCCTTATGGATCGCGCCATAGGCGTCGCTGCCGAGCGCGATCCGCTTCTGCGCCGGATTTTGATCGACGCTGCCGATGATGACTTTCGCCATCTTGGCGGGATCGCCGGGAGGAAGACGCGACAGATCTTTGATCATGGTGTGGACCATCGCAGCCGGCGTGCCCTTGTAAGCTTCGAGCTGCGTCCCGAGCTGCGCCCCGCCGAAGCGGAAGTTGGTGCGGGCGCCGCCGGGCTCTACGATCGAAATGCCGATCTTGAAACCAGGCCAGAATCCCCGAATCCTTGGAGCAGACCACAAAATCGGGACGCCCATCGCCGTTGATGTCGCCGGCCGCCAGGCCGTGCGGTCCAATGTAGGAGGTGTTGATCTCATGCGGCCTCCAGTCCGGCGCCTCGAACCAGACGACGCCGGTTCCGTGTCCGCGGCTGGCGAGAAAATCGGGCTTGCCGTCTCCGTTCAAGTCCACGATCAGAATGTTGGTGGCGCCTTCCTGATTCCGTGCGATCAGATGCTTCGTCCAGGGCTTGGTGGCGTCGGCCGGCTGTTCCCACCAGGCGAACCAGTTTCCATCCGGGCCGGTCTTGGCGGCGCTGGCGACGTCGATACGCCCGTCGCCGTTGACGTCGCCAACACCAAGGTAGTGACCAAAGCCAGGGGCGTCGCGGTCCGCCAGAACGAATCGCTCCCACCGCGTGGCATGGCGCGGGTCCTTGGGGATGCGAAACCAGACGATCGAGTCCGGGAATCCGCCATCGTTCCAGCCGCTGGTTGCCAGACGTTCGGGCCGTCCGTCGCCGTCGAGATCGGCCAGTGCGATTCCGTGCACGCCGTCTGCTCCGCCTTGGGTAAAATCGTCGATCAGGTGAAAAGGCCAGGGGTCGGCCGCCGGATTCTTCGGATGCTCGAGCCAAAAAATCAGGCCCGGCCGGTACTGTGCGCCGATGTAGTCAAGCCGCCCGTCGCCATCGATATCCAGAGCGGCGCTTTGGATGACGCGATTGCCTGACCTTAGCAAAACCGGCTTCCAGTCGGGCGCGCGGAACAGCGTAATCTTGCGGTCGTTCTCAATGTCGCCGCTGATCACATCCATGCGGCCCCCGCCAGTGAAATCCGCGGCGGCGGCGCTCTGGTTGCGGAAACCCTGGGAGATGACGTGGCGCACCCACGGCAGCGCCGTCTCGTTCCGGAAGACCGTGACGCCGGAAGCATCCGCGGAGATGATGTCCGCCAATCCGTCCCCGTTGGAATCGGCGATTTGAGTGATTGCGGAGCGCTTCAACGCCGGTACGGAGCCGATGCGAACCCACTTCCCGTCGCCCGTGCGCTTGCAGATGATGGCGGGCCACCCGATAAGCAGCTCGTCGCTTCCGTCGTTGTCGAAATCGCCCCAGCCGATAATCTGCGCGCCGGCGGACGCTACGGGCACGGTCTCCCGGATCGGTTCGACGGCCCACGGCGCTCCCGCGACCGGTGTGGGGCGCGCCTGCGTAGTTTTCTGCGGGTCGGGCGTGACCACCCGTTCGCGTTCCACGGCGGCCGGACTGCCGCGCGCGATGCGGTATCGAACCCGGTTGATCAGGCCGAACTCTTTCACGGCCACGGGCTGGCGGGCGAGTTCTGCGGCCGGACCGTGCAATCGCTCGGCACGGAATCGGATTTCCCCGGACGCGGCTAGACCGGGCGATGCGCTCACACAGACGAGAAGGAAGATCTTCATCACGGAATCAGATTATCAATGAATCGGCCTGAAACAACAATCAGCCTGTAAGGCTTTTCGGCTGGGCCCGCGGTCGCGGCTGCATGCGCGGGGCAGAACTCGAAGGGCGCGAACCGCCGGCGCCCGCTTGAGCGAACGCGTCGCCCGTTTGGGCGAATGCCTCGCCCTTTTTGGGCGACCTCGGGCGCGCGGCGTCACGCCGACGTATCGGAAGCATGGGCTGGTTGCCATCACACGGATTTGATATTGTGATCCCATATTGTGATCCTGGGCGAAAAGGGAGATGCCATGTCAATTACCAGCCACGTTCGCTTTGCTTTCGCGCTGATTGCCGGCGCGTGGTGCTGCTACGCACAGATCAGTCAGGCCAGTCTGCAAGGCACGGTCAGTGACAATTCGGGCGCCGCAATACCGGGCGCGGCGGTCACGCTGCGCAACAAGGGAACCGCGGCGACCCGGTCCGTGGTCACCGACACTACGGGCCAGTACTCGTTTTCGAACCTCGACCCCGCGGAATATACGCTCAGTGCGGGATTCAAAGGGTTCAAGACATACGTGATCGGCAGCCTGACGCTGCACACCGGCGAGGGGTCCACCATCGACGTTAAGCTGGAACTCGGCGACACCACCCAGGAAGTCACGGTGGATGCCGCGGTGCCGCTGCTCTCGACGTCCAGTGAGGTCAGCCACCTGGTGCCGCCGTCGCAGGTCGCCGAACTACCGCTGAACGGGCGCAACTTCTGGGAGTTGACGCAGCTCACACCCGGCGCTACCTTCATCCCGCGCGGCCAGCTTTCGCAATATAACGGAAGCGAGATCCGGCCTCGCAACGTGAATGTCACGGTCAACGGCCAGGGTTACATCTTCACCGGCTGGTCGCTGGACGGGGCCACGGTCACGAATTTCGAATTGGGCGGAACGCTGATCGTTCCGAACGTAGACGCCATTCAGGAGTTTGCGGTGCTCTCCGGCAACATGGCCCCCGAGTTCGGCCACACGCCCAACATGATTGTCGCCTCCCTTAAAAGCGGCACCAATGCGTTTCACGGGAACCTCTTCGAGTTTCTGCGCAATCAGAAGCTGGATGCGCGCAACTTCTTCGTGGCGGACCGCGAGCCTCTCAAGCGCAATCAGTTCGGAGGCACGCTGGGCGGGCCGGTGAAAAAGGACCGAATCTTCTTCTTCGTCGATTACCAGGGCACGCGGCTGCGGCAGGGCACCCCGTTCAACGATGTGGTCCCCAGCGTCCCTGAGCGCAGCGGCGACTTCAGCGACCTGCTGCCAGGCAAGGCCATCATCGATCCGTTGAACCGGCTGCCGTTTCCCGGCAACATCATTCCGGCTACCCGGCTCTCGCAGCCCGGCAAGTTCTTCGCCCCTTACTTCCCGCTCCCCAATCTGATCCAAGGGACCACATTCCGCTCGTCGTTCTCATCGGGGCTTTCGCTCGGGCAGAACCTCGGCGATGCCAGGGTGGATGCGCGCCTCAACGATCGCAACATGTTTATGGCGCGCTATTCGATTTCCAGCAGTTATGAATCGAATCCGAATCCGTTCCCGGAGGTCCCAGCGACCAATCTGCACAGCAAAGCTCAGGATTACACCTTACGGTGGACAAGTATCTTGTCGCCGACGGTGCAGAACATAGCGCAAGCGGCCTTCTACGATTCGCCGTTCATCTTCGGCGCCGTCGGACCGGGCGTGAACGTCAACGGCCTGGCGGGGGTACAGGGCTTCGAGAATACACAAGTCGTGCCGGAACAAAGCTGGCCGACCATCGGGGTGTCCGGCTATCAGGGGTTCCAGGGCTCGCCCTCTGACCAGAGGCCCAAGTACATGCGCATCCGCCACCTTCAGCTTTCCGATGCCGTCAGCTTTGTCCACGGCAGGCATGAAATGAAGGCCGGCATGGAATGGCTGCATCGCAACGACGGTTTTCATATCGGACAGAACAGCGTGGGCAACTGGAGCTTTCTGGGAACGTACACGGGGAACGGCTTCGCGGACCTGCTGATGGGCTTCCCGGACAACGGCACGCGGAGCCCCGTGCAAACCCTGCAGGGCGACTACGACGATTTCAAAGCCTGGCACTTCAACGACACGTTTCGCGTCCGTCCCGGACTCACGCTCAACCTGGGATTGCGGTGGGATATCAACCCATTCATGAAAGGCATTCGCAGGACCCGGACCGGATTTGACCCGACTACAGGCAAGGTCATCGTGCCCTCCGGTCTGCAGAACGATCCCACAGCGCAACCGCTGACTGGACAATTGCTGCAGTTGTTCGGAGACCGGGTGGCTTTTACTAACGACCTCGGCCTTCCTCCGTCGGTCACTCCATCCGATCACCGCAACGTGGCGCCGCGTCTGGGCATCGCCTGGACTCCGATGCCGAGAACCGTGGTCCGCTCGGCGTACGGTATCTTCTTTGCGTTTCCGGATACCAATCTGGTCAACAACACCGTGGTCACCGTGCCGTTCGTAGTCAACTCGCAGGTGTTTAACGACCGGCCGCCGCTGGCGCCCACCCGCACGTTCTCGAACTTCTTCCAAGGCGCGCCGATTGCCTCCCCCAACCCCAATCCCGGCCAGCCCTGTTCGTTCGGCCTGGTCCTGAATTCCTGCGACACGCCGACCATTACGTCGGCCCTGGTAAATCTTCGCGAGCAGTACACGCAGGAGTGGAACCTGACCGTGCAGCGCGAGATCACTTCGCGGGTCGCATTCACCGTGGCGTACGTGGGCAGCCGGACCGTTCGCCTGCAGCAGACTCAGCGCCGCAACGATCCGCCGCCGGGACCGGGCGCGATTCAGGCGCGGCGTCCCTTTCCACAGTGGGGCTCAATCGGCCTTCAGGAATGGGGCGGCAAGGGAACCTACAATGCCCTGCAGACTTCGATTGAGGTCCGCGATTGGCACGGTCTGACGCTGATGGGCTCCTATGTCCGCGCCAAGTGTCTCGACACCGGCACGGATGACAGCGGCGCGCCTTCGATGGCGTTGATCGGGCTCAACTACGCGCCTTGCGACTTTGACCAGACCAATACGGGCTCCATCAGTTTCAACTATGCGCTGCCTGTGGGCCGGAGCAAACGGTTCCTGAGCCACCTGCCGGGCGTCGCGGACCGCGTGCTGGGCGGATGGGAGTTGGCGGCGGTGACCACGCTGAAGTCCGGACTGCCTTTCACTCCGACCATTGGCGCCGACCGGGCGAATACAGGCGCCGGCGGCCAGCGTCCAAACGCCACCGGACCCGCGTTTGTGCCGCAGACCATTAACTGCTGGTTTTACACCTCGGCCAATTCGAGCTGCAAGTCGCTCTTTCCGAACGCGACCGACAATTTTTTCGTCCCGGCCCAATACACCATTGGAACCAGCGGCCGGAACATTCTGCGCGGCGACAATCTGTCTCAACTCGATTTGTCGATCACCAAGCAGGTGGCATTCAGTGAAGCCAGGCGTCTGCAATTCCGGGCGGAGTTCTTCAATATTACGAATCATCCGGTGTTCAACGTTCCGGGAACCAACATCGATCAGGGATCGGGCGGGCAGGTTTCCTCGACACTGAACAGCAACCGCATCATCGAATTTGCGCTAAAGTTCTTTTTTTAGGAGTCAGAGATTATGATGCTGGTTTTGTGGGGCAGGTTGTTAGGGGCACCCTCTGGGCCCGGCGGATTGGAATCCGCCTGCCGAGGGCCGCTATGACTCTCAAGTGGACAATTGCCCTGCTGCCGTGTCTCTGTCTGGCGCAATTGGATCGCGTGGGGCCGCCCAACTCCAACAACGCGCTGCTGAAGAATCCCGCCGCGGTGGAGGCCGGCCAGCGGCGGTTCCTGCAGCTTTGTGCCGCTTGCCACGCGCGCAACGGCGAGGGGGGCCAGGGCGAAGGACAGGGTCCGAACTTGATCACTAGCTGGGAAGTGCGCCGCGCCCCGGACAAGGAGCTTTTCGGTTTCATCAAGAACGGCGTGAAAGGGACGACCATGCCCCCGTTCGCGCTGCCCGACGATCAGATCTGGGAACTGGCGGCCTTTGTGCGCAGCCTCAATGCGCCAGCCAGCGCGGTACCGGTTCCGGGCGATGCTGCTGCCGGTGAGGCTATCTTCTTCGGCAACATTTCCGGCAACATCACTACCAACCAGGGCTGTTCCGCCTGTCACTCCATCCTGGGCCGGGGCGGTTACCTGGGCCCCGATCTGTCGAACATCGGCGCGGTCCGCAGGCTGGGCGAAATTCGAGAGGCCATTCTGAATCCCAAAGCTGAGGCCACTCCCGGGTACCGGCCCGTGCTGCTGGAAGTATCGAAAGGAGAGCGGCTGCGTGGAGTGGCCCGGTACGAATCGAACTGGTCTCTGGCAGTGCTCGATGAACGCGGGGATCTGCACTTGCTCCACGGCGCCGAGGTGGCGAAGGCGCAGTTTCAGAAACGGTCATGGATGCCGGCCGCGCATCTATCCGCGGATGAGATGCAGAACCTGCTGGCCTATCTCTGCCGCCGCACAACAAGAGGGAGTGCCAATTGAGACTTCTGCCGATTGCCATGCTGGCGTCCCTGCCGGCAATGACGCTGAGCGCGCAGGTCGGAGACGAGGATCTGCGCCAGGGGCCAAACCGGGACTGGCTCACTTACATCGGCGATTACTCAGCGCACCGGCACAGCCCGCTTACCGAGATCAATCCGCGTACCATTTCGCGGCTAGCGCCGAAATGGGTGCGGCAATTTCCCGGGACGGGCGATCTGGAAACGGTTCCGCTAGTCTATCAGGGCGTCATGTACGCCACCATCACCAACCAGGCATTCGCACTGGATGCCGTCACCGGCCAGGAGATCTGGCATTACCGGGCGCAGGACGCGCAGCGCACGGCCGTCAACCGCGGCGTAGCCATGCTGGGCGACCGGATCTACTTCTCCACCGCCGATTGCCACCTGGTGGCGCTGCGGCGCACCAGCGGCGCCGTGGTCTGGGATAGGGAGTACGCCGCTTTGAAATCGGGCTATTCCTGCACCGGCGCTCCGCTAGCCGTTAAGGACAAGATCATTGTGGGCGTGGCTTCGTCCGGCCAGACCTGCTTCATTTCGGCGCTCTCCGCGGAGACCGGCCAAGAAGCGTGGCGCGTATGGACCGTCCCGCGCAAGGGCGAGCCGGGTTCGGATACCTGGGGCAATTTCCCGCTGGAAAACGGCGGCGCCCCGGCCTGGACCACGGGCACATACGATCCGAGCCTCAATCTTCTCTACTGGCCAACTGGGAATCCCTGGCCCGATTTCGGAGGCGATCGGCCCGGCGACAATCTCTACTCGGACTGCGTGCTCGCGCTCGACGCCGACACTGGCAAGATGAAGTGGTATTTCCAGTTTGTGCCGCACGACACGCACGATTGGGACGCCAATGAGGCGCCGGTGCTGCTCGACACGGAATTTCGAGGGCGTCCCCGGAAGCTTCTGGTCCAGGCCAACAGAAATGGGTTTTACTACATCTTGGATCGCACCAACGGCGAGTTTCTCCTGGCCGAGCCGTTCGTCAAACAACTCAATTGGGCCACCGGCATCGACGTCAAAGGCCGCCCGATGGTCGCGCCCCACACCGACCCCTCGCCGGCCGGCGTGCGGGTCTGTCCCACGGTGCACGGCGCCACCAACTGGTGGTCGCCATCGCTCAATCCGGAGCTCGGCTTATTCTACGTCGTGGCCCTCGAACAGTGCGAAACCTACTACAGCTCCGCGCAGCCGCCCGCGCCCAACAGCGGATTCCGCGGCACCGGGCACACGCTGATCGCCGGCGAGCCGGGCCAGTTCTATCTGCGCGCGCTCGACATGAAGACCGGCAAGCTGCGCTGGGAATTCCCGATGCCGGGTCCGACGCTGATGTGGGCCGGGACAGTCTCTACCGCCGGCGGACTGGTCTTCTCAGCCGACGACGATGGCGACTTGGTCGGGCTGGACGCGAAGACCGGCAAGGCGCTCTGGCATTTCTCCATGGGCAGCAATCTGAAGGCGTCTCCCATGACGTTCAGCGCCGGCGGCAGGCAATACGTCACCATAGCCGCCGGCAGGAATCTCTTCACGTTCGGGTTGGTGGACTGATCTCCGACTACGAATTCCGGTACGTCCGCCCCGCTCACCCACCCCTTGACTATCTACAATTCGCTGCTGTATTGTAGATAGTCATTACATGGGCAAGCCAAGCGATCTGGTCCAGGGCACCCTCGATCTCCTGATCCTCAAGACTCTGCTGCTGGAGCCGAAACACGGCTGGGCCATCGCCAAACGCATCCAACAAATGTCCAGCGAAGTGCTCCAGGTGCAACAGGGCTCGCTGTACCCCGCGCTGCACCGGATTGAGCAGCGCGGCTGGATCAAAGCTCATTGGGACGCAACCGAAACCGGCCGCAAGGCCAAATTCTATTCGCTTACCAGATCGGGCCGTGCCCAATTGCAGGAGGAGTTGGCGAACTGGAACCGCCTCTCCGCCGCGATCAACAGTGTGGTCCAAGACGCTTGAGGAGTTAGACGCTTGAGGAGTTAGACGCTTGAGGAGTTCACCCTAAGGAGTACGCCATGTCTTTTGGCCTGAAACTCCGTGCCTTATTTCGCCCTCGCCCGGTGGAGCGCGAACTGGACGACGAGTTGCAATTTCATTTCGATCGGCAGGTGGCGGAAAACGTTGACGCAGGGATGCCGCGCGCCGAAGCCGAACGCGCCGCGCGCCACCTGATCGGCGGCCTCGGCCGCATCAAGGAGGAATGCCGGGATGCCCGCGGCATACGTTGGCTCACGGATTTCCACCATGATCTGCGGTACGCACTGCGCACCTTCCGCCGCTCGCCCGCTTTCGCGCTGGCGGCGGTGTTCACGCTGGCTGTAGGCATTGGCGCCAACACCACCGTGTTCAGCATTGCCGACGCGGTGCTCTTCAAGATGCTGCCGCTGCGGGAACCGGGCCGCCTGATCCAGATTCTGCAACCGGCGGTCTTGACCAGCGAGTACTTCGACACGTTTTCGTTCGTGAACTACCGGGAAATGCAGGGCGCCGTCCGCCAGTATGCCGATCTTGCGGCTGAGCGCCCGCCCTTCACCGGCGCGGTCACCATGGATGGGGCACGCGAATCCATGCGCCGCGCGGTCGTGTCCGGGAATTACTTCGCCACGATGGGCGTCCGGCCGGTTGCGGGCCGCATCTTCGAACCCGCGATCGACGCCGATATCGGCGGCCATCCCGAGGCCGTCATCAGCTACGGGTTCTGGCAGCGCCGCTTCAACCTGGATCCACGCGCGATCGGCCGCGGCCTGAGAATCGCCGACACGCAGTTCGTGATTGTTGGCGTAACCGAACCCGGATTCTTCGGCACCCAGGTGGGCTCGATGACCGATATCTGGACCCCGCTGGTGATGGAGCCCGCCCGCCGGCTGCGTCTTCGCGGCGCCACGTTTATCAGGTTGATCGGGCGCCTGAAGCCGGGGGCGACCGAAGCTCAGGCGCTGGCGCCACTGCAGAGCTGGTACCACCATCAGGCGATGGATGGTATGCGAAATGCCCCTCCGGGCACGCCGGCTTTGCTGTTCGAAAAGCTGGCGCAACTCAAGCTGAAGGTCGTGCCGGCGGCCAAGGGCGTCTCGCCATTGCGGAAACAATACGGAGAACCGATTCAGATCGTCTTTGCGGTAGTCGCGGTGGTTCTTCTGCTCACCTGCGGAAACGTGGCGAACCTGCTGTTGGCGCGCGCCAGCGCACGGCAGCGCGAATTAGCCGTGCTGGTTTCGCTGGGCGCAGGGCGATGGCGCCTGGTCCGTCAGCTTCTTACCGAGAGCCTTCTATTGGCCGGTTCAGGGGCCGTGCTGGGGCTGTCGGCCGCCCGCTGGACGGTTCCCGTACTGGTTGCCATGCTGGCGCCGGCGGACACCCCGGTGCAATTGGCCGTCGGGCTGGATGTCCGGGTGCTCGCGTTTACGGCTGGCGTATCGCTGTTGACCGCCATCGCATTCGGGCTTCTGCCGGCGCTACGGGCGTCCAGAGTGGAGATTCATGCGGCGCTCAAGAGCGGTTCGCGTGCGGCGGGCAGAAGCCCGGCAGGTCACGGCCGCTTGCTCATGGCGGCACAGGTGGCGGGCTCGCTGGTGCTGCTGGTGGCCTCCGCATTGTTCGTGCGCACCCTCTGGAATCTGAAGGCGCTCGACGCCGGTTTCGACCGGCATCACGTGATGTTGGCCAGCGTGCAGTTTGGCGGCCCGGACAACGCCGACCGGATGATTCAGGCGTGGCTGGAGTTGCTTCGCCGCAGCACGGCGATTCCCGGTGTGGAATCGGCCAGTCTCGCGGTGGGCGGCCCGTTCGCCGGAGCCGGCGGGAGTACCGCCATCCGCGTCCAGGCTGCCACCGGCCCTCCCAATCTCGATCCGAATTGGTTCATCCCGGTTTCCCCGAACTACTTCCGCACGCTGGGCACGCGCCTGCTCATGGGGCGCGACTTCGAACCACGCGATTTCGCGCCCACGGCGCCGCCGGTCGCCATCATCAGCGATGCCGGGGCGCGGCGTTATTTCCCCAACCAGAACCCGCTCGGCCGCAAGATCGCCGACTTCGAATCTACCCCACCCGGGTGGACCGAAGTCATCGGCGTTGCGCCGGATATGAAGTTCGACAGTTTGCGCACCGCTTCGCCCGCGGTTCTCTACCTTCCTTTTACACAAGGGCTCAGCGCCTTTCCACGAGTCATGACTATGCAACTGCGCGCCCATCTGGACACCGTCTCTCTGGCGCGCGCACTCCGCCTGCAACTGGCAGCCGCGAACTCCGGATTCACCCTGGGCGACATCATCAGCCAGGATAAGCTGGTTGACGATACGCTCATCCGGGAGCGCCTGCTGGCCACGTCCGGCAGTTTCTTCGGGGCCATCGCGCTGTTGCTTTCGGGCATAGGCGTTTATGGAACCATCAACTACTCCGTCTCGCGGCGCACGCAGGAAATCGGCATCCGCATGGCTCTCGGGGCCAGACCATCCGAGGTGCTGCGCATGATCTTACACGAGGCCCTGGCCGCTGTGGCCGCCGGCGGTTTCGTTGGAGTGGCCGCGTCGTTGCTGGTGACCCGGATGTTGGCCGGCCTCCTCTTTGGGCTCCAACCGCGGGACTTGCCCACCATGGCAGGCGCCTGGGGGCTATTGACGGTCGCATCGCTGACGGCCGCCCTGGTCCCCGCGGTGCGCGCCTGCCGTGCCGACCCTCTCCGCGCTTTGCGGACGGAGTAGCAGCACGGGTATACATGCCGGTGTTTTTCGCGGCGGACCTGAGTCACCGGCGGTTTGGGGCGAGCCGGCGGCAGACAATACGTCACCATAGCCGCCTGGCAGGAATCTCTTCACGTTCGGGTTAGTGGACTGATCGGCCACCGGCGGGGCCGGATTGAACGGGCCTGTGACTGAGCAAGACGGCGCCGTTGAGTACGAATCGAGGGAAGTCACAGACCAGAAGGAAGAGGGATAAGGCAATCCGGGTCAAATTGTCCCGAAACAATCCTCAAACAAAGGACTTAGAGTTATTTCCAGGACAAACCAGGACAATTTGTCCCGTTAGGCGGGGTTGAGAAACAAGACAACTCTCGGCTGCAATGAAAGTGCCTTAACGGCCAGTACCGTGAGCACGAAAATCCAGAGAACGGTGTTCACGCGGCCATCGTGACGCTCTCCAGCGCTTCCAGCAGTTCTTGCGGACGGATTGGTTTAGAGAGATATGCGTCCATGCCACACTCGAGACACTGCTCGCGGTCGCTTTTCATGGCATGGGCAGTCATGGCGATAATTGGGATATGACGGTTGGTGCCGCGCTCGGTCCGGCGAATTGCGGCCGTGGCTTCGAAGCCACTCATCTCCGGCATTTGAATATCCATCAGGACCGCGTCGAATCGGTCCCGGTCCAGCGCTTCCATGGCTTCCCGTCCATTGCCTGCGACCGTGACCCTATGGCCGTGCTTCTGCAATAGACAGACAGCCAGTCTCTGGTTCACGGCGTTGTCCTCCGCCACGAGGATGCGGAGCGCGCGGGGGGTGTGCGCCACCATGGCCGGGGATGCGAAGGGCGCCGTGGTTGACGCGGAAACTCCGGGGTCGCCAGCCAGCATATGAGCGGTGAAGCGGAAACAGCTTCCCTTGCCCTCCAGGCTCTCGATCCAAATGGCGCCTCCCATCATGGCGACCAGCCGTGCCGAGATGGTCAGACCAAGGCCGGTGCCTCCAAACCGGCGCGTCATGGAACCGTCGGCCTGCGAGAAGGCTTCGAAGATACTCTGCTGCTTGTTCAGCGGGATGCCAATTCCGGTGTCGCGAACGGCGAACTCGATGGCTACCTCCTCTTTCCCGGCCGCGAGGACGGAAACCTCCACACTCACTTCACCGTGTTCAGTGAATTTGATGGCATTGCCTGCGAGGTTCAGAAGAATCTGGCCCAAACGAATCGGATCTCCGACTACGAATTCCGGTACGTCCGGCCCGATACTGCAATGCACCTTGAGGCCTTTCTGGCGCGCCGGCACCGCGACCAGCTTCACGGTATCCTCAATTCTCTGGCGCAGGGGAAACAAAACCGTTTCCAGGTCGAGCTTACCCGCTTCGATTTTGGAAAAATCCAGAATGTCGTTGACCACGGTCAGGAGCGAATCGGCCGAGATTTTCACGGTATTCAGGTACTCGCTCTGCTCTGCGGTCAGGTCCGTCCCGAGGGCCAGTTCCGTCATGCCGGTGATGCCGTTCATCGGAGTACGGATCTCGTGGCTCATGTTGGCCAGAAATTCGCTCTTGGCACGGCTGCCGGCCTCGGCTGCCTCTTTGCTCTGCTCCAACTCCGCGGTCCTCGCCCGCACCTTCTGCTCAAGGCCTCGACTGATGCTTTCAATCGAGGTTTGGCGTGTGGCGATTTCACTCATCTCGGCAACGCCCCGCAGACAGAACCCCACCAGGATTATGTCTTCAAAGACCACCCAGCCGGCGTGTTCCAACCAGCGCCAGGAGCTGGCCGTCAGGACTCCAAACACCGACGCAGGGAAGTAGATGCCTCGTGCCGCGTGGTCGCCCGCCACGATCAATGTGGCTGTAGTCAGAACCCGCCAGTCACGATAGTACGCCAGAAATGCGAGGGAGCCAAAAATGTGGAAATGCGTTTCGATTCGGCCACCCGTGAGGTGAATCAGAAGGGCCGACATCAGCATCTGGCCGGCTGCCACCGCATGGCGCGTGATTACCTGGCTAGGCCGCGTCACCGCTAAGAACACTGGCAGGCTCGTGATAGCTCCGCCTAGAAATATCGCCATCCACACGTGTAAATGGACCCGGCTTTCCACCCCCGCCCAGGTGCGCGGAGATATCCATATTGCCGCTGCCACTCCCGCGGCCCATTGCACTAGCATGAGGATGGCGAAGAGGTGGCTGGTCTGCGAATAGATGCGGTCCTGATGTTCGGCCGTCAGGGTTTGCGCCCGCAGGGTCTGCCCGTCCGGTGAGGTTTCAATGGATGGCATCGTGTCCACGATTCGCTATTCCTCCCGGGAAAGGCTGCAGCCGAACACCGGCGTTGCCTGGCGCATCGGGATCTCGCCATGAACCAGAGACACAATGGCATTCCGTCCATCGTTGTCCCCCGAATGGCCGCGTAGGGCGGTGATTCCACCATTGAAGACGAGATGGCCGCCCGAATCATAGAGAAGTACCTGGCCGGATGTCGAAGCGCCGAAGCGCCGCGCCTCGATACCATCCCGGTCTTCGAAAACGCGCACGCCCGGGATCGCAGCGGCGCTCCGCCAAAGCTCGGTTTTCCACCAATTGCCTGGCTCTTGAGCCGGCGCATAGAACCACACACCGACCTCTACCTTTTCGCGGCAGCGAGCCATCACCCACGCCAACTCTCCAATGGTGGCGCGCGAGCATGGGCATTGCGGATGAGCGAAGATGATCAGGAATGCCCGCCCCGGCGCGGGCCGTGCGAGTGTATGCGCCGGCCAGACGGCTGGAGGCGTTGCCGCCCGTCCCGGCGTACCGGCATACTGCCACAGGGTCCGGATTCCAAACCCCACCATCGGAATCCACAGCGCGACGGCGGCCAGAACCGCGGCATTTTTCTTTAGAGTGCCAAGAGATTGCATTCAGCTCCGGTGAGAAGCGCCTTCCTGGTGACCTTATCGACACCAAATGAACTGAACTTTAGCGCGGGAACGTATCGGGAAACCGCTTGCTAACGCGCGCGGCTCCGATCAGAGCCGCGACGGCTCCGATCAGAGCCGCGACCGTCACGGAGCGGCTGCCTCCAAATACGAGACCGTATTATTGAAACGGTGTACTGAGCTGCGCCGGGAATCGAACTGGTTCTGTGGTGGTGAGCCTGGCCCTTGCTTACCACCCTCGCGGGAACAAAATCCGCAGGCCCTTGCTCTCATTGACAAGTTCGAAGCCGTTCAAGTAGTTTAGCGGGTTTTCGAAGACCGGCTCCGCAGGCTCCCTGGCTTCCGCAGGGGGCGCCGCCGGACCGCGCATGGGCAGGGGAGAAACCGGCGGTTCCTGATCGCTCCCGCCGGGAATCTTGTGCTGCAAGACACGGGCCGTCTGCTCTTCAGACATCCGCGGCGAAAGCGCCGGCCGCCGCAGGCTCGCTAGTTCCAGCCGAAGCTCCACGTGCTGTGTGCTTCGGCCCTCAATCTGGAGCGGCAAGCGCACCACGGGGTACCCGATGGTTGGCCCGTCCGCGGGATGCACAAGGCGGATGCTGGTGGTACTCGGTAATAGCCGCGCCGAGCGCCGGGTGCGGTTTTCCAGCAAGTAGGTAAAAACCAGCCCGCCAGCCTCATAGCGCACGGCTTCGAAGCGCACCCGCAGCGTCCTGGAATTCCAAGGCTCCGGATGGAGGTAGCTCCACAGCCACGCGCCCGGCCCCAACAGGACCAGCGCGTAGCCCAGCACCAGCGCTACAGGAATCCACCGCTTGCTCATGGTAATAGAATACAGCTTTCAGCTATCAGCTTTCAGCCATCAGCTAAACCCGGCGCCCGGTGCGTGCTCTTGCGGTTCAAGCTGACCGCTGATAGCTGATCGCTGAAAGCTATCTACAACACCACCGCCGGGTGGTATAAGTTGGGCAGTACGGCTTCGCCTATCGCCACCAGGTCCCCGGAGCGGGTCACCGCTTTCACATAGCGCGTTCCGGGCTGGCTGCGGAACGGCGAAGCCTGGAAGTCCCTGCCGTGTCGTATCTGGGCGACCGTCATATCATCCACGAATACGTTCGGGATGCCCGGCAGCAGGTTGCCCATGGGCACGATGGCGTCGATCAGCCGTTCCTCGGCCGCCAGCGATTCCAACTGCGCCAGGGTCCGGGCCTCGGCGGCTGCAAACTCGCCGTTTCGGGTCCGGCGCAATTCCAGCAGGTGGGCGCCCGAGCCCAGCGACTGGCCCAGGTCATGCGCGATCGAACGCATGTAGGTGCCGGGTGAGCAGTGGGCCCGCAGCCGCGCGTCGGTGCCGTTCCAACCCAGCAGCGTCAGTTCGTAGACGTGCACCGCCACCGGCTTCAACTCCACCGCGATGGATTTCCGGGCCAGTTCATAGGCGCGCCGGCCATGTACTTTCTTGGCCGAAACGGCCGGCGGCGTTTGCAGAAACTCGCCGCGAAACTTCTCCAGGTGGCGTTCCAGCTCCTCCATTCCAAACCGTACTTCGACTGGCGGGCTGGTGGGTTCGCCGGCCCGGTCATAGGAACTGGTGGACCAGCCGAACCGGACCACGCCTTCATAGACCTTTTCGCTTCCCGTGTAAAACTGCGCCAGGCGCGTGGCCCGCTCGATGACCAACGGCAGCACACCGGTGGCTATCGGGTCCAGGGTCCCCAGGTGCCCGACTCTTTTGGTCCTGGCGATGCGCCGCATCTTGCCGACCACGTCGTGCGAGGTCCAGCCCTCCGGCTTGTCTACTACAATTATTCCGTCCAATGTGGTCCGTCCAATGTTATCCCGCTTAACCTTTCTTCTTCGCCCTGCAGATATACCCCAGCGTAAAATTCTTCTCCGGGTCAAGCCCATCCAGCCACGGCAGAATCATTGCGGGCGGCGCCAGCAGGATGGCCGCGGGAACGAATAGCAGCCAGCGCGCGCCTCCCGCGAAAAACTGGAGGCCGTTCAGCAGCCGCCGGGCCAGCAACCGGAAGTATCCGCCCGCTGGCCGCAGCTCCAGGATCTCGAAACCGGCCTTCTCCAACAGGTACTGCAAACCGTATCGCGTGTAGCGGAAGTAATCGTGGGGGGCCTGATGCACCTCCCACTCGTGCGGCGCCGCCAATAGCAGCAGGCCACCCGGTTGCAGCGTTCGCGCCATCTCCACCAGCGCCGCGCCCGGTTCGCGTAAGTGCTCGATGGTGACAATGTGCAATGCCGCGGCGAACGCACCGGCGCGGAACGGCAGCGCGGTCAGGTCGGCCACCGCATCCAGGCGGCTGTAGTTCCAGGCGGCATCGCCGACCGCCAGATCCACGCCGCAATATCGCTGCCCGGCAAAGTAGTGCGCGTACTGGCCCTCGCCCGCGCCCGCATCCAGTACACGCGCGCGCGCCGGAAGCTGCCGCGCCAAGGCCTGCACGGCCTCCTCGATTTCGGTTTCGAAGTGCAGGATGTGGCGCCGCAACGGCCGGGGAAGGTGGTACGCGAGGCCGGTGTATTTCGGCGGGTATTTGGGCGCGTACTGCGGCGTGTGATTCGGCGTGTCATTCAATGCGGTCGTGCCTCGATCATCACGGTCGAGCCCGCGCGGCAGGCCGCCTCCAGCAGCGTGACGGGCAGGGCCGCCGCCACCAGCGTCAAATAAACCAAATCCTTGGCCAGACGCACACCGCCCGTTTCCGGAATGCGGCGCACTCGGCGCGCCATGGGATCGAGCCATGGAGCCAGGCTGCTGGCCAGGCCCGCCGGGTTGTCGCGCAAGGAGAAATACTTGCGCCGCACCACTTCGAAACCGGATTGTTGCAACAACCGTTCCACGTCGCGGTCGCGAAAATCGAACAGGTGGCGAGGCACATCCACCCCGTTCCAGGCGCGGCCCAGCAGGCGGAACTGCCAGGAGGCAGCGTTGGGCACCTGCACCACCAGTCTTCCATCTTCGGCCAGCAGGCCGTGCGCCGCCCTGAGATAAGCGCGCGGATCGTACAGATGCTCCATCACGTGGAACATGGTGATGCCCGCGAGGCTGCCGGCCCCGAGCGGCGCCTTTTCCATATCGGCGCAAACCGCCGGCGCCAGTTGCCGCCGCCAGGCGATGGCCGCGGCTTGGCGCGAAGAGTCCAACCCCACCACACGGAAGCCGCGCTGCCGCATCATTCCCAGAAATAGCCCGCCGCCGCAGCCTACGTCGAGCAGCGGCCCTCGCGCCCGCGAACTGCCGAGCGCCTGCGCTACAAACTGCACGTGGTCGCGGAGCACCAGCCGCCGGTAGGCCTCCTCCAGGCGGCTGGCCGCCGTCTGGTCGGGTGAGAACCAGTAGTTGTCCGGATAGTAATGCCGCAATTCGTCGGGCGGGGGGGGGGGGTTCAAGCCGTACCAGCCCGCACTCGCCGCAACGCACCACCGCGAACTCCTTGGCCGTGGTGTGGTAGAGCCGGTCCGAGGCCTTGAAAAGCGGCGCGAATTCTTCGCTGCCGCAAACCAGGCAGGCGCTCACGCGGGCTTCCTCACGCGACATCCCGCAAGCTGAGCCGGTTGGCCAGGATCAGGCGGCGCACGTCGGCGGGCGAAAGTCGGCGGATACGCCCGATCCCGGCGCGCTTGCGCAGCATCCGGGGCGCGAGGCACAACGCTTCGAGATCCCCGCGGACCAGCGCGCGGGCCATTCGCAACTTGCCGCCGATTCCCGGGAAGTGGGCCGTGTCGCCGGTTCCGCGCTGCGCCGCCCGAATCCCAGCGACCAGACGCACCGCGAAGAACAGCGGGTTCAGCACCAGCAGGCTCCACGGAAACAGCTTCACTGCCAGCAGCACCCGGTTGCGTTCGATCAGCTCCAGCCTGCGTCCGGAGCCTTTCCCCATGGTGGACCCGCGGTGGTGACGCACCACCGCACCCGGCGCGTAGACGCACCGCCAACCCGCAATGCGCGCCCGCAGGCCGAGTTCGGCGTCGTCACCATAGGCGAAAAAATCCTCGTCGAAACCGCCGATCCGGTCCAGCATGCTCTTACGGTACATGGCCGCGCAGCCGTCGGGCCAAAGCACTTCTTCTTCGCGGTCGTACTGGCCCTGGTCCAAAGCTCCGGTGCCGCGACCGCGATTTTGACCGTCTGGAAAGATGAGGTGCCCGGCCTTATCGATGCGCGAGGGATCTTCCCAGACCAGCACCTTGCTGGCTGCCATCCCCACGCCGGGCGAAGACGAGCAGACCCGGAGCAGAGCCGCCAGCCAGCCCGGTTCGGCTTCGGCATCGTTGTTGAGCAGGGCGATAAATTCCCCGCGGGCGGCGGCGATTCCCTGGTTATTGGCCGCGCAAAAGCCGCGATTCTCCGTGTTGCGGATCACGCGCACGCCGAATTCCCCCGCGGCCAGGCCGGCCGAGCCATCGGTTGAGCCGTTATCCACCACGATGGTTTCGGACTCCACGCCCGTCTGCCGCGCCAGCGATGCCAGGCACGCCCGCAAGAGTTCTTTCCGGTTCCAGTTGACGACTACGACGGATACCAACCGTTTATGCTAACAGCTATCAGCTATCAGCTTTCAGCTTGAACCAGAGCCTCGGGCGCGCGCCAAGGTTCAAGCTGATCGCTGACCGCTGATAGCTCCCGCCTACTTTTTCAGCAGCAGCTTTTCGCGCTGCTCTTTGAGCACGGCTTTGCGGCTGAGTTTGATTTTGTTGCCTTCGAGCGCCAGGACCTTAACCAGAATCTGGTCGCCTTCCTTCAACTCGTCGCGCACTTCTTTGATGCGGTTTTCGGCGATCTCGCTGATGTGCAGAAGACCATCGGTGCCGGGGAAGATTTCGACGAAAGCGCCGAAGTCCACCAGGCGAACCACCTTGCCCAGATAGGTCTTGCCGATCTCGGCCGTGGCGGTAATGTCCGTGATGATCTGGATGGCCTTGTTCGCCGAAGCCTCATCGGCCGAGGCCACGTGCACCGTGCCATCGTCTTCGACATCGATCTTGACGCCGGTCTGCTCGATGATCCCGCGGATCACCTTGCCGCCTGGTCCAATCACGTCGCGGATCTTATCGGTCGGAATATGCAGGGTGTAAATGCGGGGCGCGTACTGCGACATGCTGGAGCGGGGCGCTGCCAGCGCTTCGTACATCTTGTCGAGGATGAAGAGGCGGCCGCGGCGCGCCTGCTCCAGCGCTTCCTTCAGGATGGCGGTGGTCAGGTTGGGGACCTTGATGTCCATCTGCAGGCCGGTGATGCCCTGGCGGGTGCCGGCGACCTTGAAATCCATGTCGCCGTAGTGATCTTCGGCGCCGGCAATATCGGTAAGCACGGCGTAGTCCTTGCCTTCCAAGACCAAGCCCATCGCCACGCCGCCCACGTGAGCGGCCATGGGAGCGGCGGCATCGTGCAGCGCCAGCGATGCGCCGCAAATCGTAGCCATGGAACTGGAGCCGTTGGATTCCAGGGTGTCGCTGACTACGCGCATGGTGTAGGGGAAATTGTCTTCGAGGGGGATGAGCGCGGTAAGGGAGCGCTCAGCCAGCGCGCCGTGGCCGATTTCACGGCGGCCGGGGCCGCGCATGAAGCCAACTTCGCCGACGCTGAACGGCGGGAAGTTGTAATGCAGCATGAAGCGCTTGGAGGCTTCGCCGGGCTCCAGAAGCTCAATGCGCTGCTCATCGTCCTTGGTGCCCAAAGTGACTGTGACCAGCGACTGAGTTTCGCCGCGGGTGAACAGCGCCGACCCGTGGGTGCGCGGCAGCACGCCGGTTTCGATGGTGATGGTTCGGATTTCGTCGAAGGCGCGGCCATCCGGACGGCGATGGTTTTTGAGCATCTCGTCGCGGAAAATGCGCTCTTTGAGAGCGTCGTAGCACTTGGCGGCGTCGGCCTGCTTGTCTTCCGGCAAAGCCCCGATCACGCGTTTCTTGACGGCGGCCACCAGGGCGTAGCTTTCGAGCTTGGGATGCTTTTCGGTATTGAGAGCGTCGGTGAGGTCCGTGCGGGCTTCCTTGGCGACCTGCTCGTAGAGTTCGGCATCCAGGACCGGCGACACGAATTCGCGCTTGGGCTTGCCGGCGAGTTTCATGAGCTCGCGGATACCGGCGGCGATCTTCCTGCAGCACTCGTGGCCGAACTCGATGGCGCCCAGAACGTCGGCTTCGGAAACCTGCTGGGCGCCGGCTTCCACCATCACGATGCCGCCTTCGCTGGCGGCTACCACGATATTCAGCTTGGATTCGCGCCCTTCCGTGTACGTGGGGTTGGCGAGGTACTTGCCCTCCCGTTGTCCTACGCGGACGGCGGCCAGCACGTGGTGGAACGGAAGGTCGGATATTGCCAGTGCCGCGGCGGCGCCGCAGATGCCCAGCGAGTTCGGATCCTGTTCGGGGTCGGCCGAAAGCACCATGGCGATGACCTGGGTCTCGTGCATGTAGCCTTCGGGGAACAGCGGACGGATGGGGCGATCGATCAGCCGGCTGGTGAGGACTTCTTTTTCGGAGGGACGCCCCTCGCGTTTGATAAAGCCACCCGGAATTTTTCCGGCAGCGTAGGTGTATTCGCGGTAGTCGCAGGTGAGCGGGAAAAAGGCGGCTCCCGGTTTGGGCTGATCGGCCATGCAAGCGGTGACCAGGACCACCGAGTCACCGGAACGAACGACAACGGCGCCGTTCGCCTGTTTGGCCATTTTGCCCGTTTCCAGGGTAATCTTGCGGCCACCCAGGTCCACTTCAACTATGTGATGCATTCTTCTAAAAACCTCCAACCTCTGCCGAAAACCAGTTTCGGCTAATTGACGATTCGGCGGCCCGATGGCGGGCCGTTTGAGAATGGAGTTGACAGGATGAAAAGCCCTTTGGAACTCAAGGCGACGCGCCCCAGCCCGTTCGGACTCGATGGGTATGAGTTCGGCAGCACCCGCCAGAGGTCTGGACCGGGCCGTTTCCGAAGAATGAATGGACTAGCGGCGGATGCCCAGCCGTTGCAGAACCGCTTTGTAGCGCTCCGGGTCCGTATCGCGCAGGTAGGTCAGAAGCCGGCGACGCTTGGCGACCAGGGTCAACAGTCCCTTGCGGGAACCATGATCTTTTTTGTGCGTCTGGAAGTGCTCCTGCAGGTAGCGCAGACGCGCGCTCAGCAGGGCAATCTGTACTTCTGGCGACCCGGTGTCGGATTTGTGGCGCTGATTTGTGTTGAAAATCTGCCGCTTTGCTTCAATCGCCAGTGCCATTCTAGAGGTGATGCTCCTTGTCTTCTCTTAATCTCGCTTGGTTACGGTTACAGTTTAACACACGGAAAAGGGGGCGAACTTGGGGGCGTGCGGTAGCGTACATCAAGCGGCCCGGCCGCCTGGAGGCCGCCAAAGTGCGAATGACACAATTTCTGCCATCCTGACGATGGGGAGCGAAACCATGAGGGAAGAACGCCCGGCGGATTCACAGGGCAAGATCATTCTTTTCGGGGGAAAGCGGATTCGCTGTACGTGGAACCAGGAGCAATGGTACTTCTGTGTCGTGGATATTGTAGCCGCCCTGACCGACAGCGACAATCCACGTGATTATTGGAACATGATGAAGGCGCGGGAGCTAAAAGAGAGTGAAATTCAGTTGTCCACGTTTTGTGTACAACTGAAATTGGCCTCCTCTGACGGAAAGTCTTACCAAACCGATCAAGTCGAAATCCAAGTTTGCTCAATACTCTGACCGCGTCCTTTGCCTGAGACCGTGGGGTCAGAGGACATCAAACCAGCCCGACGAGCCGTTTCAATTCTGTCAGTTTGGGAGCCGCGAGAGGGATTCTTTTTCGATTCGCCTCCATCGACCTGATATAGCCCCGGATCATCTCAGCCGTATTGTCGAGGGCGTCCGCCTCCGTGTCGCCAAAGCTAGACATCCGGTGCAACTCCTTCACGTAGGTCACGAAGGCTGCGGCATCGCTGTCATACTCAATGTCGATGGTCACCACCTTGCTGGTTGCCAGCGGATGGCGCTTGTACGCATAGGGATCCGGTGTCTTCAGGAATTTCTGCGAAGCCCTCTCTTCGGCTGCCTTGCGGGACCGGTTATAGACGCGAATCGTCGGAGCTTCGAGAATGGACGCTACAAACGAGCCGTCCTTCTGAGGAAGGCTAATCACTTGAAACTCTCGCCCGGTCCCGGGCTCGATTCTGGGCTTGAGCGGAAACTCCGGATGCGACTGCGCAAAGGGCGAGTGATGAGCCAAGCTCTCGGGCACGGGATTCGTCAGGCGGAGGCGCAGCATCACCTTTTATGATAGCTCCCGACGCGGCTTGCCTTCACCCGATCATCAATTCCGCCGGCGCACCCATCTCGCAGCCGATCTGTTTCGCGGCCGAACCCTGGCTCACCGACACCTCCAGGTAGCCCGTGCTGCCGCAAATCAGAAACAACTCGCCCGGCCCGCACTCGGCGTAATTGTGGGCCAGCACGCCGATCTGCGTGGGGCCAATCGAAAGAGAAAAATCCTTCTGGTCGAGATCGGGAAACTCGTTCACGTGGAAGTTGGTGACGATGTTGCCGAAGCGGTCGATCTTCAGAATTCGCCCCACCCAGGTCCGCTTGCCCGCCCGTTGCGGCTTCTCAAACGTCGGCCGCAAGTAGTCCTCGATCGGCTTGCCCATCTTTGAGGGCGGCACACCGGCGGCCAGATGAGCGGCCACGGGAGCGAAGACGTCGCGCCCGTGAAACGTGCGGCTCACCGGTTTCAAAAAGTAGCGCTGGCCGGCGCGCTCAGCCGCGATCAGCCGGACCTTGGACTTCTCCTGCGAATAGACCAGCGAGAGCGCGCCGTTGTCGGGCCCCACGAAATACTGGCCGGCGGCCTCCACCAGGATGGGGCGGCGCGAAGTTCCCACGCCGGGGTCCACCACCACCACATGCACCGTCTTCTTCGGGAAATACCGGTATGCCTGCGCCACCAGGTAGGCGCCCTCGGTAACCTCAAACGGCGTCACGCCGTGGCTGATGTCCACCACCTGGGCGCGCGGGCAGATGCCCAAAATCACGCCTTTCATCACGCCCACGAAGTGGTCGGAGAGGCCGAAATCCGTGGTCAGGGTAACGATCGGTGTGGTCATGGTCGAAACGGTTCAGTGGGGTAGACCATCGTTGTGTGTGGTCTGCCGTACTCAGGGTATCTTGCACACGAAGTTGGCGGCGTCGTTGGTGGTTCCCGTACCCTTATATACGGCCACCTGCGGGTACGGGCACAGCGGGCGCGTCATGTCCACCTGGCCGTTGGCGATGTGTGCGGCGACAATCTGCTCCGGCGCCGTGCCGGCCTCTCGCCAGCGTTCCAGCACCGCCATCTTGTTGAACTGGTCCGTGCCAGGGCCGCCGCTGCAATGCATCATGCCAGGAACCATGAAAAGCCGAAGCCAGTCATCCTGCTTCCTGCCCATCTTGCCGAGCACGCCATTGTAAAAGTTCACCGTGTTTCCGGGCGCGATCAACTGATCGGCCCAGCCGTGGTACATCAGCAGCTTTCCGCCATGGGCCTTGAAGGGCGAAAGGTCGAAGGTGTGGGCGTCGATGCCGGACTGGTCGGCCAGTGCCAGGTCGGTATCGAGATCGAACTTGTGGAAGTCGAAATCGGCATCCTGGTGGCCCAGGATCCGGATGCTGTCCCAACCGCCGCCGGGCTGCGTGGGAACCGTTCGCAGCGCCGCGTATTGCAGTTCGCCGCCGGGCTCGAAGCCGGTCCAGACGATTTCACCCTTCCTGGTCTTCACGTCGGCGAAGACCGTCTTGACGGTCTGCACCTGGGCGGGCGTCAGGCAGGCGTCGGAATCGGCGGTTTCCCCCGACTGACTCTGGCACAACAACGACGCGGCGTCGAAATGGCATTTGTGCGGATCGCCGATCAGGCCGTCCTTCACGCCATCCAGCGCATCGCAGGCCGCCATCACCGCCTTGTGGAGCGTTTCCACTTTGCCCGGGGAAAGCGCGCCTTGGGGATTCTTCATCATCTCGATGGACCGTTCCACCCCGGCGGCGTGCAGATGGATATGGGGATTGGCGGGCGCGCCAGCCAGCACGCCATCGAAATCGTTGGGGAATTTGGTCACTTCCACCAGAGCCTGGCGACCGCCGGTGGAGCAGCCGTTCCAATAGGAATACTTCGAGGCGCTGTCGTAGAAAGCCTGGATGAGCGCCTTGGATTTGACCACGGTTTCATGCACCGCGCGCCAGCCGAAATCGACAATCTTCTCCGGGTGCCCCAGCGCGAACATGCCGTTGCCGCCTTCGTGACCGGTGTCCGTGGAAGCGGTGGCGTAGCCTTCGCGAAGCGCCCCCGCCATCGCCGCAAAGCTGATGGTGCCCGCCCAGCCGCCATTGCCCACCATCTGGAATTTCCCGTTCCAGGTTGCAATGGGCAGCCACGCCTCCATTTTGATCTCCGAATCGGCCGAGGGCTTCAGGGTCGCGGCCACGCGGCAATAGGCCGGCAGCATCTGCGGTACGGGTGCGGGGCCGCGTCCACCGGCTTGTGGTCCGCCGCCGCGCCCTGCCGGTTGGGGCGCACCGGGGCCGCGCGCCGGTTGTGGTGCGCCGGGCGGCGGCTGAAACGGCCCGGCGGCGACGGTCTCCACCGCGGTGAACGTGGTATCGGAAAGCGCCAGCGATTTGAGCCGTTCGCAAGGAGCCTGCGCAAAGGCGAGACAGGCCGCGCCGCACAGGGTGATCGACAGCCGGGCCAGGAACATCGAAGTTCTCATAAATGCCTTCTCCCGCCATATTGTTGCATAGTAACGATCGTTCGGCCGAGGCGTTCGACCGGCGGCCGCCTGCTGACCCCTGACTGCTGAAGGCTGCCTTTACTGCTGCCCGACGATCAGCGAGTAATCGCCGTGGGCGGTGTAATCGCCGGAAGGCTTGGCGACCACGTAATAGGTGCCGGCGGCCAGTAGTTGGGCGACCCAAGCATTGGTGCCGCCCCCGCTGTTGTCATCCTGAGCCACCACGTTTCCTTTGGCATCCAGGATTACCAGATAAGAGTCGAAATCGCTGGAGTTGAGGTGGAGATCGATGGCGGTGTCGCTCGACAAGTTGATCTGGTAGACATCGGCGAAGGTCGCATCCACGTATTGGCAGCCGGCAAAGTTGATGGTGCCCGTAACCGTGCTGCCCAGCGCCACCGTGGATTTCGGCGTGCAGAATGGCGGCCGGGGACCGAGCGAGGTGCGGACATCCACTTCGTATAGACCGCCGGCGGTGCTGGAGGCGTCGCGTGCCGCCAGCTTGTAGGCGCCCGCGGGCAAAAACTGGACGATCAGCGGGTCGTTGCCCGTGTAGCTGTTGTCGTCGCTGCGCAGAGGTTTGCCGGAGGAATCGAGCAGCGTGAGGTAGCCATCCAACTGGCTCGCGGTCATCACCGCCGCCACCACGCCATCGGAGGGCAGGGTGAACTGGTAGTAGTCCACCGGCTGGCCGTTGACGCCGCGGCAACTGCCCGGTCCCAGCCTCTGGATGTATCCGCCGTTGATATCCAGCGACTGGACGGCGGTGCAATCGGGAATGTTGTGTGGGGCGAACTGCGAGGTCAATTGGTAATGCCCACTGCCCTGGTTAGCGGCCGCCACCACGGTGTAGACGCCCGCCGGCAAGTCTGCGGTGATGTGCGCCGCCTTAACGCCGTCCACCGCGCCGTCCGCCGAACCATTCGCCACCACCAGATTGTCCTGGGCGTCGCGGACCGCCAGCGCCGTGTCGAAATCGTTGGAACCGAGATCCAGACTCAGCGTACCGGCGGCCGGCAGCGTGAGCGTGTAGCGGTCGCCCCAACCGATGCTGGTCAGGCAACTGGCCTGGGAGATTTGGCCGCTGGGGGCATCGCCCGGAGCCATTGCGGCGGCGTTGCATGGTTGCGGCAGGCCCGCCGTAAAGACGTATTGGAACGAGTAATTGCCGCCCGAGGGGACGTCGCTGAAAAGCTGGACCGTATAATTTCCCGGGCTCAGCGGAACGCGGATTCCCGAAGTAACAGCCAGGTTCTGGTCGTCACCGCCGGCGCCGGAATTCGAGGCCAGCACGTTGCCGGCGGCGTCCAGCAGGAACAGGGTGGGCGTGAAATCGCCGCTAACCGCGGATAGGTCCACCAGCCCGGGCCTGGTGACCGTGAGGTCGTAATAGTTGTAATACTGCTGGTTGCTGCTGCCATCGATGGTCACAAAGCAACTAGCCGGTGTGATGGCTGCGTGGTCGCCGATCGAATCGGTCAAAGCCTTGCTTGCGAGACAAGTCTCGGCGTCGGCAGGGGTGAAGGCAGTGGTGATCTGATAGGCGCCCGTCGTTCCTGAGACCGGCGCCCCCGCTCCCGTGGTGTCCGCCGACGACACTACAATGACGTACTGGCTATCCGCGCTGAAAGCGGCGTTCAGCGTCCCGCCGGCCGGCGTGAGCGCGCTCCCATCGGCGCCGCGAACCGTCACCGCCGGCGTGAAATCCGAACTTGTCACGGTGACGTTCAGGGTGCCGGCCCCCCACGTTGTGACCGCGTAGGCTTCATAAGGCGAGCCATCCGGCGCCGTACACCCAGCGGAGGGAAACGTGGCAGCCACCGTCTGGTTGAGCCCGATATTCGGCAAAAGGGAGCAGAGCATGCCGGGCTCCGCCGTAAAGCTGGTTTTCACCGAATAGGCGGCGGTCTGCCCAGGCGCGCTGCCATTGACCAGCACAGTATAGTTTCCGGCTTCCAGGGCCCGGTGGATGCTGGTTCCGGAATCGATTCGGGCTCCGGAAGCGTCTCGCAAGATGAGAGCCGGACCAGCATCGCCGGTCAGGTCCATCTGAATCTGACCGCGAACCGGAAGGTCCAACCGGTATGGCGCGTACGGAGTGCCGTTCGTCAGCCCACAGTTTGTAGTATCCAGAGAAGCCGAGACCGTTGTGCCCGGCCAAATATGGGCGACGGGAGGGCAGTCCTGAGCCGAAAGGTATCCGAAATGAATCCCCAAAACCAAAAACAGGATACCCGGCCGCATGATCCACTGTAACCCGCCAGGCTACCGAATGTTACGCCTGGCATCGGCGGCAAGGAACCTCACAATCGGGATCCAGATGGGCGGCACCGTCAGAAGACTGTTGCAGCCGTGGGCCACAGCCGCCTCAAGCTATCCGGCGCTCGTCCCATCCGCAGCGCGGCGAAGCACCCAGTGGCTCATGACCGTCAGTCGCGCACCATCGCGGCTGGCGTGGGAGAGTTCGCCTTGCCATCGGCCGTTGGCCGCAACTTGGCCTCGAGGCCGGAGACCCGATCGCCTCCTGTGAGTTCCAACCGTACATCTGCCCGGCGCCTTGGCTCCAGGAGCCCACGATGCCGTTTTGGTCCTTGGAGAGAATCGCGTCCTGCGCCAAATCCAGCAGTCGATCCTGTTCCTGCAGCCACGGCTGGTTTCGTTGCAGTTCCCGGGTGCGCTCCTGGGCTAGGTCTTGCAGTTCCTCCACCGGTTGAGGGAGTGAAATCTCCGTGCGGCTTTTCGAAGCCCACCAGCGGCTGACCAAGAGCGAGCCCCACGATCAGAAGGCCAAAGCGCCCTACATTCACGTGCGGTAGCCGGCCCAGCCACAGGAGGGGAAGCAGCAAGATCGTGACCGAACAGACCAGGAGTCCTGGCCCGTAACCGAGCCAGGCGGCGCTTTCACTGACCGCGCATGCGATGGCTCCCGCCAAGCGCTGGGGCACAGACAATCGTCGGGCGTCGGTTGTAAGCAGTGCGTCGATTGGAAGCATGGCGTTGGTTGTACGCATCGCGTTGGTTGTAAGCATGGCGTTCGTTATAAGGACAGCTATGCCAAGCTATTTGGCTCGCAAACCATATTCCGCAATCGGGTCAGGGCTATCGGTTCGGAAGACACGGACCCAGTAGGATCCTGGCGGCAGTCTGTCAACGAGGACTGCCAGGTGCCCATCCTTCGATGAGACCGCAGCGGCGAGAATCTGGGTACCCACGGGATTGACGATGCGAGCCTGATAGTCTTTCACGCCTGTGGTCGGAACCAGATCGAAGACTAGCAAGGCGGCCCGGCCGGCGGTAACCTGTGCCGGCGCGTCGGGTCCGCGAAGCGACTGCATGAACACCGTCGCCGGCGCTGGGGTTTTACGAAACGGTCCTCCCACCACAAGCAGGGCTGCGAACACCGCCGCCGCTACCGTCCAGCTTGCCGCACGATGGTTCCAAAACATGCGCCAACCGCGCTGCAAACGGGCATCGGGCTGGACTGCCGTTACCCGGAATAGCATGGCGAACTCATCCGACGCCAATAAACGCGACTGACAAGCCTCGCAGATCAGCAGGTGTTCTTCCACGCCTGCCAAACGCTCCTCTGCGAGTGTGCCGATAGCGTACTGGTCGAGAAGATCGTCCTCAATATGCATATACGGCATGTTGGGCCCCCATTGGCGATGCGACCCGTGGACTTTCCTTCGCAGGTTCCAGCAAGCTATGGATTGCCTTGCTCAGATCCTTGGGCAGGAAAGGCTTCTGGATGTAGGAAGTGTCGAGATCGTCTAGAGTTTCCCGTGTCAGCAGCCCGGTATCACAGAGAATATCGAACGGAGATCCCGAGGTGAAGAGGGTTTTGGTTCCGGGGCAAATGCTGCGGATCTTGGCGGCAACCGCAGGCCCGGTCTCGCCCTTCAGGTTAACGTCGCACACGACCAGGGCAATTCCATTTCGATGAAGTACCGCGAAGTCAACGGCTTCCTGGGAAGTAGACGCATGGGTAGCGTCAAACCCCCACATCTTCATCACGATCATTAAGAGCCGCGCGACTTCCGGGTCGTCTTCCACCAGCAGTACCGTTCCTGAGGGCATGGATAAGGCCTCCAATTGAGCAGTGCGCGCGGGATGGAATTCCTATCACTGGAAGTTAACAAATGGCGATAATTCTCTGTTAACCGCTGAAATACCTCAATCGAAATACCCCAATTGATCGTAATTTGCCCCTAACCAGATCGAGGATTGGATGGAATTAGGTTCTCGCGGTAATGTACGACTTCGCACACGGATTCAGCGCAAACCGGGTGGCGGACAAACCGATTTTCTAAAAGGAATCAACAACATGTCTACACTACTCGAAACGCTCTTGGCTGTCTTCGACCCCACTACGTCGGATGGTCCTCGCGATCCCGTCGTTGTCATTGTTGACTAGACGCGCTCCGCGTCAGTTTCCTGCGCATCCGGTCCGCCAGTCGACCCTTGGCTCTTGACTTGAGGAGTTGGAATTGGACTTGAGTCAATCCCATTTCGGCGCAGATCTGTTCCGGGAGTTGCTCCCGCAGATAAAAGCGGGATAAGATTTCGAAATCGCGGTCGCTCATTTCCCGCAGCTCTTGCTTCATGAGCGACACCTTCTGGCCGGCGATCGCCCGCTGTTCCGGGGTGAGTTCGGCGGCCACCAGGTGAGCGGTCTCCATGAGGTCGCCGGAACAGTTCCGGCGCTGGATCACCTCGCCGATCTCGAGGTTCAACTGGCGGTACAGAACCGTGCGGACAAAACCCATGAGGCGTTCCGGATGCTGAAGTTCACCTCGGCGTATAGCCCCCGCAACGATCAGGAAGACGTCGTGCACCCGGTCGTCCACATCCTGGGTTCCCAGACGCCGTTGCAGGAACAGACGAGCCCCGCTACGGAGAGTGGAATATAGGGTTTCTTCTCCAGCCGGGTCGCCCCGCTGGATGAGGTTCACGACGTTGCTCCAGTCGACTTCCGGCTCTTGCGGCATCCTCACTCGGGAAAAAAGTCACGCAGAACTAGCTCAATTCGTTTCCACGCAGAAATAAGAGGCCCAGCGCGCGGGGTCTGCCCGGGCTCCACCGGCATGCAGTTCTTCTAGCTGCGCCTGTCGCAACAACACTCCAAACGACACGGGGCCATGGGTGTGGTGGAGGAAATAGAGGCGATAGAGCGACAGGAAAACCCCGCCGCTGTCCTGATCGGCTGTGGGCCAACGCGTCAGGATGACGGCGTGCGCACCGGCCGCCAACCAAGCCCGAGACATGCCCATTAAGCCTGCGCCCGGAAGGACTTCGGCCTGCCCGGAACTGCACCCGTTCAACACCACCAGCCCAAGTTTCGCCCGCATACCCGCCGTCTCCGTATCGCTCAACAATTCCACCTGACTTCCGGCCTGAAGGCTGAGAGCGAGCATGCCCCCTCCCGCCTCCTGCGGGGGAAAAAGCATATGGGCCGCCACGTGAACGATTGACGGGCCTTTACCGAGAGCTTGCTTGAGCTCTTGCTTGTTCGCCGCTGCGCCTTTCAGCACCATCCAGTGCGCTCCCTCCAACTGCCATATTTTGGCGCAATTGTCCACTTCCCGAGCGCTCCCCAACAGCCTCGGCAATTCCAGGACGCCAGGTCCGGAAGCGGCCCCCGACGCTTCCACCATGGACGATACGGCAGACGGCTTCGACTGCGCCAATCGCGGATCGGCGCGATTGTAGATGGGGTCGCCAACGCCCACAAACATCTCGTTCCAGTCTGAGCGTGGCGAACGAAGCAGCGCCGAGACGCCAGGCACCATCCGAATCGCATGCCGCTCAATCACATAATGAGATGCGCCGGGCTCTGGCGAGACGCCTTCCACCAGAGTTCCTTCCACCAGAGCCCCGAACGGCAACTCGAACAACGGGCCATCGGCGTCGATAACCCATGTCGGTCTGTTCAGCGCGTTGGGCGCAATCTGCCCGAACAGCCGCTGATAAAGTTTCTGTCCAAGAACACGCGCCTGGGGTGAACTTTTGCGCAGCGCCTGGACGAAATCACCGATATCTTTCTTCAGATCGTCCCCGGACGGCAACGCCAGAAACTCGAGACGCTTCCGCGTGACCACCCAGAGCCACGATTTCGGCTGGCCGGTGTGAAACGCCAGAAACACCGCGTCTGTTCCGAGCGAGTCACGGGTGATTTGCAGCAAGCTCCTGCCACCAGGATCGCTCTCGACCAGATCGGCCGACAACTCAAGCCCAGCGGCCGCTTCCATCTCCGCTAGTTTCAATCGAAGGCGCCGGACAGCGCCGTCTTCCGACCCGGCGCTGAGCCGGGCTACTTCTGCCTTCTGTAGATCGGAAAGGGTGAGCGAGTACTCCCGGGGAAGCTCTTTGGACAGGTCTGAAGAGGCCCAAAGCATCCGTAAACTGGCCGTCCGAACCTCTTCAACTGCAGCAAAGGAATCCTCCGCATATCGGATCTGCCCGGTTTGCTGATAGAGCCGGCCCGCCACGTCAATAAACGCGGAATAGATCAGATGCATGTCCACTTCGGTGCTGACGCGAAACGCGTCCGCCGGAGGGATCTGCGAGCGCCAGTCCTTCAGGTTGCGAATCGAAGCTGCAAAGTCCGCGTAAGCGTCCTGTAGCCGGGTTAAGGCCAGGTTGGCCCTCCCGCGAGCATACAGAGGGTTCCAAAGTGCCGCGGGCCCCAGAGCCGCGGCAGACTCGATGGCGCGATTCAGAAATGCGGAGGCCGCAACGGGATTGCCCTGGGCCAAACGCAGTTCCGCCAGCGCCTCATAGGAATAACGCAACTGCTCGTCATGCGTCAACTTCCACAGCCGGAACGATTCCAGCAGCGCCTCCTCGGCGGCCGGCAGGCGCTTCCATTCTCGCAGCGCGTTGCCGAGTTCGTACCAGGACTGAGCTTCGGCCGCAACGTCGAGTTGGGCGCGGGAAACCTGGATCGCTTCCCGCGTCCACGCAGCCGCGCGATCCCAGTTCTCTTGCTTCATCTCGATCCGAGCCGACTGTATCAGGAGTAGCGGGCGAAACTTCTCGCTGGCGCTGGCCGGGAGATCCAGACCTCGTTTGGTGGATTCGGTCGCCGCATCGATCTCCCCCATTTGGAGATACACGGAAGACAGGTTGACACAAATCACGGCCAACATCTCTTGATCTCCTTGCGAAGTAGCCAGTGCCCTAGCCTGGAGATAGGCCTTGACGGCGTCACGATAGCGCAGGAGCTTATGATTCACGCTGCCCAGGTTATTGAGAAGCCGAAGCGCAGACCGCGCGTCGTGACGGCGGAGCGCCTCCTGGTACCCACTCTCATAAGCTCGCATCGCCTCTTGATACTTCCCAGCCCGGTAGAGATCACTCCCCTCGTGCCTCAACCTTAGCAATACGGGATCATCCGGACTGCCCACGTGAGAGACCGCAGATCCGGCGCGGACCGCTCTAGGTCGAAGAGGACCCACCGCCGGCAGGAGCGCCAGCACCAGAAACAAGGCCGAGACTGAGCGTTTAGGATTCAATCCACTGATACACTTACGGACAATACCCTAGCGTGAGTTTGCTGAGAATGCCAGGCGCTCGGGTCCCGGACACCTGTTGTTTAGGGATCGTTATCGCCCTTTTGGCGCGTACGGAGACAACGGCGTGCCAATCCTATCGTACCCGATTACCGGCATTGGTGGGCAGACCGGGCCAGGGGTATGTGGGGCAGGTTGTTAACCTGCGGCGGATTGGCAATCCGCCTGCCCAGTGCCTGACGAGCCCTTCAGGCAAGGCGCGGACGCTCGCTGCCGCATCGCGCAGGCGGATTAACAATCCGCCGCAGGTTAACAACCTGCCCCACAAGCAATTTCATGGAAGAAAAATAGGCGCATAATCGTCATAGGGACGTAGCGTTTGTCGAAATGGTGCTGGAAAGATCCGAACGGGAACTCGTCGAAGCCTGTCAACGCGGAGAGCGGGACGCCTTTCGTGTGCTCTTTGAAGCTTACAAGGACCGTGTCTACTCCATCGCGCTGCGTTTTTCCGGTGACAACGCTCTGGCCATGGATCTCGCCCAGGACACGTTCCTGAAGCTGTTTTCCTGCATCCGCGAATTCCGCGGCGATTCGGCGTTCTCTACCTGGGTCTATCGCCTGGTGGTGAACAGTTGTCTCGATCACAAACGCCGTTCCTGGCGTCTTATTCCCATTGCCGATGAGTTGCTCGCGGTGCTGCGCGCGCCGGGCGACAGCCTCCACGCGCTGCTCGAAACCGAAATGCGCGACCGGGTTCGCGCGGCCGTGGAAAAACTGACGCCCGATCTGCGAATGGCGACGGTTTTGCGCTACACCGAGGGATTGTCCTACGACCAGATGGCCGAAGTGCTGGGTTGTTCCACAGGCACGGTCGCATCGCGCCTGAACAGGGCCCATAAAGCGCTGGAGCGGCGGCTGGCCCATTTCGTGAGCACACAAGGAGCCCGCCATGTCTGAATGGCTCGACTTGCAGTTATCGCACCAGATGGCGGCCGTGGAAGCGCCGGAAGGCCTCTGGGATCGTATTCAAAGCGCCAATCGAATGCAAAGCGCCGACCGTATGCAAAGCGCCGCGGGTCCCCGACCGGCGCGCTCGCGCGTGCCTCGCCTCGATTTCTCCGGCTGGTTCAACTCCGCCTGGCCGATCGCCGCCATCCTTACCCTTATGGCTGCCGCCGGCACTCTCTGGCTGGTGGCCAAAGGCGAAGCACCGGCCCTTGACCTTCGCCAACTCGCGATCGAACAGTTGCGCAATGCCGAGCCGGTGGAATTGCACTCCAGCGATCCGGCACAGATCTCGGCCTGGATGCGGCGCGCCGGCCTGGACGTCAAGCTTCCGTCCGAAACGGCAGCCACCGTGCGGCTGGTTGGCGCCAGAGTCATCGAAAAACGCGGCGCGCGCATCGGTGATCGTCAGTACATCGGCGAGATTCTGTATAAGGTAGGTCCCGATACGGCAACGCTGCTGGTGGCCCGCGCCGGGTCCGGCCCCGATGGCGGCCACAGACACCTTGCCTGGAGAAGCCGAGGCCAGTCGTACGCCCTGGCATCCTCAAACTCAGAGCGGCCCGACGCGGCGTGCCTGCTCTGCCACGCCAGTTTGTAGCGGCCATCCGCGGCGCGGCCCGTCGACTCCGGTACACCGTTTCAGAAGTTCCCTAACGTATCCGGGAAACCGCTTGCTTATGCGCGCGGCTCCGATCAGAGCCGCAACCGTTAGGAAGCGGTTCCCTCCAAATACGCGACCGCATTTATGAAACGGGGTCTTAGCCTTGGCCCGTGTTTGCGGCCTTGCCTGCGGGGCGCGTCCAAGCACGGCAGGCGGATTAACAATCCGCCACACGCTCGCTCCCCGGTTCACCCGGAGGCATTAGAATCAAAGTATGCGGGCGATGGCGGCGGCGGTTCTTTTCTTCTTACAGGCAACCGACCCTACTTCCGAGGGCATGAAGGCCCTGGAAGAAGGCAAATACGAAGCCGCCGTGGCTGCGTTTCGGAAGGCGATCGGCGCCGACCCCAAGGACTATTTCGCGCATTTCAATCTGGCGATGGCCTATAGCCTGCTGCACCAGGATGCCGAAGGCGTCGCCGAATACCGCCAGACGCTGGCACTGAAGCCGGGGCTCTACGAGGCGGAGTTGAACGGGGGGATTTTGCTGCTGCGCCAGAAGAATCCGGCTGAGGCGTTGCCTCTGTTTGAGGACGCGGTGCGGCAGAAGGCGCAGGAATTCCGGCCGCGCTATTATCTGGCCGAGTCGCAACTCCAGACGGGGGACGCCGCCAAGGCTGAGGAGAGCTACCGGCTGGCGCTAACACTGGACGCGAAATCGGCAGGGGCCCAACTGGGAATGGCGCAGGCGCTGGTGCAGCAGGGTAAGCCGGCCGAGGCCGAGCCGTACTTCCGCCAGGCCGCTCAGATTGAGCCCAAGTATCGCGACTATCTTCTGGAACTGGCGGCGCTCTACGAGAAGGGAAACCAGGCGGCGGAAGCCATGGCCATCTATCGGGAGTTTCCGGACAACGCCGCGGCGCAAGCCCGCCTGGGTGAAATGCTGCTGGAATCCAAGCAGTATGACGATGCCCTGCCGGGCCTGGAAGCCAGCTACCAAAAGGACCCGAACCCATCCAACCGAATGGCGCTGGCTGCCGCCTACGTGCTGACCCACAAGCCGGAAAAGGCCCTGCCGTTGCTCGACCAGGCCGTGGCTGCCGAGCCCGCCAATTACGATACGCGGATGATGTACGCGCGCGCGCTTCGCGATCGACGGCAGTTCCCGGCTGCCGCCCGCCAGTTTTACGAAGCCGCCAGGCTGAAACCCGAAGACGCCAAGACGTGGACGGAGTTGGGCGACATGCTGTACATGACGGGCGACTATGCGCCATCGCTGGCCGCCTTCGAGCAAGCCGCGAAGTTGGGCGAGAACACACCCGGAAACTGGTTCCTCCGTGCGATCATTCTAGACAAGCTCAAGCAGTTGAAGCCAGCCAAGGAAGCTTATGAGCGCTTCCTTTCCATGAGCCTGGGCAAGAACCCGAACCAGGAATTTCAGGCGCGGCAGCGGGTGAAGATCATCCAGAGGGAACTGGACAAGCGGTGATGGGGACGGGGCTGATGCGAACGTGGATTTTGCTGTCGATGCTGGCGCTTGGCCTGGCGCCAGCCGTAGAGTTGCGCGCGGATTTAAAGCCGGCCCTGGCGGAGCGCGACTTGGGACGGCGTTCCAAACTCGCGCTGGATAACGCCGAGGCGGTTTTGAAGGCCGCACGCGCCGCCTATGAGCGGGGCGAGACCGAGAAGGTGGCGGCGGGGATCGCAGAGATCGTCGAGTCTGTGGATCTGGCGTCGGAGTCGCTCACTAAAACCGGAAAGAATCCGCGCAGCAGCCCCAAATGGTTCAAGCAGGCCGAGATTCAGACGCGGGACTTGCTGAAGCGGCTGGAAACCTTTCAGCGCGACATGAGCTTCACCGACCGGCCGATGCTGGACCAGGCGAAGAACCGGGTGCAGGAAGTACATGACAGCCTGTTGCTGGGGCTGATGGAGGGCAAACACAAATGAAAACTAGGTTATGGAAGGCTGGGGCGTGGAAAACGTTGGTGTGGAAGGCGGGGTTCTGGAAGATCTGGGCGTGTGGTTTGCTGCTGGCGGCGCCTCTGGCCGCGCAACGCGATTTTCTGACCGCCGACGAAACCGACCAGATCAAGGAAGCGCAGGAGGCCAACGCGCGCCTCAAGCTGTACGCTGGATTCGCCAAACAGCGTGTTGACATGGTGAAGAGCCTGCTTTCGAAAGAGAAGGCCGGGCGGTCGATCCTGATCCATGACGCGCTGGAAGACTACTCCAAGATCCTCGACGCCATCGACGATGTGGCGGACGATGCCATTAGCCGCAAAGTGGACGTGAAGCTCGGGCTGACAGCGGTGGCGACGGCCGAGAAGGAAATGCTTCCCGTATTGAAGCACGCGCAGGACAGCCAGCCTAAGGATATGGAGCGTTACGCCTTCGCGCTGACGCAGGCGATTGAGACCACCACTGACAGCGTGGACCTGGCCATGGAGGATCTGGGCAAACGCACCAAGGACGTGGAGGCGCGCCAGGAAAGGCAAAAGAAGACGCTTGAGGAGAACATGACGCCGGCCGAGCGCGAGGGCAAACAGGCCGACGACAAGAAAGCCGTCGCCGAAGAGCAGAAGAAAGAGCAGCAGAAGAAGAAGGCCCCCACGCTGATGCGCCCCGGTGAAAAGAAACCCGACGGCCAGTAAGACAGAACATTCCTCTGAGATGTGGCGCCGCTGGTGCTTGCCCTGGCACGAATGCGAGGAGCGGATCTTCGGCGCATTCCAAGTCCGGGCCGGTGCGGAGGCGCTGCGCATCCGTCACGCTCTCTCGCCGATCCGCATTCAGACGTTCAGCGTCAGACACTTGCCTCGGCGTCTGACAGGCAGCGTCGAACTTTACGTCGCGTCCGCGCGCGCAGGTTCGCGTTCCTTCTGCCACAACCGATCTTGACGGCTGTCCACGAGTCATGGAGGCCAGCATAACCGGCGCCAGGACAACTATTGGTTCGCCTAATGCCGTGACGGCTTCCTCCAACCCAAGAACCGCTTGCTGATGCGCGCGGCTCCGATCAGAGCCGCGACCGTTAGGAAGCGGTTCCTCCAAATACGCGACTGTATTTGTGAAACCGTGTACTTAGTTTGGTCTTAGTCTTAGTTAGGAACGTGGATAAGGATGGAGCGGGCGGTTCCCCGCCCGCTTGAGAGTTGTCATTCCGTTCGGCACGCATTGAAGCAAGCGTGGCCGCAAGCGAGCGGGTGCTGTTGTCCTTACGACCGCCTGCGTCTATTTAGTGCCCGGAGCCATCACCCCCGTTGTTGTCGTGATTTTGATTCTGGTCATTCGCCGCGTTTGGCGTTAGACCGGTCACCGCAATAAATGGTCCGAGTTGCGCTCCGAGCGGCGCACTAACGGTGAATACCTGGACCAGCACCACAGGACCGAAACAGGCCGGCGGCATCGTGACGGCCTGGTCGATCACGGCGTTCCCCGAACTGCTGAGAGGGGACGGAGTGACTCCGGCGTTAGCTACAGCGGCGGGAGTGCCTCCGGAGCCACCACAAACGAGTGTCGCGCCAACCATGGTTACCGGTCCAGTGGTGCCGGCAAGGCCGGCGGGAGCGCCGGCGCCTAATACCAGGCCCTGGACCTCTACGTGGATACTGCCGTTCGAAGATACCGATGCCTGCCCCCGCGTCACAACCCACGGAATGCCACCGCTAGCAACTCCACCGATGGCCAGGCCTGGCATGGAGCCGATAACGCTGGATTGGAATGACCCGTTGTTGTTGTTGTTATTGTTATTATCGTGGCCGTCGTCTGCCAGTGCGGTGAACGAAAATACAGTGATGGCGCCAATCGTCAGCAACATCTTAACTCGCATATCTTTCCTCCCCAACTCAGTTACTCAGCGTCATACGCCAGAGGTTAGTTCCATCACCTCAGGCGGGCAGCGTACTCGGCTGGCACAGACTATTCTGCAATTCTTCCGGAGTTTTCCCTATACCGGACTTGTAAAGATTTGGTAAACCGGCTCCACGGACGTATGAAGCCTCACGCCGCTGGCTCGATAGCACAGCTCCGACTCGGGACGATCTATGTCTTCTGGGTTCTTTGTCACTTCTTTCAAGTGGAAGGAGTGCCCAGCGCGGAAGCCCACGCGAATAATCCGACACAAGGGCAGCATGCTCGTCTGGCATTCTTGTCAATCGCGAAGAAGATACCGTCGCGATTGCCTGCTACCAGGTAGCCGGAACGCACATTTCGCTGGACTCGGTTGCTTATTCCGCGGTGCCGACGAACTCCGGGCGCCGTACTGAGGTTGGGGACAGCCGGCGGGCCATTCGGCCAAGGATGTCTGCGCGACAGGTGTGACGAAGCCAACCCGGCCTCGCCGGTGCCGTGGCGCCGCTGCCTGAAAGTTCCCGGCACGCTCAATGAGTTACAGGCTCCGCTATCATGGAGTTTCATGATCCTACGCGCCGCCCTCGCCCTCGCGCTGCTGTCATTGTTCGCCTGCAAGCCCTCCGGGGAAAGCCACATGCAGGCCATCATCGGGGCGGTGCTGATCGATGGGCAAGGCGGGCCGCCCGTCTCGAATTCGGTGGTGGTGGTGGCGGAGGACCGCATTCGCGCCGCCGGCCCGAGTTCCGTGGTCCCCATCCCTGCCGAGGCTGACAAGATCGATGGCTCCGGAAAGTGTCTGGTTCCGGGGCTGGTGGATGTCTACCGGGGTGCGCAAATTGCAAGTGATTTCACCGCGGGCCATCCCGCCAGCCCCGATGAGGCCCGCGCCCGGGTGTCGGAACTTGCCAGGAACGGCGTGCAAGCCATTGACCTGTGGAAACTGGCGCCGGCGGTGTCGGACGCCGTGATGGAAGCGGCACGGGGAGCGGGCATCTCGGTCACCGGGCACATTTCCACCTTGGAGGAAGCGGAGTTTCTGGTGAAGGGCGGTGTCTCGGGTTTGGTGGGGATGATTTGCGACACCGAAAAACTGGACCCGGATTTCCTTGCCAGGTTGCGCGATCTGCGAATCTTCTTCGCACCCTGGTTAGCACAAGGGTTTGCACCCGGTGTTTCGGCGTGCCAACCGGCGGCGCGCAATACCCTGCGCCTTTACCAGGCTGGTGTGCCGATGGCCCTAGCCTCGTTCCAAGGCGACCTTCTCCGTGCCGCCGAATTCCTGGCCGACGCGGGCGTGCCGCCGCTCGACGTGATCGTTGCCGCCACGCGCAACGGAGCCGTGGCCATTCACCAGGACCGGGAGCGCGGCACCATCCAGGCCGGCAAGCGCGCCAACCTGCTGCTGCTTTCGGCCAACCCGGGCGAGGATATCCGGAATCTGCGCAAGGTGGCGTGGCGGTCGATGTTGGACCCCGTAGCCCTCCCACGGTAACCCCCCCACGATAACCCATGGACCCCCAGTCGATTTCCGTCAAGCGCGCCCAGGTGGAGTTTCACAACTTCGCCTCGCTGGGCGAGCCCGAGCGCGCCATGGCGGCTTACCTGGAGGAAAACGCGCGGCGCGGCGCGGTGATCCGGGAGCATCGCGAATTCATCGGGGAGCTGTCGCCGTTTTTGGAAATCGGCGCTAACGCCGGACATACCAGCTACATGCTGGCCAATGAATTCGGCGCGTCGGGATTCGCCCTCGATATCTCGGCCGATGCGCTGCGCCACGGCATCGCGCTGATGGATCGCTGGCAGCTTGCGCGCGCGCCGGTGCGGGTGGCGGGCGATGCCCTCAACCTGCCGTTTCGCGACGGCTCCATCCGGTTCGTGATGGCCTGCCAGGTGCTCAGCCAGTTCATGGACATCGCCCGCGTCTTCCAGGAGGTGAAGCGCGTGCTGGCGCCGAGCGGCGTCTTCCTTTTCGCCGAAGAACCCATGCTCCGCCGGCTGTCGCTGCGGCTCTACCGCGCGCCCTACGTACCGCGGATGAAACGGTGGGAACGCAAGCTTTTCGACTGGGGCCTGCTGGGCTACCTGGTGCGCGACGTGATTGGCGCCGACCAGGAGGAGAGCTTCGGCATCCGCCAGAACCATCGCCTGACCCTCACCGACTGGCACCGCCTGGTGACCAGCCATTTTCCGGAGCACCGGTACAACGTATACGTCCCCGAGCGCGGCTGGGGCGAACGGGTGATGAAACGGCTGGCGGTGCGGCTGGACCCTTACCGTTCGGAATGGCGCGCCGCGCACTTATTGGGCGGCACGCTCGCCGCCACCTGCAAAGTGGGCCCGCAGCCCGTGGTCCACGGCCCCTGTCCCCTGTCCCCGGGCCTGCCAAACTCACAGCCCTGGGAGGGGTTGCTGCGCTGCCCCGACTGCCACTCGCCACTGGTTCGCGATGCCACGGGCGCTCTGTTCTGCACCTCGTGCCCCTACCGCGCCGCCGACGAAGGCGGCGTGTTCAACCTGCTGCCCTCGCGCTTGCGGGCCGAACTCTACCCCGGCGACCGGCCGGACGTCATCGACTTTTCGCTCCCCGGCCACAGCGCGCGGCTGGGTGACGGATGGTATGAGCTGGAGGGTGTTTTCGGCAATAAATACCGCTGGATTGGAGCCCGGGCTTCAGCCGTCCTGCGGCCAGCCGGCGTCGCCCCTCACCGCCTGCGCGTCCGGGGTTTTGCCCACCAGCTTCAATTCCAGCAGGGCCAGCCGGTTCATGTGTCGGTGTTGGCAAACGGGCACGGCGCGGCGGCCCGGACTCTGGAGCGTCCGGGGCTGTTCGTAATCGAAGCCGATTTGCCCGAGGCCTCGGAATACACCATCGAGATCGCGGCCAGCCCTACCTGGACCGTGGCGGACGAAGACCGCACGTTTAGCGTGAATATCGGTATGATCCGCTTGATTCCCGGGTAACCACTCGCACACTCGCGACCAGTGGCCGCGACCCTCTGGGTCGCGATGGAACAAACTCAGCCGGACTTTCGTACCCTTTAGTTCGAGGACAGCTCATGCGCTCTAAGTTTCTCCTTCCGGCCCTCGGGGCCGCTCTGCTCGGAATGACCGCCTGTGACTTCGAGGATATGGGCGGCTTTGAGAGGTACCACAAGGATTTCCACTATAGTTTTCCCCTGAAGACCGGCGGCAGGCTCGCCACCGAAACCTTCAACGGCTCGGTTGAAGTGTCCCCCTGGGACCAGGAAACCGTGGATATCAGCGGCACTACGTACGCCCCGTCGCAGGACGAGGCCGATAACCTGAAGGTTGACGTGGATCACAGCGCGGATTCGGTTTCCATCCGGGTGGTGCGGCCTTCCATGCGCCGTGGCAATTGGGGGGCGCGATTCGTCATCAAAGTGCCGCGCAAAACCGTGCTGGATCGCATCACCACTTCCAATGCCTCGATCCGTACCGTGGATGGCGTGGGACCCGCGCGCTTGAGGTCGTCCAACGGACAGATCCACGTCCAGGGACTGCGCGGCGATCTGGACGCCCATACCAGCAACAGCGCCATCGAACTGCTGGACGTGGAGGGCGAAGTAAAGCTGCAGAGCTCGAACGGCCACATCCGCGTGGAAGGGCTCTCCGGTTCGCTGGATGCCGACACATCGAACAGCAGCATCAACGCCAAGCTGGACAGGGCCAGCGGGCCGGTGCGCCTGGGTTCATCCAATGGGTCCATCGACCTGGCGCTGCCGCCCGGCGCCACCGTCCCCGTGCGTGCCAGCACCAACAACAGCAGCATCACGGTGCATGTGCCGGGCTCCGTCAATGCGCGTCTGAGCGCGCGAACCAGCAACGGCTCGATTTCCACGGACTTCGAGCTGCGGATGCAGGGCGAATTCAGCCGCAGCCACATGGAGGGCACAATCGGCAGCGGCGGCCCGCTGATCGACCTCAGCACGTCAAACAGCAACATCAGGCTGTTGAAGATGTAGCGGGCTCCAGGACGCCACCCGCGCGCGTTTCCAATCGAGTCCGAATCATCAGGCAACAGCCAGCGAGTAAATAAACAGCACCACGACCGCTCCGACAAGAGCCATGAGGAAGCCGGCGGGGTGGCCTTCCTCGTACATGCCGGTCATTCGGCCGATGAGGCCTCCCAGCCACGCACCGACCAGGCCCAGAATCATCGTCAGTATCAGGCCCATGTGCTGGCGGCCTGGCATCACGGCACGAGCCAACAGACCGATAACCAGTCCGAAAATGGCGTGCCCGATCATGTGTAGCATGTCGTTTTTCCTCTCTTTCTGTTGTGGCGGTCACGGGAGCGGCCGCGGCAAGATGAACCGGATAGGTCAAGTGTCGGTTTCCACCTCATCACATATTGCGGAACCTGCGTGCCGAAAGCAAGAACGATTTTCACTTTGTCCGGCAGTCTGGCGCCGCGCCCGGTTCAGGTCCCACCGCCGCGCCACGGTTCAGATCCCAGCGACGAGCGACTCGCCCTTCCGGCCGGATCTGGCTGGCATTGTGCGACTGGGCCCCACGGACGCGGCAGGCGCCGGTAGAGGCGCTCGCGCGCCCGGAAAGAGGGCACTTCAGCGCCTCGAATCCGCGGCTATGAGTTGCGATCTGCGAGCGGCCCCCTCCGGCGCGGAACGTGATGAGACGGGAGCCGCCGGGCACTGGATCGGCCCGAGATCGGCGGCGCCAACCTGGATCTCTCGGCGCCGATAGTGGCTGCCATGGGCACTGAAGACGCAGAGGTGCTGGCAGCCGGCAAGGTCCTGACGTCCGATGGACTTGATCTAGCACTGTTGCGGAATCACGAGTGGGCAGGCTTGCGCGCGCCGACAACTGCCGGAATTGCATCAAGTACGGTATGACACAACCTTCCGCAGGGAGGTCTATACTAACTGGGAATCAGGCGTCCAAAATGGGAATTTCGGATTGTGCCCGAGGAGATTCGCGCCGATCAAGATCCGTGCTGGCGTAGGTGAGGATGGCCGATTGGAAGAAGTGGGAAGGCGAACTTGCCGGCGGGGAGTACCCGCTGGAGCGGTACCTCGGCGGCAGTGAAGGAAGCGCTGTCTTCCTCACCTCGTTCGCCTCGGTCAGGGCCGCCATCAGGCTGGTGCCCGCTGGCCAGGCGCAAGCCGGAGAGTTGGTGGAGCGCTGGAATCGCGCCGTCAGGCTCTACCATCCTCACCTCATCAGCATCTTTGCGGCCGGAACCTGCGCGGTCGCAGGCGTGCCGCTGGCTTATCTCGTGATGGAATACGCCGAGGAGAACCTGGCGGAAGTTCTCCGCGAACGCCCGCTCACCGCGGACGAAACCCGCGAAATGCTTCATCCCGTCGCGGATGTACTGGCGTACCTGCACGGACAGGGCCTGGTGCACGGCAATTTAAAGCCCTCGAACATTCTGGCGGTAGAAGACACCGTGAAGGTCTCCTGTGAGGCGGTGGCGGCCGGCGAACCCGCCGCGGACATCCGGGCGTTGGGAATCACGCTGGTCCAGGCTTTGACGGGAAAAGCAGCTACCGTCGCGCCCGGCGGCCAGTATCCCGCGGTTGACACGCTACCCATTCCCTTCCGGGAAATGGCGCAAAACTGCCTGCACCATGACCCGCGGCTTCAATGGTCCGCTGGCAAGATCGAGGCATGGCTCCGTTCGCCCGAGCAGCCTGCCGCGACCGTCCCGGCATCCACGGCGGTGGTCGCCAAACCCGCGGCGGGGAAGCCGAGGCCTCGGTATTATGTTGCAGTGGTCGCTCTGGTCGTCGTGGGCGTGGCGATTGTCTGGGGCCTGCTGATCAATCGGACGGCTGCTCCGGTGCCATCGGTCGCCGAGTCTATGCCGCCGGCACCAGCCTCTGCCCCACCAGCCTCTGCCCCACCCGCCTCCGCCCCACCCAAACCTTCGCCAACCGGGCAGACGGCTGCGCCGAAGCCCGCCCCGCCTGTCCGGCCGGACCGCGAAGCGCAACCACCGCATGGCATGCCGGCTGCTCAGAACGGAATCGTGCGCCGCGTGCTTCCCGACATTCCCACCAAAGCCCGGAATACAGTTCACGGCAAAGTGATGGTGGTCGTGAAGGTTGCGGTGAATCCATCAGGGGACGTGTCGGAGGCCACGCTGGAGCGCAGTGGCTCACCTTATTTTGGCCGGCTGGCGCTGGTAGCGGCCCGGCATTGGCAATTCGGTCCTGGGGAGGGTGAGGTGGCCAGGCACTGGATCCTGCGTTTTGAGATCATGCGAACCGCAACGAAGGTGACTGAGGTCAGGGCAGGCAGGGAATAGCACACACACTGGTGCTCGGAGTTTGTGGGGCCGGTTGTTAACCGGCGGCGGATTGTTAATCCGCCTGCCCCGAGCTTTGACTGGTCGGTTTTCCAATCGGCTATCCATCGCGTGCCCGGCGCGGTACTGGTGCCTCGCCATCGGGTGCCCGGCTGGCGTCGGCTATTCGTACCGGAGCGCGATCACCGGGTCGATGCGGGTGGCGCGGCGCGCGGGGAGCCAGACGGCCAGGAGCGACACCAGGCTCAGCAGGATGGCAACCGTGGTGAAGACGGCCGGGTCCTTGGCTTTCACGCCGAAGAGGAAAGTGGAGAGCAGACGGGTGAGCCCGAGTGCGGCGGCGATGCCGACGGCCACGCCGATCAGCGCCAGGCGCATGCCCTGCGCCACCACCATCTGGCGCACGCTGCCGGTGCCGGCGCCGAGCGCCAACCGGATACCGATCTCCTGCGTGCGCTGTTGCACGGAGTACGCCATCAGTCCGTAAATGCCGATGCCCGCCAGGAAGAGCGCGGCGCTGCCGAAGATGGTCATCAGCAGCATGTTGAAGCGCTGACGGGAGGTGGAGCGGGAGACGATCTCGTCCATGGTGCGAATATCGGTGACGGGCAGGCCTGTGACCTGGCGAATCTGTTCCTGAACCGCGGAAGCCACAAGTAGCGGATTGCCGCGAGTACGCACGATCCAACGCATCGGGGTGAGGGTGGCGTTGAGCGCGTTGATGGCGTCGGGGACTTGCGCCTGCACCAGGTACATGGCCGGCGCGGGGTCGTTGTCCAAGCCATTGCCGCGCACGTCGCCGATGATGCCGACGATCTGGCGGGGCTGCTCCGTGGCAAGTTGCGGCATAACTCCCTTGCCAATCCAGATCTTGTCGCTGAGCGGATCGGCTTTGGGCCAGAAACGTCGCGCCATGGCCTGGTTAATCACCACCACCGGCGGTGAGCCGGCGGTGTCGCGTTCGTTGTAGGTGCGGCCGCGCACAACCGGGATCTTGAAAACTTCGAAGAAGCCGGGGAGACGGTCTGCCAACCGGCGCCGCCATGGAAGGGTCCGTCCGTCAGCGGCCGGCCCATGATGATGAATGGCAGCCCGTAGCCGCCCTCGAGCGGCACGCAACAGGTGGCACTCACGGCGACCACGCCGGGGATGCGGCGAATTCGCTCGAAGCCGTCGCGGAGTATCTGGTCTACGGCTGCGGACCTGGCGAATTGCGGCCCATCGATGGACATGCGCAGGGTGAGAACGTTTTCCGCGTCGAAACCCGGCTTGACTGCGCCCAGCGCCAGCGAAGTGCGGATGAGCAGGGCGGACCCCACCAGCAGGACCACGGCGAGCGCGACTTCACTGACCACCAGGATGGTACGGGCCTTGTTGTGCCGGAAACCCGTGCCGCCGCGGCCCCCGCTCTCCTTGAGAGTGGCGCTGAGATCGGGCCGTGAACTCTGCAGCGCGGGGATGAGACCGAACAGAATGCCCGTTACTGCCGCGGCGAGGATGGTGAAGGCGAGAACGCGCCAATCCAGGCCGACCAGCGCGCCTTCCTCTCCCACGCGCGGTAGGTTGGCTGTGTTCACACTGAGGAGCGCGCGAATTCCGACGATGCCGAGAATGCTGCCCGCAATCGCACCTACAAGAGACAGCAGGACGCTTTCGGTGAGGAGTTGGCGGATGATGCGTCCGCGTCCGGCGCCGATGGCGACGCGGATGGCGATCTCCCGGCGGCGTGCCACGGCGCGGGCGAGCAGCAGGTTCGCAACGTTGGCGCACGCGATCAGCAGGACGAAGCTGACAGCGCCCACCAGGACCAACAGCGAGGCGCGCACGTTGCTGACCATGGCTTCACGGAGCGGATCGACGCTGAAGCCCGCATTGGGCGGTAGAGCCCTGGGGTACTTGCGGCGGAAATCCTCGGCGGAAAGTTTGATGCGGGCGCGCGCTTGATCGACGGTGATGCCGGGTTTAAGGCGGCCGGCGGCGGTGAAATAGTGGCCCTGGTCGGTGGGGTGGGGCTCGAGTTGGAAGGGGACCCAGACGTCGGGCGCGGGGCCGAAGTCACGGAAATCGAAATTGGGATTGAGGATTCCGATGACGACGTGGGCAGCGTTGCCGAGCGAGATGGTCTTGCCGATGATCTGCGGGTCGGCGGCAAAGCGGCGGGTCCAGAAGGCATGGCTGAGGACGACAACTTTTTCGCCCTTGGGGAGGTCCTCTTCGGGCGAGAAGGTGCGGCCGCGGATTGGCACAGCGCCGAAGAGGCGAAAGTAATCGGCGCTGACCTGCGCGGATTTGAGCTGTTCGGGGAAACCGCCGCCGGTGAGGTTGACGACGCCCGTACGGAAGGCGGACACATCCTCAACCACGCTGGTCTGTTCGCGCCAGTGCTGGAACTTGGTGGGCGAGGCGCCCTGGAAGGAGCCCTGCTGCGACGTATTCATGAAGAAGACCATGCGGTCCGGGTCGGGAAAAGGGGCGGGTTTGAGGAGGACGGAGTTGACGACCGAGAAGATCGCGGTGTTGGTGCCGATGCCCAAGGTAAGGGCGGCAACAGCCGCGGCGGTGAATCCGGGACTCTGCCGGAAGATGCGGAGGGAGTGCTTCAGGTCCTGGACGAGGGCTTCCATGGACGGTTAGACGACGGGAATGGGGAGATGTTCCGTAGAGAATATGGTGCCCTGTAGGAAAGCTCCCGCAGATATACGATGCGGAACCAGCTTGCCATCACCCACAGATTTCCCCGAGGAGGCATAATAGTCTCGGGCATGGGCTTGTGGGACCGTTCGCCGGAAATTTGCGGCGCGTAAGCAAACCACGGGAGATTTCATGAACAGCAAAGTGAGATGGTTCGCGGTATCGGCATGGATCGCTGCCGCAGCCGCGACTCTGGGTCAGCAGCCTCCGGCTCCCGCGGTCGAAGGGCGGGGCGCACCGGGAGAATTGGGCGGCGCCGGGCGCGGGGCCGGCCGGGGTGGTCGTGGGGGAGGTGCAGGTTTCGTGTCCGCTCCCACGTTCGACAAGGAGCCGCCTGTATTGCCGGCTGATTTGAAACCGGGCGGGGTGCTGATTTTCTCCAAGACCAATGGATTTCGTGACGATGCTGCCATCCAGGCGTCCAATGCGGCGCTGGCGGCGATCGCGCACGAGCGGGCGTGGCCGTTCTTTATTACGGAGAACGGCGCGGTCATGAACAAGGAGCAGTTGGGTAAGTTCAAGGTGGTCGTCTGGAATAATACCAGCGGCGATACGCTGACCGAAGACCAGCGCGCGGCTTTCAAAAGCTGGATGGAAAACGGCGGATCGTTCGTGGGCACTCACGGCTCCGGCGGCGACCCCGTCTCCAGTGGTCCGGGCCGCACTTCGGCGGCGGACTGGAAGTGGTACGTGGATACTTTAATCGGGGCTCAATTTGTGGTTCACTCATCCATACAGCCGGGTGATATCCACGTGCAGGATCTGAAGAATCCCATCACCAAAGGCCTCCCCGCACTCTGGCACCGCGCGGAAGAGTGGTACTCGTTTGCCGATAATCCTCGCGGCAAGCCGGGCTACCATATCCTCCTGACCGTCGACGAGCAGACTTACAATCCCGGCCGGGCCACCATGGGTGCGGATCATCCCCTCGCGTGGTGGCATTGCGTGGAAAAGGGCCATGTCTTTTACTCGGCGCTTGGTCATGGCGCATCGATGTACTCCGAGGAGCTAATCATTCAGCTTTATGCCAATGGGATAGCCTGGGGCCTCGCCGAAAACGGCCGGTCGTGCGCCTCGGGGAAGTGATCGACGGGGAAGTGATTAGACGAGGAAAGTGATCAGACGGATCGGAGTGGCAAAACTTGCTGCGGTGGAATCCGCGCCAGTTTCCCTGACCTGACCCTGGCGGGCGTTATAAGATGAGGCGTGGAACTTCCCGTCAACCCACCCATCCTGCCGATGCTCGCCAAACGAGTGGACGATCTGCCCGCCGGCGGAACCTGGATTTTCGAACCGAAGTGGGATGGGTTTCGTGCGTTGGTCTTCCGGGACGGTGACGAGATCCAGATCCAGAGCCGTGATGAAAAGCCGCTGAACCGCTATTTTCCCGAACTGCTCGAGACGTTACACTCGCAGTTGCCGGCTCGTTGCGTGCTCGACGGCGAGATCGTCATCGCAACCGATGGCGGGCTCGACTTCGAAGCGCTGCAGCTCCGCCTTCATCCGGCCGCGTCGCGGGTGAAGCTTCTGTCCAAACAAATCCCGTCATCCATCGTGTTCTTTGACCTGCTCTCGGAGGGCGACCGCGATTTGCGTAGCGAACCGTTCGAAAGGCGGCGTCAGGAGTTGGAAAGGCTGCTCTCATCGGCGGCGCCGCCGATCCATCTGACGCCCGCGACTCGCGAATTGAGTGTGGCGTCGGATTGGTTTCGCCGCTTCGAGGGAGCTGGTTTGGACGGCGTCATGGCCAAGCCGATTTCGGGGACTTACGAGTCGAACAAGCGGGTGATGCTCAAGGTGAAACACGAGCGCGATTGCGACTGCGTCGTGGCCGGATTTCGATGGTACAAGAAAGGCGAGCGTACCGCTGTCGGCTCACTGTTGCTCGGGCTTTTCGACGATTCCGGCGCCTTGCAGCATGTCGGGGTCTGCGCGAGCTTCTCGGACGCCCAGCGCCGGGACCTGGTGGAATTCCTGGCGCCTTATCGCCAGGACGCGCTCGCCAATCACCCTTGGCAGAAGTGGGGGGACCAGGCGGGAAAGCGATCGGCGGAGGATGTACCCGAAGGCGGCGAGGCCGGGCACCGCGTGCCGGGCGGCCAGAGCCGCTGGAGCCAGGGCAAGGACCTGTCGTGGGAACCGCTGCGGCCCGAGCTGGTGGTCGAAATCGCGTATGAGCACATGCAGGGCACTCGCTTCCGGCACATGGCGCATTTTCGAAGGTGGCGCACGGACAAAAAGCCGGGCGACTGCACTTATGCCGAGCTCGAAGTGGTTCCGCCGCAGGAGTTGGCCGCGATTTTCGCCCGCGGCCATTGAGGCTGGCCAGAGTCGATTGTACATTTCTCGGAGAAGGTGGGACAGACCATCGTCTTTCGTGGTCTGTCATGCTTCGCCAGACACTCGCCGGCGTAGTTGTGAACGCGGGCCTGGATGGGGAGGCGGTTCGCCGCTTCAACCAACTCCACGCGTGCGTGGTCAGGCCCAATCACGTCCACGCGATCTTTCCAACGGCACACGGCAAATGCCCACCATCATGCGATGGCTCAAAGAGGGAACCAGGCGAGGGTCAAGCGCGGGCTGGGACTCCAGACACGCGCTTACGCCTCCTCCGGCGCGCGGCCCGCGTTCGAAGCCCGCCTGGTACGCCACTCACGCGTCGGATCCTCATCGGGGTCGGGCGTTTCCTGCAGCGGCCGCAGCGCTTCGGGCACATGGCGCAGGTTCACGCGGATGCGGGTCCAGGTGGATGACCGGCCTCGCATGGAGTCGACCAGCACGTCGTCCACAGCCAGTAGTCCGGCCGCCTCGGCGTACTTGCTTTTCCATCTTTCCAGACCTGCCAGGGCGGCGTCTCGATCGGGAGAGTTCGCCACTACCAGGAGCGGCATCTTCGTCCGCGGCGGCCTGGTCCCCGCTTTTTTGGCCGCAGACTTGGTGCGCGAAGGCGCCACGCGCGGCGCTTCGCCCTCCATTTTGCGAAAGTGCGGCGGCCAGGGCGCGTCGGCCAGGCCCGCTGCCTCGTCTTGGGCCGCGAGTTCCAATAATTGTTCCAGCGAACCCGGCGCGGCGTTCATGCCGGCGTGCGGATCGCCCGACTGCTGGAAGCGGCTGGGTACGGTCAGTATGGTGAAGTCGGACGGCTCGCAGTCGGGAACCTCATGCCAGTGAAGCGGCGTGGACACGCGGGCATCGGCCAGCGGGCGTACGGAATAAGCGGAGCACGTCGTCCGATCCTTGGCGTTCTGGTTGTAGTCAAGGAACACGCCATGACGCTCCTCCTTCCACCATTTCGAACTGGCCAGGGCCGGCAAACGCCTCTCGATGGCACGCGACAGGGCGACCGCGGCGCGGCGCACCTCGCCGAACGTCCAGCGCGGCTGGATCCGCACATTCACGTGCATACCGCGCGAACCGCTGGTCTTGGGCCAGCCGCGGAGGCCCATCTCCTCGAGCAGCGCCTTCACCTCAAGGGCTACAGTGCGCACGTCTGCCCAATTGACGCCTGGGCCCGGGTCGAGATCGACTCGCAGTTCGTCCGGATGATCGAGATCGCCCGAGCGTACGGGGTGCGGGTGCAGCTCGATGCAGCCCAGATTGACGACCCACGCGAGCCCCGCCGCATCGTCGACGACCACCTCTTCCGCGGTACGGCCCGAAGGAAATGACAGCGTTACCGTTCTCAGCCACGGAGGCCGCTCCGTGGGTGCGCGCTTCTGATAAAAGGCCGGGGCCTCGGCGCCATTCACAAAGCGCTTGAGCACCAGCGGACGGTCTTCAATTCCGGCCAGAGCACCCGGCGCGACCGATAGGTAATAACGTACGAGGTCGAGTTTCGAGACTTTCGTCTGCCTCGAAAAATACAGCTTGCCGGGATGCGTCACGAGGACCTCGCGTCCGGGGACGGGGAGCAATTCGGCGGCTTCTTCGTTCTTCACAAAAACATGCTACACCGATTTGCGCCAACGTTTTACGCCTCGGCGGCGGCTGGCTTCTGGTTCCGCATCCAGCAGTTGGTGCGGAGGACACCCTCCGCGCCCACCCTACGGCAACGCCAGCGCCACCAGTTCGGCTGGAACACCCGCGGCGCCGACGGCCACAACAATGATCTGCCGGCCATCCACCAGGTAAGTCATCGGGACCCCGGTCGCCATCGCGGGAAGCGCCATTTCGTGGATCACCTTGCCGGTGCGCTTATCGATGGCGCGGAACATGTTGCCGCCGGCGCCGGCCGGGGCCGCCCAAAGGTTGTTGCCATCGGCGCCGAACAGCAGCGTCTTGGTGACCAGCAGCGGAGAACGCGAGGGCTTGCCGGTGTTGCTCAAGTCGATGCCCTTCATCGCGGGGTGGTTCTTCACGTAGTCCGGAGCATCGCCGTTGGCGATCATCCAAAGGTGGTCTCCGGTATTCAGGTCGATCGCCGTGATGCGGCCCCATGGCGGCCGGATCAGCGGCAACCCCTGCGGGCCGATATTCATGCGCTGCACTGGCCGCATGGATTGATCGCCATCGTCAAATGTTGCCGCGGCGGCAGCGGGTCCAGCGGCGCCTGCGGTCCCGCCACCACCCCCGCCTCGTCCACCTCGTCCGCCACGGCCGCCGCCACCGCCACCGCGGCCTCCTACGTAGCCCATGTCGGAGCGCCTGGCGTCGGCGGGCGACACCGCCAGCGGGTCCTGATTGGTCACCGAAGAGACGTATAAGATTCCCGATTCCACATCCACCGCGCCGCCGGGCCAGTTGGCGCCGCCAACATGCGAGGGCAGCAGCAGGGTGGCGGCCTTGCCATTGGTGTCGGGCACGATGGGAGGGGTGTAGAGCGGCCCCAGCTTATACTGCGATGCGATCTTCACCGCCTCGGCCTTGAGCTCCGGTGTGAAATCGATGAGATCGTCCAGGCTGGTGCCCTGCCGGTCGAACGCCGCCGGTTTGGTAGGGAATGGCTGCGTGGCCGCGGTCTTCTCGCCGGGCACATCCGACTGCGGCACCGGCCGCTCCTCGATGGGCCAGACCGGTTGCCCCGTCACGCGGTCGAACACATAGGTGAATGCCTGCTTGGTCACCTGCGCCACGGCCTTGATGCGTTTGCCATTGACGGAGATATCCACCAGGATCGGCGGCGCGGCGACATCCCAGTCCCAAATGTCGTGATGGACCAGTTGAAAAAACCAGATGCGCTTCCCCGTTCGGGCATCCAGGCACACCAGGCTGTCCGAAAAGAGGCTGTTGCCGGGACGGTTGCCGCCGTAGAAATCGCCGGTCGGCATCTCCACCGGAATGTAGACATACCCCAGTTCCTCGTCGCCGCTCAGCGGCGCCCAGGCGCCGGTATTGCCGGTGTACTTCCAGGAATCGGCCTCCCACGTTTCATTGCCGAACTCGCCTGGCCGCGGAATGGTGTGGAAGGTCCACAGCTTCTTGCCGGTTCTCGCATCGAAGCCGCGAATGTAGCCCGGCACGTTCTCCTTGGAGACGGGCGCGGTGCCCGTCAAAAGCGCCGCACCCACCACCACCGTGTCCCGAACCACGATGGCCGGTGAACTGGCGCCGATCTGGCCGGGCTTCACCACCGCCCGGTCCAGCCCTTCGGTCAATTCGATCAGACCGTTATTGCCGAAGCCCGGAACCGGCGTCCCGGTCTTGGCGTTGAGCGCCACTAATTGATATCCGGGCGAGATCAGCAGAACCCGGTCGTCACCCTTGCCATCGCTCCAGTAAGCCAGCCCGCGATTCACGGTGCGGGCCACCACCGCGCCGCGCGGCCCCTCGTCGAGCCGGTACATCCAGAGCGTCTCGCCCGAGGCCGCGTCCACCGCCACCACGTCGCGCCGCGTGCCGGCGGTGAAGAACAGAACGCCGCCGGCCATCAACGGTGTAACTTCCCAGTTGAAATCCGGCCGCCTGCCGAAGTTTTGCGACTTCCACTCCCAAACGATCTTGAGCTCCTTGACGTTGCTCGCGTTGATCTGGTCGAGAGCCGAGTACTTGGTGGTGCCGGCATCGCCACCATAGAATCGCCACTCGCCGTTCTTCGCGCCTTGCTGCGCCAGGAGAGACGGCAGCACCAGAGTCCAGCAGAATAGAGTCCAGCAGAATAGAGTCCAGCAGAATAATGTTCGTCTCGCCATATGGTTCATCGCTTCGCCTCGATGCGGATTTCATTCAACGCGGCCGGGTCGCGGTCGAGTTCCTTCTGCCCCGCGGGAAACTCATTCACGCTGAGTATGTACGCGACAATATCGGCATACTGGCGGCTGCTCAGATTCCCCGGATCGTCCGTGGGCATGGTTTTCCGGATCAGGCCGAACAGATCGCCCACGGTCTTGCCGTTCCATTTGGGAACCCACTCAACCCCCACCAGGGCCGGCGCCGCTTCCCCACCCGCGAGGTTTTCGCCGTGGCACTTCATGCATTCCTCCTGGTATGCCTTTTGTCCCCGGCCCGCCTGTTCCCTGGTGTATACACCATCCCAGACCGAGCGTGAGGCAGCGGCAATGGAACATGCCGCCAACAACGACAGAACTGTGATGCGCACTCGATGCATAAGGCGGTCGATGCAATCAGCCGAAGATTGTCTAACATTGTATGCGACCACGGAAGAGAATACAGAGGCGAGGTGCTTAACCGTATTGGGTGGGGCAGACTGTCTAATCTGTTTCGCATGAGCGCCGGGCGCACAGAGAAAAGGATGAAAGTCGCCCGTGGCGCCATGTGGGGCAGCTTGGCAAGCTGCGGCGGATTGGCAATCCGCCTGCCGGGAGTTGGCGCGCAGCCGAACTTCCACAACCGACTTTCGAGAGTGCGGCGGACTGGCAATCCGCCTGTCGCGAGCCTTGACGAGACCCCGCGGGCAAGAAGCAAACGCTCGCTGCCGCATCGCGCGGGCGGATTAACAATCCGCCACAGGTTAACAACCTGCCCCACAGGGGTTTTGGTGCGGCATTGTATAGTCAAGGGATTGGATGCCGTCTTCGCCCCAGCCGCAATCGCAGCCGCAGGTCAACCCGTGGATTGTCGCCACTGCCGTGATGTGCGCCACCTTCATGGAGGTGTTGGATACCACGGTGGTCAACGTCTCGCTGCCGCACATCGCGGGGAGCCTTTCGGTCAGCGTCGACGAGGCGGCCTGGGCGCTGACGTCCTACCTAGTAGCCAACGCCATCATCCTTCCCATGACCGGCTGGCTGGCGAACTTCTTCGGGCGCAAACGCATGCTCACGGCGGCGGTGTTCGGCTTCACGGCAGCGTCGTTTCTGTGCGGGCTGGCGCAAACGCTGCCGATGCTTATTCTGTGCCGCGTGATCCAGGGCGCCACGGGCGGCGCGTTGCAACCGCTGTCGCAAGCCGTCATGCTGGAAGCCTTCCCACCCCAGGACCGCGGCAAGGCGATGGCTTTCTGGGGACTCGGTATCGTGGTCGCTCCCATGCTCGGACCGGTGATCGGCGGCTACCTCACGGACAATTTCAGTTGGCGCTGGGTCTTCTATATCAACCTGCCCGTGGGACTGGCCTCCGTCATCATGACCCGCCTGTTTATTTTCGATCCGCCGTACATCCGCCGCCAGAAAACCGGCATCGATTACTGGGGCATCGGCATGCTGGCCCTCGGCATCGGCGCGCTCCAGTTGCTGCTCGATAAGGGCCAGGAGGAAGATTGGTTCGGGTCGAAATTCATCGCTATCCTGGCGGTTCTTGCCGGCGCCGCGCTCATCGCCTTCGTCGTGCGGGAACTGCGCGCGCAGGCGCCGGTGGTGCAACTTCGCGTCTTCAAGGACCGAACCTATGCCGCGGGTGTGTTCCTCATGACGATGCTCGGGTTTGTGCTTTACGGCAGCCTGCTGCTGTTGCCCATCTTCCTGCAGACGCTGCTGGGCTACTCGGCGTTGGATGCCGGAATCGCCATGGCGCCGCGCGGCCTCGGATCGTTCCTCACCATGCCCCTGGTGGGCACCGTGCTGGGCCGATTCGACCCTCGGAAGGTGCTGGCGGTGGGCCTGGTTGGCGCAGCGTGGACGCTCTACTCGCTTTCCAACCTGAACCTGAACGCCGGCTACTGGGACATCTTCTGGCCGCAGTTCATTCAGGGGGCGTCGCTGGCCATGCTGTTCGTCCCACTGACTACCGCCACTATGGACCCCATCCCCAAGGAAGAGATGGGCAACGCGACCAGCATGTTCAACTTGATGCGCAATCTGGGAGGAGGCGTCGGAATCGCCAGCGCCACCACGTTCCTGTTTCGCCGCACCCAGTTCCACTCCCACATGCTGGGCGAGCACATCAGCGCACTGAGCCCACAGACCCGGACGTATCTGAATAACGTGCAAGCCGCCATGGTGGCGCGCGGCTCCGACCCCAGCGCCGCCGTGCGCCAATCCTACATCGCCGCCTGGGGCATGGTGCAGCGCCAGGCCTCCATGCTGGCGTTCCTGGATACCTTCCGCGCCATGGCGGTGGTGTTCCTGTTGGTGTTGCCGTTCCTGCTGATCATGAAGCGGCCCAGCCACCGCCGCAGCGCCGGCGGAGTGCATTAAATAGAAGTATAGGCGTTAAAAACAACGCCCTTGCCGCGAATGTCCACCCCTGCGCGCGTCGTCGGGTCTCGGGGTCCGGCTTGTTGGGACACTTCCCAGAACGCCCGTTCTGGCCAATTTCCCACTCGGCGTCCAAGTTGGATGCCCAGACATCGTTCCACGCAACACAACCCGATGCAGAGGAGCACGCTGGCAATGTGGAAGCGAATCGACGGAGGGAAGGGGGGCAGACGGATATCTGCGAGGAAAGACTTCATGCAGCGACATAGAATGGGTGTATGAAACGAGGCGTTCCCAAGTCGGTTGACGAGTACCTTGCTGCGCAGCCCGAGGCGGTGCGGCCGAAGCTCGAACAGGTGCGCGCCGCGATTAGGAGGGCCGTTCCGGAAGCAGTGGAGGGCATCGGGTACCGCATGCCCGGATACAAGCTGCATGGAAAGCCGATGCTGTATTTCGCCGGCTTCAAGGAACACTATTCGCTGTTTGCCGCATCGGGGACGTTCTTCGCGGCGCTGGAAGATGAGCTCAGGGGCTTTGAGCTCCGAAAGGGGACGGTCCATTTCCCACTCACCAAACCGGTTCCGGCGAAGCTAATCAGCCGGATTGCGAAGCTGCGTGCAGCTGGGATCGCCGCCACGAAAAAGCCGCTGCCGTAGGGGACAAGCGGCCGCCGTGCGACATCGTTGGCTGCAAGGCAGCGATCTGCCAGAACTCCGTTTGGGCCAGTCTCAGCATAGGCGACTTCTCGTTCAGATGGACCACTCTCGAACGGCTGAACAAACTTTCACTTACGTGGCGCGTACTCCTGTAGGAGGGCGACGATCGCTTTGTGGCCCGCCTTCTCGGCCCACACCTGGGGTTTTGTCCACAACTCCGCGTCCGGTTCGACTAGGTCGGCTCCCCGCTCCAGTAATAGCTTGGCCACTTCCAGCCTTCCCCAGCGGCATGCCCACCCCAGCGGAGTGCTCTGAAGCAACTCGTCGCGCACGTCCATCCTTGCGCCACGATCCAGCAAGATGCGTACGAATGCCTCGCGTTCCTCTGGCGTGACCCAGTCATACGATGCCGCGGCGTAGTGCAGTACGGTGATGCCGAAACGTCCTCTGATATTCGCATCGCACCGATCGAGTACCATGGCGAAGCAGGGAAGATAGGTGTTTCGGTCGAGGTCCCATTTCTCCGAATAAATCCACGGAATGTGATTCCAAAAGCACAGCGGGGAGGCTAGAATACCCCACCAGCGCGGATCGTCTCTCGGCCAGGCGATGCGCTCCAGCGCCATGCGCAATATGTCGGCAGAGCCGGCGCTCGCTGCCGGATCGAGGATTTCTTCGGCCACCGTTCTGCCTTCCCGTACAGTGCCTTTTGGCAGTGTGCCTGCGTCTTCCTGACGGAACATCCGCGCCGCCAGCTCGGTATCGCGGAGATAGCCGGGCGTCATGGCGTTCGGCACACCGCCGTACCGCGCCAGAAGTTCGATCATCGCCGCATCCTTCTTCCGGTAGGTGTTCCACACGCACGCCCACGCATTCGCGTCCGCTCCGTGCGCCAGCAGCATCTCCGCCATGGCGAGTTTGCCCGATTGCGTGCACTCCCGCAGCGGGCGTCCCCAGGAATGCACAATCTCGTCCGCGCCCGCTTCGCGCCTGTTCTCGTCCGGATCGAAGCCCAACTCTAAAAGCAGCTCAAGCATATCCGGACGGTCGTGCTTCACTGCGAGGGTCAGCAGACCGTCGCCAGTTAAAGGATCGCGGAGGGCTCCTTGGGCATGGCGCTCGCGAATCCATGCCGCGTCGCCGCGCACCAGTGCGGCGGCTGCCGGTTCCATCGCAGGCTCTGGCGCTTCGGGCGCGGGCTCCGGCTCTGGCCTCTCCCGCTTCAGTTCCTGTTCGCGGATGATGCCGACGATTTCGTCGTAGCCGCGTTCTGCGGCCATCACGACGGCCTGGGTATCCTTCCGGTACGGCCAGATTCCGCTGTGCGCGTCCGCGCCGCGCTCCATCAAGAGGCGCACCATCGCGGCGTCGCGCCGTTGCACCGCGATGTGCAGCGGCAGCCGTTCGGGGTAGCCGGCCCGGTCGCGATTCACTAGCTCAGGCCGCCGTTGCAGCACGTTTCGAACGGCATCCGCGTCCCCTTGCTCCACAGCATCGTGAAGCCGGCCGATCGTCACGCCGTCTACGCGCGCTTTGAGTTTCGGCCAACTGTCGAACCCATAGGCGCGTGCCAACACCAGCTGCGCGTCATGCAACGCAAAGGTGTCAAGGGGGGCACCGGGGTAATATTGCCGCACTTCGGCCACGGCGCTGGATTCTCTCGCCGCGAATCCCGTGAGCAGTTCCTTCGCCTGCCGTTTCATCTGATCAAGGTCGGGTCGCTCGGGAAGATGCCGGGCGGGCAGATGGGCGTTCATAATGAGCTCCTTTCGTGCGCCCGGTGTCCGCTCGCTCGGGCAGAAAAGAGTTCACTCAGACAAGAGTAATTTTCGTTAAACTTCAGGTGGACTCAGTCCTTCCCGCGGACACGGTGGCGCCCTGAACGCCAGTGCCAGCTTACCACACTCGGTCATGGCTGGCTGAACCGTCGCAACGCTTGCCACGTCGTGAGATGTCGCACTCGTTCCAAGTTGACGTCTAAAGCGCATCCCGCGAATTTGACGGCCCACACGCCCTCGAAGTCTTTCTGGGAAGTTTGAACCCCACTCGGCCCGATGCTGAATCATGCCAGCCGAGGTCATATTCCCGGTCGGGCCTTATTTTAACGCCTATGATAAATAGAAGTATGCCCCTCCGTGCACCGCCGCCCATCGCCACAAGTTTATTCAGCCTGGCTCTATTCAGCCTGGCGCTGCCGGGGCAGGTATCCAGCCCGTCGGAAGGCCTGCTGGACGCCGCCAGGCACGGGAACAAGGCTCAGGTGGAATCGCTTTTGAAGCAGGGCGCGCCCATCGAAGCTGCGGACAAAGACGGCCGCACACCGCTGATGCTGGCCGCCCAGTATGGCCGCGTTTCCACGGTTCAGGCGCTGCTGGCCAAGGGCGCCAGGCCGGACGCCCGCGATAACCGGGGCTGGAATGCCTTCATGCTGGCCCTGATCTCACCATCGGGCGGCGTGGTCCACACGGCGCATGATTCGGTGCTCAAACTGCTGCCCCAGCCCAACCGCTTTCGGGTAGCCATCGAGGCCGCCTGGGCTCCCGGCAAAGCCGTCTTCAGTTCCTGTTTCATGCGTTCCGAGCAACTCTCACAGCACCTCCGCGACCTCCACCCGGACGCTGTCGTGGTGGAGGCTTTCGAACGCTTCGCCGTCGCGTCCGGCCGGGACCTGATCGCGCTGGTCCACTCCAATATTCACGGAATGGCCGACATCGAAAACGCCGGCGTCTCCGAAGACGCCGATGCCATCCTCACCCTGGGCGTGGAACCCGGCGCCGCCTGTGTGCAGCAATCCGACCAGTTGAGCCTGCTCATCCGCGCCCGGCTGGTCCGCAAAGGCGAAGCGTCCCCGGCGCTGGAGGAAGAATTCGGCGGCGGCGTGAAGATGGGAATGCGGGTGGAATTGGCCGCCAACCCGAACCAGTATGCGCCGCTGTATCAGGCATGGGCCAAATCCCAGGCACGCCCGCTCTACTGGGCCGTATTGACCGCGCTCATGCAATCCGCGCCGTGACCTGAGCCGGGGTCTGGTACAATGCGGCTGAACATGCCTGCATCCGCCGCCAAAGATCCACGACAGGCCATCGGCCGCAACCCCGACCGGCTGGACCTGACCGAGCGTCGCGCGCTGGCCGGCAAGTTCATCGCGCTGGAGATCTACACTCCCGCCACGCTCCCTTTCCGCCGCATCGAGGCTATTGGAGACTCGATGCAAGAGTGCGCGCGCATGCTGCAAGAGCGCGGCCTGGATCCGACCCAATTCGAGTACACGCGCCTGCTGCCGCCGTACTGACAAACGCCTGGGAGCCGCGACCGTCAGGGAGCGGTGCCGCCGGGGTAATTCCCGATCGCAATTCGTATCGTTTACAAACTCCTCTTCGATTCAAGACGCATTTGGATTAGTGCACAGATTCCGCTCATCAGACCGCATACCAATAACGGAACGGCGACGGAATAGCGGAGCATGGCCGCGCCGGCGGCCGCGCCAGTGATTATCGCGAGGATGGCCCCGCCGCGCCTTTGCCAGCGAGGGTTGTCTCCGCCCGCAAGGCTTGAGTCCGCAGCGAACCCCGCGATCGTCAAAGTCAGCACGGTGGTGGTCAAATCAGGAATCGCTAGTTTCCGCACGACGGAGTTGCGAAGCCCCATCGCGAACGCAGTTAAGGCGATGACCGAGAACATCTTCTGCTTGTGGTCCGCATAAGGCGCGGTGAATCCGATGGAGACCGCCGCTGCGAAGAAGAAAAAGATGGTCTCGATGACCAGAGCATGCGCCAGCGTCGCGCCTGAATCTTGCGGCATCATCTTCCGCGTCATCCGCCCGCCAAGAAGAGCACCCACCGCAAAACAAATCAGCGCCATGAGTGATCCGGAAACAGAGACCCCCGCGGCGCCCCCGATCGCGAATCCGAGGAAGACGACGTTGCCAGTCATGTTGGCCGTGAAAACATGGCCGAGCGCCAGAAAACTTACCGCGTCCACCATTCCGGTCACAGCTGTCATGCCTAAAAGGATCGAGGGTGACGCACCCGTACTCGGAAGCTTTGTCTGCTGAACTTCGCTCATGGCTGGGGCTCCCGGGCAGCGGTTAGGACGGCGCCGTTTCTCACCTTCGCATAGATGCTGCGGCTCAAGTGAAGGCGATCGATGACAATCTTGGGCACAATGAGTCCAAGACTCATCGCCAGAACGATCGCGAAGGCGATCATGCCGTCCGCGACGGTTGCACCCAAGAGCGGCATAGTGGTATTGGCGCTATTGGCAAGTTGCAGGAGGCCGCTGGACATCCTGAAGAGGAAGACTCCCGGCATCAGCGAAACCACTGAGGCAAAGCCTATGGCGGCGAATGGCATATGCCAACGATGAGCAACTGGAGTAAGAACCAATCCTACGAGTAGACAGGCAACGAAAGCCCCAATGGTTGCGCCGCCACCAAGCGAAAGTGTCCACCACCTCAGTGCGTGAGCAATCATCCCGATGGCAACCGGCCATCCCAACATGCGTAAGGGCATCGAGAAGAAGATGCTGAAGGCCCCAACGGCGACTCCGGCGGCGAGGATGTCAAGCCACAGGGGCACCGCCCTCCCCGGTTCGCCAACCGGTAACGAGACGCCGAGCAGGCCCAGTCCAAGCAGGAGTCCGGCTGAAATTGCCAGAACGACGAGAGCAGCGTAAAGAAGGCGAGAGGCGCCCAGACTGATCCGCGCCACGCTGAGATCCATCATGCCATTGAGCACATGCGGTCCGGGCACCAGGATCATGCATGGGCAAACAGCAACCAGGCGCAATGGCGAACTCAGTTGATACCGCACCGCGAAGGCGCCTATAATGCCGGCGAGCAGCGCCGCACAGAGCGGCTGCAGGAAAGCATTGGTGCTGTAATGCGCCAGGATGCGACGGAGAAGGGCGCCTGCCGCTGCGCTGAGAACGATGAGCATCACTGCCGCGATATGTTGAATGCCGTAAAGAACGGAAAGTGAAGCAGCGCCAGCGGCAGCAGCGAGTGCGAACAGCCAAGTAGGAGCCGGGGGTGCGTGCGAGATCCTACCGATCGTTGGCAGCGCAGCAGTTGGAGGGAGGTGGCCGGCGGTGATCTCGTCAATTGCTTTCATGGCAGAGGCGACGCGCTCCATGTGCACACCGGTGGGATTGGCGGCAACGAGAGAGGCTAATCTGGTGGTCCCTTCTGTGGCCTCAAGTTGCAATTCACCCCAACTGGGAATGATCGTGGCGCGCAGCCCAAGACTGTTGCTGAGCCGCCCGGTTGCAGCTAACGTCTCATCCGTGGATTGTCCGTTGACGTGCAGCGCCTGTCCGAATGTGAGAACCACGTCGGCCTGCTCTTCTAGATTCATAGTCGGTTTAGGATGGCGAGGTTCTTGGAGAAATTGATGAGCTGTCCCATAAATGCCGGAGTCCCAGCGGCGCTGGCAAGCCGCTACGAGGCCGTTTAGCGATTGATCATCCGTTGCGCGCCCTCGTTGTAACGGGCTCCTTCCACCGTGATCTCGGATGTGGCCCTCTCAATTTCGCGGAGATCCTCTTCACTGAGTTCGATCGATGCTGCCGCGACGTTCTCCTGCAACCGATGTAGTTTCGTCGTCCCTGGAATCGGCTCCTTTCTCAACCTCTTTCTAAATTCTCGCGGACGCCATTCGCCGGTCTTCCAGTGGCTCCCCGCTAACTTCAGTGCCACATAGTCTGTGCGTGAGCACTTGGCGACGCCGTTGAAGAGTCTTGAGCAGCCTTGCTGCTGCTTCGGCTCCCACCATCGGAGCCAACAGAAACACCCAAAGCTTGTCCGTGTGTCCAGAGACCACAGCGGGCCCGAACTGACGTGCGGGATTTAGGCTGCCGCCCGTTTGTGTGCCGAGCATCGCAATGCCGAGCCCAACCAAAATCCCAACAAGCCAAGGCACGAAGGGAGCGAGCCGCGGGACAGACAGGAAGTATCCGACCGTGAAGACAATGCCACCCATGCCGGCGGCTTCGGCAAGAAACAGCGGCGCCGCTGACCAGCTGGGAGCGGGCTGAATGACGGCGTACAACACCGGCGGCTGTTCCACGAGTCTTCCCCAAATCGCCCGAGCGGCAACCACGCCGAATACTGAGCCGAGCAGTTGCGCGCCGGCATAAGGGAGTATTCCGGCTGCAGGAAACACACCAAATCGCCACATAGCAAACGATATCGCAGGATTGGTGTGCCCGCCGCTGATCTGGCCGACGGGACTTTTGATCAGCCCGGTCAGCAGAACTCCCACTCCCAGTCCGACGATCAGTAGTTCGACATGGATCTGTGGGAATGCGCGTGAAATTGCTGAAGAGCCCACGACAAATCTCACAATCGTCGTTACTCCGAAAAGCAGAACGGAGGTGAGAATCAGCTCAATCGCACTGTGCCGCGCTAGCTCAACAGATCGCGATGGTCCCGTGGCGGTCATACTCGACTCTCAGAATGCGAAGCAATCTCATCCAAGCTCCCAGAGGCCTTTCTCGCGTAGATGTTGCGGATCAACGCGGGTTGACTCTGCGTAGATGCGACAAACAACAGACCGCCCATCATCGCGAGGTTTTTCAAAAAGTTAATGAGCTGTCCCACGAAGACTGGAGTACCTGCCGCAGCAAGCCAAAATGCGTGCCCGACGAACGTCGCCGCTACCAGGAACGCGATTAGAGCGAGGGCAGCCACCCTCTGGAATATGCCGAAAGCCAGCGCGAGCCCTCCGATGAGCTCAACGCTCCGGCCCACCAGCATAAGGAACGGAACCACGGCGGATGGCGCACCACGCGCCGCCAGCTCACGCGCAGCCTCCGTTTGGTCAATGACGCCGAGAGCATTCAGCAAGAAGACCATCGAGATCATAACGCGCGCGATCAGAATTCCGTATCGAGAGAATCGTTCCATCACAAAGCCTCAAAATTTGTATCCGGCCCAAAAGGCCAGGTAGTTAATGTTTCGCCCCGGGGATGCCTCTTTCAGGAACTGGCCGGCGTAAAAAATACCGTAATCCGCCTGAAGGTAAGCGTGACGATCGATCTGCCATCGAACTTCCACTCCGGGGCGATAGCCGACAAAGCGAGCCCGGCTGCCGTTGGCCGGGACGAGCAAGAACCCAGGCACTGCATAGACTCCGTCGTGGAGGCTCTCCCTCCACTGGGCGACAAGATCCGCGGAAAGCGATACGCCGCGGACAGGCTGTGTCTGAAGCCGCGGGTGGATATCAATGAAGTTCAGCGGTCCAGGGCCCGTATCGGCGAGCACTCCGAAGTAGTTCCCGATCGGAAACAGAGCATTGAACGTTCCGAGGCTATTGTGGCGAGGGTCGTCACCGCTTGAGATGTCGCTCTTCACGCTCAGCCGTGGTTTGAACGGGAGATTTGGCAGGCCGTATCCGGTGTCTGATGCGAACGTCCACGCGCGGATGTTGCGTGACCCAAAGGTGCCGAATTGCCAGACGCCCTCATAGTCGAGATCCCAGCCGCGTTCCTTGGTCTGGACGGGACGCCAAAGTCTCGCCGCGACATTGTGCCGCAGTTCCTGCCCCGTTCCGCGGTTATATGTCGCCACCTTTCGATCAAGGCCCGCGTAGTAAACATCAATCGACAAACGACCAGTTCTGGGGCGACTTGCATAGATGCCCCAGAACGCAGTTCGATGATCCGGCGAGTTATTGAGGAAGCCAGGCTTGTCCAAGTCCGGTCGAGCGGCGAAGGCGTCGACATTCCACGAGCCGATCCGGCTCATGACTTTGAGTCCGTCGAAGCTTTGCCGGACATTCGGTCCCTCGCGGACGGAGATGAGTCTGCCCGATCCGTAGTTCAGCTCCTGCCTCCCTACGCGGAGTGCGATCCAATTTTTGCCCGAAGTGCGGGCCTCGAAGAACGCGGCCTGGAAGTCGAGTTTCTTTTCGTCGATCGGCCTTGGTCCACCGGCCCGAAAAGACTCCAGTCCGCTTTTCAACTGCACGAACACGCGGAAATGTGGACCGAGATGCCAATCGCTGTGCAACATGTAACGCTCGAGGAAAAAAGTGTTCGTATATCGCTGCTTGCCCCAGTTATCGTTGCCGGCTTGTTCGAAGACCTCCCTGACTTCGCCTCCAATAGTCAGATACCAATCGTCAGAGCCGAGACGTATGTACTTCAGCGGATCCCAGATGTCGTGATCGGATAAACTCCCGCGAAGGCTCGTGTCCTTGAGGACACTCCAATCCTCGTTTTCGCGCAGCAGGCTGTACGCGGGGACGGATTGCGCGTGCGCCGAAGACGCCGCCACAAACCATACAGCAAGCAACACAAGGGGGATTCGCATAACATCTACTTCTGCGTATCGTGGATTTCGGCGATATAGCCGCCCGGGAACTGCACCATAGCCGCGTTGCGGTGATCCGCTGCGTATGGTCCGGCGAGTATCGCCGCTCTAGTCGTCTTGGCTTTCGCCAGCGTGTCGGCCAAATCCGCGACTTCGTAACCGGTAAGCTCAAGTCCATACGGGAACGGGAGATGACCGTCAGTGACGTGCACGGTCAGGAGGCCGAATTTCGATTGGATTCGAATCCGCCGATACGTGTCCGACGCCCGCCCAATCTCGATGCCGGGCGCGTGTGGATCGTCGGAGATCACTTTACCGTGCGAGAAAGTGACGAAGCTATGCAGGAACGCGGCGGCTCTGTCGGCCGAAAGGTAGACGCGATTCTCGGGAATCGTCTGGAGCCCAGGATATGACGGCGGGGTCGTATGCCAGTACAGTTGCATGTTTACACCGCCGGGCCACTGAACGATCGCGTCCCGTCCGATCGGATCGTCGAACGGACTGACCAGGATATCGGCGCCTGCAGCACGCGCGGCTCGCGTCGCGTCGTCGAGGTCGGTCACCAGATATCCCGTACGTTCCAGGCCAAAGGGGTACGGGATCGGAGTCTTGAATCCGAACACCGATAGCGTGCCGGCCGGAGTCAAAACCAATTGCGACATGGTGCTGCTCGGGGTCGGTGTCACCGTGAAGACGCCTTGCTTCGTCGTGGTTCCTCCGAAGGTCGCAACGAGGCTCGTGACGAATCGGTCGAATTCTTCGGGCGCGACGTAGACATGCGTTGTATCGTACTGCGGACTCACCGCGACGTCCTGATTAGCGGTCGCGGCGTAGGCGCTTTGATGCGGAACGTGGCCCAGGGATGCCGATCCGAGCCAAATGACGAGTGGTGCGACGAGTCTGGTGATGCGCATAGAGTCTCCTTTCTGGGATCGCTAGAAAGCCCAGCAGAGGCAGCCAAAACCGCCCGTGCTCGGACATTCCGAATGCTTATGACCGTGGGTTCGCCTCATCGTTGGCCTCATCTGGGAGAAGGCATGCACCGGGGATGGTGCGGGCTTCGCATATCCGCCAAATTGGGCTACCGGAGACCAGTCCGGCAGAACTGGCGGCGGCGCCGGAGCCAGCGTCTCGAACTCCTCAGCCGCATAGACCGGCTTACCGCCCACGACGGTCAGGACCGATTCGAGCTGCTTTATCTCCTCATTGGGAATCGAGAAATAATCTGCCGATAGCACCGCCAGGTCTGCGAGCTGTCCGGGAACGATCGACCCCTTGGCGCCCTCTTCGGTCGAGAACCAACTGCTGCCCACAGTCCAGAGCCGCAGCGCCTCCATTCTCTCCATACGATTCGCTTCGTCATACATGGACAAACCGCCGACGGTCTTCCCTGTAGTCAGCCAATATAGCGATACGAACGGGTTGTAGCTCGCGACGCGGGTGGCATCGGTTCCAGCTCCGACCGGCAAGCCTGAAGAGAGCATTTCACGAATCGGTGGCGTCCGCCGCAGCGCCGACTCCCCATATCGATCGCGGAAGTATTCGCCCTGGTACGCCATGCGGTGCTGAATCGCGATCCCTCCGCCCAGCGCCGCGATGCGTTCGATGTTCCGTTTCGAAATCGTCTCAGCGTGATCAATGAACCAGTGCAATCCCTTTAGGGGAACCTCGCGGTTCACAGCTTCGTACACATCTAAAGCCCGAGTGATGGATTCGTCATATGTGGCGTGGAGACGAAACGGCCATTTGTTTTGAGCGAGAAGAGTGACCACCGGCTTGAGTTCCTGCTCCATCGAGGCTGGAAGGTCCGGCCGTGGCTCCAGGAAGTCTTCAAAATCCGCAGCGGAGAAAACCAGCATTTCACCGGCGCCGTTGTGGCGAAGGTAATCGTCACCCTGCCGGGACTTCACCATGCCAGTCCAGCGTTCGAAGTCTGCCAACTCGCCTTTGGGTTTCTGCGTGAAGAGATTGTAGGCAATGCGGACCGTCAACTGGCCCCGTTCGTTCAGTTGTTCGACAATCTCATAGTCTTCCGGATAGTTTTGAAATCCGCCACCTGCATCGATGACGCTGGTGATCCCGAACCGATTCAGCTCACGCATGAAATGACGACTGGAGTTGACTTGATATTCGGGCGGCAGCTTCGGCCCCTTGGCAAGGGTGGAGTAGAGGATCATCGCGTTCGGCCGGGCGATGAGGGCCCCGGTCGGATTGCCGGCCGCGTCGCGAACAATTTCGCCCGCTGGCGGATTCGGCGATTCCTTGGTGTAGCCGACGGCCCGCAGGGCGGCGCGATTCAACAGCGCTTGATCGTAAAGGTGAAGCACGAACACCGGTGTGTCCGGCGCGGCCTTGTTCAACTCGTCCAGCGTCGGCATGCGCCGCTCGGCGAATTGAAACTCAGACCAGCCGCCCACCACCCGGACCCATTGTCCGGATGGGGTTCTCCGAGCCTGCTCTCGCAACATTCGCAAACCGTCCGCGAGCGACGGCACGCCATCCCAGCGAAGTTCGAGATTGTAGTTGAGCCCACCGCGAATCAGGTGAGTATGCGAGTCATTCAGGCCTGGGATGGCGGTCCGTTTGTTTAGATTGATGAGCTGGGTTTGATCGCCGCGGTATGCCATCACCTCGCGATCGGTTCCAACAGCGAGAAACTTTCCGTCGAGAACGGCAACGGCCTGGGCGAAGGACCGCTGCTCGTTCTGCGTAGCGATTTTGCCGTTATAGGCAATGAGATCTGCGGTTTGGTGGCTCATTGAGTTTTACTTGTGCGCCAGGGCCGGCTCTGGGACTTCGTATTTCGGGAACTCCGTTGCGGGCGCTCCGTGGACCATCGTGTAGGCGTATTCGACGCCAATTCCATAGGCTCCGAGGTGGTTTTTGACGACGTCCATAACGGCGTCATAGGTATCGCGCTGCGCCCAATCGCGCTGCCATTCGAGCATGGTCGAAAGCGCGGTCACCGGTTTCGCTCCGGCTTGAATCACGCGGCGCATGGCGTTGTCGTGATTCAATTGACTCACATCGCCGCAGCAATCTTCGGCGACATAAATCTCATAACCGTCGTGGATCGCCTGAATTGTGGGCAGAGCGATGCAGGTTTCCGTCCAGAGGCCCGCGAGAATGATCTTCTTCTTGCCGGTCTTCGCGATCGCGTTCACGAACTTGGGGTCATCCCAGGAGTTCATCGACGAGCGCTCGATGGGCTCCTGGCCTGGAAAAACGGCTTTGAGCTGAGGCCACATATTGCCGCTGAAGGACTTGGTTTCCACCGTCGTCAGGACAACCGGAACGTCGAAAATCCGGGTCGCCTTGGCGAGGGCTACCGTGTTGTTGATGATCGATTGCCGGTCGAAATTAGAGGTTCCGAACAACATCTGCGGCTGGTGGTCGATGAACGCGACCGCGCAATTGTCGGGAGTAAGCAAACCTTTTTCGCTGCGTTTCATATGCTGTGTTTGTGCCATTAATCTATTCCCTTCTGATCCAAACTCTTGCCACCGCTCTCATCGTTCGAGGTTCACACGGACTAAGGCGGCTCTGCTCGTCCTCGCTGGCGAGCTATCTCCATGCATCGCGTTCCTCTTGTCGCGGAGGCCCGCGTCGCCTCGAAGACATTCTTCAACAGAGAAGAGCATCGTCTCAGCGGTTTCGTTGGCGCTCCAGGGGCAAAAAAGCAAGCCACACCAAACCGCTGCAAGACTTGCCTTTTTCCTAGGCGCTGCCGCAACCGCACTGAGCGGGTTGCACAAAAGTGAGCTGATCCACAAGGGTGTGAAGCCGGCCAATGTTCTGGTAAATCCCGCGAGAGCTCAGATCTGGCTCATGAGGCGAATCTTGCTACCTCATTCCGGTCGAAATCGTATATGCTAGGTGGTGGTCGGGGTTGACGGCGAGCCATCCTTTCGGTTTCCTGCGAGTGCGATGCAGCCCTGAAGGCGGATATAAGGAGAGGTTCAAATACAGCCTCAAGGCATGACGGCGATTGCCCTGCCGATGGCCCTCCTTGTCTACCGCGGCTTTCCTCGCTGCGGTGCTTGTTATATCTTCGCTTCCAGTTCTCCGGCGTACCGTTCCTCCTGGTCCTTGCGACCGATCGGTGCGCCGCTCGTGAGCCTGCGGGAAGCCCAACTAGGTCCAGTCTGGTTGAAGGAGACTGCCTATGCATTCCGTCCGTGATAACGCCAATCTTCGTGAAGGAGCTGCCGGTGAGGGCCGGCACAGCGACCAACCTATTCGATTCGCCGGATCAGTGCTTGGCGCAAAACGTCATATCTGTGCCTTCTTCCTCGGGATAACAAAACGCTGTCGTTTCCTTAGGCTCGTCAAGACCCGGCACAGTCCATTCACCGTGTGCTCAGTTCGCCAGTGCCTATTGTCGGCAAACGGTCCGGCAAAGTTATGAACCGGTCTTGACTGTCGGGCTAAACGTTCTGTCAAGCAACCTTCTCGCTTCTTCGAGTTCCTGCCGGCTAATTGTGTGGGGCAACCCGGGGTAGCGTCTCAAGAGCACGTCCGCGCCTAACGCCGATAGAACATCAGCCGACTCTCGTACTCGCTGCCAAGGCACATGCGCGTCGGGATCGCCCGCGCCGAGAAAAGCGGGGGTACCGCTAAGGCTGCCAGTATAATGAAAGTCGGTTCCCGGCGGCCCGATCAAGCCGCCGGTGAATGCGATCAGTCCGCCGTAATTCGCCGCATTTCTGGCGACGAACTCGGAGGCGAGACATGCCCCCTGCGAAAAACCTGCGATCACGATCTTGTCATGAGGAATTCCCTCGCGCGTGATGTTGCCAACAATGTTCTTCAGCTTGTTGAGCGCTGACGTCAGCCAGGGCTCGTTCTGCTCAATCGGCGCGAGGAATGAATATGGATACCACGTGTTCTCGCCGGCCTGCGGCGCAGCGTACGCAAGCTCCGGATAATCGAGTTCGTCGCGTAGTTGGAGAATGTCTTCGGCGGAAGCTCCTCGGCCGTGAACGAGTATGATAGCGCCCGCTGCTTCACTGAGTTTGCGGCCTGCCGTCAGAACGGGCTGATCGCGATGTGGATCTCGCGTCATACGGCTGCCTCCTGTGGAGAGGGCAACCGCACCGGTGGAAGAATGGCTTGCAATTTTGCGCGCTCAGGCTCCAGCCATGGCGGAAGCACGAGTTTTGTCCCGAGTTCCTCGGGCGCTTCATCAACGGCAAATCCTGGGGGATCCGTCGCGATTTCGAAGAGGATTCCGCCTGGTTCCCTGAAATAGATGGAGTGAAAATATTTTCTGTCCTTCACCGGAGACACACCGTACTTCAGCCGGGTAAGCTCATCGAGCCACTTGAGTTGTTGTTGGTCATCGGGAGTTCTCCAGGCGATATGATGCACGGTGCCTGCCAGGATGCGACCCGGTTGGCTCGCCGGAACGACATCCACCACTGCTGCTGATTCGCCAGAATCAACCGCGTACCGAAATCGCCCGCCGTCCTCCCCAACGAGCTTGAATCCCATCGTATTCGTTAGCAGGGCGGCAGTTTCAACTGGGTTCGCCTCAGCCAACGTCGCGCTATGGAATCCCCGAACGGCGAATTCGAGCGGCACCGGCCCAGCCTGATACGCTCGATCGTCGCGTGCTGCCTTGGTGCCTACCAGCTCGACGGCCAGTCCATCGGGATCGGAGAAGGCGATGACTGGCTCATCGAATCGGTTGAATGGACCCTTAAAGGCGATGCGCCGCTCAGTCAATCGCGAGGCCCAGAAGTCGATGCCGGTCTCCGGGATTGCAAATGCGGTGTCGGTCACCTGACCGGTTCCCCGTCGGCCCTTAGGAGCGTCCGGCCAGGGAAAGAAAGTCAGGATCGTGCCCGGATGCCCGCCACCATCGCCATAATAGAGATGATACGTCCCGGGGTCGTCGAAGTTCACCGTGAGTTTTATCAGGCGCAAGCCCAGGACGTTGGTGTAGAAATCGATATTCGTTTGAGGATCACCTGCGATCGCGGTCACATGGTGGATTCCGAGGATTTGTTTGTTCATTTGCTTCCTCCTCCAAACCTGCAAATTAGGCCTTCACCGCCTGGACTTCCAGGGTGATGGTCACTTCATCGCCCACCAGGAATCCGCCTGTCTCCAGAGCCGTGTTCCACGTCAACCCGAAGTCCTTCCGGTTGATCTTTGTGGCCGCTGACATGCCTATCCGCGTCTTGCCCCACGGATCTGTGGCCGGTGCAGTCGGCCCTTCTAATGCGAACGCGACCTTGCGGGTCACTCCGCGAATGGTTAGATTTCCTTCTACCGTCAGTTCACCGTCGCCTTTGGGGCTCACACGTGTCGAGCTGAACGATAAAATCGGGAACGTCTGCACATCGAAAAAATCAGCGCTCTTGAGGTGCGCGTCCCGATCGGGATTGTGGGTGTTGATCGAGCCGGCTTCGATCGAGGCTTCGACCTGTGATTTAGTCACATCGTACTCGTCCAGCGAAATCACCCCGTTGATGGCGGAGAACTGTCCTTTGACATTGCTGATCATCATGTGTTTGACCTTGAATTCGGCGGTCGAGTGGACTGAGTCGATGTTCCAGGTCGTCGTTGGGGCTGCAATTGCGTTTGCTGCGCTCATTTCTGTTGCCTTCGTCCCTTTCAATTGGATTAGATTCGTTTGAACGATATTCGTTGCAACAAATATTGTGGTAGGAGATCAGACCGTTCGGCTCTGGCAGAGCGCTAGCAGTTCAGCCAGTATTTTCAATCGCTTACCGCCAAGATGTCCCAATTGCCTGCGATGGACATGCTGCACCGGCCCGTCCAGCCGGTCCACAAGCGCGATGCCTGCGGGGGTAATTTTGGCCATTACGGTTCGCCGGTCCAGCACCTGGCGCTGCCGCGAGATCAAGCCTCGCTTTTCGAGCCGGTCGAGCAGTCGCGTGATGTCGGGATCCCGGGTGATCAGCCGGTTCCCGATTTCGCCTGACGCAAGCCCGTCTGGAGACCCTCGTAGAATCCTGAGCACGTTATACTGTGTCATCGACAGGTCCTCGGGCTTAAGCACTCTCGCCATGCCGCGCGTCAGGATATCGGTGGTCCGCAAGAGATCCAAAAACGCGCTTTCTTCCCGGCTCGGCTTCCGCACTGTTTTGCTCCGTTCGGTCACGAGCCCACGTTATCCGTCCCAACGACTGTTGTCAAGACAGAGTTTTCGGCTTTAATTCAGGAACTTGGCTCAGTGATGTTTTTCCGGACATTGATCCATGCTTTCAATCGTCGCTGCCAGCGCAGGTTCCAGGGTACGGGGTTTCCCCGACCTCGACGGTGCCTCATTATCGCGTACGGAAGCCAAAAAGCCGGCCATGTCCCTAGAGAACACAAATCAATCGTCCCAGACGGTGTCGGCCCAGAGCGGTCGGCCCATCGGGGTTGCGGAGATATCCGGAAAATCGTAAAATGCGGGTTAACTTCGAACCGTGGTGCAAATGCGACGTCAAATTAGGAATGTAAGCCCAATGTCGCATTTAAGGCGATCGGGTTCGTCGCAAATCGTTCGATGGCCACCGCACTTCAACGCGGCTTCGACGCTTCGGCCCACAGGCTGTCGCACGCAGACCGAATCGAGTTGAACGTCAGCAGCGCGAATCAGCTCTCTGAGCCGAAGGAAATTTTCGAGTCTTGGCGCAGATGCCTCCTCAATTATGATGTGGACGCGGGGGACTCTTCGGCGCCTCACATCGTTACTCAAAACGAGTTGAAGGTGTTTCGCGAGCCGGTGGAGAATATCCACGTTAAGGCTCAGGAAGAGATCGACCGGCTGTACGCCGTGCTCCGCCAGCATGGCTACGTGGTTTTGTTGTGTAACCGGCAGGGAGTGGCGATTTATCATCGCGGGGACGAAACCAAAGCCAGCGAGTTCAAGCACTGGGGTATCTGGGTGGGCGGCGTTTGGTCGGAGGAATCCGAAGGAACTAACGGCATTGGCACGTGCATTGCCGAGCAGCGGCCGGTGCTGGTACACGCCGGCCAGCACTTTCGCAGCCGGCACACTCAGCTCAGTTGCGCCGGCGCCCCGGTTTTTGACCCGCACGGCGAACTGGTGGCAGTGCTGGACGTTTCGCGGGTGGCGAGCGGAGAAGACCAAGGCGCGTTGCCTCTGGTTCTGGATACGGTTACGGTGGCCGCGCGCGCCATCGAAGAACGCTTGTTTCGGGAATATTTCCGCCACGCCTGGACTATCGCTGCGCTGCCCTGCGACAACGGACCCGCATTGCTTTTGGCGGTGGACGAGCATCAATGGATACGGGGTGCCGACCACGTCGCGCGGGACCTCCTTGACTTGGATAGTCAGCGGCTTGCGAACGGAGTTCCCTTGTCGGCGGCTTTCGAATTCGACCGTTCGATTTTTCGAGCGGCCGGCGACGGGGACATCCCGGCAAGGGTGATGCGGGCCGGTGGCGGAGGATGGTGGCATGCGCTGCTTACACCGCCGCTTAACAAATCCCGAATGGCGCGGAGCTGGGCGGAAGCGATGGTGCATAGCCGGCCTCGGATCAGCACGCTGGGCCAACACCAGGTTGCCGAGCCGCTCGCGCTCAGCCGTGGAGGACTGCCTCCGGTAGTCACACAGCGCATCTGCGAGCACATCGAAGCCCATCTGGAACAGAAAATCGAGTTGGAGGCGTTGGCTGCAATGGCGGGGCTTTCGACTCATTATTTCGCAAGGGCCTTCCACCAATCAGTGGGAATGCCGCCTCACAGCTACCTTCTGAGCCGGCGCCTGGAGCGAGCGGAGGCCATGCTTCGTGAGACCGACCTCCCGCTGTCGGAAATCGCGGTGGCGACCGGCTTTTCCGACCAGAGCCATCTAGCGCGGCACTTCCGGCGGCGCACCGGGATGTCGCCGCGGCTGGCCCGGTGGAAGGCGCGATAAGCCCCTATCGCACAAGAGCTTAGGCCTGTAGTCCTTTTACACGCTCGCGGGGCGGCCAAATTTGGATCAAGAACGTCCTGATTCCGGCAGCTTTGTTCAAGATCCTCCTTTTTCTGACTGGTAAGATCGCCTCATGGTTCTCAGACAACGACTACGGGGAGCTGAGAACTTCAGAAGCCATTAAGGTTATCGAGGGGAGGCTCATGTGGCAGACTTGGCAATGGTCCACTTGCGGGCAACAGGCGGGTGAGAGTCTGCGGTTTCACCAGGTCATCGGCGCACCCATCCGACAGGAAGCCCTGCCAGACAGACTGTTTGCGACAGTGCCTGAAGCCATCGCTGTGCTCGACACTGATGACAGCATTCTGCGGGTCAATCCGGAATTCACCAGGATTTTCGGTCATGCCGAAGAGGAAGCGTTCGGGGGTGCGATCAACCAGCTAGTAGTTCCCGAGGAACTTTGGGCTGAGCCGGGGGAGCGCGCCCATCGTGGCACTCCAGAAGAGGGTCTCCTGAACATCGAAGCCGTGCGGAAGCGCAAGGATGGTACCCGCTTGCCTGTTTCGATTGTCTGCGTACCTGTTTCGATTTCGGGAAGTCACATTTTCGAGTATCTGGTGTATCGTGATATGACTGAACGCAAACGCGCCGAACAAAGGCTATCCCAAAGCGAAGCATATCTGGCGGAAGCACAGAGGCTAAGCCAAACCGGGAGTTGGGCATGGAATCCGGCGACCGGCGAGAACACGTACGGGTCCGAGGAGTGCCTACGCGTCCTGGGGTTCGATCCCGCTGGGCCGATACCGCGATTCGAAGAATTCTTTTCGCGTATTCATCCAGACGATCAGGCTGCGAGCAGGGAACGGTTCGAGAAAGCCATCCGCGACAAGGCGGACTTCGGATTTGATTACCGAATCGTTCATCCGGACAAAGGGGTCAGAAACATTCACGTTGTAGGCCGTGCGGTTCTCGACCGCTCCGGCGACCTCTGTGAGTTCGTGGGTACCGTGATCGATATAACCGAGCGTAGGCGTGCGGAACAGGAACTTCAGCAGCTCGTTGATTTTGTTCCCCAGTTAATTGTGGTGTTGGACTTGGACGGCAAGGTGATTCGCGCAAATCGTGTTTTCCGGGAATACACAGGTCTCACCCCTGAGGAGTTGCGGTCCGGGGACGCGGTTGACAGCCTGATTCATCCCGACGATTTGGAGAGGATGCGAGCCGCACGCGATCGGGGGATTGCCGCCGGTGAGCCGTTTGAACATGATTCAAGATTGCGTGGAAAAGACGGCATCCACCGCTGGTTCCTGGGGCGGTACAACCCCTTCGTAGAGGAAGGCCGCGTCAGAAGATGGTACGTGACTGCGACGGAAATTGAATCACGTAAACAGGAGGAAGAACGGATCCGGCAGGAAAATGTGCGTCTGGAGGAACGCACTCGAATTGCCCAGGAACTCCATGACACCCTCCTGCAAACTTTCCAGAGCGCCTCATTGCACCTGGGTGCGGCAGTCCTTCGCATAGCCCAGGATTCACCGGTCAAGAACCAACTGGATCGGATCCTTGAAATCATGAGGCAAGGCATCGTGGAGAGCCGCAGCGCGATCCAGGGCCTTCGCTCGTCGGGCTCTCAAACCTCAGACCTGGTTGGTGCCTTATCTCGCATTCGGGACGAACTCAAGGTACAGCCCGATTTCGATTTTCGTGTCACGGTCACCGGCCGCCAAAAGCAGTTGGCGCCAGAGATCCAGCATGAAATTTACCGCATCGGCAGAGAGGCCCTGGCTAACGCATTTTGTCATTCCGGGGCGAAACGCATCGAGTTAGAGCTTGAATATTCCGACAGTGAGCTGTACGTGCGGATTCGCGACAACGGGTGTGGAATCGATTCGCAGATGCTGGAAAAAGGGCGTGACGGGCACTGGGGTTTAGCAGGCATGCGGGAACGGGCAGCGAGAATCGGCGGCGTGCTCAAAATCTTGAGTGGTCCAGCGGCGGGTACGGAGGTCCAATTGTCCATCCCGACCAGCATTGCTTCAGAGCTTTCACTTCCTCATCACATCTCGGGATAGCAAAGCGCTGTCGTATCCTTACGCTCGTCAAGACCCGGCGCAGTAGTTGACCAAGTCGCGCGTGAACATCTTTCGAAGGGCCAGATACCTCATCGTAGTCCCCGCATTCGTGAAGCGCGGCGCCGGCCTGATCATCAATACAGACATCGATGGCCGAAACACCGCATCCCGCAATGCGAGCCCCAACAACCCTGTCAGGTTCCTCGTGTTTTTTGTCAAGCAGACCGGCGTTCCGGCGCCCGCGCCCGCCAAGTGACTACAGGTGAATAATCCCGCGGCGGGCGGCAATCGCCACCGACTGCGTGCGATCGTTCGCGCCCAGCTTTCCCATGATGTGCTTCAGATGAACCTTCACCGTCTCCTCCGCGATGAACAGCCTCTTCGCAATATCGCGATTCCGGTTGCCCCCGGCCACCTGTTGCAACACCTCCACTTCGCGATCGCTGAGCGCTTCGTCGCCCAGGTGCTCCGCAAGTCCGGCGGCAATCTCCGGCGGAACGCACTTCTTACCGCCGTGGACCTGGCGGATCATGGCGATCATTTGCGCCGGGGGCATGCTCTTCAGCAGGTACCCGCACGCTCCGGCTTTCAAGGCCCGGTGAACCTCGACGTCGCGCTCGAACGTGGTCAGCACGATCACGCGGGCGTCGGCGAATTCGGACCGGATCGCGATCGTCACGTCGATGCCGCTCAGGTCCGGAAGCCGCAGGTCCATCAGGGTGACGTCTGGCCTCAGCGTACGAAAAGTTTCAATCGCTTCTTTACCGTTCGATGCCGCTCCCACCAGCGACATGTCGGATTGGCAATTGAAGATTGCGGCGATACCTTCCCGGAATAACGGATGGTCGTCGACGCTCAAAACTCGGATGCTATCGGCAGTCGGCATATCGTGCCCCTCTCTGGCGCGGTCACGACCTGTGAACGCTTTTGAATCTGTATGCCCGATTGTGGATCAATACTCCGTTTGCCGGAAGCCCCGGATGGAGTCAAGTGTGGACTCATTCGATGCGGCCATCGCCTCTCTTGATACCGGAACAGTCCCTCTAAAGAGTTAGTGCCGGCTCGCACCGTTCACTCGTGAACATCGATGCGCTTCCACCCAAAGAGCTTCGCATCGATCGACCACGCGCCCGGCCCGGTCAGCGCCAAACCCGCGCCGATGCTCGCCAGCAGAAGGTCTGCCCACGGATCTCCGGGTTCTGAAATGGCACACCAAAATCCAACCGCGGCCACGGCCGAGCCCGAACAAGGCGTCCACAAGCCTGCCAGCAGCAGGATGCCCGCAGTCACCGCAAGTCCCCAGAAAATAAGGTATTGGAGCGGCGGACCCAGCCCCAGGCGGGGAAGCCCGCGCGCCAGGATCGCGGCCCCAGCCGCCAGCCTCATCAGCAGAAGGCCTGTGCCCGGCCAACCCCGGGCGAATGTGGAGAATAGACGTCGCAAGATCGTCCCGTCCTCCAAGATCTCAAATCGATGACAAACAAAAAAGCCTAAAAAGGGTGGGGCGATTTACTCATTCAAGTCTTTCGCTTCGATAATCCCCCGCCTGACCCCGATCATCGCCGCATGCGTCCGGTCGTTCGCGCCTAACTTCGAAAGAATATTCTTGATCCGCCCCTTGACCGTCTCTTCCGTCACCGAAAGCTGCGCGGCAATCTCCTTGTTTGCATTTCCGCCGGCAATCAGCCCGAGCACGTCGACCTCCGCCGGTGTCAGCGCCTCGTCGGTGGCATGCTCGGCGAGTTGGTAGGATGCCTCGGCGGAGAGCGCCTTTCTCCCCGCATGGACGGCGCGGATGGTATCGAGCAGCTCCTTGTCCAGCAGATTCTTCAGTAAGTACGCTCGGGCGCCCACCTGCATGGCGCGCAGAATCTGGACGTCGCCGGTGTAAGTGGTCAGCATGATGATCTTCGCTTCCGGAAATTCGCCGCGAATCGCATTCAGCGCATCCAGACCGCTCATCTCCGGCATCTGCAAATCCATCAGGGTGATGTCCGGATGGTGCCTGCGGAACTGCTGAATCGCTTCGCGTCCATTCGATGCCTCGGCAACCACTTTCATGTCCGGCTGAGTGGCCAACAGCGCGGCCACCCCGTTCCGGAACAGGGGATGATCGTCCGCCGTGAGAATCCGAATGGGATCGTGACCTGCGCTCATCCGTTCACCCGGTTTCCTTTCCCAAGAGACGGCGGCCGACTCGCAGCCGGCGGCTTTGCATACGCCACCGACGCCGGAACGGTCAGCTCGATCTCGGTGCCGGAGTGGAGCTCGCTCCAGATCGCCAGCTTGCCTCCCACCAGTTTCGCGCGTTCGTGCATGCCCGGCAGGCCGTGGCGGCCGGCGCGCCCGCCTTCGTCCAGCACCTTCGCGTCGATGCCCTTGCCGTTGTCCCGGATCCGCACTATAAGCTCCCGCTTGTCGTAATGGATGTCCACTTCGATCCGGCCGGCGCCCGCGTGGCGGAATGCGTTGCGCATCGCTTCGCCCGCGATCCGGTAGACTTCGTCGCGCACCACCGGAGCCAGCTTCCTCGTTGTGCCTTCCACCTGCACGCGAAAATCGGGCGATAGCCGGCCGTCTGGACTGGCGGCAAGCCCCTCGCCAAGCGTGCCGATCGCCCGCGCCAGGTCTTCGGTCGGCACGGTCGACAACCGCAATCCTTGCACCGCGTCCCGGCCGTCGGCGATCGCCTGCCGCGCCTCCTCGATGGCCGACTCCAGCGTTTTGCGAGCTTCGGCGGGACGGTCCGGCAGCGCGTAGGTCACCGCATGGAACTTCAGCAGCACCCCCTGGAAACTCTGCAGCAGCGTATCGTGCAAGTCGCGCGCGATGCGCGTCCGCTCGCCGACGCGCTCGTCGAGACGCATGTTGAATTGATGCACCACGTACCACAGGCGCAGCCGGTAGAGCCCTGCGAGCATTGCCAGAAAGACGGCCGCGCACGACACAAGAAACCACGTGGTCTGATAATACGCCGGCTCGATGAAAAAATCGAACGTCGCGCCGGTTTCGTTCCACACGCCGTTGTTATTGCACGCGGTCACGCGGAAGCGGTACTTGCGCGGAGGAAGATCGTTATAGAATGCTTGCCGCCGATTGCCCGCGTCCTGCCAATCGGTATCGTGACCCTCCAGCTTGTAGCGGAAACGGATCTTTTCCGGCGCGACCAGGCTGAGCGCGGTGTAGTCGATCTGCAGATCCCGGATCAACGCCGGCAGCCGCATGCCGGTAGTCGCATCATATCGTTTACGATTGGCGGTGATCTGCTCGATATGCACTGGCGGAGGGAGGTTGTTGAAGGGAAGGTGGCGCGGATCGATGACGCTGATGCCATCCCCCGGCGTGAACCACAACCGTCCATCCGGTGACCTGGTGATCTGCGGTCCGTAGGTACCTGCACGGGCGAGAATCCTTACCCCGTCGGAGCCGTCGAAGACTGTGGCTTGGACTGAATGATTCGGATCGGCGGCCCAAGCGTCCAACTCGGAGCGCGCGACACGCACCAGGCCGCAGGCCATGTACAGCCATGAAGAATGGGAATCGTCTTCCGCGACCCAATGAACCCTATTGCACGGCAACCCGTTCTTACTGCTCAGCGTGCTGACGCGGCCGTCTTTCACCCGGCTAAGCCCTCCGTTAGTCGCGGCCCAAAGGGTACCGTCCTGATCGAGTCGAAGACCCTCCACCCACCCCTCGCCCAGCCCATCGGCGGCCGCGTATGACGCGCGGATCTGACCGTTTTGGAAATACACAACCCCACCTCGAAAGAACCCGAGCCATATGCCGCCCTGCCTTGGATCGGCGACCAAAGCAGAAGCGTGATCCTCGCGTCTGAACCGGGTCCAGGGAATCTGTTGGATCTCACCCTGCCGTGAAAGTTGAAACAGACCGAGATTCTGGTCGGCAATCCATATATTGCCCCCGATATCCTCGGCAATGGCCAGCACAACTCTGGCGGGGAGGTCCCTAATGTAGGTAAAGTGGCCGTTCTCCAGGTAACCGGCGCCATCCAGCGTGGCGACCCAGATACGCTCGCGATCATCTTCAAGAATCGACTCAATGCCATGTCCCGGTAATCCACTGCCCGTGATCTCTCTTTCCTCAGTTGCCGGCCGCGTATGGGCGCGCCCGCGGTAGCTCGTGACTTCTTCATGGTTCCAGCGCTTTAGACCATCGAAGGTACTCAACCAGAGGCTGCCGTCCCTGGCCGCCAGGACCGACATGACGGCGGAATTGGACAATCCCTGACTTCCGGAGTACGTGGGGACCGCAAAGTCGCGAAAGCGGTCAAGGCCATTGTTGGTTGAGACCCAGATGTCGCCTTCGCGGTCTTCGAAGAGAGCCTGAACGCTGTCGCCAGAAAGGCCGTCAGACTGCCGAAACACGTCGGTCCTTCCGTGGTGTACATGGATAAGACCTTGAGCAGCAGTCCCGATCCACAGACCGCCTTCGCGATCGCGGAGCAGCCTGCGAGCGTGGAAGTTCGGGATATTTCCCGGTAGCGTATACGCCTCGGCCTTCCCATCAACGAGTCGCCGGAGCCTGTTGGGCGTGCTGATCAAGAGCGTGCCGTCATCGGCTTCCGCCAGGCCTTCGCTTGTTCGTAGGTCACCAGGTACCGGAAAGAATTTCGGAGGGCCAGGTTTCCATTGCCAGAGCCCGTCCCGCGTATGCACCCAGAGAACACCCTTGGGATTCTCATACAAACCTTGGATTCCTCCACCGGGACGGCCGCTTTCTGCGGAGCACTGGACGCTGCCTTTTTGAATCGAACACAGCTTCTCAGTGGGTAATAGTGAACCGGCCCAAACCGTGCCGTTACGATCTTCCAGAAGCGCGTACACGTCCAGTCCAGCCAGTGCGGCGTACTGAGTGAGCTTGCCGTCCTTCCAACTTGCAAGCCCTCTGAAAGTCCCGATCCAAAGAGTCCCGTCGCGGGCGGCCAGCAGGCTTCGAAGGATATCGTCGGGGAGGCGCTGATCCCGCGGCGGCATCCAGGCGGAGTTCGCGACGCCATCGAAACGGAACAAGCCGAACTGCGTGCCCAGCCAGAGATACCCGTCGGGCGTCTGGGCAATGGCGCCGACCGTGTCTTTGGGAAATCCATCGCGGATCTTCCATGTGGTGTGCGCGTACTGGCTGACGTCCAGTGCCGGATTCAACGCGAAGGCACCCGGGGACAATGCCAGCAGCACACCGGTCAGCGCGAAAACACGCCGCCTTGTCCCGCTCGCCCTCATGAGTGTTCCATTATTATCCCGCAGTCGGAGGTTTCCCAGCGTAACACGAACGAGGTATCGGGCTCTCCAACGATGGGGTGTCACTCTGCAGCCAGAGTTTGCAGTATGCTGGGCCAATAGCTGTGCACAGAATCTCTGCGTCCGCCCTGCTGGTTGTGTTCGCGGCGCTTCTCGGCGCCCAATCCACCAGCGCGTCTCTTTCCGGTCACATCACCGATCCCTCCAACGCCCTGATCGCGGACGCGAAGGTCGCTGCCATCGGCACCGGCACCAATGTCCGTTATCAAACATTGACGCGCGGCTCGGGCGATTACTACCTGGCGAACCTCCCGCCCGGCACGTATCGCCTTGAACTCGAAAAGCCCGGCTTCAAGAGGTTGATCAAGCCGGCTGTCATCCTTCACGTTCAGGATGCAATTACAATCGACTTTGAGATGGCCGTCGGCGACACCTCGGAGACGATTACCGTGGAAGAAGGCGCCCCTCTGGTGAATACCGAGTCGGGGACGGTCAGCACGGTGGTTGACCGCACGTTCGTCGAGAATCTTCCCCTGAACGGCAGAAGTTTCCAGACCCTGATCATGCTTGCGCCGGGTGTGGTTGTGACTCCCACCGCGTTCAACGACCAGGGACAGTTCAGCGTAAATGGACAACATGCGGACGCGAATTATTTCACGGTGGATGGCGTCAGCGCCAATTTCGGTGTCACCGGCTACATCACACTGATGCAGACCGGTAGCGGAGCGTTACCCGCGCTCAACGCCTTGGGCGCGACCAACAGCCTTGTGTCGGTGGATGCCATGCAGGAGTTCCGCATTCAGACCTCTTCGTTTGCTCCGGAGTTCGGACGCACTCCCGGTGCCCAGATCTCGATCGTGACGCGCTCCGGGACCAACGCCTTTCATGGCGCTCTGTTTGGATATTTCAGGAATAATGCACTCGACGCCAAGGACTGGTTTACGAATTTCAATGGTCTGGCGAAACCCGCGGAACGGTCCAATGACTTTGGCGGTGTTCTCGGCGGCCCTATCCGCAAAGACAAGACTTTCTTCTTTTTCTCCTACGAGGGCCTGCGGTTGCGCCAGCCGTCGACGCAAGAGACTGCTGTCCCGGACACGCCGTCGCGGCAGCAAGCTCCCGTTGGCATGCGTCCATACTTGAACGCTTATCCACTGGCGAACGGCCCCTCACTTGGGTCTGGACTGGCCCAATTCAACGCCAGCTACTCGAATCCTTCTACGCTTAACGCCTACAGCATCCGGGTGGATCATGCCATCAACCCGAAACTCAGCCTCTTTGGCCGCTACAATTACTCGCCGTCCAGCCTGGACCAACGAGGCCCAAATTTTTCTTCTGGTTCCGTCCTCAGCACGACGAATTCGCTTTCATCCTCCCTACAAACCGGAACGGCCGGCCTCACCCAGCTCATCCGGCCCGGAATCAGCAACGAACTGCGGGCGAACTACAGCAATCAAAGAATTGGCGTCAGGTACTTCCTGGATGATTTCGGCGGTGCGGTGCCGCCTCCCGATTCCCTCTTATTTCCCGCCGGATACTCGTCCACCAATGCCATTTTCTTAATGGTCATCTCAGGCGTCGGAGAGTACGGCCAGGGCAAACAGGGCACGAACGAGCAACGCCAGATCAATCTCGTGGACAATCTATCGCTGATCAAAGGCGGCCACCAATTCAAATTCGGCGTGGACTATCGCTGGCTCAGCCCTTTCAGCAGTCCATATTCCTACGAGCAATTTGTGCTTTTCTCGGCGGTGGCGGTCGTGCCTGGAGGCGCTCTCTCGGGAACGGCGTCGTTCGCCCAAGCTATTGGCTTTCAAGCAAGCGCCCTCCTGTCCAAGAATTTTTCGCTTTATGGCCAGGACACCTGGAAAATGACACCGCGATTGACCGTGACTTACGGCTTGAGGTGGGACGTCAACCCGCCGCTCAAGGGCAAAAACTCAGCCGACGAGCCATTCACTGTAGTGGGGTTGAACAATCCCGCGACGACGACCCTGGCGCCTCGCGGCACTCCGCTATACCAGACAACCTACGGGAACGCGGCGCCCAGGTTGGGCGTCGCCTGGCAACTCGGCGCCAGACCAGATTGGGGCGCCACCATCCGCGCGGGAGTTGGAGTGTTTTACGATCTCGGGCAAGGGTCGCTGGGAGGCGTCTCCAGCTACTTTCCATTCATTGCCAGTAAGATTCTTCCGGCGCCAGCGCCGTTTCCCTTAAGCCCCCAGGACGCCGCTCCGCCGGCCATTACGGTCAATCCTCCCGTCACCACGATCCTGGTAGCCGACCCTCATCTAAAGCTTCCGCGGAGCTATCAGTGGAATGTCGCGGTGGAGCAGTCCCTGGGAAGCAGTCAAAGCCTGTCTCTCACTTACATCGGCGCTGTCGGGCGGGACTTGCTTCGAGTAACTGCATTCTCTAATGTCAATCCTAATTTCCCAAGTGTCTCGCTAACCAACAACACGGCAACCTCGGACTACCATGCGCTACAACTCAAGTTTCAGCGGCGTCTGTCGCACGGGTTGCAGGCCTTGGCGTCATATTCTTTCTCTCACTCGATTGATCTTGCCTCGACGGATGCAGCGATCTACCTCAACACCCCAGGCACAATAGCCAGCCCAAATATAGACCGCGGGGATTCCGATTTCGACATCCGCCATTCTTTTACGGCCGGCGTCTCCTACGATCTGCCCTCACCCGGATCACAGAAGGCTGTCCATGCAATATTGGCAGGCTGGTCGCTCAACGGGTTCGTTTTAGGCAGGTCGGCGCCGCCCGTGGACGTTGTGGGAGCCATTTCCTTTGCCGCTGGCGTCGCTCTCTCTTCCCGGCCGAACCTAAACCCTGGAGTCCCGATCGAGCTCTACGGCAACGGATATCCCGGCGGCAAGATATTCAACAGAGCCGCTTTCACGGCAGTGCCCGCCGGCCAGCAAGGCGACTTCGGCCGCAATGTTCCGCGAGGCTTCAACGCCACGCAGGCGGATATCGGCGTGCAGCGGATCTTTCGTGTCGCCGAGCACGCGGGGCTTCGTTTCCGCGTCGAGTTCTTCAACATCCTGAACCACCCGAACTTCGGCAGCCCCACCAACAGCCTGACCAACGCGCTCTTCGGCCGGTCGACACAGACGTTAGCGAACGCACTCGGCTCCGGCGGCGCCAATGGCGGTTTCGACCCGCTCTACCAGATCGGCGGCCCCCGGTCCATCCAGTTCGCCCTCAAACTCCAGTTCTAGTAACGCGGGCCTCCTGGCCCCGCCCCAAAGCGCGCGCGCCGCTCCGCGGTACCACAACCGAGGTATCCCCTCCTTCGCCTGACTGGTTAATCGAAAACACCTCAATCTCGTGATGATCTTTGCCGCCGTAAGGCTCATATTGAGGTCATAAGTTCGGCAATATTCGCAATCCGAGATATTCCGCGGCCCAGGTCTCGGCGAAATCCGGCGATGACCGGGTCGCCAAGGTCAATCGGCGATGCCGGGCTCCGTCTCTCGAGCACTCCCCTGTCGGATCCAGCCGAAATCCTCCTACGAATGCCCGCCCAGGCCATTTCGCCTGCACTGCTCGAATTGCTCGACGTCCTGTCGAGCCCCATCCTGCTGACGACACACAGTCCCGCGGGGGAGTTGCGAGAGAAGACACCGGCCAGGGCCGCGCTGTCCATGGCGGCATGACCGGTCGGGAGGGAACCGCCCGCCGCCACGCTCCACCACAATCCCTCCAATGTTGACTGCCTCAATGGCGGCACTCCCCATTCCCCCTCCGGTGTTACCCCAATTTCATCCCATTTCGTGATTCGCTTTCGTCCACACCCGCACATACTGAAATTGAGCCAGCGCCCGAGGCTAAGTCGGGGGGCGATCTAAGAGTCGAATTACCACAGCTTCAACTCATAACACTGGCGAGGCTAATCCCTGAAGAAACGAGTCACACAACAATGAAAATCAACTTACGTGCATGGTGTTTGGGCGCCGCCCTGGTGCTTATGGGTTCCACGGTCATTCCGGCGCGGGCCGATCAATGGAACAAAGAGACGCGTCTGGAAATCAACCAGCCGCTGGAAATTCCGGGCAAGGTTCTGACGCCCGGGACTTACATATTTAAGCTCGCCGATAGTCAGAGCGACCGGAATATCGTCCAGGTCTGGTCGGTCGACGCCGGTGGCCGCCGGAAGTTCGTCACCACCGTTTTCGCGGTCTCCGACTACGACATGGAAACGCCGGACAAAACGATCATCCGGCTTGAAGAGCGCCCGTCGGGTAGTGCCCAGGCGATCCACAGTTGGTTCTATCCGGGCGAAAACACGGGCTGGCAGTTCGTCTATCCGAAGTCCGAAAGCTTCCAGCTAGCCGCGGACCGCGCTGCCGCCGAGCCGCCCGCGCCCGTCGCCGCCGCGCCGGTTCTCCCGGACCCGCCGGTCGAAACCCTGGTCCAGGAGCCCCCCGCGGAACCCACGCTCGTGGAGTCAGCCGTAGTCGAAGAGGAAGCGCCGGTCCTCATTCCCGGCGAGACTTCGGATCCGGATAATGACCTCGATTCCACGCTCCCCGAAACCGCCGGCCACTCGATCACCGAACTGGCTGCCGGCATCGCCACGCTGGGACTTGGACTGCTGACCGTCTTAGCCGGCCGCCGCCGTGCGGAGGCCTGAACCGCGGCCGTCCATGCCATCAAAGAGCGTCTTATTCTGGCTGGGCAGCGTCCTGATTCTCGTGGGCGCTGCCCTGCTGGCCGTCTATGGCGGCAACGTGTACCGCTCCGCCGAGGCGCAGAAGGCCGCGAAACAGCAGCTGAATTCGCCCCAGGCGATTCCGCCGGCCGTTCGTCGTGGCGATGTGCTCGGCGAGCTCTCGATCCCTCGCCTCCATCTCTCCGTCATGGTCTTCGAAGGCGATGACGAGGGTATCCTGAAGATCGGCGCCGGCCACATTCCCGGCACCGCGCTCACGCCCGGCGAAGGCAACATCGGCATCGCCGCGCATCGCGATACCTTCTTCCATCCGCTGCGCCTCATTCATCCGCGCGACCAGATCGCGCTGCGAACCCCCGCCGGCACGTCGCGCTTCGCCGTAACCACTACCGAAATCGTGCCGCCCTCGCGCACCCAAGTTCTGGCCCCGTCGCCCGGCCGCGACCTGACCCTCGTGACTTGCTACCCCTTCATCTACATCGGCCACGCCCCGAAGCGCTTCATAATCCACGCCCAAAAAATCCCCTGACCCCGTCCCTACCGCAAGCGAGGTATCGCCCCATCCGCCTCCACGGTTAATCGAAAACGCCTCAATATCGTGATGAGGTTTGCCGCGTAATGGCTCATATTCAAATCATGAGTTGCTCGACAAATTCCCTCGGACCATGGATCGGCATGGAGCACTACCGGTTCCACTGTGCGGAGCAGTGGCCGGATGGTCCCCATAGGGACGCAGTGCTCGCAGCCATTTATTCCACATTGCAGCGCCTCGAAGCGGCCGCAGCGGACGTACCGGCGGCCTGCATGGTCTGTGCGCGCCGGAAAACCCTCGCGCCCGTGATCATGTTCCCATCCAGGCCGAAGAGTTCCTCCGCCGCCCTCCCGTCGGCGGCATAAGATCAAGATAAGGACGCCTGCTCGCCACTTCTCGTGACATGCACAGCCGTACCTCGAACGTGTTACCCGCTGCTCCACCTCGCTGGTTAGCCGGCGAATCCCCATTGGCGGGATGATTCAAATGGCGCAATCCCACATAGTAAAGACATGACCCCAACCAAGACCCATAGCAATCAACTTGCCGAAGAAGTTCTTCAGGTTTTTGACGATCTCAACGGGCCGCAGCCAGGCTTCCGGCCCGGGCACGCCAAAGGAATTCTCATCGCCGGAAGATTCACTCCGTCGCCCGCCGCGGCCTCGCTCACGCGCGCCCCGCATATCCAGCGCGCTTCCACCCCGGTGACCGTCCGCTTCTCCGATGCCACGGGAATCCCGGCGATACCCGACAACGCGCCCGAAGCCAGCCCGCGCGGCATGGCAGTCCGCTTTCACCTTGCCGAACACGTCCATACCGACATCATTTCGCACTCCGTGGATGGATTTCCCGTGCGAACTGCCGAGGAGTTCCTCGAGTTTCTGACCGCCGCGCGTGACAGCGGTCCCAGCGTGGTGAGTCCGAAGCCCATCGAGGTCTTCCTCGGCGCGCATCCGGCGGCCCTGGCTTTCGTCCAGGCGCCCAAACCGGCGCCGGCCAGCTTTACCGGCGAAACGTTCTACGCGGTGAACGCCTACCGCTTCACCAACCAAAAGGGTTCGGCCGTTACGGACGCTACCGGATCCG
>Ga0210402_10000037_pt1 | contig 125709 bp, 111 predicted proteins | sample IncBWC7MmetaG_FD_161055 | JGI IMG/M metagenome (GOLD analysis project Ga0210402, IMG submission 161055) | Forest soil microbial communities from Barre Woods Harvard Forest LTER site, Petersham, Massachusetts, United States - Inc-BW-C-7-M | ecosystem: Environmental > Terrestrial > Soil >...
ATCTGAGGGGGTCGATCTCATTTTCCCGTCAAAATGACTCGTACGCTCAGGGGAACCAGCGCTTTCTCAACCTAATTTGGACAGCTGTGGTCTGTGCCACATTAGCCCTTGCTTGTGGCCTCAGGCGTCGCGGCTAGCCAAGGGGGCACACCACGGACTGTTGGCCAAAGCAGCGGCCAATGTGGCACAGACACTCTTGTCTGTGCCTGGCGGCGAAGCCGCGCATTCACCGGCTGAAGCCAGGGGCTACATCCAAGCTCAGAAGCGCGGGCGAGACGCCGCCGAGCCAGCTGGCGAGACGCCAGCGCTCCGACGCGAATCGATTAAGCGGACTCCGATGTCTCTCGCAGAGGACACTGCCGACAGCGTTACGTGACGACTGTCATCAATCCGTGCGATCGGCCGTCTGTATCATTAAACCGTGCGCCTGCGACTCACCGGTCTCCTCCTCCTCGCCTCCACCGCCCAGGCGGCCACGTTCCTCGTCCCCTCGGACCGTGAGCTGGTCACGGCCTCGAAGGCAATTGTCGTTGCAACGGCTGGCGAATCGCATTCGCGATGGGCGCCGGGGGGGTGGATCGAGACGGTGACAGAGTTGCGCGTCGAGGAGGCGATCAAGGGCACGATCGCGGCCGGCGAGACGATTCACGTGACGGAGCTCGGGGGCATGGTCGGCGATATCGGCTATGTCGTCGCGGGCAGCCCGCGGTACGCGAACGGGGAGCGGGTGCTGCTGTTTCTGGAGACGAACGGCCGCGGGGAGTGGGTGGCCAAGAATATGGTGGTCGGCAAATTCGAGCGCGCCGAGGATGGGCGGGGGAGGCGGCTGCTCGTGCGCGAGGCCGGCGAGATCGCGGGATGGGATGAAGACGGCACGACGCATCGCGAGCCGGTCCGGCTCGAGGATGCGTTCCTCAACTTCGTGCGTGCGACGGCACAGGGGCGTGAGGCGGGCGATGACTACGTCGTTCACGATCCGGCGCCGTTGCGGGTGAAACCGTTGTCGGTTGTCGGTGCAGCGGCGGTGGCTCCGAGCACGTACCTCCTGCAGGGGGGTGGCGGACTCGGCATCCGCTGGCCGAGCTTCCCGACTCCCGTCGTTTTTCTCAGTCATGGAAGCCAGCCGGGAGCGGTGAACGGCGGGCTGACATCGCTGCAGCGCGGCCTGGCGGCGTGGACCAATGACGGCGGATCGAACATCGTCTACAGCTACGGCGGCACGACGGCAATCGCCCAGACCGGCTTCAACGGCGGCACCTCGGACGGCGTGAACACGATCCAGTTCAACGATCCGGCCAATGAGATCCCCGGCTCGTTCACGCCGACCGGCGGCGCCACGCTGGCCATCGGCGGCGCCTGGTTCGGCAGTGCCACGCATACGGCGAACGGCGAGCAGTACTTGTCGATCGTCGAAGCCGACCTGGTGGTGCAGGACGGCATCACCGGCGCGGGATTGACCGGCAACGGATTCGATCACGTTCTCACGCACGAGCTGGGTCACACGCTCGGCCTCCGTCACTCGGACAAGAACCCGGTCGACAACTCCCCCTGTACCGCGCCGCTCGACTGTTCCAGCACAGCGATCATGAACTCGAGCGTCGCCTTCAACTCCGACCCGATCGGCTCCAATCTGCAGGCGTGGGACATCAACGCGATTGACGCCGTCTACGGTTCCGGCGTCGTGCAGCCGCCGGCTTGCGCGCCGCCGAAGATCGTCTCCGCGCCGCAGACGGTGAACGTCGGAACCACAGCGGTCACGTTCTCCGTGACGGCCACCGGCGACGCGCCGCTGTCGTTCCAGTGGTACGCGGGTGCCTCGGGGAACACGAGCGCGCCCATCGCGGGGGCGACTACGTCGTCTCTCACCGTGAAACCGGTAGTGACCAGCGCCTACTGGGTACGCATCACCAACGGATGCGATCCCCCCGCCAACAGCGGGACGGTGTTCGCCATCGTCAACAACTGCCCGCCGGTGACGATCGACTCGGAGTCGGGGGTGGCCACGATCCTGGAAGGGAAAACTGTGACGCTCTCCGCCTCCGCCAGCGGCGGAACGGTGTCGTATCAGTGGTACGCCGGGCCGAGCGGGAGCACATCGTCGCCGATCACCGGCGCCACCGGCACGAGCCTGACGGTGACACCGCTGGCGACGTCGAGCTACTGGGTGCGGGCATCGAACACATGCGGCTCGTCGGCGGACAGCGACACCATCACCATCACGGTGCTGCCGTGCAACGCGCCGAAGATCGTGGTGCAGCCTGCCGGCGGCGACATCGTGACCGGCTTCGGCGCCACACTCTTCGCCGGCGTCACCGGTACGCAACCGATCGCCTTCCAGTGGTACGTGGGGACGTTCCCCGACACCTCGCAACCGGCGGACAACGGGACCTCGGCGCTGCTGGCGGTGCCGTCGCTGGTGTCGCCGGTGTCGTACTGGCTGCATGTATCGAGCGAGTGCGGCCAAGCCGACAGCAGCACGGCCCGCCTGACGATCGCGCCAAGCTGTACGCCGCCGTCGATCGCCGCACAGCCGCACGACCAGAATGTCGCCGCCGGCGCGAACGCCATCGTCTCCGTCATCGCGACAGGGCCATCACTCAACTATCAGTGGTACCAGGGCCCCAACTTCGATTTCACCCACCCGCTCGGCGGCAACGCCCCGTCGGTCTTCACGCCGGCCATCACCGGCCCGACGCAGTTCTGGGTGCGGATCAGCAGCCCGTGCGGGAGCGTGGACAGCGCGGTGGCGACGGTGTCGGTGGGGGGGCCGGCGCGGAGACGGGCTTCGAAACCGTAAGTGTCGAAGTACCATCGCTTTGTAGTCACCTGCCTCATCTACAGGCATACCTCCGCCTGCACCTTGTTGTAACGATGGCGTGATGCGCGACACAATCTGTGAGAACTGATCTCGCCTAGAATCGTGTGTGGTCCACGCCCCTTGGAGGGTTCCCCTGAATGCGAATCGTTGTTCGGATATTGATCGCCGTGTCGCTGGCGATGGCGACGTCGTTGTACGCGATCACGTACATCGTTCCGAACGACCGCGATCTGGTGAAGCGCGCGGAAGCAATCATCATCGCTACATCGGTGGAGTCGCACGCGGAGCTGCGTAGTGATCAGCGGATCGTTACGGTGGCCACGCTGAGGGTCGAGCGGATTCTGAAGGGGTCCGTCGGCGAGTCGGTTCAACTCGTCGAGTTGGGTGGCTCTGTTGGCAACCGGGTGACGTTCATTCCGGGCTCGCCTCGCTACGAAGATGGGAAGCGCTATCTCGTCTTTCTTCGCACCAACAACCTCGGCGAATGGATGACGTATGGTTTCGGACTCGGCCAGTTCGAGTTCACCGAGGACCTCCGCGGGCGCGAGCTCCTGTCGCGCGGCAGCACCGACGAGAAGATATTCGGGCTCGACGAGAATGACGGTTCGCTGCATGTCGAGAAGCTGCGCGGCGGACCGGAGTTCCTTTCGTTTGTCGAGACCAGGACCCGTTCCGATTCCCCGGCCAGCGAGACGTACTTCGTAAATCCTTCAGATGTCGTGTTCGCCACCTTCCCCGAGTTCCGTCCTCGTGTCTCGAGGTTTGTCCCGCTTGCCGAGTCGACGCGGCCTGATTACCTTCTGGCAGGTAACTTTCGCTGGGCGGCTCCAAGCGCTGGATTTCTCCACTGTTGTGGGGCACAGACTGGCGGAACCGGTCTCGACGGACCGAGTGCATCCTCTGCCGGCATGGCCGCATGGAACAGCGTTGCAGGCGCAGGAATCAATTACACGCTGACGGGACCCGAGCCGAATCAGTCCCAGGTTCCCAACGGACTAAGCGGCGCACCTGACGGTAAGAACGACATTATCTTTAATGACCGCCACGGCATCATCGGCAATAGCGGCGCGGTCGCCGTCGGTGGAATCTCCAACACCAACGGCTCGTACTCCAACCTCGGCGATGGCTTCACGTATAACCGAACCATCGAGGTTGACATCGAGACCGGAAACAACATTCCTTCCTTCGTCGATCAGAGTCTGTACACCCAGCTTCTCACCCACGAACTGGGGCACACCCTGGGATTTCGTCACGCCGACGGGACTTCAAGTCCGCTTAGTCCGCAGAACGGCGACGGGGGCTGTCAGGCGCCCGCTCCCTGCTCGACGGTGGGTCACGCAATCATGGCCTCTGTCATTCCCAAGCCGAACAATATCGGGAGTCTGAGTCAGTGGGAACTCGATGCCGCGCAGACCGTCTACGGCGCCGGCCCCATCTGCACCGCGCCGTCAATTCAGACACAGCCATCGAGCCAGAGTATCGCGATGGGCTCGCAGGCGAATCTCAGCGTCGGCGCCAACGGTACCGCGACGCTGACCTATCAGTGGTACACGGGAAACGCGCCGTCAACGGCGAACCCCGTCGGCGGCGCCACCAACGCAACCTTCCATCCGACGCCCGCGACGACGACGAGTTACTGGGTACAGGTGTCGAACACCTGCAATGGCAGCCCCGCGAACAGCACCACCGCGGTGGTCACGGTTACCTGCACGCCGCCCTCGGCGCCAACCCCGATCGCGGCACCATCGTCGATTCCCAACGGACAGTCGAGCACCATCTCCATCAATGCCACCGGCAGCGGACCGCTGACCTATCAGTGGTTCGTCGGCGCTACACCGGATACCACCACCCCGATCGGCGGCGCGACCAACTCCTTCGTCACGGTCAGTCCGACGGTCACCACCACCTACTGGGTGCGGGTCACCGGTCAGTGCGCGCCAGTTGCCAACAGTCCGAATGTGACCATTACCGTGACCTGCTCGCCGATTGCATCGCAGGGTGTCATCGCACAGCCGTCCACCATTACGGCCGGCCAATCGTCCACGCTCTTTTTCAATACCACCGGAACGGGTCCGTTCGCCATTCAGTGGTACACCGGCGGCCAGGGCGATACTTCCAACCCGATCCTGGGTGAGACCAGAACGAGCACGGTCGTTTCACCGGTTGTGACCACCGGGTACTGGGTACGTGTCTCTGCCCCCTGTGGCTCGCAGGACGCCAGCACCGTCGTGACCGTCGCCGGCACTCCATGTGTCGCGCCTTCGATCACCACGCAGCCGGCCAGTTCGTCGATCAACGCCGGCTCACCGGTGACGGTGACGGTCTCGGCCGGCGGTACCGCCCCGTTCACGTATCAGTGGTACACAGGCGATAAAGGCGACGTCTCCCACCCCATCCCCGGCGCTACGCTGGCTTCGTTGACGCAGAGTCCCGCAGCCACCACGAAGTACTGGGTTCGTGTCTCTCACACCTGTGACTCTCAGACCATCGACAGCAACGCCGCAACGATCACCGTCACGGCCGTAACCTGCACGAACCCGTCGATCACGACGCCGCCGGCCAACGTCACGATCGGGATCGGCTCTACCGCCACGCTGAAGGTTGTCGCGGCCGGCACCAGCACATTGCACTACCAGTGGTTCCAGGGAGCGAAAGGCGACACATCGAAACCGACCGGCACCGACTCGGCCACTCTCGTTACCGGCGTGATCAAGAGCAACACATCGTTCTGGGTTCATGTGACGAACCAGTGCGCGAACGGCACTCCGGCCGACAGCAACGCCGCGACGGTGACAGCGGTGGTCACGAGGGGCCGCGCGGTACGGCACTGAATGTTGGGGTCTCGCGGTCTCGGGGTTGCGGGGTCTCGGGGTTGCTGAGTTGTTAAGGTTGCCTGAGTACAGCGTCCCTTGAGACGAGTGTCCAATCTGTGCGCGACGATCCGGGGGGTGCGAGCGGACGGAGAGCGGGCATCCTGCCTGCTCCCGGCGGGCGTCTCGCCCGACGGTGGGAACGAACGCAAACGCAACTGTTGGGCAATAACGACGGCGTCCCAATTCGCTTATTTTTCAGGTCCAACCGACGCGGGGTATGGCCAACATCTACGTTCGCCTTTGTCCCACCGTCGGGCGAGACGCCGCGCCGGGAGCAGGCAGGATGCCTGCTCTCCGCGCGAGTCCAACCGATAACCGACAGCGCGGCGTCCTTCAGCTCGGGAAGTTGAAAATCTGCCAACCTCACACCGCGAGACCGCGCAACCACGAGACCCCGCAACCGCAACTACATCGTATCCAACTGCTTCTTCATCGATGCGATCATTCCCTCGCTGCGCTGCTCGGCTGGGAGCGACTCGGCGTATGCGATCGCTTCTTCGACTGTCTTGCGCGCCGATGCCTTGTCGCCTTTGGCGAGCCAGGTGGCGGCGCGGCTGCGATAAATACCGATTTTCCGGGGACCGTAGGAGAGTTTCAGAGCGCGGTCGGATGCGGCCAGTGAGTCGTCGAGGCGGCCTGCCGCACGGTACGCTGAGATGAGGCGCGCCGGAGGGTTGTAATCCTTCGGCAGATCGCGCTCGGACTGTTCGAGCATGGCGATCGCTTTCTCCGGCTGCTTGAGGCCGAGGTAGACCTCCAGGCGATGCGAATCGTAAACGGCGCGTTGATCGGGTGTCTTCGCTTTCGCTGCTTCTTTCTCCAGGAAGGCCGCCCACTCCTCGCGGAGTTTGTGCGCGGAGGCCTCGTCCTTCGCCTGATCGCGCGCGTCGACGAGCGACTCGTACAGGCTGGAGCGGTCGTCGGCGGACATGGCGATCCTGCCGGCCGCGGCGAGGGTCTCGCTCGTGGCCTTTTCCAGTCCTGCAACGAGCTCGGAACGATTCCACGATTTCGCATCGAGATCGGTCGCGCACGACAAGCCGGTGCTGGCGACGTTGACGGCTGACCCCGTGCCGCGCACGCGCGGGTAGAGCGCGAGCGCGCGCTCCGCGCAGCGCTGCGGATCACGGCTCAGCGCGAAGATGAGCGACTCGGAGGCGCGCCCGAGGCGCGGCCAGTTCTTCGGCGCCTCGGCGATTGCTTCGTCGAACGCCTTGGCCGCCTCGGCTTGTTTGCCTTGCGCGGCCAGTGCGTCGGCCCGAATCAGCGTCGTGTCCGCCTTGGCATGCGATCCGTGCGCGGCGCGCTCGCCATCATCGAGCAGCTTGCGAATCTGCGGCACGGTCCCCCCGCCGGCGTAGCGGAAGATGACCTTGTCTTTCGGATCGAGGATGAGCAGCGTCGGCCAGATGCTGATCGGATGCGCTTTCAGGAAGGCCGTGTTGGTGGCGTTTTCCGTATCGATCGAGAGCCAGACAAACTGTCCGGCGTACCGCTCGAGGGACTTGTCGGTGAAGACATAGGCCCTCATGGAGCGGCACGTGTGTCACCACGGTGCCCACGCCTCGACGAAGACCGGCAGGTCCGCCGCCTTGGCATGAGCAATCGCTTTCGCGTAATCGTTCTCGATCCACGGCAGGACTTCCTTCGCCTGTGCCGCGGAGGCGATGAGGAGGAGGGATGCGATGAGGAGTTTCTTCATGATCGCTAAGTCTATCCTGACGCGCCAGCTTAGCCTGACGCGTTAGCGTCAGGATCTACGGTCAGGCCGCGAGGGCGTCGGTTTGTAGCAGCATCCTGCCTGATGCCTACGCGTCAGGATGGAGGCTCTTCACCACCTGATCCCGGTACACCTTCGCCTTTGCCACCGCCGCGGGCACATCCACGGTCAGGACCTTGTGATTGCGCATCAGCACCTTGCCGTCGCAGATGGTGGTGATGACGGAGCTGCCGGAGGCGGCGTAGACGATCGCCGATTCGACGGCGTAGACCGGCTGCGATTTCGGTTGCTGCAGGTCGATGACGATGACGTCGGCGCGTTTGCCGGCTTCGAGCGTGCCGATGCGATCCTCCATGCCGAGGGCTCGGGCGCCGCCGAGCGTGGCCATCTCCAGAACGTCGCGGGCGCTGAGCGCTTTCGGATCGCCGCGGGTGATCTTCTGCAGCCGTGCCGCGCTGGCCGCCTCTTCGACCATGTCGAGGTTGTTGTTCGAGCCGGCCGGACCGTCGGTGCCGAGGCCGAGGGCGACGCCGGCGTGGCGCATGTCGACGACCGGAGCCACACCGGAGGCAAGCATCATGTTGCTTTCGGGACAGTGCGCGACGCCCACTCGCTTGGCGGCAAACGTCCTGATGTCGTCCGCGGTCAGCCAGACGCCGTGTGCCGCCACGACGTCGTGGCCGAGGAAGCCGATCGAATCGAGATAGGCGGCGGGGGAGAGGCCGGCGGTGTTGTCCTTGATCTGCGAGCCTTCATTCTTCGTCTCGGCGACGTGGATGAGGATCGGTGCGTGCAGCTCGGTGGCCAGAGCGCGGACCTGCTCGAGGTGCGCGCGCGAGACGGTGTACGGCGCGTGCGGGGCGAGCGCCGGCGTGATGAGGCGGTCGCCATGCCACCGTTTGACGAAATCCCTCACGTAGGCGACGGCGGCGTCCCAGGTCTTGTTGTCGGGCGCAGGAAAGTCGATCATCGTCTCTCCGACCACGCCCCTCAGCCCGGCCTTCTTCGCCTCGGCGGCGATATCGCTCTCGAAGTAGTACATATCGGTGAAGGTCGTCGTCCCCGAGGCGATCATCTCGGCGGCGGCGAGGCGCGTTCCCCAGCGCACGAACTCGCGGTCGACGTTCTTTGCCTCGGCCGGGAAGATGAAGTGCTGCAGCCAGTCCATCAGATCGCGGTCGTCGGCGATGCCGCGGAAGAGCGTCATCGGCACGTGCGTATGCGCGTTGACGAAGCCGGGGAGGACGGCGTTGCCGCGGGCGTTGATGATCTCGCGTCCAGCGAATCTCTTGGTGATGTCGGAGGACTTGCCGACGGCGACGATGTCGCCCTCGTCGATGGCCACCGCACCATCGTCGATATTCGGTCCGGCCATGGTGATGACGGTGCCGTGTGCGATGACGATGTCTACCTGCCGTGGAGCGGCGTAGGCTGTCAGCGCGAAGAAGACGAGGAGGAGCGGGAGGAATCGGCGGGGCAGCATGGCGGTGAACGTTAGCGGAAAGAGGGTGCGCGTACAATTGAGGTCATGAAGGCGCTGAGCCGTAGGGCAGCGACGTATCAGGATCTGCTGGATGCGCCGGAGAACATGGTCGCCGAGTTGATCGACGGCGATCTGTATACGTGGCAGCGTCCTGCCGGACCGCATGCGGACATGTCGTCTGTTCTCGGCATGTTGATCGGTTTCCCCTATCGCCTCGGCCGCGGAGGTCCGGGTGGATGGTGGATCGTCGACGAGCCGGAGCTTCATCTCGGCGAGCAGGTGGTTGTGCCCGATCTCGCGGGCTGGCGCCGGGAGCGGATGCCTCGTATTCCGAAGGATCATCGATTCGTCATTCCGCCTGAGTGGGTTTGCGAGGTGATCTCGCCGTCCACGGCGCGCATCGACCGCGGCAGGAAGATGGACATCTACTCCGAACACGACGTTGCCTGGCTATGGATCATCGATCCCATCGCTCGGCTATTCGAGATGTTCACACTCGAAAGCGAGCGCTGGAGCCGGGTACATACGTACAGCGGCAACGACGTCGTCCGCGCGGAGCCGTTCCCGGAAGCGGAGATCGATCTCGCGTCGATCTGGGGAACAGATGAGGAGGTCGGCGAATGAAAGCGTTGCTGCGCGAGCACGCAACGTACGACGATCTGGTGAAGGTGCCGGAGAACATGGTCGCCGAGTTGATCGACGGCGATCTGTACGCATGGCCGCGGCCCGCGGGGCCGCATGCGCGTTTTTCCTCTGCGCTTGGCATGGACATCGGTACGCCATACGACCGTGGGCGAGGAGGCCCCGGCGGATGGTGGATCGTTGACGAGCCCGAGCTTCACCTAGGCGAACAAGTCGTCGTTCCTGACCTTGCAGGCTGGCGCCGGGAGCGGATGCCCCAGATTCCCAAGGATCATCGTTTCATCGTCAGCCCCGACTGGGTCTGTGAAGTGATCTCGCCGTCCACCTTTCGCATCGATCGCGGCAAGAAGATGCGTATTTACGCCGAGCACGACGTGGCGTGGATGTGGGTCGTCGATCCAATCGGCCGCGTGCTCGAAGTGCTGACGCTCGACGGCGACAACTGGAAGTTCGTCGCTACGTTTGCCGGTGGCGAAGTCGTTCGCGCGGAGCCGTTCCCGGAAGCGGAGATCGATCTCGCGTCGATCTGGGGTCCGGACGAGGAGTGAACACACGCTTACACGGTGTTTTTCTCAAGGTGACAGCGTTACGTTTGCTCACTTCTCCCTACTCGCCAGCTCCCCCTCCACCTCACTCCATGCGATCCCCTCATCCGTCATCAGCACGCTGACGTGGAAGACGAGGTCGGCGATCTCGCTGACGAGGCGCTCGCGCGTTTCGCTCAGCGCGGCGATGACGACCTCGGTCGCTTCCTCGCCGATCTTTTTGGCCATGCGTCCGCGGCCGCCGTTGAAGAGTTTGGCTGAATACGAGCCCTCGGGGCGTTTCTCGCGCCGGTCGCGGAGGACGTTCATCAGGCGGTCGAGCGCGCGCGGCGGGACGCCGGTGAAGCACGACCTGGCCCCGGTGTGACAGGCGGGCCCGTTCGGTATGACGCTGACGACGAGCGCATCGTGGTCGCAGTCTTCGCTGACGGCGACCACGCGCTGCGTGTTCCCCGAGGTTGCCCCTTTGTGCCAGAGCTCATTGCGGGAACGGCTCCAGAGCCAGGTCTCGCCGGTCTCGCGCGTTTTCTGCAGAGATTCCTCACTCATATAGGCGAGAGTGAGTACTTCGCCGGTTCGTGCATCCTGGATGATTGCGGGAGTGAGTTTGTTTGCGTCCATTCGTTTGTCCTCGGAGTGGATTAGTAGATCAGTGGATCAGGAAGGCTTTGGGTTTTGCTGATCCACTAATCACTAATCCACTTCTTCACCTCACCGGTATCCCTTCGCTTGCCAGAAACTGTTTTACATCGGCGATCGACAGGCGGCGGTCGTGAAAGAGCGACGCGGCCAGCACGGCGCGCGCGCCGCCGGCTTCGATGGCGTCGCGAAAGTGTTCCACGCTGCCGGCGCCGCCGGAAGCGATCACGCCGATCTTCACCAGGCTCGTGACCGCGCGCAACAGCTCGATGTCGTAGCCTCTGTTGGTACCGTCGCGGTCGACAGAGGTGAGCAGGATCTCGCCCGCTCCCAGCTCCTCGGCACGCCTGCACCATTCGACGGCATCGACGCCGGACGATTCCCGGCCGCCGCGCACCATGGCCTCGAAATGATCGCCGGCGCGCTTGGCGTCGCAGGACAGCACCACCGCCTGCACCCCGAACTCGCGCGCGCAATCGGCGATGAGTTGCGGGTTGCGGATGGCGGCGGTGTTGATCGCGACGCGGTCCGCTCCGGCGCGGAGGAGCGCGCGGAAATCCTCGATGGTCCGCACTCCGCCGCCGACGGTGAGCGGGATGAAGAGCGATTCCGAGACGTGCCGCACGACGTCGAGCGCCGTCGAACGGTTCGCATCGGTGGCGGAGATGTCGAGGATCACCAATTCATCAGCCCCAGCGCTTTCGTAAAGAACCGCGCATTCGACAGGATCGCCGGCATCGCGGATGTCGACGAAGTTCACGCCCTTCACCACGCGTCCGTCGCGAACGTCGAGGCAGGGGATGACGCGCTCGGGGATGGCGTTGGGCGCAGCCACCAGCGTGCGCGCCTCAGCCAGCCGGATCCGTCCGTCCAGCAGAGCGCGCCCAATGACACACGCCCCGACGCTCTGGATGCGGCTGAGCGAGACGACGTCGCTCATCGTGGAGACGCCGCCGGAAGCGATGATGCGCATCGCCGTGCGCAGCGACCGGTAGAGCGCGAACGATGGTCCGCGCATCGCGCCATCTTTGCTGATGTCGGTGATGAGCACCTCGCCGATGCCCAGTTCCTCGACCCGTGCCAGCACCTCGGCCAGCGACGCGGTCGCCTCGCGCTCCCAACCTGCCACCCGAACGATGCCGTCGCGAACATCGACCGCGGCGATGACGCGTTCTGCACCGAGCTCGCCGACGATCGCTTGCATAACCTCTGGCGCATCCGCCGCGACCGTACCGATGACGACCTTCTCCGCCCCGGCGTCGATCCAGGTCCGGGCATCAGCGAGCGATCGGATTCCGCCGCCGGCCTGGATGCGAAGGCCGCGCGACGCCAGCCGTCGCACAATCGCCGTCTCCACCGGCCTGCCGCTCCGCGATGCTTCGAGATCGACGACGTGCAGTCGCGAGCCGCGGGGGACAGCGAGCGTGTCGAGAACGGTCTCGGGATCGCCGTACGCCGTCACGCGCGCGAAGTCGCCGTGCAGCAGGCGAACGACCTGTCCGTCAAGAAGATCGATCGACGGAATCACGTCCATGCGATGTAGTTCCTCAGGACGCGCAGCCCGGCACCTGACGATTTCTCAGGATGGAACTGCACGCCGAAAACGCGCTGATGCTGCACCGCGGCGGTGAATGGTCCGCCGTAGTCGGCGCGCGCGATCTCGTCGGGTGCGTCGACGGCCGCATAGGAGTTGACGAAGTAGAAGACGCCGTTCTCGACGCCTTCGAATAACGGTCCGCGCGCGGTGATGCGATTCCAGCCGATCTGCGGCACGGGGAGGATGCCGTCGTATTGCCGCACTTCTCCGCGCACGAGTCCGAGTCCCGGAGTGGTGCCCATCTCGTGCGAACGATCGAAGAGGAGCTGATGCCCGACGCAGATGCCGAGTAGTGTTGCGCCGCGGGTCACCGCTTCGTGAATGGCGGCGTCGATTTTGTTTTCGGTGAGCCAGCGCATGGCGGCGACGAACGATCCGACGCCGGGGAGTACGAGCTTGGGGGCGTTGGCGATGATGTCCGTATCACGCGTGATCTCCAACTCCGCGCCGGCCACGCGGAGAGCGCGGGCGATGTTGGCCACATTGGCGACGGGGGAGTCGATGAGGGTGGTTTTCATGAGCGGGGTCGCGGGGTTGCGCGGTCTCGCGGTCTCGCGGTGGTTTTGCCGCGAGACCCCGCAACCGCGAGACCGAGCGACTAAATCACTCCCTTCGTCGACGGAATCTCGCTCCCCACCACCGCCTTCGCCTCGCGCAGGGCGATCGCGAATGCTTTGAAGATCGACTCGGCGGCATGGTGTCCGTTGCGGCCGCGGATGAGATCGACGTGGATGTTGCAGGCGCACTTGTTGGCGAACGACTTGAAGAACTCCTCGACCAGCGCGAAGGGAAAGTCTTTGTGGATGAGCAGCATCTCGCGGTCGATCGGCACCTCGAAGACCAGGTACGGGCGGCCGGCGAAGTCGACGACGACGCGGGCCAGCGCCTCGTCGAGCGGAACGTAGGCGTGGCCGAAGCGGCGGATGCCGCGCTTGTCGCCGAGCGCCTGCGCGAAGGCCTCGCCGAGGACCAGGGCGGTGTCTTCGACCGTGTGGTGGTAGTCGATGTGCGTGTCGCCGGTGGAGACGACCTCGAGATCGACGCGGCCGTGCCGGGCGATGACGTCGAGCATGTGCGAGAGAAAGCCGACCGGCGTCTCGATGCGTGAGTGGGTCCCATCGCCGTCGAGATTGACCGTGACGGCGACATTCGTTTCTTTGGTTGTGCGGGTGATCGTCGCTACGCGCATGACGAGAGTGCCTCCAGGAAGGAATCGTTTTGCTCCGCGTTCCCGACCGAGACGCGCAGGGCGTTGGCCACGGCGGCGCCGATATCGCGGATGAGGATGCCGCCTGCGTGCAGGTCGTTGAACACCTCCTTGGCATTGCGCACGGTCCTGAAGGCGATGAAGTTCGAGCGCGACGGGAACGGTGTCACCCCCTCGATCCGCTGCATGGCCTCGAACATCCGCGCGCGCTCGGCGATCGTGTTGGCGACATTCCGCGTGCGGATATCCCCATGCTCGAGCGCTGTTGCCGCGACCGCCTCGCTGATGATGTTGAGCGAGTAGGGGAGCTTCACTTTGCGGATCTCGCGGCAGGTCGGCGCGGTCGAGGCCAGCCACCCGACGCGCAGACCGGCCAGCCCCCAGGCCTTCGAGAAGGTCGAGAACGTGACCAGCCGGTCGTGCAGCGGCGGCATCGCATCTTCCGCGAAGTCGCCGTAGGCCCGGTCGAACAGCACCGTCGCGCCGGTGGCCAGCAGCGCGTCGATGCCGCCTTCCGGCAGCACGCCTCCGGTGGGGTTGTTCGGCGAGCAGACGATGACGATGGCGTTGTCGCAGCGCTCGATGGCGCGGAGCATTTCGTCGAGTGGGAGGAAACCGGTCGAAGGATCGATGGCGATCGGCAGCGCGATCCCGCCGGCGACGGCGACGAGCTTTTCGTAAAGGGCGAACGACGGCTTCGGAAATACGACCGGCGTGCCGGGCCCGACGAAGGTGGGGACAGCCGCGGCCAGCAGCTCGTTCGATCCGTTGCCGACCAGGACGTTCTCCGCGGCGTACCCGTGGGTTTTTGCCAGCGCGCCGCGAAGGAGCATCGACTCGAAGTCGGGGTAGATGTTCCACGGCCGTTCCAGGACGCGGGCCAGCACCTGCTCTTTGAGTGCGCGCGGAAAGTCGGCCGGACTCTCGTTCTGATTGAGCTTGATCTCCGCCTCGCGCAGCTCCAGCGTGTACGCGGTCATGGCCGCTACGACATCACGCGACATGGCTCCTCCTTGCCGCGATCGACGCGGCATGTTTCGGCAGTCCTTCGAAGTTCGCAATCCGCTCCCCTGCCTCGCCGATCTCCGCCAGCTCCTCGGCGGTCATGGTGATGACGTTCGAGCGCTTCACGAAGTCATACACGCCGAGCGGGGAGAAGAAGCGCGCGCTGCCTCCGGTCGGCAGCACGTGATTCGGCCCGGCCACGTAGTCGCCGGCCGCCACCGGCGAAAACGGACCGCAGAAAATCGCCCCGCAGTTCTCCAGCCTCTCCGCGATCTCCGCGGCTCCGCGTGCATGAATCGAAACATGCTCCGGAGCGATGCGGTCAGCGAGCGCGATGGCGTCGTCGACGGAAGAGACCTCGAGGTTCAGCGTCGCGCGCACATCGAGGCGCGCTCCGATCGAGATGCAGATCACCGCCGAGTCTTCGCCGTGCTCCGCCTGCGCATCGAGATCCGCCTGGACGAGCGTCACGTCCGACAGCTCATCGGCGATGACGATGAGCTCGGTGGGGCCGGCGGTCATGTCGATGCCGACCGCGCCGACGAGCAGCGCCTTCGCCGCCGTCACGTATTGATTGCCGGGGCCGACGATCTTGTCGACCCGTTTCAACGATTCCGTCCCCAGCGCCGCCGCGGCGATGCCGGCCGCGCCGCCGCAACGGTAGATCGCGCTGATGCCGAGGCGGGAGCAGGCGTAATGCAGCTCATCGCGTGCCGCCGCGGCGGGGGTGGTGATGACGACCAGCTCGGGAACGCCGGCGATGCGCGCCGGAACCGCGCACATGATCAACGTCGAGAGATAGACGGCCCGCCCGCCGGGAGCGTAGATGCCGGCCCGCCGCAACGGCCGGACGCGATGTTGCATCCCTTCCCACCGATACGACTCCGGAAGCTGCGGCCGGTGGAAGGCCTCGATCCGCCCGATGGCGGTCTCGATGGCATCGCGCATGGCCGGATCGATCGAGACGTCGCGTGGTGTGAGAAGAATCTCGTCGAGCGTCACGCCATCGAAGCGCACGATCTGTTCGCGCACGAATGCATCGCCGCGCGCCCGGACCCCGGCGATCATCTCCGCGGCGACGCGCATGGCGTTGTCATTCGACGCCCCGCGGCGGGATGCGAGCGCGAGGAGGGTGGTGTCTATCTCATCGCTTCGCATGATGGTCTCCATGTCGCTCACTGTCTGCTCGAGGCGCTCTTGCCACTCCCTTTGTCGAGATCCCTTCTCCCCCCGCGGTTTCTTGCGGGGGGAGAAGGTGCCGAAGGCGGATGAGGGGGGCGTTTACAGGAGATGTATGGTCTTGCGACGTTTGCCGGACGCCGGTTAGTTGCCACGTCGCTGGTGCGCAACATACGGACGCGTAAATCGCCCCCTCATCCGCCTGTCGGCACCTTCTCCCCCGCAAAAACCCGCGGGGGAGAAGGGCTCTCGATGTAAGAGGGTCCCGAGAGTTCAGGTGGTACTGAAAGAAATGTGGGTCATCGCGCCACATTGACTGCCTCCTCCACCTTCGCGATCAACTCGCGCACCTGCTTTGGCTCGGTCCGATAGAAGTTCTTCCCGACGATCAAGCGCGGCGAGATCTCGGCGATGACGTCCTGCAGTTCCAGCTTGTGCACGCGCACCGTTTCGCCGGTCTCGACGAGGTCGACGACGTGCGAGGTCAGCTTCAGCACCGCGGCCAGCTCGACCGAGCCGCCGAGCGGGACGATCTCGGCGCGGACGCCGCGGCTGTCGAGGAACTGGCGGGTGATGCGCGGGTACTTGGTGGCCACCTTCCTCAGCGGCGGGGAGCCGGGGGCTGCGATGAGCATCATTCGGCAACGGCCGAAGGGGAGCTCGACCGGCTGGTAGGCGGTGCATTCGTGCTCGAGAATCTGATCGAGGCCGGCGATGCCGGCATCGGCGGCGCCGTGCTCGACGTAGACCGGCACATCGCAATCTTTGACGAAGATCCATTCGATGCCGCCGCGGTCGAAGACGAGCTTCCGCGTCTTCAGATCGGCATCGTCAGGCACCTTGTATCCGGCGCCCGCGAAGACGCCGAGAGCCCGCTCCTGCAATCGTCCTTTGGGGATGGCTATTCGCATATCGTTCAATCCAGGTCGTCGATGGTGAATGTGAATCCGATCGCGGCGGCGCGCTGGCCGAAGCGTTCGTAGAGTGTGTCGTAGCGGCCGCCCTGCGCCACCTTGGCGCGGGACGCACCGGCGTAAACGCGGAAGCGAAGACCGGTGTAGTAACCGATGTCCTCGATGTCGTCGAGATGGAGGGCGAAGGTGGCATCGCCATCGAGCGCGTCGCCGATCGCACTCAGCCGCGCCGCGGCCTCGGGAGCGAACGGTGCCACGTCGTCGAGCGTCGCTTCTCCCGAGATCAATCTCGCCACGATGGTCTGCAATGCAGCCGGCACGCCGGGTGTCATCCGCTTGGCCGAGAGGGCCTCGCGCACGGCGGACGACTGCGCGATCAGCACGGCGGCGATGGAGACATCGTTGTAGACGATGGCCGGATCGCTGACGAGATCGGCGGCCAGCCGGAGCATGGCCAGGTCGGCGTCGATGGAGTCGTCGCCGATGATCTCGGCGCCGATCTGGAACAGCTCCCGGTTTGCGCCGAGGCGGGAGGCTTCGACGCGAATGACGTCGCCGCGGTAGAAGAGGCGGAGCGGCAAGTCATCGGCGTCGATCGCCGGCGCCAGCGCGCGGGCCAGCATCGGCGTGAAGTCGGCGCGGATGGCGACGAGATCGCCTTCGCGGTCGACGAAGCGATAGCTCTGTTTGGCCGCCGTGCTGTCGACGAGCGAGGCATACGGTTCGACGTAATCAATGATCGGCAGGACGACCTCGGCGAAGCCGGCGGTGTTGAAGGCATCGACGAAGCGCGCCTCGATGCGCCGCCGCCGCGCGGTCTCCTCGGCCAGCAACGGGTGAACGCCTGTCGGGTATCTCGAATTTGTGGCCATAAAGTCAAAAACCTCTCCCCCGCATCGGAGAAGAGGTTCAGGTCAGTCGGCTGTGTCGTCTTCGCTGAGCGCCCCTTGTCCGATCGGGGCGCGTGCGGCACCCCTACATCACGTGATGATGGTGGTGGTGCCGGGTGTGAGCGAAGTCGGTGTTCATCGGGTGGCGAAGTGTAGAGACGCGGGTGGAATGTGTCAAATTCCAGTTGCGGTCTCGCGGTTGCGCGGTCTCGGGGTTGCTGAGTTGCTAGGTTGCTGAGTTGCTCAGTAACCCAGCAACCCAGCAACCCAGCAACCCAGCAACTCAGTTCCCAGCAACCCCAACCGCGAGACCCCGCAACCGCGAGACCCCGCGACCGCGGCTACAATGCGCCGGCATGACTCTCGACGAACAGCTCGACTTCCTCGGCAAGGGGACGGTCGATTTCATCGAACGCAATGATCTGAAGACGAAGCTTGCCCGCGGCAAGCCGCTCACGGTGAAGGTCGGGTTCGATCCGACGGCGCCGGACATCCACCTCGGGCACACCGTCGTGATCCGGAAGATGAGGCACTTCCAGCAGCTTGGGCATCGCGTCGTCTTCACGATCGGCGATTTCACGGCGATGATCGGTGATCCGACCGGCAAGAAGGCCACGCGCCCTGCGCTCTCGCGCCAGGAGATCCTGCAGAATGCTGAGACGTACAAGCAACAGATCTTCAAGATCCTCGATCCGAAGACTACGGAGATTCGCTTCAACTCCGAATGGCTCGACGCGCTCGGCTCGGAGGGGATGATGCGCCTCGCGGCCAAGTGCACGCTGGCCCGCATCCTCGAGCGCAACGACTTCCGCAAGCGCTTCGACAATCATGAGCCGATTGGTATTCACGAGCTGCTCTACCCCCTTGCCCAAGCCTACGACTCCGTGGCCCTGGTGGCGGACGTGGAGATGGGCGGCACGGATCAGTTGACCAACCTGCTCGTCGGCCGCGATCTGATGCGCGAATACGGGCTCGAGGCTCAGGTCGTCATCACTACGCCATTGATCGAGGGGTTGGACGGCATCGAGAAGATGTCGAAGTCCCTCGGCAATTACATCGGCATCAACGAAGACCCGGCGTCCATGTTCGGCAAGGTGATGTCGATCTCCGATGAGCTGATGTGGAAGTACTACACCCTCTGCACCGACCTGACGCCGGCCGAGATCGCGGCGACGAAGGTTGCGCTGCATCCGATGGAGGCCAAGCGCGAGCTGGCCAAATCGATCATCCGCGACTTTCATGATGCCGATGCCGCCGACGCCGCCGAACAGGAGTTCCGGCGCGTCTTCAGCGAACGCCAGGCCCCCGCGGAGATCGAAGAGACGACGCTGCCATCCGCGGCCGAGCCGCAGCTACTCTCCAAAATCATCGTCGCGGCCGGCCTCTCCGAGTCGAACAAAGACGCCCAGCGTGTCATCGCCCAGGGTGGGGTGCTCGTCGATGACGCGAAAGTCAGCGACCCGCGCGCCACGCTGGATGCCTCCGGCGGCACGTCGTATGTGCTGAAGGTGGGGAAGCGGCGTTTCGCGAAGATTACGTTCGGCAGCGACGTGGGATGAGGGCCGCGGGGATTCTGCCCGCGGCTTCGTCTCGCGATTTAGAGGCCACGCCGCGTTGCCTCACGACGTAAAGCCAGCTCGCCCACCCAGATAACCGGCGCGAATTCTCACCGTCGTTCGCGAGGAGGATCACAGACCCGGCCCCGGCGCGCTTTGCGTGCTACGCAAAAAAAGCTTGACATATATTGCAGAATTACTTATAAATGGCTTCTCGCGTATAACGGATACCCTTTCCCCCGGATGGGAGCGGCCCTGTCTTTCCGGGGAGAAGCCGCAACAAAAAATTCAAGAATAAGGGAGAAGTGTGTCTATGAAGAGGCTGGTTCGTCTTATCTCTGTCCTTGTTTTTGTCCTTGCCATGGCCGTTCCCACGTTCGCTGCTGACTGCCCCGACGTGTTCATCTCGACGGACGGTGGCCAGACGTGGTCGCAGTGCGACTTTGACGGTGGTGTCATCACCCCCGATCGCACGACGTATTGCTTCTACACCTGCTACATCTAGTCCCAGGCGCTTACTGAACGAGGATGTGGAGGCCTTGGGCCACTCCACGTCCTCAATCTCATCGCTTAACGGAGGTTGATATGCATCATCGTGCACTTTTGAGAGGTGCGGGCTTGTTCGTCCTCGTGGCCGCCGCCAGTCTCGCGGCCGCTGGTACGACCATCGTGGTCGACACGGTAACGTCCAACCTGCCGCCTGGCACGCACGTTCGCGTGGAAGCGGGCGGCGAATACCGGCTGCTCGAATTCGCGCCGCTCACACCCGAGGAGCGCAGCCGGCCCTCGGTCAGCCGTACGGCGGGCGATCAAAACGTGAAATTCCGCCTCGCCGCGGACGCGCCCCTGGTCTGGGAATTCGTCGTCCCGGCAAACGGGGTCGTGGCTCCCAAACAGTTCCGTCTCTCGTTCTCGAAAGACCTCGGTGCCGCGCCGCGTGGAATGGCCGCCAGCGTGACCTTCCCCATCAAGTACACCATCTCCATTCCAGCCAGGGCCGGCAAGCCGGCGATCCAAGGGGAGCAAATCTCCACCAGGGCCAGCATGCACATTCCGGCCGACGGACGCTGGGTACGCTGTCTGCGCGTGGAGAGCTGGGACATCGGGATCTTCGTCGGTTTGACGGCGGAGTGCACCAATGATCTCCGGAAAGACCCGTCCTCCCATATGACGCCGGCGCCTAAATAGCCGAACATGACGGCGATACCTATCGATCTTCCGCGCCGCCGAGTGTCCATGGGGGCCTTCCGATGGCTGGTCCGCAAGGAGCTGTGGGATCACCTGCACGGCTACCGCTTCTATCTCGGTGCCTCCATGGTTTTCGTCCTGTGCATGCTGGCCACCGTCGTCCGTCTGAGCGACCTGCGTCAGGCTCACCATGAGCGCAATGCATTTCTGCAGCGCTGGATCCCGTCCGTCGAAGAACAGCTCGAGCGCGACGAGAACGTTCAGGTGGAGAACACGCGCGGGATTTCTCCGTTGACCATTCTCTCGATCGGCCTGGAGCCGGTCATGCCCTTCCGCTTCACCTCGACCAAAGAGGGGCTCCGCTACGGGGAGACCCGCAGCGCCAGGAATGCCGTCGACGCGCTGTTCGGCTTTCTGGACATTTCGTTCGTCGTGGGCGTTCTGCTATCGCTGCTGGCGACGGCCTTGACGTTCGACAGCGTCTGCGGCGAGCGCGTTCACGGCACGCTGGCGATGGTCCTCTCCTATCCCGTATCGCGTTCTTCGGTTCTGCTGGCGAAGGTCGCCGGCAACGCGGTCGTTCTGCTGGTCTGCTTCGTCCCCTCGTTCGTGCTGACCATGGCCATTACGGCCTTTTATGGCGCCGGCGTCGAGAGTATCGGGCATTGGGCGGCGTACGGTGCCGCGTCTATCCTTTATCTGTTGTCCTTCGTCGCGGCCGGCACGGCCATCAGTGCCATGACCCGGCGGCCGGCGGACGCGGCGCTGCTCTGTCTTTTCGTGTGGGTCCTGTTCGTCTTCGTCGTCCCGAGAGTGGTGGCCCTGACGGTCAATCAGTTCGATCCGCCCACGCGCGCCGTAGAGCTGTCGATCAAGGAAGACGAGATGGTCTCGAAGCTGCGTCTCGAGTTCAGAAGGAAACAGCAACAGGCGTTCGAGTCCTACCTTTCGGCCGGCGAGTCGCAGAGCGCCAACGAAGATTTCAATCGCGCGCGCCGCGAATCCGCGGACGAGCTGAGCGCGAAGCGCCGCGAAATCGTGGGCCGGCTCTGGGACGAGCAATCACGCGACGAACGGTCGCGGGAGCGGCTTGTGTCCATCTTCTCGGTCCTCTCCCCGACGGCGATGTTCAACGACACCGCCGCCGAGCTGGCGTGGACCGGCTACCGGCAGCGCGAGCATTTCGTCCACGAGAGCCGCAACTATGACGAACGCATCGGGCGCAAGCTGGCAGAAAGCCGGCAAGCCTTCTACGGCAAGGCCCAGGGCGGCCGGGTCGGCGCGCTCATCATCAAGGACGCCATCAAACCATACCTCATGCCGTTCAAAGGCTCGCTCGTCCCGTCCCGCGACATCCTGCCCGACGTCGTCGCGCCGATCCTCGTGCTGATCACGTACTCCGCGCTCTGGTTTCTTGCCGGATACATCGCAATCGTACGCATCACTTTCTAGAGGGCGCAGATGAGCCAGGCCGTTTCAACTTCTGATGAAAGACATGCGGGCGTCGCTCGAATGGAGACATTGCGCCCGTTCGCGTCCGACGCCCCGTCGCTCGTGTGCAGTAACGTCACGAAGGTTTTCGCCTCCACCGGAAAGGGCATCTTCGACATCCTGCTGACCGTCGGTCCCGGTACGGCCTACGCGCTCGCCGGCGCCAACGGCGCGGGAAAGACCACGCTCATCAGCGTCTGTCTCGGGTACCTCATCCCTGACCAGGGCGAAGCCCGCATCTGCGGGATCGACGTGCGGCACGAGCCGGTGGCTGCGAAGGCGAAAGTGGCATATGTCCCTGAGGTCACGCGGCTGTATCCGCATCTCAGCGGCGACCAGAACGTGCAGTTCTTCGAAGGCCTCATGGGCCGGAAACGCGCCAGCTCCGAGATCGCCGCGGTGGCCGAGCAGGTCGGCTTCCCGCCGGAGCGGCTAGCCGATCTCGTCGGCATCTACAGCAAAGGGATGCGCCAGAAACTGGCCATCGCCATCGGCCTTCTGAAAGGAGCCGATCTCTTTCTGCTGGATGAGCCGACCGCCGGGCTCGACCCGAAGGCGTCGCTCGATCTGGCGCGCACCGTCCGCAATCTGTGCGCTGCCGGCAAGGCCGTCCTCTTCTCGTCGCACGACGTCAACAGCATCGGTATCACCGCGGACCGCGTCGGCGTGCTCCGGGAGGGCCGGCTGGTTCTCGAGGAATCTGCGTCGTCGTTCGCATCCCGCTCAATGACCGACATCTGTGAGCTCCTGGCCTATGCGTAGACCCATCGCCGCCGTTCTCGGCATCCTCCTCTGTTCCGCCGCACTTCCCGCGTACCCGCAGTCGTCCAACGCCGAGAAATACATCGAGCTGCGCCAGGCCCAGCTCAACGAACAGCAGGCCGAGGCAAAGCAAAAGCAGACTGACGATCTCTTCAAAGCGGGGCTGACCTCGCGCTCGGATCTCGACCGCGCCGTCGCCGACCTGGAGCGCATCCATCTCGATACACAGAAGGCGCAGATCGCCCTGGCGAACGAACTGCCGTCGTTCCGTGTCCTCTCGGCCATCAAGTCCATCGACGGCGACGGCCAGCCGCGCGTCCGGGTCGTGCTGCAGCCGATGAGTCACAGTTACGAAGCTTCGTTCGAACGGATGTACCTGATCGGCCTCAAGCAGGGTGACACCATCGTCTCGGAGCCATACCAGCAGCAGATTCGCATCAGTGGCAACTCCACCCAGACCGCCACGTTGCAATATCGGCTGCTCAAGGACACCGACGAGCTGACGATCTCCATCCTTTCCGGGACGAAGAAGGAGGACCTCCAGGTACTGCTGCAGCACGACCGCAGCGGAGACACCATCCAGCTCTCCTCCCCAAACTTCTCGCAGGACGGAGTGGTCGGCGAAAAGGTGGAGTATCCGGTGAACCTGGGCCGCTTTTCTTCGTCGGCGCAGGACCTGGCCCTGAAGGTCGATGGTCTGCCGGCCGGCTTCACGACCGAGTGGGTCGACGTCGACAGCAAGGCGAAGGTCAATCGTCTTCGCTTCACCGAGAGTCAGAACGGGATGAAGCTGTTGTTGCGGATTTTCATGCCGTCGCAGCTCGACTCGGCGCTCATGGACAAGGTCATCCCATTGCGGGTTCATGCGTTGTCCGGCGGCTCGGAACGCGTTCTTGGCTCCCTCGATCTGCAACTGCGCCCCGTGGGCGCGCCCCAGCTCGCGCTCTCGAGCGAGAACCTGCTCGTCCGGCTGCGCGCGGGCGAGCGCAAAACAACGGTTGTGATTCTCGACAACCTCGGTGGTACGGATGCGCGGCAGGTCACGTTCGAGGCCACTCTGCCGGTTGGCATCTCGGCCGAGTTTTCGCCGGCCACCGTCCAGTCGATCGGGCCGCACGCACAGCAGCGGGTGACCATGACCTTCATCGCCGCCGGCAGCGCGGTGGCCGGAGAGTACGACGTCAAGCTCAAGGCTCTCACGCGCAGCCGTCTGAGTGATATCGAGAGTCCCGATCAGACCTTCCGCGTCGAAGTCGAGAACCCCGGAGGATCGACTCCGATGATCGCCATTGCAGGGCTCGTGATGTTCGTCGTCGTCGGCGGCGTGATCTGGAGCGTGAAAAGCCTGAGGCGGTGACGACGTTGAGCAAAGAAAAAGGGACGAGGGTTTCCCCTCGTCCCCTCGTTACTGCTTCACGATCCCTGTCTCACCGGATATTCACCGGGATCGTGATGATCTCCGTTACCCCGTCGGCGGTGACGCGGATCTTCAGGTTCAGCGTCGTGCCGGCGGAGAGGGCGTTTGGCGACCAGGTGAGGCCGCCATGCGCGTCGAAGAAACGGAGCTCGCTGGGGGCGTTGAGCAGCTCGAACGTGGCCGGAGTGGTGGAGATGACGACGACGCGGAAGGCGATCGGCCACGTGCCGGTCTGGACGTCGATGGGGTGATCGAGGATGCCGTCGTGGTTGGCGTCGGGGACGCTGATCTTTCCGTTGTCACCGAAGTCGACGCCGGCGAAATTGATGCGCAGATCGGCGAGGGCCAGGACACCCGGGATGTAGGTCGGATCGCCCGAGACACTGTTGATGGCGCTGCCGTAGGCGAGGGCGCGGCCGCTGGTCACCGTTGCCTGAACCGTGTCATTGTCGCGTGCATCAATCTTGAAGAGGGAAATCACACCGCCGTTGTATTGAACCTGCGTGCCGGCGGCGTATCCCAATTCGGTGGTGGCAGCGATCGTGCCATCGGCGCGCACCAATTGCCACTGTACGGTCGACGCGCTTACCGCATAGAGGCCAAAGTTGAAGCGCGAATCCGCCGTGGACGAGGGGCCGCTGAGGATCATGATGCTGCCGGTATCAGGGACACTGGCGGCATCGACTGCCGGGACGTCCTGCCCGAACTCTCCGTTGGCTGACTTGTTGAACGTGCGGGAGCTGACGGTGAGCTTCTGGGCGAAGGCGCTGTCGAACGTGACCTCGATCGCCCCTGTGGCGCTGGTGCGGCCGAAGCGGGTAGCCACGACGTCGGCGATGGCGACCGTTGCGCGCGGGGCGACATCGACTGTCGTCGTTCCCCCGGCGCCGGTTGCGTCGTGGAAGGTGAGCGTGGCCGTAATGGTGCTGGCGCTGGTGTTGTGAAGCGTGAGCTCCGTCTGCCACTGGCTGCCATTAAAGCCCGCGCCGGTGCCGGAGGCGGGGACGATGAGCGTGGTGGCACCGGCGGCCAGCGGAAGAATCGTTGCCATGATGGTGATGAGGATGCGTTTGAAGTTCATTTGGGTTTCTCCTTCGTTTGTTGCGCTCTGGTACGCGCGTACGAAAAAGAGTGTCTAGAACTTTATGCGATCTCAGCATTACAATCGAGACGATTAAATAGATACGAAAAACGCACACGTGCAGCCGCGCGTTGCAGCCGCTGTCGTGTGCGTTTGGCGTTGTAGATACGGGAGAGGAGGGGAGAACGTTGGGGTGCGCGGTCTCGCGGTCTCGAGGTTACGCGGTCTCGAGGTGGTGGTTGCTGGGTTGCTAGGTTGCTGGGTTGCTTGCTGGGCCAACTCGCAATCACTACGTTCATTGACCCAGCAACCCAGCAACCCAGCAACCACCACCTCGAGACCGCGTAACCGCGCGACCGCGCGACCACGACCGCCCCCGATATACTCCCACTCCATGCCTATCCCGCTGCTCGATTTGAAACAGCAATACGCCACCATCCGCGAGGAAGTCCTTCGCGTGACCGGCGAGGTGTATGACTCGCAGTACTTCATCCTGGGACCCCGTGTCGACGCTTTCGAGCGCGACTTTGCCGCCTATTGCCAGAGCAGGCATTCCGTCGCCGTTTCGTCGGGCACCGATGCGCTGCTCATCGCTCTCATGGTCCTCGGCGTCGGCCCGGGCGACGAGGTGATCGTCCCTGCCTATTCATTCTTCGCCACTGCCGGTGTCGTCGACCGGCTGGGCGCAATCCCCGTCTTCGCCGACATCGACCTGGCCGACTACAACCTCGACCCGAAGCAGATCGAATCGCGCATCACTTCGAGCACGAAGGCGATCATGCCGGTGCACCTGTATGGCCAGTGTGCGGCGATGGACGAGATCAACCGCATCGCCGCGAAACACAACCTGGCGGTGATTGAAGACGCGGCGCAGGCGGTTGGCTCAGAGTACGGCGGCCGGCGCGCGGGGGTGCTCGGCACGATAGCGGCGTTTTCGTTTTTTCCGTCGAAGAACCTCGGTGCCTTCGGCGACGCCGGCGCCGTGACGTGCGAGGACGACGCCACATACGAGAAGCTGATCGACTTCCGCGTCCACGGCATGCGGCCGAAGTACTACCACCGCTACGTCGGCGGCAACTTCCGCATCGATGCGCTGCAGGCGGCCATCCTCCACGTCAAACTGCCGCACTTGGAGGGGTGGACCGAGGGACGGAGAAGAAATGCGGAGAGGTACGCGGAGCTCTTCGCGGATGCAAACCTCGGCGACCGCGTCGTGCTCCCGCGCGAGCTGGCGGGACGCCGTCACATCTATAACCAGTACATCATCCGTTTCGCTGACGGCGGTACGCGCGACCGGGTCATGAATCATCTCAAGGGAGCCGGCATCGGTTGCGAGGTCTACTACCCGCTCACGCTGCCGCAGCAGGAATGCTTTACCGACGTTCCTTCGTCGGGCGATCCCTTCCCGAACTCCGATCTCGCCGCGGCCACGACGCTGGCTATTCCCATCTTTCCCGAGTTGATGAAGGATCAGATGGCGGAGGTGGTGGGGGAGATTGGGAAGGCGCTGGGGAGTCGGTAGATTCTTGGGTTGTCGGTTGTCGGTAGGCCGGGTTGTCGGTTGTCGGTTATCGGTAGATCGGGTTATCGGTTATCGCCTATCGGTTATCGGTTATCGGGAGACTGGGTTGAAATAGAGTTCAGCCTGCAACCGTGTGACCTCTGACGTTCGTCCTCGACGACCGACAACCGACAACCGATAACCGACAACCGCTGACCACCAACCCCCCCAAAAACCCCATGATCCCCCTCCGCCATACACTCCCTCTGCGATCGACGCCGGTCGTCAACCGGGCGCTCGTCATTGCCAACGCGGCCGTCTTCGTGGCGCAGCTGTTTCTCGGGCAGCGGACCGAGACAATGATCAACATCTTCGGCTTCGTTCCGGCGAGACTGGTCCATCCGGCGGCGTATGGCTACTCGCTGTTCGAAGTGGCGGTCACGCTCATCACCTCGCTCTTTCTGCATGGCGGATTCGTTCATCTCGTCGGCAACATGATTTATCTCTGGGTCTTCGGCGGTGCGGTGGAGGATGCACTGGGACACGTCCGCTACCTGGCCTTCTTCATCGTCTGCGGCGTCATCGGCAGCCTCACGCACACGATGCTCTTCCCGCAGTCGACGGTTTCATCGATCGGCGCCTCGGGGAGCATCGCCGGCATCCTCGGGGCGTTCCTGGTGCTGCGGCCGCGGGCCCGGATCATCACGCTGTTGCCGCTGGTCGTCTATTGGGCGATGATCGAGATCCGCGCCGTCATCTTTCTGCCGATCTGGTTTGCCATGCAGTTCTTCAACGGCTTCCTCTCCATTGCCGCGGCGCACAGGACGCAGGAGGTGAACGGCATCGCCTGGTGGGCGCACGTTGGGGGGTTCGTGTTCGGAGCGATCATCGGAGCGTTTGCGCGGCGACGCTCGCCGGAACGTGTGACACCATAGGTACCGGAAGAGGTGGACGTTTGAAAAAAGGAATCATTCTCGCCGGCGGATCGGGCACGCGGCTGTACCCGATGACCTCGGCGATGTCGAAGCAACTGCTGCCGGTCTACGACAAGCCGATGATCTATTACCCGCTGACGACGCTCATGCTCGCCGGCATCACCGAGTTTCTGATCATCACCACGCCGGAGGATCAGGCCAGCTTCCAGAAACTTCTCGGCAGCGGCTCCCAGTGGGGCGTCAAGCTCGAGTACGCGGCGCAGCCGGAACCGGGGGGGCTGGCGCAGGCGTTTCTCATCGGGCGCGACTTCGTCGAGGGTGAGCCGAGTTGTCTCATTCTCGGCGACAACATCTTCTATGGTCACGGACTGCCGGACTCGCTCCGCCGCGCTGCGGCCGGCGAGAGCGGGGCGACGGTTTTCGTCTACCGGGTGCCTGACCCGGAGCGCTACGGCGTGGCGGAATTCGACGAGCATGGACGGGCCATCAGCATCGAAGAAAAGCCGGAAACGCCCCGCTCCAACTTCGCCGTCACTGGCCTCTACTTTTACGACGAGCGTGTGTGTGATTTTGCCGCGAACCTGACGCCGTCGAAGCGGGGGGAGCTGGAGATCACCGACCTCAATCGCGTCTACCTTCAGATCGGTGAATTGCGTGTGGAGCAGCTCGGGCGAGGGTTCGCCTGGTTCGACACCGGCACGCAGGAATCGCTGCTGCAGGCGGCGAACTTCGTGGAAACCGTGGAGCTGCGCCAGGGATTGAAAATCGCCTGCCCCGAGGAGGTTGCCTACTATCTGGGGTTGATCGATGCCCAGCAGTTGCGAGAGCTGGCCACCAGGCTGGCGCGGAGCACGTACGGGCGTTACCTGCATAACCTTCTCGACGAACAGGCGCAGCGCGCGGCGAGGACGGCGACGGCCACATGACGAAACACGTCGTCGTCACCGGCGGCGCCGGCTTCATCGGCTCCAACATCGCCGACGCCTACATCGAGCGCGGGTGGCGCGTCACGATCATCGACAACCTCTCCAGCGGCAACCGGCGCAACATCCATCGGGGCGCTGCCTTTCACCAGGTGGACATCCGCGACCAGGCCGCGGCGGATCTCATTCGCGCGCTGAAGCCGGACGTCATCAACCACCACGCCGCGCAGATGGACGTTCGCAAATCGGTCGAAGATCCCGCCGCCGACGCGGACGTCAACGTGGTCGGATCGCTCCGAATCCTCGAGGCGGCGGTCGGCGCGGCGGTTAAGCGCTTCGTCTTCGCATCGACAGGAGGCGCCATCTACGGTGAGCCGGTCGAGGGGGCGCAGGACGAATCGCACCCGACGGCACCGCTCTCGCCGTACGGCTGCGCCAAGCTCGCCGTCGAGCACTACCTGCACTACTACCGCGTCGTGCACGGGCTCTCGTCGGTTGCTCTCCGATACGCGAATGTCTACGGCCCGAGACAGAGCGCGCATGGCGAAGCGGGCGTGGTGGCCATCTTCGCGGGGCGGCTGATCGATCTCCCGGTGAATGGCCAGCCGTCGACGATCAACGGCAGCGGCACGCAGACCCGCGACTTCGTCTATGTCGATGACGTCGTGGCCGCGAACCTTGCCGCGTCAGACGCCGAATGGCAGGGGGAGTACAACGTCGGCACGGGAGTGGAGACATCGGTCAACGACCTGTACGCGTTGCTGGCGTCGATCGCCGGGGCGGACATCGCGGCCGTACACGGCCCAGCCAAAGAGGGAGAGCAGCTTCGGAGCGTTCTCGACGGCAGCCGGTTGCGAAAACTGGCCGCGCTTCCGGAGCGAACGCCGCTGCGCGACGGACTGGCGAAGACGTTCGCGTGGCTGCGCGATGAAGGCAGGACACGATGATCATCACGCGCAGCCCGCTTCGGATCAGTCTCGGCGGCGGCGGCACCGATCTGCCGTCGTACTACGAGAAGTTCGGCGGGTTTCTCATCGCCGCGGCGATCGACCGCTATGTCTATGTCACCGTCAACAGGCCATTCGGCGCGGGGATCCGGCTGAAGTACTCCGACATCGAGAACGTCGATACGGTCGATGAGGTGCGCCACCCCATTCTTCGAGAAGCATTGCGGATGATGAATCTGCGCACGCCGCAGATCGAGATCACGACGCTTGCCGAGATCCCGTCCGGCACCGGCCTGGGATCCTCCGGAAGTTTCACCACCGCCCTGGTCAAGGCGCTGTATGCGCATCGGCGCCGTCTCCTCCATTCGAGCGAAGTGGCGCGGCTGGCCTGCGAGATCGAGATCGAGCGGCTTCACGAGCCGGTCGGCAAGCAGGATCAGTACATCGCCGCGTATGGCGGGGTGACCTGTTTCGACTTTCATCCTGACGGCTCGGTCTCCGCGCAACCGCTGGCGCTCGGCATGGACACGCTCTTCGAGCTGGAGGACAACCTCCTCCTCTTCTTCACCGGCTTTTCGCGCAGTGCCGGCAGCCTGTTGCAGGATCAGAAAGCCCGCTCCGACGCCGCCGATCCGGAGATGATCGAAAACCTGCACTACGTCAAAGACCTCGGCTACCGGAGCCAGCGCGCTCTCGAAGCCGGACGGTGCCATGAGTTCGGCGAGCTGCTGCACGAACACTGGGAGCACAAGAAGCGGCGGTCGCGCGGCATGAGCAACCCGAAGATCGACGAGTGGTACGAGCTCGGTCGGCAGAATGGCGCCATCGGCGGAAAGCTGGTCGGCGCTGGCGGCGGCGGCTTCCTGATGTTCTATGCCGAAGACCGTAAAGGCCTGCGTCAGTCGATGCGGGACGCCGGGCTGGAGGAAGTGCGGTTCCGTTTCGATTTTGAAGGGACGAAGGTGTTGATGTCGTGAGTGGGCAGGGGTCGGAGGTCGGAGACTGCAACGAGGTCGTCGCCGCAACCTACTAACGCGATGGACGCCAGCCCTCACCGGAAGCGCGCGAAGGCGCGTTCCACAATCCAGCCCCGCGCTCGGCGTAGCGCGAGCGCGGGGTAAGAGGGCGCCTCCAATTTGCCGGCCGCGGAGGCGGCCGGGACAAACCGCCCAAATTGCACCAGAAGCGCGATCGGCACAGCTCCTGTGGCGGCCGCCTCCGCGGCCGCACTATCACATCCCTACCGATTCCCCGCGCTCGCGCTACGCCGAGCGCGGGGCTGAATTGTGTGTGCGCGCCTCCGCGCGCAAACCGTTGCCCATGGGATGCCCACGGATCGGCTTCTCGGCAACCCAAGGGTGTGGAGAAAATCTTCGCGTAGCCCGCAGAAATCGGTGATGAGTAGTGCAGAGTCATCCCCTACGGCCCCCGACACCCGACCCCCAACCTACGTATCAGGGCAGATACAATGCCCGCTTCGTCCATGACCTACTCCCAACAGCATCTCGAAGAAGCGTCCGCAATCATTGCCGGGCTCGATATCGACTCCATCGAGCGGACCGCTGGACTGCTGGCCGCGCTTCGCGAGCGGCACGGGCGCCTTTTCCTCCTCGGCGTCGGCGGCAGCGCGGCCAATTGCTCCCACGCGGTCAATGACTTCCGGAAGATCTGCGGCATCGAGGCGTATGCCCCCACGGACAACGTCAGCGAGCTGACGGCACGCACGAACGACGAGGGGTGGCCCTCGGTTTTTATCGAGTGGCTCAAGGTCAGCCGGCTCAGCCCGGACGATCTGCTCTTCATCCTGTCGGTCGGCGGGGGCAACCGCGAGAAGAACGTAAGCCCCAACCTTGTTGCCGCCCTCGAGTACGGAAAAGAGGTCGGGGCGAAGATCTGCGGCATCGTTGGGCGCGACGGAGGCTACACGGCCAAGGTCGCCGACGCCTGCGTCATCATACCTACCGTCAATCCGCAGAACGTCACGCCGCACACGGAAGCGTTTCAGGCCGTGGTGTGGCACCTGCTGGTGTCGCATCCGATCCTGAAAGCGTCCGAGACGAAGTGGGAATCGACCAGGTGATCATGCGCGCCGTGTTTCTCGACCGGGACGGTGTCATCAACCGCGTCACCGTGCGCGATGGGAAGCCGTATCCGCCGGACACACTCGACGAGCTGGAAGTGCTCGATGGGGTTCCGGATGCGCTCTCGAAGCTGCGCCGGGCAGGCTTTCGTCTCATCGTCGTCACGAACCAGCCTGACGTTGCACGCGGTGCGCAGACACGCGAGACCATCGAGGCGATGCACGAGCGTCTGGCGTCCTCGCTGGCCGTCGACGAGATCGTGGCCTGCTATCACGACGGCGATGCCTGCGATTGCCGGAAGCCGAAGCCGGGGGCATTGCTCGATGCGGCGCGCCGGCATGGCCTGGAGCTGGAGCGCTCGTTCATGGTGGGCGACCGCTGGCGCGACATCGAAGCGGGGCAGCGGGCAGGGTGCCGCTGTCTCTTCGTCGATCACGGATACCGCGAGCAGCAGCCGGCCGGACCGTTCGTCCGCGTGGCCTCGCTGGCGGCGGCGGCGGAATGGATTCTCGAGAACCAATGATGAAACGAGTGGAAGAGCTGACAGTCAAGATTTTCGCCGACGGTGCCGAGAAAGCCGGAATGCTGGAGATGTACGCCAAGCCGTTCATCAAAGGCTTCACCACGAACCCGACGCTGATGCACAAAGCGGGGCTTACCGATTACCGCGCCTTCGCCCACGAGATCCTCGAGGCCATTCCCGACCGGCCGATCTCCTTCGAAGTCTTCTCCGACGAGTTCGGCGACATGGAGCGGCAGGCGCGCGAGATCGCCACCTGGGGTGACAACGTCTACGTCAAGATCCCGGTCACGAACACGCGCCGCGAGCCGGCCTACGACCTGGTGCGGAGGTTGTCCAACGAGGGCATCAGGCTGAACATCACCGCCATCATGACGGTTGAACAGGTTCGCCGGATCGTCGATGCCGTGAGAGAGGGTGCGCCGTCGTGCATCTCCGTCTTCGCCGGCCGGATCGCGGACACTGGGCGCGATCCAGTCCCGCTCATGGCCGAATGCGTCGACATCCTCAAGGCGGCTCCCGCGGCGGAATTGATCTGGGCCAGTCCGCGGGAGTTGCTCAACATCATGCAGGCCGACGCCATCGGCTGCCACATCATTACCGTGACGAACGACATCCTCAAGAAGCTGACGCTTGTCGGCAAAGACCTGTCTGATTACTCGCTCGACACGGTGAAGATGTTCTTCGATGACGGAAGGAAGGCTGGTTTCACGCTTTGATCTTCGTCACCGGAGCCGCCGGCTTCATCGGATTTCACGTTGCCAAACGCCTCCTCGAACGGGGTGAAGAGGTGGCCGGGATCGATAATCTGAACGATTACTACGATCCCGCTCTGAAGCATGCCCGGCTGGAGCAGCTGCGGCAATTCGAGCGGTTCGTGTTCGTCCGCGCCGACATCAGCGATGCCACCGCGATCGCGGCGCTCTTCGAGCGCTACAAACCGGGCCGTGTCGTGCACCTTGCCGCGCAGGCCGGTGTGCGCTACTCGCTCACCAATCCACACGCGTACACGGAGAGCAACGTCACCGGCTTTCTCAACATGCTCGAGGGATGCCGTCACCACGGAGTCGAGCATCTCGTGTACGCCTCCTCGAGCTCGGTATACGGCGCGAACACGAAGCAGCCGTTCTCGGAGCACGACAACGTCGATCACCCCGTGTCGCTCTACGCGGCCACAAAAAAAGCAAACGAGCTGATGGCGCATACCTATGCACACCTGTTCGGCGTCGCCTCGACCGGCCTGCGGTTCTTCACCGTGTATGGACCATGGGGCCGGCCGGACATGGCGTTGTTCCGCTTCACGCGGGGAATCCTGGCCGGTGAGCCCATCCCGGTCTTCAACGAAGGGCGGATGATCCGCGACTTCACGTATATCGACGACATCGTCGAAGGCGTCGTCCTCGTCCTCGATCAGCGCGCCGCGGCCGATCCGAAGTGGACAGCCGCCGCTCCCGATCCGGCCCGCAGCTATGCGCCGTATCGCATCTTCAACATCGGCAACAACAAGCCCGTGCTCCTCCTCGACTACATCGCAGCGCTGGAGCGTTGTCTCGGGAGAAAGGCGGAGCTGGATCTCCTGCCTATGCAACCCGGTGACGTTCTTTCGACGCGGGCCGACGTGAGCGAGCTGGAAGAGGCCGTCGGCTTCCGTCCCTCGACGACCATCGACGAGGGGATCGCGCAATTCGTAAAGTGGTACAAAGGCTACTTTGAGGTGGCATGACGATCGTGGCTGACACGGAGACGTTGGAAGCGTTGCTGGAGTCGATCCGCACGCGCACTGCGCGTGTCGGTGTGATCGGCCTCGGATATGTCGGCCTTCCCCTGGTGCTCCTGTTCGAACAGGAGGGCTTCCCGGTGATCGGCTTTGACGTCGATGCCAGCAAGGCTGCCGCCCTCAATCGCGGTGAGTCCTACATCAAGCACATCGGCGTCGACCGCATCCGGAAGGCCTTCGACAACGATCGTGTCATCGCCACGACGAACTTCGATCGCCTGGCCGAGTGTGACGCCATCATCATCTGTGTTCCGACGCCGCTCGGCACACATCGCGAGCCGGACCTCAAGTACATCCGTATGACCGCCGAGGCCATCGCGGAGCGGCTTCGGCCGGGTCAGTTGATCGCGCTCGAATCGACGACCTATCCGGGCACGACGCGCGAGGAGTTGCTGACACGGTGCGAGGCGAAAGGCCTGGTCTGTGGCCGCGACTACTTTCTGGCCTTCTCGCCGGAGCGTGAAGATCCCGGCAACGAGCACTTCAACACCAGGACCATTCCCAAGATCGTCGGAGCGATCGACGAGCCGTCGCTTCGCGCGGCGCAGGCGCTGTACGGATCGGTGATCGACCGCGTGGTAACGGTGTCGACGACCGAGGTTGCCGAATCGGCGAAGCTGCTCGAGAACATCTTCCGCGCGGTGAACATCGCCCTGGTCAACGAAATGAAGGTCGTTTTCGACCGCATGGGCATCGATATCTGGGAAGTGATCGAAGCGGCGAAGACGAAGCCGTTCGGCTTCATGCCCTTCTATCCCGGACCGGGGCTCGGCGGTCACTGCATTCCCCTCGATCCTTTTTACCTGACATGGAAGGCTGCCGAGTACGGGACGTGGGCCCGCTTCATCGAGCTGGCCGGCGAGATCAACACATCGATGCCGCGATACGTCGTCGACCGCACGGTCGAAGCGGTGAACGGGAACGGCAAGAGCATCGTTGGCGCGAAGGTGCTCGTGCTGGGACTCTCGTACAAAGCGGACATCGACGATGACCGCGAGTCGCCGTCCTTCGAGCTCATCGAGCTGCTGCAGGAACGCCGTGCCGTGGTCTCGTACTGCGATCCCTACGTACCCGTGGCCCGACGGGGACGCAAGCACGATATCAATCTCAGCTCCGTGCCTTGCACGCCGGAGGAGTTTGCGAACTACGACGCTGTTCTGATCTCGACCGCTCACTCGCAGTTCGCCGATGCAAATCTCTACAAGTCGGCGAAGCTGGTCATCGATACGCGAAACATCATCCCGCGCAATGCCGGCATCAACGTCGTTCGCGCCTGAGGTAACGATCGTGCCAGCCAGATCACGTCGAACGGCACTCATCACCGGAATCACCGGGCAGGATGGTTCGTACCTCGCCGAGCTTCTGATCTCCAAGGGCTACGAGGTGCACGGCATCATCCGCCGCTCATCGTCCTTCAACACCGGCAGAATCGAATCGATCTACCAGGATCCGCAGGAAAAAGAGCGGCGGCTCATTCTCCATTACGGCGATCTGAACGACAGTTCGTCGCTGAACCGCATTCTGCGCATCGTCAATCCCGACGAGATCTACAACCTCGGCGCGCAGAGTCATGTCAAGGTCTCGTTCGATACGCCGGAGTACACCGGCGACGTGACCGGACTCGGCGCCACGCGGCTGCTCGAGGCAATTCGCGAGCTGCAGATCCGGCCGCGGATCTACCAGGCCTCGTCGTCGGAGATGTTCGGCAAGGTGACGGAGACGCCGCAGACCGAGAAGACGCCGTTCTACCCTCGCAGCCCATATGGCGCGGCGAAAGTCTACGCATTCTGGATGACGGTGAATTACCGCGAAGCGTATGGCCTCTTCGCGGTCAACGGCATTCTGTTCAACCACGAGTCGCCGCGCCGGGGAGAGACCTTCGTCTCGCGCAAGGTCACGCGCGCCGTCAGCCGGATCAAACACGGCCAGCAGGACCGCCTCTACCTCGGCAATCTGGACGCGGAGCGGGACTGGGGCTATGCAAAGGACTACGTCGAGGCCATGTGGCTCATGCTGCAGCAGGACCAGCCGGAAGACTTCGTCATCGCCACCGGCGAGACCCACACGGTGCGTGACCTCTGTGCGCTGGCGTTTCGACGTGCCGGCATCGATCTGGAGTGGCGCGGCTCCGGATTCGAGGAGAAGGGCTTCGAACGCGGCAGCGGCCGTGTGCTCGTCGAGATCGACCCGCGCTACATCCGTCCGACCGAAGTCGATCTTCTCCTCGGCGACGCCTCGAAAGCGAAGGCCATACTCGGCTGGACTCCGGCGACGCCGTTCGAGGAGCTGGTCAATCTGATGGTCGATTCCGATCTCGAGCTCGTGGCGGGAGAAGCGCTGTTGGGGAAACGCGGATGAGTGGCTTCTGGCCGGACCGCCGCGTGTTGCTCACCGGCGGTAACGGTTTTCTCGGCAGCGTCATCCGCGGGAGAATCGCCAGCCGGCAACCGGCCGCGATTTTCACGCCGACCCGCGACCAGCTCGATCTTCGCGACGCGGTTGCCGTTCGCGGGTGGCTGCGGGAGTACAGGCCGAACCTCATCATCCATGCCGCGGGTGTGGTCGGAGGCATCGGCGCGAACAGCAGGCATCCGGGCCTGTACTTCTACGAGAACGCGGTCATGGGAATCCATCTCATCGAAGAGGCGCGGCTGGCGGGCGTGGAGAAATTCGTCTGCCTAGGTACCGTCTGCGCCTACCCGAAATTCGCACCGGTCCCGTTTCGCGAAGACGACCTCTGGAATGGATATCCCGAGGAGACCAACGCGCCGTACGGTGTGGCGAAGAAAGCGCTGCTCGTCCAACTGCAGGCGTATCGGGATGAGTACGGCTTCAACGGCGTCTTTCTCCTGCCCGTCAACCTCTACGGACCGCGTGACAACTTCGATCTCCAGGCGAGCCACGTCATTCCTGCCATGATCCGTAAGTTCCTCGAAGCACGTGATCGTGGCGAGACCTCGGTCACGCTCTGGGGCGACGGATCGCCGACGCGCGAGTTTCTCTACGTCGAGGATGCCGCCGAGGGCATCGTCGTCGCCGCGGAGAAATACGACAAAAAGGAACCGGTGAACCTTGGCTCCGGCGAGGAGATCGCCATCCGCGATCTCGCGCGGACGATTGCCGCTAAGATCGGATTCCTCGGCGAGATCGTTTGGGATACGACGAAGGCGAACGGCCAACCCCGGCGCAAGCTCGACGTATCCCGGGCGGCCGCCGAGTTCGGCTTCCACGCGAGAACGTCGATGGAGGAAGGCCTGACGAAGACTATCGCCTGGTACGAGGCGAATCGCGAATCGCTGATGGCGTGACCAGCGTCTATCATTCATCCCATGTGCGGAATCGCGGGAATCTGGAGACGGCGGGGCAGGGACGCGGATGTGACGGCGCAGCGGATGTCGCTACGTCTCGTTCATCGCGGACCTGACGACTCCGGTGTCTGGCACGATCCCGCGGCCGGGATCGCTCTCGGCTTCCGCCGCCTCTCCATCATCGACACCAGTCCGGCCGGCCATCAGCCGATGCAATCGGCGAGCGGCCGCTTCACTGTCGTTTTCAACGGCGAGGTCTACAACTTCGAGGCCATCCGGCGCGAGCTCATAGAGAGCGGCAATGCTCCGCCGTGGCGCGGACACTCCGACACGGAAGTGCTGCTGGCGGCGTTCGAAGCGTGGGGGCTCGACCGAGCGGTGCAGCGTTTCGTCGGCATGTTCGGCTTCGCCTTGTGGGATGCCCACGACCGCAAGCTGCACCTCGTGCGCGACCGCATGGGCGTCAAGCCGCTTTACTTCGCGCCTACGCCGGGCGCCCTCCTCTTCGGCTCCGAGCTGAAGGCCATGACCGTCGCCGAGGAGTTCCCGCATGCGGTGAACCGCGACGCGCTCGGGTTGTACATGCAGTACGCGTACGTTCCGGCGCCGTACACGATCTACGAGAACGTCTGGAAAGTGCGGCCGGGCGCGATCGTCACGATCGATGCGGATGGTGTGTACAACGAGCGTGAATACTGGTCGTTGCGGGATGTCATCACGCGCGCTACCGCCGACCGGTTCACCGGCAGCGACGAGGAAGCGACCGACGAGCTGGAGCGCATCGTGACCGAGTCGGTCAAGCTGCGCATGATCTCGGACGTACCGCTCGGCGTCTTCCTCTCGGGCGGGATCGATTCGTCGCTGGTCGCCTCGGTCATGCAGGCGCAGAGCAGCACGCCCGTGAAGACGTTTACCATCGGTTTTAACGAGGCAGAATACGACGAAGCCAAGTACGCGGCCGCCGTGGCCAAGCATCTTGGAACGGACCACACGGAGCTGTACGTCATGCCGTCCGACGCGCAGAACGTCATCCCCAGGCTTCCCGACATCTACGACGAGCCGTTCGCGGACTCCTCACAGATTCCGACGTTTCTCGTGTCCCGGCTGGCCCGGCAGCAGGTAACGGTGAGCCTTTCCGGCGACGGCGGCGACGAGTTCTTCGGCGGCTATCACCGCTACTTCCTCGGCCGGAAGCTGTGGGACAAGGTCGATCTTCTGCCACGCATCACACGGCCGTTCGCCAGCGCGGCACTGCGCGCGGTGCCGATGGAGGCGTGGAACACGCTGCTCTCTCCCCGGCACCGGTTCGTGCCGCGCGTCCTGCGCCGCGAGCGCGCGGGTGAGCGCATTCACAAGCTGGCGCGCGCGATGACGTCGAACACGTCGGACTGGCTCTACTACGAGCTCGTCGCGCAGTGGAGCGACGTCGTCGAGGGGGCGCGCGACCTTCCGCTCGGCATCACCACCCCCGCCTCGTGGCCGCGTATCGACGACTACACCGAACGGATGATGTACTTCGATCAGATCTCCTACCTGCCGGACGACATCCTGGTGAAAGTCGACCGCGCCAGCATGGCCGTGAGCCTGGAGGCCCGGGAGCCGCTTCTCGATCACCGGCTGATCGAGTTCGCCTGGCGTCTGCCGCTCGGTATGAAGCTGCGCCACGGCAAAGGGAAGTGGGTTCTGAAGAAGCTGCTCTCGCGCTACGTGCCGGAGCATCTCATCGAGAGGCCGAAGATGGGCTTCGGTATCCCGATCGATCACTGGTTGCGGAGCTCGCTCCGCGACTGGGCGGAGTCGCTGCTCGATGAGAGCCGGTTGCGGCAGGAAGGCTTCTTCCGCGTTCCCGCGGTTCGAGAGAAATGGACCGAGCACCTGGCCGGCTCCGGCGAGTGGCAGCAGTACGTCTGGACCGTGCTGATGTTCCAGGCCTGGCTCGATGCGCGCCGGCGTGACGGAGCGGTGAACGCTGGCGAGCCTCCGCCCGTTTTCGAGGCTCCTCTGGCGTCCGTGAGATGACGAATAACTGTTGCGGCGTGGAATTTCCTGGTACCGGAACCTCATTGCCTCGCCAAACGAAACAGAATGCCGAGCAGCGGCGTAGTCACTAATAACCCTTCTCGCATATGCGCGATGTCAACAAACCGGGCCGGCCGGTGAGGAGTTGTCGATGAGGCAGATGCCGTCGTTGCTGCGTCGTATCGCGGTGACCTGCGTGCTCGCCGCGGCGTTTTGTCTGCCGCTGGCAGCGGCTACCGTGAGCAAGCTCAATGATGACGTGCTGGCCCCGTTGCGCGGACCAGTCGTCGCCAAGCGAATCCTCCTGAACAACGTGCCGCTCTACGAGCACGGCACCGCAAAGATCGATCTCGAGGAGTTCGACGTCTGGGCGCCTGGCGGCAAAGTCATCGTCAACGACGGGAAGAGCGTTCAGTATCTCGATCCCCCTCCGATGCGGTTTTTTCGCGGATCGGTCAGCGGTGATCCGGAATCATTCGCCTACTTCTCGGTCGACGAGACGACCGGGGCCATTCAAGGATTGGTCGCAACTCGTGACGGCAAGTTTTCCGTGAATGCCGCCCGGCGCCATCTGACCCCTCGCGACCGCAGCCCGGACAACCTTCGGGGCGACGACTTCGACTATTTCCTGACGGCGTCCGACGAAAGCGACGAGATGCCGATGACCGGCAAGACTTGGGAGTGCGGCGTCGAAAGTTTGCCCGCTCTGCCGCACGTCAACAAAAGGATTCTGACCGAGGTCGATGCCAGCGGACATCCGATCATCGCGCAAGGCATCACCGGAACACAGTCGTTCGCCATCACCGTCGAGGTGGAAACGGACGACGAGCTGTTTGCCGCCGCGGGCAACAGCGTCAGCGCGGTCACGGCACTTGCCACAAACCTGACCGGTGCCGTGTCGACGATCTACAACCGCGATCTACACACGAACGTCGTGCAGCAGAACGTTCACGTTTATTCGGGCGGCCCAGGCACGGATCCGTGGATGGCGACGGATGCCTTCAACGGCCTGGCCGAGCTCGGAAACAACTACCACACAAATCACCTGGCGCTGAAGCGCTCCGCGGTCGTCATGCTGAGCGGCAAGACCACACAGAGCGGCGTCGCATGGGAAGGCACCATTGGCGAAGGTGATTCCGCGGCCAGCATCAACTCCGTCAGCACGTTCAGCGGAGCCTATGCCTGGTGCGGCTCGATCGGCGATTTGCAGGGATCGTTCACCAGCACCGTTCCGGATCCAAACGCGACGACGAATGGGACGCAGTTCGGCATGCCCACGGGCGGCAATAACTACTGGCCGCTGGAAGAGTACGCACACGAGCTCGGTCACAACCTGGCCGGACACCATACTCACTGTGTGGTCATCACTGCTGGGGAAGCCGCCGGTACGAATCATCCCAGCCAGCTCTTCATCGACATGTGCCACACGGGCGAGGTCGAACAAAGCCCGCCGAATAGCGCGTGTGCAACCGGCACCGATTTCTCCTCCGCCCCCACCGAGAAGGGCACGATCATGAGCTACTGCCACAACGTGTTCTCGGGCGGGGTCCCGCAGAGCCGGTTCACGTTCGGGCAGGCAAGCGAAGTCAGTCATCACGAGCTCGACGATTACATGCTCAACGCCAGTGGTCCTCTTGCGCCGAATGGGGGCTCTTTCAACATCGTCACCGCCGTCGGCACGTTGACGATGTCGACGATCACGGCCTCATCGACCGTCGCCCCGAATTCAACCGGAAACACGGCCTCTGTAACCACGATGAATGGCGGCACCCCCACGTTCTCGTGGACGATCACCGGTGGCACCATCACCAGCGCCACGAACACCACCTCCATCACCTACACCGCCGGCGCGTCCGGAAACGTCGTGCTCCGTGCTACGGCCTTCAAGAATGGCACGAACGGGTCATCGTTCCCGGACGGCGGCGTCGGCATCACCGACACCAAGACGGTGACGATCGTGACCTGTGTGGCGCCGGCGATCTCGACCCAGCCGCAATCCGTGGCCGTGCCCGCAGGGACCGGGGTGACGCTCTCGGTCGGCGCGACCGGAACGTCGCTTGCCTTTCAATGGTTCATCGGAACGAGCGGCGTCACCACCACTCCCATCGGCGGTGGCACTGCTGCTTCGGTCAACGTCACCCCGTCATCGACGACGACCTATTGGGTGCGGGTGAGCAATTCCTGCGGCAGCGTGGACAGCGCCTCGGCGACGGTCACGGTGCAGGCGGTCGCGGCCGCGAATTTCTTCCTCCTGGCGCCCTGCCGCGTTCTCGACACGCGCGGCGGCGCGCCGGTTCCCGCCAATGGCGTCATGAATCTCGTCTTGACCGGGAAGTGCAGTGTTGCGGCCGGTGCAACCGCGGCCGTGGTCAATGTCACGGTGGTCAGCCCTGCCGTGGGCGGGCTGGTGACTCTCTATCCCGGGCCTGCGAATACGGTGAAACCGGTCGTCAGCACGATCAACTACACCGCCGGCCGTACGCTGGCCAACAACGCGCGAATCACCATCGGGGTCGACGGATCGATCAACATCTTCAACGCTGCCGGCACACCTCTTGACTTTCTCATCGATGTATCGGGGTACTTCAAATGAAAACACACACCGTCTCGAAGCTCGTCTTTTTCACGATCGTTGGCCTGCTCAGCGCCGTCTCCGCGGCGGCCCAGACCGGGCCGTTTCAGTTCTTCGCGGTCCCTCCCTGTCGGGTGGTCGACACGCGCAATCCGAATTCGACCAACGGCGGGCCGATCATGGGCAACAACTCGCAGCGCGATTTCGCCGTTCGAGGGACCTGCGGCATCCCGACCTCGGCGAAGGCGGTGTCGCTCAACGTGACCATCACCGCCGCCACAACCACCAGCTTTCTCACCCTCTGGCCGTCGGGCGGAGCGCGGCCCGTGGTTTCGACGATCAACTTCACCCAGAATGACCCCGCGCTGGCGAACGGCGCCATCGTCGGCCTCTCCACCAACGCCAGCGATCTCTCCGTCTTCAACTCGGGTGGCAACGTGCACGTGATCCTCGACGTGACCGGATACTTCCAGTAGAGGTTCCAGACCTCGCTCGATGCGCGCCTCCGCGATGGGGCGCGCTGTCCGTCAGCGGGCCGTTGACCGGCCCGCTTTTCCCTTGATTCAGCTAGATGACGAAGACCTGCCCGTCGGGTGCCGTGAATCGTAGATGCCGACGGAACCCGCGATTTCCTTAGTTCAGCCTCCCGGAAATGAGTGTCCCAGTCCGCGGGCAACGGGTCTGCGTCTGCGAAGCTGGCTTAAGGTCCGTAGCCACCGGCTTTTGGCCGGGGGCACTGGAGATTGGACGTTACGACGCCGCGATAGCGGCTGAAGACGGTAGCCAGGCGTGCGAGCGCTTTTTGCGAGCACGCCTGGAACTCGATGCCTCTGAAAAGTGTGCCGCGTCAGCGGCACTGGATGGAGTCCACGATTGCTCCAGTGCCGCTGACGCGGCACCAAACCACGACACCTCTTTACCAGGGGTGCTCGCAAAAAAAACGCTCGCACCCCTGGCTACTGTCTTGTTGCCGCTAGCGCGGCAAATACCCCCGGCTTTTAGCCGGGGGAAAACGAGCATCCCCAAGTTGGCAGCCCGCTTTTGAGCGGGCGACAGAAGAGCGGTGATCGGCGGAAGTTCTGTCGCCCCCTGAAGCGGGCTCGGAACCATGGAGGTCCGCGTTTCCCCCGACTGAAGCCGACGACTGAAGCCGGGGGCTACGGACCTTAAGCCAGCTTCGCCGGCTCAAATCGTCAGCCGCCGACTGGACACTCTTTCCAGGGAACTGTACTTAGGGTAGCCCGCGGCGTGCATCGAGAACGGATACGATCCAGTAGATCGCCTGCCCCAAAAAGGCCGCCCCACCGGAGGGGTGGGGCGGCCGTACGGATGGTCGATTCGAGTGGTTACTGCAGTCCAGGTACGGCGTTACCGGTAAACGTGCCGTTCGAGGTGTTCAGGTTGAGCACGTTGTTCTGGTACGTCTCCAGGGTGCCACCGGCCGAGTGATCGAGGCCCGTGGCGTTGCCCGTGATGGTCGAGGCGGAAACACGGATGAAGGCGTTGGCGCCCGAAGTCTTCAGGCCAGCCCCGGTATTGCCCGAAATCTGTGAGTTCGCAACGATGACGACCGTGCCGATGCCGCCCGCGGCGAACGACACCACGCCATCGCCGTTGTTGCCGGAGACCCGGCTCTCATAGATGTTGACGTTGGCTCTGTCTTCCGCGCGCACGCCCGCCGCGTTCGTGGCGAGAATGCAGTCGTGGATGGTGGCGCGCGCGGCGGTTGCGGCGGCCTGCGGCTTCACCAGGACGCCCTGGGCCGTCTGCGAGATCGACGTGTGGCGGACGACGAGCTGTCCGATACCGGTATCGTTCTCGTAGTCGATGCCGGCTGCCGAGTATGACTTGATGTAGCAGTCCTCCACAAGCAGCGAGTCGCCGGCGATGAAGCGAATGCCGTTGACGCCGAGCGTCACGCCGCTGCCGTCGATCAGGATGTTGCGCAACACGACGTTACGGCCGGTACCCGACGTGATGTTGACGATGATCCCGTTGGTTCCGGACGAGAGCGTGCTGGCCAGGGTGCCGTTCCCTTCGAGCGTGATCGGCTTCGTGATCGTGAGGGCGCCGAACCCACCCGGATCCAGGGCGTCGATGATTCCGCCGCTGGCGGTCTTCGAAATTGCTCCTGCCCACGTCTTGCAGGGAGCCGTGCGGCTGCACGGGTTGACATCGTCACCCACGCCGGAAACCCATGTACGGGTTGCCTGAGCGTGTGCGGCGCTTGCCCCAACTGTTAACGCTATCGCTAAGAAAATTGAGCGCGACCGGACTTTGGTCATGACTTCTCCTCCTAAGTTTTTGTTACGAGAATGCGGGGAATTTCGGTGGATTATGCATCAACGGCAGTGACGTAGGACACAAAATTGTCTTTTTTGCGGCGATCGGCCTGGCAATCTACCCGTCCGAGTCACCGATTTTGGTGCCGGAATCGGTCTTTCGGGGTCGCTGTTGTTCGCGTCCGTGACCGAGGCGGCAGATTCCAGCATCGGCCGCCGGCCCGTCAAAGTCAAGGCGGTTGCCCTGGCCACCTTCCCTGTCGAAGCCGCGGCGACGCGGTTCCGGGTCGCTCAGTTCATTCCGGCTCTGGCGGAAGCGGGCGTCGAGGTCACCTTACTCCCCTTCCTCACCGCCTCCGATTTCGAAGGACTCTACGATCGGAAGAGAATGGTCCGCACTGCGTTTCGTCTTCTCCTTGCGCTTCTCCGGCGGATCCTTCAGATGCCGCGCATCCTGGCCGCCGACGTTCTCTTCGTTCAGCGGGAGGCGATGCTTGTCGGTCCGCCGCTGATCGAATGGCTGGCCATGCGTCTCGCGCGGGTTCCTCTCGTGCTCGATCTCGACGACGCCACCTGGATGCCGATGAGCAGCCCGGTGTACGGGCGATGGAGCGGGTTGCTGAAGTTCCCGAGTAAGGCGAACTGGCTCATTCGAAACGCAAGGACGGTCCTCTGCGGGAATGAGACCATCGCGGCACATGTGCGCGCCATCGGTGTCGATGCCGTGGTATTGCCGACAATCGTCGACGCAGCCGTCTTCGCTCCGGCGGCGACGGCCGGGCCCGAGGAGGCGCTGCCGGTCGTCGGCTGGATCGGGACGCATGGTACGTGGCGATACGTGGAGTCGATTCTTCCCGCGCTCGAGACGGTCGCGCGGGCGGTACCGTTCCGTCTGCGGATCGTCGGCTCAGGACAGCGGGCGCTTTCGCTCCGCGGCATCGACATCGATCTGCTTCCGTGGCGGATCGATCGCGAGGTTCAGGACTTCCAGAGCCTCGACGTCGGGCTTTATCCGCTTCCCGACGATGAGTGGGCCGGGGCGAAATCGGGACTGAAGGCGATCCAGTACCTCGCCTGCGGCATCCCATATGTCGCCAGTCCCGTCGGCGTCGTGAAAGAGATCGGCGAGCCGGGAATCACGCATTTCGAGGCTGTCACACCTGCGGAATGGTCCGGCGCGCTCGCGCGGCTTTTACGGGGCCGCGAAGAACGGCGGCGGATGGGGGCCGCCGGCCGCCGTCACATGCTCGATCACTATTCGGTGCGCGATTTCGCCATGCGGATCGGGAACGTTCTTCGGGATGCCGCCGTGCCGGCCGCTGCCGAGGTTTGCGTGTGAGCGCGCTGGCGCCGCTGGCGAGCCGGTTCGCGCGCGCGCTGGAAGTTCTCCCTCTCGTAGCCTTCCGCGGGCTGAACGGAGGGATGCCGCTTCTTCTGGGGTTGTATATCGGTTATCGCTGGGGGCTGGCGGAGCTCGGGGCGTACACCCTCGCCAGCTCATTCGTTGCCATCGGCCTGATGGTTGTCGACTGGGGATGCACGCGCTGGCTGCCGCGCGAGCTGGCGCTGGCTGGCGTGCAGGAGGGTAGCGGCTCCGGCGTGGCGACGGCGAACACGTTGCGGCTCATCCTCGCCGCTGCCTTCCTTCTTCTGACCGGAGTGCTCTCCGCCGCGGGACGACTTCCCGCGGAATCAGCGCGCTTCGCGATCGAGCTGGGCATCCTGTACCCGGTCTCGATCTTCAGCGTCAATGGCGTGAGCGACCGGATCGTGTCCCGTGAGATCGCCGGTATCGGCGGCGCGGTGGCCTCGGGGCTGACGATCTTTGCGATCGGGGCATGGTGCACGATGCGCGTCGGCTCCGGTCCGCATCTGCTCGTTCTCGCCTATGTCACGGGAAAAGTGGTGGAAGCGGTTTTTCTCATGAGTGGGAGAACGAGACTGTTTCACCTCGTGCCACGTCATGTCCTGCCGATGGCGATCGCGCTCTGGCCCTTCAGCGTTCAGGCGATCCTCGGCATCCTCTACGCCCGCCTCTCGGTCTTCATCGTCGAGCACTTCCGGCACGCCGACTTGGGACTCGTCGGCGTGGCCACCGCGCTGCAGAACATTTTGCTGTTGCTGCCGGTCTCCATCGGTTTGCTGAATTACCCCATCTTCACGACCGCGGCGGCGAAGGGCGACCGGCATCGGATTCGTACAGCTCTCGGCAGCGCCGTGGTCATGTCGGTGGCCGGAGTTGCAGCGGGCGTTGCCGTGCTGTTCGCCGGACGCGACGTCATCTCCCGTATTCTCCATGTCGCACCCGGGTCGATGCTGTTCGTCATCGTGTTTGCGTCCATCGCCGCTTTGACCACAGGCGCGGCGATGTCGGGGCTGTTGTTGCAGGCGCTGGGACGGGAGCGCACGACGGCCAGACTCTCCTTCGTCACGCTCGCCGCTTCGCTGGTTGCCCAGTTCACCTTCGTGCAGTGGCTGGGCTTGTGGGGAGTGGCCGCGGGAATCGCCACGGCGGAACTGGTGTCGTTCAGCGTGTTCGGCATTGCCGCATTTCGCGCCTTTCGTGAGAAAGTGACTCCGCGAATAGGGCACGCGATCGAGGTGCCGGCGCCGGAGTCAGTGCCGCATTGAGCATACCGTGGGTCATTCTTGACCGGGCATTGTGCTCCACGTAGACTCGGCCGTTTTTTCACGAATGCTTTCACTTCCATCTCTGACGGCTGTCGTCGTTCAAACTCTGCTTGTCATGGCGGCAGGCTGGATCCTGTGGAAAGGATGGCGGCGTCTGGCACGGCGTGACTCCGCCGTGGGGCGGATCGCCGGAGCGGGACTCATCCTCAGAGCCTTCGCCGCCCAAGTGTTGTTCTGGGTGTCCTATCTCCGCCTCCCGGTCGCCCGCCGATTGCAGGATGGCGACGGCTTCTGGAAGTTCGCGATCGATTCCCAGATTTACTTTGGCGACTCGTGGATCCTGCTCGGGAAAGGCTGGCACAGCCTGATTCTCGTGAACCGGACGCTTCCATCGCCGGCCTTCCTGCAGGTCTTCGCTGTCTTTTTGATGCTCTTCGGCGCCGTCGCCTCGGTCGGGGCCCTTCTCAACTTGTTTGCTTACTGGGCCTGCTGCGAAGCGGTACTGCGTCTTGGCCGATTGGAAGGTTCATCCCGGCGGCCGACACTCATTGCCCTGGCGGCGCTCAGTTTTTCTCCCTCGCTGGTGCTCTGGTCGACACAGCCGCTCAAAGATGCGTTCTTTCTTTCCGTGGTCGCCGTCTTCGTGATGGCTTGTGCTCAATGGCGCAAAGGGTGGCTCGCTGCCGGCGCGCGCTGGCGTCCGCTGGCCTCATCGTTCGTGCTTCTCATCGTGACGCTGTACGCAATCGTCGGAATCCGGTGGTATTTCGGCATCCTCATGTGTCTGGTGTCGTTTCCGTTTCTACTCGTGACCGCCGTGCAAAGCCGCCGGCGGGTTGTGACGGGGATCGTCAACGCACTCCTCTTCCTGCTGATGCTGCAGGTGGTCCTTTTCGTCGGGGGGCCGTATCTTCCAGCGCCCCTCGCCCGAATGCTGAAGGGGGCGGGGGCTCCAACGGAAGCGGCCCAGAATCTCGTCTCCGTCGTCGAGAAGTCACGCCGGGGGTTCGATGCCGCGGGAGGAATGTCTCAAATTCAGGAAGGGGAGGCGCTGGCGCACGTCGATCGAACGATGCCGCCCGAGCCCGAGGTCGAGACGGAGTCACCAGCCGACGCACGGCAACTGCAGCACGCCGGCTCCGTGCCGCGATCGATCATCGGCCGGATCACCGCCGGTATGGCCGCTGTCGTCGTTCCGCGTTTCATCAGCGAATCTCTCGGCATCATTCACGTCGGTGGTGGCGGCTTGTGGCCGGTGGTCGAAGCCGATACCCTTCTTTTCGACATGCTTCTTTTGATCGTGATCTTCACCGTCGTGTCCGCGGCGCCGGCCGGTGGATTGCGCGATCCGTCGTTCTGGCTTGTGGCCCTGATGACCGGCGGTATCGCAATCCTTCTCACGTACACGATCAGCAACTTCGGCACACTCTTCCGGCACCGCTCGATGATTCTGCTGGGGCTTGCCTTGTTGCTCGCGGTGACGCGGGTGTCCCCGCCTGTATCGACCAATTCAGAGCCGGTGAGTTGATCGGCAGGTTTGTCCATGCCCGTGATCGATAAACACTCGGTACTCTCGAATCTGAACGGTCGCGGTCCTCTGACTCTGGAGCTTGGATGCGGGCCGAGAAAGCGGTATGCCGGCTCGATCGGCATCGACGCGATCGACTACGAGAACGTCGACATCGTCGCCGACGCGGCCGAGGCGCTTCGGGCGTTTCCTCCTGCCTCGGTTGACTTCATCACCTCGAGTCATTTCCTCGAGCATGTCCCCGACGTCGGTCACTTCCTCGACGAGATGGCGCGCGTTGTGCGGGTGGGAGGCCGAATCGAGGTCGTGGTGCCGCATTTCGCGCATCCCTATTTCTCGTCTGATCCGACGCACAGGCAGCCTTTCGGTCTGTACACGTTCTCGTACTTCGCTGAGGACGGGATCATGCGCCGCGGAGTTCCCGCGTACGTGCGACGCCGCAGTCTCCGTCTTCAGGCGGTCGATCTCGTTTTCAAGTCGACGCGGCCTTTCTACGTGCGGCATGTGCTGAAACGAGCAGCCGGGTGGTTGTTCAACTCGTGCCGGTATATGCAGGAGCTCTACGAGGAGAACTTCTGCTACATCTTTCCATGCTATGAAGTGCGGTTCGTGCTCGAGAAAGTCGACACATGAGCCGCAATATCGACGCCGAGGTCGTGGAGGGCTTCGGTGACGAATGGAGCCGGTTCGACCAGAGAGGTCTCTCCGCGGCCGAGGCGCGGCAGCTCTTCGATGAGTACTTCGACATCTTTCCCTGGCACGAGTTGCCGGTTGGATCAGTAGGTCTGGACCTCGGTTGTGGCAGTGGACGATGGGCGCGTCTCGTGGCACCGCGGGTCGGGCGTCTCCTCTGCTTCGATGCCAGTCAGGCCGCGGTGGACGTCGCGAAGCGAATGCTGGCCGGCGTGGAGAATGCGGAAGTGGCGGTGGCAGGTGTCGACGAATTGCCGGTGGCCGACGGCAGCGCCGATTTCGCCTACTCCCTCGGCGTGCTACATCACATTCCCGATACGGCCGCGGCGCTGCGTGCCTGCGTCAGCAAGCTGCGTCCCGGCGCGCCGTTTCTCCTCTACCTTTACTATCGATTTGACGACCGGCCAGCCTGGTACCGGATGCTTTGGAAGCTCAGCGAGGTCATTCGCTACTCCGTCTCCCGCTCTCCCAAGCCGGTCCGTTATGGGGTGAGCCAGCTTCTTGCGGCGACCGTTTACTGGCCGCTCTCCCGCCTGGCACGCCTCGCCGGTCGGATGGGGATGCACGCCGAATCGTTCCCTCTGGCCTACTATCGGAACCGGTCGTACTACGTGCTGCGCACGGACGCACTCGATCGTTTCGGAACGCGCCTCGAGCAACGATTTACGCGTGCCGAGGTTGAGGCAATGATGCGTGATGCCGGGCTGGTGGACATCGTCTTCAGTCCGCACGCTCCGTTCTGGTGCGCGCTCGGGCACAGGGCTCTTAGTGCTTGAGTTTGCTGACTTTACGTCAGTACATCCCTCGGTTTTGTGTTAACCTTCAAGCTCCCTTTATTGCACGGTGAGGTGGGCTGATGATCTTCGCGGTGGTGCAGGTCGTACTCTCATCGATCGCGGGCTTTGCCATTTTTCGGCTTTGGCGCAACATCGCCGCCAGCGGAAGGGCCGTCTTCTGGCTCGTCACGATAGGCCTGCTCGTCCGCGCCATCGGCGGGGTTGTCGCGTTCTGGATGTCGTATCTAGGCCTGCCAATCGCGCGATCACTCCAGATCGGCCGCGGCCTGTGGGTATTCGCCATCGATGCGACCACGTATGTCCAGTTTGCTCTTTTCTATGCCGACAAAGGACTTCAGGCCATCCTTCTGGTCGACAGGTCTCTTCCGGCGCCTTTTTTCATCCAGATGCTGGCTGGGGCGATGCTCTGCTTCGGCAGCGTGGTCTCCGTGGCGATCCTGCTCAACCTCGCGGCGTACCTCGGCTGTTGCGCGATCGTGCTTTCGTTCGGCGGCGCTACGCGGCGCCCGGCCGTGTTCGCGATCGCCGTGCTCAGTCTCTCTCCCTCCGCCGTCGTATGGTCGCTTCAGCCGCTTAAGGACGTCACATTCCTCTTTCTGGTCATGGCGTTTTTCGGTGCCGCTCGCGTTTGGCAGCAGACTTGGAAAAACGAATCGAGCCGGAATCAGGTCGTGCAGGGTGTCATCTGGAGCGTGATTCTGGCCGGGCTCATGTACGGCATCTCCGGCGTCCGCTGGTACTTCGGAGCGGTGATGCTGACGGCGGCCGTGCCGTTTGCGGTTATGTCGATCATCGGAGCGCGCGCCCGATTCGCCGCGGCGTCGGTTTCACTGTTGCTTCTGGCGCTGTCCTTGGGGGCGTTTCTCATCTCGGCCGGTCCCTACATCCCTCGTTCGATTCAGAACGCTCTGCGCACGCAGGACGTGAAGCAAGAGGCTGCCGTGCCCAAGATGGTTCTGACAACGATGGGGGAGTCGCGACGTGGCTTCGACCGGGCGGGGGGGGCGACGATCATCGGAGCGGGGAGCGCGATCCGAAAGATCGACGCCGCGTTCGCCGGAAAGACAACGGCACCGAAACGGACATCTGTCCCGAACATCGTGAGGGAGACTCCCGAGCATCGCGAGGCACCAACGGGAGCCTCGGCTCCTCTCTTGATCGCTTCGCTGATTCCAGCACCCAATGTCGTCGCCGCCCCGGCTCCGGGACCGTCACAATTCGAACCGCGGCCGGCGGCACGGAACGCCGTAGCTGCCGTGGGTCCGCCACCGTCGCCGCGATTGGCGCAGGCCACTACGCCACGTCCGGAACGGAGCGCCGCGCCCTTGCGGCAATCGGTACAGCCCGCTCCGTCGTCTCCGGTGCGGAACGTGACCTCTGCCGCGGCTCCGCCACCGTTGCCTCGGCCGGTGAATCCCCTTCCGCTCGCGCCGGGAGTGATTCCGCAACCGCTTCCGGCAACCGTTCTCCCCGTGTCGCCGATCGCGCGGATCCTCGCCGGAACGGCCGCGATGGTGCTGCCGCATTCGCTGGGGCAGTGGCTCGGCATCGTCGACGTGCGCGGAGGCCGCAGTCTGTGGCTGTTCGTCGAGATCGACACGATCGTCTTCGACATGGTGCTTGCGTTCGCAATCTTCTCCATGGCGGCCGCTGTGCGTCGCCGAACCCTTGGTGCGCCCGTGTTCTGGCTGGCGCTGCTCGTGACCGGGACGATCGGCCTGACGCTCGTGTACACGGTGAGCAACTTCGGTACGCTGTTCCGCCACCGCGACATGCTTCTCGTAGGCCTCGTGCTGCTGCCGCTTGCCGCGGCAGCGCCGGCCGCGAGGCTGAGAAACCTGCCGGATTAGGTGCTGCCGGCAGCGATGGTGCCGCCTTTTTCCCGGTTCGAGAACGCATCGAATGCGTCCAGGCGGCCGCGGAGACGCTCGGTCAGCATTGCGTAGATGCGCGCCGTCTCGGCGACCATCGTTTCGGCGCGCCACCTTGGGTCGACGTGACGGCGGCCATTTTCGCCCATGCGCGCGCGGAGGCCGGGATCGGCGAGCAGCGACGAGATGCGGTCGGCCAGGGTCTCGTAGTCATGTGCGCGAACGAGATAGCCGGTTTCGCCATCGATGACCACTTCCGGCGCACCGTCGATGTCGAAGCTCACGCAAGGCTTGCCCATCGCCAGCGCCTGCGGCAGCACGCGTGCGAGACCCTCACGAAGGGAGGTATGCACGACCACATCCATTGCCGCGATCATTTCGGGAATCCGCTCGCGCTTCATCAAACCGGCGAATACGAAATTCTCGAGGATGCCGGCTCTTGCGGCACGCTCGCGCAGGTGGTCGTACAGAATGCCGTCGCCGATGAGGAGGAATCGCACGTCCGGTTGGCGGCGCACGATCTCTGGTGCGGCATCCATCAGCTCGTTGTGGCCCTTGAGCGGGAAGAGGCGGGCGATCTTTCCCACTACCGGCGCATCCTTGGGGATGCCGAGCTCGCGCCGGACGGCGGCGCCGTCCGCCTTCGAATTGAGGAACCAGTCGAGCTCCATGCCGCTGTAGACGGTCGTGAACTTCTCCCGGCGGTCGATCCCCGCGGCGACGGCTTTGTCGATGATGATCGACGAGACAGACAGGAAGTGGTCCGTCATCGGCGCGCATATCTTCTTTACCAGCCGCCAGGTGCGATTGACGATCCATGGCTGGTATTCGTGAAAAACGAGACCGTGAAGCGTATGAATCACGATCGGTGTGCCGGCGAGCTTCGCCGCAATGCGGCCGAGGACGCCTGCTTTCGATGAGTGCGTGTGTACGATGTGGTAGCGATTGCGACGGATGTGTCGATAAAGCTTCACGAGCGCCACGAAGTCCGCCACGGGGTTGATGTTGCGTCCCAGTTCGGGAATGACCACGAGTTTGATGCTCTTCTCCGCGCGGTCGAACATGTTCCCCTCCGGGCCGCGATCGACGCCGGTTGCCAGCGTGACGTCGTACTCGGCCATACGGTCGAGTCCCTCGCAGGTCAGGAGCGTGTTCTCCTGCGCGCCTCCGAGGATGAGGCGCGTGATGACGTGCAGGACGCGAAGCGGACGGCCCTCGGGCATCAGGCTTCCTCGAAGTCGATCGTCAGTGCGTTCGGAGTGTCGGACATTGTTGGCGGGCTGCCGCAAAGGGCGGGAACGATATCGCCTGCTTTCTGATGCTGTCAAAAAGGAGAGAAAACGCGATCTCTAGTGGTCTGTGCTGACGTGCAGGTGATGATCGTGGACCAGGTTCACGTCGCCCTGACGCGAGACCAGCGGCGCGGCGGCAGGGATGTCGGAGATCACCCATCCGAAGTCGCTCGGCACGAGGGGCTCGAAAGACATGCAGGCACGGCGTACGATCAGTCCGGCCGCGGCGCACTCCCCGACGATCGCCCGAAGACGGTCATCGGCGATCTTCGCTGTCGAAATGAGCACTTCTTCCACCTGCAGTCTGCGGCGGACCTCCGCGAATGAGGTGGTCGTCGAGTAGACCGGAATGCCGTGAATGAACCGCCCGGTTTTTGCCGCGTCGTCATCCGCGAAGGCGACCGGCACGTACTCCAGGCCGGGGTTGTTGAGCAACTCGCGATATACCAGCTCGCCGCCGTCGCCCGCGCCATAGATCAGCACCCGTTTGCCCCCGTGGGCATGCACGGGGAAGAGGCGCCGCAGGATGCGGAAGGCGAAGCGGCTGGCCGCGACGAGCATGAACAGCATGAGCGCATCGAGCACGAACACGCCCCGCGAAAAGCCGTCGAAGCGAAACGTGAAGACGATGACCAGTACCGCTACCAGCGAGCCGAGTGCAACGGCGCGTGCAAAGTCGGTCACGCTGCTGAGGCTCGCGTACTTCCAGAGTCCGCGATAAATACCGGTGACGAGAAACGCCACGAGCTTGACCAGGACGATCAGCGGCAGCGTCTGCAGGAACAACTGCCAATTGGGCGAGCCGTCGAACGGGCCGAACTTGATGGCATAGGCGAGGTAATACGCACCGGAGATGAGCAGCACGTCGAGAAGCACTTCGAAAATGCGGCGCTTGTGTGACAGGTCAAAGAGGAAGGCCACCAGCGGCTTGCTGCGCGCGGCCGCGACTTCCTCTTCCGAGTAGACGCGTACCCGGCCGAGGTAGATGCCAAGGAACGTCAAGACGATGACGAAGCCGGCGATGGCCGCCAGACTGACGTCGAGCGAGGCGCGGCGCGCCAGCAGAGCCAGCGAGCCGGCGGCGATGGAGCACGCGTACAGCATCCAGACGGCATGTTTCTCCGACAGGCCGAGGGCCACGAGGCGGTGTGACGTGTGATCGCGCCCGCCTTGCGAGGCCGCGCGTCCGGCCATTTTGCGCATGACCGTCACGAACGTCGTGTCGAAGATCGGCACGAAGAGTACGAGCACCGGTACCGCGAGCACAGCCAGCAGACTGCGTGAACGGCCGCCCCCGGCGCCGCTCAGCAGCGCGGAGCTGGCCAGGAAGAAGCCGATGAAGAGCGAGCCGCAGTCGCCCATGAAGATCGACGCTGGGTTATGGTTGAAGAGGAGAAAGCCGAGGAGCGCGCCGGCGAACGCCTCCAGCGTCATCGCTTCATTGAACTGGTGATTGAGGAAAAAGTTCACGCCCAGGAAAGCCGCCGCCAGGGCCGCCGTTCCGGCCGCCAGTCCGTCCATGTTGTCCAGCATGTTGAGGGCGTTGGTGAGGCCGATCAGCCAGATGAACGTCACGAGCATGTTGAACGTCGGCGACGCGGTCCAGGGCAGGACGAGGCCGTAATTGATGATGATGGCCGCGGCGATGATCTGCCCGATCAGCTTTTGATACGGCTTGATGTGCAGGAAATCGTCGACCAGACCGACGGCGAAGAGGAGAGTGCTCGCTCCCAGGACCGCCCAGCTCGCGCGCGTCTGTGGCACGAACAGGAGGACGGTCGCGATCACCGCGAGAAAGATCGCAACGCCTCCCATCATGGCCGTCGGCGTCTTGTGCCACCGGTCGGCCTTCGGCGCGGCGACGATGCCGAAACGCCGTGCCAGCGCGCGGACGGCCGGCGTAGCCATGGCGCACAGCGCAAGCCCGAAGACGGCTGTCCTTACCGCGGCGGCGCCGAAAGAGTGTTCCATCATTTCTCGGAACGCATAAGTTATTCGATGTGCCGTTTCAACGCAAACGCAAAGTTATCTCCTGATGGAAGAGCTCGTTCTGCGTTGCGGCAGGCGCAAAGAGCTACGACTGGACTCTGCCGGAGTAATACGCGATGACTTCCTTCAGAATCGTGTCGAGCGTCGTATCGGCGCGGAAGCCGATCAGTTTGTGTATTTTCGTCGTGTCCGGCACGCGGCGCGGCATGTCCTCGAAGCCTTCCTCGTACGCTTCGCCGTATGGAATGTGCACGATCTCCGACTGCGAGCCCGCAAGACCGCGTACCCGCTCGGCCAGCGCGTTAATCGTGATCTCCTCGCTCGAGCCGATGTTGTAGACGTTGCCAATGGCGTCGGGATGGTCCATCAGCGCGGCCAGCGCCTTCACCACGTCGCCGACGTAACCGAAGCAGCGCGTCTGCTCGCCGCTCCCGTAAACCGTGATCGGGCGGCCGGACAGCGCCTGTTTGACGAATGTAGGGATGACCATTCCGTACTGGCCGGTTTGCCGTGGCCCGACGGTGTTGAATAGCCGGACGACCGTGGTCGGAAGCTTTTTCTCGCGCCAGTAAGCGAGAGCGAGGAACTCGTCGATGGCTTTGGAGCAGGCGTAGCTCCATCGCCCCTTCGTGGTCGCTCCCATCACCAGATTGCCGTCTTCGCGGAACGGTACATCGGTGCTCAATCCATAGACCTCGGACGTCGAGGCGATGAGTATTCGCTTTTTCTTCTTGTTCGCGACCGACAGCAGCACTTCCGTACCGCGCACGTTCGTCTCGATGGTGCGCACCGGACTTTCCACGATCAGCTTTACGCCGACGGCTGCGGCGAGGTGGATGATGACGTCGCAGGCATCCACGAGCTCTGCCACCATCGGCATGTTCTGGACCGTGTCGATCGTGTAGTGAAACCGTGGATTCGACTTCAGATGCGCGATGTTCTCGATGCTTCCGGTCGACAGGTCGTCGATGATGGAAACCTCGTCTCCGCGGCTCAGGTAATGGTCGGCGAGATGCGATCCGATGAAGCCGGAGCCCCCTGTGATTAGAACCCTCAATCGTGTCTCCCCCGTGCGCGCGGTCGGGCGTTCAGCGCGGCGGCGGATTATACGGTACGGCTTTATTGAGCGCGGCGACGCGCTCCTGCATCCCTGTGTCGACGTCCTCGAGGAACACCGGATTGAAGCGGACCGCGAGGGCGATGTCGGCCGTGGCGGCATCGAGGTTCCCCTGTTTCAAGTAGGTAACGCCGCGGTCGAAATAGATCTCCGGACGATGATCGGCTGCCAGTGCCGCGGTGTAGTGCTCGATCGCTTCGCCGTTGCGCCCGAGGATCCGGTCGTTCACCGCGCAGATGAGGTGGTAATCGACGGAGAGCTTGCCGGCCCCCTCGATCGGCTGCAGACGCGCCAGGTTGTCGCGCGCGACGAACACCGCACGGTCACCATCAACCTGCAGCGCGGCCTGCGTGCGGAGGGTCAGCGATTTGAGGATGTGGTCTGCGTGCTCGGGCATCCAGGCGTAGTAATAAACCGCCAGCGCCGCGGCGGTGAGAGCGGCGAGGCGGCAGAGAGCACGCGCCATCGGGTTACGCATCGCCACGGTCCCAGGCGATCGCAAGCGCGCCAAGTGTGAGGTACATCAACCGCGGCGCGGCGATCTGCAGCGGAAACTGCGCCAGCGCCAGGACGAAGAACGTTGCCGCCAGAGGCGTGCGGATGGCACGCCCCACCGTCTGCTCGGCTGTCTGTGGCCCGAGGCCACCGGAGCGCCGCCGTGCCGGAATGGCAAGCAATGCGATCGCGGCAAGGAACAGCGCGTAACCCGGCAGTCCTGTCTCGGCAGCGACCTGCAGGTGATCGTTGTGCGTCTCGCCGAAGTTCATCGGCCAACCGCGCGTCCACGCCGGCGGATAACGTTTCTCCAGAGCCAGCCGGGTCAGCATGAAATGGAATTTGAAACAGCCTGGACCGACGCCGGTGATCGGGTCCGCCCGGATCATCTCGACCGCGCTAAGGAAGGGCACGACGCGCTCGGAAAAGAGAACGGGGTAATCGCGCTGCCGCGCCGCGGCGACGAGCCGGTTGAAATTGCCCCCGATTCCTGTCGATGGCCGCAGCGCCACCGCGGCGAAGACCAACAGCAGCACCGAGACCGCGATGGCTTGCCGCCACGGACGCAGCAGCATCGCCACGACCGTCCCCGCCACGAAGGCGATCATCGCCGTGCGCGTCTGGCTCATTGCAATTCCGGTGAAGAGGATCGCGGCCAACGCCCCGAAGAACACGCGCTGCCAGCCCTTTACCGCCACGGCGGCGATCAGCGCGACGATCGCCGGACCGGCCAGCAGCGTACCTACATCATTCGCGTTCCCGAGCAGCCCCACGCTCTGCACGTGGCCCACGACATCCGGCGTGAAGACGAAGGGATTCCAGATGCGTAGTTCCTGAAGCGTCACGACGACCGCATTCGCGAAGGCTCCGGCAAAGACGACAAAAAGCACCGCAAGCCGCAGCCTCGGCGCGACGAGACGGGCGGCGATGTAGATCACCAGTGCGCACGCAACGGTTACCAGGCTGGCCTCACTCAGCGGACGGTTCGTCGACGTCGCCGTCGTCACGATGCTCCAGATTGCGATCGCGGCGACGAGGAACCACTCCCGCCGCGGCAGTGCCGCCAGAGCGTCACGCCACGCGGCGCGCGGCGCGGTCGCGGCGAATACACCAGTCAACGCCAGCGCAATCGCCTCGGCCCGGAATGCCATCTCCTTCGGAAGGCGAAAGGCGTCCAGGGCTCCTCCGGTATAGAGGATCGGGATCAACACGATGCCGGCGCCGAGCAGCATTACCGCGCTGAGCCAGTACCGCAGGCGATCGGTTCTCTCGCGCGCCGCGGAACGTCGTTCCCGCATCGGGCGAAGAGTAGCATGGGCGTCGCGCACCTCCCGGCAGAGGATTCGCGAACATCGACTCTATGGTCTCCTCTCACGCCATCGAAGCGATCCGCCGCTTCTCATCGACTGAGATCTCCAGTTTTGTGGCATCCAATGCCGGGTCGCTGCTCGAGGCCGAGGCGCTGGCGCTGCTCGACAACCCGCATTGCCCCACCTCGGTCTGCGAGACGCTCGCGCAGAATCTGCGCTTGACGGCCTTCTACTCCGTCCGTTTGCGTCTGGTGGGGAACCGCGCCACCCCGCTGGCTCAATCGGTCAAACTGGTGCACTACCTCCACTGGCCCGATCTCCTGCGGCTTTCCGTCGACGTCAAGGTTCCGGCGCAGGTCCGGCGGGCCGTCGAGACGCAGCTTCTTCTCCGCATCGACAAGCTCTCACGAGGGGAGAAAATCGCCGCCGCGAAACGCTGCAGCGCGGCGCTGATCCGGGTCTTTCTCTTCGATCCCGATGACAAGGTCTTCGCCGCGCTGCTCATCAATCAGCGTCTCCGCGAGGAGGATCTGCTGCTCTATGCCGATTCGGACGGTGCTTCCGCCGAGAAGCTGCTGATCCTCTCCTCGGATCCGAAATGGTCGTTTCGTTACGCCATCCGCAGAGCCTTGGCGCTCAATCCTTCGACGCCCCGGGCCGCTGCCGCGTCGCAGTTGCGGTACCTCTCACGGCGCGACCTCTCCCTCATTCACGGCGATCCTGCAACGACGACGTACATCCGCCGCTGCATCGAGCGGCTGGAGCCGGGCGTTTTCACGCGCGAGACGGAACGAATTGACTAGAATGCACGGAGTTATCGGCCACTGACCCCATGCCTGATCAGGATCCCCAGCCGCAAGTGTCGGAGCTCGCCTCGTTTGGTGAGGAGCTTCGGCGTGAGCGGGAGATCAGGGGCATCTCACTGAAGGAGATCGCCGACGCCACGAAGATCAGCAAACGCTTTCTGGAGGCGATCGAGCGCAACGATCACAAGACGCTGCCGGCTCCGGTTTTCACGCGCGGCTTCGTCCGCGAGTATGCCCGCTACCTCGGCTTGAACGCCGAGGAGATGGTCAATCGATACAACTTCGCTGCTGTCGGCGATGACCGCATCGAGCAGTCGTCCCATCTCGAGCGCCTGACCACGCCCCAGGTTCCGCCGCTGCCCGGTAAGAAGCAGCCGCAGAAAGGCATCCCTCCGGCGTATGCGCGCGTCGATCGCAACGTCTACATCCTCATCCTCGTCGTCGTAGCGCTGGCCGGTGTCAGTTACTGGGCGCTGAAGCACCGGCGCGAGAGCCGGGCGGTCGGTGAGGAGCATCTCGCCGCCGAGACGAAAGCCGCCCCTGCTACCGCGCCACCGCCGGTTGCCGCGCCGCAAACCGCAACGCAGTCCGAAATGACCCCGCCGGCCAAGTTGGTTCTGAATATTGAGGTGACCGGGCGGTCGTGGGTGAAGCTGGACGCGGACGGGGAGACCATCATCGACGATGAGCTTGTCCGCGGTTTTCACCGCAGCATTGAAGCAAAGGATGGATTTCGCTTCCGCACGATCGGAAACGCCGCCGGTATCACGCTGACCCTCAACGATCTGCCGGTGCCCGCCCTCGGCCGCACCGGCCAGGTGTTGCACGACGTCGTCTTAGATCGTGCTTCTCTTCAGAAGATGCAAACTCCCCCGCAGACCCAACAATGAGCACAACATCCGCCGAGCTCTCCGGCGATCTCGTCATCGGCCGGATCGATGCGGGCCAGTTTCCCCGCGAAGTCGTGGAGACGATCGCCCGCGGCTTCCTGCCGCTGCCGCAGGATGACCTGATTGCCGTGCTCGCCTATCTGACGCGATCGCCGGACGGCGAGATCGCCGACGCTGCTGCGCGGTCGCTGGCGGACGTTCCCTCGCGCAGCATTCACGCCTTCGCTTCCAACGAAAGCGCGCCGCCCACGCACCTGGTCATGCTGATGCGCGCCAGCGAAGATCCATTCATTCTCGAGGCGCTGATCCGCAATCGGGCCGTTCCCGACGATCTCATCACCGAGCTCGCATCGGTGGCCGACGCGGCCGTGCAGGAAGTCATCGTCATCAATCATTCGCGCATTCTTCGTGCGCCGGAGATCCTCGACGCTCTTCTGGCCAACCCTGCTCTCTCCGCGGACGTGCGCCGCCGCGCGCTCGAGGCGCGGGAGGAGTTCTTCGAGAAGAAGGCTCGCATCGTCGCGCAACAGCCGGCTGAGGTCGAGGTCGATGAAGACGAGCCGATGCTCAGCCTTTCCGAGGAACCGATCGCCGATCTGCTGGAAAAGGCGGTCGAAGAGCCGCAGAGCGACGCGCCACCCCCGGAGCTCAACGAGACCGAGCAGAAAGATGAGAAAAAGCTGTCGATCTTTTCCCAGATCCTTCTCATGGGCGTTTCGGACAAGGTGAAGCTGGCCTTCAAGGGGGGAAAGACGGAGCGGGTGATTCTCGTCCGCGATCACAACAAGCTCGTCTGCAGCGCCGTGATGCGCAACCCCCGCATGAGCGTGCTCGAAGCGGAATCGATCGCCGGAATGCGAAATGTCGAGGAGGAGGTGCTCCGTCTCATCACGTTGCGGCGCGAATGGGTCTCGAAGTACAACATCGTCATTGCCCTGGCGCGCAATCCGAAGTGCCCCGTGGGGGTTGTCGTGCCGTTGATCAATCGATTAACCTTGCGTGATTTGAAGGGCTTGAAGGACGATAAGGGTGTGAGCGAGACGGTCCGCGCCCTCGCCCGGAAGCTTTTCGCGCAGCGAAGCATCAAATCCTGAATGAAGGTCAACTACTACGAAGTGCTCGGAGTCGATCGCTCCGCCTCCGAGCCGGAGATCCGCGAACGCTTTCGCAAGCTCGCGCGGGAGCAGCATCCCGACCGCTACAAGGGCCCTGACAAAGCCGCGGCCGAGGGGAAGTTCCAGACTCTCACCGAGGCCGTCAACGTTCTGACGAACCCGGCGCGAAGGAAACAGCACGATGCGGAGATTGCCACTCCCTCGGCGCGCTCCGCGAGCGGCGCTTCCGATCTGGCGCAAGTCGGGAAAGTTTATCTGGCGAAGGGCATCAAGGCGTACCGTGAAGGGGATTTCCGCACCGCGTACGACAACTTCGACATGGCCGCCAAGCACAATCCGGCCGATGCGAAGGCATTTCAACATCTGGCACTGGCGGCAACGCGTATCCCGGGATACGCCCGTCAGGCGGTACAGGCAATCGAAACAGCTGTTCAGCGGGAGCCGATGAACGCCGCGTATCTGAAAGATGCCGGCATGATCTGCAAACGCGCCGGACTGACGGCGAAAGCAGAGAGATACCTGGATGAGGCGTTAAAGTGGGATGCCGACAATATTGAAATCCGTACGGCATTGGCTGAATTGCGGCAACGTGGCGAGTCCAAGGAAAGTGGAAAGGGGTTTACCCTTTTCAAAAAGGGCTGAGTGGGAATGGACGTGAAGGCATACGGCCTCACAGACGTCGGACGGCAGCGCCAGCACAACGAGGATTCATTCCTCGTCGCTGACGAGGCGAAGCTTTTTCTCGTCGCCGATGGGATGGGTGGGCACGCCGCCGGCGAGATCGCTTCGCGCATCGCCGTCGATTCGATCTCCGAGTTCATCGTTCATACGAAGGAAGACGACGGCACCTGGCCGCATGCCTACGACGAGCAATACACCCGCACCACCAATCGGCTGATGGCCGCGCTGCGCATGGCCAATACGCGCGTTCTCGAAGCGATGCGCAAGGATGCCAAGCTTCGCGGGATGGGCACGACCGTCGTCGCTTGTATGGCTGACGACGGCAAGATCTCCGTGGCCCACGTCGGCGACTCCCGCGCCTACATGATCCGCAACGGCAGGATTTCGCGCATCACCAACGATCACTCCTGGGTCTTCGAGCAGGTGCAGGCCGGGATGCTCACCGAGGCCGAGGCGGAGAAGCATCCCCTCCGCAACGTGATCACCCGCGCCCTCGGCGGCGCTCTCTCCGTCAACCCCGATGCCTCGGAGATCGACTGCCGGCCGGGCGACCTCTACCTCCTCTGCTCCGACGGCCTCACTGGCATGGTTCCCGAAGATCAGATCCTCGAGCTCGTCACCGCCAACGCCGACGACCTCGAGCAAGCATGTCGTCAGTTGATCGACGTGGCCAACGAACACGGCGGGCTGGACAACGTGACGGCAATCCTGGTGAAGACCACCTAAATCTATGGACATTCGAATCGACTACTGCGGCGTTTGAAACTATCTTCCGAGAGCCTCCAGTCTGGCGGCTGAAATCAAACGCGAGTTCGGCATCGACAGCCAGATCGTCCGCGGAAGCGGCGGAATCTTCGTCGTGAGCATCGACGGAAAGAGCATCTTTTCCAAAAAAGATGAAGGACGCTTCCCGACCGAACGCGAGATCCTCGATAAAGTGAGAGCGCTGGCGTAGGTCTGCGCGATAGCGCAGACAGCCCTCAGCCCGGTTAAACTCCGTGCGTGCATCCCGAGGTCCAGGAGATTCAGACAAAGCTGAAGGAAATCCTTTATGACTGCGCGGTGGAGATTCGCGCCACCAAAGCGGCGCTCTATCTCCTCACCGCGGAAGGGCGATTCGAGCTGGTTACCGAATATGGCTTCCGCGGCGCGGTCCGCGCGGCGGCCGAACGCACCGATCCCGTCATCGACCGCTGTGGCCGCGGGCGCACTCCGTTCTTCGTCAACGGTCTCAACGCCGAGCCGCGGTTTTCGCATGTGATGTTCGAGTCGGCCAGCGACCGACTGCTTGCCGCACCGATCTACTTCCGCGGCAAACTCGTCGGCGTCATCGATATGCGCGACAAGGCGGGCAAGGCGTTGTTTGACGCCACCGACCTGCCGAAGGCACAAAAGATCGCCGATCGGATCGGAGAGCAGTTCGTCAACAGGAACGTCTTCGGCCAGCAATTCATCACGCTCTCCGACGCTCCGGAGCGGCCTCTCGTCATCGGCACGAATGTTCCCGTGGCCGAGGCAAGGGTTGCCGGCCCCGCCCCGTCGGCGCAGAGCCCTCCAAAGCCGAAAGCATCGCTCTGGCCGGCCGAGCGCCCGCCGGCCACGAACGTGCCGCGGCTGGCCACACTCATCATCGAAGCGCGCGGCAATGCCGAGCGAATCGCCGTCCCTGAGTCTCCGGAATCGATCGGCGAGGCGGAGCTGGCCGCGATTCGCGACATGCTGCGAACCATGCTCCTGATCCCGGGTGCCGCGGTGGCCTCGGTCTCGGTATTCGGACATATGGGAGGTGTGCAGGAAGTGGCCGCGCGCTCGACGCTGACCGAGGAGGCGATGAACGTCCTCCAGTCGAAGTTGAACCTCTGGCTGACCAAGCGCGGTGACGCCGGCGGCTTCGTCAGAACGAATTTCGCCCTTCCGTTCGGAAATCAGGAGCCACCGATCACGGCCACGCAGATCCAGAAAGTCTTTACCGCGCCGGTGGCGGCGGGCTCGTTCAAAGGGATCTATCTGACCGTGGTTTTCCCCGTCGCACCGGATCGTCCCGCGCACGAGTTGCTGGCCGCGTTTCATGGGCAGCTACAGATGGCCATCGAGCACTCGATGTCGCGGGGCGCGATGCAGGCCGCCCGCACGCGGGTCGCCGAGGCTCTGATCGAGCCCGACTTCTCGACATACCCTGAGCTGAAGCGCCACTCGGAGGCGGTGGCTGGCCGCGCGGAGGCCTTCGCCAGATTTCTCTCGATGACGCCGGCGGAGACCGAGAAGACGCGCATCGTCGCGCTCGTCCATGATGTCGGAATGCGCCTGCTCGATTACGAGCACCTCTACCGCAAGCGCGATATTTCTGCCGAGGAGTTGTCGATTCTCAGGGAGCACGCCTCCGTCGGCGCGGCCATGGTCGAGCCGCTGCTCGGCAACGAGATCGCCCGGGCCGTTCTCTGCCATCACGAGCGCTGGGACGGCGCCGGCTATCCAAACGAGATGCGCGGCTCGGACATCCCGCTTGCCTCGCGCATCGTGCAGCTCTGCGATGTTTTTGAGACGATCATCGCCGTGGAAAGCTACGCCGCGGCCGAGTCGCTCGACCAGGCCGCCGCGAAGATCACACGCGGCGCGGGTACACAATTCGATCCCGATCTGGCCAGGCGTTTCATCGACATGCTGCGCGCGCGTGTGGCGTAACGCCGCCCCCCTTCCCAACGTCTCACCTTCAACGACCCGCCGGCGGAGTCGGAAGAAAAGGGAGAAACCAAATGCTCGCCACTTCCGTGTTCCTGTTGTCCCTTGCTCTCGCTCCGTACGCTCCCGATCCGCTCGTGCTCCGCGCTGTCAGTCCCGATCCACGAATTTCCACTCCTGCCATCGCCGCGTTGCGTCTGGGTGGCCAGCCTGCTGTCGACGCCATGCTGGCGGCCCATGCGCGCGTCACCGGAGACGCGGCATCCGAAGCGCGCTTCCGCTCCGCGCTCGACCGCGTCTGCCGTCAGGCCGACTGCGTCTTTTCCGGCCTTTACTGGTACACCGATCTGGACGAGGCCAAAGAGGTGGCGAAGGTAACCCACCGTCCCATCCTCTCGCTCCGCCTCCTCGGCGACCTCGGCGTGGAGATGAGCTGCGCGAACAGCCGCTATTTCCGCACCGTGCTCTATCCGAACCGCGACATCGCTTCCTGGCTCCGCGATCATTTCGTCCTTCACTGGTCGTCGGAGAGGCCTGTGCCGGCGGTGACGATCGACTTCGGAGACGGCCGCGTGCTGCACCGCACCATTACCGGCAACAGCATTCACTACCTGCTCGACGAGACGGGACGTCCTCTCGACGCGCTGCCGGGTCTGTACGCACCGAAGCCATTTCTGGCGCAGCTACGCGAAATGGTCTGGCTTTACGGCCAGTGGTCGAACACGCCGGCAAATGCTCGTGAGGAGGAACTGCGCAGGTATCACGGCATGCGCGTCATCAGTGCCTCGGAGACAGAGCGCCGCGACAACGCGGGGGCGACCGCCGCGGCGCGCCGGGCCCGGCTACAGCAGCCGGCGTATGCCTGGGAGGCCTCGCGTTATGCGGTGTCAAAGAGCGGCGGCGAGGCAGCGATGTTCGGCAAGATCTCCTTCGGCATGAACTCCATCGTTCGGAGCGTACAGACGATCACCGAGCGCGTCCTGCCCGGCGACGACTTCTCGGAGATCGACGACAACGCGCTCGCTCTGATCCGGGAGAAACGCGCGCCGCTCCACGAACCAGCAGAGTCGCTGGCGCGCGTGATCGAGTCCTTTCGCCGGACTCTCTCTGCCGACACCGTGCAGAATGAGTATGTCCTCCGGCCGCAAATCCATCACTTCTTCGAGGAGAATCCCCGAATAACGTTTGCGGAGCTGAACGAGGCTGTCTACGCCGAGGTGTTCAAAACACCGCGCCAAGACCGATGGCTCGGCCTCCGCTCCGATGAGACATTCACGGCGTTAAGCGCGGAAGGCGTGGAGCAGCACGTTGATCGGGCTCACTGATTCCGCGCGTACCTCCGCGATAGACTTCACCAATGAAGATCGATCGCAACGAGGCGAAACGGATCGCCGATCTGGCGCATCTCGAGTTCGATGACGCGGGGCTGGAACGGATGGCGGGGGAGATGACCACGATTCTCTCGTACATCGACCAGCTCCGCGAAGTCGACGTGGCCGGATTCGAGGCAGTTGCGGCAGGGGAAGCGACGCCGATGCGCGACGACGTGCCGCGCCCTCCGGTCGAACGCGCCGCCGTCGCCGCCAACGCGCCGGCATTCAGCGGCGACGGTCACTTCATCGTCCCCAAGGTGATCGGTGACTGAGCTTCTGCATCTGCCGTGGCACGAGGCGCGTGAGCAGGCGAGCAGCCGGGAACTGGTCGAAGCGTCGATCGCAGCGATCGATACGCTCAATCCGCGGCTGAATGCATTTCTCCATGTTGGGCGCGACGCCGGCGAAGGGATGCCGGTGGCGGTGAAGGACAACATCGTCACCACCGGGATGCCGACTACCTGCGCCTCGCGAATCCTCGGCAGGTTTCTCTCACCGTTCGACGCCACCGCCGTGGCCCGCCTGCGCGCGGGGTCGTGCAGCATCGTCGGAAAGACCAACCTCGACGAATTCGCCATGGGCTCCTCGACCGAGCATTCGGCGTTCGGACCGGCGCGGAATCCGTGGGACACGACACGCGTACCCGGCGGCTCCTCGGGAGGCTCCGCCGTGGCGGTGGCCGCGCGTATGGTTCCGGCGGCGCTCGGCTCGGAGACCGGCGGCTCGGTGCGCCAGCCGGCGGCGCTTTGCGGCGTGGTCGGACTCAAGCCCACCTACGGGAGGGTCAGCCGCTATGGACTGGTGGCGTTCGGATCGAGCGTCGACCAGATCGGTATCGTCACGAAAACCGTTCGCGAATGCGCGGAGATCTTTGGCTTGATCGCGGGCCACGACCCGCTCGATTCGACGTCGTCGATGAACCCGGTGGACGACTACGCCGCCGATCTCGAATCCGGCGTCCGCGGACTTCGTTTCGGGGTCGTGCGCGAAGCGATCGATAAGCTGGAAGGTGAGGTTCGCGCGAACTTCGAGGATGCGCTCCGCGTCCTGCGCGCCGGCGGCGCGATCGTCGACGAGGTTAGCGTGCCGTCGATCGGCTATGCCATCGCCATTTACTACATCGTCGCCAACGCCGAGGCGAGCGCGAACCTGTCGCGGTTCGACGGTATTCGCTACGGCCGGCGCAGTGAACGTGCCAAGACGTTGCGCGAGGTCTATTTCGAGTCGCGCGGCGAAGGATTCGGCGATGAGGTGAAGCGCCGCATCATGCTTGGAACCTTCGCGCTGTCATCCGGCTACTACGACGCCTATTACGGTCGCGCTCAGGCCGTTCGCGCGAAACTGCGCGCCGATTTCGACGTCGCCTTCGAACGGTTCGACTATCTCCTGACTCCGACGACCCCGGAGCCGGCCTTTCCGATCGGCGCGAAGACGGACGACCCGCTGTCGATGTACCTCAGCGACATCTTCACCGCCCCGGCAAACCTGGTGGGAATCCCGGCCATCGCCGTGCCGTCTGGTTTTTCGCGCGCGCGCCTGCCGCTCTCGCTGCAGATCATGGCGCCGCATTTCGCGGAGCGCGCCCTCTTCCGTGCAGCCGGATTCTTCGAGCACGAGACGGGATACTGGCGTGAACGGCCGCCGGTGTGCGCGTAGTACATCATTGGCGGGCGCTGGCTCCGCTGGTGATGTCGTGAACGGTGAAGGTCACGCGATAGTCGGCGCGTAGCCAGCGCGCGACGAACGGCAGTTTCGTTCCGCCGCTCTCGCGCCAGTCGTCGTATTCAATCTCCTCGGGGAGAATGCCGAGCGGCGTGACCAGTTCACGATGGCGTCTGGTGACGACACCGTGCGTTTCATCGATCGTCCAGACCTCGCCGTTCGCCATCTCGAGCTTGTCGCCGCCGGCGACACGCGATATTTTCGGAGTGGGGACGCTCACGAACGCTGCCAGCGCGCGATTCGCTTCCGGCGGATGTGCCAGCTCGCTCTTGTAGTCGATCTTGTCCGCCGTGATCGTCAGCGTGAATGGTCCGCTCTTTGGATCGTCGCGCCCGTTGTAGCGCTCGACGGTCCCGGTTACGACACGCGTCACGGCGCCTCCCGGTGTGGCCGGCAGCCGGGCCAGGAGTGAATCGGCAGTGGGCAGCGGAACGGCCGGTTGCGGCGCGGCAGCATGGTTCCAGCCGGCGTATGCGACGCTCGGAACGCCGTTCGGCCGGATGTGGCCCTGGTGACAACTGTTGCACGTCACTACGGTCTTGCCGTCGAAGTTTCGTGCGTTGATGTCGTGCTCCATGGCGATCATCTTCCGCGCCGTCTCCTTCGCCGCTTTTTCGTCCGACTCCCATTCCTTCGCGTGGCAATGACCGCAGGTAACGCCGAGGGAGTTGGACATGAAGGCCATGACCGGGATGAGCTGCGACGTGGAGAGGCCTTGCAGCGTCTTGATGTTTTTCTTCGTCTGCTCCACAGGCAGATCGTTTGATTGCGCCGAAGCGAAGAGAAGCAGCATCGCGGCGATGATGATGCGCATCAGTCCTCCCGTTGAAACACGGCGCGAAAGTGCCCGCGCTCGGTGTTGCCGTCACAGATGAGCCGTCCGCCGCTGATCCACGCCTCCACGGTTTCGGTGTGCGCTCCCGGTCCTTGTAACGTCAGGTCGAGCCGCCCCTCGCGCCATGTGGCCCGGCCCTGCGCGGCCGGGATGCCGTCGACGGCGCGCCATCGTCCGTCGGTGACGACGTGCCACGCCTGATCTTCCGATCGTCCGCCGGAGACGCGGTGCTGCCGCACCGAGACACCGCGGGCATCCTGGGCGATCGACTGCGTGTAGGCGTCGTACGCGTGCGGAACCATCATGCCGAAGTCGCTCTGCGTCGCCACCAGCGACCACCGGCCGTTGAGAGTCGGACGGGCGATGGCTGGAGTGATCGATGCGCGCGTGCACGCAGCGAAGAGGGCCAGCGGAACGATGGCGATGGCAACGACAGCCAGGATGGCAGCGGTGCGGCTGCGCGCAGGCGGCCGGCGGAGCGTCGCTACGCGGCGTTCGATCGAGCTCGAAGCCATGCCCAGTACGAAACCGCCGCGCACGCTCATCGCTGCGATGCGGACGAGCGCTGCCGCGTACGCGCGCGGCGACAATTGCCGGGCTGCTTCTTCGTCGCAGGCCAGCTCGCGCAACTCGGCGATCTCGCGCCGGAGCAAGGCTGCGATCGGGTGAAACCAGAGCGGAAGTGACGTGACCTGTAGCAGCGCGTTCACTGCGAAATCGCTTCGTCGGACGTGCGCGCGCTCATGAGCGAGTGCCGCCGGCAGCAACTCGCTGTCCGCCAGAGACGGCGGAAGAAGGATGGTCTTTCCGATGGTCACCGGCGAGGCCACATTATCGGAGATGCGCACACCCTCGGCGAAAGGGCGGGAGTGAGCGAGGAGCCGGCGCGTGTGGTGTCCGGCGACCAGAAGTCTCACGGCTGCGAACAGCGCCCCGGCAAGATAGACGATGGCAATCAATCCGGCTGTCCTGCGATTCAGAGAAGGTTGCGCTTCGACGATGACCGCGCGTTTAGTCAGAAGGTTGCCGCCGGGTGAAGGGGAAGCCGGTTGTGTGGGCCGCGGGATGCCCGCCTCGGTGCGGGGCACCATCGTCATCACCGGCGAGGCGACGGCAACGACGAGCGTCAGCACAACAAGCCAGAAGCGAAGATTTGCAGGCGCGCGGCGAAGGAGGCGCGCGGTGCCGATTCCGATCAGCGCGATCGCGGCGGTCTGCCACGCCGCGTTGACGACAAACGTCACGATGACTTCAGCGATCCGATCCACGGCGCTCCTCCTCTTCCAGCATTCCGTTCAGCCGCCGCAGGGTCTCCGGCGTCAACTGTTTCGTTTCCACGAGGCTCATGACCAGCGCTTCCGCGGAGCCTCCAAAGATTCGCTGCACGACGTCGTGGAGCGTGGCGCTGAGCGCGTTTTCCCGCGAGATCGCCGCGCTGTAGTGATAGGCGCGGTCGGCGAGCGTACGGCTCGCCTTTCCTTTGCGAACGAGCACGTTCAACATCGTCTGGACGGTGGTGTAGGCCAGCCGGCCGCCAAGCCGCTCCTGCGCCGCGGCCACCGAGGCCGGTCCGCCGTTCCAGAGCACCTGCATGATCTCGAGCTCGAGAGGGGTCAGTTGGTCGGTTTGTTTGCGTCGAGGCATCTCATCTCCTAAAGCGTTAGGACAAGGTCGGTCCACGCGCCTGCTTTGTCAACTAAAACTTTAGGAGTGGAGGTGCGGACGGTCCGAAATGCGCTTCCCGGTGCGTTCCCTCGTCCTCACATTCATGGATTTCGAGACCGATCCCGGCGATCGGTGCGAGCTTCTGCCGGTTTGAAGGCAACATTGCGACATTCCGTGGCAACTCTGCCTGCCGGCAATCTGCGGTTCGAATCGTTCGATCAAACCGGGATGCGATCAGGTGCTCGCTTGCTCCGCCGGGATCAAAACGATGTACACCAGATCGAAACGACACTGGCAAGCATCAAAACGGATGACGTTTTCGACGAGGACACTCATACCATGGTAAGAGCATTTGCTTCGTTCTGTCCATCGCTTGCGTCTTTTTGAAGGTCGCGCGCTTCATTTCGACGCTCGCTTACTTCGTTTTCGACTTAATTCTCGGCCACGCGAGGAGATATTTCGTCAGTTCGAGCTGCAAAATATAACCATGGTGAGATTATTGTCGCCGATAGGACACTAGTGCTCTTACCATGGCAAGAGCGTGAGGATCGTTTCGAACCTCGCGAGCATCCCTTCTAAGCTCGCGAGCATGATTTGGAACCTCGCGTGCTTCGTTCTTACCCTCGAGCTCTTACCATGGCACGAGAACTTGGTTCGTTTTAATCCTCGCTCTCTTGTCATGGTAAGAGAGCATTCGTCATTTTGAAGCTCGCGAGCTTCACGACCACAAAACGTTCGCAGGTGACCACGAGCCTCCCTATGCCTTAGGCGACGAGAGTCTCTCCGCCGACTGGATTGATCGGTCAGCGGACGGCGTGCGATCGCGTCTCGAACGTCACGAAACGTCCGGCGATACGGCGTTCGGTGGCGTCCAGCTTCTCGTAGGCGACGAGAAACTGCCCGGGTCCTACGGCGATCACCGAGGGATCTCTCGCGTCGGCGGTGGTTGTGGCGATCGACAGGGGAATGACGTTGCCGGCGCGATCGATGGACGCTCCGAGGATGTCGTCGTGGTCAGCGCCGGCCACGTGCGTGCGCCAGATGACCAGATAGCGCTCACCGTCACCGGCGATATCCGGGCGCGTCAGGCCGGAGTTACCGGCAAATCTGCCGACAACGTTAGGCTGCTGCGTGGCTTGGGTGAAGTCGACGAGCCCCGAGGAGGGTAGACGGGCAGTTACTACCGCGTTGTCCGTTCCGCGGAACCAGGCCATCATCACGTCGCGGCCGTCGCTGCCTATGGCCGGTTGCGCCTTGCTGTCGAACGTAAACCCCTGCTCAGCGGAGAGTGTGTAGAGCGAAACGAACTGCAGAAGGTACGAGTTTGTGAATGTGGTGATCAGGCACAGACAGTTCCCGAAAAAGAATCCACCGCCGGTGCAACCGGGTCCCTGGCCGCAGGTTGTCGTCCTGGTCGTCACCACATGGCTGGAAACGACTTGAGGGAAGTCGGTCCCAACCGTCATGTCGCTGACTGCGATGCCGGTATCCAGGGGACTGGCAGCCGAGCCGTCCGCCCTGATCTGCCACACCTGCTTTCCAAGAGAAAACCATGTCGTTTTTCCCGAGCGGACAATCGGTGGGAAGCTGGGCGCCGCCATCAGTATCGGGAGGACGGACGGAACCGAGGGGTTCAAGTCCTCGTCCAGCCGGCAATACACCGCAATGGTGGATTGCGGATAGGTATCGGGAATCTCAAGCCACCCGATCGTGAATCCCTGCCCGCTCGGGTCGGCGGCGACCGAAGGGGCGGTCACCTCGACGAGATTGGGTGAGGCAACGGGGATTCTGCGAACCGCGCCGGCGATGTGGCCGGTGGCGTCCAGCCGTGCCACGGAGATCCGGTCATAACCGTCGGAGCCGAGCATAGCCCACGCGATCAAGACGCCGCGTCGATCCCTTGCCATGGCCACGGCAGGAGTATTGAAGGTGGCCGGCGTCAATTCGCGAGGAAACAGTTGGCCAGGAATCGGATCCGAAGCAATTTCCGCACTGACCGTGGGCTGCGCGAAGGCCGCGACCGTCTGAAGAATGAGAAGTAGAAGCGGGAAAATGATTCTGCGCACCTTCCTGATACGGCCTCGGGCGATGAAACGTCCCATCCTCTGCTACACTTTCGCTCGTGCGTAAGTGGTGGGTGGGCCTACTCGGGTCACTTCTTCCGGCGGTACTCGTCGCCGCGACTTCTTTCAAAGTAATCACGCCCGAAGTGCGTGCGGCGCTCACCACGGATTACACGATCGAGGTCGTGGTCAAAGCGCATGACGGCGATGCTTGGAGTCGCCTGGCAAAGCGCGTGACCGGCGACGGCGATCGATGGGACGAGATCGCCGCATTCAATCATGCCGGCGGCAACCTCACCACCGAGCAGCAAGTCCGCATTCCGTTCAGCATTCTCCGCCCGAATCTGCAGCGCGACGTTGCAGCGGCGATCTTCCCCTCTGACAGTTACGCCGCCGACGGATGGCGTCACGTCGTGGTCGGCAGCAGCGGCATCGAAGGGGAATCGCTCTGGAACATCGCCGAGTGGTTCACCGGCCGCGGCGAGAACTACGCCGCCATCCGTGCCGCGAACCCGTCGCAGGGACTCTCGACCCGCAAAGGTGACGTGATCCTCATCCCGAAGGAGCTTCTCGCTTCGGCATTCCGCCGCGGCGAAATGGAGGAACGTAATGCACCGAAGACAGCCGAGGTTCGGAAATCGGAGGACGATCCGGAAGAGCGTACGAGCGAGGATGCTCATGCTGCGGCAGCTTCGGTACCTGAGGCAGTGGCCGTCAGCGGCCAGCCGTCGCTGACGTACGACCGGACCTCTGACGAGCCGTTCGCGGTCTACCGGCTGCAAAAGGGCGAGGCGCTCTATTCATCGGTGGCCATCCGTTTCACCGGCCGCGTGTATGCGAAAGACGTCGGCGATGTGCTCGAGCGCATCGTGACGTTCAACGGCATCGACGACGTGGCCAGGATCCCGATCGGTTACCGCGTCAAGATCCCGATGTCGTTGCTGCTGCCGGAATATCTGCCTGCCGATGATCCGACGCGCATGGCGAACGAGCAGGTGAAGCGCGAGAGCGCCAAGCTTGCCGTCCGCCCGCGCGCGAAAGGCCTTGCCGGCGTTCGCGTCGTTCTCGATGCCGGCCACGGCGGGCGCGACGCCGGCGCCACGTATGACGACGTCTGGGAATCGAACTACGTGTATGACGTCATGTGCCGGCTCAAGCATCTTCTGGAGAAGAAATCGGGAGCGGCTGTTTCGGCCACGACGAAATCGGAGCAGGCTGGTTACGCCATCCCGGATGACGACGAGTTGGAGGAGTCGACGGACCATATCGTCCTCACCTCGCCGAAGTACGTCATCGGCGATCCGGCGGTCGGCGTGCATCTTCGGTGGTATCTCGCGAACTCGATCTTCCGCCGAGCCATGAAGCAGAGCGTGCCGCGCGAGAAGGTTGTTTTTCTCTCCATTCACGCCGACTCGCTCCATCCGGCGTTGCGCGGTGCGATGGCGTACATTCCGGGGCAGCGGTATGTGACCGGGTCGTATGAGAAGAGCGATCAGGTGTATCTCGCGCGCGCCGAGGTGCGCGAGAGCCCGGTGGTGCGGCATTCGGAGAAGGAGTCGCTTGCCGCCGAAGGGCTGTCGCGCGATCTGGCGGATTCGATCATCGACGCCTTCCAGTCGGATGGCTTGAAGGTCCATCCGTTCAACCCCGTGCGCGACAACGTCGTCCGCGGCGGCCGCGAGTGGGTGCCGGCCGTGATCCGCTATAACCTGATCCCCACCCGTGTTCTCCTCGAGATCTGCAACCTCGGCAACGAGAAGGACCGCGCGCTGATGAAAACGAAGTCGTACCGTCAGAAGGTGGCCGAAGCGATCTACGAGGGTCTGGTAAATTACTACAACGACCGCGACGACGGGCAACGGGCTGTGCCGTCGATCGCCAGCGGGCGATGAACGCGGTTGCGGGGTCTCGCGGTTGCGCGGTCTCGGGGTGGGAGGGGCCGCGAGACCCCGCAACTGCGAGACCGCGCAACCAGCGGTTCAGAACACTTCGCCGCGCATATAATCCCCCGCCGCGATGCCCCGCTCTTTTGAAGGCGATCACAACGCCGAAGGTTTGCGCTTTGCGCTGATCGCCAGCCGGTTCAACGACGAGATCGTCGATGGATTGCTGCGGGGGGCGCTCGATTGTCTGTCACGGCACGGCGCGGCGGACGACCACATTAGCGTCTACCGCGTCCCGGGGGCGTTCGAGATTCCCACGATGGCGGCAACGCTCATCGCGGCCGGTGGGAGCGACGCCATCGTCACGCTCGGCTGTCTCCTGCGCGGCGACACGCCGCATTTCGATTTCATCTCCGCGCAGGTGACAAGCGACCTTTCGCGGGTGGCCATCGACGCGCGTTTCCCGGTCGCCTTCGGCGTCATCACCTGCAACACGCTCGAGCAGGCGGTCGAGCGCTCTTCGCCCGGCAGCGGCAACAAGGGGTGGGAGGCTGCTCTGGCGGCGATCGAGATGGTCAACCTCTTCCGTGCCCTTTATGGCGAGGGAAAGTAATGGGAGCGCGCCGCAAAGCACGTGAGCTGGCGCTGCAGATGCTCTATCAGTTCGACCTCTCCGGGAACGGGCCGGATACGATCATCGAGACGTTCGAAGACCTGCAGAAGGCGAAACCGATTACGCGCGAATTCGCCACGAAGATCTTCCGCGGGACCGTCAGCTACATGCCCGACATCGACGGCATGATTCAGGCGCAGGCTGACAACTGGCGCCTCACGCGCATGGCTGTCGTCGACCGCAACATCATCCGGATGTCGGTGTACGAGTTCCTGCACGAGAGCGGCACGCCGAAGCTCGTCGTCATCGACGAAGCGATCGAGATCGCCAAGAAGTTCGGTAACGACAAATCGTCGCAGTTCATCAACGGAATCCTCGACGGGATACTGAAACGATACAATCTCGGATCGTGAGCAGAAACCAGAAACCAGAAACCAGAAACCAGAAGATGGCGAGCATCTTTTTCTGGTTTCTGGTTTCTGGTTTCTGGTTTCCGACGCTAAGGGGAGACCGTTCGTGAGTCTTCTCGGCCGCCTCGAGGACCTCTCTCTCACCGACATCGTTCAGATCGTCTATCTGAGCCGCCGTACGGGTGTGCTGGAGATCGTCGACGATCGCGGACGGCACACGGTGCTGTTCCGGCAGGGACTGGTCGTCAACGCCTCGTCGCCGGAACATCCGGACCTGCTGGCCTACCTGGTGGCGCGCGATCTGATCCCTGAGGCCGCGGTGCCGGGGCTGCGGCAGATGGAGGAGAACGGGATCCCGTACGGAACTGCCGCCGTGGAAATGAATGTGATCAGGGCGTTGGATCTTGGGAACGCCATCCACGAGCGGATCGTCAGCGTCGTCGCGCCGCTGCTGCAAAGCCGCGAAGGGGAGTTCAACTTCATCCTCAGCGATCACATCGGTCCGCTCGACGTGGAGTACGACCCTGATGCGATTTTCAAGGAAGGCGGATTCCCACCCCAGAAGATCGTCAGTACGGCCGATGGCGAGAAGCTCAAGCCGCTGCGCGGCCTCGAGGAGTCGTTGAAGGTCGGCAAGGCTCTGCTCCGTTCCGCTTCCTCTCCCGAGGCTCCCTCGCCGACACTCGACCTCGGGCTCGGCCACGCCAGGCCGCCTGAGCTGGCGCTTGTGCCCGACGACAATGTTCTCCCGTTTCCGACACCTGACGAGCATGACGATCAGGCGTTCACGCAGGTGTCGGATGGGGAGCCGTTCCCCGGCGGGCCGGGCGGCGAGCAGATCCTGAGTGAGTCCGCCCTGAATGAGTCCGTCTCGCGGGCGTCCGGTCTGCGTGAGCCTGTTTCCCGTGCGCCCGTTTCCCGAAAGTCCGGCCAGTTCAAAGTCTCCGGCGGTTTGATCGAGATCGAATCGCCCGATGCCACGTATCGCAACGTGGTGCTGTTCGAGCGCAACCCGCTGATCCGGGTCGCGGCACGGCGCGCGTTCGGGAAGAACGGCGTGAAGATCGCCCAGTTCGGGACGATCGAAGACGCCCGCGCCGCGATCGGCGACTTCATCCGTGCGAGTACGTTTTTCGTCACGTTTCTGGAGTTGGCCGGCAACGCCGATGTGCTGATGCAGCAGCTCAAGCGGAAGAATCCGAAGCTTCCGGTGGTGGTCATCGACGCCGAGGCGGACATGCGGCGCCGTCACGATCTGCTGCGCCGTGGTGCCGACCTTTACCTGACCAAGCCGTCCCCCGCGCGCCTGCAGCCCGGGCTGGCCGAGGAGGAGCTGAACCTCTTCGCGGACGAACTGGTGCTCTTCGCGGAGCGCGCATTCCAGCAGTGGGAGCAGTACACCGGCGGTTTCGATCCGGACGCCGGCAAACGCTTTTACGAGACCGCGGAGAAGGAGAACATCGACCGGAGTTTCGGTCTGCTCAAACAGCTGATCAACGAACTGTCCAATCCGAACGACATCGGCGAGGTGTCGGCGACGATCCTGCGGCTTTCGGCCGAGTATCTCGACCGAGGTGCGCTGTTCATCGCCGGCGACGACGAGTTCACCGGTGTCGCGGGATTCGGCGTGACCGGGGGCGGCCAGGAGATGCCGGCGCGTGTGAAGTCGATGCACATCTCCCGCGCCATGCCCTCGATTCTCGGTGACGTGGCAGCCTCGGGCGAGGTCCATCGGGGGAAAATGCGCCGTACTGCCGCGAATTTGGAGCTGATTGATGGCCTCGGCGGTTTGCTGCCGACGGAGGTCGTGGCGCTGCCGATCATGCACGCAAGGCGCACGATTGGTATTCTGTACGGCGACAACGCCGCGAATCGCGCTCCGATCGACACCATGACAGGACTCGAGATCTTCCTTTCCCAGGCCGGCTATGCCTTCGGCAACGCTGTCTTCGCGGCGGAAAAGGCCCGACGTTGAAAGTCCTGGTCGTCGAAGATTCGAGCTCGATGCGCGCCTACCTCACCACGATCATCGAGGGGGGGACGGAGAGCTTCGATCTCGAGATCGTCGAAGCCGCCAGCGGGTTCGAAGCGCTGAAAACCCTGCCGCATCACAAGTTCGACGCCATCCTCACCGACATCAATATGCCGGACATCAACGGTCTGGAGCTGGTGTCGTTCCTGAAGAACCACCCCGTCCACCGCGCCATCCCGATCATGGTGATCTCCACCGAGTCGCGCGAAGAAGACCGCAAACGCGCCGAAGCGTTGGGAGCCGAGGAGTATCTGGTCAAGCCGTTCCAGGCGAAGGACCTGATCGAGAAGCTGCGGCGGCTGCTAAAGGTGGCGTAGGCCACTCGGCAGTCTTTATCTGCGCTCCATCTGCGTGATCTGCGGATAGACCTGGATAAGCCCGTGATGCGCAGATAGCGCAGATGAACGCAGATACAATGCCCCCCGAATGACCAAAGAAGACGATCGGGCGAGGGACGAGTTCACCAGCGAGGCGGAGGAGCTGCTCGAGACGCTCTCGCGGGATCTCGTCGAATTCGAGTCGCAGGGGCGGGATGTGCGGCCCGAGGTCATCAACAAGATTTTTCGCGAAGTCCACTCGCTCAAGGGGTTGGCGGGGATGCTCGGCTTCGGGGAGATCTCCGAGCTGTCGCACAGCCTCGAGGACATGCTCGACCGGCTGCGGATGGGGAAGATCGAGATCACGAAGGAATTGATCGATCTTCTCTACGACGCCGTCGATTCGCTCAACCGGCTGGTCATCGGCATCAACGATCCGACGATGGGCGGCCTCGTCGACATCACCGGGCTGACGCGGCGCATCCATCAACTGGCGACCAACCAGATGCACAGGGCGAGCGAAGATCCCTTTGCGGATCTGACGCTCGACGAGCAGACGAAAAAGTCGCTCACCGAGTACGAGGAACATCGCCTTCTCGAGAACGTCAGGGCGCGGAACCACATCCTGGCGGTGGAAGTTCGCTTCGACTTCGCCGATTTCGATGAAAGGCTGCGCGCGCTGACGGAAACGTTGAGCAAGGCCGGCGAGGTCATCTCCACGCTGCCGGCCATCGACGGCAGCGGTGGCACCGGGATCGCCTTCCGGCTTCTGTATGGGTCGATGCTCAGCGAGGAAGCCGTGGCCTTGCTTGTTCCCGCGGGGCAGGTGCTGTCGCTCAGGAAACAGGAAGTGCCGGCGGCGGGCAGCGCTTCCGAAGCCACCGCCGTCGAGGCTCCGGAGGAAGACCTGTCACTTCGCTCCATCTCGCAGACCGTGCGCGTCGATATCAGCAAGCTCGATCACGTAATGAACATCGTCGGCGAGCTGATCATCGAGAAGACGCAGCTCGACTCGCTGACGCGGTCGCTCCATCAGGGCGAGGCGCTGCAGCAGGCGCGGGTCACCGCCCATGAGTTGGCGAAGATCGCCCGCAACCTGGAGCGCAAGCTCAACGAGCTGCAGCGATCGGTGATCGAGACGCGCATGGTTCCCGTCGGACAGATCTACGCGAAGCTTTCCCGCGCCGTGCGCAAAGTTGCGCGTGAGCTGAACAAAGAGATCGAGCTGGTGATGCGCGGCGAGGACACGGAGCTCGACAAGGTGATGGTCGAGGAGCTGACCGATCCGTTGATGCACATCATCCGCAACGCCCTCGACCATGGCATCGAGCCGGCGGAGGAGAGGGCCAGCAAAGGCAAAAATCCGATCGGCAAAGTGACGCTGAACGCGTATCAGCAGGGGAACTCCGTCGTTCTCGACGTCACCGACGACGGGCGCGGGATCGATCCTGAGGTGGTGCGCAAGGCGGCGGTGAAGCGAAACCTCATCGCCCAGCACGATCCCTTCGACCAGCGGCGAGCCTACGAGATGCTCTTCACACCCGGCTTCTCGACGGCGGCGGTGGTGACCGAGATCTCGGGCCGCGGAGTCGGGCTCGACGTCGTCAAGAGGAATCTGCAGGAGTTGAAAGGATCGATCGACATCCTTTCCGTCCCGGGCGAGGGAACGACCTTCCGGGTGATGCTCCCGATCACGCTGGCCATCATCCAGGCGCTGATCGTGCGGGCGGCCGGCGACCAGTTCGCCATTCCTCTGACGTCGGTCGAGGAATCGCTGCGCATTTACTCGCGCGACATCCGTACCGTGGAACGGCGTGAGGTCTTCACGCTACGCGACTTCACGCTCCCGCTGCTTCGCCTCTCGGATGCCTTCCACCTCGACAGTGATCGCGATGAGTCGCCGGACGCGAAGTGGTTCGTCGTCGTCACGCGCTCCGGAGAAAAGGTGGCCGGCATCCTCGTCGACGCGCTGGTACGGCAGCAGGAGGTCGTGATCAAGTCGATCGGAGAGCGGCTGAAGACCATCCCCGGCATCGCCGGCGCGACGGAAGTAGGGGAGGGGGAGATCGTGCTGGTGATCGACGTGGGAACGTTGATCGAGCAGTTCGGAGGAAAGGCGCGGGAGGCGCGGGCGGGGGTTTTGGTGTGATGTTCGAGGAATTCTTCGGTTTTACCACCAAACCCTTCGGCAAAACGCCTGATCCGGGGTTCCTGTACGAGAGCCCGCAGCACGGCGAAGCGCTGGCGAGGTTGGAGTACGCGGTCGAAGAAAAGGAGCTGTCACTGCTCGTAGGGGAGATCGGATCGGGGAAGACGACGTTGTCGCGCGCGCTGATCGACCGCATCGGCGAAGCGCGTCCGGTGATCCTGCTGATCAACCCGCGTCTGACGCCGGCGCAACTCCTGCGCTCGATCGCCTCGGGGCTCGGTCTGCAACCCGCGCGCTTCCGCAATGACCTGCTCGATCAGATCCACGCCAGACTCTTCGAGCTCTATGAAGAAGGCCGGGAGCCGGTGCTGATCATCGACGAGGCGCAATTGATCCCGGCCAAAGCGACCTTCGACGAGATCCGGCTGCTGACGAATTTCCAACTCGACGATCAGAATCTGCTGTCCGTGCTGCTCATCGGCCAGCCGGAGCTGGAGGCCCGTCTCGAGCGCCCACACTACGCGCCGCTGCGGCAGCGGATCGGGATGCGCTACCGCCTCGGCCCCTTATCGCTCGAGGAGACGGAGCGCTATATCGAGCACCGCATCCGCGTCGCCGGCGGGTCGCGCAGTCCCTTCACCGGCGAAGCCGTCCGCGCCATGTATGACATCAGCGGCGGAATCCCGCGCCTGCTCAATACTCTCGCCACCACGGCATTGCTCGAAGCCTTTGGTGACGATGCACGCACCATCGACTCCGCGCGGATCGCCGCCGCCGCGCGCGAGCATCGCCTCCGCGATGCCGCAACTGCGGTAGAAAGCCACATACATGGTTGACCTCGCGAAGATTCGGAAGAAGGCGAAAGCCGCGGGCCGGGGGTCGGGGGCCGCCAGCCGGGAGTCGGAGCAGGCTCCGGCGCCTGCGTCGGAACCCGCGGTCATCGTCGCTCCGGAACCGGCTTCCGCTCCGACCCCCGACCCCCGACTCCCGACCCCCGCTTCCGCCAAACTCGAGCAATTCAAACAGATCGCCGGCAAGCGCCGCGAAGGCTTCATCGAACAGAAAGCCGAGGCCGTCTCGGCCGATCAGGTCGAACTGCTCAGTTTCGTCATCGCCGGCGAGCAGTACGCGGTCTTGATCGATCACGTCGTCGAAATCGTCACGCCGCGCGACGCCACGCGCGTGCCGAATGCCGATCCGACCATCGTCGGGATCATCTCTCTGCGCGGGACGATCGTGACCATCATCGACATCCGCCGCAAGCTGCGCCATCCCCCGTCCGAGGCAGGCAACGAAACGCGAATCATCGTGGCCGAGCGCGGCGGCGAGACCCTTGGGTTCGAAGTTGACCGCGTTCTTCGGGTTCTGAAAGTCGAGTCGGCAGCCATCGAACCGCACCCGGTTGTGCACTCCAGCGAGTTGAGCGAGGCCGTCCGAGGCGTCTTCCGGTATGCCAACGCGTTGACGATCCTGCTCGATTTGGACAAGCTACTGGCCTGACCTGACCTCATGGAGCTCACTTGCAAGCAATGTGGCGCGAGATTTCGCGCGGCGATTCCGGAGCCGTTTACGCGGCCGGTGCGCGTGGCCTGTCCATCGTGCAGCAGCCAGATGGTCCTCAAGCCGGCCGCGGATGTGGCGCACCCCCGTCCGGTGGCAGCGCCGCCGGAACGTACGTCTGATCAAGCGGCTCCTGTGCCGAAACGGCGCCGTGTCGCCGCGATCGCCGATGAGCCTCGCCCCTTCCGTTCGTTCCTGGCCGAACATCTCCGCCGCCTCGGGTTCGATGTGAGCACGTTCGAGAACGGCGAATCGGCGTTCGATTTCATCCGCCGTACGCGCGCCGATCTGGCCATCGTCAACGTCTATCTCAAGGGGCGGCTTGGAGTCGAGGTGACCGAAGACATCCGCGGCGACGCCGCGCTCGAGCAGACGCGGGTGATTCTCATCGGCGCGCTCTTCCGCGCCAACCGTTTCCGCGCCAATCCGACGAATCTCTACGGGGCCGACGAATACATCGAGGAGCAGATCCCGGAACGGGAGTTCCGGCAGATCATCCGCAGGCTCTTCCCCGAGGTCGGCCACACCGACGAGTATCCCCTCGAGCCGAAGGAATACGACGAAGCGCGGCGGCTGGCGCGGCTCATCCTCAGCGACATCGTGATCTACCATCTGGAGAAGGTTGAGGAAGGGATCCGCGACGACAGCTTCTTCGAAGTGCTGAAGAACGAGATCGCGGAAGGGCGGGCTTACTACGACTCGCGCGTCCCGCTACGCGTGCGCCAGGACACGGAGATTTTCTCCGAAACGATGCAGCAGTTCGTGCGGATGAAGCGTGAGGAGATCGAGCGCGTGATGACGGGGACGGATTGATGGGTTACAGAGTTGCTGAGTTGCTGAGTTGCTGGGTTGCTTGGTTGCCAGGTTGCTTCGGCACCCGAGAAACCGAGCAACCAAGCAACTCCGCAATCGGCAACCAGACAACCTGTCAACCCAGCAACCCAGCAACCCAGCAACCGAGCAACCAACAGCAATGACCACCGCCGATCCGCAACTCATCGAACAAGCCCGCTCCGCGGATCCGGATGCGCGGCAGAAAGCGGCGTATCTCGTCGCCCATACGGTCGACGAGCGCGACTACCCGCTGATGTTCGAGCTGCTCGGTGACAAGGACTGGCGCGTGCGCAAGACCATCGTCGATGGATTCGTGCGCGATCCGCAGCCGGAGGTCGTGGCCGGACTGCTCAATGCGCTCGCGGACGCGGAGAACGCCGGCAAGCGCAATTCCTCCACCGAGGCGCTGATCAGGATCGGCGAGGACGCCATCATCCCGATCGTGGAGCGGTTGCGCGTCGAGACCGACGTCGACGTCCGCCTTTCTCTGGTCAACCTCCTCGGCGATCTGCGCAGCAGCGACGCTTTCGACATTCTGGTCGAGTCGCTGGAGGGGGAGCCGGACATCAACGTCTCCTCGTCCATCGTTTCCTCGCTGGGTAAGTACCGCGACGCGGCCGCGCTGCCGCACCTGTTGCGCGTTCTGCAGCGCGAGGATCTCTGGCTGAAGTTTCACGCCATCGAGGCGCTCGGCGAGATCGGCGACCGCGCGGCGCTGCCGGCCATTCTGGCGCTTTACAGGGAGAAATCGCTGCGCAAGCCGGTGCTCGAAGCGATCGGCAAGATCGCCGACGTCGGCACCGTGTCATTCCTGCTGCGCATCATCTCCGCCGAGGACAAGCTGAACCTGACCGCGCTGCGCGCGCTGGTCCGCATCGCCGAGGCGAGCAAACCGAGAATCGTGGAACAGGCGGAGCGCCTGCTCATCCAGCGTAAGTTCCGCGAATCGTTCCCCGAATCGAAGATCGATGCGCTCATCGAGCACCTTCACGCCACCCCCAAGCGCGATGTGAAGGCCTTCATCCTCAAGTTTCTCGGCTGGTCGGGCGATGTGCGCGCGCTTCCGGAACTGATGGAATGCCTCGATCATCCTGACTCCGCCGAGACCGCTTCGCAGGCGCTGGTCGATTTCGGTCACGGCGCCGTGCCGGCCATCCTCGAGGCGCTCCGCACGGCGGAAGAGGACGAGATCATCGCCCTGCTCCTGCGCGTGTTGAATGTGATCGGCGGAAGCGAGGCCGGCCCGAATATCCTGCCGCTCCTCGATCACGAGAATCCGATGATCCGCCGGCTGGCCATCGAGACGCTCGGCGAGATCGTCGATCCGCGCTCGATCGATTACCTTCTGGCCAAGCTCGATGACACCGACGTGGCATCGCAGCAGGCGGCCGTCAACGCCATCCCCGCGCTCGTGGCTGCCTTTCCCGAGATGAAGGGCCCGGTGCTGACGAAGATCCGCAGACTGCTGCAGGACCCGTCGGTGCCGATGAAGCTCAACTCGCTCTCGGTGTTCGTGAATATCCAGGGAGAGGGATACCACGATGAGTTGCTGCTGGCGTCAAAGGACAGCGATGCGGTGATCCGTCAGAAGGCTGTCTCGCTGATGGGCAAGTTCAGCGAAGAGCGTTTCGCCGACGCGCTCGTGCTTTCGCTGGCCGATGAGGCGACGGCGGTCCGGCTGGCTGCGATCAATGCCATCGTGCGCCATCGTCCGGCCCAGGGGCTCGAGCCGCTGATCAGCTCACTGGAAGACTCCGACATCTGGATCCGCACGGCTGCCGCGCAGGCGCTCGGTGAGTACCGCCATCCCGCTGCCATCGAGCCGCTGGTGCACCATCTCGATACGGACCTGCCGCCCGTTCGCATCGCGGCGATCGAAGCACTGGGTAAGTCGGGCGACGAGCGGGTGAAGGGTGTGCTCTTCAATTGCGCGCACGAGTCGGATCTGGAGGTTCGCCGCGCGGCCATCCTGTCCCTCGGACGTGTGCCGGGCGAGGAGGTCTTCGATTACCTCATGTTCGCCACGACGGATGACGACTGGCGCATCCGCGCCGCGGCGGTGACCGCGGTCGCGGTCCGCGGCGACAGGACGGCACTGCCGGCGCTCTACGCCGCGCTGCAGGATTCCGACACCTACGTGCAGCAGTCAGCCGTCCTGGCGCTCGACAAGCTTCCCGACCGCGCGTCTTTTCCTTACCTGTTCCGGGCGCTCGAGAACAGCGCCATCCTCGACGAGGTCTCCGACCTCTTCGTCCGACACAAACAGCTTTATCGCGATCTTCTGGAGGAGGCGTGGCGCACGGCCGACAGCCGGCGCGAGATGGTGATCGCGGCGATTTTGCAGGCTATGAAAGAGAAGGGGTGAGGGAGGAGGGGCGAGGGCCCATTCCCCTCGTCTCTCATCCCTCATCCCTGCATTATGTCCACATTCAATCTGTCCTTGAATCATCATCTCGATCTGCCCGACGACGTGTTCAGGCTGATGCGGGATCAGATCTATAGGCGGACGGGGATGTGGTTCTCGGATACATCGAAGTACCTTCTGCAGAAACGCCTCTCACCCCGGGCTCGCGAGCTTAACTTCGATTCGTTCCAGAAATACTTCTACTTTCTGCAGTACGACCCGCGCGCCGAGGCCGAGTTCGATCAGATCTACGACCTCGTCACCACGAATGAGACCTACTTCTTCCGCGAGCCGGCGCAGCTTACGGCGTTCACCGACGAGATCGTCCCCGAGATCCTGGAGCGCAAGAGCGTGAAGAAGATCCGTATCTGGTCGGCCGGATGCTCATCGGGCGAGGAACCGTATTCGATCGCCATGCTGCTGTCGGAATCGGGACACTACGCACATGCTGCGTTCGAGATTTTCGCCAGCGACATCAACCAGCAGGTCCTGGCCAAAGCACGCAAGGGCCACTACCGCGAGAGCGCCTTCCGCGCCACCGACGTGCGTATGCGCGAGAAATACTTCACGCGTAACGACGATGGCTCCTGGCAGATCCACGACGACATCCGCAACCGCGTCTCCTTCGGCCGGTTGAATCTCTACGATGAGGCCCGCGTCTCGCTCCTCGGCCATCTCGACATCATCTTCTGCCGCAACGTCATCATCTATTTCGACGACGTATCGAAGCGCGTGGTGGTGACGAACTTTTTCAACCGCCTCGTCGACACCGGCTACCTCCTCCTCGGCCACAGCGAGTCGCTGATCTCCCTCTCGACGCAGTTCAAGCTGCGGCATCTGAAGAACGACATGGTGTATCAGAAGTGAACGTGACGTTTGCAGCGGAAACACATTAGTCATTTTTGCGCTGCCGGACGGGGCAGCAGCTCCTGACAACATCATCACCTCACGCCGCGCTGGTAGGATGCCGCGTCCATGCTCCGTCCCCTTCGTGCCGTCGTTATCGATGATTCTGCCTACAACCGCGTGACCATCTCACGGATGCTCGGGTCGTCTCCGAAAATCAAGGTCGTGGCCACGGCCGTCAACGGTGAAGACGGCATCAAGCAGGTCATGAAGCACAAGCCGGACGTGATCACACTCGACCTGGAGATGCCGGTGATGGACGGCTTCGCCTTCCTTCGCTGGCTGATGGCGAACCTGCCCACTCCGGTGATCGCGGTTTCGTCACGTTCGAGCGACCGGAGTGTTTTCAAGGCGCTCGACCTCGGCGCGATCGACTTCATCGCTAAACCCGGCGGGCGCGTCTCGCCCCGGCTCGAGGAAATCGAGCGCGACCTCGTCGCCAAGGTGCTGCAGGTCGCCGAGATCCGGATGGAGAACCTGCGGCGGCGAATCACCGATCAGGAGGAGACCGCGCCTCGCGAAGCGGAGCCGCCGGCGGTCTGCGAAGGGGGCATCGAGCTGGTCGCCATCGGCTGCTCCACCGGCGGCCCACCGGCGTTGCAGTACGTCTTCCAGAACCTGCCGATGTTGCCGATTCCGATCGTCGTGGCCCAGCACATGCCGCAGGCGTTCACACGTCTTTTCGCGGAGCGCGTCAACAAGCTCACCAGCTACACGGTGAAAGAGGGCGATGACGGCGAGATGCTCGAGAACGGAACGATCTACGTCGCTCCCGGCGGCACACAGATGGAAGTGCGCCGCACCGCCGAAGGGCTGCAGATCCGGACGTTCCCGGCGAAGGTCACCGACCTCTATGCGCCGTCCGTCGACCGTCTCATCATCTCCGCCGGCGATGCGTGCGGCGAGCGCCTGGTAGCCATCATCCTTACCGGCATGGGCGACGACGGCGCACAAGCCATCCGCCGCGTCCGCGAGCGCGGCGGCAGGACGATCGCCGAGTCACCGCAGACCGCCATCATCTTCGGTATGCCGAACGAGGCCATCAAGACGGGATGCGTCGATCTTGTTTTGCCGCTGGGGGAGATTCCAGAGGCGATTCAGAGGTTGTGTACGGGGTAGGCGTCACGCGGCGGCCGGTTTCGCCTTCGCGTTCTCCTGCTGGGACGACGCCCATTTGGCGTGTTCCTGGGAGACCAGCGACTCGACGCGCTCGGCCAGCAGGGCACGGGGGTCGGCCACACCTGAATACGATGACGCCTTCGCCAGATACACGTACTTCTCGTGCTTGAGCGACTCGCATGTCGAGCGGTACGCGGTCCAGTTCTGCTGATACTGATTCAGATGGAGTGTTCCTTCGAGCACGGTGATCAGCACGCCGAGACCGCCTGTCCACCAACCGACGTTCGGCAGATTGAACGCGCCTATGAACGGAATCACCGCCGCCGCGATGATCTCGGTCATCTTAATCCGTTTGTACATCCGCTGGCTGCTGATGCTCTTTCGGTCGTACCACGAGATCTGATCCTCGAGTCGGTCCACGACCGGATCTGCTTCCGTCGTCATGCAAGGCTCCATGGATGATTAAGGATGGCTCATTGTAGCGCCCGTCGCCTGTTCGGCGGCCGCCCGTCCCACCGGCCACTCCCGTGTGCTAATCTCCCATCGCGTCCGTCCGAGAGCGTCCCATGACCGAAGAAAGAGCTGAGAAGTTTCTCGAGCTGTTCAACAAGGGTAAGGAGTTTACCGAGGAGTTACTTCGGGAAAACCAGCGCTTGCGGTACCGCATCGCCACGCTGGAAACAGAGTCGGCGTCCGGTCTCGACGAAGAGGTGCAGCGTCTGCGCGCCGAGGTCCAGCAGCTCACCGAGGAGAACCGCCGCATCGCGGAGCGGTTCAAGGAAGTCGAGGAAGAGAACAAGGACTTCGCCAACCGCTACATCGAAGTCGAAGAACAGAACAACAACCTCGCCAACCTCTACGTCGCCAGCTACCAGCTCCACTCCACGCTCGACTTCCGGGAAGTCATCCAGATCGTTCAGGAGATCGTCATCAACCTTATCGGCGCGGAATCGTTCGCCATTCTGCTGCTCGACGAGAAGACCAACGAGTTGAAAACGATTGCCTCGGAGGGTGAGGACGTCATGCCCGGCATCGAGACCATCTCCACCCGACTTGGCGACGGCGTTCTCGGCAGCGTGGCCAAGACCGGCGAGAGCTACTACATCAACCAGGATATGGAAGACGGTGGCAAGGTCACGCTCGAAAAGCCGCTGGCCGCCGTGCCGCTCAAGATCAAGGAGCATGTCATCGGCCTGGTGGTCATCTACAGACTTCTCCAGCAGAAGGACTCGTTCTCGGCCGTCGACTACGAGCTCTTCTCGCTCCTTGCCGCGCATGCCGCGACGGCGATCTTCTCATCGAAACTCTACTCGCAGTCGGAGAGGAAGCTGAACACGATCCAGAGCTTCCTCGACCTGCTGACAACCACATCGTGAGGGTCCGATAGTGCCACTTGAGAACGCGAACTTTTTGGTTGTCGAAGACTCGCCGACCATGCGTCAGCTGATCTCGTTCTCGCTCAAGCGGTTCAAGAACGCCAGGATCATCGAGGCCGTCGACGGCGTGGATGCGCTCAAGAAACTCTCCGGTCCGGATAAGATCGATCTGATCCTGACCGACATCAACATGCCGGTGATGGACGGTCTCAAGCTCGTCTCGCTCGTACGCCAGAATGCGCAGCTTCGCAACATCCCGATCGTGATCATCACGACGGAAGGGGCCGAGGAAGACCGCGAGCGCGGATTGGCCCTCGGCGCGAATGCCTACATCTCCAAGCCGATCCAGTCGTCGCATCTGATCAAGACGATCTCGGAGCTGCTCGCAGTGTGAGAAAGGCAGAAGGCAGAAGGCAGAAGGCAGAAGGCACTCATCCTTCATCCTTCATCCTTCTGCCTTCTGCCTTCTGCCTTCTGACCTTCCTCGCCGCCCGCATTCCCCTCCTCGTTCTCCGCGCGCCGTTCTTCGACGAGCTGTTCACGCGCTGGATAGCAGCCAGACCGTTCGCCGGGATTCTCTCCGCCTTACGGCACGACTCCGGCCCGCCGCTCTACTACTTCGCGGTGCATCTGCTGGGCGATCCACCGGTCGAAACAACGCGGGTGCTTTCGCTCGTCTGCGCAGCGATCGCGTTCGTCGTGATCCTCTCGTGGGATCGCCTGCCGGCGGCGTTGCTACTGGCTGTCTTCCCGCCCGCCGTGCTCATCGCTGCCGACGCTCGCGCCTACGCGTTGTGCGCAATGTTCGTGGCGCTGGCGATCGTGGCGGTCGACCGGGGCCGGCCGATGCTTGCGGCGCTGTTGCTGGCCGCAGCCGGGTACAGCCACTACTATGGCGTCCTGTTTTTCCCGATGCTCCTTCTCGGGAGTACCAGACCTTACGCCAGCGGGCCGCCGCCGGCCCGGCGGCGGTACCTGGCGCTGCCGCTCGCCGTTTTCCTCTACCTCCCCGGATTTTGGCTGGCCTTGCACCAACCCACCGAAGCGCGTGCGTGGATGACCATGAACTGGCCGGATGCCCTATTCGTTCGCCCGCCGCTCGTCCTGGCGATCATCGGGGCGGCCGCGCTCGTGCTCTCCGTACGCGTGAATCGCTACATGCTCATGGTGCTTGTCCCTCTGATCCTCGCCATCGCGTTGCGCGTTTATGTTCCGATGCGATTCGAGTCGGTCATCGCCGCGCCGCTGGCGCTCTGGCTGGCCGAATCGCTGCGGAACAACCGCTTCCGACTCGCGCTGACGACGGCGTTGATCGCGGTCGGTACCTTCTGGACCGCGCTCGGTATCATCGATCACGTCAACCGCCCGCCCGACCCGTATCGCCAGTCAGCTCGATGGATCGCGGTCCACATCCCGGCGAAGGAGACCGTCATCGCCTCGGGGTACTGCTATCTGGAGACGATGATGAACGGACACGAGCGCGTCGCCGCCTTCCCACCGGAGCAGAGCGAACATCCCGGCTGGCGAGCGCTGCCACGGCCGGAAGTTCCGATCCCCACCGGCGCGTTCTACTGGACTGGTGAGCGCGGCGCGCCGGAGCTCGGCATCCTGATTCGGGAGCGCCGCATCATCAAGCCACTCTTCATCAACGATCGTGCGATGGTTGCACTGGTAAGGTAAACTCGTCCCCCATGCCTCATTTCATTACTGACAAGTGCATTGGTTGCAGCGTCTGCGAGGTCAAGTGCCCCACGAACACCATCTGGGGCGCGGCCCGCGGCATGTACTACATCCACCCGGAGCGCTGCATCGACTGTTCGGTCTGCGGCATCTACTGCCCGGTCGACGCCATCCAGAACCAGCACGGGGAGTTCATCCCCCGCGTCAAGCCGAAAGAGATCCCGAAAGCCGAAGTCATCAAGGAGCTCTGCACCGGATGCGAGTTCTGCGTCGATATCTGCCCGTTCGAGTGCATCAAGATGATCGACCCGAACGACGAGACGGTGGCCAATCACTACAAGATCGCCTTCGTCGACGAGAAAAAGTGCGTGGCCTGCCGCCTCTGCGAATCCGTCTGCGACAAGGACGCCATCGTCGTCCCGGATGCGCCGACGCAGCTCAAGACGTATCTGCCTGACTTCGTGGTGATGGGAACCGGCCGTTGAGTGGGGAGCCGGGAATCGGGAGTCGGGAGTCGGAGACCGGGGCCCCAAGTACAACCCCCGACCCCCGACGCCCGACCCCCGCGCCCGCCGACATTCCCAAAGAATCGCCCAAAACGATCCTCTTCCAATTCGTCGTCTTCCCCCTTGGAATCGTTCTCATCGCCGTCCTGATCTTCTTCCTCTTCGGGAAGCTGGCGACGGACGAGCAGACCATCCCCGACTATCTCAACGCCATCCGTTCGGGAAGCTCGCACGAGCGGTGGCAGGCGGCCTATCAGCTCTCCAAGTCCCTAAAGCGCGGCGAGGCGAAGCGCTATCCGAACCTCGAGCAGAACGTCGCGGCGCTGTACGCCAATTCAAAGACTGACGACCCGCGTATCCGGCGTTACCTCGGCATGGTGCTTGGAACGCTCGGCGACCGCCGGGCCACGCCGTTACTCCTCGATGGAATCAATGATCGCGATGTCGACAACCGCATCTACGCCCTCATGGCTCTCGGCGAGCTCCGCGACCCGGCCGCGGTTCCGCGCATTGCACGGGCGGTTTCGGACGACGACAAGGATGTCCGCGCCACGGCGTATTACACGCTTGGAGCGATCGGTGACGCCGCCGCCGTGCCGGTTCTCGTCAACGGCCTGCAGGAAGAGGCGCCCGATGTCCGCTGGAATGCCGCCATCGCCCTCGGCCGGCTCGGCGACAAGCGATCCCTCGGCCCCCTGCGCGAGATCCTCGACCGTTCCCGGCTGAACCGCGTCGCCACCATGCGCGAAGACCAGAAGGAAGACGCCATGATCGTGGCGATGTCGGCATATGTCAGGCTGGCCGGCGATGACGCCGCTCCCGACCTGCAACGGATCGCCGCGAGCGATCCCAGTCTGCCCGTCCGCGCCGCGGCGAAGCAGGCGTTGGCGCAGATCGGGAAATGACGCGGGTTGCCACGGTCGGAGCGCCAGCGCTCCGTTTCGGTTCTGATATCGAAGTAGGTCAATCCTGATATCGACCCCCCTCGTTCTGATATTGAAGTGGGTCGATCCTGATATCGATCCCCCCTGGTTCTGATATTGAGGTGGGTCCATCCTGATATCGACCCCCCTCAGTTCTGATATTGAAGTGGGTCGATCCTGATATCGACCCCCCCTGGTTCTGATATTGAGGTGGGTCGATCCTGATATCGACCCCCCCTGGTTCTGATATTGAGGTGGGTCGATCCTGATATCGACCCCCCCTGGTTTTGATATCGAGGTGAGTCGATCCTGATATCGGCCCCCCTCGGTTCTGATATCGAAGTGGGTCGATCCTGATATTGACCCCGGGCTATCGGTCTCGAGGTCCTACGCGTGTAAGTTGCTGACCTGAGATGTCTTACCGAGCAACCGGGCAACTCGGCAACCATCCTCTTACCTTCTCTGCCTGTCACCTTTTTCGTTGACAGCGGTTGCTGAAAAGCAGATATTTACGCCCGCGCCGGAGCGGGCTCAATTCGGCACCTTCAAAACCCCGGATGTCTGACGAAATCACGCCATATCAGATGGTTCCGAAGACTCCCCTCGCGGGGAGCGCGGCTGCTGAGATCCGCGAACAGGGCGAGATCTCGCGCCGCAGTTTCCCCGTTGTCCTGACCACGGCCTGGGTGGCCCTGGCCGCCGCGCTCGGGGGGCTGAGCGCCGTCTTTCTCCGCTTCCTCTTCCCCAACGTCCTCTTCGAGCCCGTCCAGAAGTTCAAGGCCGGTCTGCCGTCCGACTACTCGGTCGGAGAGGTCGACGAGCGCTGGAAGGACAAGTACGGCATCTGGATCGTCCGCACCGAGGAGATCGTCTACGCGCTGATCACGGTTTGCACCCACCTCGGCTGTACGCCGAACTGGCTTCCGACGCAGAATAAATTCAAGTGCCCCTGCCACGGCAGCGGCTACTACAAGTCCGGCATCAATTTCGAGGGACCGACTCCGCGGCCGCTCGAACGGGCCAAGATCTTCATCGACATCGCTGACGGGCAGATCGTGGTCGATAAATCGAAGCAATTTCATCAGGAGCGGGGGGAGTGGACTGACCCCGAGGCATTCATCAAGCTGTAGCTCCCGGCTCTCAGCCGGCGATCGACAGCCGAGGAGATAATGGCGAATCTACGAGGACTTCAGGAAGGCATCGTCAATTCGCAGATCTGGAAATCAGTTTTCCGGGTCGGCATCCCCAACACGAACCGCAAGCGCGTTCTGGCGGTGCTCGGATCGCTGATTCTCCATCTCCATCCCGTCAAGGTCCGCCGCTCCGGCGTACGCATGAGCTACACATGGTGCATGGGCGGAACCTCGTTCTTCCTGTTCCTCGTCGAGACCGTGACCGGCCTGCTGCTGATGTTCTATTACCGGCCGACCATCGAGTATGCCTTTACCGACATCATGGACCTGCGCGAGCAGGCACCGTTCGGGATCATGCGCGAGATGCACCGCTGGGGCGCGCACGCCATGGTCATCGCGGTATGGCTGCATATGTTCCGTGTCTTCATGACCGGCTCGTACAAACCGCCTCGCGAGTTCAACTGGAATGTCGGCGTCATCCTCCTCGTGCTTACGCTGCTGCTCTCGTTCACGGGATATCTCCTCCCGTGGGATCAGCTTGCGATCTGGGCCATCACCGTCGGCTCTTCGATGGCTCGCGCCTCTCCCGGCGCCGGTAATGAGGGGCCCATGTCGGGCCTGGTGAAGCTGGGGGACATACGACTTATTCATGCGGGTGACGATGCCCGCTTTGCGCTCATCGGCGGGCGGTCTATCGGGGCGGCGACGCTGCTGCGCTTCTATGTCCTGCACTGCGTGGTGATTCCTCTCGCGGCCGGCTTCCTGATGGCCATTCACTTCTGGCGAGTTCGAAAAGACGGAGGCATCTCAGGTCCGTTATGAGAAGGCCTTGTTTGTCGTTTAGCCGGGTGTCGGGGTTCGGGGGTCGGGTGCCGGAGCTCGCGCCGGCGCGACCGTCGTTCTCCGGCCGCCGATACGCGACACCCGGCTCCCGCCTTCCGGAGACCACGCGCTGATGACCTTCATCAAGGATTTCGTCAACGTACTGTCCGCGGGGTCGATCTCATTCACTCTGCTGACTTCGATTTTCGCGCTCATCATTTATTTCAACCTGCTGGGCGGCCGGATCAAGGCTGTTGGCGGAATGGCCTTCATCGGCCTGGGCGTCTTCATGCTGCTGATGGGGATTTTTGTGCCGCCGCTGCTCTATCTCGGCATTGCCTATCTCCTGATCCTTTTCGCGCTGGCCCGTCTGGGCGGCCGGTTGTGGGATACGAAGGTCGGCCTTCGGCTGTTCGTCATCGGCGGGCTGGCGTTTGGCTTGTCGATGCTCGATCCGAATTTCTTTCTTATCGCGGCGAAGCCCGACAACGTGCCCATCGTGGCCATGATCTTCCTCCTCGGATTTTTTACCTGGGTGGCGCTGCGTAAGGCCTACCTCAACGACACCCAGATCGCCGTAGGCGGCATTCCGTGGGAGAAGACGGAGTCGGACGAGAAGCTCTTCACCTGGCCCGATCTCGTCTATACCGAATTGCTCTGCATGATCCTCCTGACCATCGTGATGATCGTCTGGTCGGTCGTTCTGCGCGCGCCGCTGGAAGAGGCGGCCAATCCGACGTCCTCTCCCAATCCCGCCAAGGCTCCGTGGTACTTCCTCGGCCTGCAGGAAATGCTGGTCTATTTCGACCCCTGGCTGGCGGGCGTCGTGCTGCCGACGCTGATCATCGTCGGTCTTATGGCCATCCCGTACATCGATACGAATCCGAAGGGGAACGGCTACTACTCCTTCCGCGAACGGAAGTGGGAGATTGGCGTTTTTCTTTATGGTTTTCTCGTGCTCTGGTCGTTCCTCATCATTACGGGAACGTTTCTGCGCGGCCCGAACTGGAACTTCTTCGGCCCCTATGAATTCTGGGATCCGAACAAGCTCGTGCCGCTGGTGAACGTCGATCTGTCGGAGCTGATGTGGGTGAAGGTTCTGGGCACTTCGTTGCCGAAACTCTGGATCATCCGGGAGATCTTCGGGCTTGGACTCATTGGTGCTTACCTCGGTCTTCCGCCGGTGATGGCGGCCGGACCGTTCCGCCGCTTCTATAACAAGATGGGGGCGGCCCGGTATTACGTCGGCGCCTATCTCTTCCTGATCATGATGTCGCTGCCGATCAAGATGGTGCTGCGCTGGCTTTTCAATCTGAAATACATCCTGCATATCCAGGAGATTTTCTTCAACGTCTGAGGGCGCCGTAGAACCGATGAAGCCACAAGAGCCGATTCCTCACAATTACTCGATTCGCAGGCTGAATTGGATATTCGCCCTGTCGAGCCTCGGTTTGCTCGTGGTCACCGGTCTTATCGTCGGTTACGACTACATCCGTGGCTGGAAGTGGTTTCAGCTCGAGTTTATGCGCATGCAGCGCGAGCGCATCGTTCAGGAAGTGCAGCTCGCCAGCTCCGCGGAGAACAAGCAACTTCTGGCGAACCTCGACGAGCAGACGCGCAGGAACAGCCTGGAGCTGGCGGCGCATCGCGACCAGTATCTATCCGCGCAGAAGGCGTTCGACGCGATGGAAGGGGACCACTATCGCGCCGATCAGGACTATCGCTTCGCCAAGGCGAACCTCGACGCGCAGCGCTACATCACGGAGGCTTCCGTCGTGGAGCACCGATCCGACGCCGCCCAGCAGCAGGCGGAATTCGAACGCCAGACGAAGCATCTCGCTGACCTGCAGGTCCGCCTGCAGGAGGTCACGCGTCAGCGCGACGCCGCAAAGGCGAACGTCGACCAGTGGCTGAAGAAAATCAAGGATGCCGAGGATAAGAGAAAAGAGTTGACGGCTTCGGTGGACCTGCTGAACAAGCAGTTGAGCCTCGTCGACATGGACCGGTTCAGCACGAACTGGATTCTCAGCCAGCCCATGCTCGATTTCGTCAACCCGGTGATCAAGATCGATCAGGTCGTTCTGAACGACCTTTCGATCGACATGAACTACATGAACGTACCTCGGGTCGACCGCTGCCAGACCTGCCACCGCGCCATCGACACGCCCGGATGGGAGTCGAAGACGGAAGCAGCCCGGCTGTCCCAGGAGTTGCAGCAGAAGCTCGACGCCTACGACATTCCCCAGGAAAAGCGCAAGGAAACGGAAGAGCGCATCGCCCAGCTCAAGCGGATTCAGGATGCTCCCACCGACATTCTCAATCCGTGGCGCACCCATCCGAAGCTCGATCTCTTCGTCGGCTCGGCGTCCGTGCATCCGCTTCTCGAGTACGGATGCACTGTTTGCCACCGCGGCCAGGATCGGGCCACCGAATTCGGCCGCGCCGGCCACACGCCTGCCAGCCCGAGGATGGAACATCGCTGGGCAGAGCGGACCATGCTCTCGGGCGGCTTCTTTCCGCTGCCGAGCGACTTTGAAAAGCGCAATTGGGGATACGAAGAGAACGAGTTCATCGAGACGCCGATGTATCCGCGGCATTACTACGAGGCTGGATGTATCAAGTGCCACTCGGGACAGATGAGCGTCGACCGCGGCGAAGACATTACCAAGGCGACGCAGACCGTCGAGATCTACGGCTGCTACGCCTGTCACAAGATCAACAACTGGCGCTTCTCCGATCTCCGCAAGCCTGGACCGGACCTCGGCGGCATCGCGGAGAAGACCACGCCGGAGTGGGCATTCCGCTGGATCAGCGAGCCGCACAACTTCCGGTCGACGACGCGCATGCCGTCGTTTTTCTATCAGCGCAACATCGTTGACCCCAACGTCGTGCCGCCGCAGGAACGCGCGCATAACATCAAGCTTCAGGATGCCGAGATCCACGCCATCGTCAGCTACCTTTTCAGCAAGTCCACGCATCGTTCCTGGTCGCCTCCCGGAGCCGGCGATGCCGCCCGTGGCAAACAGATCGTCGGCAGCATCGGCTGTCTGGGCTGCCATATCGATACCGAGCAGGTGAAGGACGACAAAACGGGCCGGATCCGTCTTGCCAAACGCGAGGACTTTCCGCTGGAGCGCAACTACGGCTTCAATTTCACCGGCGTGGGGACCAAGGCAAACGCGGCCTGGATCTACAACTGGATCAAGAACCCGAAGGCCTATTACGCGGATGCGCCGATGCCGTCATTGCGGCTCACCGATCAGGAAGCGTCCGACGTAACCGCGTATCTGCTCACAATGCAGAAACCAGGCTTCATGAATACGCCGATCCGTCCGGCGGACAGGCAGGCCGTTCACGATCTCGCCAAGGGCTATCTGATCAACACGCTCAGTGATCGCGATGCGGAACTGAAGTTGAAGTCGATGCCGGATCACGATCAGCTCGTTTACCTGGGGCAGCGCTCCATTGAGAAGTACGGCTGCTATTCGTGTCACAACATCAAGGGCTTCGAAGGTCTGAAGCCGATCGGTACCGAGCTGACGGTCGAGGGATCGAAAGCCCTGCATCTTTTCGATTTCGGCTTCATGAACGATCAGCAGTGGAAAAACGAGGACGGCGCGACCGAGCACGTCATCCATACCGTGCCGTCATGGGTGTACAACAAGCTGCGCAATCCGCGGATCTACGACGACCGCCGCACGAAGGTCTACAACGACAAGTTGAAGATGCCGAACTTCCACCTCACGCCTGAAGAAGCTCGCCGCATCGCCATGGTGGTCGTCGGCCTTACGAAGGAGAAGGTGGCCGAGAACCGGATGGCCGGGCTCGACGCCAGGACCCGGTTCATCGAAGAGGGCCGCAAGCGGGTCTCGCAGCACAATTGCCGCGCGTGTCACGTCGTCGACGGACGCGGGCGTGCCATCGCTTCCACGATCGCCGACGCCAACTTTTTCCCGCCGGACCTATCGCCTGAAGGTGCGCGTGCGCAGTCTCCGTTCCTCTTCAACTTCCTCAAAGACCCGACGGTGATGAAGATCCGACCCTGGGTCAGCGTTCGCATGCCGACTTTCCATTTCAGCGATGAAGAGACCAATACACTGGTGACCTTCTTCGCGCAGGAAGGGCAGCGTTCACAATTCGATACGACCCGCAACACGAATCCGACGGCGCAGAACGTCATGATCGGTAAGCAGGTCTTCACGATGTTGCGCTGCGGGCAGTGCCACATCACGACGCCGGTGCAGAACCTGGAGAACCCGCCGGTGCCGAATACGGCGGACACGACGTCGCTGGCCCCGAATCTGACGCTCGCACGCCTGCGGCTTCGCCACGATTGGATCTCCGACTGGATCCGCCGTCCCAACGAGATGATCCCGGGCACGAGAATGCCGGCCAACTTCCCGCGCGATGCCGCGACGGGCGGTTTCCAGTCGCCGCTGGCGATGGCGATCGATACGCCGCAGTTCGCGCAGTACAAAGCGACGTTGCTGCCTCTTTTCAAGGGCGATGAGAAGGAACTGAAGCGAACCATGAGCGATGCGGTCGCGCTGACCGACTATCTGCGCGATTACATCTGGAGCATTGGTATTACACAAATGCGCACGGCCTCGCCGGACGGGCAGGTGCCGTCGATGGCGATGCCGCAACCGTCGCTGCCCCCGGTGGCTGCGCCGGCCGCTAAATCGACGCGCAATCAGCACGGCGCGCCGGCGGCAGGCAGCGGACCAGGACGTTAGAAAATCAGGAGATAGGCTCAATGACCATGAAAAAGTTCGTGACGATGTTGTTTGCAAGCACCCTTCTCTTCTCGATCGCCTGCGGCAAAGGCAAGGAGGCATCGAAGCAAGACCAGGGAGAAGATGACGAGACGCAGACCACGGCAACCACCACCGCGGCCACTGCTTCGAACGCTCCCGCGGCGGCTCCCGCTGCCGCGCCGGTGTCGGCGGATGCGGCAACGCTTACAGGTCTCGTGAAGTTCGAAGGGGCCGCTCCAAAGATGACCAATATTCAGATGTCGGCCGATCCGTACTGTCAGTCGCAGCATGCCAGTGCTCCTGCCACCGAAGAGGATGCGGTCGTCGGTCCTGCCGGCGAGCTTGCTAATGTCTTCGTCTACATCAAGGACATCAAGGGCAATTTCCCCACGCCGTCGGCCGCCGTAACGATCGACCAGAAGGGCTGCCAGTACCATCCGCACGTCAACGCCGTCATGGTCGGTCAGCCGCTGGAGATCAAGAATGACGACGCCACTCTGCACAATATCCATGCTCTGCCCACGGTTAACTCGCAGTTCAACGTGGGACAGCCGGTCCAGGGGATGTCCTCCACGCAGAAACTCGACAAGGTCGAAATGACACCGTTCAAGATCAAGTGCGACGTTCACGGTTGGATGAAGTCCTATATGGCCGTCATGCCGCACCCGTTCTTCGCGGTGTCTCAGACCAATGGCACGTTCTCGATCGCCAACCTTCCGCCCGGCCAGTACACGGTGGTGGCGTGGCATGAGAAGTACGGACAACAGGAACAGAAGGTCACGGTCGGCGCCAAGGAGTCGAAGGCGCTGAGTTTCACGTTCAAGGGATAGCGATGGAGAAGCAGCTCTTAGCTCTTAGCGGTCAGCTCTTAGGGGCGATCGCTAACCGCGAGGGCATCGAAAAAGCGCTAACAGCTAACCGCTAAGAGCTAAGAGCTAAGAACATGGCATTGAGACGACAGATCCGGGTAGGTTCGCAATGGATGTACGCGGACGAAGCGCACAAGGCGCTCCGCGAAGCGTTGCGCGTCATGAAGGACGAGGGCGACGGCGGCGCACACGGCGGACATCATCAGCCGTGGATTCGCCGCTACGTTTTCTCGACGGACCATAAGTGGATTGGCATCCAGTACGGCTTCACCGCGTTGCTGTTCCTGCTGCTCGGTTTCTGCCTGATGATCCTGATGCGGTTGCAGCTCGGCTGGCCGGGAACGGCCTTCAGCGCGATGAAACTGCTCGGGGAGTCGCGCGCGCCGGGTGGAGTTCTGCTCCCCGAGGCCTATAACCAGCTCGGGGCGATGCACGGCACGATCATGATCTTCCTCGGGATCGTGCCGCTGGCCGTCGGCGCCTTCGGCAACTATCTCGTCCCGCTGCAGATCGGCGCCCCCGACATGGCCTTCCCGAAGCTGAATATGGTCAGCTATTGGTGCTATCTGCCGGGCGGGTTGATCATGCTGGCGAGTTTCTTCGTTCCCGGTGGAACCGCACAATCCGGCTGGACCTCGTATCCGCCGTTGTCGGTCATCGCCTCAGCGGGCCAGACATGGTGGTTGATCGGGATGGTCTTCCTGATCACCTCCTCACTCCTCGGCTCGGTGAATTTCATCGTGACGATCGTCCAGCTGCGCGCCAAGGGGCTGTCGTACATGCGCTTCCCCTTCTTTGTGCACGCGCAGTTCGTCACGTCGTTTCTGCTGCTGCTGGCCTTCCCTCCGCTCGAGGCGGCCGCGGTGCTGCAGCTCATGGACCGCGTCGCCGGTACGAGCTTCTTCCTGCCGAGCGGTCTCGTGGTCAGCGGCCAGGCGCTCACCAATGCCGGCGGCGGCAATCCGCTCCTTTGGCAGCATCTGTTCTGGTTCCTGGCGCACCCCGAGGTCTACGTTCTGATCCTACCGGCAATGGGAATCGTGGCCGAGATCATCGCCAACGGCACCCGCAAGCCGCTCTGGGGCTACAAGTCGATGGTGTTCGCCACCGTGTTCCTCGGATTCATGTCCTTCGTCGTGTGGGCGCACCACATGTTCCTGACCGGCATGGGAACGACGATCAGCGCCTTCTTCCAGACCACGACGATGATCATCTCCATCCCGTCGGTCATCATTCTCAGCTCGCTCTTCATCTCGTTGTGGGGCGGCGCGATACGGTTCACGACGCCCATGCTGTTCGCATTGGCCTTCCTGCCGATGTTCGGCATCGGCGGACTGACCGGACTGCCGCTCGGCCTCGCCGCCGCCGACATCCACCTGCACGACACCTACTACGTCATAGGTCACTTCCACTATGTCGTCGCGCCGGGAACGATCTTCGCCATGTTTGCCGGGATCTATTACTGGTTCCCGAAAGCGACGGGGCGGAAGCTCAACGACTTCTGGGGCCGCGTCCACTTCTGGATCTCGTTCGTCTGCATCAACGGCGTCTTTTTTCCCATGTTCGCGCAGGGACTGGCCGGTGTGTCGCGGCGCCTTTATGACGGCGGCATGCAGTATCAGCACGCGAAGCAGATTGCGGCGCAGACGAATCCGTTCATGTCGATCTGTGCCATCGGGCTGCTCGTCGCGCAGGTGCCGTTCATCGTCAACTTCTTCTACAACGCCATCGCCGCTGCGATGGGTCACCGCGACGAGGGTCTTGGCTCGAATCCGTGGGAATCGACGACGATGGAGTGGGCGGCAACGACGTCGCCTCCTCTCGCCCATGGCAACTTCGAGGTCCTGCCGGTGGTCTACCGCGGTCCGTATGAGTACAACGTTCCCGGCGCGACGGCGACGTTCATCCCGCAGCACATACCGGACGCCGCCGAGCCTGAGCCGCGCGGCGGTCTCCTGCCGGCGACGGCAGTGGCGATGAGGGAGAATTGATGGACGCGCACGCTTCAGTCGGACATGCAGAGCTGGAGATTCCGTACAACGTTCACCCGCGTCCGGACACCGGCGTTTATAACGGCAAGCTGGGGATCTGGCTGTTTCTGGCCTCCGAGGTCATGCTCTTCGGGGCGCTGTTCTCGTCGCTGATTTTGTTGCGCACGGGTGCCGAGACCTGGCCGCGCGGATATGAATTTCTGAACGTCAAGCTGGCCACGTTCAATACGTTCATCCTGATCCTGTCGAGCGTCACGGTGGTCATGGCGTGGTCGCAGCTGCGGCTTGGCAACCTCAAGAAGGGCCGGATCTACATTTCGGCGACCATTCTCTGCGCGCTGATCTTTCTCGTGAACAAAGGCTTTGAATACGGGCACGAGTTCGGCGAGCACCGTTTCCCCAAGACGAACAATTTCCTGGCGATCTACTTCACGCTGACCGGCTTGCACGGCCTGCACATCCTCGGCGGGGTAATCGTCTTTCTCTATTTCCTCGGGCCGGGCGCGAAGATGTGGGCGCACGATCCGGAGCGTTACACGAACCGGATCGAGATCGTCGGTCTCTACTGGCACTTCGTCGATCTCGTCTGGATTTTCCTTTTCCCTGTTCTGTACCTCATGTAGGAGGAGCGCGACGTGACTGATCCCGTAGCCGCAGTGGAACCTGGCATTGACGTGCACGAGCACGCCGGCATCGGTGACCCCAACGCTCACCATCACAGCCCTGAGCAGATCCGCAAGGAGATGCGGGTGTACCTCACGGTGTTCTTCGGACTGGCCGTGCTGACCGCCGTGACCGTCGGTGCCTGCTATGGTCTGAACCTTCCGGTCCACACCGCCATTATCGTGGCGTTGATCATCGCCTCGATCAAGGGTTTCCTTGTGGCCGGCTTCTTCATGCACCTACTCTCGGAGAAGAAAGTCATCTACGGCGTGCTCATCCTGACCGTGATCTTCTTCATCTTCCTGATGACGTTGCCTGTCAGTCATCACGCCAACCCATTCGGATCGTAAATGTCCCTGCGCGCTTTCCATATTGTCTTCATCACCGTGTCAGTGGTTCTGATGCTGTATGTCGCGGTGTGGGGTGTACGCGAGTTCATGGTTTCGCGGAGCTCTCTCGCCGTCTCCATGGTCATCTTCGGTGCGGTCGGCGGCGCCACGCTCATCTGGTACGGAAAGCGCGTGTTTCACAAGCTGAAGGAACTGCCATGACACGCCGTGCTCGATTCGTCGTGATTGCCGTAGCACTGTTGCTCGTTCCGGCCATTCTTTCGGCATGCCCGGTCTGCTATGGAGCGCCGAATTCGCCGATGACGAAGAGCTCCAACAACGCCATCATATTCATGCTCGGAATCATCGGTCTCGTTCAGGTCGGCTTCGTTGCCATGTTCTGGAGCTTCTGGCGGCGCGCCAAAGAGTTGCGTCGGCGGCGTGAGTCGTTCCGTCTGCTTGATGGAGGAGCGGCGCTCTAACGGGCGCCGGAAGGGAATCGTCATGGAGAAATTTCTTGCGCAGTTCATGCCGGTCGACGCCTCGGCGCACGGTCCGCAACTGGACCGGCTCAGCGCGAACGTGCATTGGCTGATGCTGGTGTTGTTCGTCGGTTGGGGCTTGTTCTTCGCATACACGTTGTGGCGCTTCAATGCCAAGCGCAATCCGAAAGCCAGCTACCACGGCGTGCAGAGCCACTTCTCAACGTACACCGAGGCCGGCGTGGCCGTGATCGAAGTCATCCTCCTGGTCGGCTTCTCCATCCCGATGTGGTCTAGTTGGACGCACGTACCACCTGCTTCGGAGCATCCGCTGGAGTTGCGGGTCGTGGCCGAGCAATTCGCCTGGAACGTTCACTACCCGGGACCGGATGGAGTCTTCGGACGCCGCGACATCAAGCTCGTTACCTCGTCGAACCCGCTGGGGCTCGATCTGACCGATCCCCACGCCAAAGACGACATCGTCACGCTCAACGATCTCCATCTCGAGGTCAACCGGCCGGTGATCATCCACGTCTCGTCGAAGGACGTCATCCATAGCTTCAAGCTGCCGGTGATGCGCGTCGAAACCGACGCCATTCCGGGGATGGAGATCGCGATCCATTTCACGCCCGTTCTGACGAACGAATCGGGATCAGAGAACGACAAGTGGGAGATCGCCTGCGCGCAGCTCTGCGGCCTTGGACACTACCGGATGCGCGGACAGCTGTTCGTCCACTCGAAAGACACATTCAAGAAGTGGCTGGCCAGCGCGCCGCCGGCACAGACCAGCATCGGCGGCTCCTAGGAAATGAAACCTTCTTTCGAGGCGGCACCCGAAGCATTGAGGCATTTCGATCAAACCCCGGTGTGGCTGCGGCGCTTCACGAAGATCGTCGCCGGTTCGACCCTCTTCCTGATCTTCGCGGGAGCAATGGTCACCTCGACCGGTTCCGGCCTGGCCGTTCCTGACTGGCCGCTTTCGTACGGGATGGTGATGCCGCCGATGGTCGGCGGGATCTTTTACGAGCACGGCCATCGGGTGATCGCGGCCACGGTCGGTCTGCTGACCGTGATTCAGGCGATCTGGCTGCAAGTACGTGAACCGAAGCGAGCAACGAGGATTCTCGGCTGGTGCTCGGTCGGCGCCGTCATCGCCCAGGGAGTCCTCGGCGGCGTCACGGTGCTCCTGCTGCTTCCGCACTCGGTCTCCATCGCCCATGCCGCTCTCGCCGAGATCTTCTTCTGCCTGAACACCTCCATCGCCTTTTTCACGTCGCGGTGGTTCCGCGCCTCCCGGATGATGGAGAAGGGCGACGCTCCAGTCGGCCTGACATCGTCGCTGGTCCTGGTCACGTACGCCCAGATCCTGATCGGGGCCACGATGCGGCACCTCGGTGCGGGACTGGCAATTCCTGATTTCCCGATGTCGTTTGGTCGTCTCGTGCCACCCTTCACCAGTCTGGCGATCGCGGTCAACTTCGCCCATCGCGCCGGCGGCGTTTGCGTCGCGGCGCTGGTCATCTACACCGCCGTCCGTCTGCGGCGGTTCGAGTCGAGCCATCCGCTGCGGCAGCTCTCGAACCTGCTCGTGACGGTCGTGCTGATTCAGGTCGCGCTTGGCGGCTACGTGGTCTGGAGCGGCAAGCAGCCGGTGATCACCAGCGTCCACGTGATGACGGGCGCGGCGACGCTGGCTCTCTCGCTCCTCACCGCGCTGACGGCGCGTACGATCGGCTGGCGGGCCGGCCGGCAGGGCGCGCGCGCACTTCTTGTCACCGAGGTGCCGGCATGAGCGATGTACTGGCTCTGGCGCGGCCGGCGGGATTGGCCAGCATCTCGCGCGATTACCTCGAGCTCTCGAAGTCGCGCATCGTGATGATGGTGCTGATCACCACCGCGGCCGGTTACTTCTTCGCCGCGCCGCATGCCGGTTGGGCGCTTCTCGTCAAAACGCTCGTCGGGACGGCGCTCGTCGCGGCCGGCACCAATGCTCTCAATCAGTACGTGGAGCGCGACCACGACGCGAAAATGCGGCGGACACGGCTCCGCCCGCTGCCCGACGGCCGCATTTCTCCCCGCGCCGCACTCCTGTTCTCGGTCGCCATCGCCGTGATCGGAACCGTGTACCTCGGCGTCGCCGTGAACTGGCTCACCGCCGCGCTGGGCGCGTTCACGCTCACGAGCTACATCTTCATCTACACGCCTCTGAAGCGGGTCTCGACGATCTGCACGCTCATCGGCGCGATCCCGGGCGCGATCCCCCCGCTGATGGGATGGACGGCCGCGACCGGCTCGCTTGGAGCCGGTGGCTGGATCATCTTCGCCATCCTCTTCTTCTGGCAGCTTCCGCATTTCATGGCCATCAGCTGGATGTACCGCGATGATTACGCCCGCGGCGGCTTCGCCATGCTCGCCGTACGCGATGGGGACGGCCAGACGACGGCGTGGCACGCGGTGTTCTATAGCTTTGCCCTTGTCGCCGTCAGCGTACTTCCCCCGCTGTTCGGCCTCTCGACGTTCATCTATCTGGCCGGGGCCGTCATCGCCGGAGCAGCCCTGACCTTTGCCAGTTTCGCCTTCCTGGCCTCACGCACGCCCGTCCGGGCACGGCGGCTGTTCATGGCCTCGAACATTTACCTCATCGTCATGATGACGTTGCTGGTTCTGGCATAGTCTTCGACCTGTTTTTTGCTTCAGCAAACCCTTTGCGAATGGCAGGTTTGTCGCATTGACTTGCCGAAACGCCGGACCCTATACTCCCGGCAACTTCACCCCGGCGCGCGCTGCTTGCCCGTCCACCGCTGCCACCCATCAGGAGGCTCCGATGCCGTTCGAGGAAGTAAAGAAGATCTGGATGAACGGGCTCCTCGTCGACTTCGCCGACGCGAAGATTCACGTCCTGACGCATGCCCTCCACTACGGCTCCGGCCTCTTCGAAGGAATCCGCTGCTACGACACGCGCAACCAGGGGCCGGCCATCTTCCGGCTCGACGATCACATCCGCCGCTTGTACGACAGTTGCCGCATCTATCGGATGGAGATTCCGTACGCGCCCGACGAGTTCAAGAAAATCTGCGTCGACGTCGTCGCGGCCAATGACTTCCAGGACTGCTATCTCCGTCCCGTCGTCTACCGCGGCTTCCACTCTCTTGGCGTTTTCCCCGCGGCCTGCCCGGTGGACATCGTCGTTGCCGCCTGGATCTGGGGTAAGTACCTCGGCCCCGAGGCGATCGAGCACGGTGTGGATGTTCGTGTCTCCTCCTGGAACCGCATGGCCCCGAACACCTTCCCGGCCCTGGCAAAGGCGACGGGCAACTACATGAACTCGATCCTGATCCGCCAGGAAGCCGCGGTGGACGGCTACGCGGAAGGGATCGCGCTCGACGTCAACGGGTACGTGAGCGAAGGTTCCGGCGAGAACGTCTTCGTCGTCCGCGACGGAAAGATCCTGACGCCGCCTCTCGGCGCCTCGATTCTCGCCGGCATCACCCGCGCGAGCATCATCAAGATTGCTCGTGATCTCGGATTCGAAGTCGTCGAATCGCTCATTCCGCGCGAGCTGCTATACGTTGCCGATGAAGTCTTTTTCACGGGTACCGCCGCCGAGGTGACACCGATTCGCAGCATCGACCGCGTTCCGGTCGGCAACGGCCGCCGCGGGCCGGTCACCGAGCGGATACAGAAAGAGTTCTTCGACTATATCGCCGGAGTCATCCCCGACCGCTATGACTGGTTCACGCCGGTTTATGCCGAGCGGGCCGCGACGATGCGGAAGCCGGCGCTCGTGGTCGGGTAAATCCGAGACGTCGATCATTTCACGAAGACTTGGGCGTTCTGGGCTTACTACTTGCGCCGTTTGCGCTGTTCCTCAATCACGCCTCTCTGCTTCAGAGACGTGAATCCGTTTGTTCCAGCGATCACGTGATCGATCAGTTGAATGTCGATCAGCCGCAGCGAGTCGCACATTCGCCTGGTGTATTTCAGGTCCTCTTCCGAGGGCGATGGATCGCCGGAGGGATGGTTGTGGTACAGGACGACACCGGTGGCGTTGGCGTCGAGGGCAAGGCGGACGACGTCGCGCGTGGAGACGAAAGCCTTGAAGGTTGTCCCGACATAGATTTCCCGCTCTCGCAGGATGCGGCGACGGGAATCGAGAAACAGCGCGCCGAGATGTTCCTGCCGCAACGACCTGCTGCGGGCGATGAATCCGCGCCCGAAGACATCAGCATCGTAGTGCGGCGGGTCGCCGGGTACATGCTTGGCGATGCGGCGGGCGATTTCGAACGAGGAAATGATGCGGGTCGCCTTTGCTATCCCGATGCCGTTGCGCTTGGCAAGCTGCTCGGCATCACTTCGAGCCAGCGAGCTGAAGCCGTCGTGCAGCAGTTCCCGTGCGAGCTCGATGGCATTCTTACCTGGTACGCCTGAGCCAAGGAGAATGGCCAGAAGCTCCGCGTCGGAAAGGCTCTGCGCTCCGTGTGTGAGCATCCGCTCGCGCGGACGCTCGTCGATCGGCATGTCGGCAATCAAATCGTGCATGCGAAGAGGTTAGATCGCATGACACGTATGAGGCCCGGATTCTACGGAATCGGGGGATACACGCCTTCCCGAGGGCACAGAATCGTGTGCAACCGGCTACGGCCTGTAGAACCTATGTCGTCGGGACGTACTGCTCGTTGATCTGGATGAAGGCGTCTTTGCGCAGCCGTTCGATGTAGGCCTTGTAGTCGCGCTGCCAGGCGTCCTCGCTGGCGTCTTTGCGGAGTCGGTCTTTGACCGACTCGAACGCCGGAACTTCGGAGGGGAGGCGCGACTCGACCTTCAGGATGTGCCAGCCGGACTTCGACTCGAGTGGGCCGAGAACGGTACCTGCGGTAGCGTTGAAGACCGCCTTGTCGAGGTCGGGGAGGAGCTCGCCGCGGGCGACTTCACCCAGGTCGCCGCCCTTCTCTTTCGTGCCGGAGTCGGATGAGGTCATTGCCAGCTTGGCGAAATCGCCGGTGCGGGCCTGGGCGGCGAGGTCGTTGGCACGCTTGCGCGCGGCCTCGACCTTGGACGGATCGTCCGGCTTGAGAACGATGATCTCGCGCAGGCGGGCGCGTTCGGGAAGGCGGAATCGCTCTTTTTCGCGGTTGTAGCGCTCGCGCAGCTCGTTGTCGGCCAGATCCTCGCGCTGACGCAGCTCCCGGCCAAACACTTTGTTCATCAGGATCGTGTCACGGAGGCGCGCTTCCATATCGGTCCGGGACATGCCCGACTTGCGGAGCGATTCGTCGAAGTCGGTATCGCTCTTGATGCCGTACTGCTCCTTCAGGCGCGCCATCGCTTCTTTGATCTCATCGCCGCTGACCGACAGGCCGAGGCGATCGGCGCGGTCTTTGATGAGCATCTCGGCGATCAGGTCGTTGGTGAGACTCTTGCGCATCTCCTCTTTCTTCGAGGCGATGTCGGCCGGCAAGGTGTTGGTCTGCTCGATCTCAGTGAAGCCGTCTTTGAGCCGCTTCGCGTACTGCGTGCGCGTGACGACGCGGTCGCCGACGCGGATGACGATCGCTTCCAGGAGCTGAGCGGCTGTAAGGGTGGCCGCCGAGGCGGTAAGGGCGAGTGCGAGAATCGTTTTCTTCATGCGTGTCTTCTTTGACGAGGAAGTAGGGGTCCCGGTTGCTTTACGGACGGACAACGACGGTTTCAGGGTGGTTTATTCGTTCTCGGACTTCGGGAAGCCGCCCGTGTACTTGAAGGGGAGGCGTTTGGTCAATACGGCGATCGGGAGCTCGGCGCGGGCGCGGCCAACGAGCTGAGCCATGCGTTCGCGGATGGCGTCGTCTTTCAGCCGTTCCCGGATGACTGGCGAGGCGGTCTGCAGGTCGATTACACCGGGAGGGCGCCGGTCCTGAATCTTGAAGATGTGAAAGCTGGCATCGGTGCGGATGATGCCGCTGATGCTGCCGGGCTTGAGAGCGAAGATCTCGTCCTCGAACATCTTCGGCAGCTCGCCACGGCTGACGTAGCCGATCTCGCCCCCCTTTTTCGCGTTCGGCGCAAGGGAGTACTGGCTGGACAGATCCTCGAAGGACCCGCCGGCGTGCAGTTTCTGTGCGATCTCGTTGGCGACCCCTTCGTCATGCACCAGGATCTGTTTGACGTGCAGCTCTTCGCCGCTTCGGAACTCGTTCGGATGCTGCTCGTAGTAGGCGCGGATATCGGTATCGGCCGGCATGGCGATGTTCTCCGAAAGGTCGCCGATCAGCTTCTGCCGGCGCATCTCGTCCCTCTTCTCGATGACGGTGGCGCCGGCATCATTGCGCACCGCGGAGGCGATCTTCTCCGCCGGGATCTCCACGCCATGAGCGGCGGCGTACTCGGAGAGAATCACTTCTTCGAGGTACTGGTCGGTCATGGCGCTGGCCACCTCGGGGCCCATCTGGGCGAGCTCGGTGCCGGTATTGCGGTCGAGGTAGCGCTTGAAATCGTCGAGCGTGACCATCCGATCGCCAACGCGGGCGATGACGTCGGGGGGAACCGACGGTTTGCGATGGCAGGATGCAACCGCGAGAAGCGCGATGGCGAGGGCGACGAGGCGGCGCACGGGGCGGGCGAAGTGTAGCCGATTCGCGTTTGCGCCGCGACCAGGCAGCAATCAGAATGGCAACTTCGGAGGTAGCCACCATCATGAAGAAAACAGCCCTCGTTCTTGCCCTCTTCGCACTCTCGCTTCCGATCTATGGCCGCAATCTGTCGCGCCTTTCGCGGATGAAGGCCGTGAACGCGGCTTCCTTGACGGTTACGCCTGTTGATCCCGCCCTGCCGGCGCGCCTGCTCGGGCAACTGCAGGCACGCCGCGCGGCGGTGCACAACGGCGTGCGTGCGGCTGCCGTCAGTGATCCCGTTTCCGCCCGCTCCCTGGTCTTCCCTGCGGCCGGCAGTCTGGCAGGCGGAGGCGGTACGCTCTTCTTCCGCTCCGACGTCACCCTCGTCAACTATCGCGCCACGCCGCAGCTGGTTCTGGCAGGTATATGGGTTGCCGGAACGACCAATAGTCTCGATGCCTCGGGCTACAAGTCGATCACACTGCAGCCGAACAGCTTCGTGACCGTCCAGGACTTCGTGGTCAATACCCTCGGCAAGTCGAACGTGCTCGGCGCGGTCATCATCATCCCGTACACTGGCACCGACATCGACCCTGCCGGCGCCGTCGACGGATTCTCCCGCATCTACACCAAACAGCCGGGCTCCAATGGCACGGTGTCGCAGCCGTTCGATGCCGTCGATCCCGACACGTTCTCCGCGGTTCTCAAGGACGAGGCGGTCTCCCTCGGCCTTCGCCATGACGCCGACTTCCGGACGAACTTCGGCATCGTCAACGTCGACAGCCTGCAGCGAACATACAAGGTCACCTTCATCGGGGAGAAGCTGACGACGAACCTCACCATGACCGTGCCGCCATTCGGAATGATCCAGCAGGCCATTCCCGCTGGCGACTACGGCGCGCTGCAGATCGTCTTTCAGGTAACCGACGCCGGCCAGGATTTCGTGAGCTGGGTCGGCTACGGCAGCAGCACCGACAACATCACGGGCGACGGCTGGGTCTCTCTGGCATCAGCGGACCTGACCCCGGACGAACTTACGTCCATCGGGTACTGATACTGCGGCTTCGCCGCGTTGTCGGTTGTCTGCGCTTCGCGCGTTGTCGGTTGATGGCGCTGACGCGGCGATTTGCTTCGCCACGCCCGCTTGATGTTGAGTACTTGACAACCGACAACCGACAACCGCGTTTACGCCGCCAGCCCCCGGAGCGTGGCCTCGATCGCATCGATCACTTCCGGCCCCTGCACCTTCAGCGGGAACGTCAGCACTCCGTTGGGGGAGAACTTCACGTGCTGGTCCTGCTGGATGAGCACCAGCAGCTTGTTCGGATCGACCTTCGCCTGGGCGGTCAGCTTGACCACCGCGCGCGCGCCTTCGCGGACGATCGAGATCACGCCCATCTGCTGGGCGAAGCGTTTGACCTGCACGAAGCGGAGGAGGTTCTCGACGTTCTGCGGCAGGGCACCGAAGCGGTCGCGGAGCTCGTTGCGGATCTCCTCCAGCCGGTCGTCGGTCGATGCCGAGGCCACCTTCTTGTAGAACGTCATGCGCAGGTTTTCGTCGCTGATGTAGTTCTTGGGGATGTAGATGTCGACGCCGAGGTTCATCGAGGTTTCCACTTCCTCCTCGATGCGCTCGCCCTTCATCTCGCGGATGGTCTCTTCGAGCAGGCGCGTGTACATTTCGAAGCCGACGGCGGCGATCTGGCCGGACTGTTCGCCGCCGAGAATGTTGCCAGCGCCGCGGATTTCCAGATCCTTCGCCGCGATGCGGAACCCGGCGCCAAGGTCGGAGAACTCCTGGATGGCGGCCAGCCGCTTGCGGGCGTCGGATGTCAGGATCTTATCGCTCGGCACCAGCAGATAGCAGAACGCAAGCCGGTCGCTACGGCCGACGCGGCCACGCAGTTGGTAGAGCTGTGAGAGGCCAAAGCGCTCGGCGTGATTGATGAGGATGGTATTGCAGGCCGGGATGTCGATGCCGTTCTCGATGATCGTCGTCGCCAGCAGCACGTCATATTCGCGCTGGATGAAGGCCAGCATGGCCCGCTCCAGCTCGCGCTCCTCCATCTGCCCGTGTCCGACGATGACCTTCAGGCCGGGCACCAGCTTCTCCAGATACTCCTTCATCGCGTAGATCGACTCGACGCGGTTGTGGACGAAGAACGTCTGTCCGCCGCGGCCGGTCTCGAACTCGATGGCCTCGCGGATGAAGTCGTCGGTGAATGGCACCACCGCCGTCTGGATGGCCAGGCGATCCTTCGGCGGCGTCTCGATCACGGAGATGTCGCGGATGCCGACCAGCGACATGTGCAGCGTGCGAGGGATGGGCGTGGCCGACATCGACAGCACGTCGATCGCTTTCTTGAGCTGCTTCAACTTCTCCTTCTGCCCGACGCCGAAACGCTGCTCTTCGTCGATGACCAGCAGGCCGGCGTCCTTGAGCTTGATGTCTTTGGAGAGAACGCGGTGCGTTCCAATGATGACGTCGATCTCGCCGCTCTCGATCTTGGCCAGAATCGCCTTCTGCTCCCTGGCCGAGTAGTAGCGTGTCAGCAACTCGATGGTGACGGGGAACGATGCGAAACGCCGCAGGAAGGTGCGGTAGTGCTGGTAGGCGAGCACCGTGGTCGGCGCGAGGACGACCACCTGTTTCCCATCCATCACCGATTTGAAAGCCGCACGCATGGCCACCTCGGTCTTGCCATACCCGACGTCGCCGCACAGCAGCCGGTCCATCGGCTTGCGCGATTCCATGTCCGACTTGACGTCGTCGATGGCCGATTCCTGATCCTCGGTTTCCTCGAACTCGAAGGCATCCTCGAACTCGAACTGCCACGGCGAATCCTTCGAGAATGCGTGCCCCTGAACCATCTGCCGCGTGGCGTAGAGCTTGAGCAGCTCGTCCGCCATGTCGCGCATTGCTTTCTTGACCGAGGCCTTCGTGCGCGCCCAGGCAGTGCCGCCGAGGCGGTCGAGCTTCGGCTGCGTGTCCGCGCCGCCGGAGAACTTCTGGATGAGATTGAGGTTCTCCATCGGCATCAACAGCTTCCCGCCGCCGGAGTACTCGATCTCCATCACCTCGCGCTCCGTCGGTCCGAACGGAATGCGCTGCAGACCATGGAACCGCCCCACGCCGTGATCGACGTGGACGATGTAGTCGCCGACCTTGAGGTCGCGCAGATCGGTGACGAAGGCGTCGGATGCGCGCTTCTTCCCGCCGACACGCGTCGACGTCGGTGGCTCAAAGAGGTCCCACTCGGAGTACGCGGTGAGGTTCAGCTCCTCGAAGTCGAACCCGCGCGGCAGCGCGCCCGAGGCGATGACGATCTCCGCCTGCAGCGCGTCGCTCTTCGCCACGAACGGTACATCGAATTCTTTCAGCAGCCGCTCGACCTTCTCCCTCCCCCCCTTCGTGGCGGCGAAGAAAATCTGCCGCCGCCCCTCCCCATGCCCCCGCTTCACATCCGTCGTGAACTCCGGCAGCCGGTTCGTGTACCGGTCAACCTGCGGCGCCCGCAAGCGGAGCTCCTCTCCTGGGACCGCGAGCGTCTCGCTCGCGCGTGCAGGCTTCCCAACATGAACCTCGCTGAACGCCAGCCGTGCCCCACGAAGGAACCCCAACACCTCGGAACCTTCGGTCGTCAGCTTCTCCGGCGGATACACCGCCCGTCCCTTCTCCGCCGCCGCGTCATACTCATTCCGCAGCAACGACTCGAACTTGGCCACATTCGTCGTGATCTGGTCCGGCTCGATGAGCGCGAACATCCATTCTGCTGGATCGAGATACTCGAGAAACGACACCGTTTCCGACGCCACTGGCACGTAGTGCTCGATCCCCGGAAACGTTCCGTTCTCGTTCAGCCGGTCGATCCTCTCGGCTACGTCGCGCTTGAACAGCGGATCCATGAAGTCGAGCGACAGCCGCCGCGCCAGCGCCGTCCGAACCGCTTTGGTCACCGGAAAGTGCGTCATCGGCAGGATGTTCACCGGCCCGCTCTCGTCCTCCGACCGTTGCGTCTCCACCTCGAAGAAACGCAGCGAGTCGATGGTGTCGCCGAACAGCTCCACCCGCACGGGCCGCGGCGTGTTCGGCGGAAAGAGATCGAGGATCCCCCCGCGAAAGGCGAACTCGCCTGCCTCGCCCACCAGGTCCGTCCGCACGAAGCCGTTCTCCACCAGCCGCTCCAGCAGGACCCGCATATCCAGCTCGCCCCCCTCAGCAAGCCGCACGATGCGCGATGCAAACTCCTCCGGCCGCGGCAGCCTCGAGAATAGCGCCCGCGCCGGCACCAGCAGCACCTCCACCGTCTTGTCGATCAGCATCCCCAGCGCCCGGATCTCGTTCCGCACCACCCCCAGCGACGGTGACAGATCCTGATACGGCGACAGCGACGGTGACGGATACGCCGACAAACACCGCGGCTCCCGATGAAACAGCCGCAGCGAAGCCTCGAAGTCGTCGATGGCTGCATCCCCCGGCACGATGATGGCGATGCGACGCCCGCTCGTCTCCTGCAGCGTCGCCAGCACCAGCGCCCGCGCCTCGACCGCCGCCCCGGTGACATCGACCGATCCCTCCGCGATCCGCTTGCCGATGGTCTTGAACGCCTTCGTGCGCGCCAGCTCCTCGCGGACCTTCGCCAGGAGTTTGTCGTTTCGTTCGGTCATGCGCCGCGGATTCTATGCGCCCCGGCACTGGTCAACTCTCGAATTACTCCGAAGTTGAAGTGGATCCGAACTGCTCTTGGAAAAGCCGCCGAGACTCCGACAGCCCCTCCTCGGTGAACAGTACCGATTTCGCCTTTCCGACGGGATCCGAGATGTATCCCTTCTCGTGAAGCCGGCTCATCGCACCCCAGTCGAAGCTCTTCCACGTCCGCCATTCCTCATGAGTGCCGAGATACAGAAGCGCGAGCACAGGCGCGATCGATTTTTGTCGGTGTCAACTTTCATCGGAGCCTCCAACCGAAAAGTCTAACGGTTGGCGCCGAAGGCTATGCGCGACGCCCGCAAAACTGTCATCCTTATAGGTGCCGGAGTGCTGAGTAAACGTAGCGAGCGAAAGGCGCGGAGGACGGCGAAGGATCTCAAAATTCGCTGCACCTGCCCACAGGCGCTGCAAGTTAGGGTGGGGCGCGAATGCATGGAATGTCTCCATGCGGAGCAGTCGACGGAGGTTGAAGCGACCCGCCCCGACACCGGGGTCATGCCCGCATGGCGTCGATGACATACTGGCCGCCCAGGGGTAGCCAGGCGAGGCGCGCTTCAAGCCATCGCCAGACGGCTCCGCGCCAAGGGAAGAAGAGAATGTAGCGGGCGCGGATGTTGGAGAGGCCGGCGGCGGTGAGCCGGCGCCTCGCTTCGGGCCGCGCCAATAGAACCGCGTCGCGGTCGAGCTCGCAGCGGCCGACCACGAGGCGGGTCAGCGGATTCCACGGGTTGTGCTCGCACACCAGGACGATGCCTCCGCGCCGGGTGATGCGCGCCGCCTCGGCCAGAAAGTCGGCGCGCTGGTCGACCGGTACGTGGTGGAGAACGCAAACGGCGATCACTAGGTCAAAGCTCTCATCAGCGAACGGCGTGCGGAGGCCGTCGGCGGCGATCATCCGGCCATCGCGCACCGCGGCCTGCCCGACGCTGGCGATAGAGGGGTCGATCCCCCACACGTCGATGAGAAGCGGGCGCAGGCGCTGGGTCAGCAAGCCGATGCCGCAGCCGATTTCGAGCACACGCACCGCAGCCGGCACGGCCGGCAGCGTTGGTTGCCCAAGGCTCGGCCAACTTTGGCGCTCCGAACGTTCTGCCGCGCTGGCTCCCAGCCGGTGCGTTGCTTCGAGGATGTACCGCACCTTGGCTTCGAAAAAGAAATCATGCTCGAGGCCGACGACCTCCAAGGCCCGATCCACCTTCTCCGAATAGTCGGCGCTGTGCTCATCGAAGCTCAAGCCAGGGCTCCCGACCGCGGATGGAAGAGAGCGTTCAGACCCTGCTCGAGCGGCCGGGCGGCGAAACCAAAGGCCCGAAACGCGCTCTCGGTATCGTGGCTCTTCGGACTGAACAGACGCGCCACCTGGTCGGCGTACAGCGGCGGCTTGTCGAGCGGCAGGAGCGCGAGCGCCCGACCGGCGAGCGCGAGCAGGCTGGCCGGCACGCCGATGGTTCGCGGGCGGGTGTGGAAAAAGGCCGCCAGGCGCCGGATCAACTGCAGGTAGCTCATTTCTTCAGGCCCCGCGAGCATGTGCACACCGCCATGGCTCGGCGCCATCACGGCGCGGCAGATGCCATCGATGACGTCATCGAGATAGACCGGCGCCAGCCGCGGGCTGCCGTCCCCGGCGACCGGGACCCAGCGGCCCTGGCGGCAGCGCTCGATCAAGGTGGAGATGCCCTCACCACCCGCGCCATAGACTTCGGCAGGCCGCAGGATGTTCCAGGCCATACCCGAATCCCGAACGATCTCTTCGGCTTGGATCTTGGACCGGCTGTAGGCGCCGCCCGCGGGAGAGATCGCGCGCGTGCTCACCAGAGTGAACCGTTGGACGCTGGCCCGCCGTGCCTCTGCCACCAGATTCATCGTGCCGACAGCATTGACCTCGGTGTAGCGGCCGCTCCGGTTGGAGTGGGTGACGGCCGCCAGGTGAAGAACCTGATCGCAATCCGTGCAGACCCCCGCCAGGCTCTCCGGCCGCGTCACGTCGGCGCGGACGGAGCGCCAACCGGGCGGTAGGGAAGCCGGCGCGCTGCGATGCAGGACCGCGCCGGTGATGCCGTTCCGGTGCAACTCCGCGATCAGCGGACCGCCGAGGCGCCCTGGGCCTGTCACCAGGATCCTCATTATTCCCTCCCCCTCCGCCGGAATTCCAGGATCCGATAGCGCAAGAGATTGAGCAGGAACTCGAAGACAGCCGACAACTTGATGAAGGAACGCCGGCCGGTCAAACCGAGGAACTCTGTTTCCGTCTCGCCGACGCGAAGTCCAAGACCACGGGCCTGGATCATGATCTCGGCGTCGATGAACCAGTCGGTGGACTGCAGGGTCATCCGCTCGAAGGCCGCGCGGGTCAGGATCTTCGGCTTGGCGTTGATGTCCCTCACCAGAAGCCCAGGGAAGAGAACATGGAAGAGCCCGTTGAAGACCAGCGAAAAGAGCTTGCGCTTGAGGCCGTCGCCGCGCTGCCTGCGGTACGTCTTCGCAAGATCGAGCCCCTGTTCGCGGAGCAGCCGGTAGACCCGCACCAGATCCTGAACCAGAACCTGGCCGTCGCCGTCGATGACCGCCAGGTACTGGCCAGCGGCGAGAACCAATCCGCTGCGCAAGTCCCAACCCATCATTCCCTCTTTCACCACCGCCGAGCAGACGATGCGGGGGTCACCGGCCGCCAGCTCCCGTACGACGTCCGGGGTCGTGTCGCCGCTCCCGGCCACATAGTTGCCAACCAGCACGAGCTGATAGTTGTCGATGCCCGCATCGAGCAGCGACTCACTGATGCGCGCCGCGAAGGCGCGCGCGGCGCCGCCGGAGCGGTAGCAAAGGACGACAACGGAGAGCTCCGGGGCCATTGGGCTATCCACCGCGATCTACTCGAGCAACAGGGCGCGCTGCCGCGGCGTCAACGGACGTTCCACGATCCGTCCGGCGGGCCGATAGCCAGCAAGCGCCGCGGCGGATCCGCCTAATAAAGGATCACCCAGCGGGCTGGAAACCAACCGCCAGGTTCCTCTCCGATTGTCGAAGTCCATGATCACCAGCGTCTCGTAGGGAAAGCGATCGGCCGCACACGTGCCGGCGTCGAAGCATTCGGCCTTCTGCTCATGCCAGCAGGTAAGCCCCTCGGGTGTGGCACGGCAGCCCGTCCCTCGGTCGGGGGCCATGCGCAGGGCGTGAATGGCAGGGTCATCGTAGAGCAATATGAGCCAGCTTTGCGCCAGATAGTCGGCCTCGGTCGCGAGATACAAATCCGGCGTCGGCGGGCTGCGAAGGATGATACCAGTGCCGGGTGTCAAGGCGGGGGCGGTGGTAACGATCGACAGGAGCTCTTTCTTGTGCAGCCGCCACGTCGAGACCCAGAGGTCCTGACGCTCCAGTCCTCCCCAGACTCCGAACCCCACAAAGAGGAGGGGCACGAGCAGGAACGCGGTCCGGAAGCGAGGCCATCGTTGCACCGCCCAGCCGGCCGAAACAGCGATCGCCATGGATGCCCACGTGCGCGACAGGACGTGCGTGCGATAGTGAATATTGGCCATCTGCAGCCCGGCATACGCGGCATTCGCAATCAAGGCCATCGCGGCGAAGATCCCGGCCAGCAGGAGCGTCCGTATGGTGCGATCCGGCCGATCCGGATTCTGTGCCCGGCGTGCCCGGATCGCGAACCACGCCGCCGCCACTCCGGCGGCGAGTGCCATGGCCCACATAGGAATCGCCGCCGGCGGCCGGGGATACCAGATCGGGCGTGTAAAGGCCCAGCGCCACGGTGCGAAGTTCTCGTACGCCAGCCTTATCGTGCGATCGAGACGCTCGGCAAGGTGCATCGGTAGAATGGCCACCGCCGCGTAACTGGTGGGGTCGTGCAGAAACCACCACTCGACCCGGGCAGCGGGAGCCAGGGTCAGACCGAGCGCCGACAGCACCAGCAGAATCCGGCGCCAAGCCTCGGTACCTCCACGCCAAAACAGGAGCAACGGTACGAACGGCAGCGCCGGGATGGCGACGTCGATGGTCCAGATGCTGACCGCGACAGCGACGCACGCGATGGCGATCCAGCCAGCGCTCCCGCCCGTCACGTAGCGCAGGCTGCAGCCGACGGCCAGCAGCAGCATGAGCGCGCTGATGTTGTAGCCGAGAGAGGTGAGATTGTTGGTCAGGTAGTCGCTGGTCGCCGTGAGGGTCAGGCAGATCGCCAGGAATTGCGTGAGCCGCCTTCCCGGCATCAGCAACCGGGAGATCCAGCCGGCGGCGAGGGCCTGCCCGAGCCAGGCCGCGCCGAAGATCAGATGCAGTGTCCAGATGGGCTGCGGCATGGCCAGCGCCAGTCGGAACGGCAGGGTATAGAGACGCCGCAAGGGAGTGACGACCGGCGTCAGCGCGGCCATGAAACCATGGCCTTGATACTCGCGCGCCATCCTCAGCAACAGAGTGTCGTCCTGCCACATGCCCCGCATCGGCACGGTCAGCCCCCAAACCAAAAAGAGGAGGGCGAAGTAGAGCAGACCGTCGCTGTTCAATCCGACGGCGAGCCGGGGGGGCCACCGGCCCCGAGCTTCCGGGGTTTCACTCAAAACCAGCCCACCCACATCTACGGCATGCTATCTCCTTTCCATCGCAACTTTCCCCGCGTCAGCGGCAAGCCTCTTGTTTCCTTCCGCGGCGGCGACGCGGCGACCTAACGGGTTAGAAACCACGAGAGTGGAGAGGCGCATCGACCGGCTGTCGTTGCCGCACTCGAAGTGGTTCATTGGTGACCCCTGGGCGTCAGCGCCGGGTGCGAATCGTTCGCCATTCGCGCCGTGGACGTTCCGGTTCATCCTCATGAAGGAGGTAGGGAAATCCAAGCTCGGTCGCCATGGCGCGCCATTCGGACTGAAAATCGGGGCGCAAATGGTGCGGAAGGCTGATGCCGCGCGCGTAGAAATCAATGTGCAGCATTTCCGCCGCCCATGCGGCTGCCATCATGTCGGCCGGTATCGATGGCTCTCCGGAAGAGAAGGGCATCGCTCCTCTGGGCAAACTGAATGTCGGATTGAGAATCAGATCGTAGGCCTTCGTCTTCGTGTGGTCGGTCGCTGCGACCAGCGTCGCGAGAGCTGGCTGCGGAGCACTGCCGGCACCAACGCCGTGACCGTCCTCCCGGATCGTGACCGAGTATTCGGCGCTGTTGAAGCGGAGAATCATTCTTCGGCCGCGAGGCGTCGCCGCCCATTTCACGAGGCCGGAGCGCGTCGCTTCAGCGCTGTACCTGATTTGACCTTCGGTGAATTCCGGTCTCGTGTTCGCGTCGAAGCGGATGCGCTCGCCCGCAAGCCGGAAACCGGTCTCGTTTGAGACCTGCGGCAAGATCTTGCTGGCCGTTGCCGCGCTCACAACGAGAAGAACAGCGGCAATCGCGGTTCGCATGGCGTTCGTTGACATTCTCGCGCAATTCGCGCGGTACGCCCCTCAGCCGTGTCACAGTCTCGAAATACAATGTGGAGTGGGACGGCGCCTACCCAATCATCATCCGCAGGCCCTTTACCTTCAGACGCTTCTGGTTCGTCGATGGCGGACGTCGCATTGGAGTCAACCTTGGGGCAATGCACGGCCCCGGTTTGAACCTGTTGCTCGATGCTTTGACCGGCAAAGAGTTGGCTCGCTTCCCAGACGCCGATCTCAAGCAGGAGCCCACGCCGAGGTGGCTCGACGCCGATGCCGGCGCATGATCCGTGCTTGCCGCGACATGAGCCACGAGCGCGCGCGGGCAGTCATGCTCCGTTCTTCTGCCATTTCGGGCTTCCCGCTTGCGCGTCGCTGACCGTTTGAGTAACCACGACACCACGCATCAACGATGCGAATAACTGGTGATCACAGACGACGGTTCAAAGAGGCCGATTGAAGTGCCGCCGTTTCAATGAGTTGCGAGCAGCCAAGAAACGAAGGCCTGGCACCCCGTGGTTTACCTGATTCGCAAAGGTTTGAAGTGGAGCGGGCGACGAGATTCGAACTCGCGACCAAGAGCTTGGGAAGCTCCTACTCTACCAACTGAGCTACGCCCGCTCAGGGGTTGGGCGGAGGATTGTAACTCACTGCGGGGTGAAGTATTCGGTGAAGAGGCGGACGAATGCGCCGGAGGGGCCGGTGAAGTAGGCGGTGGCACGGACGGTCACGGGCTCCGTCGACGCGAGCTGTCCGCCGCGGGAGTATCCCCAGATCGCGAGCGGCAGCGTCCGGGCCTGGCCGGGGGCGATGTCGACGTTGATATTGGTGGACGTCGGGCGGATCGTGTAGGCGCCGGAGCCGATGGTGCGGATCTCGATCCGGTTGAGCTTCACCGGCTGGTTGGTCGTGTTCGACAACGACAGCGCGAACTGCACGTTGACCGGTCCGTTGAACGTGTAGGCATTCGGCGCTGACTCGTATTGCTCCAGGTGCAGCGTGATCTTCGGGGCGTTCGGATCGTCCGGCGCGTCCGACGCGCAGCCGGCGAGCAGGAGGAGGATCAGAATCGCCCGTCGCATCGCATCACCCGGCGATGGCCGGCAGCCCGGTCACCTGCTCCAGCTCCGCTTCCTCGGCGATCCATTCGTTCGTGCGGAAGGCCCCTTCCCACCGCGCCACGACCACCGTGGCCAGGCAGTTGCCGATGACGTTCACGCAGGTCCGGCCCATGTCCATCAATTCGTCCACGCCGAGAATGACGATGACCCCCTCGGCGGGGAGATTGAACGATGCCAGCGTGCCGAGGAGGATGACCAGCGAGGCGCGCGGAACGCCGGCCACGCCTTTGGAGGTGAGCATCAACGTCAGCAGCATGACGATCTGCTGCGTCCAGGTGAGCTGCACGCCCGCGGCCTGTGCCACAAAGATGGAGGCGAGGGCGAGATAGAGAGTGGTGCCGTCGAGGTTGAAACTGTAGCCGGTCGGAAGGACGAAGCCGACGATGCGGCGAGGCACGCCGAGGCGCTCCATGTTCTCCATTGCCTTTGGCAGCGCCGATTCCGATGAGGTGGTGGCAAAGGCGATCGTGGCCGGCACTTTCACGGCACGGAAGAAGTCGCGCAGCGGCACCCGGAAGAGAAGCGCAACCGGCAGCAGGATGCAGATGAGGAAGACGACAAGCGCGCCGTACAAGGTAAGAACGAGCATGCCAAGGTTCCGGAGGACGCCGAGACCGGAATGGCCGATGGTGTTGGCCATGGCCGCGCCGACGCCGATCGGCGCGAACTTCATCACGAACTCGGTGAAGCGGAACATGATGTCTGCCAGCGACTCGCACCACTGAATGACCGGGCGCGCCTTTTCGCCGATCGAGGTCACCGCCAGCGCGAACAGTACCGAGAAGACGACGATCTGCAGCACGTCGCCGTCGGCCATGGCCTTGATGATCGAAACCGGCGCGAGGTGGGCGAGAAGCTCGCCGAATTTCTGCGGCTTGGCCGGCGGATCGGGGGCGGTCAGCCCCTTCCCTACCGCGTCCGCGGCTTGCGACGCCTTCGCAGCGGCAGTGGCGCTGTCGCCTCGGGCCACAGCCTGGTTTGCTTCCTTCGCCAGCTTCGAAGCCTGATCGGCCAGGACCGCCTTGTTGACTTCCGTGTGAACGCCCGCCAGCGACACGCCGAGGCCGGGCTTGGTGAGATTGACGGCACCGAGACCGATGAAGAGCGCGAAGGTCGTCACGATCTCGAAGTAGAGCAGGGCCTTGAAGCCGATGCGGCCGACCTGGCGGATGTCGCCGGTGCCGGCGATGCCGATGACGAGCGTGGCAAAAATCAGCGGGGCAATGATCGACTTGATCAGATTGAGAAAAAGGATCGACAGCGGCCGTAACGCCGTTCCGTACTCCGGCCAGAGCCAGCCGATGAGCACACCGATCGCCAGACCGATGAAGATCTTCTGCGTGAGAGAGACTTTCGGAAGTGCCATGTGGGGGGAGTGTAAGGGACGACACTTCTGAGTACAACGGTTGTCGGTTGTCGGTTGTCGGTTGTCAGTTGTCGGTTGTCGGTTGTCGGTTGTCAGGAGGCAACGCCTGCGGGAACAAGCTGTCAACTTTCTTTTGACAATTGATCCGCTGATAACCGACAACTGACAACTGACAACACCGCCAACGCGCGTAGCGCAGTTACGATACCCCCATGAAACGTGGTTGCTTCCTCAGCCTCCTGATCCTCGGCGCATGTTTCGGCGGTTACTGGTACGTGCTGCACGGGCATATCGAGCCGCCGGCGTTCTGGTGGGCCACCGGCGTGGCCAGCTTTTTCATGTGGGTCTCCATCGGTACGTTGCAGGGGGCGATCGGAGCGGCGCGCGATGCCTCGCGCGTGACGAGAGAGTCGTCGTTCGGCGGGTATGGCGGGGAACAGTTCGAAGACGGCGCGACCGTCACGGTAGTCGGCCACATCCGCGCGCTGGGGTCCTCATTGCGCGCTCCCTTCAGCGGGACGGCGGCCGTCCTCTACAGCTATGACATCAATCACATTTCCCAGAGCCGGCACGATACGACGACCGTGCAGGACTACTCCGGTTTCGCGCTCGTCCCGAGCGCGATCGATTCACCGCACGGCTCGATCAACCTCCTCGGGTTTCCGCTGCTGGAGGGCTTCCCGAAGACAAGCTTCGATACCGAGGAAGGGCGGAGAAACGCCGCCGCATACCTCGAGTCGACACCGCTGACCAACATGGAGGGATTCCACCCCGGCACGATCTACCACGAAGTCAAAGAGCTGCTGACCGACGACGACGGCCAGTTCCGCAAGGACTGGAAGATGACAGAGGACCGCGACCTGACCGACAAGCATCTATATGAGCAGGTCGTCGCGCCGGGGGATCAGGTCTGCGCCATCGGCCGCTGGTCGGCGGAGAAGCACGGCCTCACCCCGCCGGCGGGAGGGGTGGTCCGTCTGCTCCAGGGCGATCCACAGAAGGTGGTGAAGGGCCTGTGGGGCAAGTGCATCGCCAATCTCATCGGATGCCTCATCGTGGCCGGGTTGGTCAACGGTGCGGTTTACACACTGTTGCAGGTGGCCGCGGGCAAATCGAAGATCTGGGCCGATACGCCGATCGCGAAGCATTCCATTCACCGCGACGAGATGCATGAGGCGGTGAGCAGCGGCAACATTGCCGGGGCAGAAACGCTGATGAACAACGGCACCGGCATCGACGTGCGCGACAGCAGTGGCCGCACGCCTCTGGCCATGGCCCAGGACACGGCTATAGCGCGCTGGCTGATCGCGCATGGCGCCGACGTGAATGCCGCGAACTACGAGGGGCAGACGGTGCTGATGATGCAAGCGGCCGCCGGCCGCGCTGAGATCGTCCGCGTTCTGATCAACGCCGGCGCGAAGCTCGATGCGACCAGCACGAAGTGGCACAGCACCGCCCTGACCCAGGCTCTCGATGGAGAAAAGACGGAGGTCGTGCGCATCCTGCGCGACGCGGGGGCGAAAGACGACACGGTCACCGAGGCGAAGGGGCAGGCGCTGCGCGAGAACGATCCTCCGGTGCGCGCCGCTCTGGCATGGTTGGATGCCATTCAGCAGGAAGATCCGGAGGCGATGAAGAAGTGGTCGACGTTCAAGGAGCTCAACGAAGTCGATTTCAAACTCTGGAAATCATCGCACCCAGCGCATCCGAAGCTGGTCCGCGGCTACGCGAACGACGATGCGGCCACCGTCGAGCTCCGCGGCCAGATCGCCAGCGGCGTTTACGAGACGTGGACGTACCAACTGGCACATCGCGGAGAGGATTGGCGGGTGAGCAATGAGAGGTGGGAGACGCGGCTGAGCGGGAATGAGCCGTGAACGGGCTACGCGGTTGCGGGGTCTCGCGGTTGCGCAGCAACATGCTTGGGAAGCGTCAGTCCCCGTGTTCGAGCTGAAGAGGGAGGCTGGCGACTGGTTTCACGACCTCCCGGAGTCAGTTAACACACCCCCGGAGTCAGTTAACACACTCCCGGAGTCAGTTAACACACTCCCGGAGTCAGTTAACGGACTCCCAGAGTCAGTTAACGCACTCCCAGAGTCAGTTAACGCACTCGCAGAGTCAGTTAACGCACTCGCAGAGTCAGTTAACGCACTCCCAGAGTCAGTTAACGCACTCCCAGAGTCAGTTAACGCACTCCCAGAGTCAGTTAATACACTCCCGGAGTCAGTTAGCCCTTCAGTTAGCTCGCATTTCTCACACTCTGACTGGAATCACCGGCAGCCTGTACCCCGTCGAGAGCTCTTCTGCTCTGAAGATTGGGCGAGTGGCTGGACCACCATTTTCGAGCGTAAGTACAAGAAAATACTGTGCTTCCACGCGAGACAGCGTAACCGCGCGACTCCGCGACCTCGGTTTCACACCGCGATGGCGTTGCTCTCGCCGCCCGTAGCCAGCGTCACTTCCCCCGAGACGACGACGTCGTGCAGCGACTGGCGGATCCGCTGGATCAGCGTTTCGGGATCGCGACACTCACCGGCGAGGATGCCGACGGTGCGGTTGCGGCCTGCGTTTTTGGCGGCGTAGAGACAGGTGTCGGCGGCATCGAGCACCTCCTGCCAGCCGAAGCGGGTGCGGGCCGTTGGCAGGAAGGGGAACGGCGCGAAGCCGATCGAGCAGGTGAGGCGGAGCGACGTCGTCCTCTTTCCGACGATGAAGGCGTGGCCGGCGATGACGCTGCGAATGCGCTCGGCGATGGCGGCGGCCTCGTGCCGCGAGGAGTTGCGCGCGATGAGCAGGAACTCTTCGCCGCCCCAGCGTACGAGCGTATCGGTGTCGCGCATGGCCGTCTTCAGCAGTTCGTGAATATCGACGAGCACGCGGTCGCCGGCAGCGTGGCCGAAGCGGTCGTTGATCTCCTTGAAGCGGTCAAGGTCGAGCAGGAAGAAGAGCAGGTCGGCGTTGGCGCTGGCCGGGTCGATCCCATTGCGCGACGACGACTCGTGACGGCGCAATGCGTCGGCCATGTACTCCGGCATGCAGAGATCGAGATAGCGCCGGTTCTTCATGCCGGTCAGCGCGTCGGTGACGCTGAGATCGAGCAGGCGGGTGTTGACGTCGGCCAGCTCGTGCGTGCGCTGCGCCACGATCGCTTCGAGCTCGCGGTTGCGGTGGCGGAGAATGGCCACGCGCGCACGATGGGCGGCGACGATCAGAGCGGCGATGAGCAGCAGCGCCAGCGCGCGCGCCCATCCGGTCTGCCACCAGGCCGGTACGATCGTCAGCTCCGTCGCAGCGGGCAGACTCCACGCTCCGGGGCGTAAACGTGCCCGCGTCTCGAACCGGTAGTGGCCCGGCGCGAGCAAGGCGTAGCGCACTTCGCGCGACGGCGCGGGACGCCATTCGTCCTCGAGGCCGAGGAGCCGGACCTGATACTCGATCAGATCCTGCTTGAGGAACGTGAGAGCGGCGAACGTCGCCGAGAAGTCGTGTTTGGCGCTGACGGCCGACGACGTGATCCTGACCGGCGGCGGCTCCCCGCGCGGCGCATCGGGGCGCGGGACGTAGTGGCTGAAGCCCGAGCTGGTGCCGAGAAATACTTCTCCGCCTGGCTCGGCCAGGAAGGCCATGGCATCGAGGTCGTCGCCGGCCAGGCCGTCGCTCATGCCGAGATGCTCGATCAGAGGGCCGTTGACGAGATCGACGCCGACGCCGGTGCCGATCCACAGCCTGCGATGCGCGTCTTCGCCGATCATGAAAATCTTGCTCGCCGAGAGTCCGCGGCGGGCATCGAGACGGTCGACGATGGTCATGGCGCCGTTGCCGTCGATCGAGAAGCGGACGATGCCGAGCGGCTCGAAGTACGCGGCCCAGAAATCTCCTGACGCGCTCTCGATCATGTAGGCGGCGTGATCGTCGGCCAGCCCGTCATGCGTCGTGTAGCGCCGCCAGGTCCCGTGATCGAAGCAGGCGATGCCGTGCTCGCCGGTGGCCCAGAGCCGTCCGCGCGAGTCGATCATCAGCCAGCGGAAGGTCTCGTCGGGCGTGGCGTTCGGCACGGTAGCCGGCGTGAAGCGATCCTCGTTCGGTGCTTTGCGAAGCAACCCGGCGCTACGCGTTGACACCCAAAGCACGCCGTCACCATCGCGGACGATCTTCAGCACGGTCCGTCCCGTGGTGGGGTACTTGCGCACCTCTCCGCCCACGCCAACACGCAGCACCTCGGCGGGACTGCCGCCCATCCAGAGAGTTCCATCCGCTTCCTCGACGACCGAGCGAACCTGATTGCGTTCTGTTCCGGCGACGGTCTCCCAACCCTTTTCGGTGGAATGCGCCAGACCGAGGTCGGTACCGACCAGCAGACGGCCGGAGCGGTCCCAGAGAAAACACCAGGTGACTGCGTTCGGCAGCCCGGAGTGGCGGTCGTAGGTCGTCAGCTCACCGCGGCCGAGCATACGATGGACGCCGAGGCTGGCGATCCAGATGGAGCCTTCGCGATCTTCGAGGACGTCGCGCGCCCAATCCGTCGGCAGCCCTTCGGCGGCGCCGATGACGCGCCAGCCGGTATCGTCGTGAACCGCCACACCGCGATCGGTCGGCACCCAGAGATCGCCACGCCGGTCGAGATCGAGATAGCCGTTCGTGCTGGTCGCGGGAAGGGAGCGCGTCTCGTCGTGGAAGGCTGGGTCCGCGTCGCCTTTTGCCCAGAGATGCCCCGCCGAACGCGCCCAGACGATCCGCTGCCGATCGACGACGATGGCGTCGATTCGCTCGCTGCCGGGGTTCGGCCAGAAGGTCCAGCTGCCGCTGGCGAAACGCCCGATGCGTTGCGCCGACGCGGCCCAAGAGGCGGTTGCGGGGTTCGGGGGCCGGGGGTCGGGGGTCGGAGAAGCCTCCGCGGATTTCTCGCACCAGACGGCGGTCGCTTCCTCGTTCGGCCATCCTGCGACGGGCGCGAACGGCTTTCCGTCATTGCCGCGCAGGATTCCGCTGGTCGTTGCCAGCCAGACGTCGTTGGTGTCGTCGATGGACAGCGCGTTGATCGGAGGCCGCGGTCCGCGGGCGGGGACGAAACGTCGCCCGTCAAAGCGGGCGACGCCGCCGTACGTGATCACCCAGACGCTTCCATCCGCCGCGGCCTGCACGTTCGGTACGTAGCTCGACGGAAGTCCTTCATCGAGTCCGAAGCGGGTGAACCGATTGCCGTCGTAGCGATAGACGCCGTCCTGCGTCGCCACCCAGAGGAAGCCGGCCGCATCCTGCGCCAGCCGCATCGCCGCCAGATTGCCGAGGCCAGCCTCGGTGCCGTACGTGCGAAAGGGTCGGAT
>Ga0210402_10000038_pt1 | contig 125198 bp, 142 predicted proteins | sample IncBWC7MmetaG_FD_161055 | JGI IMG/M metagenome (GOLD analysis project Ga0210402, IMG submission 161055) | Forest soil microbial communities from Barre Woods Harvard Forest LTER site, Petersham, Massachusetts, United States - Inc-BW-C-7-M | ecosystem: Environmental > Terrestrial > Soil >...
TGACTGTAGAATCTGCACGCCCACTTCATCTGTGCCCAGCTTGTTGAGCGCGCCTTGAATGGCTTCCGCCGAACCCTGCACATCAGTTTTCAGCACCAGCGGCAACAGCCGTTTCTCGCCGGATTCGCGGGTCTTGAGCAGTTGGTCGAGTGTCTGGCGGCTGGATGAGGCCTGGCGCGATTCGCGGCGCTTGCGGCCGCGATACTCCGCCACTTCGCGGGCCCGCGCTTCGGATTCCACCACCACCATTTCATCGCCGGCCTCCGGCGCCGCCGACAGGCCCAGCACTTCGATGGGCGTGGAGGGACCGGCTTCTTTCACGGTTTCGCCGCGGTCATTCTGCAGCAGGCGAACCCTGCCCCATTCGGAACCCGCCACCACGATATCGCCGACCTTCAAAGTGCCGCGCTGCACCAGCACGGTGGCGACGGGGCCGCGGCCCTTGTCGAGTTTGGCCTCGATCACCGCGCCTTCGGCGGCGCGGCCGGGATTGGCTTTCAGGTCCAGAAGTTCAGCCTGCAGCAGGATGGCTTCTTCCAGCCTGTCCAGGCCGGTGCCCTTGGTGGCGGACACTTCGACGGCCTGGGTCTGGCCACCCATGTCTTCCACCTGGATTTCATGCTGCAGGAGTTCGGTCTTGACCCGCATGGGGTTGGCGTCGCCCTTGTCGATCTTGTTGATCGCCACGATCATGGGGACATTCGCCGCCTTGGCATGGGCGATGGCTTCCACGGTCTGGGGCATCACGCCGTCGTCAGCGGCCACGACCAATATGACCAGATCGGTCACCTTGGCGCCGCGCGAGCGCATCGCGGTAAAGGCGGCATGGCCCGGCGTATCGAGGAAGGTGATTTTCTGGCCGGATTTCAGCTGCACCTGGTAGGCGCCAATATGCTGGGTGATGCCGCCCGCCTCGCCCGCGACCACATCGGTTTTGCGCAGCGCGTCCAGCAGCGAGGTCTTGCCATGGTCGACATGGCCCATCACCGTGACCACCGGCGCGCGAGGGGTCAGCGTGCCCGCGTCATCGGCAGCGCCGGTAAGGCCGGCCAGCACGTCGCTTTCGGCCACCCGCTTGACCACATGGCCATATTCGGCGGCAACCAGTTCGGCGGTGTCGGCGTCAATGATGTCGTTCGGCGTCGGCGTCATGCCGTTCTTCATCAGGACCTTGATCACATCCACCACCCGGCGGGCCATGCGGTTGGCAAGCTCGGAGACGGTGATGGTCTCAGGAATGGTGATATCGCGCGGTCCGGCGGGACCGGCGGGCTGAACCTGATGGGATTTGTTGACGCGCTGCAGGTGCCGGCGATAGGCGGCCACCGACCGCATGCGTTCATCGTCGCCTTCCAGCGCCCTGGTGACCGTGAGCTTGCCCTTGCGGCGCTCGCCTTCACCGACTTTCTTCGGCGTGGGCGCTTTGACTGGCACCAGCTTGCCACCGATCTTCTTGGTGGCGGTTTCCTCTTCTTCTTCCTGGGCAGGGCGGCGTCGGCCGGCTTCCGGCGCCGGCGCCAATGGGGGCCTGGGATCGACACGCCGGGCTGCTTCAGCTTCGGCATGGCGGCGGGCCTCGGCATCGGCTGCCTTGCGTGCGTCTTCCTCAACCTTGCGTTTTTCGGCGGCGGCGTGTTCGAGCTTGAGCTTTTCCTCTTCGGCGAACCGGCGGCGGGCCTCTTCGTCCGCCTGGCGGCGGGCTTCGCTGTCGGAAACCTTGGCATCCGCCAGGGCGGCGGCCCGGCGGGCCTTTTCCTCGTCGGACAGCTGGCGCAGCACCACACCGCGCGCGGCTGGCTTGAGGACGATAGCGGGTTTGATTTCGGCGGAGGCCGCTACGACAGCTGGCTTTTCGGCGGTCGCCGGCTTGTCTTTTGCGGGCTTGGCCGGCGCGGGCGCGCCCAACGTGCGTTTCTTCTCGACCACAACCGCTTTGGTGCGGCCGTGGCTGAAGCTCTGCTTGACGGTCGAAGTTTCCGTCTTCTTCAGCGACAGGGTTTTCGGGCGCCTGGTTTCGTCTGTATCGCTCATGAATCTCTTTCGCTCCGCAGGGCCGCCAGGCGCCGCGCATCCAGGGTCAGCCGTTCCGCCAGGCCGCCCCGCTGGACGGCCGCATGTATCACATTCTCGCGCCCCAGCGCCAAGCCCAATTCGGCGCTCAAAAGGCATTCCACCACCACGGGCTTCAGGTCCCGCGCATGCGCCGCATTATAGAGTTTGCGCTTGCCGTCATGCGACCCATCCGCTGCCTCGATCAGAAGCGCGGGCGGATTTGGCCCGTCCAATGCGCGCAGCACATTGTCGAAACCCAGCACCAGCGCACCCGAACGCCGCGCCAGGCCCAGATCGCCCAACATCCGCGTCACCAAGGCTCTTTCGGTGCGTTCCATCAGATCGGTGCCGGTTGAAATGTTTTTGGCGGCTCCGCCGCCGGGGGCCTTGGCGGCGCGGGCGAAGAGTTTCTTCTCGATCGCTATGGCTATGGATTTGCGCGAGGCTTCCACCCACAAGCCCCGGCCCGGCAGTCTGGCCGCGACATCGGGCACGACCTGGCCATCCGGCGCAGCGACAAAGCGGATCAGGCGATGCTCGGGAAAAATCTCACCGGACACGATATCGCGCCTCTCGCGCGACTCGTCGCGCGCGCGGGGGGTGCGCGCAGCGTGTTCGTCCTTTGCCATTTTATGCGCCGCTACCGTCATCAGGCCGGTTCGCCCTCTTCTGGCGCATCATCCAGCACCTCTTCTTCAGCAACTTGTTCCTCGATCCAGCCGATCTTCACCCGCGCCTTCATGATGATGGCATTGGCGTCTTCGGTGGAAAGGCTGAAGCCTTCCAGCGCACCGGGGACCCGTACGCGTTCGTTGTCCTTGCTGGCCTTGTCCTTGACGGTTTCGTAATAGCCAAGCAGATCGTCGGTGGCCGATCCCGCCAGATCGTCCAGCGTCCTGACGCCACCCTCGCCCAGCGCCACAGCCATGGCCGGAGTCACGCCTTCCACTTCCAGCACGGCATCCTCGACGCCCAGCGCCTTGCGCTTGTCGTCCAGGGCGGCATTGCGCGCGTCTATGAACTCGATGGCGCGATTCTGCAATTCATTGGCAGTATCTTCATCGAACGCCTCGATCTGAGCCAGCTCGCCCGCATCGACATAAGCCACGTCCTCGATGGTTGCAAAACCTTCCGAGGCCAGAAGCTGGGCGACGGTTTCGTCCACATCCAGGGATTCCATGAAAAGCTGGGTGCGGGTGGCGAATTCCTTCTGGCGGCGCTCAGATTCCTCGGCTTCGGTGAGGATATCGATCTGCCAGCCCGTCAGCTGGGACGCCAACCGCACATTCTGGCCGCGCCGGCCGATACCCAGCGAAAGCTGTTCGTCGGGCACCACTACTTCGACCCTATGGGTGTCTTCGTCCAGCACCACCTTGGTCACCTCGGCGGGCGCCAGGGCATTGACGATGAAAGTCGCCGCTTCGTTGGACCAGGGAATAATGTCGATGCGTTCGCCCTGCAGTTCCTGCACCACCGCCTGCACACGCACGCCGCGCATGCCGACGCAGGCGCCCACCGGATCGATGCTGGAATCCTTGGATATCACCGCAATCTTGGCGCGGCTGCCCGGATCGCGCGCCACGGCGCGGATTTCGATCACGCCGTCATAGATTTCCGGCACTTCCTGAGCGAACAGCCGCACCATGAATTGCGGATGGCTGCGCGACAGGAAAATCTGCGGGCCACGGGCTTCGCGGCGCACGTCATAGATATAGGCGCGGATGCGGTCGCCGGCGCGGAAGCTTTCGCGCGGGATCATCTCATCCCGGCGCACCACGCCTTCGGCCTTGCCCAGATCCACCACGACCGAACCGAATTCGGAACGCTTGACCACGCCATGCACGACTTCGCCGATGCGGTCTTTGTATTCGTCATACTGGCGCTCGCGCTCGGCATCGCGCACTTTCTGTACGATCACCTGCTTGGCGTTCTGGGCGTTGATGCGGTTGAAATCCACCGGCGGCAGAGTTTCGGCGATGATGTCGCCGACCTGGGCGTCCGGATTACGCAGGCGGGCATCGACCAGGGAAATCTCGGTCTTGTCGTTCTCGACCAGCTCCACGACATGCAGATAGCGCGAGACATGGGTCTCGCCGGTCTTGGGGTCGATATCCACCTTGATGTCGTTCTCGGTGCCGTAATGGGCCTTGGCGGCGCGCTGCATCGCCTCTTCCATGGCGGTGAGCACCACCTGCTTGTCGATGGACTTGTCGCGCGCGACAGCGTCCGCGATCTGCAAAAGCTCAAGACGGTTTGCGGCAATTGCGCTGGCCATTACACTTTCTCCTGGTGGTTAATTTCGATCGCTCCGGCTTCGCCTGCGCTCGTGGGTTGGTCGCTCCGGCTGTCGCCCGTGCTGGCGTTTTTCTTCGCCTTCAAATCTTCCTGTATCAGTCTATCGGTAAGCACGAGCTTGGCTTCCAGAATGGCGCGGAAGGGAAATTGCGCACGCCCATCCTGCACGGCGATGATGACGTCATTGCCATCAAGGCCTTCAAGCTTTCCGCGAAACCGCTTGCGTTCGCCGCTCGGCGTCGCCACGGGTGCGGTGAGCTCGATCTTGGCCTCATGGCCTTTCCATCGGTTGAAATCGCCAAGGCGGGTGAGCGGCCGGTCAATGCCGGGCGAGGACACTTCGATCTCGTAATCGCCTTCGATGGGGTCTTCGGTCTCGATGAAATCCAGCAGGGCGTGCGACAGGATGGAGCAGCCTTCCACATCCATGCTGCCGTCGGGCCGCTCCGCCATGATCTGCAGGGTTTTGGAGGCGCCTCCCATGATGCGCAGGCGCACTAGCCTGAACCCGGCCTGTTCAATGACGGGTTCGAAGATCGGCTCCAGATGGCTGGCGGCGGTAAAGATGGGCAACTCTCTTTGCTTTATTGGGTGGCCGGATCAAATCCGGCCATGGACAAAGGCTTTCCCCCGCGGCGGCCTTGCGACCGCCACACAACTTGTCTTGTTGTTTGGGATAGCGGGTTTTTACGCTCCGGGCGGCCCAAATACAAGCTGCTCTCGATCAGTGCTTCTTGGGGGGAGCTATGCCGACATCGACCACACCCGTGGCCTCGGCGGCTTCGATGGCCTTTTGGCGGTTTTCCTTTTCCGCCTTAGCGATGATGTCGGCCTTGATTTTGTCCGCCACGGCGTCGAATTTCTCTATGCCTTTCAAGGGCGATGGACCGAACATCAGGCCCAGAAAGCCCATGAAGAATACGAAGGCGATGACAATGACGCCCCAGTCGCCCCAATGGGTGCCGTATTCCGGCCGTTCTTTCTGTTTTTCTTCCGTCATAGCGTTACTTTAGCGTTGCGCCGAATGCGAAGAAAGGCGGGCGGACCTTTGATAGCCTTGGTTTCATAGCGGGTTGGCGGCCAGTCGGCGGGCCGGGATGACCAGTCCTTGGGGCCGTTGGCAAGCCATTCGAATTCGGGGTGGACCAGCAATCTTTCAAGTGCATAGGGCAGATAGGATTTGTCGTCGGTGGCAAAACGGAGTTCCCCGCCAGGCTTCAGCACCCTGGACAGGTCGTCCAGCATAGCCATTTGAAGGAACCGACGTTTGTGATGCCTGGTCTTGGGCCAGGGGTCAGGGAACAGCAAAAAAAAGCGGCCCAGAGATGCGTCCGGCAGGGCGGCGATCACATCGCGCCCGTCGCCCTCATAAATTTTGACATTGGCCAAGGGCTTGTCCTCCAGCTTGGTGAGGAGTTTGGCCACACCCGTCTCATAGGGTTCCGCCCCTATCAGGCCAACATCCGAACGCCGTTCGGCTTGCCAGACCAGATGTTCTCCGGCCCCAAAACCGACCTCCAGCCAAATCTCATGAACACTGTTCGGAAATTGGCTTCGAAGATCACCGTCGAGGATGAACTCCAGCTTGGGTAACAGTGTTCGGCGTAAACCCGCCTGCCGGGCGGACAGCTTGGGGCCCTTGCGGCGGCCATAAAGCTGCCCCCGCGACCGTGAACGTTGTTCAGCCTCAGACAGCGGCTTTGAGCTGCTCGGCAAGATCCGTCTTCTCCCAGGAGAAGCCGCCTTCATTGTCCGGTTCCCGACCGAAATGGCCATAGGCCGATGTGCGGGCATAGATCGGCCGGTTAAGGCCCAGATGCTCCCGGATGCCGCGCGGCTTCAGGCTCATCAGCTGGGGCAGGATTTTTTCCAGCCTGGCCTCGTCCACCTTGCCCGTGCCATGGGTATCCACATAGACCGACAGCGGGTCGGAGACGCCGATGGCATAGGCGATCTGGATGGTGCAGCGGTCGGCCAGGCCCGAGGCCACCACATTCTTGGCCAGGTAACGGGCCGCATAGGCCGCCGAGCGGTCCACCTTGGTGGAGTCCTTGCCGCTGAAGGCGCCGCCTCCATGGGGCGCCGCACCGCCGTAGGTATCCACGATGATCTTGCGCCCAGTCAGGCCGCAATCGCCATCCGGGCCGCCGACTACAAAGGCGCCCGTGGGATTGATGTGCCAAACAGTGTTCGCATTGATCCATCCAGCGGGAAGCGCCTTGCGAATATAGGGATCGACCACGGTGCGAACATCGTTCGAAGTCATATCCGCGTCCAGGTGCTGAGTGGAGAGAACAATCTGGGTCGCTTCCACCGGAACACCGTTCGCATAGCGCAGGGTAACCTGAGATTTGGCGTCGGGGCCGAGCTTGGGCTCCTTGCCGGACTTACGGGCTATCGCCAGCAATTGCAGGATTTTGTGGCTATAGTGCAGCGGCGCCGGCATCAACACTGGCGTCTCGCGGCAGGCATAGCCGAACATGATGCCCTGGTCGCCTGCGCCCTCGTCCTTGTTGCCGGAGGCGTCCACGCCCTGGGCAATATGCGGCGACTGGGCGTGCAGCAGGATCTCGACCCGGGCCTTCTCCCAATGAAAGCCATCCTGTTCATAGCCGATGTCGCGGATGGCGGCGCGGCAGACCGCCTCCACCTCCTTTTCGCCCACCGATTTGGGACCGCGGGTCTCGCCCGCGATGATGACGCGATTGGTCGTCGCCATGGTTTCGCAAGCGGCCCGGATAACCCAGGGGTCCATGCCCTCTTTGGGACCTTCGCGGAAAAACAGGTCCACCACCTCATCCGAGATGCGGTCGCACACTTTGTCGGGATGGCCTTCGGAAACGCTTTCAGAGGTGAACAGGTAGTCGGACCGGGCCATGCGCTAATCCTTGTTTCGTGATGGTCGCGCGGCCGAGGCCGACGCTCTATGGGCCGCCTCCTTTACAGGGAATCGGCCGGGGGTCAAAGGGGGATATGCCAAATTTGACATATGCGTTAATTGCCCAGGGATTCACGGGGGGCCTGACCACTGCTATACAGCCCTGAAATCAGAGGATTAACGATGCGTACGGCGACCGTAGAGCGCAAAACCCGGGAGACCGAGATATCCGTCTCCCTGGACTTGGACGGAACGGGGGTCTGCGACATCGACACCGGCATCGGCTTTCTCGATCATATGCTGGAAAGCTTCGGCCGCCATTCCATGATGGACCTCAAGGTCCGCGCCGCGGGCGATCTGCATGTGGATTTCCATCACACCACCGAAGACACCGCCATCGTGATCGGCCAGGCGGTAAAAAAGGCGCTGGGCGATTTTTCCGGCATCACCCGTTTCGGCAGCGCCCTGATCCCGATGGACGAGGCGCTGACCCGCGTGGCGATCGATGTGTCCAACCGGCCTTACCTGATCTGGCGCGTCACCATCCCCAAGCCCAAGCTGGGGGAGATGGACACCGAATTGTTCAAGGAATGGTTCCAGGCCTTCGCCCAGCACGCCGGTGTGTGCCTGCATATCGAAAATCTCTATGCCGACAACAGTCATCATATCGTCGAAACCTGCTTCAAGGGCCTGGCCAGGGCGTTGCGCCAGGCGGTGACGCCGGACGAACGGCTGGAGGGCGGAATCGCTTCTACCAAAGGCTCGCTCTAGCGGCGCAACGTTCAAATTCGATGAATGGCGCGCGCCGATGCCGAAAGATGGCAGGCATCAAAGCCGTCTTGAATTTCAATCCCGCGAATGTTGCTATCGCGCCATGATCAGCACATCAACCGCAGCCGAAGTGGCACGCGGCGTCGCACGGCTTCTGATGCAGGAAGGCTATTCGCCCATCCTGGAATTCACTTTGCCCAACGGTCGGCGGCTTGACGTAGCCGCGCTGGGACCGGGCGGCGAAATGCTGGGCGTGGAAATCAAGGTGGCGCTGGCCGACCTCAAGGGCGACGGCAAATGGCCGGAATATCTGGATTACTGCGATCTCTTCTATTTCGCCATTCCGCCGGATTTTCCGCCGGAACATGTACCCGCCGAAACCGGCCTGATCATCGCCGACCGCTATGGCGGCGCAATTGTGAAGCCGGCACAAGCGCAATCTCTTCATGCCAGCCGCAGGAAAGCCGTGACCATCAGCTTCGCCAAAGTGGCGGCGGAACGCCTGGCGGCGGTGATGGACAGCGTGGCATTGGCGGCCACGCCAAACTTGGTTCACCCAGATGCCGCGGATACTTGAATGTCGTTGACTCGAGCTGAAGCCCGCAAGATCGCGCTTGCAACCCCCGGCGCCTCGGAAGGCCCCTATTTCGGCAAACCCGCGATCTTCCTGGGCGAAGATTATCTCTGCCGGGTGCATGACAAAGAATTTGCGGTGGTCCTGCGCACCGGCTCGATGGAAATGCGCGAGGTGATGCTGGATGCCGAACCCGGGCTTTTCTACATCACCGATCACTATAAAAGCTTTCCGGTGATATTGGCGCGGCTATCAGCGCTCGATAAAAAGACGCTGAAGAATCTGCTTGCCGCACGCATCCTGCGCCTCCAGCAGAAGCCCGCCCGCCGCCGGCCGAAAAAGCGCGTGACGAAGGCGAAAAAGAAAGCCCGCGGTTAACAGAGCGGCGGCGGTGCCGCCCGGTCCAGCTTTATCAGCAGCCACCCAGTCCAGCCGCGCAACAACATGATATCGCGTTATGGCTTAACGTAAATGCTCGCATAGGATCCTGTGTATGCCTCCTTCCAACCTCTCTTCCCGACGAGAAACCGCCTTAACTCTTCATGCGTCTTCATCCAAAGCACCGTGTCGATTTGGTATTTCTCAAGCACCGCGTCCCAGGCGGTCTCATTGACCTCCGATTGGCCCAGCTTGAAATAGTCACGTAGCAAGGCATCTGGATAAGCCGTAGAGGCCCGACCGTCCACGAATACAGGTATGGCGCCTCGCGTGCGAAAGATAAAAATTCCGCCATAGTTCCAGTGGTTGAGAAGCCGCGCATGCGGATAATGGGTTTCAAGATAAAGAACATCCTGCTCTGAAAGCATTGGCGGCAGTCCAAGAGCCGGATCTATCTGCATATAGGCGAATGGCAGAGCGCACGCCGCAACGATTCCTGCAAACAATAACGATCTTTCGGCTTCAAGATTATTCAGCCGCTTGGGCAGCAGCCGATCAAGGTGAAGCGCCAATGGGACCGTTGAGAATATGAAAAAGAAAGACATGTATCGGAATTGATAGAGTCCCAAGAACAAAAAGAGCCACGAAAGCAGCCGGGCCTCTAAAGGACAAAATCCTCTGTAGCGCAGCTCAAGCGCGACAAATATCAAAATGTACAGGATGCCAGGAATACTCCCTGGCAGGGTTATGTTCCGATAATAAGGCCACCACTCGGTGATATACGCTTGTACGAAATTGCCTAACGTAGATGTTGCACCTTCATAGATGTGCCAGCCGAGAGGATTGATGAACGTTGCAATAAAGCAACCGGCTGCCACGAAACCATAGATTCTAAAATTGGCCCAATCCCGTCTGAGCAATGCCACGCCGCAAAAAATACCAACAATGAAAAACCCGATCAAAAAGCCGCCATGCAGATTGGCCCATAGGAGCATAATTGCAGGCAGCAAAAAGACACGCTTCGTTCGCTTCAAACATTCTCCGTAGAAAACTACGGAAAACAACATCGTGGAAATGTTTGGCGAAGCGGCGAGATAAATATTCGGAAACGCCGTGAAAGCGGGGTAAAGCAAACACGCGGACAAAACGGAAATGCAAACGGCAATTGCCGAGGCGCCGCTGCGTAGGCAGATGGACGTAAGACATCCGACGATGGCCGCGCCACAGGCGACCACAAATAACAGCAGACCCCTGAAATTCGCATATTGAAATAAGGCACTGGCAAACACGTCCCAAAGCCATGACAGATTGAACCATTGCCTGCCTGCGGACGTGAACGACCATGGATCTTGGACGGGAATATGACCTTGGTGCCTGATCAAGTCTCCGGCGGCCAGATGCCATCCCAAATCATAGTGGCCAAGCAGGAGTTGCGCATTCAGAAGGTAGTAGGCACAGGCGGATGAAATGAGGAAGATGTAAATTCCGGACTTCTGAATATAGGAACCGATCATCTTTCGCTCTCTGCCAAACTTAGGGACGCTGCGGACACAGGGGCCAAGGCGCGACGCCTGGTTGAAGAGCGACACGACGATGCAGCGGCGAATGCCAGGAGACTGTTCGCCATGGGCCTTTCCGCTCGCGGGTTCTGACGAGTTTGGACTGCGATCTTAGGTCTTGGCTGGTTAATGCGGCCTTTTCATTGTGCGCAATGTCCTGATGCTGTTCACCATTCCATATTTCGGCGGACATTATCTGGTGAACAGGCTGGCGGGCGCAGGCGTCATGCTGGTTTGGCCGGCAGCGGCGCGGATGCTGGAATCGTGGCGCAGGCGCGATGCCGTGCCTGTCTCTGGCGCAAGACGTGATCTAGCGCGGCGAACGCTTGGCCAGGATGCGTTGCAAAGTGCGGCGATGCATATTCAGCCGCCGCGCCGTCTCCGACACATTGTGCCCGCAGAGTTCATAGACCCGCTGGATGTGTTCCCAGCGCACCCGGTCCGCCGACATGGGATTTTCCGGCGGCTTGGGCTTTGAGCCCGGTATCGCCATCAGGGCGGCGAGGATATCGTCGGCATCGGCGGGCTTGGGCAGATAGTCGATCGCGCCATATTTCACCGCCGCCACGGCGGTGGCGATGTTGCCGAAGCCGGTCAGGACAACCACCCGGCTTTCCGGCCTGACGGTGTGCAGCGTCTCGACCACATCCAGTCCATTTCCGTCATCGAGCTTAAGGTCCACCACGGCATAGGCGGGCGGCGCTTCCTTGGCCTGCGCCTTACCCTCGGCTACCGACTCGGCCAGCGCCACGGTGAAACCGCGCGATTCCATGGCGCGAGCCAACCGTTCGCGCAGGGGGCGGTCATCTTCGACGATCAGGAGGGTTTTTTCTTCGGACATGTATGCCTTTTGTCGTGCGGCCGGACGGAGTTGCCTAGCGGCAGCGTAGTGGCCACCGCTTCCCGCCGATACGCTGCCGCTATCGGCTCCTGGCCGCCGCTCCGCCGGGGGGACATAGTACCCAACGCACGGTGCGTCAATCAGTCTTTATGCGGGTGCGGGAACGGGTGGTTCCGGCCCATCAATCACGCCGCGCGCCCAAATAATAGACACACGCGCGCCGCCGCTGGCGGGATTGACCGCCTTTACCGCCCCGCCGGTCTGTTCCAGCAGGACTTTGGCGATGAAAAATCCAAGTCCCATGCCTTCATGTTCATCCAGCGAGCCGCCCGGTCCCATCTCGGTTTCGCCCAGCGCGTGATGGCCCGGCCGCGAGGTGACATAGGGCTCGCCGATGCGCTCATAAATCTCGGGCGCGAAACCAGGTCCGTCATCCTCGATCACCGCCCACAATTCCTCGTCACTCCAGCCGGCCGTGATGTTGACCTTGCTACTGGCGAAATCCGCCGCGTTCTCGATGATGTTGCCAAGCCCATGCAGCAATTCCGGAACACGCCAGACTTGCGGTTCCGGCGTTGCGGCAGCCAATGCCGTGACGACGACAATCAGGTCATCGTCGCGAAAAGACGCGGCAATATCGTCGAGCAGTGCGCCCAGCGGCAGCCGCGTAGTAGCGCCCAATATTCCTTCCTCGGGATTGGCCAGCCGGGCGATAATGGCCCGGCAGCGTTCCGCCTGGGCCCGCAGCAGGCGCACATCCTCGATCTCGGGAGAATTTTCCTTCATGCCGCGCTCCAGCTCGCGCGCCACCACAGCAATGGTGCCGAGCGGCGTTCCCAGCTCATGCGCCGCGGCCGTGGCCAAGGCGCCGATGGAAGCCAGGCGGTGCTCGCGCGCCAGGGCCAGTTGGGTCGCGGCCAGGCCCGCCGACATGCGCGTCGATTCCGAGGCAATGCGCCAGGCATAGACCGAGGTGAAGCCAATGCCGATCACCAACGCCGCCCAGATACCCGTCTGATAGAGCTGGGGCAGCAGCAAAGCCTCGCCCTCCGGCCAAGGCAGCGGGCGATGGACGATGCCGATCAGCGAGACCGAGGCAAAAGCGATAAAGGCCAGGATCAGCGTATTGCCCAAATTAAGCGTCGCGGCCGCGATCACCACCGGGGCCACGAACATCAGGGCAAAGGGATTGGCGATGCCGCCAGTGAAATAGAGCAGCGCCGCCAGCTGCACCACGTCGAAGGCCAGATATATCGTCGCTTCCCGGTTCGCCAGGCGGTGGCTGGCCGGATAGCGCAACGCCAGCACCACATTCAGCACCGCGCTGGCGGCGATCGCCGCCACGCAATAGCTCAGCGGCAGGGGATAGCCCAGCGCGAAATAGACCAGGAAAAGTGCCGCCGACTGACCCGCGATGGCGAGCCAGCGCAGGTTGGAAAGGGTGCGAAGCCGCACCCGCCCCCGCTCGGCCCCGGTGGGTGACGGAAAATACACCCGGGGTTTGCCCGATTTTGCGCGTTCCCTCGCCGCCACCGTCTTCCCTCTTTGCGCGCCGGATATTAGAGCATGGCCTTATGTTCAAGACCAAGGAAGCCCTGATCCCCTACCTGTTGCTGGTCGCCGTCGTGGCGGCCGGGCTGATCTGGCATGAAAGCGAAAATGTTCCGGGGCTGGGACGCACCGTCTCCATCGGCGCCATCACGGTGGGAGGACCCTTTACCCTGACAGACCAGAATGGCGTCCGGCGATCCAACGCCGATTTCCGGGGCAAGTACCAGCTGATCTATTTCGGCTACAGCTTCTGTCCCGATGTCTGCCCCACCACCTTGGGCGTCATGTCCCAGGCGCTGGACAAGATGGGCATGGATGCCGACCGCATTGTTCCCATCTTCATCACCATCGACCCCGAACGCGATACCCCGGCTGTGCTGAAGACCTATATGGCCGCTTTCGGACCGCGCTTCGTCGGTCTTACCGGCAGCACGGCCGAGATCGCGGCGGTGGAAAAGGCATATCGCGTCTATGCCAAGAAGCAGCCGCTGAATGGATCCGGGACCTACGGCATGGATCATTCCAGCGTGATGTACCTGATGGGTCCGGACGGAAGGCTGGTGACGTTCTACGACGAACTGGTCTCGCCGGATGCGCTGGAAAAAGACCTCAAGGCAAAAATCTAGAGCGCGGGTATCGGCAGCCCGTTCTGGGCGCATGCGGCGATCAGCGTATTCTGCATCAGGCACACAATCGTCATCGCGCCGACGCCGCCGGGCACCGGCGTGATCGCGCCAGCCACTTCCTTCGCGGCGTTATAATCGACATCGCCGACCAGCCTGGTTTTCGCCGTTCCAGCCCCATCGGTCCCTACGCTGTCGCTAGGGACCCGGTTGATGCCGACGTCAATCACCACCGCCCCCGGCTTGATCCAGTCGGCCTTGACCATTTCCGGCTTGCCGATGGCGGCGACCAGGATATCGGCGCGCCGGGCGATGGCGGGTAAATCGCGGGAGCGCGAATGCGCCATGGTGACGGTGGCATTGGCCGCCAGCAGCAATTGCGCCGCCGGCTTGCCGAACAGAAGAGAGCGGCCGATCACCAACACGTCCTTCCCGGCGATGTCTCCCACATACTCCTTGAGCAGCAGCATCACACCGGCCGGGGTGCAGGATACCAGATGGGCGCGGCCCGAAAGCAGCAGGCCCGCATTGGTGGGAGTGAGCGCATCCACGTCCTTGGCGGGATCGAGCGTGTCCAGCACCGAGGTCTCATCCAGGCCTTTGGGCAACGGCAACTGCACCAGAATTCCGTGTATGGATTTGTCGGCATTCAGGGCCCGCACCCGGTCCAGCAGAACCGACTGGCTGGTATCGGCGGCAAGGGTGATATGCACCGACTTGAAGCCGAGCGCCTCGGCGGTCTTGCCCTTGTTGCGCACATAGACTTCGGACGCCGGATCGCTGCCCACCAGCACGGTGGCCAGTCCCGGCGTCAACCCATGCGCGGATTTGATGCGCGCGGCCTCCGCGGCGATCTTCTCGCGCAGCTTCGCGGCGCTCGCCTTGCCGTCGATGACAATGGCGGTCATGGGATCAGAAAGCGCCGCGGAAGGACAAATATTGGATGGTGTATTGCAGGAACCAGATGATTACGAACACCACGATAGGCGAAAGATCCAGGCCGCCGACCGCAGGGATCACTTTGCGCACCGGGCGGAACACCGGTTCGGTGAGGGCATACAGGATACGCAGCGCCGACCGGACGAAATTGTTATGCACATTGATGACGTTGAAAGCGGTCAGCCAGCTCACGATCACCGCCAGGATCACCACCCATTTGTAGATTTCCAGGATCTCGATAAGCAGCGCGGCAAGGGGGTTCAGCATGAGGCTGTTTTAGCGAGGGGAACCGGTGCGGGGCAAGCGGCGGTTTGCCCCAAAATTCAGGAAATTGGAGCCTCCTTGACGGGCCGGATGGGTATTCCTAAAACCTTTGCCTGCCCGGTCTTTTTCCGGGCTGGACCGGTTCGGGGCTGTAGCTCAGTTGGGAGAGCGCCTCGTTCGCAATGAGGAGGCCAGCGGTTCGATTCCGCTCAGCTCCACCATTCTTTCCAATTTGCCCACGGCAAATTGGAAAGAATGCCGAGCACGCCGCGCGACAGCGTCTTAAGGCGTGCGAGGCCCGGAACCGGTGTTTTTGGGATCGCCGGGAGGCAGCCCCCGAACCGACAATTGTCGCAACCATGGCACGGACGACTTTCGCAGACTTGCAGTCTGCTCGGCGTTCGGCCTGGTCTGCCGGACCTTTGGCTGACCGGCCTCACCCCGCTAAGAATTGGTTTACCAATCCAGGGCTTAGTAGGCGGCAGACAACCGGATGATCCGATGCGTTTGAGCTGGCTCCCGACTGCCCTTGGCCTGGCCGCCTGTCTGGCGGCAGCACCGGCCTTTGGCGACGACCCGGACAGCCAGAAAAAAAATCCCGAGCACAAGGTCACCCAATCCGTCAGCTATCTGATGGTGGACCCGATCTACACCACCATTGTCAGCGACAATCACGCCGCCGGCATGCTGATGGTGGGCATTGGCCTGGATGTGCCTGACGCGGGTTTAAGGGACGAAGTCACCCGCTCCCTGCCCGTGCTGCGCGATGCCTATTTACGCAACCTGATGACCTTCACCGCCAGCACGGTTCACACCGATGCCCAACCCGATGTCGCCGCCATCGCCGACCGGCTCCAGGGCGTAACCGACCGCGCTCTCAAGAAAAAAGGCGCGCGCGTGCTTTTGGCGCAAGTGGCATTGAGAGTGACCCACTAACCCAAATGCTACGCGCCCAGCGCCGTGGCCAGGCTGTCACTATCGTCGCTGCCCGCGGCTGTGCTGGAATCGAGTTCCGCAATACTGGCGGTCGGATCACTGGCCGCATTCGCGGGCGCGTTCTGGGCCGGAGCCTGCTGTCCGCCGCCGCCATGATGACGGTGATGATGGTGATGCGCTCCCTGCGCCTGTTCAGAGGAGTCATTCTGGGTGAGGCCCAGCAGCGCCTGGAGCGTCTGGTCGGAAAGCGAAGCCGTGGTGCTTCCGCTCAGGCCTGTCCCTGCCGAACCCGTGGAGGAGGCGGCCACCGGCTCAAAATCACCGCCGGAATCATCGGATACCGCCGCGGCGGCGCTGGCCTGCTGGGCGCTGAGCTGTTGAATCGGCTGCGCGACGGATGAAATATTCATGAGCGCTCTCCTGGCATCGGGCAAAGCCGTGCAGCTTGCGTGCCCCTTTCATGTTGCCTGTGTCTTCCACCGTGAGCGCCCAAAACAGCATGAGCAAAGACTTAAAACTCCGCGCGCCTCGACCGGCGCGGGCAAAAGCTGCCCGGCAACAACGGCTTTCGGCAGCCTGTCCAAAAATGGCGACGGCTTTTAATCTGGAATGGGCGCGGCGCCATAATGGGCGTGTGGCGCGCCGGTCAGCGCCGCCCACATCTGGTCGCCCCAGGAAAAATGCCACCATTCATCGGGATGGGCGGCAAAATCCTCCTCCGCCATCAGCCAATGCAACAGGCGGCGGTTGGCGCGTGCCTCTTCATCGGAAAAGGAAAAATTGTCGCCGCTGAGAGTCTCGAACCGGTCACGGTTGGCAAGCTGGGTGACGTCATCGAACAGCGACCCCATCCAGAGCGCATCGCCGCGTATCCAGCGCAACGTCAGGTCCACCGCGCCGCCCGTGGCATGCGGCGCGGGTGAATTCTCGTCGCCGGAGGGGGCCGCCCAATAGCGTTCCACCTCCTCGGTCAACGCCGTGCCGGACAGGCCGGGAATTCGGCTCTGAAGCGCGCGCGGCATCCAGACGTCGTGAAAAAAAGCCTGCACCGCGCGCGGCCGCCAGGCATCGAACAGGTAAAGTTCCAACCCCACCTCCGCGGCACGTGCATTCACCCGGCCGAGCTTTTCCGCCACGCTCCGGCGCAGCAGCAACTTTTCCGTGGCGCCGTCCACGCGTTGCCAGTAAGGCGGATTTCGCTCGCCGGCATAGAAATTCTCGCCCTTCAGGCCCAGCCCGCGCGCCTCGACCATCGGCTCCCCAAACAGCGCATTGTCGCGGCGGATGACAATGCGTTTCCGGCAGTCCTTGCGCGCGGCGCGTGCGGCGCCCTGTCCGCCAATGGGGCGGTCGCGCAGAGACTGAAGACTTTTGAACGGCGTCATGGCGGCTTTCCGATTCCGGGTTAGATTATCCCGCGATGGACAGCGAAGCCAAATACGCGAACGCCTACCGGCAGGCGCGGTGGGAATTCATTGCTGCCTGTGAACATGCGGGCGCGGACGCCATCAGCCGCGTCCATCCCGCCAAAGGGCCGGACGGCAAGGCTCTCTTCTGCGACAGCGCCGCCTTCGGGCCGCGCGACGCGACGCGGGCCCTGCTCCTGATTGCCGGGCCACCGGTCACCACTGTATTGAATCGCGGCTGCGCGCTCCCGGAGCGCACCCGTTTGGTGGTTGTTCATGCCCTGGATCCATTTGCCCAGGCTTGGGGCAGGCCAGGGGTTCCTGCCGACTGGCCGCAAAAGACCCTGGCCGCCATCGCCGGCGAAGACCTGTCGCGGGTGAGAAAATTGACGGTACTGGTCCAGGAAGCAACCGGGGTGGAAGCCGCCTTGGCTGCGGTTTTGCCCAAGGCTTCCATCACCATTCAGGCCGTGACGCCGCAAAAGGCCGAACCTGCCATTCTGGCGGCGATGGACGCGCTTTGAGAATTTGGGATATAGCAGAGTCACGCGCCCGTAGCTCAGCTGGATAGAGTGCTGCCCTCCGAAGGCAGAGGTCACAGGTTCGAATCCTGTCGGGCGCGCCAGAGTCTTTGTGTCTACCTGGTATGTCTAGCCGGTCGAAGCGACGTCAAATCTACGCCAGCATCAGTAAGTCGTTTGCTGGCCGCCGCAACCACATCGTGCGAAAATTCATTGGCATGACGGAGTACAATGGCTTCACCAGTCAGTTCCGCCATGTTCCGCTCCAACAACATATCAAATCCATCGGTAGCTTTCTTGCTGAGTGCCCAGTCCTTCAAGGTCTGAACGACGCCGTCCCTTTGGACTTTCTGCCGAGTGCGGCTCAATCGTGTGGTCTTCTGCCGTTCGTCCGACAGAAGATACTCGAATGCATGAACTGTCTGCCAGAAATCGTGTTCCACAGTTCCAGGTTTTTCGGACGGAATAAGCGCTATAAGCTTTCTAAAGGCAGCTTCTGCCAGATCATTTGCGCCCTCTTTGCGGGCATTCACGATCAAAGTTTTTAACTTCTCCGGCTCTTCACATTTGGCGACAAATTCAAGCATTTTCATGCTATCCCCCATTCTGTCCTCCCACCTAGCAGACCAGTAAATGCGAACGAACGGACTGCTCCTGAAGAACCGAAGCAATCATGCTCGCATTATGGTGCGACATAATTCATTCGAGCCGTCTTCGCAGGGAACGCGGCACTCGGTTTATTTTCCCACATGAAGGTGACGTCCAAGTTCAATCCAAGAGCTTTCACCAGATGAATGATGCTTTTCCACGCAGAATTAGCGGCTTGTCCCTGCACAGAGAGTTTCGCCTCGGGAATGAAGCGGTACCCGTTCTCCTTTCCGTTGTCACCATCGATATAGTTGCACAATAGCATCTGCTTAAGTCGATCGACGCTTTGCATTTTCGTCGCCGCAACGCGGATGACTTCAAAAAGAAGCGGATTCCAATAAAGCATCGGCTTTTCGAATTTAGTATTGTTGAACTCAATTGCCATGGGTCTCGTAAATGACAAGTTGGGGGCGGCATCAGGTTGGAAAACCATCACGCCAGAAAAGTGCGGAGAGGGCGTTGAAAGCTCTCCAACAGACTCGCTCTTACCCCTGTGGGCGATATAAAACTCTACGGCCTTAGAGATGACCGTTTCCGGTGTGTCCACAAAAGGCTCTGCGATCTCCTTTAATTTGGCGAATAAAGGCTCAGAAATTGGAATTTGAGGTGTCATTGCAGTCTCCGCTTCAGGTATGGTTATGTTGTATCCGTATATTGATATTATCATATTAAAATAGCAACACAATTATTGAGCTTTTTTGTAGTTTTCTTGTTCCTGTAATGTTCTTATCTATGCGTGCCGTTATTCGCGAAGAAATCAGGGCAGTCTCCGCATCTTGGTGATGCTGTTTTGAATGGCGGACCGATGTCACGGAGTTGACTGGCAAGCGCCTGGGCAAATGCCAGACCATGTAGACTGACTTCGCACGCAGCGGCGCAAATTCATCAGATTGCGAAGTCACAGGTTCTTTCGCCGGGCAAAAGGTCCGCTGGACCTTTTTCTGGTCCGGCGTTCGGCGGGCGATTGAACTGCCGTCAATCGCTATTCCGCCTCATCCTGTCGGGCGCGCCATTCGTATCCGCTTGCCACGCAAGCGGATACGAATGACAAGCGCCGCGCGCGATAGCGCAGGGAGCGGTGCGCGTCAGGCGAAAGCTCCGGCCTGTCGGCTACACCTTCGCCAAGTCTCCCGGCCCTTGGACCGTGACATTCTGGTCGTTCACCAGCCCGGTGCTAAGCGAATAGACCCAGCCATGGACGCAAAGGCTCTGGCCGCGCGCCCAGGCGTCCTGCACGAACACATCGGACGCAACATTCCTGACCTGCCGCTTGACGTTGAGTTCACAGAGCCGGTCCAGCCGGCTTTTCTCGTCGCCGATGGCCGCAAGCTCGGCCTGATGGACTTCCGCGACCTCCCGGATGGGGTGCAGCCAGTGATCCACCATGCCCCGTCGCTTGCCGTCCACCGCCGCGGCAATGCCGCCGCAGCCATAATGGCCGACCACGATGATATGGCGGACCTTGATCACATCCACCGCGAATTGCAGCACCGAGAGATAATTGGCGTCCTGGGGCGGAGCCAGGTTGGCGACATTGCGGTGGACGAACAGCTCGCCCGGCGCCAGGTCCACGATCTCGTTGGCGGGCACCCGGCTATCGGAACAGCCGATCCAGAGATATTGCGGCCCCTGCTGCCGCTCAAGCCGCTTGAAGAATTCCGGGTCGACCGCAACCATCCGGCTCGCCCAGGCGCGATTATTGGCTTTCAGATCGTCCAACATTGAGGGCCTCAAGGGGTGCCGGGCGGCGGGCGATAAAAAGTCTCTCTAACCTTCCTTGCGCCGCCAGACCAGAAGCCTGGAGGTCTGAATCTGCAGAACTTCGTCTTTCTGGTTTTTGGTCTCGCTTTTCAGGGTGATGAACCCCCGGTCCGGCTTGGTCCGGGAAGCCGTCACCTCCAGGATTTCACTGTCGACATGGAGGATATCGCCGGGCCGGGTGGGCCGGGGCCAGGAAAGCTCGACGCTGGCGCCGATCATCCCGCCGGCCAGGGCTGGGCCGGATTCCACCTGCAGCCGCATAGTGATGGCGGCGGTATGCCAGCCGGAAGCGGCCAGCCCGCCGAAGAAACTGCGTTCGGCGGCTTCGGGATCGGTATGAAAGGGCTGGGGGTCATAGTCGCGGGCAAAGCTCATGATCTCATCCTTGGTGAGGGGGTGGGAGCCGGTCCTGAACCGTTGTCCGGGTTTGAGGTCTTCCAGATAAAGCAGGTGCATTGGCATGATCCATTGGACCCGTCGCGTTATAGCAGGCCGGGGCCACCGGGCGAACGCGCCAGCCGCGCATGGAACGACTGGCCTTGTCACGACTTAAACTTGCATCTAGCGACTCGCAGACTTCAATCGAGGCGCGTAAGCTGCCAACGCCTTTTCAACGGAGACACCCACAAATGGCCAAAGCGAAGAAGTCGAAAGCCGCCAAAAAGAAGTCCAAGAAAGTCAAAAAGCGCGTTGCCGCAAAGGCCAAACGCGGTGCGGCAAAAACGAAGAAAGTAAAGAAGGCGAAGCGTCAGGCCAAAAAGGCCGCGCCCGCCAAAGCCAAAAAATCCGTCAAAAAAGCCGCCCCGAAGAAGAAAGCCGTGGCCGCGAGCACGGTAGCCAGCCAGTCGCCCGGCGGACCGGAATCCGCCCCGCTCATGGCCGCCGGACAGGAAGCGATGAACCGCTCCACCATCGAGTAAAAATACAAACGCCGCGGCCTCATCATCGGCCGCGGCGTTTTGGCTTAGCTTTTCTTGGCGAGCGCAGCGAGCTTAGAAAAGCTTGCCCGTGCCTAGCGCCAGCGTAGCGGCACGGGCGCAGCGAGGATGTCCGGCGCCAAGCGTGTCACGAGCTATTTCTTCTCCGCTGGCTCAAACTTCAGCGCGCACCCATTTGTGCAATAGCGCAGGCCGGTGGGCCCGGGGCCGTCTTCGAAGATATGGCCAAGATGGCCGCCGCAGCTCGCGCAATGAAACTCGGTGCGGACCATGCCAAGGCTGGCATCCCGGGTTGTCTCGACTGCGCCCGGCTTGGCGTCAAAAAAGCTTGGCCAGCCTGATCCGCTGTCATATTTGGTCTTGGCATCGAACAATTCGGCGCCACAGCCCGCGCACATGAAACGGCCCATTCGCTTTTCGTGGTTAAGCGGACTGGAACCGGGGCGCTCGGTGCCATGCTCCTTCAGGATGTGATGTTGCTCGGGGGAGAGTTTCTGCATGAGTTATCCTTTCGCCAGAATGAATTCGTCCGAACGCGTCAAAAGTTACGGCGCCTCGCTCAGGACCATTTTCAGCATTTCGCTCAGGGTTCCGGTATTGCCGAAAGCGAAATTGGCGTCATAGGCAATATCGTCAACCTTCCAGCCATCGGCATAGGCCAGGACCAGCGTATCGGTCCATGCCACAGGTTTCTGGCCGGGGTCCTGGCGGCTCAGCGCCACGGCGCAGCGCTGGACCTTGGCATCGCCAAGACAGGCGCCCACCTTCCATGCGGTGGGGCCTTCGAACAGGGACGAAAAAATGTCGCCTTCCATCAGCGGCGGAGAGATCTTGTTCCTGGCCTTGAACCGGATTTCGGCCGCGGCGGCGTCCGCCAGCGCTTTGTTGAGCCGGGGCGTCAGCAGCGGCTGGAAACGGGCGCGACCGGCAATGCCGGGAATTCCACCGCCGGGGGTGATCGCTGTTGAAACGGAATAAAAACCGTTCGCCGCCGCCATGACGGCATCATCGGCGCGCGCGGGCACCGCCGTAAGCAAAAAGAGCGCCAGAACCACCCCTTTGTTCATTACCGCCCCTTCAGGGAATCGCGAATCTCGCGCAGCAGCAGAACGTCTTCCGGCGGCGGCGGCGGCGGGGCGGCTGCCACAGGCGCCGGCGCGACCAGCTTGTTCATTTGGCGAATCAGGAGGAACAGCACAAAAGCCACGATCAGAAAATTGATCACCGCATTGACGAACAGGCCATAATTGACGGTGACGTCCTTGGCAGCCTTGGCCGCGGCCAGGGTATCAACCGCGCGGTCGCCCTTGAGCACGAAAAAAAAGTTGGAGAAATCCACCCCGCCCAGCGCGAATCCGATCGGCGGCATGATCATGTCATTGACCAGGGATGTGACGATGCCAGAAAAAGACGCGCCGATGATCACGCCGACCGCCAGGTCGATGACATTTCCCCGCATTGCGAACTTCTTGAATTCTTCGAACATTTTTCTCCGCCGTGTTGAATTCAGAATTCAGGCTAATCCGCGGCTTTGGCGCCAACAAGCGGATCCAGTCACCGCCGCCAGCACTCTGCGCATGAATAATAATCTTTATATTTCAATGAGTTAAACATGCGCCGGGGCGACTTTGAGCAGCCCCTGGCATCGGCCTTGATGCCGTCGGGGATGGGCATGGGATTTTGGCCCGTGGCTGAGGCCGCCCGGCGACAATGTCGCGGGGATGCAGGGGTCACAAACCCGGCACGCCTTGCTTGCTTTTTGGCCTGTTTTCCTCTTAAACGCGCCCTCTTTCGGGCCGCCCGGCTGGGCATGCCGTGGCGACCCATGAAAGCTATCGAGCCCCGTGGGCTCCAGAGGAGAGCGAAATGCCCAAGATGAAGACCAAATCAGGCGCCAAAAAGCGCTTCAAGTTCACCGCGAACGGCAAGATCAAGACCCATCAGGTCGGCAAGCGCCATCGCCTGATCAATAACTCGCCCGCACGCACCCGCGACCTGCGCGGCACCGCCGTTCTGTCCGCGTCCGAAACTCAGCGCGTCAAGCGCTGGATGCCGTACGGTTGAGGTGATCCATGTCACGTAGTCCTCGTTCCGTACCCAGCCACGCCCGCCGCAAAAAGGTCTTCAAGCAGGCCAAGGGCATGCGCGGCCGCCGCAAGAACAACATCACCACGGCCAATGCCGCGGTCGACAAGTCGCTGCAGCACAATTACATCGGCCGCAAGGAAAGAAAGCGCAATTTCCGCGCCCTCTGGATCCAGCGCATCAACGCCGCCGTCCGCGAGCATGGCCTGACCTATAGCCGATTTATCAGCGGGCTCGCCAGCGCGGGGATTGAGATCGACCGCAAGGTGCTCTCCGACCTCGCCATACACGAGCCCGTCGCCTTCAAGGCTCTGGTGGATCAGGCGTCCAAGGCTTAATCAAACTCCACCAGGGCGAATCGGGGACTTCGGTTCCCGCCTCCTCGTTTCGGGGTTCTGATGGCCGATACTGTATCTCTTCAAGCCGATATTCTTGCGCAGGTTTCCGCCGCTGGCGACGAAACCGCACTGGAAGCCGTGCGCCTGACCGCGCTGGGCAAGAAGGGTTCGGTCAGCGAGTTGATGAAGACCCTGGGCGGCATGAGCCCCGAGGAACGCAAGGCCCAGGGTCCGCTGCTCAATGGGTTACGCGACGCGGTTACCGAGGCGATTGCCGCCCGCAAGGCGCAGCTCTCGGATGCGGCGCTGGACACACGCCTGGCCGCCGAAAAGATCGACGTCACCTTGCCGCCCCGTGCCGAAGCGCAAGGCAGCGTGCATCCCATTTCCCAGGTGCTGGAGGAAATCACCGCCATCTTCGCCGATATGGGCTTTGCCGTGGCCGAAGGCCCCGACATTGAATTCGACGATTACAATTTCACCAAGCTCAACATCCCGCCCGACCATCCTGCCCGCCAGATGCAGGATACTTTCTATGTGGCGGCGCAGGCGGATGGCTCTTCGCATGTGCTGCGCACCCATACCTCGCCGGTGCAGGTGCGCACCATGCTGAAGCAGAAACCGCCCATCCGGGTGATTTCTCCCGGCCGCACCTATCGCGTGGATTCCGACGCCACCCACTCGCCCATGTTCCATCAGGTCGAAGCCCTGGTGGTGGATGAAGGCATTCACCTGGGCCATCTCAAATGGACGGTCGAGGAATTCTGCAAGGCGTTTTTTGAAATCGACAAGATCGAATTGCGGGCCCGCCCCAGCTTCTTTCCTTTCACCGAACCCTCGCTGGAATGGGACATGCGCTGCGACCGCAGCATTCCCGGGCAGATCAAATTCGGCCAGGGCAATGACTGGCTGGAATTGGGCGGTAGCGGCATGGTGCATCCCAAGGTGCTGGCCAATTGCGGCATCGATCCCTGTCGCTATCAGGGCTTTGCCTTCGGCTTCGGCCTCGACCGCATGGCGATGCTGAAATATGCCATCCCTGACATTCGCAGCTTTTTCGAATCCGATCTGCGCTGGCTGAAGCATTACGGCTTCGCCGCTCTCGACATCCCGACCCTGGATGGGGGGCTATCGAGATGAAATTCACTTTGAGCTGGCTCAAGGAACATCTTGAGACCGGCGCCGACGCCAAAACCATCGCCGATAAGCTCACCTCCATTGGACTGGAAGTGGAAAGTGTCAGCGATGCGGGCGCGGCGCTGAAAGATTTCATTGTCGGCGAAGTCGTCGCGTGCGAAAAACATCCCAACGCCGACAAGCTCAGGCTTTGCAGCGTGAATAGCGGCGAAGGCGCCCCGCTGCAGATCGTTTGCGGCGCCCCCAATGCCCGGGCCGGACTCAAAGTGGTGCTGGCGCGGCCCGGCACCGTCATTCCCGCCAGCGGCGAGGCGCTCAGGATCGGCACCATTCGCGGCGTGGAATCCCGCGGCATGATGTGTTCGGCGCGCGAACTTCTGCTGGGCGAGGATCATGACGGCATTATCGAACTGGCGCCCGATGCCAAGGTTGGCGGCGCGGCTGCTGAGGCTTTGGCAGCCAGCGGCCTTCTTTCCACCGACCCCGTGTTCGATGTTTCCATCACCCCCAATCGCGGCGACGCCGCCAGCGTGTGGGGCATTGCCCGCGACCTGGCCGCCGCCGGCCTGGGGCAGCTCAAAACCGAAAAAGTGCAACCGGTGGCCGGCAAATTCCCCAGCCCAAAAAAAATCACCCTCGACTTTGCGCCGGAAGACAAAACCGCCTGTCCCATCTTCGCCGGGCGTCTTATTCGCGGCGTCAGGAACGGGCCCGCTCCCAAATGGGTTGAGGAGCGTTTCAAGGCCGTCGGCATGAAATCCATCTCGGCGCTGGTGGACGCCACCAACCTGGTGGCCCAGGATCGCGGCCGTCCCCTGCATGTCTTCGACGCCGACCGGCTCTCGGGCAACCTCCATGCCCGTATGGCAAAAGATCACGAACAGCTTCTGGCGCTGGACGGCAACACCTATGTGCTGGATTCAAAAACCATCGTCATCGCCGACGACAGTTTCGCGCGCGGCATCGCCGGCATTATGGGCGGCGCGGACACCGGCTGCTCACCGGAAACAAAGAATGTGTTTCTGGAATCCGCCTGGTTCGATCCAGCCCGCATCGCCCGCGCCGGGCGTAAGCTGGGCATCGTTTCCGACGCGCGTTACCGGTTCGAGCGTGGCGTGGACCCGGAATTCGTGCTGCCGGGCCTGGAGCTGGTCACGCGTCTGATCCTGGAATGGTGCGGCGGCGAGGCTTCGGATGTCGTGATCGCGGGCGCCCTGCCTCCGCCGCACAAGCCTATCGAATTCGATCCCGGCCTGGTCGAGACTCTGGGCGGTATCCGCGTGCCGCGCCAGGAGATCATCGCGGTCCTCGAAAATCTGGGTTTTGTGGTGGCCGAACACGCGACATTGCATGTCACGCCACCCAGCTGGCGGCGCGACATAGACGGCCCCGCCGATCTGGTGGAAGAAGTGGTCCGCATTCACGGTCTTGCCGATGTGCCGTCGGTGGCGCTGAAACGGGATACGGCGGTGGCCAAGCCGGTCCTCACTTCCGGACAGCGCCGCGCCCGTGCGGTGCGCCGCACCCTGGCCGCACGCGGCTTCAACGAATGTGTGAGTTTTTCCTTCATCGCCCGCGACAACGCAAAAATGTTCGGCGGCGGCGACGATGCGCGGCAGCTTTCCAACCCCATCGCCTCGGACCTCGACGCCATGCGGCCTTCACTGCTGCCCTCGCTCCTGGCGGCGGCTTCCCGCAACGCGGCGCGCGGTTTTTCGGACCTCAACCTGTTCGAGATCGGCGCCGCCTTCCAGAGCGGCATGCCGGGGTCCCAGACCACTAATGCGGCGGGGTTGATCATGGGAGTTGGCATTCGGGACTGGAGCAAATCCGGCCATCCCGCCGATGCTTTCGACGCCAAAGGGGCGATGCTGTCAGGGCTGGAAGCGGCGATGGGGTCACCCCTGACCGCGCCGGTGACGGGCGGCGCGCCGGGCTGGTTTCATCCCGGCCGCAGCGGCGTGATCGCTCTGGGACCCAAACAGATCGCTCATTTCGGCGAACTGCATCCCAGAATCCTGGTCGCATTCGACATCAAGGTGCCGGCCTCGGCTTTTGAAATCATTCTCGACGCCCTGCCAGAATCCAAATCATCTGGGCCCAAAACAAAAACCAAGGCGCAATTCTCGCCCTCGCCTTTCCAGGCGATCGAGCGCGATTTCGCCTTTGTGGTTGATCGCAACGTGGCGGCGGGCGACATTTTCCGCGCAGTGAAAAATGCCGAGCGGGTGCTGATCGACAGCGTCACCCTGTTCGACGTCTATGAAGGCAAAGGTGTGCCGGACGGCAAGAAGTCCGTCGCCATCGCGGTCCGTCTGCAGCCCAAAGACAAGACCCTGACCGACGCGGAGATCGAAGCCGTGGCCCAGAAGATCATCGCCGCCGCCCTCAAGCTGGGCGCGGCTCTGCGCAGTTGAACAGCGCGCCCCAGCCATTCGACAAGCGCAGCGCTTTGGCGTTTGTCCTGGCGTTCGGCGTGGTCAGTCTGTTCGCGGATATGGCCTATGAGGGGATGCGCGGCGTCTCCGGACCGTTCCTGGGTCTGCTGGGTGCCAGCGGCGCGGCGGTGGGCCTGATCGCGGGTGGCGGCGAACTGATCGGCTATCTGCTGCGCCTATTGTCAGGCCGCTTTGCCGAACGCAGCGGCGCTTATTGGCCCATCGCCCTCAGCGGCTATGCGATCCAGATGGCGGCGGTTCCCGCTCTGGCGCTGGCGGGTAGCTGGCAAATGGCGGCACTCTTCATTGTGCTGGAGCGCTCCGGCAAGGCGGTGCGCAATCCGGCCGCCAATTTCATGCTGTCGCGCGCCGGCGCGCAGATCGGCCAGGGCTGGGCCTTCGGCCTGCATGAGGCGATGGACCAGACGGGGGCCTGCGCCGGACCGCTGATCGCCGCCCTGGTGCTGGCCCATCATGGCGACTACCGCAGCGCCTTTCTTTGGCTGGGCATTCCCGCCGTCCTCACCATTCTTTCGGTGGCAGCGCTGGCGTTGCGCTTTCCGCGCGCCGGCCAGGTGGTGCGCCATGCCAGCCATAACGCCGCGCCGCCCCACCTCTCCCGCGCCTTCTGGCTCTATGCCGTAGCAGCGGGATTGGTGGGGTTTGGCTTTGCCGACTACCCGCTGATAGCCTTTCACTTCGCCAAACAGACGATTTTGGCTGAGGCTTGGATTCCGGCGTTCTATGCCCTGGCGATGGGGGCTTCGGGCGCCGGCTCGCTGCTGTTCGGGCGCTGGTTCGATGCGCGCGGATTGATCGTGCTGGTGCCCGGCATTCTGATGGGCGCGGTGATCGCACCCCTGGTGTTCCTGGGCGGCAGCAAAGCCGCGCTGGCGGGCGTGATCCTGTGGGGACTTTCCCTGGGGGTCCATGATGCGGTGATGAATGCCGCCATCGCCAATTTCGTGCCCGAGCATCTGCGGGCCCGTGCTTTCGGCCTGTTCTCGGCTCTTTATGGCATTGCCTGGTTCGCGGGCAGCGCGGTCCTGGGGCTGCTTTATGACCGCTCGCGGCTCGCCTTGGTATTGGTCGCCGTGCTGGCCGAACTGGCCGCGCTTGTGCCACTGACTCTGGCGATCCGCGCCCGCCAGACAGAAAGGCGAACTTGAGACCTTGAACGCTCCGCGCCACAATCCCGCCATCGCCGGACGCCACCGTCCGGGCTCCGGGAGGCGTGCATGGTTCAGAAATTCGATCTGGCGATTGTCGGCGGTAGTTTTGCGGGGCTTGCCTGCGCCCGCAGTGCGGCATTGCGAGGCCTAAAGGTCGCGGTACTGGATGCCAAGCCCGATCCCGGCGCGCGCGTCCGCACCACCGGCATCATTGTCAAGGAAGCAAGCGACGAATTCGATCTGCCCGCGCAAATGATGCGCAAGGTGCATGGCGTACGGCTTTACGCACCCGATGACCGCTCGCTTGACCTTTCCGCCCCCGGCTATTTTTTCCAGGCGACGGATATGTCCGGCCTGATGCACTGGATGGCCAACGAAGCCGCGCGCGCTGGCGCGACCCTGATGTATGGCCGCAAGTTCGAGGGCGGACTGGAATATGAGCGCGGCGTGGCTTTGGGCGATATTCATGCCGCGTTCCTGATTGGCGCTGACGGTGCGCGCTCGCGTGTTGCCGAACATTTCAACCTTGGGTGCAACCAGCATTTTCTGGCGGGACTGGAAATCGAATGCGAGCCGCTGGAGGGTGTTGACGACCGCTATTTGCATTGCTTCGCGGACAGCAAAATCGCCCCCGGCTATATCGCCTGGGTCGTGCCGGGCGTGGGCGCCACCCAGATCGGCCTCGCCGCCAGCCGGCCCGCGCGGCCCGACCTGGGCGCGCTGCTGCGGCGGCTGAAGATGCATTATGATATCCGCGCCATTCGAGTCTCCTCGCGCCGAAGCGGCCTGATCCCTTCGGGAGGCGTGCTGAAAAACCTTGGTTCGCGGCATGTGATGCTGGTCGGCGATGCGGCGGGGATGGTTTCACCCGTGACCGGCGGCGGCATTCACACCGCCCTGCATTTTGGCCGCCGCGCCGCTCTTCTGGTGTGCGATTATCTGGGCGCGCGCGGGCCGCATCCGGTCGCTGCGCTCACCCGTGAAGCGCCGCGCTATGGCGCGCAACTGTTGCTGCGCCAGGCGATGGATCTGGCGCCGCCCAACGCGCTGATCAACGCCATATTCATGACAAAGTCGATGCGGGCCCTCGCCCAACGGCTCTATTTCCACACCAGGGGTGAAACACAGGAATCTTTTGCGGCCTGGTCGGAGAGTTTTGGGCGCCGGGAATTGAAAAAGCCGAGTTTGCGCGTTCTTACCTAATCCAGCACCAGCAATTTCGGCGCAGCGCCGATCTCCTTTGCCAGCTTTTCAAATTCGGCGCGAGCGCGTGAATTGGAACGCTGATGCCGCTCGGCGAAGATGAATTCGTTCTTGAGGGAATGTTCCAGGCCGGTCAGTTCGGTCACTCGCACCTTGTAGCCATGCGCTTCCAGGAAGAGGCCGCGCAGAACATTGGTCAGATGAGATCCCATCTCGCGGCGGTGGTGAGGATGGCGCCAGAGCTGGTTAAGATCGTTTTTGCTACCTTCCAGTTCCCGCGCCAGTTCCGCCTGGCAGCACGTCACCAGCGCGACATATTTTGCTTCATGCTTCAGCGCGAAGAGAATGGCTTCGTCGGTGGCGGTGTCGCAAGCGTGCAGCGCCGTGACGATATCCACCGCTCCAGCCTCCGCCTCCGCGATTTTGCCCCCGACAAATTCCATGCGGGCGAAGCCGCTTTCCACCGCGATTTTTTTTGCGCTGGCGACCAGTTCAGGCCGCGCCTCCACCGCCAGCACCCGCCCACGCCCGGCGGGGCCGAAATAAAGATCATACAGAATAAGGCCCAGATAGGATTTGCCCGCGCCCAGATCGGCCAGCACCGGCCCCTCTTCCCCTTTTAAGTCCTTTTCCTTCAGGCTGGCGTCAACCGCCGGCTTTATCAGCTGGGCGAGATGCTGCACCTGTTTGAGCTTGCGGCGTGAATCCGCGTTCAGCCCGCCATTGTGGGTAAGGATATGCAGCGCTTTGAGCAGGGCCACCGATTGTCCCGGCCAAAGCTCGGCGAGAGAATCTTTCGTGGCCACGCGCTGCGCTCCCGCCCATACGCTGGTGCTATCGGCTCCTGGCCGTCGCTCTTTCACCGGAAATACTCCAGCGGGTGAGTGATGCCGTAATAATAATTGTAAGCGCGGATCGCCCAATAATTCATTTGGGCCCATCGCCTGGGCGGGGTGAGATCGTCCCAGTTGGGCGAAAGAGTCTTGGCGATCTGATTCGCCATATAGATTCGCCGCCGTCCCTGCCAGTAATGCAGGAAGGTCTGATGGACTTCGGCAATGGCGATCTTGTTCAGCCGCAGCACCTCGCTCAAGGCGAATTGTTCGATGGCGGGAAATTTCTTGGCCCGGCCGATCAGCGCGTCGATGATCGCCAGCGTGTCTTCCAGAACCGGCGCGTGTTCAGGCCTGACACCGATCAGCCCGCTATTGTACATCACGCTCTTATCCACATCGTAGCGATAGTCACCCAGATGCGGCAGGCGGCAACGGAAGCCCGATAGCGGCGGATAGGGATTTTTCTTTTCGAAGATATTCATCACCACAGCATCAGCCATCTTCGCCGTCACTTCGGCATGAAAGCCGGGCCGGACGATGGAATCCGCATCCAGAAAGCACACCGGCCCGGCAAACCGCCCGAGCGCATCCAGCACCACGGCCGGCTTGATGCGATGGTGGTAAAGCCCGCCGCCCGACCAGGGGGCGATCTGGCCCGCAATGTCCACTGCCGTCACCGGCCAGTAGCCATAGGCTTGAGGGCTGTCGGTATAGACCGCGATTGCCGCCTGGCTGGTTGCCTCTTTGGCGCCAAGTTCCGCCTTAAGCGAAATCAGGCTGTATTTCAGCTCCTGCCGGAATTTTGGAAGACCGCCATAGTCAAGATAAAGGTAGGTCAGCATGGCTTCTTATAGCCTGATATGGCTTTGGCCGGCGGGGCGAAAAAACGCCTGTTTACCGGGGAATAGCGGCCTGCTAGACCCCCGGCCGAATGGCTGAATTCTCCCAGATCCGCAATTTTTCCATCATCGCCCATATCGACCATGGCAAATCCACCCTGGCTGACCGGTTGATCCAGGTCACCGGCGCCGTCGCCAGCCGCGAGATGAAGGAGCAGATCCTCGATTCCATGGACATCGAGCGGGAACGCGGCATCACCATCAAGGCCCAGACTGTGCGCCTCGATTATACGGCCGCCGACGGCAAAGCCTATGTCCTCAACCTGATGGACACGCCCGGCCATGTGGACTTTGGCTATGAGGTGTCGCGCTGCCTGGCCGCCTGTGAGGGCGCGCTCTTGGTGGTGGATGCCAGCCAGGGCGTCGAGGCCCAGACCCTGGCCAATGTCTATCAGGCGATCGATGCCGGGCTTGAGATCGTCCCTATCCTCAACAAGATCGACCTTCCCGCCGCCGAGCCGGACCGGGTGAGGCAGCAAATCGAGGACGTCATCGGGCTTGACGCCTCCGACGCGGTGCCGATCAGCGCCAAGACCGGGCTTAATATCGACAAGGTGCTGGAAGCCATCGTCACCCGTCTGCCGCCGCCCAAGGGCGAGCTGGATGCGCCGCTCAAGGCGCTGCTGATCGATTCCTATTACGACGCCTATCTCGGCGTGGTGGTCCTGGTCCGCATCGTGGACGGCGAACTCAAGAAGGGCCAGAAGATCCGCATGATGGCCGCCGACGCGGTTTATCAGGTCGAACAGATCGGCGTTTTCCGCCCCAAGAAGGTAGCGGTGGACGTGTTGGGGCCCGGCGAGGTGGGCTACATCACCGCCCAGATCAAGCAGGTGGCCGATACCAAGGTCGGCGACACCATCACCGACGAGCGCAAAGGCACGCCCACCCCCCTGCCCGGCTTCAAGCCGGCGCAGCAGGTGGTGTTCTGCGGGTTGTTTCCGGTGGACGCGGCCCTGTTCGAGGATCTGCGCGAAGCCCTGGGCAAACTGCATCTCAACGATGCCAGCTTTACCTACGAAACCGAATCCTCCGCCGCTTTGGGCTTCGGCTTTCGCTGCGGCTTTCTGGGCCTGTTGCACCTGGAGATCGTGCGCGAGCGGGTGGAGCGCGAATTCAATCTTGACCTCATCACCACCGCGCCATCGGTGATCTATCATATCTATATGACCGACGGCTCGATGAAGGAGCTGCACAATCCCGCCGACATGCCGGATGTGACCTATATCGACCGCATCGAGGAACCTTGGATCAAGGCCACCATCCTGGTGCCCGACGAATATCTCGGCAGCGTTCTGAAATTGTGCGAGGACCGGCGCGGTCGGCAGGTGGAACTCACCTATGCCGGCAACCGCGCCATGGTGATCTACATGCTGCCCCTCAACGAAGTGGTGTTCGATTTCTACGACCGGCTGAAAAGCGTGTCGCGCGGCTATGCCAGCTTCGATTATCACGTCGAGAAATACGAGGAAGGCGATCTGGTGAAAATGTCCATCCTGGTCAATGACGAACCGGTGGACGCGCTGTCCATGATCGTCAACCGCCAGCGCGCCGAGGGCCGCGGCCGCGCCATGTGCGAAAAACTGAAAGACCTGATCCCGCGCCACATGTTCAAGATTCCGATCCAGGCGGCGATTGGCGGCAAGGTGATCGCGCGTGAAACCCTCTCGGCGCTGAGGAAGGACGTCACTGCCAAATGCTATGGCGGCGACATCAGCCGTAAGCGCAAGCTCCTCGACAAGCAGAAAGAGGGCAAGAAGAAGATGCGCCAGTTCGGCAAGGTGGACATTCCCCAGGAAGCGTTTATTGCTGCATTAAAAATGGACGATAATTGAGGAGCGGTCCGCCATAAGCGGACGAAATGGTCCGTCGCTAGCGACAGCGTAGCGCGACGACCATTTCGAGCGACGAAAGCCCTGAGCGCAAGCGAAGGGCCATCCGATCCGCCGAAGGCGGACGAGCCACGGGCGGATCGATTTGAGCGTCTAATGCCCCGAGCGCAAGCGAGGGGCTGGGGCGGGGCGCCGGTCAGCAACGGCGACCAGTTTGCCGCCATCGTAACCGTCGCCGCGAAGCACCCTGTCAGCCGTCGGGGGAAAGGCTACTGGCGGCCTAGGGCGGCATGAATTGCCTTGACTTAATTTTATACAAGAGCATTGGACGAAGAAGTCCCCATGATTCGGAGTGCGCAATGTTTAAGATCAAAGTTAGACTTCCCAGCGGCAAATGGCATGAAGAGACCCCGGTGACATACCGCGCGGCAATGCGGTTCGCGCTATGCGCGCGGCCATCGCCACGGTGTGGAATGTGTATGGCGTACGGGTCAGTGTCTTAAACTGCCAGCCGGTTCTGCTATCGCCTTTTGCGCGCTAAACTTTGCTTCAGGAGTCCTTTAAGGCTCGCTGGCGCTCGCGCTGGATTCCCTGCCCCTCGCTCACTTCGTTCGCTCGGCCGGGAATGACAGATGGGGTTGACGCGGAGGGTGGGCCATTCGTCAATGGGGTTATGGATGGCCCGGCCAGTTCCTAGCGGCAGCGTAGGAACGGGCCATGACGAACGGGGGCGGCGGCATGGTGCAGGAGAGAAGCCTTTGGACCCGGCCTTCCCTGTGGCTGGCCATCGCTGCGCTGGCGATCCATCTGCTGGTCAACGGCCATTACGGCTTCTTCCGCGACGAGCTTTATTTCATCGTCTGCGGCCAGAACCCGGCCTGGGGCTATGTCGATCAGCCGCCTTTGATCCCCCTGATCGCGGCCTGGTCCTATGGCCTGTTCGGCAATTTTCTGTTGGGCTTCCGGCTGGCGCCTGCCCTGGCGATGGCGGCCACCGCCGCGTTGACGGCGGAATTTGCCCGTCTGCTCGGCGGCGGACGTTTTGCCCAATGGCTGGCGGGCATCTGTTTTCTGGGCGCGGGATATTTTCTCGCCGATGGCATTCTTTTGACCACCGACATGCTGCAGGCGCTGACCTGGCTTGGGGTCAGCTGGTTTCTGGTGCGCTTGGTGCAAACCGGCGATGAACGCTGGTGGATTGCCATTGGGCTGGTCACCGGCATCAGCCTGATGAGCAAATATCTGATCGCTTTCTATCTGGCGGCGCTGGCGATGGGATTGATCGCAACGCCGCTGCGCCGCTCATTGGCGCGGCCCTGGATCTATGCCGGCGCCGCCATCGCCCTGTTGATGGTGCTGCCGAACATCGTATGGCAATGGACGCATGGCTGGCCGTTCCTGGAAATAGGCGCCGCGGGCGCAGCGGGCAAGAATCTCGCGCTGTCGCCCCTGGCCTTCTTTGGTCAGCAGTTCCTGATCATCGGGCCGGCATCGGCGCCGGTCTGGCTGGCGGGGCTGTGGACCACCACCGCGCGCCCCACCTACCCCGCCTATCGCATCTTTCCCATCGCCTATGTTCTTCTTTGCATCGTGTTCATCGCCTCGCACGGCAAGGCCTATTACCTCAGCTCGATATATCCGGTGCTTTTTGCCTTCGGCGCGGTGGCGATTGAGCATTGGCTCAGGAATATGGTCGCGCGCCGCGCGTTGATCACCGCGATCGCGGCGGCGGGCGCGCTTTTCTCACCCATCGCGGTGCCGGTGCTGCCGGTTGAAACCTACATCGCCTATGCCAACGCCCTCGGCATGGGAGCCTCGGCCACGGCCACCGAGCGCATGAAACTGGGCGCCTTGCCGCAGCAATTCGCCGACATGTTCGGCTGGCCCGAAATGGCGGCGAAAATTGCCGCCGTCTATAACGCATTACCGCCAGCAGACCGCGCCAGGGCGGTGTTCTTCGGCCAGAATTACGGCGAGGCGGCGGCGATAGACATTTTCGGCCGCAAGCTGGGCCTGCCGCCCGCCATAGCCACGCATAACAACTACTATCTCTGGGGTCCGCGCGGACATGACGGCAGCGTGATGATCGTGATCGGCGGCGACTACCGGCAGATGGTGGGTCTGTTCCAGAGCGTCGAAAAGGTTGGAATGATCGAATCGCCCTACGCCATGCCTTACGAGACCAACCAACCGATCTATGTTCTGCGCGGGCTGAAAGAGCCGATGGCAGCGCTGTGGCCGACGCTGAAAAGATATCGCTAGAGGGCTGCCCAAAGCGGCCTGACGGCTTTGCATGCCCTTTTTCCGCCTGCCCGCGCGCCTGATTTGAGTTTGGGCGGTCCCGCCTTTATAGAGCCGCCCATGCAAGCGGCCCTGATCGATTATGGCTCCGGCAACCTCGCCTCGGCGGCGAAGGCGCTGGCGCGCGCTGCCGCTGGCACCGGCCACCAGATCGTCACCACCGCCGATCCGGACATTGTCCGCGATGCCGAACGCATCGTGTTGCCTGGCGTGGGCGCATTTGCCGACTGCATGCGTGGGCTTTCCGCCGTGCCCGGCATGGTGCAGGTGCTGCGCGAAAAAGTCGTGCAACAGGGCACGCCGTTCCTGGGCATATGTGTTGGGATGCAGCTTCTGGCCACGGTGGGCCGCGAATTCGGCGATCACGCCGGCCTGGGCTGGATCGCCGGCGAAGTGGTGAAAATCACCCCCAGCGATCCTGCACTCAAGATCCCCCACATGGGCTGGAACGAACTCCAAATCCTGCGGCCGCATCCGCTGCTGGACGGCATCGCCAGCGGCGCGCATGCCTATTTCGTCCATTCCTTTCAGCTCAAGCCGGCATTGCCGGACGACCTGCTGGCGACCACCGATTATGGCGGCCCGCTCACCGCCATGGTGGGTGACGCCAATATCGCGGGCACGCAATTTCATCCCGAGAAAAGCCAGGCCACCGGCCTCAAGCTGCTCGAAAACTTTCTGCGCTGGAAGCCATGATTATCTTTCCCGCCATTGATCTGAAAGACGGCCAGTGCGTGCGCCTGAAACAGGGCGTGATGGAAGCCGCCACCGTGTTCAATGCCGATCCCGCGGCACAAGCGAAAATCTTCCAGGCTCAGGCCTTTCAATGGCTGCATTGCGTGGACCTCAACGGCGCCTTTGCGGGCGTGAGCGCCAACAGCGCGGCGATCAAGGCCATCCGCGCCGCGATCGATCTTCCGATTCAACTGGGCGGCGGCATTCGCGACATGGCGGCGGTAGAGGGTTGGCTGGCCGCCGGCATTACCCGCGTCATCCTGGGCACAGCGGCGCTGACCGATCCGGAATTCGTCAAAGAGGCGGCTAAAGAATTTCCCGGACGGATTGTGGTGGGGGCCGATGCCAAGGGCGGCAAGATCGCCACCCAGGGCTGGGCGGAGATATCCGAACTAACCCCGGTTGAGCTGGGCCGGCGCTTTGAAGACGCAGGCGTGGCAGCGATCCTGTTCACCGATATTGACGGCGATGGCCTGCTCAAGGGAGTCAATGTGGCAGCGACCGCTACCCTGGCCCGGGCGCTTTCCATTCCGGTGATTGCCTCGGGCGGGGTGGGCTCCATCGCCGATATCGATGCCCTGATGGCAAGCGGGGCGGTGAATATCGAAGGCGTGGTGGTGGGACGGGCGCTTTATGACGGCCGGATTGACCCGGCCCAGGCTCTGGCCCGCGCTGCCGCGAACTAAGTTCGGCTCAAACGGCGGGCAACTTCGTCCAGCTGCTCCAGGCTGGAGTAGGAAATCCGGATTTCCCCACCTTTATCCCCTTTGTGGATGATATGAACCTTGAGTCCCAAGCGGTTGGAAATGCTGGTTTCCAACTGGGCAATGTTGGGATCAGGACTGGGTTTTCCACCGCGCTTTTTCTTGGGTACCGAACGCTGTTCGGCTTCCCTGACGGTCATGCCCCCGGCCAGGATTGCCCTCGCCGCAGCCTCCGGATCGGCAGCATTTAACAGTGTTCGGGCATGACCGGCGGTCAGCTTGCCCTCTCTCAGCAGCGCCTTCACGCTATCCGGCAGGCGCAGGAGCCGAACGGTGTTCGCGATATGCGGGCGACTCTTGCCGACTTCCTGGGCGATCTGTTCCTGGGTGCGGCCAAAGCGCTCAACCAGTTCCTGATAGGCGGCCGCTTCCTCCAAGATGTTGAGGTCGGTGCGCTGGACATTCTCGATGATGGCCAGCTCCAACGCCTCGGCGTCAGGCATCTCCCGCACCACCACCGGCACATCATGGAGCTTGGCCATCTGGGCGGCGCGCCAGCGCCGCTCGCCTGCCACGATCTCGTAGGAATCCCCGCCCAGCGGCCGCACCAGGATGGGCGTCAGAACGCCCTTCTCCTTCACCGATTGCGCCAAGTCGGCCAGCGCCTCCTCGCCGAAATATTTGCGCGGCTGGAATTTGCCCGGCCGCAGGAACGCCACCGGCAAGGTGCGCGTGCCGCGGGGCATCTCGCCGCGCGTCGGCGCCGCCTCATCGCCGATCAGCGCGGACAGGCCCCTGCCCAGGCCCCGGCGCGGTTCTTCCTTGGCCGTCATGCCGCGACCCGGATCTTCTCGCGCTGGATCAGCTCGCCGGCGAGCTTGATATAGGCCTGGCTGCCTGGACAGCGCAGGTCATAGACCAGCGCCGGCACGCCGTGGCTGGGCGCTTCGGAAATGCGCACATTGCGCGGTATCACGGTGGAATAGACGATTTCGCCCATATTCTGGCGCACATCGGCGGCGACCTGGTCAGACAATTTGTTGCGCTTGTCGAACATGGTCAGCACGATGCCCTGGATCGCCAGCGAGGGATTGAGGTTGACGCGCACCAGCTCAATCGTCTTGAGCAGCTGGCTCAATCCTTCCAGCGCGAAGAACTCGCATTGCAGTGGCACCATCACCGCATCGGCGGCGCACATGGCATTGATGGTGAGCAGTGTCAGCGATGGCGGGCAATCGATCAGCACATAGGAGTAGGCATTTTCTCCGTGTACGGAATAATCCGCCAGCGCCTCTTTCAAAATGAAATTGCGCCGCGGCTTGTCGATCAGCTCCAGCTCGGCGCCGGACAAATCCACCGTCGCCGCCACCAGCGACAATTTTGGAATGCGCGTCGGCACGATCGCGTCGGCCAGCTTCGCCTCGCCCATCAGCACATCATAGCTGGTGATTTTGCGCGTCGACCGCGCCACCCCCAGCCCGGTCGAGGCATTGCCCTGCGGGTCCATGTCGATCACCAGGGTGGGTTCGCCGATGGCCGCCAGGGCGGTGCCTAGGTTGATGGCGGTGGTGGTCTTACCAACCCCGCCCTTTTGATTGGCGACGACCAGGACGCGGGGTTTTTTGGGTGATGGGTTCATGGGATGCCAGGTCCGCAAGCTCCAGAATAACACCGGAGGGATCGGTCAGGCTGGGTATATGCCTGACTTTCATCTTCCAAGATTTATGGGCTTCCGTCAATTCGGGCCCCACATTTTGGCCTTTCAGGAACAGGCAAACACTATTTTGGCCTGTGAATTTATGGGCGTAACTCAAAAGCTTGGGCAGGGGCGCGCAAGCACGGGCCGTGACAACGTCAAAAATCGCGCTGGGTGCTTCCTCCGTCCTGACATTGCGGATCGTGACGGCAAGCTCCATACGCTCGGCCGCCGCCGCCAGGAAGGCGCACTTTTTGGCCGTCGCCTCATAAAGGGTGACGGCAACGCGCCCCCGCAGCATTTCCGCCAGCACCAGGCCGGGAAAGCCGGCTCCAGAACCAAGGTCCGCCAGGCTTTTCGCAGCGGGCGGAATAAGGGGGACCAGCTGGGCGGAATCCCAGAAATGCCGCCGCCATAGATCGTCGAGCGAGCGGGCGGAAACCAGATTATGGCGGCTGTTCCAGTCGGTCAGAAGTCCCGCATAGGCTTTCAGTCGGGCCAGCGTTTCACGTGAAACATGGGTTTGGGCAGCAAATTGCTCTGGGCCGAAAGGCTCATCTTCAGGCAGGGCGTCAGGCACTGGCTTTCCGTTTCTGGCTTTTGACATGCGCCAGAACCAGAGTCACGGCCGCCGACGTCACGCCCTCGATCCGCGCCGCCTGGCCCAGGGTAACCGGCTGGATATGCTCAAGTTTTTGGCGGACTTCATTGGAAAGGCCGCTGACCGAAAGATAATCCAGGTCGGGGGGCAGGGCGCGGGTTTCGTCCCGCCGGAAGGCCAGAACGTCAGCCTCCTGACGTCCCAGATATCCGGCATACTGGGCATCGATTTCCAGCTGTTCGATGATCTCCGGCTCAAAACCCATCAATTCCGGCCAAATGCGGGCGAGGGCGTCGAAGTCCACGTCCGGCAGGCTCAAGAGATCAAGCGCTGTCCGCCTTACCCCGTCCTGCCGTATGGAAAACCCATGCTTGGCAGCTTCATTGGGGGTGAGGGAAAGTCCGGTCATTGTTTCACGTGAAACGGCCAGCCGTTCCATCTTCGCTGCGAAGGTCTTCGCTCGAGTAAAGCCCACGATTCCGGCCTTTTCGCCCAGGGGCGTCAGCCGCTGATCAGCATTGTCCGCCCTGAGGGAAAGGCGGTATTCGGCCCGGGAAGTAAACATGCGATAGGGTTCGCTCACCCCCTTGGTCACCAGGTCGTCGATCATCACCCCGATATAGGCGGTGGCGCGATCCAGAATGACCGGCGCCTGGCCGCCCGCTGCCCGGGCGGCGTTGAGTCCGGCCATCAGTCCCTGCGCTGCGGCTTCTTCATAGCCTGTCGTGCCGTTGATCTGACCGGCCAGGTAAAGTCCCGGCACCTTCTTGACCGCCAGGGCCGGGGTCAGTTCGCGCGGGTCCACATAGTCATATTCGATGGCATAGCCCGGCCGGCGGACCACCGCCTTTTCCAGCCCCGGAATGGTGGCGATCAGCGCCAGCTGGACGTCCTGGGGCAGGGAGGTCGAAATCCCGTTGGGATAGATGGTATCGTCGCTAAGTCCTTCTGGTTCAAGGAAAATTTGGTGACTTTCGCGGTCGGCAAAACGCGTCACCTTGTCCTCGATGGAGGGACAATAGCGCGGACCTACACTTCCGATCTGGCCGGTATACATCGGGGCCCGGTGCAAATTGGCGCGGATGATCGCGTGCGTCGCGAGCGTGGTGCGGGTGATGCCGCAGGAAATCTGGGGCGTGGTGATTTTTTGGGTGAGAAAGGAAAAGGGCGAGGGCGGCTCGTCGCCCTGCTGCATCTCAAGCGCCGTCCAATCTATCGTGCGCCCATCCAGGCGCGGCGGCGTGCCGGTCTTGAGTCTGCCCATCTGCAGGCCAAATCCATAAAGCGTTTTGGAAAGCCCGATGGAAGGCGGATCGGCCTTGTCGGCATCGGCGGTATGCGCCGCCATGCGGCCGGCGGGAAATTGCACTTCGCCGATATGCACCAGCCCGCGCAAAAATGTCCCCGTGGTCAGCACCACCGAGGCGCAGCGGATTTCCTCCCCGCTCGCCGTGATCGCCCCGACGACGTTTCCGTCTTTCAAAATCAGGTCTTCCGCGCTGGCTTCCTGGATTTCCAGGCCAGAAATGCTGCGCAGCATAAATTGCATTGCTGCGCGGTAAAGCGCGCGGTCGGCCTGGGCGCGCGGCCCGCGCACCGCGGGACCCTTGCGCCGGTTGAGCAGGCGAAACTGAATTCCCGCCGCATCCGTCACCCGGCCCATCAACCCGTCCAGCGCGTCGATCTCCCGCACCAGATGGCCTTTGCCGACCCCGCCAATGGCAGGATTGCATGACATCTCGCCCAGGGTGGCGAGCTTGTGCGTCAGAAGCAGGGTTCTGGCGCCCGCCCGCGCCGCGGCCGAGGCTGCTTCACAGCCGGCATGGCCGCCGCCGATCACTAGGACGTCGTAGCTGCTCATCGCGGCTCAATACGCGCATTGTCACACTTGAGCAATTACGTCGGCCATTACCTCCTTTAACTGCCCATCCAAATTGGGATGAGATCCACAAGCGCCGCGACAGTCACAAAGGCGGCGAAAAAACAGAGCGCCTTAATAGCCTTCAATCCGGGAGTGCGTTCTTTGCCCCGCAGCCTAGAAAACAAGACCGCCAGACCCCAGCGAATGAAAACGAACCCGCTAACGACTGCCCCAAGAGAAGCCAGAAGGGAGAATACGACTGCGAGGTATCCGAGGAGGGTCATCCCGCTAAATTACCTTCGGACCCCCGAAGTACAAGGATCGGCTCTTGGAACGTTGCTACCTAGTACCGCTCACTTCCCGATACAGAAATCGCGGAAAACCGAATCCAAGATTTCCTCCACATCCACGCTACCGGTGATGCGGCCGATGGCGCGCGCGGCCAGGCGCAGATCTTCCGCGAATAATTCCGGCGCGCGCGCGGTTTTCGCATGCTCCAGCGCGCCAAGCGCTTCCTGCAGCGCGTGGCGATGACGCGGCCTTGTTAGGGCAGGGCTTTCGTCCTTTGTTTCCAGTCTTTTTTTCACCAGCGCGGTGAGCGCGTCCAGCAGGTCCAAAAATCCCTCGCCGGTTTTCAGCGACAGCGAAAGCCCGTTGTTTTTTTTGAAAGACGGAAGATCGCTCTTGTTCCAGACGATCAGGTTGGCTTTCACGCCCTCCGGAATTTTCGCGCTTGTCTCGCTGCCATCCAGCAGCAACAGGGTCAGGTGGCTGGAGGCCGCTTCCGCCCGCGCCCGGCGTACCCCTTCGGCCTCGATGGCATCCGCAGCCTCCCTGAGGCCCGCCGTGTCGGCGACATGCACCGGATATCCGCCCAGATCCAGCCGGACCGTGATCACATCGCGAGTGGTCCCCGGTGTCTCGGAAACAATGGCGATGTCGCGCTTCGCCAGGGCATTGATCAGCGAGCTTTTGCCGGCATTGGGCGGGCCGATAATGGCCAGCCGCAAGCCTTCCCGCAGCGCCTCGCCGCGTCCCGAATCGTCGATATGTTCTTGTATTTCCTTGGCTATTTTCAAAGCCGCCGTCCGGGAGGCGATGAATTCGACCTCTCCCACCCCATCATCGGAGAAATCTATCGCCGCCTCGGCGCGGCCCAGCGCCTCGATCAAACGGGCGCGCCAGCCTTCATAAAGCTGGGCCAGCCCCCCCTCATACTGGCGAAGCGCTTGCTGCAGCTGGGCGGGGGTTTCGGCCTCGGCTAAATCCGCCACCGCTTCCGCCCGTGTCAGGTCAAAACGGCCATTCTCCACCGCCCTGCGGCTGAATTCTCCCGGCTCGGCAGGCCTGAGGCCCAGCACCAGCAGCGCCGAAAACAGCGCCTCGCGCACCGCCCGCCCGCCATGAATATGGAATTCCGCCACATCCTCGCCGGTAAAACTGTCAGGCCTGGGAAACCACAGCAGCAGGGCCTGATCCAAAAGAGCGCCCTGCCAGAACAGCCGGCGCAGACTGGCGCGCCGAGGCTCAGGTCTGGCCCCGGCCAGCGCTTCCAGAACGGCGCCCGCCTCACGCCCCGACACCCGGACAACCGCTATCCCGGCCCGGCCCGGCGCGCTGGCCAAGGCAAATATCGTATGCGCAAAAATCGTGGCCTCCGGCCGCAAGCTCAGCCTTTGTCCTTCTTGTTGCCGGCCACCATGCGGGCGCTATCCCAAAGGAATTTCTGGAATTGCTCGAACGCCCTGGCCCCACCAAGCGGCATCCAGGCCTGCATCATGGCTTCGGGATCGCCGGTATCGAAAGCCGCTTTCATGCGCGCCTGCATTTCCTCCATCATTTTCTCCTGCAGCGGCACGACATCGGGCAGGCCCATCATGCGCCGGGCCTCTTCCGGGGTCATATCGACCTCAACATTCACCTTCATCGCCTTTACCCCTTCCCGGTATTGCCCAGACTGGCCTTTCCGGGGCCCGCGGGCTAAGAAACGCGGCCCAAAAAACCAGTGATAAACGAGCGGCCAGCATCACGGCGCTCCAACCGGAACACAATGATGACCGCCCCGAATACCAGCATTCGTGATACCAGCATCAGCCCCTATCTTCTCCTGCACAAGGACAATCCGGTGGCCTGGCGGGCCTGGAGCGACGCCGTGCTGGCCGAGGCCAGGTCGGCCGGCAAACCCATTCTTCTTTCCAGCGGCTATCTGGGCTGCAACTGGTGCCAGCTGATGAACCAGGAAAGCTTCAGCGATCCCGAGATCGCGGCCCTGATCAACGACAATTTCATCCCCGTACTGGTGGACCGCGAAGAGCGGCCCGATGTGGACCAGGTCTATCAGGCCGCCTCCAGCCTGATGGGTCATACCGGCGGCTGGCCGCTCACCATCTTCCTGACCGCGGACGGCGCGCCCTATTTCGTGGGCGGCTTCATGCCGAAAGAAGAGCGCGGCGACCGGCCTTCTTTCCGCCGCGTCCTGACCGACATGGCCGCGCTGTATAAGGACCGGCCCGATGAAGTGGCGCGCAACAGCGCGGCGATTTTGGGCGAGTTGGGCAACGCCTTCAACCATCCCATGCACGCCGGCTTGGATGCCATCCAGATGGAAATGGCGTCGATCCGCGTCGGCCAGCGCTATGACATTTTCATGGGCGGACTGGTGGGCGTCAACAAATATCCCGCCATCACGCTTCTGGAAGTCTTGTGGCGCGCCTACCTGCGCACCGGCGTGCCGCAATTCATGCAACTGGTCTCCGGCACCATGAACAACATGCTGATGGGTGGCCTTTACGACCATATCGGCGGCGGATTCTTCCGTTACACCAATGACGAACGCTGGCTGATGCCGCATTTTGAAAAATCGCTTTGCGAAAATGCCCTGCTGATCGATTTCATGACCCAGGTCTGGCAGTTCAACCGCAATCAATTGTGCCAGAATCGTGTCAGCGAAACGATCGGCTGGTTGCTTCGCGAGATGAAACAGGACGGAGCGTTCGCCTCCAACCTGGCCTCGAATTCAGAAGGCGAGGAGGGCAAGTTCTACGTCTGGACCGAAGCCGAAGTGGATGCCGCTCTGCAGGGTACTTTTTCCGCCCGTTTCAAGCAGGTTTACGGCGTGCGGCGTGAAGGCGATTTCAACGGCAAGAACATTCTGCGCCGTTTCGCCGATGTCGCACCGCCCAGCGAAGCCGATGAAGCGCTGATGACAAAACAGCGCGCCATGCTGCTGGAGATGCGTGGCCGGCGCACCCGGCCCCAGCGTGACGACAAGCTGCTCGCCGACTGGAACGGCCTCGCCATTCGCGCCCTCGCCTTCGCCGGTTCGGCTTTTGAGCGTCCCGACTGGCTGGCCGAGGCGGCCGGCGCCTTCGACACCGTCGTCAAGCGGATGGGCGAGAACGATTTTCTTTATCACGCCTGGTCCAATGGCAGGCGCGGGCCGCGCGGTTTTGCCGACGATTATGTTCACATGGCGGAAGCCGCGATTCAGCTTTACGAATCCACCGGCGAGCGGCGTTATATCGAGGCGGCCAGAAACTGGGTGCGCACCCTGGATTCCAATTTCTGGGACGAGGCGCGCGGCGGCTATTATTTCACCGCCCATGACGCCGAACGCATGATAATCCGTACAAGGATTATATTCGACCAGCCGGCGCCTTCCTCCAATGGCGCGATGATCTCGGTCCTGACCAAGCTCGCGCTTCTGACCGGGGAAAATGATTACGGCATGCGGGCTCAGACCGTTTTGCAGGCCTTTGCCGGCGAGTTTTCCAGGAACGGGATTTCCTGCGGCGAATTCCTCAATGGCTTTGAATGTTTCGCCACCGGCCTGCAGATGGTGGTGGTGGGCAGGCGTTCCGATGCCCGCACCCAGGAACTGATCCGCGCCATCTGGGGCAAGCCCATGCCCAACCGGCTGCTGGTCTCGGTGGAAAACAGCGAGGAGCTGCCCGCCAACCATCCCGTGTTCGGCAAACCCATGGAGAACGGCCAGCCATCCGTCTATCTGTGCCAGCGCAATCACTGTTCGCAGGCCTATACCAGCGCCGTCGCGCTCAGCCAGGCCCTGACGCTGCCGCAACAACAGCGAGGAGCCGCCGCCTGAATGTCCGGTCAGCAGGTCACCATTTCCGGCAAGGACAGCAATTTCGGGGGCTATCTCGCCAGCCCCGCTTCCGGGCGCGGCCCCGGCATTGTCGTGATCCAGGAGATTTTCGGGGTCAACCAGGTGATGCGCGACATCGCCGACGGCCTTTCCTCCCGGGGGTTCTTCGCCCTGGTGCCGGATCTGTTCTGGCGCCTTCAACCGGGAGTCGAGCTGACCGACCGGACCGATACGGAATGGCAGCAGGCTTTCGGCCTCATGCAACGTTTTGACGTCGCCAAGGGCGTGGAAGACATCCAATCCGCCATCACCTTCCTGCGCCGGACCAAGGGCGCCACCGGCAAGGTGGGGGCGCTGGGCTATTGCCTGGGCGGGCAGCTTGCCTACCTGACCGCCGCCCGCACCGACAGCGACGCCTCGGTCGGCTATTATGGCATTCGCATCCAGGACCAGCTGGAGGAAGCCAAAACCATCACCCATCCGTTGATGCTTCACATTGCCGAGGCCGACGAATACACCCCCCCGCCGGCGCAGAAGAAGATCATCGCCGCCTTCAAACCCAACCCAAAAGTCACCATCCACACCTACGCCCAGATGGACCATGCTTTTGCCCGGGTGGGCGGCAAGCATTATGACAAGGCCAATGCCGACCTGGCCAATGTCCGCAGCCAGACTTTTTTCCGCCAGCATTTGAGTTGATAAAACCATGATCAAGGCAATCCGATTCCAGAAGCCCGGCGGACTCGAAGTCCTGGAATATCAGGACTATGACCTGCCGCCGCCGGCCGCCGGTCAGGTGCGGCTGCGCCACACCGCCATCGGCGTCAATTTCATCGACACCTATTATCGCAGCGGCCTTTATCCGCTGCCGCTGCCATCCGGCCTGGGCTCAGAGGCCGCCGGTGTGGTCGAGGCGCTGGGAGAGGGCGTCAGCCATTTCAAAATCGGCGAACGGGTGGGCTATTGCTGGGGCGCCATCGGGTCTTATGCCGAGGCGGCCAATGTCGGGGCCGACAAGCTTGTCAGATTGCCGGACGGCATCAGCGACGAGATCGCCGCCGCCTCGCTGCTCAAGGGCATGACGGCGCAATATCTGCTTCGCCGCATTCACAAGGTATTGCCGGGCGAGACGATCGTGTTTCATGCCGCGGCGGGCGGCGTCGGCCAGATCGCCTGCCAATGGGCCAAACATCTGGGCGTCATCGTGATCGGCAGCACCACCTCGCCGGACAAGGTGGCGCTGGCCCGCGCCAATGGCTGCGCCCATGTCCTCGACACGCGCGAGGCCGGCTGGGAAAAGAAAGTGCGTGAGATCACCGGCGGCAAGGGCGTGCCGGTGGTCTATGATTCCATCGGCAAGGATACATTCCTGGCGGGCCTGGATTGTCTTTCGCCGCGCGGCATGATGGTGACCTATGGCAATTCCTCGGGCCCCGTCGCGCCTTTCGCGCCCGGCATCCTGGCGGCCAAAGGCTCTTTGTTTGTGACGCGGCCGACCCTGGCGCATTATGTCGGAACCCCGAAAGAACTTCAGGACACCGCGGATGATCTGTTCGGCGTGATCCAGTCAGGCATCGTTAAGGTGGCGGTCAACCAGCGCTTTGCGCTCAAGGATGCGGCCAAGGCACAGGAAGAATTAACAGCGCGCAAGACCACCGGCGCGACGGTGCTGATTCCGTAATTCGATGAACAAAGAATCCATAGATTCTTTTCTGCGGATTCAGTTTGAACGTCAGCATTGGGTGCTGCAAAGGCTTTGCTATCTCCGGTCCACTTTCAGCAGGAACATTAATGTTTCACCGCTCTTTTTGGCGCGGCCGATCCGTCGCGGAGGGGGCCTCTATCTCCTTGATGGGTATGTCGGCTTAATTTGTCAGGAATTCGAGCAGCAATATCTCGAACGAACCGGCATACCCAGAGATTCCAGCGGCGGAAAGTTCAATCCAATGTGGCTGGCACGGAATATTGCGAACCTGGATGCAATTCGCCCGCTTCAATATATTGAATCGGAAAATCAGCTGCCGAATTTTTGTGATTCAATCATGAACTATCTTGAATCGATGCCACACACCATTGCCGCGCTGAGAGAAGTATTCTCCTCCCAGATTTTATCGGGTGTGCCGCTTCAGGAGTGGGCGTTCATGAAAGAACAAAAACTTATGGCGCTACAAAGCTATTTGCAACAACTGGGCGACGCCGATTAAGTATTCATGCTTTCAAAGAAGTCCGAGTTGTTCTTGGACGATCTGAGCTTGTCGAGCAGGAATTCGATGGCGTCCACCGTGCCCATCGGCGAGAGAATCCGCCTGAGCACATAGGTCTTCGCCAGGGTGCCTTTTTCCACCAGCAGCTCGTCCTTGCGGGTGCCCGAACGCATGATGTCGATGGCCGGGAAAACGCGTTTGTCCGCCACCTTCCGGTCCAGAATGATTTCGCTGTTGCCGGTGCCCTTGAACTCCTCGAAAATCACTTCGTCCATACGGCTGCCGGTATCGATCAGGGCGGTGGCGATAATAGTCAGCGAGCCGCCTTCCTCGATATTGCGCGCCGCGCCGAAGAAGCGCTTGGGGCGCTGCAGGGCGTTGGCGTCCACACCGCCGGTCAAGACCTTGCCCGACGACGGCACCACGGTGTTGTAGGCGCGGCCCAGGCGGGTGATCGAATCCAGCAGGATCACCACATCGCGCTTGTGTTCGACCAGGCGCTTGGCTTTCTCGATCACCATTTCCGCCACCTGCACATGGCGCGTCGCCGGCTCGTCAAAGGTCGAGGAAATCACTTCGCCCTTCACCGAACGCTGCATGTCGGTGACTTCTTCCGGCCGTTCGTCGATCAAAAGAACGATCAGAAAAATTTCCGGATGGTTGGCGGAAATCGCCCTGGCGATATTCTGAAGGATAACCGTTTTGCCGGTGCGCGGCTGGGCGGTGATCAGGGCGCGCTGGCCCATGCCTTGGGGCGCTACAATGTCGATGACGCGGCCGGTCTTGTCCTTGTTGGTGGGGTCGTCCAGCTCCATCCTCAGCCAGCGGGTGGGATAAAGCGGCGTCAGATTGTCGAAATGCACCTTGTGCTTGATCTGCTCGGGGTCCTCGAAATTGATGGTGGTGACCTTCAGCAGGGCGAAATAACGCTCGCCATCCTTGGGGGCGCGGATCGGGCCTTCCACCGTGTCGCCGGTGCGAAGCCCGAAGCGGCGGATCTGGGAGGGTGAAACATAGATATCATCGGGGCCAGGCAGGTAGTTGGATTCCGGCGAGCGCAGGAAGCCGAAGCCGTCCTGCAGGGTCTCAACCACGCCCTGGCCCATGATCTCGACATTGCGCTCGGCCAGCTCTTTCAGGATCGCGAACAGCATGTCCTGCTTGCGCATGGACGAGGCATTTTCGATTTCCAGCTCTTCGGCAAACGCCAGAAGGTCGGCGGGTTTCTTGTTCTTGAGATCCTGCAGCTTCATCGCTTGCAGGCCTTCTTGGACGGTCATGAGATACACCTAAAGGGGGGAATGGAGGGGGCCGCAAATTCGGCCCCTGGACTTTCTCGTCGGGAATTGTCTTCGACCCGCACCGGCCAAATCTTGGAAATCTGTCCGGCCCCGGCTTCCGGCGATTGCTCGCGGGAGGCCTTCGGGTCATGGGGGAACGGGATGCTTATAGCGTGATTTTCCGGGCTTGCAAATATCTCCCAGGGTTAAAACGTCCTTCATCGTCCCTTGTCCCCGCTGGCAGCGGACGCGTGCCGTACAGATTGGGGGAAATAAAAGATCAGGAGAAAGGCTGGACGATTACTAAAATGACGATAAAAACCATCAACACAGCCGGAACTTCGTTGATGATACGGTAAAAACGGGCGCTGCGCGCGTTGCGGTCGGCTTCAAAATCCCGCCAGCAGCGCACCAAAAACCCGTGCACGCCGCTGAGTATCACCACCAGCACGAATTTGATCTGCAGCCAGGTATCCAGATAGGTGCCGGTCAGCCAGGCCAGCGTTGGCCCCAGAATCCAGACCGCGATCATGGAGGGATTCATGATGCCGCGCAGCAATCGGCGCTCCATCACCTTGAAGCGTTCGCTGGATTCCGACCCCGGCTTGGTTTGCGTGTGATAGACGAACAGCCGCGGCAGATACAGCATGCCCGACATCCAGGCGATCACCGCGATGACGTGGAACGCCTTGATCCAATCGATATAGTCCGATAGCGAATTTCGCAGTGCGTCCATTCAAATTCCATCCCTAAACCCGCAGCGGCAGAACTCGGCCGGGCAAAGGCGGCCAGTGCCGCTGTTGATCGTGCCGCTGATGCCGGCCGCGCGCCGCACCAGGTCCGCCAGACCCGCAATGAATTGAGGCTCGGTGCCCACCGTCGCGGCCCGCCGATAATCGGCCACGCCCGCCCGGCGCGCAAGCTTTTCATATTCGATGTCCAGCTCCACCAGGGTTTCGGAATGTTCGCTGACAAACGCGATGGGCGCCACAATCACGCCGAGCCCTTCCGCGCCGGCCCGCGCGATCTCCGCGTCGGTGGATGGTTCCAGCCATTGCAGCGGTCCCACCCGGCTCTGGTAACAGATCCCCCAATCCTTGATGATGGAGGCGGGTCCATTCATCCCCAACGCATCCACAAGCGCCGCCGCGGTACGCTCCACCTGCCATTGATAGGGGTCGCCATCCGCAACCACTTTTTTGGGCAGGCCGTGCGCCGAAAACAACAGGCGATAGGAAAGGCCAATCTGCGCACCGGCCATTGCGGCGCGAATTTTTTCCGCCCCGGCGGCAATAAAACCCGTCTGGTCCGGATAGCAGCAAATGCGGGTCAAGGGTTTGACCAGCCCCACTTTTCTGGCGGCGCGATCCCAATCCTTCAAAGACGACGCGCTGGTCGTGGTGGAATATTGGGGATAAAGCGGCAGCGCCACGATATGGTCTGGCGCGAAATTCTTTATCGCCAGCGCCGTGCCGTCGCTGAATGGGTGCCAACAGCGCATGGCGACAAAAGCGCGGGTTTCCACCCCGGCCGCCGATACGGCACTTTCCAACGCCCGCGCCTGTTTCTGGGTTTCCTCCAGGATCGGAGAGCGCCCGCCAATATGATCATAAATCTTGCGCGCCAGCTTCGCCCGCCGCCAGGCAATGAACCAGGCCAGTGGCTTTCGAATGACCCAGGGCAATCTGATGATGGCGGGATCTGAAAACAGGTTGCGCAAAAATGGTTCAACCGCATCGGGACTGTCGGGGCCGCCCAGATTGAACAGGACAATCGCAATCCTCACAGCCTCACCTTCATAAGATCATTCTTACTAAAGGTAATGATGAAGATGTTGTAGAGCATGTGAATCTGTGGAGGCTTTTGCATTTGGGGATTGGATTGGATTTTGAAATACGCCCGTTCAAGGACTTACGATAAACCGGTCTCGCCAAACTGTCCCAAAATGCTATCCTTGTCATCCTCCTGTCATGCACATAGTGCCCGGACGGAATGGGTGTTTGTGACAGGCACCAGGGAATGTTGGGCAAGCACCCTGTATAAAAGCTAGCAACCGGGACGATCTGTGGAAAAGAAATTTCATATTCATCTGGTTTCGGACTCGACCGGCGAAACCTTGAACGCCCTGGCCAACGCCGCGCTTGCCCAGTTCGAGAATGTGGATGTGCAAATTCATTATTACGCTCTGGTGCGCAGCGAACATCAATTGGCCCGGGCGATGGATCACCTCGCCATCGCGCCGGGTCTGGTCTTTTTCACCCTGGCCAACCAGAAACTTCGCGACACGCTGGTGACGCGGTGTAACAGCCTGTTGATGGAATGTGTGGATGTGCTGGATGGGCCGGTGACCGCCCTTCGCCTGTTCCTGGGGGCGTCGGAGACCCACAAGGTCGGCCGCCAGCATCAGGTGGATCAGCGCTACCTGGATCGCATCGAAGTTCTCAATTTCACCATCGCCCATGACGACGGACAATCGTTGGATACCATAAGCGAAGCAGAGGTCATTCTCACCGGCGCCAGCCGCACCTCCAAAACGCCGACTTGCGTGTATCTCGCCATTCGCGGCGTCAAGGCCGCCAATGTGCCGCTGGTGCCCCACATGCCGCCGCCGCCACAGCTCATATCGGCAAGAAAACCCTTGATTGTGGGTCTTTGGGTTTCGCCCGACCGCCTGGTGCAGGTGCGGCGAAGCCGCCTTGCCAGCATGGGCGAAGGCCGGGACACCAACTATATTGACCCGGACAATGTGCGAGAGGAAATCAACGCCACAAGGCGTTTGTTCGAACAGAACGACTGGCCGTCCATTGACGTATCCCGCCGCTCCATCGAGGAAACAGCCGCCGCGGTGATGAACCTTCTGGCCGAACGGCAGGAGAATGTCACGTCATGAGCGAATTGGTGCTGGCTTCCGCCAGCCCGTCGCGCCAGCGGATGCTGAAAGCGGCGGGCGTGAAGTTCCGGGTTTCGGCGGCCGATCTCAACGAGACGGCGCTGATCGCTGATCTTCGGAGCAAGGGAGAGGGCGCATCCGCCATTGCCGCCACCTTGGCCGGGCAGAAGGCCGTCATGGTGTCGCGCCGCAGCCCCGGGGCGCTGGTGCTGGGCGGGGATTCAGTCCTGAATTTCAAGTCCGAGATCATCTCAAAATGTCGTGACCTCACGGAACTCAGGGCCTTGCTGCTCAGACTGTCAGGCGACGTGCATGAGCTGATTTCGGCCGCTTCGCTGGCCAGGGATGGCGCCGAGATCTGGCATCATACTGGCGTAGCGCGGCTAACGATGCGCCCTTTGAGCGAGGGTTTTGTCGATTCCTACCTGGCGGCGGAAGGCGACGCCCTGCTTTCCAGTGTGGGCGGCTACCGCTACGAAGGGCTTGGCGCGCAACTATTCGCCCTGGTGGAAGGCGACAGTTTCACCATCCTGGGCCTGCCGTTGCTGCCGGTGCTTGAGGCACTGAGAGCCGAGGGAATTCTTGCCGCATGACCGACCTTATCTCATGACAAGGTGGGTCTCATGACAAGACGGGTCCCATGACAAAACGGGCGGGCATCATCGGTTGGCCGGTCAGCCATTCGCTTTCTCCGGTCCTGCATGGCTATTGGCTGGAGGAACTCGGCATTGACGGCGAATATACCCGCCTTGCGGCCCGGCCGGATGAGTTCGCCGCCACGGTGGCGCGTGCGCGCAGCGAAGGCTTTGCCGGCCTGAACGTCACGGTGCCACACAAGGAAGCCGCCTATAAACTGGCCCGGCCACGCGATGCCGCGGCGGAAATTTGCGGCGCGGTGAATCTTCTGGTCTTCGGCGACAAGGGGCCTCAGGGCCGCAACACCGATTATATTGGCATGCAGGAAAGCCTGGCGGAGAGTCTCGGCGAAAACGCGCTGAAAGGAAAAACCGTCCTGCTGCTGGGGGCGGGCGGGGCGGCGCGCGCCGCTATACTGGCGCTGCACGAGCTGGGCGTGGCGCAAATCCATGTTCTCAACCGCAGTCAGGCCCGCGCCGAGAGCCTCAGCAACGATATGGCCTTGAAAGTGAAGCCCAGGCTTGTGCCCGGCCCGCTGACCGGTTGGGCCTCGCTTGCCGGAACCGCGGGTCTGCTTCTCAACACCACCAGCGCAGGCATGATCGGCAATGACGAGCTTGTCCTGGATTTGTCGCTATTGCCGCGCGAGGCGGCGGTTTGCGACATCGTCTATAATCCGCTTGAAACCGGATTGCTGAAGAACGCCGCAAAACGCGGCCACAGGATCATTGATGGGCTGGGCATGCTGATGCATCAGGCGGTGCCGTCCTTCGAGGCGTTCTTCGGCGTCAAGCCCAAGGTGACACCGGGCCTGCGCGCCGCGCTGGTCCAGGACCTCCATGCCCGGTAAGCCCTTCATCATCGGCCTGACCGGCTCCATCGCCATGGGCAAAAGCGAAACCGCCAAACTCTTCGCCGCCGAAGGCGTGTGGGTGCATGACGCCGATGCCGCAATTCACAAGCTTTATGGCAAGGGCGGCGCGGCGGTGGCGAAAATTGCTGAGGCCTTTCCCGGAACTGTGCGTGACGGCGCCGTGGACCGTGCCGCCCTTTCGGCACGCGTGGCAGGCGATCCGCAAGCCCTGGAGAAACTGGAAAGCCTGGTTCACCCTCTGGTGGCGGAAGAACGCGATGCCTTCCTGCGCGCGGCGGAACAAAAGGGCGAAGCCATTGTGCTTCTGGATATTCCGCTGTTGTTTGAAACCGGCGCCGAAGCCGGACTGGACGCCCTGGTTGTGGCAAGCGCGCCCGCCATGGTGCAACGGACGCGCGCTTTAAGCCGGCCGGGCATGACGGCGGAGAAATTCGAAAGCCTGCTCTCCCGCCAGTTGCCGGATGTGGACAAGCGCGCCAGAGCGCATTTCGTGGTTGTCACCGACAAGGGGCAGGATCACGCTCGGGACCAGGTCAGAATGATCCTGACGGCAATCCGGGAAAAGATTCAGAACAACCGACATGCGTGAGATCGTCTTTGACACCGAAACGACGGGCTTTGAGCCAAATGACGGTCACCGCATCGTTGAGATCGGTTGTATCGAGCTGATCGATCATTTTCCCACCGGCAAAAGCTTTCAGGTCTATCTCAATCCCGAGCGGCCGGTACCGATCGAATCCCAGCGCGTTCATGGCCTCAGTGACGAATTTCTCAGCGACAAGCCCCTGTTCGCGGCAGTGGTTGAGGATTTCCTTGCCTTTATCGGTGAGGCGCCGCTGGTGATCCATAACGCCAGCTTTGACATCAAATTCATCAACGCGGAACTGACGCGCACCGGCCATCCGCCGATCTCCCTGGCCCGCGCCATCGACACCATCGAAATCGCCAAGCGTAAGATACCCGGCGCGCGTTATTCGCTCGACGAGCTCTGCAAACGCTTCGGCGTCGACCTGGCGGCGCGCACCAAACATGGCGCATTGCTGGACGCCGATCTCACCGCCCAGATCTATCTGGAGCTGATCGGGGGGCGGCAGCGCGGCTTGGCGCTGGCGCCGGCCGAAATCGCGGCAGCGGGGGAGGAACCGGAAGCTTCACGCGCCCGCGGGCGGCCGCGCCGGCTGGAGCCGCGCATTTCGGAAGAGGAAATCGCCATCCATCAGGCCTTCATCGCCACGGAATTGGGCGATGATGCGATCTGGAATAGTGATGGCTAGGCGGTGCCGACGGGCTGTTGCTGGGCGGCTTGCGCCATCTTGGCCTGGTACAGCGACACGAAATCGATCGGCTCGATCACCAGGGGCGGCATGCCGCCGTCGCGCACCACATCGGCGACGACACGGCGGGCAAAGGGGAACATCAGGAGCGGCGCCTGGATCAGGAGCACGCGCTGGACCGCGTCCTCGGGCATGTTGGTCAGCTTGACCAGCGCGCCATAAGCCAGTTCCAGGATGAACAACGTGCGTCCTTCGCTGCTGGCCTTGACGCGTATGTGAAACACCACTTCGTAATGATCCGGGCCCATGGGCCGGACCTTGAGGTCCACGCCCATGTCCATTTCGGGATTTCCGGCGAAACCCGACGGCGCACCCGGATTCTCAAAGGATAGATCCTTGATGTATTGGCCCATGATTTGAAGATTGGGTTGAAGATTTGGCTGGTTTTCGCTGCCGCCGCTGCTCATGGGTGGGCTGTCCTTTGCATGATCGGCCCGCGCGCTACCACGGATTATGTACAGAATTCAAGGCTGACGGCTCGCGGCCCTGGGGAACGGCAATTTGGGATGATGCGGCAAACCCAGCCAGATGGCGCGGCATCTGCTGCGAAACCCGCGAGGGAAAATCCGCATTTGCGCGTTATCAATAAATCTGGACCCCACATGCCGGGGGCGCTAGGGTCGGATCCATTGGGAAAAATGAGATGCCGGACTCGCAACTGATCGCAATCCTGATTGCTGCCATGGTGGCGGGGGTGGTGCTGTTCCGCCTCTATACCGTGCTGGGCCGCCGTACAGGGCATGAACCGCAGCCCGACAACGGCCGCCCGGCTTCGCCTTCGCCGCTGCAGACCGCGCGCGCGCCCGCCCAGCTGGAGCTGCCGCCGGAAGGCGCCTGTGCCCGCGGGCTGCTCGATATCGAACTGGCGGACCCCAGCTTCGATCGCGATCATTTTCTCAAGGGCGCCCGCACCGCCTATGAGATCATCCAGAAAGCCTATGCCGACGCCGACCGTCTGGCGCTTCGGCCGCTGCTGTCCGATGATGTTTATGCCGCTTTTGAGCGCGAACTCTCCGCCCGGCCTGGCGCCACGGCGCGCCTGACCGGCATCAACGATACGCGCATTGTGGGGGCGGAACTGACCGGCAAGCTCGCCGACATCACGGTGGCATTTCGCGCCAGCTTTGCCGGGCCGGATGGCGCGCCGCGCGAAGTGGTCGATCACTGGAGCTTCGCCCGCACCATTGGCGCGACCGATCCGAACTGGATTCTGGTTGCGACTGCGGGTGATCCCGCCTGAACCGCCTTCGCATCCTGCTGGTTGTGGTCGTGCTGGCCGCGACGGTTTTTTGTTTCTATCTCTGGCAGACCAGCCGCCTCGTACAAAATGGCCCCCTGCGCCTGACCCGGGTCACATTCGCCGATCTGCCGGGGTGGCCCCAGGGCGATCCCGGTGCGGCGCTGGCGGCTTTCGCGCGCGGCTGTGCCGTGCTCGCCGCCAGGCCGCCGCAAACCCAAATGGGCGGAAAAGCCTATGGGGGCACGGTGGCGAACTGGCTGGCACCCTGCGGCGCCGCGAAGGACGATCCCCGTGCCTTTTTTGAGAGCCAGTTTACCCCCTACCAGATTGCAGCGGGCGGGGCGCGGCAAGGTCTCTTCACCGGCTATTATGAGCCGCTGATTGCCGGCAGCCGCGAACGCCACGGCGGCTACCAGACGGCCGTCTATGGCCTGCCGCCCGATCTGATCCGGGTGGACCTTTCGCTGTTCTCGCCGCGCTTTCAGGGTGAACATATCTCCGGCCGGCTGGAGGGCCAGAAGCTGGCGCCCTACGCCACCCGCGCCGAAATCGACGCCCATGGCCTTGCCGGCGCCAAAATCCTCTTCTGGTGCGACGATCCGGTGGCGCTGTTCTTTCTGCAGATTCAGGGTTCGGGCCGGGTCGCGTTCGACGATGGCAGCACGGAACGCATCGCGTTCGCCGGCGAGAATGGCAGGCCCTACACCGCCATAGGCCGGGTTCTGATCGATATGGGCGCGCTGACGCGGGATCAGGTTTCGCTGGCCAGTATTCGCGACTGGCTGAAGAAAAATCCAACGCGGGCCGCTGCGGTGATGGAAGCCGACCAGTCCTTTGTGTTTTTCGAGGAAAAATCGCTCGGCGATGCCGCGCTGGGCAGCCCTGGCACCATGGGCGCGCCTCTCACACCGCGTGCCAGCCTGGCCATCGACCCGCGCCTCAATATCCTGGGCGCGCCTTATTATGTGGATGCCGCGCCCGTCACCGGCCTCATGATCGGGCAGGACACCGGCGGCGCGATCCGCGGGCCGGTGCGCGGCGATATATTTTTCGGCTTTGGCGAAAAAGCGCAATCGGATGCAGGCGGCATGAAGGCCAATGGAACATTGTTTGTCCTTTTGCCCAACGCCCTGGCCGCGAATCTGGGAAGTCAAAAAGATTTTCCGTAAGAAGGGGCAATGAGAAAAAGACCGGCCAGCGAGGAAGAAAAAATCCTGTTCCGGCAAACGGTCGAACAGGCCGCGCCGGTGATCGCCGCCAGAATCAGGACAAAAAACCCATCCGCCAATTCCGGCGGCGGCGGACTTGACGGCAGCATGCGCAAAAAATTGCAGCAGGGCGGGATCCGGCCGGCCGCGCGCCTGGACCTGCACGGTTTCACCCAGGAAACGGCGCACCGCGCCCTCAAGACATTTTTTCAGCAGTCCCATAAAAGCGGTGTCAGACTCACGCTGGTGATTACCGGCAAAGGCGGGGTGCTGAACCAGATGGTGCCACGCTGGCTGAAGCAGCCCGGCTTCGCCGGTTTGATAGCGGGCATCGAACCGGCGCATGTTCGCCATGGCGGCGCGGGCGCGCTTTATGTGTATCTGCGGAAATGAAACAGGATTTTCACACCGTCAGCGTGTCCACCCACGGTCCCGGCCTCTATGAAATCACGCCAAAGCTGGCGGCGTTTCTGGACGGCAAGGGCGATGGCCTGGTCACCTGTTTCATCCGCCACACCTCGGCGTCGCTGCTGATCCAGGAAAATGCTGACCCCGATGTGCAAAGGGACTTGAAGGATTTTTTCGCGCAGCTGGCGAAGAACGGCATGAAGTATCGCCATACCGATGAGGGGCCTGACGACATGCCCTCGCATATCCGCTCCGCGTTGACCCAGACGTCGGTTTGCATTCCGGTAAGGGGCGGCAAGGCAAGCCTTGGAACCTGGCAGGGACTTTACGTTTTTGAGCACCGCGATGCGCCGCATCGCCGTGAAGTGCTGCTGCATTTTATTGGGTGAGCTTTCGGCGTGCATGGCGCGCGAGCAGGTCTAGTGGGTGAGGCGCGGTTCGCCTGAAAGGCGAACGAAATGGTCCAGTGGACCATTTCGAGCGGCGAAAGGCGCACTTCTATACGGGAAAAGCCATGTGGTTGGCGAGCGAGGTACCCTGCGGTATGAATCTGGGCCGATGTCGGGGGAGAGCAATATGGGATGTAGATACTTGGTACCGGCGAAAAAGATGCGACTGGCATTACTCCCGACTCTGATTTGGTTGGCGTTGCCGGCGTACGATGCTTCGGCAGACACTTGCAGCCTGACGCTGCTGAACTCCGTGCCCCTCACGGTCACGGATAATTTCGCCTCGGTGCCCGCCTCTGTAGGAACGAAGGAAAAGCAATTCCAGATCGACACCGCCGCTCCGGACAACCAGATGGGGAAGGATGCGATGACCGATTTCGGACTTGCGGCCATCGACTTTGTTCCGACCCAGAACGATGGCGGCGCGGGGGGCTACAGCGTGTCGCAATTTGCGGACACCAACATCGATGGGACAGCGATCGGTCTCACTACGTTGGGAACCGTCGGCGGCGGTACAATCGGGAACGCCATCGCCATCTACAATGCCAAGGGCACCATGTTTCACAGCTGGGCGGAGGCCCAGCCCTTCATCTTGGGGTCGATGCGGGTTGATAATTTGCAATTCGTGGTCACCGATTTCCCCAACCCCGGAAGCGGCGGCATCCTGAGCGCGGAGTTCTTCCAGAAATACGATATCGATTTGAGCTTCTCGGCCCATCGGTTCAACATGTTTGCGCCTGACCATTGCAAGGGCCAGGTGCTGTACTGGCGCGCGCCGGGCGTGGCCAAGCTACCCTTCCGTTACCAGAATGGCCAGATCACCGTGCGGGTCACGGTCGACGGCAGGGAAATGGACGCGGTGATCGACACCGGATTGCCGCGCAGCGAGTTGCAATTCGACGACGTCGACAGCTTCTTCTACCGCAGCGCCAACTCGTACGGCGTGAGCCGGGAGGGTAACGGCCTTTATGGCTACAATTTCGGTGTCCTGTCGTTCGGCAGCGGTGTGGCGATCTTCAATCCGCATCTGGTACTGACGCACTCTGCGCTGGCGCGCGGCGCCTACTCTGGTCCCCAGACCGGAACCCTGCTTCGCAATTCCCTCCACACATCCCTCCAGCCCGCGCTGACGATTGGCACCGATCTGCTCAAGCAGCTGCACCTCTACATCGCGTTCAACGAGCGCATGGTCTACATCACTCAAGGCTCGGAATTGCCGGAAGGCGACGCTAAGGCCCTGCCCGTGGTGGCAGTGACGCCCTTTCGACCCTGATCAATGAACTGGGTTGTCTTAACGTAGCGCGAACGCGACCCCGACTGCACCCAACCACCGGCTCATCACTTCTACTTGGGTTTAGCTGCGAATATTGAACCGTAACGGAGTGCGGGCTTTCAACTGCCAAGCTGGGTTCCGGTAGCCGCCGCGAACGTCCGCTATTGGCGCAAAGCGGACATTGGGCCGAGCGGGGCTGAATGACCGCTTTTGGGGTAATGCGGTCATTCCCAGATGGGTCATCCTTGGTCGCGATCAGCAGCAGGGTTCTTCGTGCTAGTCGATTTCCTGTATACTGTTCGCTGGATTGGACGAACCATTCAAATTCTGGTCATTAAAAGGAACAGAGGAAAATCATGGGCGCGCGCCGATTCTTATCAAAGTCACTCGTCAAAGCGTTAGCTAGCACGCTGTTCTTCCTTCTTCCCGGCCTCGCGAATGCCGACAACGAGTGGTTAACCTGGGGCCACGACCCGGAACGTACCGGTTCGAACCCGGACGAGAAGATCCTCAATAAAGACAATGTCTCGCAACTCGAAGTGAAGTGGATTGCTCAAATATCCACTGCGCCGAAAGAATACATCCTCTCGACGATGACGGCTCCCGTGATCGCTACGGTGAATACACCGCAGGGCCCGGCCGCGCGAGTTTTCGTGGTCGGCAGCGACAACGCCGTCTTCGCGATCGATGCGGCCACTGGGAAAATCGTCTGGCAAAAAGCGAACACGAACACCATAAAAGAGCCAAAACAAGGCGATTATCGTTGCCCAAATTCGCAAAACGCCACGCCCGTGATCGATAAGGAAGCCGGAATCATTTATGTATCAACGAACGATGGAAGGCTGCGCGGCTTCAGTCTGCTGGATGGCGAAGATCGCATTCCGCCCACAAACTTCACGGATCCTTTCGCGCGCAACTGGAGTCTCAATCTCATCGATGGAGTCATTTATTCACCCACCGCACGGGGCTGCTTGAATATGCAATCCCACTTTACGGCACTGGATTTGAAGGACCCGATACGCCACCCGCTCGAGTATTACACCAACACCGGGATCACGTCCGGGGCGTGGGGGCGCGGCGGCCTGGTCCGGGGCCCCAACGGCATTTTGGCCCAAACTGCCGACGGGCCTTACGATCCAGCCTCCGGAAGATTCGGCGATAGCGTAGTGGCTGTCACTGCGAAAAACTTCCGGTTGCAGGACACATTCACTCCTACGAACTTCGAATATCTGAATAAAACGGATTTGGACCTTGGCTCGGGCAATCCAGTGGTCTTCTCATTCGAACAATGGACGTTGGCGGCAGTTGTAGGCAAAGAATCTGTAATCTACCTCCTGGATGCCAATAATCTTGGAGGGGCCGACCACCATACGCCGCTGTACATGTCACCCCGCTGGGGCAACGATGAGGCCAAGCTTCACGACCGCGGAATATGGGGAATCACGACCGGGCGGGATTCGCAGGGAAGACGGTGGTTGTATGCGCCTATGCTGGGCCCTCCAGCCAAAGACGCTCCGAAGTTCCAGCAATCTTACGGACCTGCGGATCAAGGCAGCACCATGGCATTTGAGGTTCGCAAAGACGCGACGACGGGCAAACCAACGTTAGTGCCGATGTGGATGTCCCGTGAGATGCACGCACCGGAGCCGCCCACGGTGGCTAACGGAGTTGTTTATGTGATTCTAAGCGGTAAAACGTCCGATGAGTCCCGGGGGGCAATAAAGGCTCCCGCTGGCCTCGACCCCAATGCAGTTCTGCATGCTCTCGATGCAGAAACCGGACAGGAGTTGTATTCGAGCAATAAGCTGATCACCAGCTTTACGCATTTCAACGAACCCGTGGTTGCCGGTGGCCAGGTTTATGTCTGCACTTGGGACGGAAAAATCTACGCCTTCGGATTGAAGAGGTGACGACTTTGCCTGAATGTCCGCTATTGGCGCAAAGCGGACATTGGCTGGTCAGGGTGTAAAGTTTGGCGCAGATCGTTATATCCCCTTCCCTCAAGGGGAGGGGGAATGCTGTCAGCGCTAAGCCAACCCTGCCTTTTCGGCCAATTCCTTCAACGATTTTTCCGGACGCGCTCCGTAATGCGAGATCACTTCCGCGGCGGCGATGGCGCCCAGGCGGGCGCAATCGCTCATGCCCTTGCCGTGCGTAAGGGCGTAAAGAAATCCAGCCGCGAACTGGTCGCCGGCGCCGGTGGTGTCAATCACCCGGGAAACCGGCGCGGCGGGAATGGTGTGCATCATGCCTTCCTCCGCCACCACGCAGCCCTTGGCGGAGCGGGTAATGGCGGCAATGCCGCCCCATGCTCTGGCCGCGTCAACCACACCGTCAAACCCCTCCTGCCGGAACAGCGCCTTGGCTTCTTCCTCGTTGGCGAACAGGATGTTCACGTCGCGGTCCAGCAGATGCAGGAACTCCTCGCGGAAACGGCCGACGCAAAAAGGATCGGATAGCGACAGCGCCACCCGGCCGCCCGCGCCTTTGACCGCCGCGATGGCCTTGCGCGCCGCCTGCTTGGCGTTTTCCTCGTCCCAAAGATAACCCTCGATGTAAAGGATGCGCGCGTCGGCGACTTGTTCCTCGTCGACATCGTCCGGCGCCAGTTCGCGGCAGGCGCCCAGATAGGTGCTCATGCTGCGCTGGCCATCGGGCGTCACGGCGATCAGGCAAGAGGCGGTGCTCGATCCCTGGCGGGTGGCCGGCGTCGAAAAGGTAATGCCCTGGGCCGTCATGGAGCGTGCGAACACGCTTCCCAGCCGGTCGTCGAACACTTTGCCCACAAACAGGCCGTTCCCGCCCAGCGAGGCCAGGCCCGCCATGGTATTGGCGGCCGAGCCGCCCGCCACTTCATGCAGGGAACTGAGCGCCTGGCTGTTGTCGGCCAAAGCCTTGTGAAGCTCCTTGGCGCGGAACTCGTCAATCAGGGTCATGCCGCCCTTGGCGATCCGATGGGTCAGGAGAAAGCGGTCGTCCACCGAGGCGATCACGTCCACGATGGCGTTGCCCAGACCGGCGACATCGTATTTTTTGCTCATGTCTGCTCTCCCGCTATAGTCCGGTCTGGCATACGGAACTGGTTTCATGTCCGCAAGCGGGTCGGCAAAGAGAAAATTCAGTCCCGTCCTTGCGGCAATCGCGCCGGGATCGGCCGCGGTCATTGCCCTTTTGCTGTTCCTGGCCGCCTGTGCTGCCAAACCACCGCCGCCCCCGCCGCCAGCCGCGCCGGTGGTGCCGATTCCCGCGGCCCCGCCGCGGATCGAGCCGCCCAGTTTCACCGCCCTGTCGCCCGAAGCATTGCGCGCCCGCCTGGGCGCGCCCGCCTTCTCGCGCAAGGATGGCCCGACCGAGATGTGGCGCTATGACGCCCGCGCCTGCCGCGCCTTTTTCTTTTTCACAGGCAATCAGGTCAATCATGTCGAGACCATTCCGCGCGGCCCCGACAATGCGGCCGACCCGGCCTGTCTTACCGCCTTGCGGAAGGCTTCTTAGGGGATCGCGCGAATGGAATGTCCCTTTTGCCCTATCGAAAAGGCGCCTTCCCAACGAGTCATCGTTCGACGTGACCTGGTGTTTTACAGTCAGGATGCCGGCGAGCAGGAATCACTCAAACATTCCGGCGTTATTATGCCCATTGCGCATCGTTCCACCGTATTTGAACTCACGGAAGCCGAACTCGTCGCAACATTCAGATTGTTGAAAGAGGTGAAAGAATGGCTGAACCGGGAGCATAAACCCGACGGTTACAACATTGGCTGGAACTGCGGTGAAGTCGGGGGGCAGTCCGTGATGCATGCGCATATGCATGTTATTCCAAGATTTAAACAGGAGCCGTTGGCAGGCTGCGGCATTCGTTCGCTCCTGAAGTCGGAAAAAAATCGCTGGTGAAGCGGTCTCAGCGCCTTGCGGAAACGTTCCTGGCTTTCTTCTTTTTCAGGCGTGGCTTTTCCAGCGGCGCTTCCTTGGTTTTGTCCGGGAAATGACAAAGATCGCGCACCACACAGGTGGGACATAAGGGCTTCCTGGCGACGCAGGTATAGCGCCCATGCAGGATCAGCCAGTGATGCGCATGGCTGAGATATTTCTGCGGCACTTTTTTCTCAAGGCCCAGCTCGACCTCCAGAACATTCTTTCCCGGCGCCAGTCCGGTGCGGTTGGAAACTCGAAAGATATGGGTATCCACCGCAATGGTGGGTTCGCCGAACGCGACATTCAACACCACATTGGCGGTCTTGCGGCCCACGCCCGGCAATTCTTCCAGCGCCTCGCGGGATTTCGGCACCTGGCCGCCATGCTTCTCGATCAGGATTTTTGACAGGGCGATCACATTTTTGGCCTTGCCGCGGTAAAGCCCGATGGTCTTGATCGCCTCCGTCAGGCGCGCCTCACCTAGCGCCAGCATTTTTTCCGGCGTGTCCACGGTTCTGAACAGCGGCGCCGTCGCCTTGTTGACGGATTTGTCGGTGGCCTGGGCCGACAGCGCCACCGCCACCAGCAGGGTGTAGGGATTTTTATATTCGAGTTCGGTCTTGGGATCGGGATTGTGTTTTTTGAGGCGCGCGAAAAACTCTTCAATCTCGGCGCGCGTCATAAGTTTGGGCATTAGGGACGAACTCCAGATCAAGCAGTACGATTTCTTTGCCGCCGATCTAGCGGGCTACAGGCATCCGCGAGGTATAAAAGTTTGCCAGATTCACGGCCACGTTCGGGTCGTAGTTGCTAAATGCGACGACAACGCGATGGAGAGCCGGATAGACACGGAATTCCCCGTTAATACCGGGTGCGCCGCCATTATGGCCGTAACTCTGCAACATTCCCGCGCCATAGGCGCTAAATCCGTAGCCAGTACCACTACCATGGTCATGTAACGTCGTGGCGTCGGCCAATAACCGTTCCGGCAACAGTTTGCCGTTATCCAGCGCAAGGGCGAATTTGAGCATGTCGCCTATAGTCGTATATCCGCCGCCGGCAGCCGTACCGCGATATGGCAAATCGGGGACGGGCACCCAACCAACGTTTCCCCGAGTATAGGCAATAGCTCGCTTAGGGACGATTTGATCCTCCGGCGCGGAGGCAGTGTGGGTCATTCCCGCGGGCGCGAAGACGCGCTTCTGGACGTAGTCATAATATGAAAGTCCACTGACCTTTTCGATGATATTGCCCAGAAGCAGGAAACCATAGTTCGAGTAGCCGTCCTTGCTGCCCGGTTCGAAAAGAGGCGCGCGCGCGCCAAACAGCGCTACGTAATCGGAATGGGTTTTCAGCTTGAGGCGGTTGGTATCGAACTCCGGACCAAAGAAGTCGCCAGTGCCGCCTGTATTGGTCAAAAGTTGGCGGATCGTAACTTTGCTGGCGATTTCCGGGTTGGGATAGTCCGGCAGATAATCACCCACCTTGCCATCCAGCTTCATCTTTCCGGCATCAATCAACTGAAGTGCCGCAACGGCTGTGAATAGCTTGTTAATCGAACCCATTCGAAATTTGGTATCCGTTGTTGCGGGTACCTTGGACGCGCGGTCCTCCCAACCATAGGCGTTAGCCGCTAAAGTCTTGCCGTCTTGAGCGATCAGGTAAGCGCCAGAAAATTTATCCTCCACCGCGAGAGATGCGGCGCGGTTCTTCAACGCCTTCAAGGCTTCAGCTTGGGTCAGGCGCGGGATGGCATATTCTGGCGGGCGCGGTATATCTTGCAGCAAGAGCGACAGCTTTGGCTGCTCCGCTGTACCGATCTCGCGTATTGTCAAGCGCAGAATGCCGTCTGAATCTTTTTCCTTTACCAGCGCGGCAACGCTGACGTCGGTAGCCTGTTCGATCTTGAGCAAGGTGAGCCCATCATCCGCGCGGTAAATGCCCATAATATTGTCAGTCGGCACACCGAAATGGTGGACGGTCTTGAACACATCAATATTTGCAGGATCCCCGGAGTTAAAGGCGACCAGAAAGTCCGACAGCGTATGGCCCATCGGGGTTTCGGAAATTGCAGGATCGGATAAGGCGGGCAGCGACAAAGAAAGCAGGGCGGCACATAGTATCATGTACCGATGCCCCCCTCTAACCACGACCATATTCCTCCGAGCTAAAGGTGGATTTCCGCTTGCGCGGAATAACAAGAATTTCTGTGCCCCTCTTGGCCGCGAACACGAATCGAGACGGGCAGCGCCCTCCGATAGTATAGAAAATTCGGGGATGCGAGCGGCATCTTTCAGAGCGCATTGCTGGTTGATCGCGACCTTAGGCCAGCGGCAGATTCTCATTAAAACCCGCCTTCAATCACCTCATAACCCCAGCACATCCGTCATACTGTAGAGGCCGGGCTTCTTGCCATGGCCCCAGCGCGCCGCCGCGATCGCGCCGCGCGCGAAGATGGAGCGGTCCTCGGCGGAATGCGACAGGGTGATGCGCTCACCCATGCCCGCCAGGATGACCTGATGTTCGCCCACCACCGAGCCGCCGCGCAATGAGGCAAAGCCGATGCTGCCATCCGGCCGCGCTCCGGTATTGCCGTCGCGGCCCCTGACCCAATGCCGGTCCAGGGGAACGCCGCGGGCTTTGGCCGCCGCCTCGCCCAGCAGCAAGGCGGTGCCGGACGGCGCATCGACCTTCATCTTGTGGTGCATTTCCAGAATCTCGATATCGTAGTTGGGCAGCGCCTTGGCCGCCTTGGCCACCAGCGCCGCCAGCAGCGTCACCCCCAGGCTCATATTGCCCGCCTTGACGATCACGGCATGGTTTGCCGCCGCCGCGATGCGTTTCTCGTCATGGGCGGAAAGACCCGTGGTGCCGATCACATGGACGATTCGCGCCTGGGCTGCCAGCTCGGCCAGCATGATCGAGACCATGGGACGCGTGAAATCGATCACGCCCTGCGCCTTGGCCAGAAGCGGCAGGGGGTCTGCGGTCAATTTGATGCCATTGGGCTGCAGCCCTGCCAGCGTTCCCGCATCCATCCCCAGATCGGGATGGCCTTCGGCTTCCAGCGCCCCCACCAGGGTGATGCCGTGGCCCTGGGCGATTTCCCGCACCAGGGCGCGGCCCATGCGGCCCGACGCGCCCGCCACCACGATATTGAGATTCGCCATGGTTCAGACTTTCGTGTCGATTGTCTCGCCGGGAGCAGGAGCGCCCGCGCTTCCGCGCTGGACCACAGTGACCATGGCGGGCCTCAGCAGCCGGTCGCCGATCATGTAGCCGGCCTGCACCACATCCACGATGGCGCCTGGCGGCTTGCCGTTCCCCGGCACTTCGGCGATGGCCTGGTGCAGATTGGGATCGAACTTGCCATCGGTCTCCACCTGTTTGACGCCATAACGCTCTAGGGTCGCCAGCAATTGCCGGTCGGTGGCCTCGACGCCGTCCAGCACGGCCTTGATCTGGGGATCGGCCGCTTCACGCAGCGCCGGCGGGCAGGCGGCCAGCGCGCGCGAAAAATTGTCGGCGATTCCCAGCATGTCGCGGGCGAATTTCGTCACCGCATATTGCGACGCTTCGGCTTTTTCCTTGTCGGCCCGGCGGCGGACATTTTCCGCTTCCGCCAGGGCGCGCAGCCGCTGGTCCTTCAGGCTTTCGACCTCGGCCTTCAGGGCTTCCAGCACGGCAAATTCCGCCGCAAAGGGATTGTCGTTGGCTTCCGGGCCTTGCGGGTTCTGTTCGTCGCTCATCTCGTGTTCCTTAAACTCAAAGCGCGATCCGGAAAAGTGTGAAGCGTTCCTACGCTGACGCTATGGAACTTCCGTAAGATCGCGCGACAATTCAATAACCTAGGGCGGGATCGCGCGCAAAAACGCGCGATTCTGCCCTAGGCCAGCAGCCGTCCAATGACTTTCGCGGTATGGTCCACCATGGGGATGATGCGCCCGTAATTCAGGCGAGTCGGACCCAAAACCCCGATCACGCCCACGATCTTGCCCGCGGCATTGGCGTAGGGCGCGGCCACGATGGAAGATCCCGACAGGCTGAACAGGCGGTTCTCCGAACCGATGAAGATGCGCACACCATCGCCTTCCTTTGCCAATTCCAGAAGCCGGATCAAGTCGTTCTTGCGCTCGATGTCCTCGAACAAGGTGCGGACGCGTTCGATATCGGCCTGGGCCTCCACCGAATCCAGCAGATGCGACTGGCCGCGCACGATTAACACCTTGTCGCCGGCTTCGCCGGGCTGGCCGCCGCGCATCTGGGTCAAGGTGGCAAGGCCCTCAGCCACCACTTTGGCGGTGAGGGCATCCAGCATGGCCTTCTCGCCTTCCAGCTCGGCCAGGATTTCCGCCCGCGCCGCATCGATGGTGCGTCCGGCAAGCCGGGCGTTGAGATAGTTGGAGGCTTCGACCAGGGCGGAAAGCGGCAGGCCGGGGGGCGTATCGATGACGCGGTTTTCCACCTGGCCGTCTTCGCTCACCATGATGACCAGCGCCTTGCCGGGACGCACCCCCACAAATTCCACATGTTTCAGGGCAGAATCCTGTTTGGCGGTGACCATCAGGCCGGCGCAGCGCGACAGGCCGGCCAGCGACTGGGTCGCCTGGGCCAGCATGTCCTCGATCCTGAGACCCCCGGTCATGCGCGCTTCGATGGCGACGCGTTCATCGGGCGCCAGTTCGCCGATCTCCAAAAGCCCGTCCACAAACAGGCGCAGCCCCCGCTCGGTCGGCACCCGCCCGGCGCTGGTATGCGGCGCATAAAGCAGGCCCATCATCTCCAGGTCCGCCATCACATTGCGGATCGAGGCGGGCGACAGGGTGAGCGGCAGGCGCTGGCTGAGAGTGCGCGAGCCGACCGGTTCGCCCGAAGCCAGGAAAGCTTCCACTAGATGGCGGAAAACTTCGCGCGGGCGTTCGCCAAGCGTTACTGGTGGACGAAGGGGCGGACGGGAGTCCAATTATCTAAGCCTTTGATATAAAACAGTGTTTAAACAGAGACGCACCCTGGTGGACGGGCCGTGGCAAAGCGGCTAGGTAACCGCCCCGTTCCTCTCCTTCAAGATATACGAGAGCCATGCGCCACTCCAACCGCGGGCCTGATGCCTTAAGAGCCGTCAGCCTGACCCCCGGCTTTTCCCGCCATGCCGAAGGTTCCTGCCTGGTCAAATTCGGCGACACCCATGTGCTGGTCACCGCCAGCCTGGAAGAAAAAGCGCCGCCTTTTCTGAAAGGTTCCGGCAAGGGTTGGGTCACGGCGGAGTATGGCATGCTTCCTCGCTCCACCCATGAGCGCATGCGGCGCGAAGCCGCCGCCGGCAAGCAATCCGGCCGCACCCAGGAAATCCAGCGGCTGGTGGGACGTTCCCTGCGCGCGGTGTGCGATCTCGCCGCACTGGGCGAGCGGCAGATCACCATTGACTGCGATGTGCTGCAAGCCGATGGCGGCACCCGCACCGCCGCGATCACCGGCGGCTATGTCGCCCTGGCGCAATGCGTGGGCTTCATGCAGAAAACCGGACTGATCAAAACGCCGATCCTGAAGGATCATGTCGCGGCGATCAGCTGCGGCATCGTCAAGGGCGAGGCGCTGCTGGACCTGAATTATGACGAAGACTCCACCGCCGAGACGGACGCCAATTTCGTCCTCACCGGCATGGGCGGGCTGGTGGAGATTCAAGCCACCGCCGAAGGCGCGCCTTTCACCGAAGAGCAGCTGACGGCCTTGCTGCGGTTGGCGCGCAAAGGCATCACCGAGCTGGTCGAACTCCAAAAGCAGGCCCTGCGGTGAAGCTGCCGCGCGGCAGCATCCTGGTGGTGGCCAGCCATAACCAGGGCAAGGTGCGCGAGATCAAGGCGCTGCTCGGCCCGCACGGCATCGAGCCGCTCGGTGCGGCGGAACTGGGATTGCCGGAGCCGGAAGAAACCGGCGCCACCTTCATCGCCAATGCCGAATTGAAGGCGCGTGCCAGCGCCGAGGCCAGCCATCATCCCGCCCTGGCCGATGATTCCGGGTTATGGGTCAACGCCCTCAATGGAGAGCCGGGCATCTATTCGGCGCGCTGGGCGGGCCCTGCCAGGGATTTCCGCATCGCCATGGCGCGAATTGAAAAGGAGTTGCGCGAGATCAACGCCACGGATTTCTCCGCCAAATTCGTCTGCGCGCTCGCCATCGCCATGCCGAAGGGAGAGATAAAAAGTTTTGAAGGCGAAGTGCACGGCACGCTCACATTCCCGCCGCGCGGAGATCATGGCTTCGGTTATGACCCGATCTTCATACCCGATGGCTGGAACCAGACTTTTGGGGAGATCGATCCCCATATGAAAAACGCCATGAGCCATCGCGCCCGCGCCTTCGAAAAACTTCTGCACAGCGGCATTCTTGCGGAGTCCAATTAGTTGGCCTTCGGCATCTATATTCACTGGCCTTTCTGTGCCGCCAAATGCCCCTATTGCGATTTCAATTCCCATGTCCGAACCGGCGCGCTGGACGAGGCCGGCTGGGCCGGAGCGATTGAGAAAGAGCTGGACTGGACCGCCCTGGCGCAAGGCGAGGAGCGACCTCTGGTCGAGACGATATTCTTCGGCGGCGGCACGCCCTCCCTGATGGCGGGAAAATCGGTGGCCCGCATCCTGGACCGGATTTCGCGCAACTGGCGCATCGCCAGTGATGTCGAGGTCACCATGGAAGCCAATCCCGCCAGCGCCGATGCGGCACGCTTTGCCGATTACCGGGCGGCAGGCGTGGGCCGCCTCTCGCTGGGAATGCAGGCGCTGAACGATCCGGATTTAAAGACGCTGGGGCGGCTCCATAATGCGGCGGAGGCCAAGGCCGCGCTGGCGTTGGCGATGAAGAATTTTGCGCGGGTTTCACTGGATTTGATCTATGCCCGTCCCGGCCAGAACGAGGCGCAATGGCGCGGCGAGCTCAGGGAAGCGCTGGATTTCGGCACCGACCATCTCTCGCTCTATCAGCTCACCATCGAACCGGAGACGCCCTATGCGCTGCTCTATAACAGCGGGGCGCTGAAAATTCCGGACGAAGAGCTGGCGGCGGATCTTTATGAAACGACGCAGGAAATGACGAAAGCAGCGGGGTTGCCCGCCTATGAAATTTCCAATCACGCCCGCCCCGGCTCGGAAAGCCGTCACAATCTGATCTATTGGCGTTATGGCGACTATGCCGGCGTGGGTCCCGGGGCGCATGGGCGCCTCACCCTGAATGGCCAGCGCATGGCGACGGCGGCTATAAAGTTGCCGGAACGCTGGCAGGATAGGGTGGAAAAACAGGGCCGCGGCATCAGCGATATGGCTCTGGTGCCGGATCGTGACGCGGCGCGTGAACACCTCCTGATGAATCTGCGCCTGGCGGAAGGCCTCGATCTTGCCGCCTATGAAATGCGCTGGAACACAAGGCCTGACGCCGCCCGGATCGCAGACCTGGCGGCGCAGGGATTATTGTCCCTTGAGGACAATATTCTCAGCACCACGCCACGCGGCCGCCTTCTGCTCAATGCGGTCATTGCCGCCTTGCTCAATTAAAAAGCAGACGGCTGAAAAGTTTTTGGCGGCGGGCTGACGACATGAAAGCCGTCGGGGGCCACTTCCAGCACCGCCAGTCCGCGTTCCGATGTGCCATCGGTATTGAACCGGAAAATGCCGTCCACGCCGGAAAAGCCGTTGGGGTCCATCAGCGCGGCCTGGGTGAAGCGATGATAGGGCTGGCCGCCCGACAGCAAAGCCACCAGCGCGATGGCGTCATAAGCCAGTGAGGCAAGTTGCGGCGGATTGGTGCCGAAGGCATCGTGAAAGCGGCTGTTGAAAGCGTTCACGGCATTGGGCTCGGGCGCCGCGAACCAGCCGCCCAGCAGCATATCCTCGCGGACAATGGCGGGATCGTCCCACAATCCCGTGCCCAGCAGCTTCACCTTGTCCCTGTCGAGGCCGCTAAAGCTCAGGCTTGGCGCGATGGCCCGCAGGACAGGCCCGCCTTGCGCGATCATCACGGCATCGGCCTTGGTTTTTGCAACCGCCCCGGACGGCGCCATCACGGCATTGGTGGAGGGCGTGAAATGCTCGACATCCACGCTGTCGCCGCCCGCGCTTTTTACCGCATCGGCGAAGGCGCCGGCGATGACATCGCCATATTCGTTCTGCGGCACCATGGCTGCAAAGTCGTGATGCCCCTGGCTGGCGGCATAGGCCACCACGCGATTCACTTCGCTCTGAGGCAGGAAGGATAGAAGATAGGCGCCATTGCCCGCGACGGATTTCTCTGTCGAGAAGGCCAGCACCGGCACGGCGCGGTCACGGGCGATCGGCGCGACCGCGCTGACCGAAGGACCGAACAGGGGGCCGATAATCACTTCCGCGCCCTGAGCCAGAAGCTTGTCCGCCGCGGCTGCCGCATCGTCCGGCTTGCTGCCTTCATCGGCGGTAATCAGGACAATGTTGGAATTCTTGGAATCATAGAGCGCCAGCTGGGCCGCCTTGAGCATCGCCGCCGCCAAGTTTCTTGTCGCCGCGGTGCTGCTGCCAAAAGGCAGGATGACGCCCACCCGCACTGGTGTTTGGCCCGGGGCAAGATTGGGCAGGCGCAGGAAATCGGGGGAATCGCTGGAAAGGGGATGGCCGGCGACGGGCGGGGGCGGCAGCACCACGACAGGCGGGGGAGGCGGCGGCGGCTTGGGCGCGACGCAGGAAGCCAGACCCGCTATCCCGCAGGCCAGCGCAATGGCACAAAGACGCCATGAAACGGCCCGAGAAACAGTCAGCTTCATCCAGAAATCCCTTGTCCGGAGACTCTAAGCGGTCGACCGCTCCCGATAAACAAGTGCTTGGTAAAGCGCAACATCTGGGCGATTTGGCGGCCAAGGAATTGGAACCGGGTCTTTATCTCACGGCTACGCCCATCGGCCATGCCCGCGATATCAGCCTTCGGGCCTTGGAGGTGCTGGCCGGGGTGGATTTGATCGCCGCCGAAGACACCCGCGTCACCGCCAAGCTCCTGGCCATCCACGGCATTCAGAAAACCCTGACGCCCTACAATGATCACAATGCGGCCAGGGAGCGGCCGAGGCTGCTGGGAAAATTAAGGTCGGGCTGCCGCATCGCGCTGGTCAGTGATGCCGGGACTCCCTTGGTGTCCGACCCGGGCTTCAAGCTGGTGCGGGCCGCGATTGAAGAGGGCATTGCCGTTCATGCCGTGCCGGGCGCCAGCGCTGCGCTGGCCGGACTGATGCTGTCCGGCCTTCCCTCCGATCGTTTTCTGTTTGCGGGTTTTCTTCCGGTGCGGACCGGCGAGCGGACCCGCGTCCTGGAAGAATTAAAAGCCGTCCAGGCCACCCTGATTTTCTTTGAATCCGCCCAGCGACTTGGCGAAAGCCTGGCGGCGATGCAGGGTGTGCTGGGGATGAGGACAGCGGCGGTGGCGCGGGAGATGACCAAGCTGCACGAAGAAGTGCGGCGCGGCACCCTGAACGAGCTGGCGGCGCATTATGCCGCGCGGGAAAGCCCCAAGGGCGAGGTGACCGTGCTGATCGGGCCGCCGCATGCCGCCCCGGCCGATTTCAGAAAGATAGATGCCGCGCTGGACGCAACCCTGTCCTTCATGCCCCTCAAAGCCGCCAGCGACATGCTCGCGGCGCTGCTGGATATGCCGCGCAAGGAAATCTATGCCCGGGGCCTAGAGAAGAAAAATGCGGGATCGCCAAACGCAAAATAAAAGAAGCGAAGCGGAAAAGCGCGGCCATCGCGGCGAAGTGCTGGCGGCGTTGCTGCTTCGGCTCAAGGGCCATCGCATCCTGGGCCGCCGGGTCAAGACCCATGCCGGCGAGATTGACCTTGTCAGCCTGCCGCTGTTCGGTCCGGTCTGCTTTGTCGAGGTCAAGTCCAGGGCCATCGGGCGGGACGCGGCGGAAGCCGTCGCCCCGGCCCAGCGGACTCGCATTGCCCGGGCAGCGTCACTATATCTCGCCAGCCGCCCCAAGCTCGCCAAGCGTGGGGCCCGCTTCGACATTGTTGCGGTCGCGCGGTTTCCCAGGCATTTCAAGGATGTGTGGCGGGCCGATGATTTTTGATGCCGAAGACGGGGGAAGACGCGCATGGCGTTAAGCGTGGCGATCCAGATGGATCCGATCGAGAAAATCGACATTGGCAGCGATTCCACTTTCGCCCTGATGCTGGAAGCGCAGAAGCGCGGCCATAGCCTGAACTATTACGGTCCGCGCGATCTGACCTTCCGCGAACATAAGGTGACGGCGCGGGTCAGGCCGCTGAGCGTTCGGGCGGTCAAGGGCGATCATTTCACCCTGGGGGAAACCTCGGTCCGGGACCTTTCCGCCATGGATGTGGTTCTGATGCGCCAGGACCCGCCTTTCGACATGGCCTATATCACCGCCACCCATATTCTTGAGCGCATCCATCCCAAGACGCTGGTGGTCAACGATCCCGTTCATGTGCGCAATGCGCCGGAGAAACTCTTCGTCACCGAATTCGCCGAGTTCATTCCGCCGACCTTGATCACCAGCGACGCAAACGAAATTCGCGAATTCCGCGAGCGCCACAAGGACATCATTCTCAAACCGCTTTACGGCAATGGCGGCGCGGGCGTGTTCCGGGTCCGCCCCGATGATGAAAATCTGGGCGCGCTGCTGGAAATGTTCACCGCCTTCTATCGCGAACCTGTCATCGTGCAGCGCTATCTTCCCGAAGTGCGGCAGGGCGACAAGCGGATCATCCTGGTGGATGGCGAATATGCCGGCGCCATCAACCGCGTGCCGGCGGCGGGCGAGGCGCGCTCCAACATGCATGTCGGCGGCAGGCCGGAAAAAACGGAACTCACGGCACGCGAGCGCGCTATCTGCGCCGCAATCGGCCCGGAACTGAAGCGGCGGGGGCTGATTTTCACGGGCATAGATGTGATCGGCGACTATATGACCGAGATAAACGTTACCTCTCCGACCGGGATACAGGAAGTCCGGCGTTTTGGCGGCGCCGACATCGCCGCCCTGGTGTGGGACGCGATCGAATGGCGCAAACGATGATTACGATCAGACGGTCGGACGAGCGCGGACGGACGAAAATCGGCTGGCTGGATTCTCGGCACTCATTTTCTTTCGGAGAATATTACGATCCCGGGTTCGAGAGCTTCGGCCCCTTGCGGGTGATCAATGAAGACTGGATTGCCGGCGGCGCGGGCTTTCCGCCCCATCCGCACCGCGACATGGAAATCGTCACCTACATCATCGACGGCGCCATCTCCCACAAGGATTCCACCGGCGGCGGCGGCACCATCCGGCCGGGTGAGATTCAGCGCATGAGCGCCGGCAGCGGCATTGTCCATGCCGAATTCAACGCCAGCGCCAGTGAGACCTGCCATCTGCTGCAGATATGGATCATGCCGTCGAAAAACGGCATCCAACCGGGCTATGAGCAGAAGAAAATTCCACCCGAGGCGGTGGCCAATCATTTCGCGCGCATCGCTGGTCCCGATCCGGCCGACAATGAAGTCCGCCTGGTGCAGGACGCGGAAATCTGGTCGGCCAGGCTGGAAGAGGGGGTCGAGGCGGTTCATACATTGCGTCCCGGTCGCAAGGCCTGGCTGCAGGTCGCCAGGGGAGAAGTCAGCATCGGCGACGAACGCCTGAAAGCCGGCGACGCCGCGGCCTTGACCGACATGACCCAGATTCAGGTGCGATCGCGCGCGCCCAGCGAAGTACTGTTGTTCGATTTAGCTTAAATTCCCGACAACACAATAAAGCTCACCATGGCCGGGCCTGACCCGGCCATCCACGACTCAACGATTCCAAGTTTCGAGCAGATCACCCCAACGCGGATTGTGTTTTTCAATGAGCGCAATTTTCCAGGCGCGGTTCCAACGCTTCGAATTGGTCTCGCGCCTAACCGCATCAATGTAAAGCGGATATTCCTCGAAATAAACAAGCCGAGTAACGCCATATTTTTTGACAAATTGGGAGCCGCGCCCCTCGCTATGCTCCTGCATTCGCTTCAACAAATCGGAGGTTATGCCGATATAGAGTGTCCATTACGCCTGCTCGCGAGAATGTAAACAAAACCAGCTGCCATGGCGCCAGTTTGAAATTCTGGATGGGCGGGTCAAGCCCGCCCATGGTGGTGTGAATAATCTACTTCACCAGCCCAAAACGGCTCTTGTACCGCGCGTCGATTCCCGAAAGCGGGAAATAGATGAAGACATCGGTGGTGCCGAACTGGCGGTCGATCACCGCGCCGTCGCCCACGCAGCAACCCGCCCGGACATAACCCTTGAGCAGCGGCGGCAGGCTGCGCAGCCCTTCGCGCGGCTCAATGGCCTCTTTGGCCATCAGGTTCATGTCCACGAACAATTCCGGCCGCGCCTTGACGGTAAGGTGGTTCGGCATGGCATGAAAATGCCTCAGATAGGAAAGCGGCAGGGCCAGGGCCTGCGCATCCGTGCCGGGAAGCGAGGCGCAGCCGAACATCAGGTCCACATCGAACCGCGCCACATAGGCCATCAAGCCTTTCCACAAAAGCTGCATGGTGCCGGGGCGGCTGCGATAGCTTTTCAGTACACAGGAACGCCCCAGCTCCAGGAATTTGGTGCCGGCAGGCAGGCCTTCCAGCATTGGCGCGATGTCATATTCGCCGGCGGTGTAGAACCCGCCGGCCCGGGCCGCGTCCTTCTCGCGCGTCAGGCGATAGGTGGCGACCACCAGGGGCTGGCCGTCATCGCCCTGCGTCTCGCGGTCCACCACCAGAAGATGATCGCAAACATCGTCATATTTGTCGAAGTCGCGTCCCAAGGCGCGCATCTGCGGCGTCGGGATCGCGCTCATCTCTTCATAAAAGGCGTTGTAGCGCAGGCGCTGCGCCTGTTCGACTTCGTGCTCGGTTTCGGCTAGGCGCACTTCCAGCGGCCCGGAAACGGCCAGCACCGGCCATTGCTGCAGGCGGCCTTCAAACGGTCCGGCTTCGTAAATATTGACCAAGCCAATCTTCCTTTAAGTATCTGTCAAAAGGCGGTTTTACCGGGAGGCGACTCGAATCCGCCTCTGGCTTAGGCCATTTCTGCGACAGTTTGATAATTTTACCGTAAGGCCAGGGCGGGGGCAATGAATTGTGACAGTTAACCCGGAATCGCCTTGTTGCGGTTCAAAAATGCGAAAAGCATCAGGGACGGAACCCCGATGACGCCGCAGCCAATGAAAAACAGGGCATAGGCGTTCATAAGGCCGAAATGCGGCGTTAATCCTTCAACTACCAGACCGGAAAAACCCTTCAGGAATTTCCCCCCAAGCGCGTAAGCCGAAGACAGCAGCGCGTATTGCGTTGCGGTATAACCCAGGCTGGTCAGCGACGACATGTAGGCGATCAGGGTGATGCCGGCCACGGCGATGCCGAAATTGTCCGCCAGCATGATCGCCGCGAAGGTCGCCGGGTCATGGGCATAAGGCACGATGGCATAGAGCATGGTTCCAATGATCTGGCCGGCCCCTCCCATCAGCAAAGCAGGCGTCAATCCGAACCGCAGCGGCAGATAGCCGCCCACCGCCACGCCCAGATATACGCCCACCAGCCCAAAGCTGCCGCGCGTCACGCCCACCATGTCCTTGGTCAGGCCGACATCGACATACATCGGACTGTACATGGGGCCGCTGACGAAATTGGGCAGTTGAAAGAGTGTCACCGCGAGCAGCATCAACAGCGCCGTGGCGCCATGGGTCTTGAAAAAGGCGATGAAAGGTCCGGCGACGGCGTCGAACAATCCGCGTCCTGTCCAAAGCGGCGCATCCGCCTCTTTCTCAGCCATGACCCGATCGGCCTGGAGCGGTTCGGCGGCGAAGAATGTCGCCAGGAGTCCGACAGTCATGATGCAGCCGTAAAGAATATAAGAGGCATTCCAGCCGATGCGTTGGGCAATGGTCAGGATGATCGCGTCGCTCATCAGCAAGGCGCCGCGATAACCGAATGTGTAGCCGGAGGTCAGAAGGCCGAGCTCGTCCGGGTCGCGCGCGGATTCAATCCGCCAGGCGTCAATCGCTGTATCCTGGGTGGCCGAAGCGAACGCCACCACCAGGGCGCAGATGCCCAGCCGCACCAACCCGTGCGACGTGCCGCTCAGCGCCATGCCGACCAGGCCCAGGGCAATCACAATTTGCATCAGCGCCATCCAGCTACGGCGGCGGCCCAGCCGCGCTAGGCCGGGCGCGTTCAGCCGGTCCAGCAGTGGCGCCCAGAGAAATTTCAGGGAATAGGCAAAGCCGACCCAGGAGAGAAACCCGATGGCGGAAAGCGCGATTTTCTCGTCACGCAGCCAGTAGCTGAAGGTAACGCCGACCAGTGCAAATGGCAGGCCGGACGAGAATCCCAGCGCCAGCATGGTCAGCACGCGCCGGTTCAGGTAATCGCGAAAGGCGTAGCGCTTGCGCGCCCCCTTCTTGCCAATCGTAGCGGAGAGACTCATGCCGCGGCAGTTTGCGGCAATCCTTCCTTATTGGGAAAGAGCATCCGGAATATTTCTTCCAGCTCGGCGGGATCCACCGGTTTGGTCAGGAAACCGTCCATGCCCGCGTCCTGGCAGGCCCGCCTGCCGGTTTCCAGGGCATCGGCGGTCAGCGCCACGATGGGAATGCGAGCGCGCCCCTGTTTTTCCTCATTGGCCCGGATGGTGCGCGCCGCCTCGATGCCGTCCATGCCGGGCATGTGAATGTCGGTGAGCAAGAGATCGAAGCGCTCGTCTTCCACCGCGGCCACGGCGGCGGTTCCAGTGGTGACGGCCCGGACATTGTGACCCCGGCGGCGCAGCAATTCGCGGATCAGCAGCGCATTGACCGGATTGTCCTCAGCCAAAAGAACCTTGAGGCCTTTGCTCACCGCCGGCGCGCTTTGCGGCGCCGGGGGCGCGCCAGGCATGGGCGGGATTTCCAATGCCGACACCAGCGGCGGCAATTCCAGTTCCGGGGGCATCTCGAACGCAGGCGGCGGCGGACCGTGCGGCGCGGCGCCGTCCCATTCAGACAGCAATGGCGGCAATAGCTCCTCAAGCGTCGGCTCTGGCTGCGCGAAGGCCAGCTCATCAAGCGTGGCCGGTCTATTGTCCGCAGCCCGCATGCAGCCTGCCAGTCCCGCCAAAAGCGAGACTTCGCGCACCGGCTTGACCAGATAGCCGGCGAAACCCATGGACTTGAGAATGTCCAGCTTGCCGCGCGCCGCGGGCGTCAACAGCACCAGCGCCGGAATATCGATTTCGGGCGGGATGAAGGGCATCGGTTCGGCCTCGGTGCCGGCGTCGACCAGGATCGCGTCAAAGTGTCCGCCGGGCACCAGGTGATTGTGATTGACCGCCTGGCCGCCCGCCGCTTCGATCTGGAATGCGAGTCCCTCTCGCAACGGCGTATTGCGCGTGACGATGGCGATGCGTCTGCCTTCAAGCGGCCTTTCATAGGCGGATGCAGGTTTGGCGATTACGGCGGGCAGGGTGAACCAGAACGTAGAGCCGCCATCTTTTCCGGCTTTCACGCCGATCTCGCCGCCCATCGCCTCGACCAGCCGCTTGGATATGGCCAGCCCCAGCCCCGAGCCGCCGAACCTGCGCGCATGGCTGGAATCGGCCTGGACGAATTCCTGGAATATGTCCTCCCGTTTCTGGACGGGAACGCCGACACCGGTGTCATGCACTTCGAAGCGCAGGAACTGGCGGCCGGCGCCGCTGGCCATTGCCACCTTCACGCATACGCCGCCCGTTTCGGTGAACTTGACGGCATTGCCGACCAGATTGGTCAGGACCTGGCGCAGGCGCAATTCGTCGATGCGGATGACGCGCGGCACGTTGCGCGCCACCACAGCCATGATCTCGATGCTCTTGGCATGGGCGCGCGGGCATAGAAGTTCTGCCACGCCGCCGAGCAGGGTGCGGATTTCGACCTCGTCTTCATCCATGGTCAAAGTGCCGGATTCGATCTTGGAGAAATCCAGGATATCGCCGATCAGTGTGAGCAGGGCTTCGCCCGATTGGGTGATCGCCTCGGCATAGGTGCGCTGGTCGGCGCGCAGATCGGTTTCCAGAAGCAGTCGGCCCATGCCCAGGACGCCGTTCATCGGCGTGCGGATTTCATGGCTCATGGTGGCCAGGAAGCCCGACTTGGCGCGGCTGGCGGCTTCGGCGGAATCGCGCGCTTCGGTCAGCGCCTCTTCCAGCGCCTTGCGTTCGGTGACATCGCGGCCCACGCTTTGCACTTCCACCAGCCGGCCATAGGAATCGCGAATGGGATAATCCTCCCAGGCGATCCAGCGATAGCCATGCGGCGTGCGCACATGCTGGTCGTAGCGGGCGCGTTCCGGCCCATGTTCCAGGCTGGCGAAACTGCCGAACAAAGGGGCGCGGCTTTGCGGGTGCACTTCCGGCGCGAAGGGAAAGCCGATGGCGCGCTTGGGATCAAGGCCGAACATCTTGAAGAAAACATCGTTGGCATAGGTGAGCCGGCTGGCGGAATCGCGGCGGAAGATGGCGTCGCCTTGTGCGTCCACCAGGCCCTTGTAGCGCAGCTCGCTTTGATAGAGCCGCGCATTCATCGCCGCGGCATTGCGCAATGAGGCCTCGAATCGCGCGCCCGATGATTTCAATTCCGCGATATGGCGTTGCGCCAGCTCCTGCTGCTCGCGCGCAGTGAGAAGATTGTTGATCAAAAAAGCCAGCGCGACCGACAAAAGGGCGCCGAAACTGGCCGGGCTGACGATCGTGAGCTGGCCGAACAGCATGATATCGGCCAAGGCCGCGGTGAGCATCACGCCCGCCAGCGTGCCAAACACGATCCGAATGACCCTTGCGATCGTCAAGTCCCTGAAATCCCGCCCCGTTTGCCTCAGTCTGACCTCAGACCGGATACGAAAGCCTTAAGAGTTCCCGGCCCCCGGCGCCGCCGTCCTAGCGGGCCGGGGAAATTAGATAAAATTAAAATAAATCAAACGGTTAACAGATAGTTGCCAGGTCTCACGGCGGGTCGTCACAAAAGCTTTGCAAAACTGTGATGTTCGTGGCGCGAGTCCATTGTGAATTGGTGGCATTCCCCGCCAACGGACGGCCTTGATTTATGGCTGACATTGCCTTGATCGACGAAAACGCCCTGACCGCGAGAGCCCAGACCACGCGCCGCGCGTCGCGGGGCGATGCCCGGTTTCATTTCCTGACCTGGCTGGCCGCCGCCCTGGTGTTGCTGATTTTCGCCGGCGTGATCAGCGCGCTGGTGGTCGGCGCCATTCCTGCCTTCGAGGCCTTCGGCTTCGGCTTTCTGACCACCGAGGTCTGGAGCCCCGCGCGCGAGAGATTTGGCGCCCTGGCTTCCATCTACGGCACCCTGGTGACCTCATTCCTGGCGATGCTGGTGGCGGTGCCGGTTGGGATTGGGATCGCGATCTTTCTCACCGAATTGTGCCCGCGCATGCTGCGCCGGCCGATCGGCATCGCCATCGAATTGCTGGCCGGCATCCCTTCGATCATCTACGGCATCTGGGGCCTGTTCGTATTCGCGCCCTGGTTTCAGGAGCATATCCAGTTGCCGGTGATCAGCGCGACAACGGGCATACCCGTCATCGGCACCCTGTTCGGCGGCTCGGCCTATGGTATCGGCGTCGTCACCGCGAGCCTGATCCTGTCCATCATGATCCTGCCTTTCATCTCGGCCGTTACCCGCGACGTGTTCGAAACCGTGCCGGCTATGCTCAAAGAGGCCACCTATGGCCTTGGCTGCACCACCTGGGAAGTCATGTGGCGGGTGGTATTGCCGTTCTCCCGCTCAGGGGTGGTGGGCGGCGCCATGCTGGCCCTGGGCCGCGCCCTGGGCGAAACCATGGCGGTCACCTTCGTGATCGGCAATGCCCACAAGATTGATTCATCGCTATTCGCGCCCGGCACCACCATTTCGGCCACCATCGCCAACGAATTCACCGAAGCGACCACCGAGCTTTATACCTCCTCGTTGATTTCGTTGGGCCTGGTCCTTTTCTTTATCACCTTCGTCGTTCTGGCCTGCGCCCAACTGATGTTGCGTTCCCTCGAACAACGCGCGGGAAAATAAGATGCTGGCCAATCGCGCCCTTTATGCCCACCGCCGCCTCACCAACATGGCCTTTATCGTCTTATCCATCGGCGCCGCCATTTTCGGCCTGATCTGGCTGGCCTTCATCCTGGGGGCGTTGCTCAAAGAAGGCATCTCTGCCCTGTCCCCCACCTTGTTCACCGAGGTCACGCCGCCGCCAGGCTCGCAAGGCGGCTTGTCCAACGCAATCGTCGGCAGCGTGATGATGAGCGTGCTGGCGGTGCTGGCGGGAACGCCGATCGGCCTGTTCGCCGGCACCTACCTGGCCGAATATGGCAAGCATACCCGCTTTGCCTTTGTGGTGCGCTTCGTCAACGACATACTGCTCAGCGCGCCCTCCATCGTCACCGGCATTTTCATTTATGAAGTGTTGGTGGCGCCGATGCACCATTTCTCGGGCTGGGCCGGGGTGGCCGCGCTCACGGTGATCGTGATCCCCGTGGTGGTGCGCACCACAGAGAACATGCTGCTGCTGGTGCCCCACAGCTTGCGCGAAGCGGCCACGGCCCTGGGCGCGCCGATGAGCTTTGTCATCCGCTCGGTGACCTGGAAGGCGGCCCAGGCCGGCATCATCACCGGGGTGCTTCTGGCGGTGGCGCGCATATCGGGCGAGACCGCGCCGCTCCTGTTCACCGCCCTGGGCAACAATCTCATGAGCCTGAAGCTGAATGCCCCGATGGCATCGCTGCCGGTGGTGATCTTCCAATATGCCCTGTCGCCTTACCAGGATTGGCACACGCTGGCCTGGGCCGGCGCGCTCCTGGTCACCGCCACGGTGCTCACGCTTTCCATCATTGCCCGCCTGCTTGAAAACAAACAACGGAACTGAATTCCATGGATACGCAGACCGACCTCAAGACCAAGGTGGATATCGACGCTCTGTCCTTTTTCTACGGCGCCACCAAGGCACTCAGGGACATCTCCCTGCCGCTCTACGACCGCAAGGTGACGGCCTTCATCGGTCCTTCGGGCTGCGGCAAATCCACGTTGCTGCGTGCCATCAATCGCATTTATGAGCTTTATCCCAATCAGCATGCAGAAGGCACCATCACCCTGGATGGCGAAAATATCCTGAAGGCCAAAGACCTCAATCTGCTGCGCGCCCGTATCGGCATGGTGTTCCAGAAACCGACGCCGTTCCCGATGACGATCTATGACAATGTCGCCTTCGGTATCAAATTGTATGAGAGTTTGCCGCGTTCCGAGATGGATGGCCGCGTCGAGGACGCCCTCACCCGTGCCGCTCTGTGGGGCGAGGTCAAGGACAAGCTGGGCGCTTCGGGCCTGTCTCTATCGGGCGGCCAGCAGCAACGCCTTTGCATCGCCCGCACCGTGGCGACGCGGCCGGAAGTGATCTTGCTGGACGAACCCTGCTCGGCGCTCGATCCCATCTCAACCGCCAAGATCGAAGAGCTGATCGACGAATTGTCCGCCGATTACACCATCGTGATCGTGACCCACAATATGCAGCAGGCCTCGCGCTCCTCCGATTTCACGGCCTTTATGTATCTGGGTGAGTTGGTGGAATATGGCGCGACGGAAAAAATCTTCACCGCGCCGGATAACAAGCGCACGGAACAATACATCACCGGCCGTTTCGGCTAGACGTAATCCTCCGCCAGCGTCTGGTCCGCGGGCATGTCCGACACCGCGCTCACGATCAGGCTCACCGCGCCCGCGATGAGCAGATTCAGCGCCAGCGCGCTCAGGGCCGCGTAGCAGGGAACCGCAAATCCGAAAAAATGCAGCACATAGGTTGAACTCCTGAACTGAAGCGTCCACGCCATCCAAGTTCCGGCGGCCATGCCCGCCGCCCATCCCGCCAGAAGCCCGTAAGGATTGAGCCGCACATACAGCGCCAGCAATACCGCCGGCACGGTCTGGCACATCCAGATGCCGCCCAAGAGCTGCAGCTGGATGGCGTAAGCGGTCTGCAGCTTCAGCACAAACAGCAGCGCCCCCAACTTGGTCAGAAGCGAAATCATCTTGGCCATGCGCGATTCCTCGGCGGGCGTGCAATCGGGCGCGATGAATTCCTTGTAGATATTGCGGGTGAAAAGATTGCCGCAGGCGATCGCCATCATGGAGGCGGGCACCAGCGCGCCGATGGCGATGGCGGCGAAAGCCACGCCAGCGAACCAGGGCGGAAACATGGCCAGAAACAGAGCGGGCACGGCGAAATTGTTGCCGAAGCTGGCGAAGCCGGGGGCATAGGCGGGCATCGCCTTCACCCCCGCCGCAATCGCCATAAAGCCAAGCAGCGCAATCAGGGCGAGCGCGAAGGAATAGGCCGGCAGCACCATGGCGTTGCGCCGCACCACATGGCGGCTGGAGGACGACAGCAATCCGGTGACCGCATGCGGATACATGAACAGCGCCAGGGTCGAACCAATCGAAAGGCTGACATAGGCGAAGCCGCCGCCAAGATTGTCCGATGTGCCGTGCGCGAGGGTCAGAAGCTTGGGATCAACACTGGCGAAGATTTTGCCATAGCCGCCCAGCTGCGCCGGAATGATCACCACCGCCGCCAGCACGGTGGCATAGACCAGAACATCCTTGACCACCGCCACCAGCGCCGTGCCGCGCAATCCGCTGTTGTAGGTATAGGCCGCCAGCACGATGAAGGCGGCCAGCAGCGGGATGGAGACCGGGCCGAACAGCGGCAAGGCGATCACGTAATTCAATCCCAGGGCCGCGATCACCACCTGCATGCCGGTCAGTTGCAGGGCGATATAGGGCATGGTGGCGATGATGCCGGTCAGCGCGATCGCCAGCGCCAGCGGCCGGTTGTTGAAACGGCCGCGCACAAAATCGGCGGCGGTGACATAGCCGTGTTTGTGCGCCACCGACCACAGCCGCGGAAAAATCAGGAACAGCAGCGGATACATCAGCGTGGCATAGGGAATGGCGAAGAAACCCGCCGCGCCCAGGCCGAACATCGCGGCCGGCACCGCGATGAATGTATAAGCGGTATAAAGATCGCCGCCGAGCAGGAACCAGGTAATGACGGTGCCGAAGCGCCGCCCGCCCAGGCCCCATTCCGCCAGTTGCGAAAGATCGCCGGCCCGCCAGCGGCTGCCGAACAGGCCCAGCACGCCGACCGCCACGAACAGAAAAAGAAAAACGCCCAAAGTGGCGGGATGGGCGCTCATCGGCGGCGCCGTTCCTCGAACAGATAGACCGGCAGGATGCTGAGCGCGGCGCCCAGAATCCACGCCATCTGCCACCAGTAAAAGAACGGAATGCCGAAAAGCTCAGGGTCGATGCGGTTATACGAGGGCACCCAGATATGGGCGATGAAGGGCAGCGAAAGGCACAGATAGACCGGATGGAATTTCCGGCGCGGCGGCGTCTGGTCCTGCATGCATCCCCCAAATACGGCTTCGCCGCCGGCGGCAAACCAGCGGCGAAGTTTTCTGCAATGGATCGGCGGTTAACGCGCCGCGGTGGCTGGCTGACGCGGCGGCAATGGCTTGCCGTTCTCGTCCACCTGAATGGTTTTCACCGGCCCCATGCCCACCAGTTCCAGAATCGCGGGTGGGCCGCCGGCGCGGGCGCCGTCCCAATGCACGGTGTTGGCAAGGTCGGTGACAAAGCTGCCGGCCGGCATCGGATAGGTCGTCTTGGGATCGTAATGGTTGCTGGAGCTGACCCACCAGGTCCCGGAAACGACATAGATGAAGCGGTCCTGGTCATGGAAATGCGGGCGGCTGCCCTTGCCGGGATCCCACTTGATCAGCACGCCATACATGCCGGGCTTGCTGGCGTCGCCGAACAGCTTGATCTGCTGCTCGCCATTGCCTGCAAACATGGCGGCAAGCTTCTCCGGCGGAATGAAGGGAATGTTCTTGGCATCGGGCACCGGGCCCTTGGGGTCCTTGACGCTGGCGTCGGCCATGGTGACGCTTGGCGGTGCCACGTTTTGGGCGAAGGCCACGGCCGCGATGCCGGTCAGGGCAACCGTGCCCAGAAGTATTTTGGTGACTGAATGCATTCTCATCCTCCCATGGATTTGTTGGGGGGAGGATAGCCCGGAAACGCGGCGACTGGAATACTCAGGGCGCTCGGCGACCTGAGTATGCCAAGCGGTCCCGAGCAACCGCGTAGTCAGGGCCCGCGCGGCAGTGCCCCAAGCGCTGTATTCCCTGCGAATCTAGGAAGACTTGCGGCTCGTCATCACCAGGCCCAGCCCCGCCAGAACGATGACAATGCCTGCCACGGTGGGTATCCAGACGGTATGATCCTCCTGGGTATCGATCTTAATCGGCCCCAGCCGCACCGCGGGCGTGGTCTCCGAATAGGTGAAATGGCCGAAAAACAGGGCGCAGACGCCCAGCACGATCAGAACCGCACCCAGCATACCGAGGTTTTTCATGGCTTGGTCCCTCTTGTTGTGCCCGAGGGAACGGGTTTGAGGACCATAAGTTCCGCCAAGTCCCAATGGATCAGGCCAAAGCCAGCCGCCGGTAGGACAGGGCTTCGGCGATATGCCCCCGCGTCACGCCTTCGGCCTCGGCCAGGTCGGCGATGCTGCGCGCCACCCGCAGCACGCGATGATAGCCGCGCGCCGACAGCCGCATGCGCTCGGCGGCTTCGGCCAGAAGCTTGCTCCCTGCTTCGTCGGGCCGGGCAATCGCGTCCAGCAGCTCGCCCTCGGCCTCGGCATTGGTGCGGATAATGTGATCCTTGAACCGCCGGCGCTGGATCGCCCGCGCCCGCGCCACCCGCGCCGCCACTTCTTGATTGCCTTCGGCGGGCGGCGGCAGGCCGAGGTCGCTTGCGCTCACCGCCGCCACATCCACATGCAGGTCGATGCGGTCGAACAGCGGGCCGGAAATGCGCTGCTGGTAATCGCCGGCGCATTTGGGGGCGCGTCCGCAAGCCTGAGCCGGATCGGAAAGATAACCGCAGCGGCAGGGGTTCATCGCTGCCACCAGTTGGAAGCGCGCCGGATAGCGCACATGGGCATTGGCCCTGGCCACCACCGCCTCGCCGCTTTCGATCGGCTGGCGCAGACTGTCGAGCACGCCGCGCTGAAATTCGCGGTATTAGGTAGCAAACTTCCAAAGCAGCCATCTTGTTCTTCGGGGGTCCGGGGGTAATTTACGCCCCATGCGGACGAAGCTCTTCCTCGCCCTAGCCGCCTTTGTGGCGGCGGTGCTGATTTTCCGCTGGTACGCTTGGACGGGCTACCAGCACTATCCTTGGCCAATCCCAAGAGTTGCGGCGCGTCTATTTCGGCTGGACGGCGAGGGCGCGGAAGATGCCGACATCACCGAAACTTTGGTGTGGTTCATCGCAATAACAGAGGTCACTGTATTCGCGGTCTATTGGGCGGTTAGCCGCGCCCGACGCTCATGACCGACACCCACGTTGTCTCCGCGCTGAAAGAGAAGCGCATGCAGGTCGCCAGCCAGATTGAATCCCTACAGGGTCAGTTGCGGAAGGCCACGATAGACCTTGACCATGTAGAGGCGGCGCTGAGGCTGTTCGACCCGGACGTTGACCTTGCCGCCCTATCGCCCCGGAAGGTCGCGCCCATCCTCTACGACACCAAGGGCGACACCGGCAGAGTCATTCTGGAGACTCTACGGACGGCCATGAGACCGCTTTCCACCGCCCAGGTCTGCGAGGCTGTGATGGTGGCGCGCGGCCTGGACACGAACGACAAAGGCCTGTGCCGGGTGATGATGCGCCGGACCAATGCGAACCTGAAACACTGGCAGCGCAAACGGGGTCTGATCCGGTCCATGCCAGGACCAGGACAGCAGTTGCTTTGGGAAATAGCTACGGGCTGAAAATAGACCGGTAGATCAAATATAGGGAGTGCGGCGAAACATGCTTGAATTTGAGCATGTAGCAGACGTCCTCCAGATAACTCATAGAAAGCTTCGGGGGCTGCTTTTTTTTGCCGTCTGAACGTTCTTCTTCATAATAGGCGCAGATTTTAAAGCCAAAATCGAAGGCAACTAATTCGGTTCCATACTTTGCGATGAACTCGCGCGTCTCTTCTTCCCCTAATGCCAAGCCACCTTCTTCATATTTTGCCCAATCTTCGTATTCGACGATGGGGGCCTGGCGTCTTAGCCAATAGGCAAGATGCGCGGATTGTTTGAAGTGATCTAATCCCTCAGTAAGTTTACGCTCTCTGGCTTCTACGCGGGTCAAGTCTTCTCGCCACGCATAATGTGCGTCCCGCTCCCGCGCGAGCGAAAAGATAGGTTTGAGCAGCATTGGCCTCGTAACGCTCTTCGCATGTCGTTCAAAAAGGTCTTTGAACTTGTCGAAGTCCATTAACGAAGGCAACGTATTGGCATCGATCTGCATTTTGCAGGCCGCCGATCTAAAATCGGGATTTCGTCTGAAGCCCTACTTAACCAGCCCTTTAGGGGCTTATGTTGTCAAGGACTGACGCCATTTCCCTGGAGCGCCCCGAAGTTTCGGGAAGATGATTGGTGCAGTAGCCGTATTTCAATTCGCCTTCTTTCAGGGCGCGGTCATGCAAAAAACCGTCGATGTATTTCGTTTGGTGAAATTCTGCGGGTAAATCCCGTCCGCTCATAGGAATATTCTCCCAAACTGCCACCGAGGCCGGGGCGCGGTTTAGCGAATCACAAGGGGTGAGTCGAGGCTCGTCAAGTGATTCGACTTGGCGTAATGTACATCAGTGTAGGTTAATGTACATTGGTGGCGGTATATGTCTCTCCGGCTAAAAAATAGCTTCCGTCCTGACCTTGGTCAAGAAGTTATTGAAATGCTTGAGGATTTCTGTAATTCCCACCATGAATCCAACGCAACAGAAGTTGTACGCAAGGCAGTTCGGGCGTTCATCCCCCGAGATTTACTTCTAAACGACGGCGCTCGGGTGGCCTATGAGGCCCTACAGGCTAACCGCCGCAATATTCCTTCCACCGACGAAACATTGGCTGAGTAGACCGCCTGCCGACACTATAGGCTCGTGGCTCCGTCACATAGTCGGGGTAAAATGCGGCAATGCCTTCTGAGTCGATCTACGTTCTACTACCCAGCGAAGCTGTCCCCGTTTGGGTTCCAGTGGACGCCGAGCATGTCGGGGATGGCGTTTACCTGATACTGGAATGCCGGTGCGCTGAGGGGCAATTCCGCAAAGGCGCTCTAGTGCAATGCCGTCATCAGATACTGGCAGGGATTGAGCGGCTGGTAGCTTACAAACACTCAAATTGAACGCCCGCATTATGCCGCGCGCCGCTGCCAATAACCCTTCCATTGGCGCGAAACCGGATGCTGTGCCGCCGCCGTCACGATAGCGGCGTACTGTTCGCCGTTGCTGATGCGCCGGTTATCTTCACGCCAGTCCATTTCGGCGGCATAAGCGGCGAGATACGGACCAGCGATATGGTGGTGCGTTCCGATTTCCGCGCGGCGTAACCGGCTAAAGAAACTCTCCGCCTGATTGGTGCAGCCTTCGCCATCGCTATACGCGAAACTGTGGTTGATGCGTTTCGTATTATAGCGCGCGTGGAAAGCGTCCCAGTGTGACGCCTCGTCGGCAAATACCGTGCTGCCCGGAGCGATGCGGCCATACAGCATCGGTACCGCAGCAGCTTCTGACTTGGCAACGAACGTGATGGTCTTGCCGTGGCGCTCGCGCGCTACGATGACGGACTGCCGCTTGCCGGATTGGTTCGCCAGCATCCGGCGATCCAAGCGATGCTCTTTATAATTCGCGGGCTTCACGTATCCACCGGCATACATGCCGTCAATTTCCACCTTGCCCGACACCTTCACGCCATTGTCTTGGGCCTGGAGAGCTTCCCTGAGCTTATGGGCCATCACGAAAGCGGTTTTGTATTGAACGTCCAGGTCGCGGCTCAATTGCAGCGCGGACATGCCTTTCGCACCATTGGCGAAGATGGCGATGGCCGCGAGAATGTCGCGGATCGAAAGCTTGCGGCTGGCGAAGATGGTGCCGGACGTAACGGAGAACTGGCAGGGGCAACCCTTGCAGCGCCACATTTTGCGACGGGGCAGATTGTAAAGCTCCAGCGATCCGCACTTGGGGCAGAACGCCTCTCCGCCATTATCTGCAAACCGGATGGCCTTGAACGTGTCGTAGGCCTTCTGGTCCGAGAGGCGCAGCACTTGCGCCAGACTGAGCGTCCGGGCCTTTGTGCTGAGGAGGAAGTGCTGCGCCATTTCTCATTAAATCCGATATGTTGATATCGAATGTAATGATAATATATACCGTTGTCAATGGGGAATATATCGAATATAGTGATGTTTCTAGCGTCGGAGATTATGTAGTATGTCCAAAGGGATAGACTGGCAAGCCCATGTAAAGGGTATTTTAAAGGCGGAGCTGAAACGCCACCATGTCGGCTATCGGGAGTTGGCCGAGAAACTGACCGAAATGGGAATCCCGGAGACGGCAGAGAATATCGCCAATAAGATCAGTCGAGGCGGATTTACGGCAGTGTTCCTAGTCCAATGTCTAGAAGCCATTGGTTGTCATACGTTGCGGCTTTCGGAATCGTCTTAGCAGGCGGCGCACACACTCAACCCATAGGTAACAACGCCGGAAGCAAGCCCAGCACCCAAGAGAGCCATCCCAAACCAAAACCCGACGCGCCACCAACCATTCCGGTTTCCGTCCAGAACGACATCCACAGCATTGCCAGCGCGCTGAATGCCGCCAATCAAAAGAAGCCATCCGCTACAGATGAGGACCGCGCCAAGCGCTATCTCCAATCCCAAGAGGATATGGCGAAGTGGGCCGGTCGGATGTTTTCGGTTGGGATCGGTGAGATTCTTATCACTCTCGCCGGCGTAATTCTCGTCTGGCGAACCTTGTTTCACACGCGTCGGACTGCAACCGCTGCTGAGAATACCGTTACACAAACCGATATCCATGCGCAGCAAGAATTGAGAGCCTATGTCTTTATGGATAACAACAGAATGGATTGGCTGCATCATCCCGCCAATCCGGCCAATATAACTGCTTACCGCCTTTCCTTGGTTTGGAAGAATAGCGGCCAAACGCCCGCCAAAAGAGTAAGAACGTGGATCAGCACCAAGACCTTCCCGGTTGGAACAACCCCAGAATCTTTGAATTTTTCCGACCTTGGTGAGTATAGTGGCGTCTCTGGACCTATGGGGCCTGGCGAGTTGATCCACGGTAGGATTGAATTGCCAATTGCTGACGTTCTGGCAGCATGGAATCGCGCACAGGATTTGTATTACTGGGCGTGGATTGAATACGACGACGCCTTCTCTGGAACTAAGCGACATCGGACAGAAATTTGTAGCCTTCTGAATATTAACTCCAATCCCACCACTCCCACCATCGAGAATCCAATCAAATACCACAGCTCTTTCAAAACTGCCTTCAACGCCTATGACGCTGAATGCCTCCATCCGACAAAAACTTAGAGCTACAAAAAGCGCTCCCACCAAAAATTCCACTTCGCTCTCCTTTTGAGAAGAGCGGCAATAGATAATAACGGTTCAAGCCCTGAGGTTTGGAACGTTGCTACCTAATACCGGAAATTCGGGCAGCTCGTCCAGGAACAGCACGCCCAGATGCGCCAATGACACTTCGCCGGGTCTCACTTTCAACCCGCCGCCCACCAGCGCCGCCATGGACGCGGAATGATGCGGATTGCGGAACGGCCGTGTCTGGCTGATCGCGCCATCGGTGAGTTCACCGGCCAGGCTGCGCACCATGGAAACCTCCAGCGCCTCGCGCGCGTCCAGCGGCGGCAGCAGCCCCGGCAAGCGCTGCGCCAGCATGGATTTGCCCGCGCCGGGCGGCCCGATCATCAGAAGATTGTGCCCGCCCGCCGCCGCGATCTCCAGCGCGCGCTTGGCCGACTCCTGGCCCTTCACATCTTTCAGGTCCGGCGCCGCGCGTACATCATCTGCGATGCGCGGGCTCGGCGGCGCCAACACTTGCGTGCCCTTCATATGATTGACCAGCGCGATCAGCGAAGGCGTCGCCAGAATCCGCAATTCTCCCGCCCAGGCTGCTTCCGGCCCGTTGCCTGCCGGACAGATCAATCCCCGGCCCGCCGCCGCCGCGGCCAGCGCCGCCGGCAGCACGCCCGCCACCTGGGTCACCGCGGCATCGAGCGACAATTCGCCCAGCGCCACATAATTCGCCATTTCGCTGGCGGGCAGCACGCCCATCGCCGCCAGCAATCCCAGCGCGATGGGAAGATCGTAATGCGATCCTTCCTTGGGCAGGTCGGCAGGCGCCAGGTTGACCGTGATGCGCTTGAAGGGCAGCGCCAGCCCGATGGCCGCAAGCGCCGCGCGCACCCGCTCCTTGCTTTCGCCCACCGCCTTGTCGGCCAGGCCCACGATATTAAATTGCCCGCCGCCGCTGTCGCCGACATGCACCTGCACATCCACTTCGCGCGCCTCGATACCCTGGAACGCGACGGTGTAAACGTGCGCGACGGTCATGAATCCCCTTCAGCAGGGCAGAGCCTAGCGGCGGTCAAACGGATCGCGCAAGGCATCCCGGCGCATGCTGGCTGTATAAGGGAGCAAAATCGTTGAGGATGTGAGCGGTAAGGACGGCAAGGAAAACCAGCCGCCCGCCGCAAAAAAAGTCCCCGCCAGTGTGAACCGGCGGGGCAAGATGATTGGTGCCCAATGCGTAAAGCACCGCGCGCGGTCTAGCCGCCGGCAATGCCGGTGGGCAAAGACAGAAGCGCAATTCGGTTAACGCGCGGACCAGCCCATGTGTGCTTGCTGCGGCAAGGCCCCATGCGTTGGAACGGGGCGGAGCAATCACGCGCGGCAATAAAAGAATTCCATAAGGAGGTCAGGACCTGTCCGCTTGAAAACGGATCGCGCAAACCGCCCATGCGTGCAAGGGCGGACGTCACGTCAATGGCGCCGCCCAGGCCGGGAAATGTTCGCCATCCCGGTCATGGGCATAGGCGAAAAGCTTTTCCACCGATTGCCAATATTGCAGCGTCAGGGTGATGCGGCGGGAGATGAAATTGCGCTGCCAAAGCATTCCGGCCTCGGGCCTGGCGCGAAGTTCTGCCTGCATGCACGGCATGGCCATCGCCACGGTCCCACCGGTTCACCGCCAAAAAATTGTTGATGCGCATGCCGATCAGGAACAGCGCGAAAGGCTTTTGGGGCTTGGCTTGTTGCCGTCCGGGATGACTGTCATAGAGCCGTGATGCCCTATTCGGGTTACTGCTCCCACAGCGTAACCCAGTCTCCACCTATGCAAGTGTCCGCCGGGCGCGGCGAGCACCTATCCAGCCGCGCGCGCAGTTGTTGGGAGGCGCGGTCAAGGACGATATCGAGCTTCGCCGCCGCGCCCAGCATTACCGCGTTGGATTTGCCGCCGTCCAGCGCAAAATCCCCGTTCACCGTGCCGGATGCCGTGCCTTTGGCGGATATCACCGCGCCGGATGAATCATCCTGCTCCACGGTGCCCGTGAGTTGCTCGCCCTCATCGATTTTCACGTTATAGGATATTTCGCCCGCATGCGTCGCACCGGCCAGCAGGCAGGCCAACGCGCCAACCGCCGCGCGCCTCGCCCTCACTCCGGCGCCACCGTTACTTTTATCCCGTCGGTCGCATCGCTGCAGACCAGCTGGCAGGAAAGGCGCGAGGAACCGGGATCCACCGCCAGCGCCATGTCCAGCATGTCGATCTCGCCTTCCGAGGGCTCGGGCAGTTTTTCATACCAGCCATCGGTGACATAGACATGGCAGGTGGCGCAGGCGCAGGCGCCGCCGCATTCCGCCGCGATGTCCAGGCCCCCGTCGCGCAATATCTCCATCACGCTCCAGCCTTCGCGGCCTTCCAGTTCGTATTTCTTGCCCTTGCGGTCGGTGGCAAAGATTTTCACGAGACACCCAATTTCTTCTGCAGGCTCGACGAAGATGTCGTGTACTGGAAACGCAGTTTTTCGTTCGGCCTGGCGACGTGGAACGCGGCCTGCGCCATCAGCGCGGCCTCATGGAAGCCCGACAATATCAGCTTCAGCTTGCCGGTATAGCTGTTGATGTCGCCGATGGCGAAAATGCCCGGTGTTTCGCTTTCAAAGCGCGCCGTGTCCACCGGGATCAGATTTTCGTGCAAATTGATGCCGAATTCGGCGATGGGTCCCAGCTTGATGGTCAGGCCGAAGAACGGCAGAAACGCATCGGTCTCATGCTGCCATTCTTTCTTGTCAGCGCCCGCCAGCGTCACGCCGGAAAGTTTCCCATTCTCGCCCTGCAATGCCTTGACCGAGGCGACATGGAATTTGATTTTGCCTTCCTTCTCCAGCTCCCGCATCTGGTTGACGCTGTGCTGGGCGGCGCGGAAACCGTCGCGGTGATGAACAAGCGTCAGCGACTTGGCCAGCGGCGCCAGATTGATCACCCAGTCCAGCGCGCTGTCGCCGCCGCCGGCGATCAGAATATCTTTCCCGCGGAAGGTCTCCATCTTGCGCACCGCGTAATGCACGCCGATGCCGTCGCCGGCATTCTCGTATTGCTCGATGCCCGGCACCGGCGGCCGCTTGGGCTGGAAACTGCCGGCGCCCGCCGCCACCACCACCACATGCGCGATGATCTCGGTGCCCGTGTCGGTCTTCATTTGCCAGCGGCCGTCGGCCAGCCTGGTGAGGCCGGTCACCATCTCGCCAAAATGAAACTGCGCCCCGAAAGGCTTGATCTGCTCCATCAGCTTGCCGACCAGTTCCTGGCCGGTCACGATGGGCAGGCCCGGAATGTCATAGATCGGCTTTTCCGGATACAGCTCGGTGCATTGGCCGCCCGGGCGATCGAGTATGTCCACCAGATGGCATTTCAGGTCGAGCAACCCCAGCTCGAACACCGCGAACAGGCCGATGGGCCCCGCGCCGATAATCGCGACGTCGGTTTCAATGGCGGCCGTAGAAATGATCTTGTCCAAAGCTATATTCCACACCTAACTTCATGTAATCACTGGAAAAGCGTCGTTCTTATATGTAAAAATGGGCAGCGCAACAACCCCTTCGGGCCGGGCCTCTGTAATGCAAAATGACGCGACCAAAGCCCCGGAAAACTGCGCTTCCATGGAGGAATTGCGGGCGGCGATCGACGCCCTGGATCAGCAGCTGGTGGCGCTCTTGGCCCGGCGCCAGCTTTATATCGAGCGGGCGGCGGTCCTGAAACGCGACCGCGGCGCGGTGCGTGATGATGGCCGGATCGAAGAGGTTGTCGCCAAGGTTCTGGCGGCGGCGATGCAGGCGGGCCTCTCCGGGGCCATCGCCGAACCGGTCTGGCGCACCCTGATCGAGCAATCGATCCGGCACGAACTTCAGGCGTTCGACAACAAGTAATTTTATTGGTCGCGCTGCCGTGATGGCCGCTCAAGCGTCTTCTGGATGCGCTTCTCCTTCAGCGCAGACAACGCGGCGGGCAGTCACAGCGGGGACAGCAACTGCTGGTGCCACAGGCCCGGTATGCCCTCCAGTTCATAAAGAATATCGCCACCGTGATACAGCAAGGAATTGGCGATCTTCGCGGTTTGCCCTGCAAAGGCGAATTGGCGAGGGTGAAGCGGATGGTGGCGCTTCCATGTCCGGGCGAACGCAGCCAGGGATTCGGGGCTGTCGATCAGAACAATCTCGCCGATCTGGTACTTGTCGAAGCCATAAAATCTGGACATGGGGCGCAAATTACCCCCGGAATCTCAAAGTACAAGAAGATGGCTTTGGAAGCCGGCGCCGCAGAACTCTAAGCGGCGAGGTAGTTCTGGATAAAGCCGTGCACGCTCTGGGCCTCGACTTCCAGGGTCCTTATCGCGGCCAGGGCTTTTTCCGCATTGGCCGGATCAACCGGTTCTGCCGCCGCCGCCGCATCGCCCATCCCGAACGCGCCCACACCGCGCGCCGCGCCCTTGATGGTATGGGCGATCTCACGCCAGCGCTTGGCGTCACGCACGGCCAGCATCCCGTTCAACTGGCCGACCATGTCGGTCACTTGCGAGTCGAACAGCCGCAGGATCTCGGAATTCAAGGCTTTCTCGCCGCCCGTGTAGCGGGCGAGATGCTCAAGATCGATGGGCTTGGACAAGGGCAATTTCCAGCATTCTGAACTGCCCGGATTGTTCACCAATTCCCGCTAAAGTGGTGTTAATGGCCCCCCGCCTTCCTCTGGGCTGCCATTTACCATATGCTTGGGTGTTCAAAGGCACAGGTCATGGTTAGAAGTTTCGAACATAATCAGCCCCTTATGTTGACTTCGGCCAATCAGGCGGATGGGGAGGAGGCACAGCTTTCCTCCCGCCCCGTGCCGCGCGCGCCGTCCCCTGTCTTCCCCTGGGCCCTCTTTTTCGGTGCCCTTGTTTCGGTTTTCTGGGTGGGCGTATGGGGTGCCTATCTCTGGGGCTATTTCCGCCCCGAGGGCCTGCTTCACCTTGAACTCCAGCAGATTGCGCTGTTCGGCGCCGCCATTGTGCTGCCGCCCGCGCTCTTCATCGCCATCGCCGCCGCCTTCGACCGCGCCAGCCAGATGGGCCGCACCGCCGAAGCCCTGCAGGGCGCGGCCGAGCATCTTTTCGGCGCCGATGAAACGGCGGCGCGCAACGCGGTAAAACTGGGCCGCGCTGTGCGCCGCGAGCTGGATGCGCTCAATGCCGGGCTTGATGGCGCTTTCGGTCGGCTGCGGGCGCTGGAGAATTCCCTGGAAAATCAGATCGCCGCGCTGGATGAAGCGGGCGCCCGCGCCGGCGTGCGGGCCGAGGCGATTGCCGCCCGCCTGACCCAGGAAAGCCAGAGGATGGAATCCCTGGGCGACAGTCTCACCGACGCCGCCAGCCGGGCCAGCGAAACCGTGGCCGGCCGGTCGGCGCAGCTGCGCTCCAGCATCGAAACGGCGGAAGGCGCGCTGAAAATGGCGGCCCAGTCGCTGGACGTGCAGGCGGCGGGATTTCGCGCGGCGGCCCAGGCGGCGGCGGCGGCGCCCCATGAAGCGGCGGTCGAACTCGACAACCAGGCCAAGAAGATCGAACAGGTCGCCGATGCGGCCCTGGCGCGCGCGGAATTCGTGCTGGCGCGGCAGGAAAAGCACCGCGTCCAGATGCACGATCTTTTGAGCAAACTGAAAGAAGACAGCGCGGTTTTCGAAGGCGCCCTCGCCCAACAGCGCACCGGCATGGAACAGGCGATCGGTTCTTTGGGCGGGGAAGCCAAGCGTTTTGAAACGGTCACCGGCGACGCCGAACGGCACCTGGAAATCATCATGGCCAATGCTGCCAGCCGCGCCAGCCAGCTCACCGGCGCCTTCTCCCGCGAGGCCGAGCGGCTCAAGGATGTCAGCGAGTCCGCCAATACCGTGCTGACCGACTTGATCGCCAGCATGCGCGAGGCCGGCACCGGGGCGCAAACCCTGATCGGCGAAAGCGCCGCCCAGGCCAAACTCGACACCCGCACCCTGGTAGGCGAAGCGATGGCGGAATGCGAACGCCTGCTGCGCGCCGCCGGTGAAATGTCGGCCGAGGCAGGCCAGATCCGCGAATCCCTGGCCAAGGCGGTTGAGGAAGTCGAGCGCCATCTCACAAGATTGCCCGTCCTGGCGCAGGGCGAGGCGCAGCGCATCCGCCATATGGTGCAGACCGAAACCGAACAATTGCTCGATCTTTCCGCCCGCACTTTGTCCACCATTCATGCCCGTGGCGCGCGGCCGTCAACCCCGCCTGTTCCTGTCCCCGAAAATGAAGCCGGCGAGGGCCTCAAGGGCCTGGCGCGCAAGCTGACCCAGCGGCCCAAGCGCGATCTGCGTGAGACCGTGAACCCGCCGCCATCCGGCAAAAGCTGGGAAATGAAAACCCTGCTGGCGGCGGTCGAAACTTCCCATCCCTCCCAGCTCCAGGCCGGCAGCGCCGCAGCGCTGGGCGCGCTGGAATTGGCGCTGGCCGACATGGCGGTGGATCTGGAAGCCATCGTGATCGACGCCGCGCCCAACGAAGAAGAATGGAAACGCTATCTCTCCGGCGACCGGGCGGTCTTCGCGCGCAAGCTGGCCCTGGCGATCGACAGTGCCGCGATCAACCGCATCACCGGCCTTTATCGCGAGGATGGACGCTTTCACGATGCCGCCGACGCCTATATCGCCGAATTTGAATCGCTTCTGAACAAGGCGCGCGAGGGCGATGGCGGCGGCCTTCTGGCCTCGACCATTCTTTCGGCGGATACGGGAAAAATTTATCTGGCCATCGCTTATGCGCTGGGACGGCTTTAGAAATTTCCAGCACGGACCTTCCTGCGGTAGTCATCGAACTGGCGCGCCGTGCCGGCGCGAATGCTCATGCGTCTGACGCACGCGTGTCGCAACGGCGTGTGATGCGACTGTCTAATTCACTCAGCAAAAAACACGAGAATCATTGTGCCGCGATTGCGTTGTGACCGCCCACTGCCAAGCTCACGAAACCTTGCGCATTACGCCGGTCATGCAGCTCGGGCTGACAGATCACGTTTGGTCAATCTCGGAGCTGATCAATGTGTTGCTGACGGGTGAAATACAGGAACGGATTGCTAAAGAGTTGGAGGGCTTTCGAGTTACTCAGGGTGGCAAACAATGGCTTGGCGGCTTTCATTTTGCCGTACTTTTTCGGATTTCGATCTGCAGGACGGAAGCTGGCGCGACCGGCGAACCGGGGATTGTCGTGGTCAGATCAGGTCCCTTTGCGGCATCCAAGATCGAAACAATAGGCGGGACGAGAGGCGAGAGCTGAGCGTCATTGTGATAAATCACCTGGTGCGGTGCACCCACCAGACTGGCGGCGGTGTGAATTATTACATACCGCGCTGCCAGGTAGTCATCCAGCGCGATATGAAATTCAATAGTTGATTGAGTCATGCCTAAATGGTTGGACGCGGGAAGGACGGGAATCTGTGCGGGTTGGTTTACCGTAGCGATGACTTGCTTGCTGTTATCCAGAAATGTGACGAGCGGATAGAAGAAAAATGTACCAACCCCTGGCGAGATGACTTCAGCGCTTTCGATTACTATTTCCGATTTAGGCTGAAGCGTCGGCAGTTCGAATGCCTTGAAATAGCTGATACCGGTGGAAAAGGCGTATGCCTGATCGCTGGCCATAATCGTGACACCAGTTGCGCGGCCTGTTGCTAGCTTGGTGTAGGTCAGTTCCTGAAAGTTCGAGCAGCAAGCAATGGCCACCTTATAAGCCTCTTGCGACGGCACGATATCGAAGCGGCCATTCTGACAACCGAAACAGACCAGCGCTATGGCAACGGCGACGGAAGGGTGCGTGAAGCGCATCATATGGGTCATATATCAAGCATTCGCGCCGCCCGCAAAACGCGCACAACCGATCATTTTATGAACGCTTGAGCCGCGCGGCATAAAACCCATCCATGCCGCCCTGGTCGTTCAAGTGACAGGGCAGGGTTTTTAAATCGCCATCGGGCGAAATCCATTCGCCATGTCCGAACAGTTCATCGGCTGTCATCGGCGCGCGGGCAAATTCCGCATGGGCGCTTAAAAAACCTTCGATCTGTTCCTCGCCTTCCTCCCGCTCCAGCGAACAGACCGCGAAGACCAGCAGCCCGCCGGGCTCCACCATCTGCGCACCGCTTTCCAGGATTTCATACGCCAGCGGCGCCCGCGCCGTGACATCCCCCGGCTGTTTGATCCAGGGCAGGTCGGGATGACGGCGGATGGTGCCGGTGGCGGTACAAGGCGCGTCGATCAACACAAAGGGCGCGCTGTCCTTGAAATCCCGCGCATCGCTTTCGACCAGGGCGGCGGTGAGGCCGGTGCGCGCCAAATTTTCGCTCAGGCGCGCCAGCCGCGTGGCGTCATTGTCCACGGCAATCACTTCGGCGCCCGCCGCGGCCAACTGCATGGTCTTGCCTCCCGGCGCGGCGCAAAGGTCGATCACCTTCTTGCCTCTGACATTGCCCAGCATCGCGACCGGCAAAGTCGCGGCGGCGTCCTGCACCCACCAGCCGCCCTCGGCAAAGCCGGCCAGGTCTTCCACCCGTCCTGGCTCCGTCACACGCTGTGACAGGCCAAACAGATTCGCACCAGGCGGCGCCAGCGCGGCGGAATTTTTCAGGCTGATAGTTAGCGGGGCCTCGTTTTGATGCGCCCGCGCGATTGCCAATGTGACGTCTTCGCCATATTGCGCGCTCCAGCGCTGCCACAGCCAGTCCGGCGTGTTCAGGCGCGGCGCGTCGAGTTTCGCCCGCACCGCTTCGCCTTCGGTGGATAGGCGGCGCAGCACGGCATTGATCAGCGGCTTGAAATGCACCGCCTTGCTGTCGGCGCTGGCCAGTTTGTTGGCCGCATCCACCGCGGCATGTGCCGCGCCTTTCAGGATCAAAAGTTCCGCCGCGCCCAGCAGCAATATCTCCATCGCCGCGCCGGTTTTGTGCGGCGGCAGGGGTTTGGGAACAAAATGCCGGAGGGTGGCTTCCAGCTCGCCGAAATGGCGCAAGGTGCCGCTGGCCAGCGCTCGCGCGAAACCGGCGTCGCGCGGGGCCAAGTTTTTCAGAACGGGGAGCAGGGCGTCGAGCGGCTTCTTCTGCCGCAGCACGCCGGAGAGAAGGGAAAGAGCAGCGGCACGCGATGGAATTCCGGCGGCGGAGGACATGGCGCGAGGTTAGGGCAAGGGTGGGGAGGAGGGTAGTGGTGGGGTGGGAGGCTTCTCCGGCAGTTCGCTTCATCCTCTATCTGGCTGGCGACCTGTATGCGCTTCGCTTTCAGCGCGGAGACAACGTGGGTGTCGGTCATGGCTTGGAAAGATCGTGGCCGCAGGACAGGCATGAGGGCCCGGAAAATCTCGCCGGCCAAATGAGAGAGCTTCCCCGAGCTAGCCGCCGACCACAATTCGGGCAGCGCACCAGCCAGATACAGGCCAACGCACCAAAAACAAGGATAAAGGCACAGCTCGCTATAGTTTCTGCAAATGCCGGGAATGTCGGCGCAAGCGCGTTTACGGCAAAGATTGAGCCGGGAATACCGACGATGAATACGGCAAGGGCGGAATTATATATGAGGCGTGGGGCCATCCCGACAAATTACCCCCGGACCCCCGAAGTACAAGAACCGGCCTTTGGAATGTTGCTACTAAGACCGGAAAAAAGAAACCGTCTGAGTTTTCGCCCGGCCGCTCGCCCAAGCTCGCGGCGTTCGCCGCGCGAAACGGTCCACTGGACCGTTTCGTAAAACGCGGCTCACCCCCACGGCCCGGCGACGGGGGCGGGCACGCCCGCCATGGCGCGGAGGCGCGCGACGCGTTCCTCGGTCGAGGGATGGCTGGCGAACAGGCCGGAAAAGCCACCATGCAGCGGATTGACGATGAACATGTGCGCCGTGGCTGGATTGGCGTCGGCGGCCGGGTTTAGGGTTTGCCGCGCGGAACTGTCAATCGCCGTCAGCGCATTGGCCAGCCACAGCGGCCGGCCGGTCAGCTCTGCCCCGGCCCGGTCGGCTTCGAATTCCCGGGAGCGGCTGATCGCGGCCTGCACCAGCGTGGCGGCAAAAGGCGCCAGCAGGCTCACCAGCAGAATGCCCACCAGGCCCAGGGGATTGTTGCGGCGGTCGCCGCCCATGAAGAAAGCAAAATTCGCCAGCATGCCGATGGCGCCCGCGATCACCGCGGTGATGGTCATGGTCAGGGTATCGCGATTTCTCACATGTCCCAATTCATGCGCGATCACGCCGGCCAATTCCTCATTGGTGACGCGTTGCAAGAGCCCGCTGGTGACGCACACCGCGGCATGTTCGGGATTGCGCCCGGTGGCAAAGGCGTTGGGCTGCGGATTTTCGGAAATGAAAACCTTGGGCATCGGCAGATGCGCGGTTCCCGCCAGCCGCTGCACGACATGATAAAGCTCCGGCGCGCTCGCGGCATCCACCTGGCGCGCGCCATACATCGAAAGCAGCATCTTGTCCGAATTCCAGTAGGCGAACAGGTTCAGGCCGAGCGCCATCACAAAGGCGAACAGCATGCCGACCGAACCGCCGACCACCGCGCCCACCGCCACGAACAGTCCGGTCAGCAGGCTCATCAGCAGGCCGGTCTTGAAAGTGTTCATCGCCGTATTCTCTCCAGCACCAGGATTGATGTAAGCTTGGCCGTCACAGGGTCAAGCAGGGTTGCCAAAATGACAGCAACGCCCGAGGAAATAGCCGCCCGGATCGCCGACGCCGCCAAACGCGCCAACCAGGAGGCTGAAGCCCGCAGAGCCAAAGAACATCCCGGCGCCCTGCCGCCGGAAAGCGGAGGTCCCAAAGGCCCCGAGCCCACAAGGTATGGCGATTGGGAGAAAAAGGGCCTGATCTCAGATTTTTAGTCCTCAAAGGCTGTGGCGCTCATGGCTTCCAGCTTGGCGCGGACATCGGGCGGCCAGGCTTCGATGTGGGCGGCAAATTCCTCGCGCTGGCCGGTATAAAGCGCGCGGATCGCTTCCTCGTAACCGGGGGCATTGCCCACCAGCGCCGTCATAAAGCGATAGATACTGTCGCGAACCGCCCGGGTCCGGTGCCTGGCGTCGCTGCGCGCCTCTTCCACCAGTTTGCGCAGGGCAACCGAAGCACCACCCGGCTGGGTCGCCAGCCAGTCCCAATGCCGGGGAAGCAGGGTGACTTCCCGGGCCACCACCCCCAGTTTGGGCCGGCCAGGCCGGCTGCTTTCCTCGTTCGGAGGATGACGGGGATCAATATCCACCACCCGGCCGGTTTCCTGGTCGAAAATCAGGGTCCCTGGTATCTGCCGGCTGGCGGCATAGCACTCGACCAGGGAACCTGAGGCGATATGTTCGAACGCGGCAAAGGCTGTGTAGCTCATTTTTCTTATGTATCCGGGTAAAACAAAATTTTCAATATCATCCGGGTATTATTATGATGCCGAATATCCCACCAAGCCCTTGATGTGGCCTCGTTCTGGGATCATCTATGAAGGGTCATTTTTCGGGCAATGCCATGTTCATTCAGACCGAATCCACACCCAATCCCGCCACCCTCAAATTCCTGCCCGGCCGCGACGTGATGGGCGCGGGGTCTGTGGCCGATTTTCCCAGCGCCGACAGCGCCCAGCGCTCGCCGCTGGCCAAGGCGCTGTTTCAGACGCCGGAAGTGTCCAGGGTTTTTTTCGGCGCGGATTTTATTTCCGTCACCAAGCGGGATGGGGACTGGAAGCATCTGAAGCCGGCGCTGCTCGGCACCATCATGGAGCATTTCACCCAAGACCTGCCCCTGATGAATGGCGAAGTCGCCGAGGATGAGGGCTTCAAGGAAGGCGATCCCGACATCGTCTATCAGGTCAAATACATGATCGACACCAAAGTGCGCCCCGCCGTGGCGCAGGATGGCGGCGACATCATCTTCAAGGGCTTTGATATCGAGACCGGAATCGTCTCGCTGCATCTGCAGGGCTCCTGCGCCGGCTGCCCCTCTTCCTCCCGCACCCTGAAGAATGGCATCGAGAATATGCTGCGCCATTATTTCCCGGAAGTGACCGCTGTCGAAGCGGTCTGATTTTTCTTTTTGGAGCGGGCCATGTCTCACGCCATCAGCGATGAAGCGTTGGATACTATTTTCCGCGCCGCCCGGAGCCACAACCGGTGGAGCGATGAGCCGGTCAGCGCCGCGCTGCTGATGGCGGTTTATGATCTGATGCGCTGGGGGCCGACCTCCGGCAATATCACCCCCGCACGGTTCCTCTTTCTCACCAGCACGGAGGCCAAGCTGCGGCTGAAGCCGTATCTGGATGAGGGCAACAAGGAAAAGAGCATGACCGCGCCGGTGGTGACGATCATCGGCTATGACCTGGATTTCCCCGAAACCCTGGCCAAGTTGAAGCCCCGCAGCCCCAACGCCAAACACCATTACGACGGCAAACCCGAACGGGTGCGCGAAGACGCTTTCCGCAACGGCTCGCTGCAGGGCGCCTATTTCATGATCGCCGCCCGCGCCCTGGGCCTGGATTGCGGCCCGATGGGAGGCTTCGACCGCAGCGGCGTGGACAAGGAATTCTTTGCTGGCAGCGGAATAAAATCCAATTTCCTCTGCGCTCTGGGCCATGGCAATCCGGCTGCCCTTAATCCGCGCGCACCGCGCCTGTCCTTCGACGAAGCGTGCAGGATCATTTGAAGATCCTGGCGGTTGAGACAGCTCTCGGGGCCTGTTCGGTCGCCCTGCTCGACGGCGAAAAAATTCTCGCCCATCATTTTGAGGAAATGGCGCGCGGACATGCCGAGGCGCTGGCGCCGATGGTGCGGGATATCATGCGCGAAGCGCGCCTCACCTTTCCTGTTCTCGATCGCCTGGCCGTCACCACCGGCCCCGGCACTTTCACCGGCCAGCGCGTCGGGCTTGCCTTCATGCGGGGCCTGCGCGTGGCGCTGAGAAAGCCCGTTATCGGAATCACGACCTTGGAAGCGATGGCGGCGGCGGCGAACAGTCCCCGCGCCGCCGCGATCCATGATGCCAGGCGCGATGAGGCCTATCTGCTGCTATGGGACAAAGATGAAATCGCCCCTGCCCCCGCCGTGATGCCTTTTGCCGAGGCGGTGGAAAAAATCCGTCTCTTCGGCCCCTGCGCTCTTGCCGGCACCGGCGCGCCCGCCGCCGCCGAAAGGCTGGGCGGGGGCTTTGCTCTCACCGACATTCGCCAGCCCGACGCTTTGTGGGTGGCGCGGCTGGCGCTGACGCGGCCCGCCAGCGACACCCCACCGGCGCCGCTTTATCTGCGCGCGCCCGATGCCAAGCTGCCGGAGGAGCATCGGCCAGCAGCCGATAGCAACAGCGTATCGGCGGGAGGGCATGAAATGCCTGAACCGGTTTTGCGAGCGGCGCCGGAGGCGCCCACCAAAAATGGGCGCGTCCGCGCCCGGGCCGTGCGACCAGAGTCATGAAACCGGCACTCTTCAATCCGGCGAAGGACGATGTGGCGGCACTGGCGGCCCTGCACGAAACTTCTTTTCCGCATCCCTGGAGCAAAGCCGCCATCTGCGACTTGCTCGCAGGTCCAGGCGTCTTTGCCTTTCTTACGCCGAACGGGTTTGTGCTGGCCCGGGCCGCCGCCGGGGAAGCGGAAATCCTCACCCTCGCGGTGATACCGATGGCGCGAGGGCAGGGCCTGGGCCGCGCCCTGCTGCAAGCGGCGGCTGGTCATGCCGCATCTCTCGGCGCGGCAAGCATCTTCCTGGAGGTGGGCGCGGACAATCCGGCGGCGCTGGCGCTCTATGCCAGCCTCGGTTTCGACCGGGTAGGGCAGCGCAAAGGCTATTACGCGCCGCATGGCACGGGGGATGCCTGGGTGTTGAAGGCCCAACTGCCGCTTCCGCCGGGCAGGAAATTCGCCTAACTTTGCCCCGCAAGCTGGCACGGATGGGATAAGCGTGACGCGGATCGAGAAACTCTGCGTTGACAAGGGTCTCCGCATGACCGAGCAGCGGCGTGTCATCGCCCGCGTGCTGTCGGGGGCGGGTGATCATCCCGATGCCGAGGAGCTTTACCGCCGGGCCGCCGCGATCGACCCCCATATCTCCATCGCCACCGTCTATCGCACCGTCAAACTGTTCGAAGACGCCGGCATCCTGGAACGCCATGATTTCCGCGATGGCCGCGCCCGCTACGAAGAAGCGCCGGAAAGCCATCACGACCATCTGATCGATATTCAGTCCGGCAGCGTGATCGAATTCCGCAATGAGGATATCGAAAAGCTGCAGCGCCGGGTGGCGGAAGAACTGGGCTTTGAGCTGGTGGATCACCGGCTTGAACTTTACGGCGTGCCCAAGGGCAAGAAGCTTCCCAAAGTCTGATGCCTACTCTGCGCGCGAGCGTCATTCTCGCGGTCTTTCTTGTCGTCACCGTCATTCTGATTCCGGTGCAATGGCTGGGCGTGACGTTGCGCCTGCCCTACCGCCGCACCTTTCCGCATGCCTATCACCGTTTTGTGGCGCGGCTGTTCGGCATCCGCATCCGCGTGACAGGCCATCCGGTAACGGGCAAGGGCGTCCTGCTGCTGGCCAATCACACCGGCTGGCTCGACATCGTGATTTTTTCGGCGGTCATGCCGCTCTCCTTCGTTGCCAAATCGGAAGTGGCGGCCTGGCCGTTCTTCGGCACCCTGGCGCGGCTGCAGCGCACCATCTTCGTGGCACGGGCGCGGCGCAGCGAAACCGGCACGGTGCGCGACGTCATCCGCGAAAGACTGTTGGCCGGCGATACGCTGGTGCTGTTTCCCGAAGGCACCTCCGGCGACGGCAACAGGGTGCTGCCGTTCAAAAGCGCGCTGCTGGATGCGGCCGCAAGCAGCGGCGAGGTGACGGTGCAGCCGGTTTCTACCGCCTATACCGGCATTCATGGCATTCCCATGGGGCGGGAAAACCGCCCGCTCTTCGCCTGGTATGGCGACATGGAACTGGTGCCGCATTTGTGGGAGGCCCTGAAGGCCGGGCCGCTGGACGTGGTGGTGGAATTTCACCCGCCTCTCGCCCTGGCGGACCGCAAAGAGTTGGCAAAAACCGCTGAAAGCCTGGTGCGGGCCGGGCATGTGCGCGCGCTGGCGGGATTCACATGATCCCCTACCTGCCTGTGAATTCGCCGAATATTTCAATATAACCCCCTGCCCATGAAGAAGCTCTTCATCAAGACCTATGGCTGCCAGATGAACGCCTATGATTCCGCCCGCATGGCGGATTTGCTGGCGCCCTTGGGCTATGGCGCAGCCCTGGCGCCCGAGGATGCCGACATGGTGATCCTCAACACCTGCCATATCCGCGAGAAAGCGGCGGAGAAAGTCTATTCCGAACTGGGCCGCATGGCCGCGCTCAAGCGGCAAAAGCCCGGCATGCTGGTGGCGGTGGCGGGCTGCGTCGCCCAGGCCGAAGGCGAGGAGATGGTGAGGCGCCAGCCCGCGATCGACATGGTGGTGGGGCCGCAATCCTATCACCGCTTGCCGGAAATGATCGCGCGTCATGCGCGCCAGGCCGGTCATGTGCTGGAAGCCGATTTTCCGGCGCTGGAAAAATTCGACCACCTGCCCGAATCGGTGAGCGATACCGGGATCAGCGCCTTTCTCACCGTGCAGGAAGGCTGCGACAAATTCTGCACCTTCTGCGTCGTGCCCTATACCCGCGGGCCGGAATATTCGCGTGGCCCCGAACGCATCCTGGCCGAGGCGCGGGCGCTTGCGGCAAAGGGCGCACGCGAGATCGTTCTCCTGGGCCAGAATGTGAATGCCTATCGCGGCGTCGCGTCCGATGGAAAAACTTGGAACCTAGCGCGGCTGATCGAGGCGATGGCCGGGATCAGCGATGTCCATCGCATCCGCTATACCACCAGCCATCCGCGCGACATGAATAACGATCTGATCGCGGCGCATGGCGCCATCGAAAAGCTGATGCCCTTCCTGCATTTGCCGGTGCAGTCCGGCTCCGATTCCGTTCTCGCGGCCATGAACCGCCAGCATACTGCCGCAGACTATCTCAGCCTGATCGAAGGTTTGCGCGCCGTCCGTTCCGGCATCGCATTTTCATCGGACTTCATCGTCGGCTTTCCCGGCGAAAGCGACGCGGACTTCGAAGCCACCATGGCGCTGGTGCGTGAAGTCAAATTCGCCCAGTGCTTTTCCTTCAAATACAGCCCGCGCCCCGGCACCCCGGCGGCGGCCAAAAAACCGGTGCCGGAATCCGTCAAGAACGAACGGCTTCAGGCACTGCAGGCGCTGCTGCTTTGTCAGCAGGACGAGGCCAATCTGGCCGCGATCGGAAAAACCATGCCCGTGCTGTTCGAAAAGCCCGGCCGGATCAAGGGCCAGCTGGTCGGCCGCACCCCATGGCTCCAGCCGGTGCATGTGCAGGCGCCGCAAAGCCTGATCGGCGCCACCCGCGATGTGAAGATCGCCAGCCTCACCGCCAACAGCCTGCATGGCGCCTTGGTTGCCAAAGACGTCCAGACAAAAAGCGTCATGGCGTGAAGAAATCGCGCAAGACCATCAGCGAACAGGTCACGCTGGAATTTGCCGACAACAAACTTCTGGCCGCTCTCAGCGGGCCGCACGAGAAGAATTTCGCGCGGCTGGAGCAGCGCCTCGACCTCAACATCACCCAGCGCGGCAACCGCATCGCGGTGTCAGGCGCGGCGCGGGGGCGCGGCGCGGCGATCCTCTCGGCGCTTTATGCGCGGGCGCAGGCCGGCGAGAGCATCACCCTGGCCGAAGTGGATTCCGAAATCCGCTTTACCGATACCGGGCGCGCCGAAACGCCGGGCGCCATCCGCACCGCCGCCGCCCGGCTCACCCGTCCCCGCAGTCCCGCCCAGGGCGCTTATCTCGAACTGATGCGCAGCCATCCTTTGGTGTTCGGCATCGGCCCCGCCGGGACCGGCAAGACCTATCTCGCCGCCGCCTTTGGCGCCCACATGCTCTATCAGCGCAGGGTCGAACGCCTGATCCTGTCGCGCCCCGCCCTGGAAGCGGGCGAGCGGCTGGGCTTTCTGCCGGGCGATCTCAAGGAAAAGATCGACCCCTATCTCAGGCCGCTTTACGACGCGCTGTTCGATGTCTTGGGCGATCAGGCCAGCCGGTTGATCGAGCAGGGGGTGATCGAAGTGGCGCCGCTGGCTTTCATGCGCGGGCGCACCTTGAGCCGCGCCTTTGTCATCCTGGACGAAGCTCAGAACACCACCGCGGCCCAGATGAAGATGGTGCTGACGCGGCTGGGCGAGGAATCCCAGCTGGTGGTGACCGGAGATCCCGGACAAAGCGACTTGCCCGGCGGCCGGCCCGAGGGGCTGAACGAGGCGCTTTCTATCCTGGAAGGCGTCGAAGGCGTCGGCATACAGCGCTTTTCCGATTCGGACGTGGTGCGCCACGCCCTCGTCAGCCGCATTGTCCGCGCCTATACTGCCAAGGGAAAATGAGCGCCGGCGCAATTACGCTGTTGGTGGACGATCCGGGCTGGCGCAGGTCGCGCGGGCTTGATGCGCGTCTGCGGCGGGCCGCCGGTACGGCGCTCAGGGCCGCGGGCTTCACGGGCAAGAAAAGCCTCACTGTACTTCTCAGCAGCGACGCGAAACTGAAAAAACTGAATCGCGAATTCCGGGGCCGCGACAAGCCGACCAATGTCCTGTCCTTTCCGGCCACTGGCAACAAAAATGGCTATTGCGGCGACATCGCCATTGCCTATGGCGTGACGCGGCGCGAAGCGGAGGCCGCGGGCAAGCCTTTTGCCGATCATGCCAGCCACCTGGTGGTGCATGGCGTTTTGCATTTGGCCGGCTACGATCATGAAAAGATCCGCGATGCCAGAATCATGGAGCCCCTGGAAGTGAAGATTCTCAAACGGCTCGGCATCGCGAATCCCTATCAAGGCTTCGCCGAATGAGCGATGCGTCCGCCGACCATCCGACCTTCCTGAAACGCCTGCTGCAGATGTTGCGCGGCGAAGATCCCTCCAGCGCCGCGATGCGCGAGAGCCTGGAAGAAGTGATCGAGGAAAGCGAGCGCCAGTCGCCCGCTTTGTCGCAGCAGGAACGGGTGATGCTGACCAATCTGCTGGCCTTCGGCGAATTGAAAGTCAGCGATGTGATGGTGCCGCGCGCCGAGATTGTGGCGGTGGAGGAAACCATGCCGTTGCCCGAACTGGTGACCCTGTTCCGCGTCGCCCAGCATTCGCGGCTGCCGGTCTATCGCGAGACGCTGGACGATCCCACCGGTCTGGTGCACGTCAAGGACGTGATGGCGCTTCTGGAACTGCGGCCCGATGGCGATTACCGCCTGGCGGACTCCTCGATCCTCAAGGTCAAGCGCCCGGTGCTGTTCGTGCCACCCTCGATGCGCGCGCTCGACCTGCTCCTCAAGATGCAGGCCAGCCATACCCATCTGGCGCTGGTGATCGACGAATATGGCGGCACCGATGGATTGGTCTCGATCGAGGATATTATCGAGGAGATTGTCGGCGATATCGCCGATGAGCATGACGAGGAGGCCATGGCGCTGCGCCGCGACGGCACCTGCTATGTGGTGGACGCCAGGATTGACCTTGACGATTTCAAAGCCGAAACCGGCATCGATCTTTCCACTCCGGAAACCGATACCGATGTGGATTCGCTGGGTGGGCTGGTGACCGCGCTTCTGGGCCGGCTGCCCCAGCGGGGCGAAATCATCGCCCATCCTTGCGGCTATGAATTCGAAGTGCTGGAGGCCGACCCGCGCCGGGTCCGGCGTCTGCGCATCTGTCCGCCGCCCGCCGTATGATGGCCCTGTCCCGCGGTGCCAGCTGGGTGCGTGGCCTCACGGGCTGGCGGCGCGTGCTTTTCGCCTTTGCTTGCGGCGCATTTTCCGCCCTGGGTTTTGCACCGGTGGAATTTTCCCCGGCGCTGCTGGCCGGCTTCGCGGGCCTGTTGCTGCTGCTTGATGGCGCCGATGCGGCGCGCCATCCCATGCGCGCCGCGTTCATTTCGGGCTGGGCCTTCGCCTTCGGCCAATTTCTGATCGGCATGCACTGGATCGGCTATGCCTTCCTGGTCGATCCTTCGACCTATCTGTGGCAGATGCCTTTCGCGCTGCTCTTTCTCACCGCGGGCCTGGCGCTCTTTGCCGGCATCGCCTGCGCCCTCGCGCTCTATTTCTGGCAGGACGGCGCGGCCCGCCTTCTTGTCTTCGCGATTTTTTATGGCGCGGGCGAATGGCTGCGCGGCCATCTTTTCACGGGCTTTCCCTGGAATCTGCCCGCCTATGGCTGGGGCGCTTCGCTTGCCGTCCTGCAAAGCCTGTCGCTGGTGGGGGCCTATGGCCTCAGTTTCCTGACGATATTGCTGGGCGCGTCGCTGGCGGAATTTGGTTCCCGCAAACGCGCGTGGCGCGCGCCTGCCCTTATGCTTTGCCTGTTCGCGCTGTTATGGGCGGGCGGCGCGGCCCGCCTTGTGACCCATCCCGCCCAGGCCGTACCGGGCGTGGCCCTACGCATCGTGCAGCCCGATATCCCACAGCGCGAAAAGGAACTCTCCGCCCTTTATGCCCGCAATTGGCAGCGCTTGCTTGATCTCAGCGTGTCGGCGCGCGCGCCGGGCGTAGCCACACCCACTGTCATCATCTGGCCGGAAGCGGCGCCGCCGCCCTTTCTGTTCAACCGTTCCCAAGTGGCGCTGGACGAAATCGGCTTGCTCACGGGCAAAAGCCGCACCCTCATCACTGGCGAGGCGCGGGCGCAGCGCGCACAGGACAAACTATCATTTTACAACAGCCTGTTTATTTTCACGCCTGGGGGCGCGGCTCCCGCGATCTACGACAAGTTCCACCTGGTGCCGTTCGGCGAATATGTGCCGTTTGCCGGCATTCTCAACCGAATCGGGATCACCAAGCTGACAGAAGGTCAGGAAGGGTTCGCCAGCGGCGATGGTCCGCACACGTATCAAATCCCGGGCGCACCCACAGTGACGCCGCTGATCTGCTACGAAATAATTTTTCCCGCTGCGGTGACATCCCATCAGCGCCCGGAATGGTTTGTAAATGTTACCGATGATTCCTGGTTTGGCCCCTGGGCCGGTCCCGCACAACATCTTCTGATTGCACGCGCCCGCGCGATTGAGGAGGCAATACCCGTTGCACGTGCAGCCAACACCGGCATTTCGGCGGTGATTGATCCTTATGGCCGCATCATCGCGCAATTGAATTTGGGCAAAATGGGCGTACTCGATACGCGGTTGCCCGCGGTGGCAGCGCCTCCACTCTATGCGCGCTACGGCGATTTTGGGTTTATGTTGCTGCTGATCGCCGCTGCGGCTTTGGCGTTCGCTCTCGAACGAAAGTGACGCAGAGCGCCGGCTGAAATTATTTCTTTCAGTTCTATGACCATTGCGGCTAAGTTCCCGCCCGGCAATAATTTGTGTGTGTGAGTTGTGCCCAAGAAACAAGCCAATCCCATCGACGGCCAAGTCGGCAACCGTGTGCGTATCAGGCGGATGCTGATCGGAATGAGTCAGGAAAAGCTGGGCGATTTGCTCGGTCTGACATTTCAGCAGGTCCAAAAATACGAAAAAGGCGTTAACCGCATTGGTGCGGGCCGCCTCTACGAAGTCGCGCGCATTCTCGGCGTGCCGATTGATTTCTTCTATGAGGGCGTCGCTGCCGGGCAGCAAAACAGCGGCTTTGCCGAATCCGCGTCGGCGCCGCCGGTGATGGAATTTGTCTCGTCCGGCGAAGGGCTTCAGCTCAGCCTCGCCTTCATGAAGATCAAGGACCCCAAAGTGCGCAAGCGCGTGCTGGATCTGGTCAAGAGCCTGGCCGAGGAAGACGTCGAGCCGTAATTCCGCTCCGACAGGCCCCGCCCATCGCGCTCTATTGCCAGTCGTTATATATTGCGGGAGTGTACGCTTTGCGCGCTTCGTCCGCGCGGCCCGGCCAAATCAAGATTTTCGGGCCGCCTTTTCGGCCAGGCCTGAAATCCCTTCGCGTTTTTTCAGCGCCGCATAGACCTCGTCTGGGGTTATTCCCGCCGCCGCCCACAGTACCAATAAATGATAGAGGACGTCGCCGGATTCGGCGGCCAGATGCGCCTTGTTGCCGGATACTGCGGCCAGCGCCGCCTCCACCGCTTCCTCGCCGAATTTCTTGGCGCATTTCTCCACGCCCTGGGACAGGAGTTGGGCGGTGTAGGACGCGGATGGGTCGCCCGCCGCCTTGCGCGCGGCGATGATGGCGAACAGCCTGTCGATGGGATGGTCACTCATGCTTTTTTCTTTGTTCGCTCGCCCGCACGCTGCCGCTACGGGCCTCGCCGCCGCTCCTCCCTTAGCATAGGCCCTTTTCAAAGCCCAAGCCGCGCCAGAATGTCCTCTGGCGTGACCCCCGCCGCCCTCAGTGCTCTGAGAGTCACCGCCTGATCGCGCTTGGAAAATTTGCGGCCTTGGTCATCCAGGATCAGCCGGTGATGCGCGTAATGAGGTTCAGGCATGGACAGCAGCGTCTGAAGCAGCCGTTGCACATGGGTGGCGGGCAAAAGGTCTTCTCCCCGCGTCACCAGCGTCACGCCTTGAAACGCGTCGTCCACCACCACCGCCAGATGATAAGCGGCGGGCACATCCCTGCGCGCCAACACAATGTCGCCGAAACGCAACGGATCGGCGCGCCGCGGCTTGCCATACTCGGTGAAGGTCAGCGGTCCCGTCATTGCCGCCGCCTTGGCGGCGTCCAACCGCTGGACATAAGGGTTGCCCGCCGCAATGGCTTCATCGCGCGATGCCCGCGAAAGGGTGCGGCAGGTGCCGGGATAGATGGGTCCATCGTCGCCCCCCGGCCGCGGAGCGGCCAAATCAGATAAATGTGGCGCCTCTCTGGCGCGGGCGATTTCCTCCGCAATTTCCTTGCGGGTGCAGAAGCAGGGATAGACCAGGCCTTGCCTGGTAAGAATATCCAGCGCGCTGCGATAGGCCGCCATGCGCGCCGACTGGCGCATCACCGGTTCTCCCCAATTCAGGCCCAGCCAGTTCAGATCCTCGAAAATCGCGCTGACAAATTCTTCCCGCGCCCGGCCTTGATCCAGATCCTCGATGCGCAACAGAAAATGATCGCCATTTTCCCAGGCCACCATCGCGGCAAAGGCATGGCCCAGATGCAGATAGCCTGTTGGCGAGGGCGCAAAACGTGTCACACTCATGATCCGCAATCTAATCGCATTTTCAAAATATGGCTTTGCGTCCGCTGTCTGGTCCTCGCCTCCCACCCCTCAAGGGACCGGCCAGCCATCTGGTGGTGCTGGTGCATGGCTATGGCTCTGACGGCAATGACCTGATCGGGCTGGCGCCGCACTGGCAGGACCGGATGCCGGGTGCCGCTTTCGTCGCGCCCAACGGGCCCGATCCCGTGCCGGGATCTCCCGGGTTTCAATGGTTTCCTATCGCCCGGATCGATCCCCAGGAGATGCGCAAGGGCGTCGAAAGCGTGGCGCCGCTGCTCGATCAGTTTCTGGATGCCGAACTGGCCCGCCTGTCGCTGCCGCCGGAGCGGCTGATCCTGGTGGGCTTCAGCCAGGGCACCATGCTGTCGCTGCATGTCGGGCTTCGACGGCCCGTGGCTCCCGCCGCCATTGTGGGCCTTTCGGGCCTTCTTACCGGCACGCCGCCGGAACGCCCCGATGGCCCGGCGATATTCCTGGCCCATGGCGATGCCGACGATATCATTCCGGTCCAGGCCATGCTGATGGCGGCCTCGGCCCTGGGGGTGGCGGACAGGAGAGTGCAATGGCATCTGGCCCATGGCATCGGTCATGGCGTTGATCCTGAAACCATCGCCCGGGCGGGCGACTTTATGGGTCTGGCTTTCCGCGGGCTCCTGGCCCAGACGGGTCCCGGCTCGACGCCCTTGGAGCGGCAACCGTAATCACCCTGTCACAGCCATGGAATAACTGCCTTATTTGCTGCGCCGGGATCGGGGCGGCACGTCTTGGCAGGGGCAAGGAATCGCCCTTACTATCCCTCCGCGAAGGAGAATCGACTTCATAGGAAGTGACCCGTGTTAGCCCCGATGCGCTCCGCCAGTGCCTGCCCGGCGCTGGTGCTCAACGCCGATTACCGTCCCCTGAGCTATTACCCGCTGTCGCTATGGTCGTGGCAGGACGCCATCAAGGCCGTTTTTCTGGAGCGGGTCACGATTCTTGAGGAATATGACCGGGTGGTGCGCTCGGCCCGCGTCGAGATGCGGCTGCCCTCGGTGGTCTCCCTCAAAAGCTATATCCGGCCGGCGCGCAATCCCGCCTTCACCCGCTTCAATGTCTTTTTGCGCGACCGTTTTGAATGCCAATATTGCGGCGATCCCGAAGACCTGACCTTCGATCACCTGATCCCCCGTTCCCGGGGCGGCCGCACCACCTGGGAAAATGTCGTCACCGCCTGCTCGCCCTGCAATCTCAACAAGGGCGGCCTGATGCCGGCCCAGGCCCGCATGTATCCCCGCCACCCCCCCCGCCAGCCCACGGTGATGGAACTGCGCGAAAGGGGACGCAAATTCCCGCCCAATTATCTGCATGAATCCTGGACGGACTATCTTTACTGGGACTCGGAGCTCGAGCCGTAACTCCACTTCGTCGGGTTACCTATGCCGAAGAGAGTTGCCGTCCTTGGCTGTTCCGGCGCGGGAAAATCCACCCTCGCCAGGGCGCTCGCTTTAAAATTCGGACTCCCCTTCGTCCCCAGCGATCCCATGTTTTGGACGGATGACTGGAGGCCGACTCCGGCGGTCGATGTGCGGTCATGGCTGGCGGCTGCGACAAGCGCAGACTGTTGGGTGCTTGACGGCAATTTTGTCGGGGACCGCGAAATCTACTGGGCGCGTGCCGATCTTGCGGTTTGGCTCGATCCACCTTTTGTGACGGCGCTCTGGCAAGTCTTGCGGCGGAATTTTGGCTGGTGGCTGTCCGGCACCGATGTCTGGCACGGCAAGCGCATGACATTGACCAAAGCGCTGGATGGCGTCGGGCATGTTATCCAGTCGCATGGCCTCAAAAGGCGGACCTATCCGGGATTTCTGTCGGAATTTCCGCACCTTCAAATTGTCAGAATCCGCTCCCGGCGCGCCCTGAAAAAATGGCTCGCCAACCTTCAAAGCCAGAACGGCGGCGACGGGCAGGCTAGATTTTCTCCGATAGCTTGATCGCCACCCGGCATCCCGCCTTGATCGCGCTGCTCATCAGGCGATAACCGGGCGCCTGTTCCGCGCCGTGATCGAGCGCGGTCTGGCGATGCGCCGCTTCATCGGCGCGGAAATCCTCGACCGTCTTTTTGAACACGGGGTCCTTTTCCCCCAACGCCTCGATCTGGCTGGCATAATGCTCGTCAATCGCTTCTTCCACCGCGGCGGTGCAGGCGAACGCCGCCTTCTCGCCCATCAGGGCGGTGGCCGCGCCCAGCGCGAAGCCGGCCACCCGCCACACCGGCTCCAGCGCGGTGGGCCGCACCCGTCTTTCATTGACCAGCCGGTCGAATGTCTTCAGATGCCGCTGTTCCTGCTCCGCCATGTGCCGGATGGTCTCGGCGCTGGCGCGGCCTTTGAGCACCGCCAGCTGGCCTTCATAAATCCGCACCGCGCCATATTCTCCGGCATGATCCACCCGGATCATGGAGTCGATGTCCGTGGCGGCGCCGGGCGCGTTCGGCTTTTGCTTACGGGGCATTTTTCGCCTTCAGCAGCGCGAAGCCGCCAAGCCCCGCGATCAGGAATGAGAAGATGGCATTATAGGTAGCCAGCGACAGGCCGAACAGCTGCCAGCTCACCACATCGCATTGCACCTCCGGCACCATATTGCTGCCGATGACAAAACGATGGCCGCTGCAGGAAGACGGCCCCGGCAAAATGCCCCATTGCATGCCGCTCTGGTAAAGCCCGATCAGGCCCGATGCCAGCACCAGAGCGATCGCGATCCAGGCCAGCGCCCGCGCCTTGTCTCGTACGAATGCAATCATCACAAGACCGATTACCGCCGCCGCGATATGCGGCCAGCGCTGCCAATGGCACATCTCACACGGCGCGATGCCGCCGATATATTGAAAACCCAGCGCGCCCGCAATCAACGCCAGCGCGCCGAGACCGACGCCGCGTGCGACAAGATCAGCGCGCAAAGATGCTTCTTTCATCATCGAAGGCCTTGAACTCCAGCGCATTGCCGCTGGGATCATGAAAAAAGAAAGTCGCCTGCTCGCCGGATTGGCCTTCAAACCGTATGCCGGGCGCGATCACGAAGGAAACTTTCTTTTCGGTAAGGCGCGCCGCAAGTTTTCGCCACTCCGCCATGGAGAGGATTGCCCCGAAATGACGCACCGGCACTTTATCGCCGTCAACCAGATTATGGCCTTGGTGTCCGGACTCATTCGGGCTTAAATGGGCAACGATCTGATGACCGAAAAAATCGAAGTCCACCCATTCCTCGCTCGATCGTCCCTCGGGACAACCGAGCAACTCGCCATAGAAGGCGCGCGCTTCACCAAGGTCGCGCACCGGAAAGGCAAGATGAAATCGCGGACGTTCGGACATGGCAGCGACCTGAATTTCCGCCGGAGCCTAAACAAGTGATCAAGAAAATGCGAGCCGTCCTCGATATGCTCAAACGCAAGAAACCGCGCAAGCTCCGGCTGACACGCGAGCTTCTGGCGATCGACGGCGAAAGCGTGGCGGTCACGGTGCGGCTCAATCCCCGGGCGCGCCGAATGGTGATGCGGGTCAATCCAGTGTCCGGCGAAGTCACCGTCACCGCCCCGGCGCGGGTCGGCCGCGCGGCGGCGCTTGCCTTTGTGCGCGGCGAAACCGCCTGGGTTCGCCGCCAGCGGGCAGCGGCGCCCAAACGCGTGGCGCTGGCGCCCGGCTCGCTGGTGCCGTTCATGGGAACCCCGCACCGGATTTCAGGGGCGAAGGAACGCGGCCCGGCGCCGGTCTGGCGCGAAGGCGATGAGATTTTCGTCACTGGCCGCGCCGAACATGCCGCGCGCCGCCTCACCGATTTCTTCAAGCGCGAAGCCCGCCAGGCGTTTGAACAAAGCGCGCTGGTGTTCGGCGCGCAATTGGGCGTCAAGCCCTCGCGCATCACGGTGCGCGACACCGCCAGCCGCTGGGGTTCCTGCTCTTCGGCCCGCTCGCTGTCTTTTTCCTGGCGGCTGATTTTCGCGCCGGACTATGTGCGTGATTATGTCGTGGCGCATGAGGCGGCGCATTTAAAGGAAATGAATCACGGGCCGCGCTTCTGGGCGCATGTCGACAGCCTGACGCCGCATGGCCGCAAGGCCCGCAAATGGCTGCGCGAAAACGGCCGCAATCTTCTTCGGTACAATTAGGCCCGCCAGCACAGGCCCGACTCCCCCTTCTGCGCGAAGCGCATAGAAGGGGGAGATGCCGGTCCATAGCGGCAGCGTATGGACGGCTCTCGAGCCAGCGTAGGCAGAGGGGGTTCACAAAAAAAATTAAGTTCCGCCGAAAATCCCGTTCAGGATTCGGTCAAAGGTGTCCGGCTGCTTGGCCGTCTCGGATATCGTTTGGGCCAGCGCCGGCTGCTCGCCCGCATCCGCCACCAGCCCGGTTCCGAGCAGTGGCCGGACCGGCAGGCCTTGCTCGGCATCTTCCATGAAAGCATGGAAAATATGCGCCGGTACGCCGCCGCCGGTGGCGGTCAACCCGGGCGCCTTGTGCATGGGCGCGGAATTGTCATTGCCGATCCAGACGCCGCAGACCAGATCGGCGGTGAAGCCGACAAACCACGCGTCATGGGAATCCTGGGTGGTGCCGGTCTTGCCGGCGGTTGGCCGCTCGTCCAGCCGCGCCGCCTTGCCGGTGCCGGTACTCACTGTCTCGATCATCAATTTGATCATGGCCAGGTTGTTGTCAGGCGACATCACCGGGACCAGTTCCGTGTTCTTGCGCTCATAAAGGATTCTGCCCGCCTTGGCGCGGACGGAAACGATGGCGAAGGGCGCCACGCCTTCGCCGCCATTGGCGAAGGCGGCATAAGCGCCCGTCAATTCGAGCGGCGTGACGCCGGACGTGCCCAGCGCCAGAGACGCCACCGCCTGCAGCGGCGAGGTGATGCCCAGCCGCCGCGCCGTGCGCACTACTTCCCTGGGTCCCACTTCATCGGTCAATTGCGCCGCGATCACATTCGAGGATTGGGCAAAGGCCTTGGTCAGGCTGATGTTGCCCTGAAATTCGCCTTCGAAATCGGAAGGTTTCCAGCCGCGAATATCCACCGGCCCATCGCGCATGATGTCGTCGGGCGAACGGCCATGCTCGAAAGCCGTCAGGTAAACAAAGGGCTTGAACGCGCTGCCGGGCTGGCGCAGCGCGTCGCTGGCGCGATTGAAGCTCGACTCGCTATAGGTTTTTCCGCCCACCATGGCGCGGATCGCGCCGTCGGGCGTCATCGCCACCAGAGCGGCCTGGGATGCGCCGATGCGCGCGCCTTCGGTGCCCAATGCCTCATCCACCGCATGCTCGGCCTGGGTTTGCGTGTCCAGATCGAGGCTGGTTTCCACGACGACCGGATCGTTGCCGCTGCCGATGACGCCGTCCAGCCGCGACAAAATCCAGTCCGCGAAATAGCCGGAGTCGGGCGTGCCGGTTCCTCTCATGATGCGCGGCCTTGTCGCCTGCGCCCGTGCCCTGGTGCCGTCATCAATGAAGCGCGCATCTTCCATGGTGCGCAGCACGATCTGGGCGCGGGCGAGGGAAGCATCCGTGTCGGCTAGCGCGTTATAGCGCGCCGGCGCCTTGACGCTGCCCGCCAGCATGGCGGCCTCGGTCAATCCGAGTTCGCTGGCATGCTTGCCGAAGAATTTCTCGCTGGCCGCTTCGATGCCGTAAACGCCCGCACCGAAGTAAACGCGGTTGAGATACAGCGTCAGTATCTCTTCCTTGGAATAGCGGGACTCCAGGTAGATCGCCAGCATCGCCTCCTGCACCTTGCGCTCATAGGTGCGGCCGGGCGTGAGAAACAGGTTCTTGGCGAGCTGCTGGGTGAGGGTCGAGCCGCCCTGCACCACATGCCCGGCCATCATGTTGGTGATTCCGGCGCGCGCCATGCCGATGGGATCAAGCCCAAAATGGTCGCGGAAGCGGCGATCCTCGATGGCGATGAAGGCGTTGGGCACGTAATCGGGCAGGTCCTTGGCCCTGACCACTTTGTCCTGGACCACGCCACGCCGCGCGATCAGGCGGCCATGGTCATCCAGGATGGTGACGTCGCGCGAGGGCCCGTCTGAAAGAAGATTTTTCACGTCCGGCAGCTGGGAGAGAAAATGCGAATAAAAAATCGCGCTAAAGATCAGAACCCAACCGGTGAGCATCAGGAGCACAAAGGGCCAGGCGGCCTTGCGCCGGCGCCGCGGCGGCGCGTCGTGAGGCGCGCGGGATTGTCCGCCGCGGGAACCCTGGGATTTGCCGGCTGGGAGGCGTCTTGCCATCGCCTGATTTAGAAGCTTTTAGGTTAACGGCGGTTAAACATTTGACGGCCGTCCGTTGCCCGGTTTGCGGCAAAAATGACAGTCCGTGTTTATGCTTAGCTTGGCCCACCTTGGAGCTAGGCAAGCCGATAACCCCCGCCTTCCGTCAACAGAATTTTCGCCTGGCCCGGGTTTTCCTCGATCTTCCGGCGAAGCCGGTAGATATGGGTTTCCAGGGTATGGGTGGTGACGGCGGGGCTATAGCCCCATACCTCATGCAACAGGGTCTCGCGCGGCACGGTGCCCCCGGCGGCATGCAGGAATTTCAGGATCTTGGTTTCCTTTTCGGTCAGGCGGACCTCGCGCGCCCCGGTCAAAAGCTTGGCGCCGGGCCGGAAAAGATAAGGCCCGATCGGCACCGGCCGATCTTCGTCAAGTCCGTGCGGGCCAAGCTGCGCCGACAGCCGCGCCAGCAGCGCGCCAAGGCGGAACGGCTTGACCAGGGCATTTGTGCCGTCGCGTTCTTCCTCGGTCAGAAGCAAAACCGGCCTGCCAATGCTGCGCAATTCGCGCGCCAGGCTTTCGCTTCCCTCCACCGCGGCATCGATGATGGCGAACAGATAATGCGCGGCGGCGCGCGCCTCTTGCGCCGTTGCCGCCTCGATCACCGCATAGGTTCCCTCCCGCGCCAGCTGCTCGGCCAGGGAATGACGCGGCACGGCATTGCCGTCCACCAGAAGAACAGATTTGGCGCTGGGCATGGAACTCTTGTGCTCGCGTGCGCCGCGACCTTAACGCGATTTGCCACAGTCCTGTCAGGCAAATTCTGCCGGGCACGCAGACAGCAGCATCATGAAAATCCAGCCATGCGGCGGAATTTCTTCTGGCAGGATGCTTGCTTATGTTCTGGCCGTGAGCCAGTCCAACCCCCTGATCGGTACCCTGAAAGCGCCCAACCTGCCGCAAACGCAGGCCCCATCCAGCACGCCTGCGTCCAAGGGCGGCGAATGGGACTTTTCCTTTCACAATCTTCTTTCCATCATCAATCCGCTCCAGCATGTGCCGGTCATCGGCACGCTCTATCGCGCCCTCACCGGCGACACTATCGGCACGCCAGAAAAAATCGCGGGCGATACGCTTTATGGCGGATTGTGGGGCGCCCTCGCCAGCATCGCCGATACGGCGTTCGAGGCCATCACCGGCAAGAATGTCGGCGACACCGTGCTGGCCCTGTTCAGCGGCAAACACAGTGACCCGCCGGTCGCGGTGGCAAGCGTTGCCGCGCCATCGCCTGCTCCGGCCGATATTGGCCTCTACACACTCGCCGCCTCGCTGAACCAGAAGGGCGTCGAGAACGACATCGCCCAGCGGGCGCTGCTCGCCTATAAAAAAACCATGGCGCTGCCGGACTTGGCGCTGCCCAGCCCGGTGCTTGGCGCCGGCTTCTAAGTTACACTTCCGTGCATGGACCTGATTGTCTTTCCTTCGCCGGAAGGCCCGGTGCTCGATTGGGGTTTCGGCCCGCGCCGCTGCGCCATCGGTCCGGCCGGAATCGCCCGCAAGGCCGGCGAGGGCGACGGCATCACCCCCACCGGCGTGTTCGGCTTGCGGGACGTGTTCTGGCGCGCTGACCGCCTCGCAAGGCCCCGGACCATCCTGCCCGCGCGTGCGATTGCAAAAGATGACGGCTGGTGCGACGCGCCCGACGATCCCAGCTACAACAGGCTGGTGAAATTGCCTTATCCCGCCAGCGCCGAGAATTTGTGGCGCGACGATCATATCTACGACATTGTCGTGGTAATCGGTTTCAATGACGATCCGGTCATCCCCGGCAAAGGCAGCGCGATATTTCTGCATCTGGCCAAGCCGGATTTTGCGCCCACCGCCGGCTGCGTGGCGCTGATGGAAAGCGATCTGCGCGCCGCGCTGGAACAGCATCAGCCCGGCGACAGGATACGCATTGGATAAAATGTCCTCACCCTGAGCTTGTCGAAGGGTGAGGATATGTGCGCTCGCCAAATATCGCCGTCCCCACCCGCACATAGGTGGCGCCGAAGCGGATCGCCATCTCGAAATCCCCGCTCATCCCCATGCTGAGTTCGTCAAGCCCATTGTCGCGCGCCAGCTTGGCCAGAAAACCGAAATGCGGCGCCGGGTCCTGCTCAAGGGGCGGAATGCACATCAATCCCGTCACCGGCAGATCAAGCTTGCGGGCATAGTTGATCAGCGCAGCACTCTCGGCGGGCATCACGCCCGCCTTCTGTGGCTCCTCGCCGGTATTGACCTGCACAAACAGGGCGGGGCATTTGCCGTTCCGGTCCCGCTCCAGCGCCAGCGCATCGGCAAGCCTGGCGCGGTCCAATGTCTGAATGCAATCGAACAGCGAAACGGCGTCTTTTACTTTATTGGTCTGCAAGGGACCGATCAGGTGCAACTCCAAGTCGGAATATTCGCGTTTGAGCTGCCCGAATTTTTCCTGCGCCTCCTGCACACGGTTTTCGCCGAACAGGCGTTGGCCCGCATCCAATGCCGCCCGCACGCCCGCTTCGTCCACAGTCTTTGACACCGCGACCAGATGTGTCGCCGGCGCGGGATGAAAGGCGGCCTTTCGCGCTCCTTCGATGCGCGCCAATATAGCGGCCAAATTTGTGGCAATCGGATTTTCGGGAATGCTCATGGCGGATGTCCTGTCGCGCGCGAAACTAGCAAGGGCGGCTTCGCGCCTCAATGCAGGCGGGCTGGTTCTCATGACCGACGATCTGCGCCTGCCTGATCCTCTGGCTGCGGTGCGGGCGTTGCCGCCCGGCAGTCTGCTGATTGTTCGCGCCCGCGATGCCGCCCGCCGCGCCCAATTGTCGATGCAGTTGCGTACCATCGCCTGGCGGCGGGGATTGATTCTGCTTATTGCCGACGATCCGTCCCTGGCGCGCGCCATCGGCGCCAATGGCCTGCATCTGCCGGAAGCCCGCGCCCGGGAGGCGGCGCATTGGCGGGCGAAAAATCCCGGCTGGCTGATTACCGCCAGCGCCCATTCGCTGCGCGCCGTGCTTGTCGCTGAGGGCGCCGACGCGGTGCTGCTGTCGCCGGTTTTCACCACCCAAAGCCATCGGAAATTGTCTCCCCTGACGCCGGCGCGGGCCAGGCTGATCGCACGCGGCGTCACAACACCTTTGTTCGCGCTGGGCGGGGTGACCGCGCAAAACGCCGTGCTGCTGTCGGGCTTTGCCGGCATCGCCGCGATCGGCGCGCTCAGTTCGAAGTTTTGAGGTTCAAATGCAGGAAAACCGCATCCAGTCCGATGCGGGGCGCGCCATTATAGAAATTTCCGGCGCCGCGATCATAATTCAGCCGCTGCCAGCCGGCCGCGATCCCGATGCTGTTGCTGAAGCTATAGCCCAGCGAGGCCTGATAGCCGGTCAGACCCAGATGCGGCGCGCTGGCCACCCTGCCGGCATCGCCATCGCCATATTCGACCCCCAGAGTCCATGAACCATAAGCGATACTGGCGCTCGCCTGCATCGCCCGCGTGGTTGCCGCCTGAAAGCTGCGCGCGATCTGGAAGGCATAGGCGTTGCTCTGCCGCCAGGCCCCACCCAGGGAAACGGTGATGTCGTCATTGACGGAATAATCGGCGCGCGCACCGAATCCCAGATCGCTGACGCCTTCCTGGCCGGCGGGCTTGTGTTCGCCGCGTCCCACCGCCAGCCCGCCATAGGCGCTCAGCGCCAGCGGCCCGAATTCATCGGCATATTTGATGGCCCCTTCCCAGATATCCGCCTGGCGTCCCGCCACCTGCGGACCGGCATGCAGAAATGGCAGCCCGTCCTTGGCCTGATTGGGGGTGAAGGACAAAGCCAGCTGTGCCCCGAACAGCTCCGGGCTCAGATAGGCGAGCTTGGCGTAGTTGGACGATGCGCCGATCTCGGTGCGCAAGGCAAAAATATCCGTAAAGGCGCGGCGCGTGGACGGGTCGCGGAAGAAGCTGGTCTGCGGATTGTCCAGCGAAACCGACGCGTCCACCTTGGGTCCGGTCACCGAAAGATCATAACCCGCCCCGTCGGTCTGACCGATTTCCACCCGACCGAGACCGGTGCGCGCCTCGCCATAGGCTTTTTCGATGACGTCGCCGTCATAACGGCCGCGCGACAAAGGATCGCTGGCGGCGATGGTGGCGTCCAAACCCAGCGACAAGCCGCTGTCGAAGTCGCGATGCAGGCGCGGTATCAGCTTGAACACGCCGCTGGCATTCTGATTGCCCCTTCCGCTGGCGCCGAACACCGCGCCGCCGGCCTCGGCGCCGATGTCGAGTTCGGCATTGCCCGGGAAAATCTTGTAAGGGGGTATTGTTGCATCCCAGGCATAGGCGGCATCCGCTTGGCCCGCCAGCAGAAGCGCCAGAACCATGCCCCCTCTCCGCACCCGCTTATCCTTTTGCAATCTGGTCCCAACTTGTTCTAAGTGCTTCTAACATAAGCCGATCCCGGCGCGCGCCGCCATCCTTACGCCGTTGCGTCAAAGGGACCGGACCAGTATAAGCCCCACAGGCTTATCGGGGGCGTGCGGCCCGAAGGGCGCCGCCAGTCGAAGGATAGAGTAACCCGATGCGAATTCCGCCTGTTCTGCTGTGCGTTCTGGCCCTGCCGCTTGCCGCCTGCGGCTCCAGCCAGGACACCACCACCAACATGGACACCGGCGCCACCATCATGGCGGCCGGCAACAACCGCCTGACGCTGGGTGTCAATTCCTACCTCTGGCACGCCACCCTCGACACTTTGGCGTTCATGCCGCTGGCCAGCGCCGATCCGTTCGGCGGCGTGGTCATCACCGACTGGTATGTCGCGCCCAACGCGCCCACTGAGCGCCTGAAAGTGACGATCTACATCCTGGACCGGGCCTTGCGCGCCGATGGCCTCAAGGTGGTGGTGTTCCGCCAGACCAGCAATGCCGGTGCCTGGAGCGACGCCCAGCCCAGCCCCGACACCGCCCACAAGCTGGAAGACGCCATCCTTACCCGCGCCCGCGAGCTTCGCCTGGCGACGCTCAACCAGGGCACGTAATCTTCCGCGCCATCGGCCGGATCAGGAGGCCTGAACGATAATGGCGCGCTACAACGCCAGGGAATCCGAAAGACATTGGCAGAAAGTGTGGGACGAACGCGCGCTGTTCGTCACGCCGCGCCAACCATCATCGGGCAAGCCCAAATGCTATGTGCTGGAGATGTTCCCCTATCCCTCGGGGCGCATCCATATGGGCCATGCCCGCAACTACACGATGGGTGATGTCATCGCCCGCTTCCGCCGCGCCCAGGGTTACAATGTGCTGCATCCGATGGGCTGGGATGCCTTCGGCCTGCCGGCGGAAAACGCCGCGCGCGACAAGGGCGTCTCTCCCCGCGACTGGACCTACGAGAATATCGCTTCCATGCGCGCCCAGTTGAAGTTGCTGGGCCTGTCGATTGATTGGAGCAGGGAATTCGCCACCTGCGATCCGGCCTATTATCTCCAGCAGCAGAAATTGTTCCTGGAATTCTACAAGGCCGGTTTCGTCTATCGCAAAGAAGCCGATGTGAACTGGGACCCGGTCGACATGACCGTGCTGGCCAACGAACAGGTGATAGACGGGCGCGGCTGGCGCTCGGGCGCGATTGTCGAACGGCGCAAGCTGTCGCAATGGTTTTTCAAGATCACGGATTTTTCCGAAGAACTCCTGGCCGCGCTGGACACGCTGGAACGCTGGCCGGAAAAAGTCCGCGTCATGCAGAAGAACTGGATCGGCCGCAGCGAGGGCCTGCGCTTCCAGTTTCAATTGTCGAATAGCGAAAAGCTGGATGTCTTTACCACCCGCCCCGACACGCTATTCGGCGCAAGTTTCGTCGCTTTGTCGCCGGAACATCCGCTCGCCCAGGAACTGGCGCAGACAGACAAGAAGCTGGCGGATTTCATCGCCGAATGCCGCAAGACCGGCACCGCCGAAGCCGAAATCGAGAAAGCCGAGAAGCTGGGCTATGACACCGGCCTTACCGCCGTTCATCCCTTCGACACCAGTTGGAAACTGAAGCTGATGGTGGCGAATTTCGTGCTGATGGGCTACGGCACCGGCGCCATTTTCGGCTGCCCCGCGCACGACCAGCGCGACCTGGATTTCGCCCGCAAATACGGGCTTTCGGTGACCCCGGTGGTGCTGCCGTCGGATGCCGATCCGAAAAGTTTCGTCATCGGCGCCGAGGCCTATACCGGCCCCGGCAAGCTCGCCAATTCACAATTTCTCAACGGCATGACGGTGGAACAGGCCAAAGCCGAGGTCGCATCGCGGCTGGAAAAAGCCGGCACCGGCGAACGCACCGTCAATTATCGCCTGCGCGACTGGCTGGTGTCGCGCCAGCGGCCCTGGGGCTGCCCCATTCCCATGGTGCATTGCCCGACTTGCGGCGTGGTGCCGGTGCCGGAAGGCGCTTTGCCGGTGCTGCTGCCGGAAAAGATCGATTTCTCGGTGCGCGGCAATCCGCTCGACGCCGATCTCGACTGGAAGACCAGCGTCTGCCCCTCCTGCGGCGAGGCGGCGGTGCGCGACACCGACACCCTCGATACCTTCGCCGATTCCTCCTGGTATTTCGCCCGCTTCACCGATCCCGCCTCGGACACGC